>JACCEA010899153.1_pt1 | contig 145385 bp, 134 predicted proteins | sample 7449851 | NCBI WGS metagenome assembly JACCEA01 (sample SAMN15323453, study PRJNA562643) | freshwater metagenome | isolation source: river surface water | place: USA:Blue River Watershed | collected 2017-08-18
AAGGCTGCACCTGACACAAAGGTCAATGACGTGGCAGCCAAAGCCCCGCCAAAGGCCCCAAACATGGGGCGCATGTGCACGGGCTGAGGTGTGGGAATGGAAGCATTGGGGTCGCCCATGGCGGCCAGGGCAATGCAGCCGCCTTTGAGGATTTGATAAGGCTTGACTCCAAAGAAGGCTGGCTTCCACAAGACCAGGTCAGCCAGCTTGCCCGACTCGATGCTGCCCACCTCATGGGCTATGCCGTGCGCAATGGCCGGATTGATGGTGAGCTTGGCCAGGTAACGCTTGATGCGCTGGTTGTCATTGCGAGCCGAGTCACCAGGCAGGCTGCCGCGCTGCACTTTCATTTTGTGGGCGGTTTGCCAGCAGCGAATGATGACCTCGCCCACACGGCCCATGGCCTGGCTGTCCGAGCTGAAGATACTGATCGCGCCCAGGTCATGCAAGATGTCCTCCGCCGCAATCGTTTCGCGCCGAATGCGGCTCTCGGCAAAGGCCAGGTCCTCGGGGATGGCGGCATCGAGGTGGTGACAGACCATGAGCATGTCCACATGCTCGTCCAGGGTGTTGATGGTGTAGGGGCGGGTTGGGTTGGTCGATGAGGGCAAGACATTGAGCTCGCCCACCACCTTGAGGATGTCGGGCGCATGGCCGCCGCCCGCACCTTCGGTGTGGAAGGTGTGGATGGTGCGGCCTTTGAAGGCGGCAATGCTGTCCTCCACAAAGCCCGATTCGTTGAGGGTGTCGGTGTGGATGGCAACCTGGGTATCGGTCAATTCGGCCACGCTCAGGCATTGATCAATCGCGCTGGGTGTGGTGCCCCAGTCCTCATGCAGCTTCAGGCCAATCGCGCCACCCCGGATTTGCTCCATCAGGGCATCGGGGCGCGAGGCATTGCCCTTGCCCAGGAAACCCAGGTTCATGGGGAACGCATCGGCCGCTTGCAGCATGCGGCCCAAATGCCAGGGACCCGGTGTGCAGGTGGTGGCAAAAGTGCCCGTGGCGGGTCCGGTGCCGCCGCCAATCATGGTCGTGACCCCACTGGCCAGGGCTTCATCGATTTGCTGGGGTGCAATGAAATGGATGTGGGTGTCGATGGCACCCGCTGTGACGATCAAGCCCTCGCAGCTGATGATTTCAGTACCAGGACCAATGATGAGGTCCACGCCGTTTTGGGTGTCGGGATTGCCAGCTTTGCCCAAGCCCACGATGCGCCCGTCCTTGAGCCCGATGTCGGCTTTGACGATGCCCCAATGGTCCAAGACCATGGCATTGGTGAGCACGGTGTCACAGGCGCCTTGAGCGCGACTGAGTTGCGACTGAGCCATGCCATCGCGGATGGACTTGCCTCCCCCGAACTTGGCCTCCTCGCCATAGCCCCCCGCCCTGAGGGTGTAGTCCTGCTCGATCTCCAGGATGAGCTCGGTATCGGCCAGTCGAACGCGGTCACCCACAGTGGGACCATACATGTCGGCATAGGCTTTTTTGTGGATGTGGCTCATGACGACTCCTTGGCGCGGTCCAAAGGACCTTGCACATGGGCTCTGAAGCCAAACACTTGCCTCAGGCCTTGGTAGGCCACCAACTGAACCTGGCGTTGCTGGCCAGGTTCAAAGCGAATGGCCGTGCCCGATGCAATGTTCAGGCGCATGCCCTTGGCGGCCACCCGATCGAATTGCAAGGCGGCATTGACCTCGGCAAAGTGATAGTGCGACCCCACCTGGATGGGACGATCCGCCGAATTGGCGACCGTCAACTCCAGGGTGGCGCGTGCGGGATTGAGGGGCAACTCCCCCTCGTCGATGAAGTATTGACCTGGAATCATGATGTGCCCCTCATCCGGCCAGGCCGGTGAACAACCAGCCCCCAAGGCCCAGCGACGCCATGGCGGTGAAGACCCTGAGGTGCACATGGCGAGGCATCGCCCACTTGCCAACTGCCCAGCCAGTGGCGTGCAGCAACGCGCTGGCGCACACCATGCCGATCAGCCCCAGGTGACTGGCGCTGGCTTGCAAGGCCACCCCATGCGCATGGCCGTGGACCAGACCAAAACCGGCCATGGCCACCAAACCCAGCCACCAGGTGCGGCCTTGGATTTGGGGCATTCTCCACACCATGACGCCCAAGGCCATCAAGGACAGGGCGATGAGGCGTTCGGCCAAAAGGGAATCAGATCCGTTCAAGCCCAGGCCTGCGCCGACCATCAGCCCCGTCATGAAGACCAGGGGGACCCAGACAGCCTTGGCAGGCCTTGCCCAACACCACACGCCCACCAACAGCATGGCCATGAGGTGGTCCACACCAGAGAAGGGATGCAGCAAGCCCGCTGCAAAGTGGGTGACCATGCCGTGCCCCTCATGGGCTTGCGCCTGCGCGGCACACACGAGCACGGCCAAGGCCACGACAGTGCGAAAAAGAAAAGATGAACGCATGATGAAAGACTCCGGGATTTCAAACAATGGGTTGATGGACCGTGACCAGTTTGGTGCCATCGGGAAACGTGGCTTCAACCTGGATGTCGGGAATCATGTCGGCCACGCCTGGCATGACATCGGCCACGGTGAGCCAGGTGCGCCCCTCTTGCATGAGCTGTGCAACGGTCTTGCCATCGCGCGCGCCTTCCATGATGGCGGCGCTGATCAAGGCCACTGCTTCGGGGTGATTGAGCTTGAGGCCTCTGGCTTTTCGCCGCTCGGCCACCAGGGCTGCAGTGAAAATCAGCAGCTTGTCCTTCTCACGGGGACTCAGGTCCATGATGTTCCTTTCTCGCTTGTCTCAAAGTTGCCAGGAGCGGCAGGCCACCGCCGGCATGTCCCAGGCCTTGGCGCGCCACAGCGCCCAGACCGATTGAAAAACAGTGTGGATTTGGTGGGCATGATCGGCCAGGACCCTCAGTTGCAAGAGGCCAGGCTGTGATGCCGTGAGACCCCACACCCAAGCTGGCGCTTGAGGTGTACCAGGGGCATCGCTCAGGCGGGTGAGCAGCGCTCGGCTGTCGTCGAGCATGGCCTCGAGACCATGAAGGCTGTCCAAATGCGCCAACGCGTCCCAGGCCAGCACCATCTGTCCCAGGGTGCGTCGGCCTTGCAAGCCCAGCGGTCCATCGAGCAACACGGAGTCGGTGGCCTGGATCAGGGCGCGCTCTTGCCAGCGCTGAGGCCATTCGCACTGGACTTCCAGCGCGCCCGCCTCGAATGCCTGGTGCGAGGCCGCCAAGCCCAAGGCATACACATCCCAGCACATCAGCGAGGACTGTGGCGCCAGTTCAAACACCAGCCGATTGCTGGCCCAGGCACCGTTGTAGACCAGGGTCTCCAGGGGCAGCCATTCCAGGCGTGCTCGGGATGCCAATCGCATGTGCACGGTTTGCCGCGCCCACTGGGAGGATCGACCCAGAAAGCGCGTGGCACCGGGTGTGGTGATGAGGCCATGAGCGCCCTCTTCCACATGAATCTGCACATCGATGCGGTCCGATCCAATCAGCCCCGATGGGGGGTGAACCAGGACGTTGTGGCAAACCGAAGGCTGCTCGGGGTAGAGGCTCTTGAGCACGCGAAGCGGCCCTTGGTGAGCGTGGTGAAGCACAGTCTGGTCTGCTTTTTTCACATATCGCAGGTCCAGTTTGGCCAGCCATCCCGAGGTCTCGGTCGATGGAGGACGTTGGACAGGTGCAAGCATGGCGGGACAGACTTTCCAGGATCACTGCTGTCCGTCAGGATACCAGTGAGGCGGTGGCAACTCGGAGAAAACCCGGCGCAAGCCCCTTGCCCAGCGCTCGGACAATTCTCGAAAGTAGGCGTCCTGATCGTCCACCCGATAGCGCAGGTCGGCCTTGAGCCGGTTGCGCGGCAGGATGAGCAAATCAATGGGCAAGCCGACCGACACATTGCTGCGCATGGTGGAGTCAAAACTCACCATCACACATTTGGTGGCCTCAAGCAAACTGATCTCCGAGCGGATGACACGGTCGAGAATGGGTTTGCCATATTTGATTTCGCCAATCTGCAAAAACGGGGTCTCTGGCGTGGCTTCAATGGCATTGCCCTCGGAATACACCAGAAAAAGCCGCGGACGTTCTGTCCCGATTTGGCCACCCAGTAAAAAACTGGCGCTGGCATCGATGCCACTTTGTTTGAGGGAGGGACCATCCCGGGCAACCACAGCCCGCATGGCGTCACCCAAAAGCATGGCCACATCCGACAGGCTTTGGACGTTGGTCCAATTCTGGGCATGGTTTTCACGAACGCAGCGGTGCAAATGCTCGATGGCGCCCTGGGAAACACTCAGGTTGCCCGCGGTGAGCAAAGTGATGACGCGGTCGTTGGGAATCTCCAGCACATGCAACTTGCTGAAACAGCCCACGTTGTCCACGCCGGCATGGGTGCGGCTGTCTGATGCGAACACCAGGCCAGCATTGAGCATCACCGCACAACAATAGGTCATAAAGGCTCCAGGGCGTCAGGCTGCTTTGAGTTGAGGAAAAGAGGAATTGGCCACCTGCATTCTGCGGTCCGACAGGTTGGCCACAAAGAACCGCTGTGACAGTGCCTGCTGTGCGCCTGCGATGTCAGCCAAACGCGCTGCACCGAAGGCAAACATGGCCTTGGAGGAATGCCCTGCATCGGCAAAAGAGACGCCCGCCTGGGCCTTGCCCAAGGCACGCGACACCGGCTCGCTGGCATCGACTTGCAAGGCCTGGAGGTGGCGCGAGGCCTCGAAGAGGCAGTAACTGGCCGAGCGGGGGAAATCGATCCGGCGCAACAGCATTTCGGTCACACCATCCAGATTGGCCTCGCCGCGCAAGCGACGCAAGGGCATGAGCGCCGATGCCGACTCCAGCAAAGCCACACGGTGAAAGGCGGCATTGGGGCCATCGCTTTCAGACTCCAGCCAGTCGAAATCGGGGTCAGCCTGGGTAGACCACAAGCGGATTGAGGCATCCGCGCGTTCGAAAAACGTGCCCAGGCGCATGAAATGCCAGGACTCATTGCGCAACATGGTGGCAAAGCCCACGCCCCTGAACATGTCAGAGAAGGTCTGTATGTCCAAAATGGTTTGACCCAGCGCACTTTGATGCCATGAGCGCGAATTGAGGTTGCCAATGCGCGAGAGCATGCTTTGCAAGCTGGCGTGCACCTCGGTGGGGACCACTGAGCGCTGATTGCGGGCTGCGTCACGCGCCATTTGCAGGCAGGAGATCACCGAACCCGGATTCTCGCGATCCAGCACGCACTGATGCAGGATGTCCTCGCGCCGCAGCGACCGAACGGCCATGCCCGAGGGCAGACTTCCCGTGGCCAGCAAAGGCACAGTCCAGGCCTTGTGAGCGCCAGAGTCATCGCGCAAACTGGGCAAGGCAGACAAGCGGCGCGCTAAATCGAGCAACCTCGCCATGGCCTCCGCACGTTCCACAGCGCGTCCCATCCAAAACAAATCCGAAGCCGTACGACACAACATCTTGATCTCCTCAATCATTCATCCTGCAAGACCCAGGTATCTTTGGTTCCACCACCCTGGCTGCTGTTGACCACCAAACTGCCCTGCCTGAGGGCCACACGGGTGAGGCCTCCAGGCACCATGCGCACCTCGCGCCCTTGCAGCACATAGGGCCTGAGGTCCACATGCCGAGGCGCAATGCCCTCATCGACCAAGGTGGGGCACGTGGACAAGGCCAAGGTGGGTTGGGCAATGTATTTGTCCGGGTGAGCCTTGATCTTGAGCGCAAAGGCTTCCAGTTCAGCCTTGCTCGCCTTGGGTCCGATCAACATGCCATAGCCACCCGCTCCTTGGGCTTCCTTGACCACCAGTTCGGACAGGTTGGCCAGGACATGGTCACAGACCTTGGGGTCGGACAAGACGTAGGTGGGCACGTTGTTGAGCAAGGGTTCCTCGCTCAGGTAGTAGCGGATCATGTCGGGGACGTAGGGATAGATGGACTTGTCATCGGCCACCCCGGTGCCCACGGCATTGACCACACTGACATGGCCCCGGCTCATGGCATCCACCAATCCACTGGCGCCCAGCATGGAGTCGGGTCTGAAAGCCAGTGGATCCAGAAAGTCATCGTCGATGCGCCGATAAATGACATCAACGCGCTGTGGACCCCGGATGGTCTTCATGTAGACAAAGCCATCCTCGACAAACAGGTCCTGCCCCTCCACAAGCTCGGCACCAATGCTTTGCGCAAGAAAGGCATGCTCGAAATAGGCGCTGTTGTAAGGACCGGGGGTCAGCACCACCATCACCGGGTCATCGGTGTGGACCGGGGCCAGTTCACGCAAGGTCAGGTCCAGCATGTGCGGGTAATGCGAAATGGGCGCTACACCATGGCGTTCGAAGAGCTCCGGTTCGATCTGCGAAAGAATGCGGCGGTTTTCCAGCATGTAGCTCACACCCGAAGGCACACGCAGGTTGTCCTCGAGCACATAAAAGCTCAATTCGTCGGTGCGAACCAGGTCAATGCCCGAGATGGCGGCATACACACCCAGCGGGACCTGGATGCCTTTCATTTCCTGTCGGTACTGGCTGTTGCCCAGGATCACCTCGCTGGGGATGATGCCGTCGCGCAGGATGCGTTGATCGTTGTAGACGTCTTGAAGAAAGAGGTTGAGGGCTTGCACACGCTGCGCCAGGCCTCGGCTGAGGTACTGCCACTCTGACTGGGTGAGCACTCGGGGCAGGATGTCAAAGGGGATGGCGCGCTCCACGCCTGATGCATCGCCGGCCAGTGAGAAGGTGATGCCTTCCCTGAAAAAAGCCAGCCTGGCTTGCTCTTGCTTGGCTTGAAGGATCTCGGCGGGGGTTTGCTGAAACCAGGTGTTCAAACCCGCCCACGCGGGACGGGGTGAATCACCAAAACCGTTGAACTCCGAATAAATCGACATGGGACTGCTCTCTGTAACCTAGCCTGAATGAGCAAGCCCCGTGCCCAGATCTGAGGGCGAATTTGCCCCGATTTGGCGCAGGATGCTCAAGCGGCCGCACTGGTTTGGGGCGCAGCCAGTCCGGCGTCATTGGAGGCTTTGAGGCGGTGGTGCAAGCGCATGGCACTGTCCTTGACCAGCTGACTCAAGGTCAAATTCAGCCGTTTGGAGGTCACCACGGTTTTGAGCTGACCGCAGCAAAAGATGGGAAACAGCGCGGCATCGCCATTGAGCAACACTGTATGAGATTCCTCTCCTGCGGGAGAAATGCAGCTGATCTTGAGGCTGCAAGCGCCATTGATGCGGATGAAGCAATGCTCGATCGAAACTTCCAGGCCCTGGGATACCCACTCCTCCACCAAGCCTGGCAGCATGCGATGCACCAGGGCATCGTATTCGCGCTCTCGACCCTTGGCCGCCATGATGTGGCGGGCCTCATGCTTGCTGATGATGTTTTCCATGTCACACCTCCTCCACCTTGGTTGAAACGAGAGCTTCATGTTGGTGCATGCTTTGCACCACACAAGCCGTCGCCACCAACAGTGCAAGCGGCGTGCCAGGTGTGAGGGTGAGGTCAGCTCACCCCCAACCTGGGCTCAGTCAAACATGTCGGGCTGGGTTTTGACCAGGTTGTCCCAAATGGTTTGGAAGTGCAGCCAGCCGATGTATTCCGAGCCCACATGCTCACGGCTGTAGCGGGCGCGCTCGGGCTTGACCAGGATAGGCTCAATGCCTGTGGCATCGATGAGGAGCTGCTGCTTGCAGCAGCGCTCGAGGGCAATGAACCAGAAGGCTGCGGCATCGATGCTGTGACGGCTTGCAGTCAGCAGACCATGGTTTTGGTGAATGGCAGCCTTGACGCCTTTGAATGCATCGGCCACCTTGTGACCCGACTTGACCTCCACGGCCACTTGCCCAGCCGACTCGCCAATGACCACGTGGTCTTCAAAAAATGCACACGCATCCTGACTGATGGGTGCCAGGGGCTTGGCCAGGGACGCATAAGCCGTTCCATAGACCGTGTGTGCATGGCACATGGCCACGATGTCAGGGTGGGCTTGGTGAACTGCTGCATGAAGAACAAAGCCAGCGCGGTTGATGGCGTGACGACCCTCGACCACCTTGCCCTCATGATCGGCGAGGATGAGGTTGGAGACCTTGACATCGTTAAAGTGCACAGCCATGGGGTTGGTCCAGTAGAGCTCGGGATGTTCAGGATCGCGAATGGTGAGATGGCCGGCAAAGCCATAGTCAAAACCTTGCAAGGCAAAGGCCCGGCATGCACCCACCAGACGTTCCTTGAGGTGCTGGCGATGGGCTTTCGCATCGGTGAAATGAGGGGTTTCGGGGAAGATCAATCCCGGTTGTTCGGGCTGATAAATGGATTCGCGTTGGCCCAAATCGGTTTCAAGGTGGATGGTGGGCTTTTTATCGAGAACGGCTGACATGGCAGGCTCCTTGGAGAGGGGGGCGGAATTGAACAGCTATAGGGCACATTCAAGCTTGATGTGCATTGTGAAGGTGAAAGGCGAAACCGCGAAGGGGACAGGGTAGTTTGCGCGACATCACCTGGGTGACACGCCTTGATGGAAGGCAAACAAAAGGATCAGGCGCCCAGCAAGGGCGACAGCCATTGAACCAGGCTAGGGATGATCAAAGCCCCGAGGATGCCATTGATGCCCATGCCCATGCTGGAGAAGGCACCCGCCTGGGGGTGCACAGAAAACGCCCTGGAAGTGCCAATGCCATGGGCGGACACCCCGATGGCAAAGCCACGCTGCCACCAGGCCTTGATGCCAAGGGCATTGAGCACGTAGGGCGCCACCACAGAACCGGCAATGCCGGTGAAGACGGCGTAAATGGCCGTCAAGGTTGGCGAAGTGTGAATGGTTTGCGCGATGCCCATGCCAATGGGAGCGGTCACTGATTTGGCATACAAAGGGGTGATGAGTTCGGTGGGGACATTCAAGAGCCGCGCGAGCAGCACGGCAAACACCATGGCGCTGAGCCCTCCCAACACCAGAGCAAAACCCATGGACCACACATGCCCCTTCATCAAGGACCAGCCTTTGTAAATGGGCACAGCCAGGGCGACGGTGGCTGTCCCAAGCAGGAAGTGGACAAATTGCGCCCCCTCAAAATAAGTGGCATAGGGCATGTCCATCAAGGAGATCACAGCCACCACGGTGAGGACCGCCAGCGCAACCGGATTGGTCATGGGATGCTTGTTCATGCGCTGGTGAAAACTCAAGGCCAGCTGGTAGGCCGTGAGGGTGAGCGTCAAGGACAGCAACGGTGAGCCACTGAGATACACCCAGATTTCCTTGAGGTCCACCATGTTCACCATGCTGTTCATGGTGACGTCTCCTCCATGTTGGCCTCAGGCGGTGAATGAGCATCGAGGCGCTTGAGGATCCAGGCCACCATCCCAATGGACAAGGTCACGCTGGCGATGAGCACCAAAGCGATTGGCCCCCCCCAGGCTTGAAGTTGAGGCATGAACTTGACCACCCCCACTGAGGCAGGAATGAACAACAAACCCAGATGCTGGGTCATGCCGCTGGCCACGGTGTCCACAGACTCGGGCACGCTGGCCTTCCAATGAAAAAAGCACAGCAAAAAGACCAGGCCCAGAACCGGACCTGGAATGGGAAGTTTGAGGAATTTGGAGCAGATCTCACCCAAACCCTGAAACAGCAAAAGGATGACCAAGCCTTGAATCATGTTCGGATTGTGAGGCCATCCGCATCCTCACGGTCAACCCACGATCAATAGCAGGTGCGACTGCGCGTCAGTGAACCATCTGCATTGAAGGACTCAATCCAGGGACCACAGTTGGGGGTTGGGGGCAAACCATAGCCGGGGTAGCTGGGCTGAACATAGACCTGGGGAGCCGGTTCCATGGCGCGGTAAACAATGGCACCTGTGACCAAAGCGGGGACCGTCCATTGCCAATTGTGATGCTGATGGTGATGACGTCGCCAGTGATCGGGACCACCGTAACGCCCTCGATCATGGGCCATGGCAGAGGTGCCAACCAACAATGCGCACAGGAGCAGGAACTTGTTCATGACTTCCCTTTCATGAGGAGTTGTGTCTCTAACGGGTTCAGCCACAGGTCGTTGACCCCAGGTTCAGGTAACCACTCGTTTAATTGATGGCTCGATGAAATCAGACTCAAATCCCCTATAATTAACCAGATGGTTAATACTAAAAATGGTTGCTTTTGAACATGCTCGAAGCCTCCCAGACCACCCAGCTTGAGGATGACACCCAAGCTGCAATCCTGCGCGCCGCAGTGATCGAATTTGGTGAACACGGGCTCACAGGCGCGCGCGTGGATGCCATTGCCGAACGGGCAGCCACCAACAAGCGCATGATCTACTATTACTTCCATGACAAGGAGGGCTTGTACCTTGCCGCATTGGAAGCCAGCTATAAAAAAATCAGGGACCAGGAATTGGATTTGCACCTTGATGTCCTGGACCCGGAGGCGGCACTCAGGCGCTTGGTGGCCATCAACTTTGATCACCATGTGGCCAACGAACACTACATCCGCTTGGTCATGTCAGAAAACATGAACCGCGGGCGCACCCTGGCCAAAAGCGATCAGATCGAGGCCCTCAATCGCCCTGCCCTGACGATTTTGAGTGCGATCTATTCACGCGGCGTTGATCAAGGGGTGTTTCGTCCGGGTCTCAATCCCGTTGACATACATGCCTCGATTTCAGCTCTCACTTTTTACAACGTGTCCAACCGTTACACCTTTGGCATGATTTTTCAGGTTCCCACCCAATCGCCCTCCTACATGGCAATGCGCCGGGAACACATCATCGAGATGATGGTGTGCTTTCTGAAGGTTCAACCATCCCCATCAATGCCCCATTGAATTCAAGACAATGGCCCATCTTCACCCCTTCATCCCTCACCTTTGGAGTCACCCATGAAAGCCCTGATGTTGCATGGCATCAATCACAACATGTTCGGGAAAAGAGATCCCAAGCAATACGGAACCATCACTCTGGACCAGATCAACCAGAGGCTGCATGACTTGGGCAAGACCCTGGGGGTGAACGTCGATTGCTTTCAAACCAACGACGAAGGTGCCATGTGCGAGCGCATCCATCAGGCCTATCGGGATCAGGTGGACATGGTCCTGATCAATGCCGGAGCCTGGACCCATTACAGCTACGGCATTCGGGATGCATTGGCCATCCTCACCTGCCCCATCGTGGAATTGCACATGTCCAACATTCATGCGCGTGAAGCCTTCAGGCACCATTCGGTGTTTGCAGAAATCGTCATGGGACAGATCTGCGGTTTTGGCGCCGACAGCTATGAACTGGCCTTGCGTGCGGGCCACTCGGCTGCCCTTGGCCGCAAAAACGCTTGAGCCATGTCGATGCCTTCTTTGCGCATTGATGGCCACACTCAGGTGATTGCACACCTGGGCTACCCCACGCACAGTTTCAAAGCCCCCTTGATATACAACCCCTATTTCGCGGCGCAAAACATTCCTGCGGTGGTGGTCCCCCTGGGTTGTCAGTCTGAGCACTTCGAGCCCATGTTGCGTGCTTTTTTCAAAGCCACCAATGCATTGGGCGCCTTGATCACCATGCCGCACAAAGTGAGTGTCCTGGGTTTGCTTGATGAAGTCAGCGTGACGGCTCAGGTGGCTGGCGCTTGCAACGCGGTCAAACGATCTGCCGATGGCAAATTGGTGGGCGACATGTTCGATGGCCAGGGCTTTGTCCTGGGCCTGATCAACAAAGGCCTGGACCTCAAGGGCAAGCGTGCTTTGGTGATTGGCAATGGCGGCGTGGGCAGCGCCATTGCAGCGTCGCTGGCGGCAGCAGGCGTTGATTCCCTGCGGCTCTTTGACTTGCATACCCCCAACACCCAGGCTTTGGCCCAGCGGCTTGCTCAGCACTATCCCGATTTGCACATCGACATCGGGTCTGATGATCCCAGCGATCAGGATCTGGTGGTCAACGCCACCCCACTTGGGATGAAGACCGGTGACCCCCTGCCCATGGACATGACATGGCTTTCGCCGCACACCCATGTGGGCGAGGTGGTGATGACCCAGCGCATCACCCCTTTCCTGGCTGCGGCCTTAGAAAAAGGCTGCCCAATCCAGGTGGGAACCGACATGCTGTTTGAGATGATTCCCGCCTATCTTGAATTTTTTGGGCTACCTTCGACCACCGCACAACGATTGCGTGATTTGGCCCAGCTTGAGCCCACCCATTAAGAAAGGACAGACGATGCCCATCAATCGTGAATCACTGGACGAGTCCCCCAATCCGATTGGGATGGCTGGCGTTGAATTCATTGAATATTCAACAACAAAGCCCCAGGCGCTGGGCCAAGTGCTCGAGCTGATGGGTTTCAAGCCCGTCGCCCGGCATCGCTCCAGGGAAGTCATGCTGTACCGCCAGGGTGACATCAACCTGATCGTCAATGCGCATGAGGCCACCCAGGAGTCCCCCAGCATCGCAGCTGTGGCTTTTCGGGTTCGCGATGCGGCCAGCGCTTATCGCAGGGCATTGGACCTGGGTGCATGGGCGGTGCACACGCAAGTCGAAGTCATGGAGCTTAATATCCCAGCGGTGCACGGCGTGGGCAACAGCCGGATTTATTTTGTCGATCGGCATCAGGATTTTTCCATCTATGACGTGGACTTCATCCCCATCCCAGCTGTGGCGGCAAACCAGATGTCCGACAGCGCACTGAGCGTCTTTGGCTTGGTTCAATACATCGGCAACGATAGAACAGAAGACTGGACCGAGTTCTATAACGTGTTGTTTGGCTTTCAAACGCTGCCCGATGACCTTCGCTTTGGCATCTTGCCCAAAGGTCGCATTTTGCGAAGCCCTTGCGGTCAATTCCACATTCAACTCATCGAGCCCGAGCCTGGCGTCTTGGATGTGCAAGAAGATGAGCATTTCCATCGCCTGGGCTTGGGTACACAGCATGTGATTCAAACGGTCAAAGCCATGGAAAAGAATGGGGTTGAGTTCGTGGATTCGGCGCACTTGCACACTGCAGAGCGAGGGGCGCTGACCACCACCTGGATGCACAGCCTGAGCTTTGAACTGGTCCATAAGGATTGACCATGCTGCGACACCGCCTGCCCCACTTTGCCGATTTCGGCATGGACACCATCAGCCTGTCAGGCACCCTGGACATCAAACTCAACGCCATGAAGGCAGCCGGTTTCCAGCAGGTGATGCTTTCCGCAAAAGACCTGACTCAATACGACAAAGGCTGGGAAGCCGCTGTCGAATTGGTCAAACAAAGCGGCTTGCGCGTGACCGGTTTTCAAGTCTTGCGTGATTTTGAGGGGCTCAGTGGCCACTTGCATGCCTACAAAGTCGACATCGCCAAGTCCATGCTGGAGATGTGCTCGGCGGTGGGCGCCAAGGTGCTGCTGGCTTGCTCGTCCACCTCAACCCATGCCAGCCAACAACCTGATGACCTGGCCAAAGACCTTCGCCAGCTGGCGATGTTGGCCATCCCCAAGGGCATTCGGATTGCCTATGAGGGTTTGTCATGGGGCAGGACCATCAACACCTATGAAGGTGCATGGGATGTGGTGTCGCGCGCTGACATGCCCAACCTTGGCCTGGCCATTGATTCGTTTCACATGTTTGCTGCCCAGTCCACCCTAGAAGAGCTGGAGTTCATCGATCCTGAAAAAATTGAACTTGTGCAGTTGGCCGACTTCATGTGGCAAGAGATTCCAACTTTTGAAGAACGCATCACCACAGCACGTCACTTCAGGGTCTTTCCAGGCGAGGGCGTTCACAGCGAAGCCTTGGCGCAACTGGTGCGATCGCTCTACGCCATGGGTTATCGCGGGGACTACAGCTTTGAGGTCTTCAATGACGACTACCAGCAAATCCAGCCCGATGTGGTCACCCTCAGAGCACAGCAATCGGCCTTGTGGTTGTCCGAGCATGTGCTCCAAAGGAGTGTCCCCTTGCCCAATCGGATCCGGCTGAAACAATCCCGACCCACCCCCTGAATCCATCATGAAATTGTCTGGCCGCTCTGTGTTGATGTCTGAGCGACTGCATCTGGAGCCCGTTCAGGCTCGCGATGCAGCCGACTTTTATGCCCTGTGGTCTTCGCCTACCTTGGCACAAGTGGCCGGCATTGATCCTGTTGGTTCGCTGGATGAGGTCGCAGCGGGTCTTGCTCAATTCGAGCGACTCAGGTTGATGGGCATGTATTGGAAGTGGCGACTGAGCTTGCGAAGTTCTGGTGACTTCGTAGGAGAAATCGAGGCCTATCCCACGCGGCCACAAATTCAGCCTTGGACAGAATGGGGCATTGGTTACAGCCTGATGTCCAACCATTGGCGACAAGGCTATGCCACTGAAGCCTTGAATGCGGTGATCTTGGCCATTTTTGAGCATCCCGACAGCCAACGCATCAAGGCCGATGTGGGCCATGCCAATGATGCATCGATCCAATTGCTGACGAAATTGGGGTTTCAGCAAGAGGGATCACAGAAAGCCAAGATCTGGCATTCAGAGCAAACCCATGACATGCTGCTTTTCGGCCTGACCAAATCCCAATGGGATGTGTCAAGGGCCTGAAAACTTGAAAACGACGGGTAATTCCACCACCTGAAGTAAGGCAACGTTGGGCGCGTCTGAGGGCGGGAAACGCCAATTCCTGACCCCCACCAAAGCCGCCTGATCCAAACGGCCATAACCGCTGGACGCTTTGATCTGGACTTGCGAGGGCACGCCACGCCCATCAACGACCAGGGACACCCAGACCGTGCCGTGCTCACCCAACTGTTTGCTCAATGCAGGATAAGTGGGCGTCGGAGCGTGGATGGGTTTGAGAGATTTCAGTGCATCTTGCGGCAAATGAGCTGCGGCAGATCTAGCGACGGCACTGTCTTTGACGGCGCTACGCCCCAGATCGATCGCGGATGACGGCGCGTCCACCGTGACATGCAGACCTGGTGCGACATCCACGGGCGACGACGCAGGCATGACATTGGCGTTCGATGCAACCCCGGCAGGCAGTGTGATCGTGGCCGCGGCGAGCGCACCATCCTGTTCTCCAAGGGCCTTGCTGGGGTCAGCGTTACCAACGGGGGGACTTGCGATGGCAGACCTAGAGGAGGACTTGGCCGCAGGCAACGAGGGCAAACCAGGCGCTGTTTGTTCAGGAGACGCCAAAGCCGGAGTTGCCTGGGTCACCTGACTCCATGACTCCAAAAGCACATAGGGGGTGGACGCAGGGGGCATGGGGTGTTTCGGACCCTGGCTGGGCTGCACCCATTGGGACAAGCTCAACAGCAAGACACCGTGAACGACTGCAACACTTGCCCACACCTTCAAGTTTTGCAGGTGTTGGGGAGCAGGCTCGAATCGACGCAATGACAATTCCATGACTTAAATCATATCGTTGAGTACCTCGGCCGGGATAAGATGAGAATCATTCTCATTTAAGACATCTCCATGCAACTCGATCAACTCCAACCGCGCGAGCCAGCCGTCATTTTGGCGGTGGAGGGTCGCCAAGACCAAGTGGAGCGCTTGAGCGCCTTTGGCCTCAGACCGGGACAAATGCTGCAAATCTTGCGACGTGCACCCTGGAGCGGCCCCTTTCATGTTCAGGTGAGCGGCACAGAAATGCTGCTGCGTGCCGCCCTTGCCCAGTGTGTCAGTGTGCAAAGGTTGAATCAAGCATGAGCCGACGCTGGGTCATGCTTGGGATGCCCAATACTGGCAAGTCCACGCTGTTCAATCGACTCAGTGGTTCGAAATCACGCGTTGGAAACTGGCCGGGGCTAACGATTGACATCCATACGGCACACATCCTGGTGGGCGGGCACATGGTCCATTTGGCAGACTTGCCTGGCATTCACGATCTCAATGGGCATTCCGAGGACGAGCGCATCGTCTGCAGTCATCTGAGCCAGGAAGGGGTAGAGGGAATCCTCTTCGTGACCAATGCCACCCAGCTGGCCAGACAACTGCCCTTGGTTCATCAGGTGCAGTCACTTGGCATTCCCATGGCGCTGGTGATCAACATGATGGATGAGGCCACCAAATTGGGTGTGACCATTGATGCCACTGCTTTGAGCCAGCGCATGGGCATTCCCGTGGTGCCCATGAGCGCAAGGCTGAATCAAGGACTGCCCGCGCTAGATCAGGCCCTGCGTGACCTGGCGGATCACCCCACTCCCCCCCCGTCACCACAATGGTCTGCACACGCCCTAATGGCATCATGCGTACAGCAACCTGCCCTGTTATCGGCGCCCTTGACCCAGGCGGTGGATCACATCCTGTTGCATCGAGTTTTGGGTCTGCCCATCTTCTTTGTGCTGCTCTTGTTGATGTTTCAACTGGTTTTTTCCATCGGCAAGCCCATTCAGGATGGCTTGGCCTTGCTGAGTCAGGACATTCGTCAACTTGCCCTTGAGCCGGGACTGGCTGTACTGGGCGGACCCAGCTGGATTTCAGGCCTTTTGCTTGATGGGGTCTTCAACGGATTGGCCACCGTAGCCAGTTTTGTCCCTTTGATTGTTTTGTTCTTCATGGCCATGGGCTTGGTGGAAGACATGGGCTATTTGTCCCGAGCAGCCTTTCTCATGGACGCGTCGATGGCTCGCCTGGGCCTGGATGGACGCTCTTTTGTCATGATGATCATGGGCATGGGATGCAATGTCCCAGCCTTGATGGGCACACGGATCATTCGATCGCCCCGCCAGAGGATGCTGACCATGCTCATCATCCCGTTTTCACTTTGCTCTGCCAGGCTGCAGGTCTTTGCTTTTTTCATTGCCGCCCTTTTCTCTGCAAGCACTGGCCCCTTGGTCCTGCTGGGGCTTTATGCGCTGAGTTTTCTCACAGCCTTTGTTGTGGCATTGCTCATGAGCAAAGATCGCAAAAGTGCAGAGCCCTTCATTCTTGAAATGCCGCCCTATCGGCTACCCTCACTGGCTCACATTTGGCAACGTGGATGGAACGAATTGAGTCATTTCCTGCGACGTGCAACGCGGTTCATTTTGTTGGGTGTGATATTGGTGTGGTTTTTGACGCACTACCCGTTTGATGTTCAACCTGGCTCCGCTTTGACCTGGGGTGCTCAGCTGGGTGATTGGCTCAAGCCCGTGATGCAACCCATTGGGATTGATCCTCAATTGACGATTGCTTTGTTGTTTGGATTTGTCGCCAAAGAAGTGGTGCTGGGTTCACTGGCCGTGGTCATGGGCCTTGAGGGGCAGGCGCTGACCAATGCCATTGCAACCCATTTGGCACCCACGCAAGCCATCGCATTCATGATCTTCACGCTGATCTATACACCCTGTGTATCCACGCTGGCCACCCTCAAAGCCGAGTCAAAAAGCACACGACTTGTCGTCCAGAGCGTGGCGCTGGGTCTGGGTCTGGCATGGGTGACAACTTGGCTTTTTTACCAGACCTCATTGATTTTTGTTTCCTGAGATTGCCCAAAGAAAAAAGCCTCTGACATGGGTCAGAGGCTTTGTATAAATGGTCGGCGTGGCGGGATTCGAACTCGCGACCCCTTGCACCCCATGCAAGTGCGCTACCAGGCTGCGCTACACGCCGAAGCCAAAATTATATCGGCTAAACGATCAATATCCGCCCAGCAAATCACGAATTTCGAACAACTCCTGGCGCAAATAAAGCATGGCTGAGGGTTGTAAATGGCTCAGGGCAACGCTCTGAAGGCCATCCATGTCCAAGGCAATGTCCTCGACACCATTCAAGAGGCGTTCACCTGCACGCTTTTTGTCACGTTCGTTTTGAACCAACTCCTGCAACTTATTGCGAGCACCACTGATGGTGAAGCCCTGGTCGTAAAGGAGGTCGCGAATACGGCGAATCATCAACACTTCGTGATGTTGGTAATAGCGGCGATTGCCCCTGCGTTTCATAGGACGCAACTGGGTGAATTCTTGCTCCCAGTAACGCAAGACATGAGGTTTGACGCCACACAATTCACTCACCTCACCGATGGTGAAGTAGCGCTTGGCTGGAATGGATGGAAGGGCGTTCTCCATGAGACTCGATAAAAAACGGGAGGGTGGAGGTTACACGAACTCAAGCCGATTGTGAAACAACTTATGCAAGTATTTGGATTTTTTACACAAATTCGGGTTCAGGCTTGACCGTTTTGAACACTGTCCTTGAGTTTTTGGCTGGCGTGGAAGGTCACGACATTACGCGCTTCAATGGGGATGATCTCGCCTGTCCTGGGATTTCGGCCAGGTCGAGCTGACTTCGTTCGGAATTGAAAGTGACCAAAACCCGTGATCTTGACGTCCTCGCCATTGACCAGGCTTTGTGTAATCAACTCAAAAAAAGCGTCAATGAGGTCTTTGGCCTCGCGCTTGTTGAGTCCAATTTCATCAAACAGCAAATCAGCCAGCATGGCTTTGGTCAATGCGGGGGTTTCTAGCGAATCTAAACTGATTTCCACAACCATACTCCTTTAGTCACGCAGTCTTGCATTGAGTTGAGTCATCAGCACATTGATGACATCCACGCGAATTCGCTCAATTTGATCCTCAGTCAGGGTGCCATGAATATCATTCATGACCAAGCGGATTGCCATGCTTTTTTCCCCTAATTGCAAGCCACGCTCACCTGCCACCTTAGGACGATAGACATCAAACAAGTTCATGTCTTTCAAAATTCCGCCGTGCTGAACTGACCAAGCCGACTCGATGAGTTGGTCATGGGTGACCTCTTCAGCGACCACGACTGCAATATCGCGACTCACAGAGGGGAATCGAGAGATGGGACTGGTGCTTGGCAAGCCCCTGTCCAACACAGCATCCAGATCAAGCTCAAAAAAGGCTGGCGACTGTGTCAACCCCCATTTGGCACGCCAAACCGGATGAAGCTCACCGACCCACCCGATGGGCTGGCCTTTTCGGTACACCCTGGCAGATCGCCCGGGGTGTAAGCCAGGATGGGCTTGGGCTTTGAATGTCAGTGCGTGGTCCATGAAGAGTGCTTCCACATCAGCCTTGACGTCAAAGAAGTCAGCTGGCCTTGCCGTTTGTCCCCATTGCATGGGCTGATGACTTCCATAACAAAGGCCGGCGATTCGAAGGGGTTGGGCGAACCCACCCACGTCCTTCAAGCTATCGGCCACCTGAGCGTCTTTCTTGAAAACGCGCCCCACTTCAAATGCGTGAACCGATTCAACTTTACGGTCGATGTTGTATTTCAAAACACTCAAAAGCGAGCCCAACAGGCTCGATCGCATGACACTCATTTGCGAGGCAATTGGGTTGAGGACTGCAATGGGATCAGCATTGCCATGCAGATCAGTTTCCCACTCTTTTTCAATGAAGCTGAAGTTGATGGTTTCTTGATAGCCCAATGCAGCCACCTGGAGTTTGACTCGATCGAGTGACCAAGTCGCTTCTTCCAACACTCTGGGAACTATGGGAGCTACAGGTGGTGTCGAAGGCAATTGACTGAAGCCCACCATGCGCGCAATTTCCTCGATGAGGTCTTCTTCGATGTTGAGATCGAATCGACGGCTAGGAGGGATGATCTCAATGGTGTCCCCTTTGGATACAGGATGAAGGTCCAAGCGACGCAAGGCATTCATCATCTGATCCGCTGACAACTCAAGCCCTAGAACACGATTAGCCCTGGACACCCGAACGCTCACGGGATCGCGCTTGGGCAGGTGAATGACTTGATCATCCAATGGGCCGCAAACGCTGTTGGATGTGCCGCAAATCTCAAGGACCAATTGACTGATGCGCTCAATGGCTTCCAGAGTTTGTTGGGGATCGACACCTCGTTCAAAGCGATGACCAGCATCGGTAGAAAAATTAAATCGCCTGGAACGTCCAGCCACTGCCTGGGGCCACCAAAATGCAGCCTCGATGTAGATGTTTTGGGTGTCATCCGACACTGCGGTGGCATTGCCACCCATGATGCCTGCGAGGGATTCGACCTTTTGATCATCGGCAATCACACCCACGCTGCCATCGAGATCGACCTGCTGACCGTTCAATAGCTCAAGCGATTCACCCGGCTTGGCCCAACGAACATGCAAATCGCCATGGATTTTGTCGAGATCAAAAATATGCGTCGGTTGTCCCAGCTCGAACATCACGAAATTCGAAATATCAACCAAGGCAGTCACGCTACGCTGCCCGCAGCGCGCCAGTTTTTCAACCATCCATTCGGGCGTACGAGCCCGGGTATTCACCCCTTTGATGATTCGGCCACTGAAACGACCACACAAATCCTGGGCGTGAACATGAACTTTGAGGACATCCGGAATCTTTGCTGCCAATGAACCAACTTGCACAGGTTTGAAGGGAGCACCTGTGATGGCAGAGAGCTCGCGAGCAACACCACGCAGGCTTAGGCAATGCGCAAGATTGGGAGTCAGCTTCAAGGTGAATATCGTGTCATCCAATTGCAAATGAGCACGCAGATTGGCACCCACCTGGGCTGAGTCAGACAAGACCAGCAGCCCGTCTGCACCCTCTCCAACTCCCAACTCCTTGGCTGAACACAACATACCCTGGCTTTCTACGCCTCTGAGCTTACTGGTCTTGATCTGAAAGGCTGGAGCACCCTCTTTGGAGGGCAGCTTGGCTCCGACCAAAGCACATGGCACCTTGATACCTTCTTTGACATTGGGCGCTCCACAAACAATTTGAAGCACACTGGCTTGGCCGGCATCCACTTTGCAAACGCGAAGCCGATCTGCGTCTGGATGAGGTTGAACCTCCAAGACGAGACCAACCACCACCCCCTCAAACATGGGCGCAACAGCATGAGCCTCTTCCACCTCAAGCCCAGCCATGGTCAATTGATCACCAAGCTCTTCTGTGGTGATCGCCGGATCACAGAACTCGCGAAGCCAAGATTCAGGAAATTGCATCACTTACCTTTTGATCAGTTGAATTGGCGCAGAAACCGCATGTCGCCGTCGAAAAACAGGCGAAGGTCGTTGACACCATATCGAAGCATCGTGAGGCGATCCGGCCCCATGCCAAAAGCAAAACCGATGTAATTTTCCGGATCCAACCCCATGTTTTTGACCACCTGGGGATGAACCTGACCAGAACCCGCCACCTCAAGCCACCTGCCCGCCAGTGGACCGCTTGAAAATTGAATGTCAATTTCAGCACTGGGTTCTGTGAATGGGAAAAAACTGGGGCGAAAGCGAAGCTTCAAGTCCTCAGTTTCAAAAAAAGTCTTGCAAAACTCTGTGAACACCACCTTCAAATCTTTGAAGCTGATGTTTTCACCTAACCACAAACCTTCGCATTGATGAAACATCGGTGAGTGGGTGGCATCGCTGTCAACCCGATAGGTTCTACCAGGTGCGATGACTCTGATTTCTGGGATGCGTTGGCCTAATTTCAGGGCGTCCTGATGATGTTGAACATGGTCCATGGCATAGCGAATTTGCATGGGACTGGTGTGCGTCCTCAGCAGATGCCCCCCCTCAACATAGAAGGTGTCATGCATGGAACGAGCTGGATGATCTGCTGGTGTATTGAGAGCCGTGAAGTTGAACCAGTCCGTCTCAATCTCCGGTCCTTGGGCTACATCAAAACCCATGGAGCGGAAGATGGCCTCGATCCTAGACAAGGTCAATGAAACAGGGTGAAGACCTCCCCGATGCCGAACTCGACCAGGTAGTGTGACATCCAAGGCCTCAGAAGCCAACTGACGATTCAATTCAGTGTTAGCTAAATGCTCTCGCCTCGACTGAAGCGCCGACTCGATTTCTTGCTTAGCTTGATTGATGAGTGCGCCCTTGGCCTTTTTCTCCTCAACGCTGAGTTGTGCCAACGATTTAAGCAAAGCAGTGATTTCGCCAGACTTACCTAAGTACAGAGCCTTGGCATTTTCAAGGTCCGCAGGGTTGGTACATTCACCAAACTGCTGCTTGGCTTTGGCCACCAGGGTTTCCAACTCGTTCATTTGATTCACTCAAAAAAAAAGGTTGCAGCCAAGGCTGCAACCCCTGAGCAACCACCCTGCGAATGCAGAGCGGAAGCAAATTGATTAGACAGCGAGCTTGGCCTTGACTTGATCGACGATTTGACCGAAGGCTGCCTTGTCGTGAACAGCCAAATCGGCCAAAACCTTACGATCGATCTCGATGGCCGCCTTCTTCAAGCCATTGGCGAACTGGCTGTAGGTCAAACCAAACTCACGAGCAGCTGCATTGATGCGGGCGATCCAAAGCTGACGGAACACACGCTTGCGGGCACGACGGTCACGATAGGCATATTGCCCAGCCTTCATGACGGCTTGCTTGGCAATGCGGAAGACATTGCCACGACGGCCACGAAAACCTTTGGCCAATGAAAGAACTTTTTTGTGACGGGCTCGAGCTGTCACTCCACGTTTTACGCGAGGCATATTTTTTCTCCTGGATGGTGATCAGATCAAAGACCGGCTGAGGGCAACATCTGAGCCATGTGGCCCATGTTGGTCTCATGAACGTTCACTGCACCGCGCAGATGACGCTTATTCTTGGTGGTCTTCTTGGTCAGAATGTGGCGCTTGAAAGCCTGGCCACGCTTGACAGTTCCGCCAGGACGGACACGAAAGCGCTTTTTGGCGCTACTTTTGGTTTTCATCTTGGGCATTGAATGCTCCTGTTTTTGTGCACATGAGGCGCTACCGCAGCCAGCGGCAGACTTGTTGGCCTTGTGACACTTGTTGTGCGTCGCCTTTTAAGCAGAAGCCGGTGCGGTTTCTGCAACGGGTTTGGCGGCGCCACCCGTTTTCCTCTTGCCAGGGGCGATCATCATCACCATCTGGCGCCCCTCCAATTTGGGAAACTGCTCAACCACAATGGTGTCAGCGAGTTCGTCCCGAATCCTCTGCAACAGGGCCATGCCTAGCTCCTGGTGAGTGATTTCTCTACCCCTGAAACGAAGCGTGATCTTGCACTTATCTCCGTCATCAAGAAAGCGAACAATGTTGCGCATCTTGATCTTGTAATCTCCCTCGTCAGTTCCTGGTCTGAATTTAACTTCCTTGACCTCGATGACTTTTTGCTTGGACTTGGCCTCAGCAGCCTTCTTTTGCTCTTGGTACTTGAACTTACCGTAATCCATGAGTCGGCAAACTGGGGGAACAGCAGTGGGGGAAATCTCCACCAAATCAACATCCAGATCACCTGCTTTTCTTAAAGCATCAATGAGTGACATGACACCCATGGCTTCATTGTCGGGTCCAACGATGCGAACCTCAGGAGCAGTGATTTCACGATTCAGACGGTGCTTGCGTTCCTCGCGTTGGCGACGGTCACGAAATTCAGTAGCGATGGTTCAAACCTCAATCAAAAAAGATTACTTTCTTGAAGCAACCTGCGCGCAAATGCGCTCAATGCAATCCTGGACAGGCATGATGCCCAAATCCTGATTGCCCCTGGCTCGCACAGAAACGGTCCCTTGACTCATTTCTTTGTCACCAACGACAAGGATGAAAGGGAGCTTCTGCACGGCATGTTCGCGTATTTTATAGGTGATTTTCTCATTCCTAAGGTCTGATTCCACCCTAAGACCTTGATTTTTGAGCATATTTGCGACATCGAGCGCGTATTCGCGCTGCGAATCGGTGATGTTGAGGACGACAACCTGCACTGGCGCCAACCAGACCGGCAAGGCGCCAGCATGTTGCTCCAGAAGAATGCCGATGAACCGCTCCAAACTTCCCACAATGGCCCTGTGCAGCATAACGGGGCGGTGACGAGCTCCATCTTCCCCCACATACTCGGCGTCGAGACGTTCTGGAAGATTAGGGTCAACCTGAATCGTTCCACACTGCCATTCGCGACCCAAGGCATCTTTTAGGGTGTACTCGATCTTGGGTCCGTAAAAAGCGCCCTCACCCGGCAAATATTCAAATTCACAACCTGAGGCCTTCAGGCCTGCAGCCAAAGCCGCCTCAGCTCGATCCCAGCTTTCCTCTGTACCAATTCGCTTTTCAGGTCGAGTCGACAACTTATAGATGATCTGGTGAAAGCCAAAGTCAGCATAGACCCTTTGCAGCAGCGAAGTGAAGGCTGTCACCTCGGATTGAATCTGAGCTTCGGTGCAAAAGATGTGTCCATCGTCCTGGGTGAATGCCCTGACCCGCATGATGCCGTGCAAGCCTCCAGTAGGCTCATTGCGATGACATTGACCGAATTCACCATACCTTAACGGAAGATCCCGATAACTCTTGACCCCTTGCTTGTAAATCAGGATGTGACCCGGGCAATTCATGGGCTTGAGCGCATAGTCGCGCTTTTCGGATTCCGTGACAAACATGTTTTCACGATATTTGTCCCAATGCCCCGTTTTCTCCCATAAGCCCTGATCAAGAATCTGCGGTCCCTTGACTTCAAGATAGCCGTTGTCACGATAGACACGGCGCATGTATTGCTCCACCTCTTGCCAGACCACCCATCCTTTGGGATGCCAAAACACTGTGCCTGGAGAATGCTCGTCGATATGAAAGAGGTCCAACTCGCGACCTAGTTTCCGATGGTCCCGCTTTTCGGCTTCTTCAAGAAGTGCGAGATGGTTTTTGAGGTCTTCCTTGTTCGCCCAAGCCGTCCCATAAATGCGCTGCAACATTTCGTTGCGATGATCACCACGCCAATAAGCGCCCGCGACCTTCATGAGTTTGAAATGACCCAGACATCCCGTGCTGGGTACGTGTGGACCACGGCAAAGGTCCGTAAATGCACCTTCTGAATAAAGCGAGACATCCTCACCGGCAGGAATCGATTCAATGATTTCAGCCTTGTACAACTCTCCCTGCTTTTTGAAAAAATCAACGGCTTGATCCCGAGGAAGAACTTGACGAATGACCTTTTCATCCTTTTGAGCCAACAACCTCATGCGATCTTCGATGAGTTGCAAGTCATCGAGTGTGAACGGTCGGTGGTATGAAAAATCGTAATAAAAGCCGTTTTCAATGACAGGGCCAATCGTGACTTGTGCGGTGGGATGAAGCTCTTTGACCGCGTAGGCGAGCAAATGGGCTGTGGAATGGCGAATGACCTCCAATCCGTCGTTATCTTTGGCAGTCACTATGGAGAGATCACAACTCTCGGAAATGAGGGAGCTCAAGTCGCTGAGCTTGCCATTGATCCTGGCCGCAATGGCAGCCTTAGCCAATCCGGGGCCAATAGATTGCGCCACCGCCTCAACCGTCAGGGGAGACTCAAACGTTCTAACAGATTGATCGGGCAAAGTAATTTGAATCATGTTTGGATTTGGCAGTGGTGAAACTCACCGAAGAACACCGATGAGAATGGAAATTTTCACATAAAACCCATGCCCTTCCCCCGCTTCAAATCGGCTTACCAAGACCTAGAAAACGAAAAGCCGCCCCTAGGGGCGGCTTTCAAAGATCAGCTGCTCTTTGGCCTATCAATGGAACTGTTCTTCTTCGGTCGAACCAGTCAGGGCTTTGACACTAGAAGAGCCCCCTTGAATCACTGTAGTGACGTCATCGAAATAGCCCGCACCCACCTCTTGCTGATGAGACACAAAGGTATAGCCTTGCTCTCTAGCCTTGAATTCGGGCTCTTGGACCATGTTGACGTAGTGCTTCATGCCCTCGCCGCGCGCATAGGCATGCGCGAATTGGAACGTGTTGTACCAATTGACGTGAATGCCAGCAAGGGTGATGAACTGATACTTGTAGCCCAGTGCGGAGAGTTCGTCTTGGAAGGCTGCGATTGTTTTGTCATCCAAGTTCTTCCTCCAATTGAAGGAGGGTGAACAGTTATAGGACAACAATTTGCCTGGGCACGCTGCATGCACAGCCTGTGCAAATTCACGCGCAAAGCCTAAATCGGGCGTACCGGTTTCGCACCAGACCAAATCAGCATAGGGGGCATAGGCTACACCTCGGCTAATGGCTTGCTCCAATCCATTTTTAACGCGATAAAAGCCCTCTTGCGTGCGCTCACCCGTCAAGAAAGGCTTGTCATTGGCATCGTGATCACTGGTGATGAGGTTGGCAGCCTCGGCATCGGTGCGCGCCAACACAATGGTGGGCACACCCATGACATCTGCGGCAAAGCGGGCGGAGACCAACTTTTCAATGGCTTCATGGGTAGGTACCAATACCTTGCCTCCCATGTGCCCACATTTCTTAACGGCAGCCAACTGGTCCTCAAAGTGGACCCCTGCCGCGCCTGATGTGATCATGTTCTTCATCAGTTCAAAGGCGTTGAGCACGCCACCAAAACCAGCCTCGGCATCGGCCACGATGGGTAAGAAGAAGTCAACATATTCTTTGTCGCCAGGGCCAACACCACGAGACCATTGGATTTCGTCTGCACGCTTGAATGTGTTGTTGATGCGTCTGACCATCGTGGGCACTGAGTCATATGCGTATAGCGATTGATCCGGATACATGGTTTCAGAGGTGTTGCCATCAGCAGCCACCTGCCAACCAGACAGATAAACGGCTTCCAACCCAGCTTTGGCTTGCTGCATAGCTTGACCTGCAGTGATCGCACCAAAGGAATTGACGTAACCCTTCTTGGCCTCGCCGTTGATCAGTCGCCAAAGTTTGTCTGCACCTCGACGAGCAAGGGTGTGCTCAATGTGAACGCTACCCCGGAGTCGAACCACATCCTCAGCTTTGAAGTTGCGCTTGACGCCCTTCCAGCGGGGATTGGTAGCCCAATCCTTTTCGAGGGCGGCGATTTGTTGCTCACGGCTGAGTTGCTCAGTGATGTTTTGAGGCATGGTTTCTCCTAGAGAACGAGTGAAAGAATGGCACTAGTCTATGTCTTATATAAGAGTTATTTCATTCAATTGTCTTATATAAGAATTTTAATTTTTATTTTATTTTCAATAACTTAATGAATACGTTTTGTGATTCAAAATAAAGATTCGTTGAATGAAAATTCTCGGAGACAAATGAATGGTGATTTTTTATATTACAAAAAGACAAACCATCCACCGTGAAGGTCAGCGGGACCAAGCATGCACATCACGTATGAAAACGCAGTGGATGGAGTCACAAAAATATCAAGAAAAAAAGCGATTTCCCCCTCAAAGAAGCTTGGAAACAGGGCCATTCTCATTTAGCATCGCGCAGACTGATGTCGATAGGACCTTTCTCAGTCATCATTTGAAAAGGAAATCACATGGCAACTGCAAAAAAATCACCTGCCAAAAAGGCAGCCGTCAAGAAACCCGCAGCTAAAAAAGCAGCAGCAAAAAAACCCGTCGCTAAAAAAGCAGCGGTGAAGAAACCTGCCGCGAAAAAAGTCGCAGCGAAGAAACCCGCTGCCAAGAAAGTTGCACCCAAGAAGGTAGCCGCGAAGAAAGCTAAGGCTCCTGCCAAGAAGGCCAAGGCTCCTGCGAAGAAGCGTACGCCCAACGCAGCGTTCATGAAGCCCATGACGCCTAGCGCAGCTTTGGCTGCAGTGATCGGCTCCACTCCCTCCCCTCGTACTGAAGTGGTGAGCAAGTTGTGGACTTACATCAAGAAGCACGGCCTGCAAGACAAAGTCAACAAGCGCAACATCAATGCTGACGATAAGCTCAAAGCCATTTTTGGCAAAGCTCAAGTCACCATGTTTGAACTTGCTGGCCTGATCGGCAAGCATCTTCACTGAGCACTTGTTCCCCCGGAGCTAAAAAGGCCGACTTTGTCGGCCTTTTTTATGTCCGTTTTTGAGCGTGACTCAACAACTCAACTTAGCTTCAATCTGGTGCGAGTGGAGATGGAAGCAGGGTTCTGCATCACCTCAATCAGAAATCCTGACCTGGAGGCCAGCGCTGCTTTGAATGCCGGTTCAAACTCAGAGGTCAAGGACACCCTGGCTGCCTCATATCCATAGGCTGTCGCCAACGAACAGAAGTCAGGATTGGATAGGTTGGATCCACTCACGCGCCCAGGGTATTCGCGCTCTTGATGCATTCGAATGGTGCCGTACATGCCATTGTTGAGCAGGATCACGATAGTCTTGGCCCCGTGTTGTGTTGCCGTGGCCAATTCTTGTCCAGTCATCAAGAAGTCGCCATCACCCGCAAAAGTCACAACGGTCCGTCTCTGAGTCACCGCAGCAGCAATGCCTGCAGGCACGCCATACCCCATGGCACCAGAAGTAGGGGCCAATTGCGTCTTTTGCCCACGGCTTAGCCCATGGTAGGGATGAAATCGATGCAACCACCCAGAAAAATTGCCTGCCCCGTTCGTGAAGACTGTATCTGGAGGTGCGTATTGACTGACGATTTCAACCAAGCGGGCGATGTCAACATCATCAGATGAAGGTGAGGGAATCCTGCACTGAACATAGTCCTGATGCAATTTAGAAGTCCATCCTTGCCATGCGCACTTAGCCGGGCTCTTGAGGGAGCACAAACCCTGCATCAATGATTTCATGTCTGAAGCGAGGGCAAGGTCAGCACGGTAAACACGATGGAGCTCTTCCGGATTGAGATGTGCATGAATCAGCTTTTGTAGTGGCTCAGGCGCTTTAAGCAAGGTGTAACCACCTGTGGTCATCTCACCCAGTCTAGGACCCAGGGCAAGTATGAGGTCAGCGTCTTTGATGGATTGGGCCAAGGCTGGGTTGATTCCGATTCCCACATCACCCGCATAGAGCTCGTGGTGGTTGTCGAAGACATCCTGGAACCTGAACGCATTCGCCACAGGCATGTGCCAATCAAAAGCAAACTGCTCCAGCAACTTGGCAGATTCAGGGCACCAGCCACTGCCTCCCACAATCATCAGGGGTCGTTTCGCATCAGACAGCATGCGCAAGACATGGCTCAGCTGATCTACGTTGGGACCATATTTGACTGGCTCAACGCGAGGCAAAGGTCTGGCAGTCGTTGCATGCGTGAGCATGTCTTCGGGTAACACCACCACTACAGGACCTGGACGCCCATTCATGGCCATGGCAAAGGCCCTTGAAACGTATTCCGGCAAGCGATTCACATCATCAATGCGTTCGACATGCTTGGCCAGACCCTTTGCATTGGGGCCAAAGAAGCTGTTGTAGTCCACCTCCTGAAAGGCCTCTCGGTCGCGGAAATCCGAACCGACATCGCCTACAAATAGCACCATGGGCGTGCCATCTTGAAACGCATTGTGCAAACCAATCGAGGCATTGGTGGCACCAGGTCCGCGAGTCACCATGCACACGCCAGGGCGGCGGGTCAACTTGCCAACCGCTTCGGCCATGAATGCAGCACCACCCTCTTGTCGGTTGGTAATGAACTCAATTTTTCCTTGATGCTGATGGAATCCATCCAGCACAGCCAGGTAGCTTTCACCTGGAACACCAAACACATGAGTCACACCTTGTTCGATCAAACACTCCACCAAGAGGTGCCCGCCCAAAGAGTGCGCCTTATTCCGGGAAAGAGTTTCTTTGTTATCCATCATCTTTGACTCAAGCAACGGCATTCGCCTTCAATCTGGAAAAATGTCCAACGGCCAGGGCAAAGCCGATGCTCAACAACAAGGTGCATGCAGCCAACAACAGGGTCATTGCGTATAGCCCTCTGTCCATGAGCAAACCAAAAGCCACAGGTGCAACTGCAAAGCCCACGTCCAATCCCGAATAGACCAATCCATAGACCCGCCCCGTTGAGCCTTTGGGCGTGGCTCCACGAATGAGCAAATCACGCGACGGCCCCCCAATGCCAATGGCAAATCCTGTGGAAGCCAATGCCAGCATGGAGCCCATTGCTCCCAACCAGCCAGAAGCGCATAGTGCGATCAGCAAGGCTCCAACAAACATGCAAGAAGCCACCACGCGATCGCTCTGACTTGCATAGCGAGTGGAGACGATTCCCCCCAGCAACATGCCTGCCGCGGCACAGACCATATAGCCCGTCAATGATGCATTCGCAGCCCACAGGCTGACTTCGTGCATGCGCTGCAATATGCTCACCCCAAAGCTTTGAACCACGGACAAAGTCACCGTCGAAAATACGAAAAAGGCAAAACACCACCACACCGTGGGGTGCATCATGAATTCAAAACCTTGAACATCGTTTGAATCATGGTGCGATGAGCGTGGCGTCACCAGCTCTGTTCTGTACGTCCACAACAAAACCAACAAAAGTCCAAAAACCAGCCCTGCTGCCAGGTAGGACCAGCGCCAGCCAAAAGTCTGTGCAATGGTGAGCATGAACACAGGCGCAACTGCCCATCCCAAGTTTCCGCACAAGCCATGTGCAGAATAGGCATACCCAATCCGGTGACTAGATACTTTTTGATTCAAGATGCTGAAGTCGATGGGGTGAAATGAGCAATTGCCCAAACCTAGCAAAAAAGCTGCCGCCACCAGGCCAGAGAGCCCATCAGCAAAGCTGGCGACCAGGCAGCCTAAAACAAGGCAGATGAGTGAGCAAAGCAGCACCCATATCGCCCCTACCCTGTCGACCAAAAAACCGCTCATGGCCTGACCAATCCCCGAGACCACAAAAAAAGTGGTGACGCAGAGCCCGAGTTGCGCATAACCCAAACCAAAGACTTCCGTAAAGATGGGAAACATCAATGGAAGCAGCAGGTGGGAAAAATGAGAACCAGCATGCCCCACCCCCACCAGGGTGATCACCAGCCAATCCTGACGCTTGTCGGGTGCCCAAAGTGCAGTTGCAATGCTCATCGGGACATTATGCGTCCTGACTTTTAGGCGCTCAACATCTCCAGGAAGTCTGGGCGAGCCCAGAGTCACCAGGATGACGCGGCTCAGACATCAGCTTTTTCCTTGGCGGTGAAGAAGAACTCGCCCGGAGAGCGAATGGGGTCAACCGACACCCCAATGACCTGTCCAGGCAAGCAATGTCCCTCAAGGATCAGCTTAGACAATGGGTTTTCAATGCGCTGCTGGATGGCTCGCTTAAGCGGCCGTGCCCCATAAATCGGGTCAAACCCCACCTTGGCCAATTCTGCAACTGCATTGGGTTTGACCTCCAACTCCAAGTCCATGCTCGACAAGCGATCGGAGAGGATCTTGAGCTGGATGTTGGCAATGGCCTCAATGTGCTCGGATCCAAGGCCGTGGAAGATCACGGTTTCATCAATGCGATTGAGGAATTCAGGCCGCATGAATTGCTTCAACTCCTCCCATACTGCGTCCTTGATCTCCTGGGGATCTTTGCCAACCATGCTTTGAATTCGTGCTGAACCCAGGTTAGAAGTCATGACGATGACGCAATTCTTGAAATCAACGGTTCGACCCTGGCCATCGGTGAGCCTTCCATCGTCCAGGACTTGAAGAAGGATGTTGAAGACATCAGGATGAGCCTTTTCAACCTCGTCGAGCAAGATGACACTGTAGGGTTTGCGTCGAACTGCCTCGGTCAAATAACCTCCCTCGTCATAGCCCACATAGCCTGGAGGAGCGCCAATGAGACGGCTCACAGAATGCTTTTCCATGAATTCGCTCATGTCAATGCGGATCAAATGATCCTCACTGTCAAACAAAAAGGCAGCCAGGGCTTTGCACAACTCGGTCTTCCCAACACCTGTTGGACCCAGGAAAAGGAATGAGCCAGTCGGCCGATTGGGATCACTCAAGCCGGCACGAGCGCGACGTATGGCATTGGCCACAGCAACAATGGCCTCCTCTTGCCCCACCACCCTGTCATGTAACTTCTCCTCCATGGCCAACAACTTGTCTCTCTCACCTTGCATCAGCTTGGCTACGGGAATGCCAGTTGATCGAGAAACCACTTCAGCGATTTCCTCTGCACCCACCTGTGTGCGCAGCAGGCGGTTGGGATGAGCGCCAGAGGCATCCTTCTCACTGACCTGTTTGAATTGCTTCTCCAACTCTGGCAGACGCCCATATTGAAGCTCAGCCACGCGGTTGAAATCCCCTTTTCTTTTCAACTCCTCAATCTGGAAACGCACCCGGTCGATTTCTTCCTTGATTTGGGCGCCACCCTGAGCAGCAGATTTCTCAACCGTCCAGACCTCTTCAAGGTCAGCGTACTCCCGCTCCAGACGAAGGATTTCTTCCTCAATCAATGCCATGCGCTTCTGTGAGGCCTCGTCCTTTTCCTTTCTGACAGCCTCACGCTCAATTTTGAGTTGAATGAGTCGACGATCCAGCTTGTCCATGGATTCAGGCTTGGAATCGATTTCAATCTTGATTTTCGCTGCGGCCTCGTCAATCAAGTCAATGGCTTTATCGGGTAAGAATCGATCTGAGATGTAGCGGTGAGAGAGTTCGGCGGCAGCCACGATGGCCGGATCCGTGATCTCCACACCATGGTGAAGTTCATAGCGTTCCTGTAGCCCCCTCAGAATGGCAATGGTTGCTTCCACAGAGGGTTCACCCACCATGATTTTTTGGAAGCGCCGCTCCAGTGCAGCATCTTTTTCAATGTACTTTCGGTATTCATCCAGGGTCGTCGCACCTACGCAGTGCAGCTCTCCTCTGGCCAATGCAGGCTTGAGCATATTCCCTGCATCCATGGCACCTTCAGCCTTACCCGCTCCGACCATGGTGTGCAGCTCGTCAATGAACACAATAACCTGCCCCTCTTCCTTGGCCAATTCATTGAGGACGCTTTTAAGGCGTTCCTCGAATTCGCCCCTGAATTTGGCTCCAGCGAGCAAAGAGGCCATGTCCAGAGACAACACCCTCTTGCCTTTGAGGCTGTCGGGCACCTCACCCGCAACAATGCGCTGCGCCAACCCCTCCACAATGGCGGTCTTGCCTACGCCCGGCTCCCCTATCAATACGGGGTTGTTCTTGCTCCTTCGTTGCAAGACCTGGATCGCGCGGCGTATCTCATCATCGCGACCGATGACAGGATCCAACTTGCCTGCGCGAGCCCGTTCAGTCAGATCCAGGCAATACTTTTTCAAGGCTTCGCGATGACCTTCTGCATCAGCAGATTCCACCTTTTGCCCCCCTCTAACTTGCTCCACAGTCTTGAGCAGCGTTGCCCTGTTCAGACCCGCATCCCGAAGTGACTGACCCAATTCGGTCTTGCTGTCGATCAAGGCCAAAACAAACCACTCTGAAGCTACAAATTGGTCTTGATGCTTGTGAGCTTCTTTTTCTGCCTGTTGCAACAAGCCAACCAATTCGCGTCCGATTTGAACCTCAGAATGCCCCTGAACCTGAGGAATGCGGTCCATGGCCGATTGCACTGCAGCCTCAATCCGATTCAGATTGCCGCCAGCTCGAGCCAGTATGGATTTGGGTCCATCGTCCTGCTTGAGCATGGCATGAAAAACATGTGCCGGTTCGACGTAAGCATGCTCAGAGCGCACAGCCAGGCTCTGTGCCTGAGCCAGAGCTTCTTGGAACTTGGTGGTGAATTGATCGATCCGCATATTGAACCTTTCGATGACAACAGCAGATGTGTGGGTTCAAATCGATATTTCAAGACTGGGGAGGAAGCCCCCAACGGGCGGCAGCTGCATCATCGCTCACCCTGGCATCGACCCACTTGGCTCCGCCGGGGGTCATTTCTTTTTTCCAAAAGGGGGCATGGATCTTCAGGTAGTCCATGACGAATTGACACGCATCAAATGCCTGAGTCCTGTGCTCGCCCGCAACCACGACCGCCACGATGGGATCAGTGGGTTTGAACTTCCCAACGCGGTGAACCACCGCGACCTTTAAGACATCGAAGCGGGTTTTGGCTTGCTGAACCATACCCAAGATGGCAGACTCGGTCATCCCAGGGTAGTGCTCCAGCCAAAGGTCATGCACAGTTTGTCCCTGGTTACGGTCTCTTGCAATCCCCAAAAAGCTCACCACGGCACCCACACTGGGGTCAGACTGAACCAGCTCGTCAATCACCTCGCTCAGTAAAAACATCTCTTCCTGAACCCTGACGATGTCCATGCTCATCCTCCAGTCACTGGAGGGAAAAAAGCCACTTCTGCCTGATCTGTCAAAACGACTTCTTCAGTCGCCATCACTTGGTTGATGGCCATGCGCAAGACCTGCTGATGCCCCAAATGCGCACCGTATAGAGCATTCCTCGATGCCAACTCCAGCCGAAGCTCCCCCAGAGTCTGAACTTGGGTTTGCCAAGGCTCGGAGGCTACGCCCAAACCCTCGCGAATGGCGGCAAAGTAACGCAAGGTCAATTGCATGTCAGATGAAGCTCCACGGAAGGAAGCGAACCATATCCCCCTTGGCGATCACCTGTCCACTGGGGACATCCACAAGGCCCTGAGCCCAACTGACCGAGGTCAATACGCCTGAACTCTGGTTGGGGAATACCTCCAAACCACCCTGGTCATTCATCCGAACCCGAATGAACTCACGCCGCCGGTCAGGCTTGGGCCAGTCAAAGTCTGCCCTCATGGACAAGAAGGAGCTCTCCAATTGAGTTGCCCCCTGTAACCGCAATAGAAATGGCCTGACGAGCAGCAAGAAAGTCACAAAACTGGACACTGGATTACCCGGAAGACCCATGAAATGACAGGTGGGTGCCTCGGCCACTGAGGTCGGCATCTGGCCATACGCAAAAGGCTTTCCAGGCTTCATGGACAGTGCCCAAAGCTTGAGACGACCCAATGCCTCAACGGCGGGCTTGACGTGATCCTCCTCCCCCACCGACACGCCACCGCTACTCAAGATCACATCATGGCTGAGCCTGGCATCTCCAAAAGCTTGACATGTCTCATCCAAACGATCTGGGATCAAGCCCAGGTCGGTGACCGTCGCACCTGCTCTTGTCAGCAACGCCGCCAAAAAATAACGATTTGAATTGAATATTCGACCCAGGGGCAATTCACTGGGGGCAATGGAGCCTGGTTGAACCAGCTCATTGCCCGTTGAAAACAAGGCAACCCGGGGCTTCCTAGAAACCTGTACCTTCGAGAGGCCCAGACTGGCCAGCAAACCCAAATCGGCAGGACTCAAGCGGTGCCCTTTGGCCAGCACCACTTGATTCTTTTGTATATCCTCACCCGCCCGTCGAATCCATTGACCAGGCCGAGGGAGGGTTTCAATAGACACCCGCTGTTCACCCAAAGGCTTGGCCACCTCTTGCATGATGACAGCGTCAGCCCCAATTGGAATTGGTGCACCGGTGAAGATGCGCGCAGCCTCCCCAGGCTCGAGGGTGCGGTTGAGACCATCGCCTGCTGTGATTCGCTGGGAAATCCTGAGGGCATCACCGGGCTCATGGAGATCCTGTGAGCGCACAGCCCATCCATCCATCGATGAATTGTCAAATGCGGGCACGTTGATTTCGCTTCGCACATCAGCGCATAGCACCCTGCCATCTGCATCAAGGACATCGACCCACTCACTCGCCAGGGGGGATTGGATCTCGCTCAATATGGACTCTAGGGCTTGGTCCAATTCGGCCAATGGTGCTTTGATGGCGTTCACCACTCACACCTTTGTGGCTTGAACATGAAGCGGATGCTTCACAATGAATTGCTTGATCAAGTCGACATCGGCGGGCAAGACCTCGAATCGGCGGGGCAGGTTCATCATGTCGGACAGCGATGCTGACAAAGGCGGCGAAAAATCCAAGGCCTCTTGAATTGTCTTGGCGAATTTGACCGGCAATGCCGTCTCGAGCACCAGCATAGGAACGCCTTGCTCAAGATGATCGAGTGCAACCTTGAGTCCATCTGCAGTATGGGGATCGATCAGGTCCTTCCATTTTTCATGTGCCATGCGGATGGTTTCTAGACGATTGGCATGCGTGCTTCGTCCGCTGAAGAAACCGTAACGCTGCTGGACATGAGAAAAATTGGGATGCCGGCTCAAATCAAATCGCCCGGTGCGAGAAAGCTCGGGGCCAAATAATTGGCGGGTGGATTGAGCATCCCGGTCAAGCAAATCAAAAATGAAGCGTTCGAAATTGCTGGCTTTGGAAATGTCCATGGAAGGACTGGAGGTCTCGCGGGTCCGCGCGGCTTCTCTGACTTGATAGACACCTGTCTTGAAAAATTCATCTAGGACATCGTTTTCGTTGGTAGCAACAATCAGCCGACGAATGGGCAAGCCCATCATCCGAGCCACATGACCAGCGCACACATTACCAAAGTTACCGCTTGGCACGCTCACATCAATGTACTGAGCATCCTGCCGGGTCACCTGGAAATAACCTGCAAAGTAATACACCACCTGCGCCAACATGCGCGCCCAATTGATGGAATTCACTGTGCCAATGCGATGTGCACGCTTGAATTCAAGGTCACTGGAAACTGCCTTGACGATGTCCTGGCAATCGTCAAAAACACCCTCAACAGATAAATTATGAATATTTGGATCCATCAGGGTGAACATCTGAGCCTGCTGGAACGGGCTCATGCGGCCATGAGGACTGGTCATGAATACCTGGATGCGGGACTTACCGCGCATGGCATATTCAGCAGCGCTTCCCGTATCACCCGACGTGGCTCCCAGCACGTTGAGGAAATCGTTTTTTCGCTCAAGCTCATATTCAAACAAATGACCAAGCAACTGCATGGCCATGTCCTTGAAAGCCAGGGTTGGCCCATTGGACAAACCCAAAACATGCAATCCAGATTCAAGCTCTCGAACCGGCGCTATGCGCGGATCTGAAAAAACATCCGCTCGGTAAGCAGCTTGACACAGGGCTTTCAAATCTTCTGAAGGAACATCATCGATGTACAAGCTAAGTAATTGGAAGGCCAGTTCCGCATAACCCAACTCATTCCAAGTGACCCTCAACCTGGCGAGTGCAGCAGCATCAATGCGCGGATACTGCTCGGGCAAGTAAAGCCCCCCATCGGGCGCCAGCCCTTCTAGCAAGATGTCGCTGAATTGACGCCGACTCTGATCGCCGCGGGTAGAGAGATATTTCATCCGTTCAACTCTTCCTTACGAATTCGCACAATCTCTCCGTGGACAGACTGAATAGAGGTCAAGGTTTTCAATACTTGGTTCATCCGTGCCTCCTGACATTCATGCGTCATGATGATGAGGTCGGTCTGATTCAGCACTTCACCTGCGGGACGCTGCAATACGGCATCTATGCTGATGCCGTGCTTGGCAAGCACACCAGTGACCTCAGCCAATACACCTGCGCGGTCACTCACCCTCAGCCGTAAATAGTAAGAAGTCAAGATCTCTGACATGGGAACCACATCAATGTCAGACATGGCATCAGGATGGAAAGCAAGGTGCGGAACTCTGTGCAAAGGATCCGCAGTGAGCAGGCGCGTGACGTCGACCAAGTCAGCAATCACAGCACTTGCGGTGGGTTCACTGCCGGCACCCTTGCCGTAAAACAAGGCAGTCCCAACAGCATCGCCTTGCACCATGACCGCATTCATTGCACCTTCCACATTGGCAATCAACCGTTTATTGGGGATGAGGCAAGGATGCACCCTCAACTCCACACCATGCTTTGCGCGCTTGGTAATCCCAAGCAATTTGATGCGGTAACCCAGCTGCTCAGCATAAGCAATGTCTTGGGTATTGAGCTTGGAGATCCCCTCCACATGAGCCTTGTCAAACTGCACGGGGATACCAAATGCAATGGCAGACAAAATGGTGGCCTTGTGCCCTGCATCGACACCTTCAATGTCAAAGGTGGGATCGGCTTCTGCATACCCTAAGTCTTGCGCCTCTTTGAGCGCCTGATTAAATGTCAGGGCGCGTGATCGCATTTCTGAAAGGATGTAATTGGTGGTCCCATTGATGATGCCGGCAATCCATTGGATACGGTTGGCGCTGAGGCCTTCCCGCAAGGATTTGATGATAGGAATCCCGCCAGCCACTGCCGCTTCAAAAGCAACCATGACCCCTTTGTTTTGGGCAGCAGCAAAAATCTCCGTGCCATGGACAGCGATCAATGCCTTGTTCGCAGTCACCACATGCTTGCCAGATTCGATGGCCTTGAGAACCAATTCACGAGCCAAGTCATAGCCGCCGATCAACTCGATGACCACATCAATATCTGGATCAGATACGATGGAATGCGGATCTTGGGTGATCTTTGCATGACCCTTGACCAGAGCCTTGGCCTTTTCAAGATTTCTGACCGCAATCGCAGTGATTTCAATACCACGCCCAGCGCGCCTTGCGATTTCCTCCTGATTTCGGGTCAGGACCTCAAAGGTGCCCGAGCCCACCGTACCCAATCCAAGCAGCCCTACCTTGATGGGATTCATGATTTCAGCCTCTTTCTGTATTGTTCCAAGTACTGGGCTACTCGTGAAATCGCCTCTCTAAGATCATCCTCGTGCGGTAGGAAAACGATCCGGAAGTGATCGGCATGCGGCCAGTTAAAACCTGTACCCTGAACCAGCAGTACTTTGGTTTTTTGCAATAAGTCCTCAATGAAAGCCTGGTCGTCCTCAATGGGATACATCTTGGGATCCAGCTTGGGGAACATGTAGAGCGCAGCACTGGGTTTGACACAGGTCACACCGGGAATCTGAGTGAGCAATTCATAAGCCAAGTCCCTTTGCCTGCGCAGGCGGCCACCTGGTTGAACCAAATCATTGATGCTTTGATATCCCCCCAAAGCTGTTTGTATCGCACTCTGTCCAGGCACATTCGCACAGAGTCTCATCGAAGAGAGCATGTTCAGGCCTTCAATGTAGTCCCGTGCGAGTGCTTTGTCGCCGGATACCACCATCCATCCGGATCGGTACCCACACGAGCGATAAGACTTGGACAGGGAGTTGAAGGTCAGGGTCAGGACATCGGTGGAGAGACTAGCCATGGCCGTGTGCTTGACGTCGTCATATAAGACTTTGTCATAGACCTCATCAGCAAAAATGACCAAGCCATGCTCTCTGGCAATCGAAATGATTTGGAGCAAGGTTTCATTGGAATAAAGCGCACCAGTTGGATTGTTCGGGTTGATGACCACGATGCCCTTTGTTTTGGCCGTGATCTTGGATCTGAGGTCGTTCAAATCCGGCATCCAGTCATTAGCCTCATCGCATAGGTAGTGGACAGGCGTTGCTCCAGAAAGACTAGCAGCCGCTGTCCACAAGGGATAGTCAGGAGCGGGAATGAGCAACTCATCGCCTTCATTGCACAGTGCGTTGGTGGCCATGACAATCAGTTCACTGGCACCATTGCCGAGATAAATGTCATCCAACCCAACACCCTGGATGCCCTGTTGCTGGGTATAGTGCATCACGGCCTTGCGAGCTGAAAAAATGCCCTTGCTGTCTGAGTACGCTGCCGCATTAGGCAAATTTCGGATCATGTCTTGCTGAATCTCTTCGGGCGCATCAAAGCCAAAAACCGCCAAATTCCCAATATTGAGTTTGATGATTTTTTGACCTTCTTCCTCCATCTGGCGGGCGCGATCCAAGACTGGGCCTCTGATGTCATAGCAGACATTAGACAACTTGGTGGATTTGAGAATTGGCTTCAAGCCTTACTCCGAAATAATCAGTGAAACCTATAATTTGATCATAGATTAACGGGCCAATTTGACTTTTAATGCCATGAAATTACAACCTGATCGAAGCCCTCAACAGTCTGTGATCTCTTTGAGCGACGGGGTCTTGCTCACCAGTCATGGGCACCGAGCTAAAACTGGAGTCATGCTTTCAGGCGAAGGGCTCTTTATTCCCCTTGCCCACGCTGAGCTCGAAGAGGGTATCGCGAACCAACTCAATCAGCTTCCATTGGACAATCTTGAAGTGCTCATCATCGGAACAGGGGAACAACATGCTTTTTTCTCACCCGTTTGGCGGAAAACGTTGAAAAACCCCCTCATTGGCATCGAATCCATGACCACCCCCGCAGCCTGTCGGACGTTCAACGTGTTGTCACTCGAGGGGCGTAGGGTTGCTCTTTGGGCGAGGCTCTGAATTGCCCTCTCTAGGTGACGGCTTGGTTTTGAGTAAAATGCGACTTTGATCTTTAGCGTAGGCTCGCTTGACTCATGGCCATCGTTCTCAATAAACCCCTACCTGAATTCGAAGCCCAAGCAACCGGCGGCATCAAAGTGACGAATTCGTCACTCCATGGCCGCATTGTTGTCTTGTACTTCTACCCCAAAGACAACACACCTGGGTGCACCACTGAAGCCATGCAGTTTCGTGACAAATTCAAGGACTTTGCCAAAGCTGGGGCCGTGATTTTGGGGGTATCTAGAGACAACATGCGCTCTCATGACGGTTTCAAGGAAAAACTTGAATTGCCTTTCGAACTGATTGCTGATACAGAAGAAAAGCTATGCCATATGTTTGGGGTTGTTAAAAACAAGATCATGTACGGCAAAAAAGTTAAAGGCATTGAACGCAGCACTTTTCTTGTTGGGTCAGACGGAGTTTTGAGGGCGGAATGGCGTGGGCTCAAAGTCCCCGGCCATGTTGATGAAGTTTTGAAAGCCGTCAAAGCCCTGAAAAAGGCTGCTGCCACTGCTTGATGCGAGTCAAGTGGGGCTCTTTCACCTCTTCTATTCCATTGCTTAAAGGCCGTTCTTTTTTTGAACGGCCTTTTTATTTTTTGAGTTCATCACATGCCCTTACCCAAAGCTCCAACTCATAAGGCCGATGCCATTCAACCCGAGCAAATTCCAATCAGGGTGATGCCCAATTCATTGAGCAAAAGTCGGCCTAAAGTCGACAAAACAATGAGCGATGCAAAGCCGTTGAATGCCCAAAAGGCAACATCTAAAGGCCTGACCTCTTCCGTCCAATCAGAAAACAACTTAGCGCGACCAACTTCCATGCCACCCCATTCAACGCCACGCACTAAACCTGTCAAATCAACCAAAGATGGTCTGGCTATTAAATTATTCGTGCTCGATACCAATGTCTTGCTCCATGACCCCATGAGCCTGTTTCGTTTTGAGGAACATGACATCTATCTGCCCATGATTGTTTTGGAGGAATTGGACAATCACAAAAAAGGGATGACCGAGGTCGCTAGAAACGCGCGTCAGACCAGCAGAACACTGGATCAGCTGTCAGCTAATTTGGTCGGCGGTATTCATCAAGGATTGGCCCTCAAGCAAGCTGGTCATCGTGAGTCAACAGGGAAGCTTTTTTTCCAGACTGAAGCCCTCAATGCCAATACCCCTCTGAATCTGCCCAACGGTAAAGCTGACAATCAGATCTTAGAAGTGGTTCAGTGCCTTGGACAATTGCACAAGGACAGGACTGTAGTGCTGGTGTCTAAGGACATCAACATGCGCATCAAAGCCAAAGCGCTGGGACTGGAGGCAGAGGATTATCAAAACGACATCACACTGGAAGATGGAGATTTGCTCTACCCAGGCAGCCTGTCACTCCCCCAGAATTTTTGGTCCAAGAACGCAAAATCAGTTGAAAGCTGGCAATCTGGCAGTCAAACCTTTTACAGGCTTGGTGGCCCCATTGTGTCAAGCTTTCATCCCAATCAGTTTGTTTATTTTGAATCAGGCGATGAGCCAAATCTATATGCACGGGTCACAGAGATTCAGGGGAAATTTGCCACGCTCAAGACCCTCAAGGACCACTCTCACAACAAGTATGCGGTGTGGGGCATCACCGCAAAAAACAAGGAGCAAAACTTTGCTCTGAATTTATTGATGGATCCCGAGATTGATTTTGTGACTTTGACAGGAACTGCAGGTACAGGCAAAACCTTGCTTGCTCTGGCGGCAGGGCTGACCCAGGTCTTGGATGATCGACGTTATACAGAGATCATCATGACCCGCGCAACCGTCAGCGTGGGTGAAGACATCGGCTTTTTGCCGGGCACTGAGGAGGAAAAGATGGGACCCTGGATGGGGGCTCTGGATGACAACCTTGAAGTACTAGGCAAAACAGATACCAGTGCAGGGGAATGGGGTCGTGCTGCGACCAATGAACTCATCCGATCTAAGGTCAAGATTAAAAGCTTGAATTTCATGCGAGGCAGGACTTTCATGAACAAGTACGTGATCATTGATGAAGCCCAAAACCTGACACCTAAACAAATCAAAACCCTCATCACCCGTGCAGGCCCAGGGACTAAGGTTGTTTGCATGGGCAATCTGGCGCAAATAGACACCCCCTATCTGACAGAGGGCTCCTCTGGCTTAACCTACGCCGTAGATAAGTTCAAAGGCTGGCCCCACAGCGGCCACATTACCTTAGCCCGAGGTGAACGCTCACGGCTTGCAGACTTTGCGAGCGAAGCCCTTTGATAGGGTTGCTCAGTACTCTGAACCTAAAGCCAGAGACTCAAATTTAGTGATGGGCTTGAGGAATGCCAATTTCACTGTCCCAGTTGGTCCATTCCTTTGTTTGGCAATGATGACTTCCGCAACTCCAGGCTCTTTGCTGTCCTTGTTGTAATAGTCATCCCGGTAAATGAACATGATGACATCTGCATCTTGTTCGATCGCGCCAGATTCCCTCAAATCGCTCATCATGGGTCGCTTGTCATTTCTTTGTTCAACACTGCGATTCAACTGTGAAAGTGCAATCACAGGACATTGCAGTTCTTTGGCAAGCATCTTGAGACCGCGTGATATCTCACCCAATTCAGTCGCTCTGTTTTCTCCATCACCTGAACCACTGCCACTCATGAGCTGCAAATAGTCAACCACGATCAATCCCAATTTGCCGCAGCGTCTGGCCAATCGCCTGGCACTTGCCCGGAGTTCGCTCACAGTCAATCCAGGCGTTTCATCGATGAACAACGAGATTTCACGCAAGCGCTCGACAGACTCACTCAGGCGAGGCCATTCCTCATCCTGCAACTTGCCCGTTCTCAACCGACTCTGATCAATCCTCCCAATCGAGCCGACGATTCGAATTGCCAGTTGAGCCGCACCCATTTCCATTGAAAAAATAGCAACAGGCAACCCTTCTCGGATGGCTACATTTTCAGCAATGTTGATGGCCAAGGCTGTTTTACCCATAGAAGGTCTGGCAGCAAGAATGACCAAATCACCAGACTGCAAGCCAGATGTCATTCGATCAAAATCATGAAAACCTGTCGGGACCCCGGTGATGTCGCTAGGATGAAGCGACATCTCTTCAACCCGATCGAGCAATTCGATCACCAAATTCTCCATTGATTGAAAGCCCTGCCGCATTCGGGCACCCTCTTCACCAATGTTGAAGATTTTTTGCTCTGCCTCATCCAACACACTTGCAACGGGCTTGCCTTGGGGGTTGAATGCGGAGGTAGCAATTTCATCGCTCACGCTGACTAAGCGCCTGAGTATGGATCGTTCCCGAACAATCTCGGCATAACGACGTATATTGCTTGCGCTTGGGACAAACTGTGCCAAAGCATTGAGCTGAGCAAGGCCTCCTACTTCATCAGCCTTGCCCATCGATTGAAGGTGCTCAAATACAGTGATCACATCTGCAGGCCGATTGGAAGAAACAAGGGCTTGAATCGCTGAGAAAATAAGGCGGTGCTCATACCTATAGAAATCAGCCTCAGCGACAACATCGCCCATTCGATCCCATGCCGTGTTATCCAGCAACAGTCCACCCAAGATACTGGACTCCGCCTCCAAAGAGTGGGGAGGGATTTTCAATCGCTCAGGCAAGCGAAGGTCAACTGGGTCAATCTCTGAGTTGGAATCCGACATGGGTAAATCAAATGGCATTGACATGCAAAAGGATCAAAAAAAAGCCGCTCTGACGAGAGCGGCTTTGATGGTAGCAAGAAAACCGATTAGGCGGTCTCACCATATACGGCGATGGGCAAATCGACAATTACATCAGTATGAAGCACCAGTTGGACAGTGGTGTCACCAACCATTTTGATGAGGCCGTGAACCAAACGGACTTGAGACTTAGAAATCTCAAAGCCCAGCTTACCCAGCTCAGAAGCGATATCAAAAGTGGTAATTGAACCAAAAAGACGACCATCAACTCCAGCCTTTTGAGTGAGCTTGAGGGTGACTGATTGGAGTTTTTCGGCCAAAGCCTGCGCAGCGGAAAGCTTATCGGCTGCCTGCTTTTCCAATTCAGCCCTGCGATGCTGGAACTCATCAATGGCAGTCTGAGTAGCACGACGTGCACGACCAGAGGGAATCAGGAAATTACGTGCATACCCGTCTTTGACTTTGACGATATCGCCCAAATTCCCCAAATTGATCACTTTATCGAGAAGAATAACTTGCATATGGAGCTCCCCTCAAACCTTGTGTTGATCAGTGAACGGCAACAACGCCAAGAAACGCGCACGTTTGATGGCTGTATTGAGTTGGCGTTGATAAATTGCGCGTGTACCTGTCAAGCGAGCAGGAATGATTTTTCCGTTTTCGGCAATGAAATCCCGCAGAGTATCAACATCTTTATAGTCAATCTCTTCAACACCTGCAACGGTGAAACGGCAAAAGCGTTTGCGCTTGAACAAAAGCGATTGGGCATTACGCTTGGGGCGCTTGTCTTTGGTGGTTTTTTTAAAAGTAGCCATGGAAGCTCCGAGTATTTGCTTAGACTTGTGAATCAGCTTGTTGAGCTTTGCGAGCTTCCTCGCGTTCAACAGACTTCATCATGATGGAAGGACCCGTCTCTGCGCGTTTACGCTGGACTGTCAAGTGGCGCAATACGGCATCATTGAACTTAAAAGCCAACTCTAATTCGGTCAGTACGGTCTGACTGGCTTCAATGTTCAAGCAAAGAAAATGCGCCTTGGCTAACTTGTTGATCAAGTAGGCCAGTTGGCGACGTCCCCAGTCTTCAACTCGGTGAACATGTCCACCACCCGTGGTGATCATGTTTTTGTAACGTTCGAGCATGGCCGGAACCTGCTCGCTTTGATCCGGATGGATCAACAAAACGATTTCATAGTGACGCATGAAAGCTCCTTGTGGATGAAAGCCGCTGACAGCGTCTGGTTGTCATGCGGCAAGGGAATCGAAGATTATAGGGCTTTTGCCTGCTTGTTCCCAAGGTTCCAAAATGAACTCAAATAACTAATAAGAATGCCAAATATAAAGCCAATGGGAACACCCAAAACGCCAGCGGCTATAGGCTCTATGTTCCATATCCGCAGTTCACCTGGGGCAAGCCCCAGGGCCTTTCCGACCTGAGGTTGATTCATACCAATGTACAGGACTGCGGCCAACATGCCACACGTCATCGCGGCGATCAAACCGCTTGTAGTCACTCTTTTCCAATGAACACTCAAAAACAGTGCTGGGAAAATCGTGGAACTCGCCAGTGAAAAAGCGCAAGCTACCCAATAAAGGATATCAACTGGTCTATGGGTCGTGATCCAGGCAACCGTCAATGCAACGATCATCAACACAATTTTTCCCACCATGACTTTTCTTAAAGAATTGGTATTGGGGTGAAAAGTCTGAAAATACATGTCATGAACCAATGCATTGGAGATGGTCAACAACAGTCCGTCCGCAGTTGAGAGTGCAGCGGCCAAAGCTCCTGCAGCGATCAAACCAGTAAAGATCGGCGAAATGCCAAGAATTTCTGGGATGGCCAAAATGAGGTGGTCATTGATGATCCGAACATCACCCAATTGAACCCATCCATCATTATTCCAATCGGTAAGCTGAACTAAAGCTCGCCCAGATGATCTGAGTTGATCCATCCAAGACGGAAGTGCTGAAAAAGATCGACCAATTAAGTCAGTCAGTAGCGTGTCTTTCATGATTACCGCCATCGAGCTCGCACAGACATAAACAAAAGCCACGATCAATAATGTCCAGACCATGGAATGACGTGCCGCACGTGAATTAACGGTTGTACCGGACCGAATGAGTAAATGTGGCAGAGAAACAGTGCCCAACGCAAGACAAAAGAACAGGCCTATGGAATGTGAAAGGTTGGAATTCCTTGGTGGCTCCAGAATAGTGAAGGCTGTGGGCTGATTGAGTTGCTGCTCAAGGATATGAAGTTCTTCGGTCCAAGACCTGATGACCTCCGCATAGCCATTCTTGCTGAGGTATGGGCTATTCTCGAGCCGATGAATGTCTCTCAGTGGTGCATTGATTGCTCGCAGAAATTCCAGCCGAATGCTGGCACTTCTGCGCTCTTCCTCGTACGACTCAACTGGATGACTGAGCAATGACTGCAGTCGCTCAACGCGTTGCATCATGAATTGGCGAGTGGAGACTTCATCCTCTTGAGTAACATGGCGCTGTGTCAAAACTTCCAAATGCGCCAGCGATTGATCAGCTGCAAGAGGAAATATCAAGCTCCCATTGGTTTTCCATGAAACGGCCATCACCAATCCGAGCATTGAAAAAACAATGACAAATGCCTGAATCACCTGCGTCCAGGTCACTGCCCGCATCCCACCCAAAAAAGAACAAAGTAAAACTCCGCCCAAGGCCAGTAATACGCCCAGCTCAAAAGTCAGACCTGAGAGCATGGAGGTCACCAGACCTATTCCATAAATTTGAGCAATCAAATAAACAATCGAGCAAGCAAGTGTGCCAATAGCAGCTATCCAACGTACCCAATGGCTGTCATGGCGCTTGGCCAGGAAATCTGGAATCGTGATGGCCTCACTCTGTCGAATAGGGGCAGCGAACCAAAATGCCAACAAACAAAAACCACCAGTCCATCCCATGATGTAAACCAGCCCCCCAGTTTCGTACTCAGTACCAACAAAGCCATTGCTCAGGAGCAATCCGGTAAGCCCGATCACAGACGCAGCGGAAAGCCAATCAGCTGCAGTCGCCAGACCGTTATAGCCCGCACTCACAGATCGATCTGCTACGTAATATTGATCCATGTTGGTGGTTCTGCATACCAATCCAACCACGGCATAGCCCAAAATAGAAACAGCCAAAAAAAGGAAATTGATTGACTCTCGCGATAACGCCAAACGATCAAGTCCGATCAACGCAATGCCAATGACCATGAAGAGGCCTAAAAAAGCAACGGCTTTTTTAATGATCATGTTCAGTTGTCCCGGCTGCCAAGGTCATCAAGCCAAGCGGCAACGACAGTGAGCGCAAAAAAACCAATTGGTGCAATCAAGCTAAGCCAATATTGCAAACGCGACTCATGCGAGTAAGCAGAGGAAGCAAATAAAAGAACTAGCGAAAAAATCGCCCAGATGAAGACCAATGTTCGAGTCAAGCGCATTGTGTTGCAAACATCAATGCTCGGCCAAACGATTCCAAGTTTCCATGACTGTGTCTGGATTCAATGAAATCGATGCGATCCCCTCATCCATCAACCACTTTGCAAAGTCCGGGTGATCACTGGGACCTTGACCGCAAATACCAACATACTTTCCTTGTTGTCGACACGCAGTGATTGCCATTTTCAGAAGCGCCTTGACCGCTGGATCGCGCTCATCGAAGTCTTTAGCAAGCAGCTCCATGCCGGAATCGCGATCAAGACCCAAAGTGAGTTGCGTCAGATCATTGGAACCAATAGAAAAACCATCGAAAAATTCAAGAAATTGATCAGCCAGTAGTGCATTGCTCGGTATCTCGCACATCATGATGAGCTTGAGTTCATTTTGTCCACGCGTGTGCCCATGCCTGGACAAGGCCTGGACGACCAATCGCGCCTGATCAAGCGTTCGAACAAAAGGCACCATGATCTGTACATTGGTGAGCCCCATGTCAAAACGGACGCGATGCAAAGCCTCACATTCCATTGCAAATGCTTCAGCAAAATCGTCAGAAATATATCTTGCTGCACCCCTGAAACCCAGCATCGGGTTTTCCTCCTCCGGCTCATAGCGACTGCCACCGATCAGTTTTCGGTATTCGTTAGATTTGAAGTCCGATAGCCGAACAATGACAGGCTTGGGCCAAAACGCGGCAGCAATCGTAGCAACACCCTCTGCAACCTTGTCAACGTAAAAAGCTCTGGGGGAAGCATGACCTCTTGCCACCGATTCGACAGCCTTTTTCAAATCAGAGTCTACGGCTGGATAGTCAAGAATGGCTTTGGGGTGCACACCGATGTTGTTGTTGATGATGAACTCCAATCGGGCCAATCCAACTCCTTCATTGGGCAATTGACAAAAATCAAAGGCCAATTGAGGATTACCCACATTCATCATGACTTTGGTGGAAATTGGTGGCATTTGTCCCCGCTCAATGGTCACTATTTCGGACTCAATGAGCCCTTCATAGACAAAGCCTGTATCACCCTCAGCACAACTCACGGTAACCAAAGCACCATCTGACAAAGCCTCAGTTGCAGTGCCACAACCGACTACAGCAGGAATACCGAGTTCACGCGCAATGATGGCAGCATGGCAGGTTCGCCCTCCTCTGTTGGTCACAATGGCACTCGCTCTCTTCATGACTGGCTCCCAATTCGGATCAGTCATGTCAGTTACCAAAACATCTCCGGCCTGGACCTTGTCCATTTCGTGAGTGCCGTGAACTAGTCTGACCTTGCCAGTGCCAATCTTCTGACCAATCGCACGCCCGTGCGTAAGCACCTCACCCTTACCCTTGAGTTTGAAGCGCTGCTCGGATTGACCTTGACGACTCTTCACCGTTTCTGGTCTGGCCTGAAGAATATAGAGTTGGCCATCAGCTCCGTCCTTGCCCCATTCAATGTCCATGGGACGACCATAGTGATTCTCAATGGTCACTGCGAAGCGCGCCAATGCCAGAACATCCGAGTCCGACAAGCAATAACGGTTCCTCATTTCTACAGGCACATCCAGGGTTTTGACCCAATGACCAGTTTCATCATGCTCGTTAGAGGTTGCAAACACCATTTGGCTGAGTTTGGAACCCAGGTTCTTTCGGATGAGGGCCATTTTGTTGGCCGCTAGCATGGGTTTGTGCACATAAAACTCATCCGGATTCACGGCACCTTGAACCACCATCTCACCCAGTCCATAGCTCGCGGTGATGAAAACCACTTGGTCAAAGCCTGACTCGGTATCCATGGTGAACATGACACCAGACGAAGCCAAATCTGAACGAACCATTTTTTGCACGCCAGCAGACAAGGCCACCTCGGCATGGGTAAAGCCTTTGTGAACACGATAGCTGATGGCACGATCGTTATAAAGCGATGCAAAAACAATTTTGATTTTTGCCAGTACGTGCTCGATCCCGCTGACATTCAAGAAGGTCTCTTGCTGGCCCGCAAAGGAAGCATCCGGCAAGTCCTCTGCCGTGGCTGATGAGCGAACAGCGTAGGACCCGTCATGCCCCTGATCCAGTGCCAAGAAGGCATTCCGAATGGCCTGCTCAAGTTCTTTAGGAAAAGGCTGTGCTTCGATCCATGCACGGATTTTGCCCCCGGTCTCTGTCAGCATGGTGATGTTGTCCGCATCCAAAGTTGACAGTGCTTCTTGAATCCGTTGATCCAGTTGGTCATGCTTGAGGAAAAGCCTAAATGCATGAGCAGTGGTTGCAAATCCCGTTGGCACTTTGACGCCATAGGGCAGTTGCGAAATCATCTCGCCAAGACTGGCATTCTTCCCACCAACGATGTCCACGTGCTTCATTCGCAATGACTCAAATGGGATAACCAATTCATTTGCCAGTTTGAGATCTGTCATGAAGCCTCCGATGATTCAAAAATGTCGACTGCAATAGCAGCTTTGACGATCAACCCCATCTCAGGCCCACGTAAACAAATGGTCTAGGGAAATTCGTCATAATTGACTCATTCTAAGAGTTTAAATTTTCACCTTGCCATGGCCAACCGCACCGTTTTTTTTGTCTCTGACGGAACCGGCATTACTGCTGAAACGTTTGGCAATGCCATCTTGGCTCAATTTGAAAACAAGTTTCGCCATGTACGTCTGCCCTTCACGGATTCAGTTGACAAAGCGCACCAGGCTAAACGGCAAATTGAACATGCTTTCCTGATCGATGGTAAGCGACCGATTGTGTTTTCAACTTTGGTCAATGAAGACGTCCTCAGGGTCTTGCAGGCTGGACATGACTACCTTTTGATGGACATGTTCGGGACCTTTGTGACGCCCCTTGAAGCAGAACTCGGTATTAAATCCAATCATCGAATTGGTCGCTTTTCGGATGCCAGTAAAAGCAAGTCGTACAACGACCGCATTGATGCAATTCACTACTCCTTATCCCATGATGATGGACAACTGCACGTTGACCTTGAATCAGCAGATGTCATTTTGGTTGGTGTCAGCCGCAGCGGCAAAACCCCAACCAGCCTTTATCTAGCCATGCAGTATGGTCTAAAAGCGGCCAATTACCCGCTGATCCCAGAAGACTTTGACCGCAAGGCCTTGCCACCCGCTTTGATGCCGCACCTCAAAAAATTGTTTGGCTTGACCATCCTGCCCGAACGGTTGAGCGAAATTCGTAATGAACGACGTCCCAACTCACGTTATGCCAGCCTTGAAAATTGTCGATATGAAGTCAAAGAGGCCGAGGTGATGATGCGACGAGCGGGCATCAAATGGCTATCCACCACCACCAAGAGCATCGAGGAAATCTCCACGACCATCTTGCAAGACATTCAGCCTGATCGACTAATTTACTGAAGGGACTTGAAAACATTACCCCTCACAGGGTTGCCCAAAATCAGCTTTTCGAATGGTCAGGAAGATGACAAAATCAAAGAACTTCTTGTAAGGAGATCAACATGACGGATCCAGTTCAAACGATTTCATATCAGACGACCGATCTCGGCTCAGTAGAACGCAACCGAGTACTGAGAAACACCTACATGCTTCTGGCATTGTCACTTGTGCCGTCGGTGGTGGGAGCTTGGTTTGGTGTGGCCTCCGGCTTGGGCAAAGCGCTTTCAGGTGGCCTAGGACTGGTGGTTTTCTTGGTTGGTGCTTTTGGATTCATTTACGCCATTGAAAAGAACAAAAACAACGCCAAGGGTGTTCCAATTCTGCTGGGATTCACCTTTTTCATGGGGATCATGCTTTCACGCATGATTGGATACATCCTGGGGATGTCAAATGGCGCCTCCCTCATCATGACGGCATTTGGTGGAACTGCAGTCATTTTCTTTGCCATGGCCTCGCTCTCAACAGTGATCAAACGGGATCTCTCTGGCATGAGCCAATGGCTTCTTGTCGGTGTCATGGCTTTGGTGATCGGCAGCATTGTCAATATTTTTGTCGGGTCCACCATTGGCATGATGGTGATTTCTGTGCTTAGCATGTTCATCTTCAGTGCCTATATGCTGTACGACTTGAAAAACATCGTAGATGGCGGTGAGCAAAACTACATCAGTGCCACGCTCGCTCTTTACCTTGACCTGGTCAACGTATTTCAGAGCCTGCTGGCTTTACTTGGTATTTTTGGTAGTGACCGCGACTGACTTGTAACTAGGTTAGCCCAGGACCCTCCACTTGGAGGGTTTTTTATTGCCGCTCAAAAACAGCCATGCTTTCAACATGTGCAGTCTGAGGAAACATGTCGAGAATGCCAGCTTTTTTACAGACGTAGCCAGCCTGATTGACCAAAAGGCCAGCATCTCTGGCCAGTGTGGCCGGATTACAGCTGACATAGACAATTCTCTGTGGAGGAACCCAGTCATCGGTTGACGCCTGGTGCCAGTCGGCCAATGCCTTTGACAGAGCAAATGCTCCCTCTCTTGGAGGATCCCACAACCAGACTCTGGCATGAGGCAACTGATGCAGATCGGACGCTGAAAATTCAAAGAGGTTACGCGTGATAAAGGAAGCTTCGGCCAGTGGAGGCAGCCCCAAGTGCACAACGCGTGTTTGGTTGAATGCCCAGTTGCTTTTTGCACGATCCACCAATTGGTCATTGCCTTCTATGCCGATCACTTGTTTAGCAAGTGTCGCGATGGGTAAGGTGAAATTTCCCAAACCACAAAACCAATCAATGATTCGATCGGTCTCTTGAATCTCCATGAGATTGAGTGCCTGATGAATCATCAATTGATTCACGTGGTGATTCACTTGCGTAAAGTCTGTGGGTAAAAAAGGCATCTTGATGCCAAATTCTGGCACTTCATAGGCCAAATTGGAGGCCTCGTGCTCAGCCATCAGATGCACCGATGCAGGTCCTGACGGTTGAAGCCACCACTCTACGCCATGGAGATGGGCAAATGTATTGAGCGCTCGGACATCTTTATCAGATAGAGGCTGAAGATGTCGAAGGACCAAAGCCAAAACATTACCGCCTATGGCAAATTCAATCTGAGGAATAGTTTCCCTGGCATCCATGCCATGAACCAAGGCCCGCAAAGGCAACAATAAATCTGACAAACATTTAGGCAACACGGCGCAACGCTGGATGTCTGCAATATAGCGGCTGCTTCTCTCATGAAAACCCACCAACACCTCATCACGCTTTTGCACATACCTCACTGAAAGCCTACCGCGATGGCGGTAACCTAAAAAAGGGCCTGTGAGTGGTCTGAGTATTTGCTCTGGTTTGCATTTGCCCAAATGCCAGAGCTGATCCATGAGACTGCGCTGTTTGAGCGAAACCTGAGCCCAAGGATCAACATGGTGCATCTTGCATCCACCGCAAGCCCCACGCTCAAACCCGAAATGTTCGCATTTGGATTGAATCCTGAGATGGGATTCATTGAATCGCTCAAGAACGATTCCTTTACTCCACTTGGCTTTTCTGTGGGTAGACTGGTAGAGCACCCACTCATCCGGTAAAGCGTTTTCAATGAATACCACTTTCCCTGTCGCATCGTGAGCAATACCCTGTGCGTCCAGATCAACAGACTCAACCCGCAAGGCATCGGGATGTGGAACGCGGATATCCGTGGCAGAGTCCCGACTCATGGGTTGGTGATCAATGGCATGGGGTCTACAGGTTTACCCATTTTGCGAATTTCAAAATGGAGCTTCACCTGATCCGCCTCTGTGCTGCCCATTTCTGCAATCTTTTGTCCTTGCTTGATGAACTGATCTTCCTTCACCAGCAATTTGTCATTGTGTGCATAGGCGGTCAGATAAGTATTGTTGTGCTTGATGATCACCAGGTTGCCATAGCCCCTGAGACCAGCGCCTGAATACACCACCCTGCCGTCGGCTGCTGCAACAACAGGGTCTCCAAGCTTGCCTGCAATGTCTATACCCTTGTTTTTGAGACCATCGAAAGTTCCGATGACCTTGCCCTTGGTTGGCATGGTGAAAGTCAATTCAATCGATGCCGATGGTTGTGTGACAGCGTTGTTAACGGGTTTCTCAGCCTGCTGTACTGCATCTGGCTTGGATGCAGGGTTAGAACCTTGCTGAACCGGATCGGCTTTATTGAGATTGCCAGCGGGTTCAATCACGCTGGTGCGCGATACCGGTGTCACTACAACCCCATTTGAATCTGCTGCATTGGACTCAGCCGCCGTAGGTTGGACTCGCAATACCTGCCCAACCTCAATCCGATCAGGCTTATCTATGTTGTTCCACCGGGCAATATCACGCCAATTTTGGCCCTGCTCTAGGCCGATGCGAATGAGCGTGTCGCCAGGACGAACCACATACTGCCCAGGAGAGAGTTCCTGTGGGCGACCAGGGGTGGCCATGGTTGGGCTCGATTTGGTCCGATCTTCGACAGGAGCAGGCGTGTGCTGATACCCAATGGTGCAACCGGACATCAGTAGCACAATCATCAATGAACCTGAGAGCAATCGCATGAGGAGGCCAGGAAAATTCATTCAATGCCTGATTTTAGTGGGACGAAATGAACATCCTCCATGATGACTTCCTTGATACCAGAAGGAGTTCGGTCAATCACAAGTAAGCTCTGTCGTCCTGCTTGATTTTGGACTGGCGCAACCAATCGACCTCCGATATCAAGCTGATCGATCCAAATCCGTGGCAAATGCTCCGCGCCTGCAGCCGACAAAATACCGGAAAAGGGGGAGCCAGTTTCATAGCCTTGCGCACCATCGCGCAAAAGCAGGTGGAGGTTTGGCAGTCGCAAGGGTCTCAAGTTGCTCTTTGCCTTCAGGTGTAACTCCTTGATTCGTTCCAGGGAGTAAACCTCTTTGCAAAGCAATGACAGGATCGCCGCTTGGTAACCACAGCCTGTACCGATTTCAAGAACACGCTGATGCAATCCCTTTTGCAAATAGATGGGTGCCTGAAGCAACAAGGACAACATTCTGGCCACCACATTCGGCTTCGAAATGGTTTGTCCAGCACCAATAGGCAGACTTGTGTCTTCGTAGGCTTGAACGCGAAGGGCTGAGTCCACAAATCGATGCCGCTCCACCTTCAGCATCGCTTGCAGGACCCGCAGGTCTTCAACACCTGAAAGCCTGATCTGCTCAATCATGCTGAGGCGATAGCGTTCAGAGGAAAAGCCATCAGAATCCCCCATATAGGGAATGGATCTAATGTCCCAAGCATGGGCGTGAGCAGGTGTCGATTCATCGGGCTGAACGGGACTTGATCCAGCCAGCGGGGGCAATCTCGAGGGGAATCGAGGACGTTGGGGCATGACTAAAGTTGAAGGTCCTTGATCGCCTTCCCCCACAGGGGAATACTGGCATGCTCGGTGAGATCCACCATCAACGGAGTCATGGAGACAAACCCATTGGCCGTCGCATAAAAATCTGTATCCGGTGCATCATCCTTTGCAGGACCAGCACCTCCAATCCAGTACATGGTGTCACCCCTAGGATTGATTTGAGTATGAACACGCTCGGCGGCATGCCTTCTTCCCAATCGACAAGACTTGATGCCCTTGATATCGCCCATAGGCAAATTGGGAATATTGATGTTCAACAAAAAATGAGGTTGCAATGGTTTACTCAACAAGGCGTTGACCAATTGAACTGCAATTCCAGTTGCATCAGCCAGGTGTTCCCAGCCTTTCTTCACTTGCGAAAAGGCAATGGCTGGAATTCCCATCATGTAGCCCTCCATGGCTGCAGCAACAGTACCCGAGTAAATCGTGTCTTCACCCATGTTTGCACCGTTGTTGATGCCAGAAACCACCAAATCTGGTCGGTAACCAAGCAATCCTGTGAGAGCGATGTGAACACAGTCCGCCGGAGTGCCATTCACGAAGCGTATGCCCTGAGACGCTTCGTGAACAGTCAGAGGTGAAAGCAATGTCAGCGCATTGGACTTGGCGCTATTATTTTGCTCAGGAGCAACCATCTCTACGTGATGGAACGCCTTGAGTGCATTGAATAACTGCACAATGCCAGGCGCTTGGTAACCATCGTCATTACAAATCAGAATTCGTTTCATCGGATGATTATTGGCCCTAATGAATGGCTGAACAAGTTTCGCAACAAAAAAGCCCCGAGATGGGGCTAAGAATCAAGTGGGGTGGCTGATGGGACTCGAACCCACGACGACCAGAATCACAATCTGGGACTCTACCAACTGAGCTACAGCCACCACTGAAGAGAATTATAACGGTCTACAAAGTAACGCCATCAACCCTTAGATGAGGAAGACTTGAACGCATCAACGGCCTTGAGTTTGACATTCAGTTGCTGCCTCAGTGATTGGAGGTAGGCCTGAGCCTGGGCATCTGAATAGGCCCTTTGCATCAAGTTTTTAGACAGTTGGAGGGTATTTGTTTCTGGTGAATCGCTCACAGATTTAAGTTCAACTACAAACACCCCAGCCTGCCCCTCATCCACGATAAACCGTGAAGGCAATGGGGAGGCTGGATGTCTTAAAACAGCGTTGATGACTGGCGCACTCAAACCTCGAGTTTTGACACGACTGACCAAAGCCTCATCCTTCAGAGAGGCGCTGCCATTGCCTTTGAGACCCTGAGCCTCAGTCTGGGCTTTGCGAATCGCTTCTTCCGATTTGTATTGAGCGATGACTAGCTCTTTAGCTTCGTCGAATTCCAATTGACGCTTGGTTTGATGTTGCGTCACTCGTGCAGATACCAATGTGGATGAACCTGCGTCAATGGCTGCCGTGTTGCGCTTTTGGGCTAAGCTGTCTGCACTGAACAAGGCTTCAATAACTTTGGGGTGCTGCAGGGTAGTTGGCAAAGTGCCTAATTGCTCACGCGAGACGACAGGAAAGGTCTTCAACTCCAAGCCCAACTGCTTTGCGATGGGAGCCAAACCATCTGGCTGCTCATAGACAAGATTGGTGAATTGCTCTGCGAGCTCGGCAAAACGCTTTTGAGCCATCTGCTCTCGCAAGAGCTTGTCAATGGCGGGCTTGACCGATTCAAAAGTCTGAACTTGGCCTGGTTTGATCTCGGTCACCTGAATGATGTGGAAACCAAATTCCGACTGGACAACGGCCGACACCTCCCCCACCTTGAGGTCAAATGCGGCATCAGCAAAAGGCTTAACCATGTCTTTTTTGCCAAAGAAACCTAAGTCGCCTCCCTGCTTAGCAGAGCCTGAGTCCTGCGATTCTGATTTGGCAACAGATTCGAAAGTGCTAGGTTTGGCTAGGATCCGAACGCGCAGTTCCTCAGCCTTGAGTCGGGCTTTATCAAGGTCTGCGGCTGAAGTTCCCTCGCGGGGGGCATTGATCAGGACATGCCTGGCACGACGCTGTTCTGGCGTTGAATAAGACTGCACATTCTGTTGGTAATAGGACCTTGACTCCTCAGGCTTGACTTCGATTTGCCTGGCAATCTGGGTAACGTCCAGTGAGACCCACTCCCCTTGAATGGTTTCTTGGGCTTGAAATTTCGCCGCGTTCTTATCGTAATAAGCCTTCAAATATGTGTCATTGATCTGAATGGAGGGGGCAAGCTTGAGAGGATCAATGCGAGTCCAAGCAATCTGCCGTGATTGTGACCAGGCTGATTGACTAGCGCGGGTTGCTTCAGAAAGATATGTCGCAGAAATAGACTGAATGAGTGACTCGCTCATGAGCGAGGAGCGCAATCTGGATTCATACATCTCAGGTGTCATTCCTTGAGCTGACAGCAAAGCAGCATAGATCTCCTTTTGGACGTTGCCCTGAGGATCGCGAACGGCCTGTAACTGAGGATTCGTTTGAATGGCGAGGGCAAGGCGCTGATCAGTCACATGGATATTGAACTTGGCGGCAGCAGATTGCAGAACACGATCATTGATCAACTGATCAAGTACCTGAGACTTGAAGGCCTGGGTATCGAAAACCTTCAGATCAATCCCAGGGTTTTGGCGAGTAATTCGAGCGGCTTCTTGCTGCGCAATTTTTTCAACTTCAGCCAATGAGATATCGTGCCCATCAACCACAGCCACGACCTCGGAGTCAGAGGTAAAGCGCTTATATCCATCAATTCCAAATAAAACAAACGATGGAAAGATGAGAATCACCAAGAGCAATTGCATGATGCGCTTGTGCTGTCTCACGAAATCAAACATATATGCCTCTAAAACAGGAATGGCGAACCAAAGGCTCGCCAATTTTTGTGGTGGGTGCTGACGGGTTCGAACCGCCGACCTACGCCTTGTAAGGGCGCCGCTCTACCAACTGAGCTAAGCACCCAGTTCAATCTCTTAGTTCAATGCATCCTTAAGAGCTTTGCCTGGACGAAACTTAGGAACTGTAGCAGATTCGATGGTAATGGCTTCGCCAGTTCTGGGGTTCCTGCCCGTGCGCCCTGCTCTTTTGGACGTGTCAAAAGTACCAAATCCCACCAAAGAAACAGAGCCTCCATTTTTAAGGGTCATTTGAACTGCCCCAATCATGGCATCCAGTGCACGCGCAGCAGAAGCCTTTGGCAATTCCGCCTGCTCAGCAATGTGGTCAATCAATTCGGCTTTGTTCATTTTTGGGTACTCCTGGACACAATGGATCATCTGGGGTTTCAATTCGAGGGTGGGATTCTAGGTTGAATCCCATTAGCAAATCATCTCAGTGCTTCTACTATGGCGTTTCCCAAATCTTGTGTGTGAGCATGACCTGAAAGATCCGGTGTTTTGGGTGCGCCTGAATCCACAGCCAGCACCGCTTCAATCGCCCTCAAAATATCATCGTGAGCGTCACGATACCCCAGGAAATCCAACATCATTGCGCCCGACCAGATCTGACCAATTGGGTTAGCAATGCGTTTGCCTGCAATGTCTGGGGCTGAACCATGGACAGGTTCAAAAAGGGATGGGAATTTTCGATCGGGGTTGAGATTGCCACTGGGAGCAATGCCAATGGTCCCTGTACAGGCAGGACCAAGATCACTCAGGATGTCGCCAAACAGATTGCTAGCAACCACCACATCAAAATGCTCTGGCCTTTGAACAAAGTGCGCGGTCAGGATATCAATGTGAAACTTATCCCATGTCACTGATGGATACTGCTTTGCCATCTCTTTCACGCGATCATCCCAATAAGGCATGGTGATAGAAATTCCATTCGATTTTGTTGCACTAGTCAGGTGCTTCCTGTTGCGTTTGGTTGCCAATTCGAAAGCAAATTTCAGAACACGGTCCACACCATGACGCGTCATGATGGACTCTTGCATCACAATCTCTCGCTCAGTACCTGGAAACATGACGCCCCCCACATTGGAGTATTCGCCCTCGGTGTTCTCCCGCACGATGAGCATGTCAATCTCACCCGGCAGTCGCTTTGAGCCATCTTTCCTCACAACAGGAGAAACAATGCCAGGCATCAACCTGGCTGGTCGCAAGTTGATGTATTGATCAAACTCCCTTCGAAATAACAGCAGGGAATTCCATAGTGATATGTGATCAGGGATTTTCTCTGGCCAACCTACTGCTCCAAAAAAAATCGCATCGTGAGATCCCACCAAGTCTTTCCAGTTCGTGGGCATCATGACACCGTGTTTTTCAAAATAAGGCCAAGAGCAAAAATCAAAATGATCAAAGTGGATGTCAATTCCGCGCAGTCGACACACAGCGTCAAGGACTTTCACACCCTCAGGCATGACCTCGCAGCCAATTCCATCACCAGGGATGACCGCAATGCGTAGTTTGGACATGGAAAAAAACTCCTTATCGACGGATCTGACCTGAATAACGCACCACCATTCCGACCCCGATAGCAGTCGCAAGAATGCCCAACAAAGTGAGATGGGTGATGGGTTCATCAAACAACAGCCATGCAATCATGGCTGTACAAGGCGGCACCAAATACATGAGGCTACTGACGGAAGCAGCAGCCCCCCGCTGAATAAGCAAATACAACAATGAACTACCGCCCATGGTCAATCCAATGACTGACCACGACATAGCAGCCCAAAACTGAGGAGACCAATCAATGAGCTCTGATTCATACCAAGCAAATGGCAAAGTGACCAGGGCAGCTGAAGCCAATTGGATGAAATTGGCAGTCCGCACATCACAAGGCTTAACATGATGTTTTTGATAAATCGTTCCTGAAGTGATGGAGATTAGGGCCAATACTGCCCAAAACAGGGAAGTTGATGAAACCTCAAGAGTGGATTCAATTTTTTGAAGCAGCACCAAACAAACCCCTGTGAACCCCAAGGCCAGCCCCAACCACTGGGGCATCAGGATGCTTCCTCCCCGCGCAGACACCCAGATGCCAGTCAGCACCGGTTGCAATCCAACGATGAGGGCTGAAAGCCCAGCTCCCATACCCAACTTGACTGCGGCCCAGACACCGCCCAAATAGCCCGCATGCATCAGAGCACCTGTCACTGCGAGGTGAAGCCATTGCTTTGCTTCCCGAGGCCAAGCAACCCTTGCCAAAGCTATCCAAGCAGCAAAAAAAACCAGAGATAAAAGATATCGGATCTCGAGAAACGAGAACGGTGGAGCGTGGGGCATCCCGAATCGCGCAACGATGAAGCCAGTGCTCCAAATCAGCACGAAAACCGCAGGCATGGCAATCAACCAGCGTTGGTTGGGATCAGAGGCGTTCAACGCGAACGCTCTCTGATGTGGGGAATGGCTTTATTCAGATAAAACAACATGGACCACACCGTCAAGAAGGCCGCAACATGGATCAACAGATTGCCCCACCAGCGAGCATCAAGCCATTCGCCCAAGTGCGCATCAAACAGCAAGAACGGGATCGCCACCATTTGGACCGTGGTCTTCATCTTTCCGACCATATTCACCGCCACACTTTTAGACGCCCCAATGGTGGCCATCCATTCGCGAAGGGCCGAAATGGCAATCTCTCGGCCGATGATGATGAGACCGATATAGGCTGGAGTCCTACCCAATGACACCAAAATCAGCAGACAGGCACACACCAAAAACTTGTCAGCGACAGGATCCAAAAATGCACCAAATGCCGAGGTTTGATTGAGTTTCCTGGCCAAAAACCCGTCCAGCCAATCTGTGAGGGCAAAAAGAATGAACATGGCCGTCGCGATCAAGTTCCTCTCGAAAATCGGAATAGGCCATTCATAGACCCAAACGAGCAACGGGATCGCGGCAATGCGTGTCCACGTCAACAAAGTTGGGAGAGTCAAAAACGTGCTCATTGGTAAATGATTTGAATGGCAGGTTGAGAGGAATCTACAGATTCTTCCAGATCGCACATCAATTGCAAGGCGGCAATTTTTTCATCAGTTGGCGGCAATCTGGATGATAAGTCCAGACTCACGCAAACATCACGGATATTCAAAACACATCGAACTGCCAGGCCCTCGTCCGCATGGTCACCCTCGGCACCTTGCACGACCCGTATCTGCTCTGACAAATCAGGCCTTCGATCATATAGAGACAACTCGATGCGCCTTGCAAAAGCACTCCGCGCGCGATGAAGGCTCCATACCTCTGACACATTCAAGCGGTAGCCCCCACTGAAGCGATCAGGTTGAACCCTACCTTTAACCACCAGCAAGGCATCCTCTTGAAAGTCAGCGCGAAACCGTGAATGAGCATCGCCATCAGTCACCACCACATCCATGGATCCTGAAAGGTCATCCAACTTGAACAAGGTCATTGGGCCTCGCTGAGATTGAATGGTTTTGAAATCCGAGGCAATGCCAGCCACCACAACAGCCTCTCTAGATTCGATCAGGTCGCTGATTTTGAGTTTGACAAATCGACGCACCTCTTTCTCGTATTCATCAAACAAATGGCCTGAAAAATAAAATCCAAGGGCTGCTTTTTCTTGTTCCAACTGGGTCCTGAAACTCCAAGGCGCAACGCTGGGTAGATCAGGTTCACGGTTGATCGATTCGTCGTGACCCACGTCATCGAAGAGACCTCCCTGATTGAGATCCGATTGCTTTTGATTCGCAAAGGCTATAGCCAGGTCAACGGACTGAATCAGTGCCGCACGATTAAGGTGCAAGGAATCAAATGCTCCCGCACGGATCATGGCCTCGATGGTTCTTTTGTTAATTTTGGTTCGATCTACACGCGCACAGAAATCAAAAAGACTGGTGAATGGACCAGCACTCTTACGTTCCTCAATCACCGCATCAATGGCTTGTGCGCCGGAGCCCTTGATGGCACACAAACCATATCGAATAACAGTGTTTGATACCGGCACAAACCCAGGCTCACATCGATTGACATCAGGTGGTTCAAAAGAGATACCCATACGCAAAGCATCGTCATGAAGGGCTTTGAGCTTATCGGTGTTGTCCATCTCCACAGTCATGTTGGCAGCAAAAAATTCTGCCGTGTGATGAACTTTCAACCATGCCGTTTGATAGGCGAGTAGCGAGTAAGCAGCAGCATGCGACTTATTGAATCCATATCCTGCAAAACGCTCCATGAGGTCAAACACCTCATCAGCTTGTGCAACCGACAACCCATTTTTCAAGGCACCTGCTCTGAAAATCTCACGGTGCTGCGCCATCTCCTCAGGCTTCTTTTTACCCATGGCTCGCCTGAGCAAATCAGCACCACCCAAAGAATAACCACCAAGGACTTGGGCTGTTTGCATGACCTGCTCTTGATAGACCATGATGCCGTAGGTCTCTGAAAGCACAGTCTCTACCATTTGATGCGGATAGGTTACCGCTTCACGACCGTGCTTTCTTGCGATGAAGCTTGGAATCAGATCCATTGGACCTGGGCGATACAAGGCATTCAATGCAATCAAGTCTTCGAGTCTTGAAGGCTTGGCATCCTTGAGCATGGATTGCATTCCCCGACTTTCAAACTGGAATACAGCTTCTGTCATCCCCTTTGCAAACAATTCATAGGTATGGGGGTCATCCAGAGGAATATTTTCTAGTCGGAACTCCTGGCCTTGAGGATGGCGATCGGTGATCATGTTTTTAGCCATCTCTAGGATGGTCAGCGTCGCCAATCCCAAGAAATCGAATTTCACCAAGCCTGCAGCTTCGACGTCGTCCTTGTCAAATTGACTCACGACTGAATCACTGCCTGGTTGCTTGTAGAGCGGACAAAAATCTGTCAACTTGCCTGGAGCAATCAACACACCACCTGCATGCATGCCCACATTCCTCGTCAAGCCCTCCAATTTCTGAGCGAGATCGATCAATGTTCGGACCTCATCTTCCCTGTCATAACGGGACTTGAGTTCAGGTTCAACCTCCATGGCCTTGGCAATCGTCATGGCCAGACCCGGCTTATTGGGAATTAATTTAGAAATGCCATCGCAAAAGGTGTAGCTCATGTCCAATACACGGCCCACATCGCGGATGGCAGCCCTCGCGGCCATGGTGCCAAACGTGACAATCTGGCTCACGGCAGTTGAGCCATATTTTGATTTCACATAATCGATGACACGATCGCGATTAGCCTGGCAAAAATCAATGTCAAAGTCAGGCATTGATACACGCTCAGGGTTCAAAAAACGCTCAAAAAGCAAGTTGTATTGAATGGGATCTAAATCGGTAATTCCCAAGGCATATGCCACCAAGGATCCGGCACCTGACCCTCTTCCTGGACCCACAGGACAGTGATGGTTTTTTGCCCATTGAATGAAATCGCCAACAATGAGAAAGTAGCCTGGGAATCCCATCCGGATGATGGTGGAGATTTCATGATCAAGGCGCTGGTGATAGTCAGCCCGTACAAGGTCACGCTCAGCGACCGAAGGGAATCGCTCATTCAATCGTCGCTCAAGTCCAGCATGCGACTCCTGCCGGAAATATTCCTCGATGGGCATGGGACTGCCATTAATGAGTGGCGTTGGATAGTCAGGCAACTGTGGCTTTCCAAGCGACAAGGTCAGGTTGCATCGCTGGGCAATGAGAACAGTGTTATCGAGGGCATCAGGTAAGTCCTCGAAGAGTTGCTGCATCTCTTGCGAGGTCTTGAAGTACATTTCCGACGTAAAACGCCTGATCCTTCTGGGGTTGCCCAATATTTCCCCATCTGCGATGCATATCCGAGCTTCATGAGCCTCGTGATCTTCGGGAGTTCCGAATTGAACCGGATGTGTGGCAACCAAAGGCAAGCCCAATTCTTGAGCCAATTTGGCATTGGCAGCAACCAAAGCCTCATCGGATAAACGGCCCGCACGTTGAACCTCTAAATAAAACCGATGAGGAAATGCGCTGGCCAACTCCAATGCCATTGCTTTTGCATGAGCTGGATCCTCGCTCAACAAGGCCTCACCCTGCCACCCAGCTGAAAAGCCACTGAGTGCGATCAATCCGTCAGAATGCAGGATCAACTCTGACCAAGGGACGCCTTGCGGCCCTGAGGGCAAGGCATGCTCCCAAAGCAAGGTCAGGAGTTGACAGAGATTCAAATAGCCCTGATGGCTGGTGACCAAGAGCAATAAACGGCTTTGCAGCGATGGATTCAGAGGAGACTGGACCAATAACTCTGCACCCACAATGGGTTTGACTCCCATTTTTCTGGCTGATTGATAAAACTTAATAGCACCAAAAAGATTGAACTGATCAGTGACAGCCAGAGCAGGTTGTGATGACTTGCTGGCGTGCTCAACCAAATCGTCGATGCGATTGACACCGTCAGAAACTGAAAATTCGGAATGAACCCGCAAATGCACAAACATAGCCAAATTGTGTCATGGCCGCCAGGCACCGTTGCCAAGCCAGACCGATCAAATTCTGACAAAATGCAATCTGACTAACCCGAGGTGATCCATGTCCAACGAATTGATTCAACACATCTCCGATGGCAATTTTGAACAGGAAGTTCTTCAGTCAAAAATCCCTGTTTTGGTTGATTTTTGGGCTGAATGGTGCGGTCCCTGCAAAATGATTGCCCCCGCCCTAGATGACTTGGCAAAGAGCAAACAAGGCCAGTTGTTGGTAAAAAAATTAAACGTTGACGACAACCGCAACGTCCCAGCCCAATTCGGCATTCGCGGCATCCCAACATTGATGCTGTTCAAGGATGGTCAGTTGACCGCCACGAAAGTGGGCGCTCTTAGCAAACCACAGCTCACCGAATTCATTGACGCTCATCTTGCTTGAACAGGGTGCCCAGCCTGGGCATCTTGCTTTTTTTGCGGTAATATTCGAACTTAATTAGCCCACCTGGGCACTTCTTTAGGCACCTCCGTCGCCTTTTCTCTACTCCCCTCACCTTTTCCCTCCCCGGAGTGTTGACATGCATTTGAACGAACTGAAAGTTTTGCACGTCTCTGAGTTGCTTATTCAAGCTGAAGCGCTAGAGATCGAAAACACGGGTCGCATGCGCAAGCAAGAGTTGATGTTTGCCATCATCAAAAAACGCGCTCGTGCCGGGGAGCAAGTTTTTGCGGACGGCGTGCTGGAAATCCTTCCAGATGGATTTGGCTTTTTAAGAAGCCCAGATACAAGTTACACCGCTAGCACCGACGACATCTACATCAGTCCCAGCCAAGTGCGTCGTTTCAACTTGCACACAGGCGACATGATTGAAGGGGAAGTGCGCATCCCCAAGGATGGCGAGCGTTATTTTGCGCTGACCAAACTCGACAAGGTCAATGGCAATTTACCTGAGCAGAACAAACACAAAATCATGTTCGAAAACCTCACTCCGCTCTTTCCCAAAGAGCAGATGAAGTTGGAACGCGACATCAAGAGCGAAGAGAACATCACTGGTCGAATCATCGACATCATTGCTCCTATCGGTAAGGGTCAACGTGCCTTGCTGGTCGCTCCACCCAAGAGTGGCAAAACAGTCATGATGCAGCACATTGCCCATGCCATCACAGCAAATTACCCCGACTGCCACATGATGGTCTTGCTGGTGGACGAACGTCCTGAAGAAGTGACAGAAATGCAACGCAGTGTGAGGGCCGAAGTCATTGCTTCGACCTTTGACGAGCCTGCCGCACGCCATGTCCATGTGGCCGAAATGGTGATCGAACGCGCAAAACGGCTGGTTGAATTAAAAATGGATGTCGTGATTCTTTTGGACTCCATCACTCGGCTTGCACGCGCCTACAACAATGTCGTCCCAAGCTCTGGCAAAGTTCTCACCGGTGGGGTGGATTCCAACGCCCTGCAACGCCCCAAACGCTTTTTCGGCGCGGCTCGCAATGTGGAAGAAGGGGGTTCCTTGACCATCATTGCTACTGCGCTTGTTGACACCGGTAGCCGCATGGACGAAGTAATTTTTGAAGAATTCAAGGGCACCGGTAACAGCGAAATCCACCTGGACCGCCGACTCTATGAAAAACGAGTCTTCCCTGCCATCCAACTCAACCGCAGCGGTACCCGCCGAGAGGAACTCTTGCTGGCTCCCGAAATACTGCAAAAGACCCGAATTCTTCGCCAATTCATCTACAACATGGATGAAATTGAATCCATGGAATTGATGCTCAAAAACATGAAGTCGACCAAAAACAATGTGGACTTCTTTGATTTGATGCGACGCGGAGGTTAAATGCCTCAAAAAGTGGCATAATGTATTGTTCTTTAACAGAGAAAGTGGCGCAGAGCATGCGCTGGCTACTCATCAGGAGTCACCATGAAAGAAGGCATTCACCCCAATTACCGCGACGTCTGCTTTGTCGATTTGTCCAACGGTTTCCAGTTTGTGACGCGCTCTTGCGTCAATGCCAAGGAAACCATCAAACTGGACGATGGTCGCGAGCTCCCCTTGTTCAAGCTGGATACCTCCAGCGAATCTCATCCCTTCTATACGGGCACACAGAAGTCTGTTGACTCTTTGGGCGGTCGTGTTGAGAAATTCCGTAATCGTTACAACCGCAACACCAGCAAGTAAGATTCAAGGCATTCGTGCCCGGCAGCCCGGCTCGTCCTGGCTGCTTTTTTTTTGCCAAGCGTGTGAAAACCCAGTTTCCTCGTACCAATCCCGCCATCGTCACTGAGCAGGCCGCGCAGACGCTTCCTCGCGTTGCTCTGATTGGATTGGCGTTGGTTTATTGTCTAGCCGGGTTAATTGACCGAGAACCCTTCAAGCCACTAGAAATTGTTCAATTGGGTTGGGTTTTCATACTGACTCAAGCACACCCGGCGACTGATTTACTCAATCATCCAGGCTTTGATCAGCTGCTATTCCCCGCTGGCTTCACACAGTTGATTGCATTGCCCTTGAAGCATTTGACTGCAGACGCTGCTTTTTTCGTTTATCGGTGTGCCTCTGCGCTCATATTAATGGGGACACTGTTGATGACCTGGCTTGCAGCTCGCCGATTTGCAAGCCTCACCTCTGCCCAGCCTGTTTCGTTCGCATTTGGCGGAGAAGCCAAGCCTGGTTCCTATGCCACCACCATTGCCGATTCAAGTGTCCTGGCCTTGATTGCTTCATTGGGGTTTTCTCAATTTGGACACGAGTTCTCTTCTTTTTTGGCCTTGATTTTTTGCGTCAGTCTTCTGATGCTCTCCACCGCCTATATTCAAGGTAACGGGCTCGCGCGGCTGGCAAGCCGTTTGATCCCCTTATTGATGATGGCTTTCATTGGTGCCCCCCTGTTGGCCATTGTGATGGCCGTGATGCTTGTCCTTCAATCTGCACTGTCAAGATCTGCTGGCAAACGAAGTAAAGAATTTTTATTGCATTTAATTTTGATGCTGGCGGTCATCGCGATTGTGTTGACCTTGTCCTACGACGATCTGATGCAATTACTTTATGGGCGTCAATCTCATGGGTTAGTCAAAGCATCACAGCTCTTGATCTGGTTCACGTGGCCTATTTGGCCCATGGTTTTGTGGACCATGTGGAAATGGCGTAGCCACTGGTGGTCAAGGAATGCCAGTGTTCATCTCCTGTCGCCCATCTTAATGAGTCTTGGCACATTGATTCATGCCCTCTTCCTGGGTCTCAATGATCGTTGGTATTTTCTAAGCTTGCCGGCTTTGTCACTCCTAGCTGCCATGGCACTTCCCACCCTGACTCGTTCGGTGTCATCCATCATTGACTGGTTCACCATGCTGTTGTTCACCGGATCAGGTGTTTTGATCTGGTTATTTTGGCTGGCAGGTCTAACCGGGTGGCCAATTGTCATTTCTCATCGCCTGCAGCAACTGATTCCTGAATTCAATCTCCAATTTCATTTTTTTCAATTTCTGATTGCATTGCTCGCCTCGGTAGGTTGGCTATGGCTTGTTCATTGGAGAACTGGGCGACACCGCGAGGCACTCTGGAAGAGCTTGGCGCTCCCCGCTGGCGGTGCAGCAACTTGCTGGGTTCTTTTGACGACACTGTGGTTGCCCTATTTGAATCAGTCAAGAAGCATGGCTGAACTGGGAGTGCAAGCGGCCAGCTCCATGCCCGACCATCAATGTGCATATGACTGGAATCTCTCTGCTGAGCAAATTTCCAGTCTGCTTTACTATGGTGCCGTCCATCGAATTGAGTCGACCCTGGTCATGGATCAAAACGATACCTGCTCATTGCTCATCGCCAATCGAAATGGGCTGAATAACAATGAATCCGCTATTGATGCCGCCGTCTGGGTCAAGGACAAAACACTGGCAGGCAGCCTCACGAGCACCGATGATGATGTGGTGATTTTCCGTCGCCGCTGATGATGAAGTCCGAGAGTCGAAGCATTCTCAAACATGCCATGACCATCTTATGGGGTCAATGGGCGGTGATGTCTTTTGGATTGATTGATGCAGCTGTTGCTGGCAGATATGACACGGATGCGCTGGCTGCCTTGTCCATCGGGACATCGATTTACATCACCATTTACGTGACCTTGATGGCCGTACTTCAGGTCACCTTGCCCATTTTTTCCGAGCACCTGGGTGCAGGCCGTCAATCCAAATTGGCCCAATTGGTCATACAGTCTTGCTGGATCTGGCTGGCTTTATCCATAGCAGGTGCGCTGGCCTTATGCTTTCCAGATGCCCTGATGCGATTAACGCAAGTGCCTGAGCAACCTCAAGCCTTGGCCAAAGACTACCTCCTCTTCATGGCCATGAATCTGCCCTTGGTGTTGCTCTTTCGATTGTTCGCTTCGCTCTGCCAAAGCCTTGGAACCCCCCAGCTGGTGACCAAGATTCAAATCTTGGCGCTGATATTGAAAGTTCCGCTCGCCATGTGGTTCACATTTGGCGGCTGGGGACTCACCCCAATGGGATTGATGGGTTGCGCATTGTCAACCCTGCTGATTCAATCCATCATGCTTGCCTTTGCAGCGTGGGCTTTCACGCATCACGAGGCATTCATTCAGTTTGATTTTTTCAAGCAGAAATGGAGGATTGATTGGTCTGGCATCCGTGAAATCATTCGCCTGGGCATCCCCAACGCCATCACCTCTGCGGTTGAGGTCAGTTCGTTCACCATGATGGCTTTGTTCATTGCTCGCATGGGGCCCAGCGCAACGGCCAGCCATCAAATTGCAGCCAGCATGGCCGCCTTCATTTTCATGATCCCCATGGCGTTGTCGGTTGCTGCCAGTGCACGCTTCAGTTACTGGATTGGCGCCAAGGAGACAGGGCACGCCCGTGAGGTTTTGCACATTGCCTACGCTTGGATCATCCGTCTTGGCCTGGCGACAGCGTCAATTTTCTGGTTGGGGAGCACCCTCATTGCCCAGCTCTTTTCATCGCAGGACATGGTTACCTCAAAAGCCTCGGAAATGCTTGTGTTAGTGGGTTTCTTTCACCTAGGAGACGCATTGCAAGTGATGGGGTTTTTCTTGCTTCGCTCGCTTCGCGTCACCTGGACTCCCATGCTGGTCTATACCGCAACACTTTGGGGAGTGGGCTTGATGGGGGGTTACCAACTGGCTTATGGAAGCCAGCAAACGGCACTCTCCAATGATCCCAGCTCATTTTGGTATTGCAGTGCCATCGCCATGATGATCTCTGGTTTAGCCCTTGGAGGGCTGCTCATTCGCGCTATTGACCAATCTGCTCTTGGAGAAACACAGCGTAAAACATGAGCCAACACCAAATTGGCTGGTGATGACCAGTTGACCCTCATGCCGTTGAACAATGTGCTTGACAATGGCCAGACCCAGACCAGTACCGCCGGATTCTCTGGATCGACTGGAATCCACTCGATAAAAGCGCTCGCTAAGCCTGGGGATGTGCTCAGGCGGAATGCCAACGCCTTGATCCATCACGGCAATACCAACTAAGTCCTCCGGCATGGCGTGAACTGATAGGCGAATGGCTGTTCCTGGGGTCGAATAACGGATGGCATTGTTCAGTAGATTGGTCACCGCGCTGAGCATCTCACTGCGATTACCCCAGAATAAAGCGCTTTCTGCTGGCCATGCCCATTCAAACTGAATGGAGTGCGGATTTTGAGAGAACTGGGACTGCGTCAAAGAGTTCGCCAGTGACATGGCCTCCTGCAACATCGCTTTGAGATCAAATTGCTCCTTGGGGGTGGGAATCGGCGTACCTTCGAGCTTTGACAGGGTCAGTAAGTCTGTGACCAGCAAATTCATCCTTGAAGCATGCTCTTGAAGCATCAGTAGATATTTATTTTTTTCCTCTTGAGATAAGGGTAAATTTCTCAAAGACTCAATCAAGCCAAGAATGACTGTCAGTGGCGTTCGAATCTCATGCGACACATTGGCAACAAACTGCTGACGCATGGACTCTGCCAATTCGATTTGGGTGACATCTGTGCTCAATAGCAATACACGCCCCGCTCCATAAGCAAATTTTTGGACAGAGATCCGGCGGCGAGAATTCAAAGCCGCCCCCCTTGCTTGCATGATGACAGGCTCGCTGGCGTTGGATTGAATCAGTTTGAGAAATTGTGGGTCTCGCAGTAGATTGCCAATCAATTGCTGGTGATCACGATGAAGATCGATGCTCCAATGCTCTGCGCCCATGAGGTTGCACCATTCAATGCGACCTTGCTCATCCAGTAACACCACACCATTGGGCGAGGCTTGGATTGCTTCAAAGAAATGGTGGATTCGATCGTCGCTGGCCTGAATCTGCTGCTTGTGGTCTCTACGAAGTCTTAGGATTCGCTCACTGACCTCTCGCCATGGTTGGGAAGTGACCCCCTCGGTGTCTTCTGAAGGAGACCTCAGCCACCTCATGAACTTTTGATGGCTTCGCCATTGCAAAAAAAGGCAGGTCAGACAACCCAACCAGGTGCCCACCAGCAATGCCCCAAGCAACCCCCATTCAGGCACCAGCGTGAGGCTGATCGCTGAAAAAATCAATGTCGTGAAGATCAATGAGAAGAGGGTCATCGAGATGAGGCGTCCGTCATTTGGCCGTGAATTGATACCCCACACCACGCACCGTGGCGATCATTGAACCAGCACTCCCCAGCAATTCCCTCAGGCGCTTGATGTGCACATCCACTGTTCTCTCTTCAATGAAAACATGATCACCCCACACACGATCGAGCAATTGAGCCCGTGTGTGTACCCGCTCGGGATGATGCATGAAAAAGTTGAGCAGCTTGAATTCAGTTGGCCCCATTTTGATGGGCAGACCGCCAAGCTTCACAGAGTGAAGCGCCGCATCGATTTCCAACTCGCCAATCCGAATTGGCGCCCCCAAATGTTCTGGCGCACGCCGTCTTAAAACGGCACGAATCCTCGCCATGAGCTCCTGCATGGAAAAGGGCTTGGTGATGTAGTCGTCTGCCCCCATGTCCAAGCCTTTGATCTTGTCGGCATCCTCACTTTTGGCTGTGACCATAAGAATGGGAATGTGCTTGGTCCTGGCGTCTGATCGCCAGGATTTGGCCAGTTCGACACCGCTCACACCAGGCAGCATCCAATCCAACAAAATCACATCAGGCAAGGCACGTGCCACCAGGCTTTGAGCCGTTGCTGAATCCAATGCCACCTGTGGAGAAAATCCGTTGTGTCGCAAATTCAGAGCCATGAGTTCAGCGAGGTCGGCCTCATCCTCGACCACCAGCACTTTGGGGTTATGTTGCATGACTCAACCGTTGAGTTTGCTCTCGATTTGCTCGATCTCAATGTGACGAATGTCCGCCCCATGAACCACATAGATGATGAAATTGGCAATGTTTTTGGCATGGTCACCAATGCGTTCGATGGCTTTGGCAATGAACAACAAGTCCAAGCTGGCTCCAATCGTTCGAGGATCTTCCATCATGTAGGTGATGAGTTTTCTAACAAAACCATCGAACTCCCGATCTATGAGCTGATCCTCTTTCATAATGGCCAAAGCGGTTTTGGTGTCCAGGCGGGCAAAAGCATCCAATGCCTTTCGCAACAAGCCACTGGCCAGCTCGGCTTCAATTTGAAGCTCAGATGCAGGCAGGGTTCTGGGCTCTGTTGACTTCAAGATGGCCAGCACCATGCGGGCGATTTTTTCAGCTTCATCTCCCACCCTCTCTAGGTTGGCTGTGATTTTTGACATGGCCATCAAGAGGCGAAGATCTCGTGCAGTAGGCTGTCGCCGGCCAATGATGGACGAAATGTCACGGTCAATTTCGATCTCGAATCGATCAACCTGGTTTTCCTCCTCTATCACCTGGTCAGCCACATCAGCGCGCCAGTTTGCCAATGAAAAGATGGCCTGACGAATTTGTGACTCCACCTTGCCTCCAAGTTCCATGACTTTGGAAGAAACGGCATTCAACTCACTATCAAACTGTGTGGACAAGTGCTTGTCGGGCATACGGCTCCCCTTGATGCTTCAATGCTTCTATCTGACCAGAATAAAACTGATTTGTGACAATTTAATGACTCTCGGTTGGGAATGTGGCCGCCATGGCAATGGCCATTTGCTCAGCCAACGTAGGGTCGGGATGCTCCACCATGATTCGCAACAGAGGCTCAGTGCCGCTGGGGCGAATCAGCATGCGACCCACGCCCTGGAGTTGCGGGGTCAAGTCATCGCGAACTTTCACAAAAGGCGGGTGATCCGCCCATGGGAATCCCTGGGGAACGCGCACATTGACCAGATGCTGCGCATGCATGTGTAGGTCAGCAAGCCAATTGGCCAGGGATGACTGATGCTCAATCAAAGCCGCGAGAACCTGCAGAGCACTGATCAAACCATCGCCGGTTGAATGCTTATCCAGACACAGCAAATGGCCTGAGGACTCCCCACCGAGCAGCCAGCCCTTTTCATTGAGCAACTCAAGGATATATCGATCCCCCACTTTGGCTCGAACAAACTCATACCCCCGTTGGATGAGGGCTTGTTCCAGGCCAAAGTTGGACATCAAGGTTCCAACCACACCCGCGCTCCCAGCAAACTGACCAGGGCGACGGTGTTTGGCGATGGCATACAACAGTTCATCGCCATTGCGGATGCGTCCCTTGTGGTCAGCCATGATCAGACGATCTGCATCGCCGTCCAGAGCCAGACCCAAATCCGCGCCACTGGCCCTGACCATGTCGGCCATGACCTCTGGATGCGTAGCACCGCAATCTAGGTTGATGTTCAGGCCATCCGGGGCATTGCCCATGACCGTGACCTTGGCCCCCAATTCTTTGAACAGGGTTGGCGCCACTTGATAAGCCGCACCGTGAGCGGCATCTACCACCACATGCAAACCTTTGAGGTCGGAACCCGCCGGGAAGGTGGATTTGCAAAACTCGATGTAGCGTCCTGCCGCATCATCGAGACGCCTGGCTTTGCCAATCGCTTGGGTGCTCACGCCAGCCTTGGGTTGAGCCAAACGGGCTTCCACAGCCATCTCCCATGCATCGTCGAGCTTTTCGCCCGCAGGGCCAAAGAATTTGATCCCGTTGTCCTCGAATGCGTTGTGGCTGGCGCTGATGACCACGCCCAGATCTGCACGAATGCCCCGCGTGAGATGCGCCACAGCCGGCGTGGGCAAGGGTCCCAGCAAGACCACATTCACACCCACCGAATTGAAGCCCGCCTCCAATGCAGACTCCAGCATATAACCCGAGTTGCGGGTGTCCTTGCCAATGACCACTGTTGCCTGGGCTTGATGCGCCAGCAGATGATGGCCGACCGCCTGGGCCAATTTCATGAAAAATTCAGGCGTGATCGGTTCAATGCCTACGCGCCCACGGATGCCGTCTGTGCCAAAAAAAGTCCTGCTCATGGTGTTGATTCTTCCTTCAATCCCATCACGGCCTGCCAGATTTGCAGGGCCTCACGGGTGGCTGCCACATCATGCACCCTCACAATCCGCGCGCCTCGCTCGACAGCCATCAGGGCAGCAGCCACGCTGGGCATGATCCGCTGGCCTGCCGCCAAGCCTGTCACATGCCCCAGTGTAGATTTTCTGGACCATCCCACCAAAAGGGGTTGCCCCAAGTTCAGCAGTTCCGACTGCCGCGCCAAAAGGGTCAAATTCTGATCTGGGCTTTTGCCAAAGCCAATGCCTGGATCCAGAACCCAACGCTCCTTGTCCACCCCCGCCTGGGCCAATCGCAAGGTCAGCTGCTCAAAAAATGACAGCACCGCCTCCATGACACCAGATTGGAGGGGATTGAGCTGCATGGTTTGTGGCTCGCCCTCCATGTGCATGAGGCAAAGCCCGCAATGGCTTGATGCAACGACCTCCATGGCACCAGGTTGGCGCAAAGCCCAGATGTCGTTGATGATGTCCACACCCAAGTCCAAGGCTTTTTGCATGGTTGCGGGTCTATAGGTGTCCAAGGATAGCGGGCAATCCCATTTCATCAGTTCAGTCAAGACTGGCTCAAGCCTCAACCATTCTTCCTGGTCGGAGATAGGCATCGCACCTGGCCGGGTTGACTCAGCGCCCACATCAAGGATGGCGGCCCCAGACTGGAGCAAGTGCTCGGCATGCTCTATGGCGCGATGCGGTGAATCATGAGAGCCCCCATCGGAAAAGGAATCCGGGGTCACGTTCAAGATGCCCATGATGTGGGGCGCTGTCAAATCCAGGGTGAATCGACCCGCCCTCCACAAAGAAAAGTGGGGCTCACGCCCCACAGGTTCAAAGTTCTCACTCACAGGCTCAAGCCGTGCTCGGTGAGGGTTCGCCGTTGAGGGGAGCGCCCCCGGAACCATCACCGGAAGGCGGGGTGCGAGGTGTCCAATCCTTGGGAGGACGGGGTGGGCGGCCTTGCATGATGTCATCGATTTGGTCGATTTCAATGGTCTCCCACTCCAACAAGGCCTTGGCCATGGCGTGCATCTGCTCAGAATGTTCGGTGATGAGTCGACGTGCCAAGTCATATTGGCCATCAATGATCTTTCTGACCTCGGAGTCCACCTTTTGCATGGTGGATTCACTCATGTGCGTGGTCTTGGTGACCGAACGACCCAGAAAGACCTCACCCTCGTTTTCGGCATACACCATGGGACCCAGTGCTTCGGTCATGCCATAGCGCATCACCATGTCGCGAGCAATTTGAGTTGCCCGCTCAAAATCATTCGAAGCGCCCGTGGTCATCTGGTTCATGAAGACCTCCTCAGCGATGCGACCACCAAAGAGCATGCTGATCTGGTTGAGCATGTATTCCTTGTCGTAGCTGTAGCGATCCTTTTCGGGCAAGCTCATGGTGACCCCCAGCGCTCTGCCACGCGGGATGATGGTCACCTTGTGAACCGGATCACATTTGGGCAAAAGCTTGCCAATGAGGGCATGTCCGGCCTCGTGATAGGCCGTGTTCTTGCGCTCTTCTTCCGGCATGACCATGCTCTTGCGCTCAGGACCCATGAGAATTTTGTCTTTGGCTTTCTCAAAGTCCTGCATTTCCACAACGCGAGCATTGCGGCGGGCGGCCATGAGTGCAGCTTCGTTGGTCAGATTGGCCAGGTCTGCGCCACTCATACCGGGCGTGCCACGGGCGATCACTCCGGGCTCCACATCCTGGCCTACAGGGATCTTGCGCATGTGCACATTCAGGATTTGCTCGCGACCGCGAATGTCGGGCAGGCTCACATAAACCTGACGGTCAAAGCGGCCAGGACGCAACAAGGCAGAGTCCAAAATGTCAGGCCGGTTGGTGGCAGCCACCACGATCACACCCAGGTTGGTCTCAAAACCATCCATTTCCACCAGCATCTGGTTGAGGGTTTGTTCGCGCTCGTCATTGCCCCCACCAAGGCCTGCGCCACGTTGGCGACCCACGGCATCGATTTCATCGATGAAGATGATGCAGGGGGCATTTTTCTTTGCGTTTTCAAACATGTCGCGCACACGAGCAGCACCAACACCCACAAACATTTCCACAAAGTCTGATCCAGAGATGCTGAAGAAAGGCACCTTGGCCTCGCCAGCGATGCCCTTGGCCAACAAAGTTTTGCCAGTACCCGGGGGACCCACCAGCAGGAGACCTCGGGGAATTCGGCCACCAAGCTTCTGGAATTTCTGTGGGTCCTTGAGGAAGTCCACCACCTCTTTGACCTCTTCTTTGGCCTCGTCACAGCCAGCCACATCGGCAAAGGTCACCTGGTTGTTGTTTTCATCCAGCATGCGGGCTTTGCTTTTACCAAAGCTGAACGCCCCGCCCTTTCCACCGCCTTGCATCTGGCGCATGAAATAAATCCACACACCGATCAGCAGCAACATCGGACCCCAGCTGACCAACAGCGTCATGAGCAAAGAGCCTTCTTCGCGGGGCTTGACATCGAATTTGACGTTGTTGTTGATGAGGTCGCCAACCAAGCCACGATCCAAGTAGGTGGCGTTGGTGCGGATGCGGCGATCGTCTGCGGTGACCGCAACGATTTCTGTCCCGGTTTGACCCTCCTGAATGGTGGCCGATTTGATGCGCTTGGCATGCACCTCATCCAGAAAGTCGGAATAGGCCATGTAGGTCATGCCTGAGCCGGTACGGGTGTCAAATTGTTTGAACACCGTGAACAAGACCAAGGCAATCACCATCCAAATGGCCAGTTTAGAAAACCACTGATTGTTCAAGATCGACTCCAGTCTTTTCGGTAGCGGGACAAGGCAAAACCAAGTTCGTAAATCATTTTATGGCTACAAGGGCGTTTCCCGAGCGGGAACTGGAGCAGCCATGAGGATTTAAGGGACATGCAAAGGGGATTTGGTAGCAATATGGGCGAAATCAAGAGGCAGGAGCCGATTTGTGGCCTATGCCCACCAAAAAGGTCTCTGCTGAACGGTCCCGGCTGGCCTTGGGTTTGAAGGGTTTGACCACCCGGAAGTGATCCTTGAATAGGCGAACCAGTTGGCTGTGGCCGCTGCCATGGAAGAGCTTGACCACCAGAGCGGCATTCTTGTGGCCGTGCTTTTGGGTGAAATCAACGGCCAATTCGACCAGGTGAGCAATCCTCACCGCGTCAGAGGACTCGATACCAGACAAATTGGGAGCCATATCTGAGATCACCACATCCACTTGCCGCCCCTCCAGATGGGTCGTCAACTGGTCATAGACGGCCTGCTCTCGGATGTCGCCCTGAATGAAGTGAACCCCCTCGATGGGCTCCATGGGCAACAGGTCCAGGGCCAAGATGGTGCCATTGAGCTCACCCACCGCTGCCCCCTGCGGCGAGAGCTTGCGACGCACATATTGAGACCAGGCGCCAGGGGCGCTGCCCAAATCCACCACCACCTGGCCAGGACGGATGAGGCCCAGTGTCTCGTCAATTTCCTTGAGTTTGAAGGCTGCCCTCGAGCGAAAACCCTCCTTTTGTGCCATCCGCACATAGGGGTCGTTGACATGGTCATTCAACCAAGCCTTGTTGATTTTCTTGCTCTTGCTTTGGATTTTCATGGTCGCTTAGCTAGGGAGGATAATGCAGTCATGAGTGCATTGCCATTAACCACCGCCGAGTGCCGCGAGTTTCGCGCCCAAGCCCACCACCTGCAACCTGTGGTTTCCATTGGATCTGATGGCTTGACGGCCGCCGTGATCCGCGAAGTCAATGCAGCCCTCAACGCCCATGGCCTCATCAAAGTCCGCGCCCATGTCGATGACCGCGACACCCGAACCACCATGCTGCAGCAGTTGGCCGATGAATTGAGTGCCGGCATCGTGCAGCACATTGGCAAATTGCTGGTCCTGTGGCGGCCTCTGCCAATCAAGGAAAAAGTCATTGACCCCCTCAAAAAGCCGGGTCCCAAGACGGTCAAAGTGATCCAGAACAGCTCGCGAGGCGGTCAGCGTCCCGAGGTCAAGCGGGTCAAGGTACTGGGCAATCAACGCCTCACCGCCTCAGGAAAAATCAAGCGCGCTAAGAGCAGAACAACCTCGGTTAAGAAAAAAGGATTGGGTTGAAATCACAGGTACTTGACCGAAATGATTTCATAAGTCTTAACGCCGGCAGGGGCTTGTACCTTGACCTCGTCCCCTTCTTCCTTGCCAATCAGCGCCCTTGAAATGGGGGAACTCACGCTGATCAGGCCCAGCTTGATGTCCGCCTCATCATCCCCGACGATCTGGTAGGTCACCGGGTCACCAGACGTCAAATCTTCCAGTTCCACTGTCGCGCCAAACACCACCCTGCCCCCTGCATCCAGGGAGGACGGGTCAATGATCTGGGCAGCCGACAACTTACCTTCAAGCTCCTGAATCCGACCTTCGATGAAGCCTTGACGGTCCTTGGCGGCATCGTATTCAGCGTTTTCACTCAGATCACCCTGCGCGCGGGCTTCTGCAATGGCAGTGATGACAGCTGGACGCTGAACCGTCTTGAGCTGGTGGAGTTCGGCCTTGAGCAGCTCGGCGCCGCGTTTGGTCATGGGAACAGTGCTCATGAATCACCTTTTCATGAAATCAATTGAATCAATACCGGGTCTGAGCTCAGACAGGAAGGAGTTGATGCAATTCGTGCAAGGAATACACCTCGAGGTTTTGCAGATGCTGCATGCCTTCAACGGCCGCTTCAGCGCCTGCAATCGTTGTGATCGTGGTCACCCGTGCAATCAAGGCCGTGGTGCGGATTTGTCGTGAATCGGCGATGGCGTTGCGGCGCTCCTCCACCGTGTTGATGACCAAGGCAATTTCATTGTTCTTGATCATGTCCACCACATGGGGGCGCCCCTCGGTGACCTTGTTGACAGTGGTCACTGGCAAGCCAGCCGCCTCGATGGCGAGTGCAGTACCACGGGTTGCCACCAAATCAAAGCCCATCTGAACCAGGGTTTTGGCAACCACCACGGCGCGTGGCTTGTCAGAATTTTTCACAGACAAAAACACACGGCGAACTGCATCAGTGGGCTTGGGCAAATTCGTGCCAGCGCCCATCTGGCTTTTGATGAAGGCCTCTCCAAAGGTCTTGCCCACACCCATGACCTCGCCCGTGGATTTCATCTCGGGACCCAGGATGGTGTCCACGCCAGGGAATTTGACAAAGGGGAAGACCGCCTCTTTGACACTGAAGTAGCTGGGATGAATTTCCTTGGTGATGCCTTGCTGGGCGAGGGTTTGACCTGCCATGCAGCGAGCGGCCACCTTGGCCAGAGGAATGCTGGTGGCCTTGGAGACGAAAGGCACGGTGCGAGATGCACGCGGGTTGACTTCCAACACATAAATGATGTCTTGTCCGTCGTTGCGCTGGATTGCAAATTGCACGTTCATCAGACCAATCACCTTCAAGGCCTTGGCCATGGCTGCAGTTTGGCGCTTGAGTTCGTCAATGGTGTGAGCCGACAACGAGTACGGGGGCAAGGAACAGGCGGAGTCACCGCTATGGACACCCGCTTGCTCGATGTGCTCCATCACCCCCCCGATGAACACCTGGTCGCCATCACTCAAACAATCCACATCGCATTCAATGGCATCGCTCAGGAAGCGATCCAGCAGGACAGGCGAATCGTTACTGACCTTGACTGCTTCACGCATGTAGCGCTCCAGGTCGCGTTGCTCATGCACGATTTCCATGGCACGCCCACCCAGAACATAACTGGGGCGAACCACGAGGGGATAACCCAAGGCTTCAGCCTTGGCCAAGGCTTCAGATTCCGTGCGGGCGGTGGCATTGGGGGGTTGCCTCAAGCCCAGTTCATGCAACAGCTTTTGGAAACGCTCGCGATCCTCAGCCGCATCGATCATGTCCGGTGAGGTGCCAATGATGGGCACGCCCGCCTCTGCCAAGCCCAGGGCCAATTTCAATGGGGTCTGGCCACCGTATTGGACGATCACACCCTCTGGCTTTTCCTTGTCCACGATTTCAAGCACATCTTCCAGGGTCAGGGGCTCGAAATACAGGCGATCGCTGGTGTCGTAATCGGTGGAGACCGTCTCGGGATTGCAGTTGACCATGATGGTTTCGTAACCATCCTCACGCAAGGCCAGGGCTGCATGCACACAGCAGTAATCGAACTCAATGCCCTGACCAATGCGGTTGGGACCGCCTCCCAAGACCATGATCTTGCGTCGGTCGGTCGGTTCGGACTCGCAGGAGGACTCGTAGGTGGAATACATGTAGGCCGTATCCGATGCAAATTCGGCAGCACAGGTATCCACCCGCTTGTAAACCGGGCGCACGCCCAGATTGCGGCGATGGGAGCGAACCGCTTGCTCGGTGGTCTTCAAGAGCTTGGCCAATCGACGGTCCGAAAAGCCACGTGACTTGAGCGCACTCAGGCTGGCGGCATCGATGTCTTTGAGGGTGTGGCGTTCCACATCGAGTTCGATCTTGACGATGTCATGGATCTGGGCCAAGAACCACGGATCAATCTTGGTCAGAGCATGCACCTCGTCGATGCTCATGCCTTGAGCAAAGGCATCACCCACATACCAGATGCGCTCAGGACCTGGTTGGCCCAATTCGCGCTCGAGCACTTGCCGGTCCTGGGTTTTTTCATTGAGTCCATCCACACCCACCTCCAGGCCGCGCAAGGCTTTCTGGAAGGATTCCTGGAAAGTACGCCCAATGGCCATGACCTCCCCCACCGACTTCATCTGAGTGGTCAGGCGGTTGTCAGCCGCAGGGAATTTTTCGAATGCAAAACGTGGGATCTTGGTGACCACGTAATCGATGCTGGGCTCAAAACTGGCTGGCGTTGCGCCACCGGTGATGTCGTTGCGCAACTCGTCCAGGGTGTAGCCAATGGCCAACTTGGCGGCCACTTTGGCAATCGGAAATCCAGTGGCCTTGGAGGCCAATGCGGACGAGCGAGAGACCCTGGGGTTCATTTCGATCACGATCATTCGGCCATCCTTGGGATTGATGGCGAATTGAACATTGGATCCCCCCGTGTCCACACCAATCTCACGCAAGACCGCAATCGATGCATTGCGCATGATTTGGTATTCCTTGTCCGTCAAGGTTTGTGCAGGAGCCACGGTGATGGAATCGCCCGTGTGCACGCCCATAGGGTCAAGGTTTTCAATGGAACACACGATGATGCAGTTGTCTGCCTTGTCGCGGACCACCTCCATTTCGAATTCTTTCCAACCCAGCAGCGATTCTTCAATCAGCAACTCGCGTGTGGGCGATGCCTCCAGACCCCGCTTGCAAATGGTTTCGAATTCTTCTGAGTTGTAGGCGATGCCGCCCCCCGTTCCACCCAGGGTAAAGCTGGGTCGGATGACAGCTGGGAAGCCCACGGTGTGCTGGACTGCCCAGGCTTCTTCCATGGAGTGGGCAATGCCGGAGCGGGCTGAGCCCAAACCTATGTGGGTCATGGCATCTTTGAACTTGAGTCGGTCTTCCGCCTTCTCAATCGCCTGGGGGCTTGCACCAATGAGTTCAACACCATGCTTTTCGAGCACCCCGTTGTGCCACAGGTCCAAGGCACAGTTCAACGCAGTCTGTCCACCCATGGTGGGCAGGATGGCATCGGGCTTTTCTTTTTCGATGATGCGCTCGACCATGGTCCAGTGAATGGGCTCGATGTAGATGGCATCGGCCGTGGCCGGGTCGGTCATGATGGTGGCTGGATTGCTGTTGATCAGAATGACCCGATAGCCCTCCTCGCGCAAGGCCTTGCAGGCTTGAACGCCAGAGTAATCAAACTCGCACGCTTGACCAATGATGATGGGACCCGCACCAATGATGAGGATGCTTTTGAGATCTGAACGCTTAGGCATGGTGACGACCCTCCATCAGGGCGATGAATTGATCGAAGAGGTAGGCAATGTCGTGTGGCCCAGGGGAGGCTTCAGGATGCCCCTGAAAACCAAACGCAGGCGACTCGGTATGGGCCAGACCCTGCAAAGTGCCATCAAAGAGCGACACATGGGTGGCCTTGAGGTGGCCAGGCAGTTGGTTCATATCAACGGCAAACCCATGGTTCTGGCTGGTGATGCTCACCCGCTGACTTTGCAAGTCCTTCACCGGGTGGTTGGCACCATGGTGGCCAAACTTCATCTTGAAAGTTTTGGCACCGCTGGCCAGAGCCAGGATCTGGTGCCCCAGACAAATGCCAAAGACCGGGGTCTTTTGCTTGAGCAAAGCCTGAGTGGCCTCAATGGCATAGTGACACGGCTCAGGATCACCAGGACCGTTGGAGAGAAAGACCCCGTCGGGTTTGTGACGCATGATGTCCTCAATGGACGACTGGGCAGGCAGCACCGTGACTGCGCATCCACGTGAAGCCAGCATGCGCAAGATGTTTTTCTTGACTCCGAAATCCAGGGCAACCACCTTGAAACGGGAGGTTTGGCTTTGGGGATAGCCTTGACCCAACACCCATTCCATTTGATGCCATTCATAGGCCTTGGGGGTGGTCACTACCTTGGCCAAGTCTGAACCAGCCATGGCCGGCGCTGATTTGGCCAGCGCCACAGCTTCGTCCAGTCGTTTCTGGGTGATGGGCTCATCAGCGGCCAAGGCCAAGATCGCGCCGTTTTGAGCCCCGGTGCGGCGCAAGTGAATCGTCAAGGCCCTGGTGTCCAAGTTGGCGATGGCGACCGTCTTTTGCGCCTTGAGGTAGGCCGACAAATCTTGCGTGGCTCGGAAATTGGAATGCTGGAGGGGCAAGGATTTGATGATGAGACCAGCCGCATGAACCTTGTCGCTTTCAACATCTTCTTCGTTCACCCCGTAATTGCCAATGTGGGGGTAAGTGAGTGTGACGATTTGCTGGCAGTAACTGGGATCAGTCAGGATTTCCTGATAGCCCGTCATGGAGGTGTTGAAAACCACCTCTCCGGTGGTGTGGCCAGGGGCTCCGATGGCGTGGCCAATGAAAGTGGTTCCATCGGCCAACCCCAAAATGGCGCGAGGAAACGAACTTTTGAGGGACAAAAGCACTGAGTTCTCCGTAGTTGGGCAACTCCCAGTGCGAATGGCACGTCAACTCTTTCAGTGGCGCAGGACCACTGTTCGGACCGCAGGGATCAGATGGATTGGGTGTTAAGTACTGGGGAATTGCAGAAGTTTCGGCATTATAAATGCCTGTCTGTGCCTCACCCCCAAAGCCCTTGCCACCCACTGTGACTCTTAACGAGACAGGCTGGAAGCAAACAGGCAAATCGCGGCGGCCGAGGCCACATTCAGTGACTCCTGCCCGCCTGGCTGATCGATGCGGACCTTGAGCGTGCAACTTGCCTCCAGATCCGCCGCCAACCCCTGACCTTCGTTGCCCATGAACCATGCGCATGGCCAGGGCAACTTGAAGCCAGATTTCAACAAGGCTTGCCCACCATGTGAGGACGTGGCGAGTCTGGGCAAGCCCTGGAGTTCCACCAACCGGGAGGGCTCCACGTCCTCGTGCAAATCCAAGGCGAAATGAGCACCCATGCCCGCCCTCACCGCCTTGGGTCCCCACAGGGCAGCAGTTCCTTTGAGGGCAATGATTTGGCGAAAACCGAACGCAGCGGCAGAACGCAAGATCGAGCCCACATTGCCCACATCCTGAATGCGATCCAACACCACCGTGGGGTGATGGGATGAAATGCCCTGAGGTGCAGGTCGCTTGAACAGGGCTGCCACCTGCGTGGCCGAAGGCAACTGGCTGATCTGGTCGAACAAGGCGTTGGCCAAGACTTTCAAAGGCCAGCTGCCCTGCCACTGCTGAGGATGAGACGCCAGTGCGGCCTGGGACACCACCACAAATTCGGGCTGCAGGCCTCTTTGCAAGGCAGCATGCACCAGATGATCACCCTCAACCCAGATCAAACCCGATGACTTGTAGCGGGCGTTGTCGAGTGCGGTTTGCCGCAGTTGCTTGAACCATGGATTGGCCTTGGACTCGATCCAGGTGGGCTGATCAGCGTGCATGACCATGCTCCACCCATGCACGTCGCACCGGCTCAAACGAGCGTCGATGCAGCTCGCACGGCCCCAGTCGATGGAGCGCGGCCAAATGTTCAGCCGTTGCATAGCCTTTGTGGGCGGCAAACCCATATCCCGGGAATGAGCGTTCGGCCTCCTCGCACCAGGCATCGCGCGACACCTTGGCCACAATGGAGGCGGCAGAAATGTCGGGATGAATTTGATCGCCTTTGACCACGGCTTCAATCAGCACATCCACCTGAGGGACGCGATTGCCATCCACCCTGACCCAGTGCGGCTTGAGTCGCAGGCCAAGAATGGCTCGTTTCATGGCCAGCATGCTGGCATGAAGGATGTTGAGCGAATCAATTTCCTCGACACTGGCCTGGGCAACTTGCACACACAAGGCCTTGTCCATGATTTCGTCAAAGAGGTGGGCTCGGCGTTTGGCGGTGAGCAATTTGGAGTCCTTCAAACCCTTGATGGTTTTGCGCTGATCAAGGATGACCGCTGCCGCAAACACGGGACCGGCTAATGGGCCGCGTCCCGCCTCATCCACGCCGGCGGTCAAACCAGAAACGTCCCAATCAAACTGCTGCTGCATGGTTCAGGTGTGAGGAAAGGGTTTGGACCATCAATTCATGCGTAGGCCGCCTGAGCAGTTCGTGCAGCGATGAAAACCGCTGGACGATGTGCGCCACAGCCTGAGGGTCAGACAGCAACCGCAAGGACTCTCGGGTCAAGGCCTCGACGGAGCAATCGTCTTGCAGCAATTCCGGGACCACCCATTCCTGGCACAGGATATTGGGCAACCCCACCCAGGGCAATTGCTTTTTCCGACGAGTGATCTGCCAGGTCAGCCAAGGCATGTGATAGGCAATCACCATGGGCTTTTTGAACAACGCTGCCTCAAGGGTGGCCGTTCCACTGGCCACCAGCACCAGATCAGCAGCGGCCAAGGCCTCGTGCGAGCGCCCCTTGAGCACCAGAATGTGTTTGTCCAGGCCAGCCAACTCAATGGCTTGCGTGATGCGCTGGACAAAGACCGGCAAGGCAGGCAGCACCAGCTGCAGCCCAGGATGGTGTTTGAGCAATTGCTGAGCGGTCTTCAAAAACCGCTCCAGCAATCCATCGATCTCTGCCTTGCGGCTACCCGGCATGAGGGCGACCACAGGTTGGGAAGCCGACAAGCCCAAAGCCTGCACTGCGGCATCACGATCCACGGCTGGAGGAATCCAATGCGCCAAGGGATGTCCGACATAGGTGGCTTTCATGCCCTGGTCGTTGAGCAAGCGCTCCTCAAAAGGAAACAGACACCACACATGGTCCAGCGCCTGCTTCATCAGATGAATGCGTTCGGCACGCCAAGCCCAGATGGCCGGACAAACGTATTGAAAGGTGGGAATGGCCTTGCTTTTCAAGGCCAGCGCCAATTCAAGGTTGAAGTCAGGTGCATCCACACCAATGAAACAGGCCGGTTTGCGATGCGCATCTTGCCAACGACGGATCAAGTCGGCACGGATGTTCACGATGCCCCGGTAATGGCGCAAGACTTCCCAGTAGCCACGCACGGCCAGGCGGTCACTGGGGTAGAGTGCCAGCATGCCTTGGGCTGTCATGCGAGGACCCGCAACGCCCTCCACGCTCAATTGAGGATGCGAGGACTTCAGATGAGACAAAAACCCACTGGCCAGGAGGTCGCCAGAGGCTTCTCCAGCCACCATGGCCATGAAGGAGTCGTCAGCGAACAATGCCTCGCTGCTCATGCACTTCACTCAAAAACTGCAACATCATCTGCACATCCGCCCCAGCTTCAGGATGCGCCTGGGGCAATTGAGCCAGCTCGGACATGGCCTGCTTGAGGGTCAGGCCTTCCCGGTACAGCAAGCGATGCATGGCTTTGACAGCTTGCAGGCGATCGGGGGGAAAACCACGCCGCTTCAAGCCCTCAAAGTTCATGCTTCGCGCTGAGGCAGGTTGCCCCTGGCACATCACAAAGGGGGGCAAATCGGCAAACAACAAGGTGTTCATGGCCGTGAAAGCATGAGCGCCAATGCGACAAAACTGATGGACCACCGTGAAGCCACCCAAAATGGCCCAATCGCCCACATGCACATGACCAGCCAGTTGGGTGTTGTTGGCAAAGATGGTGTGATTGCCCACCTGACAATCATGGGCAAGGTGCACATAGGCCATGATCCAGTTGTGATCACCAATGCGGGTCACCCCAGCATCCTGCACGGTCCCAGTGTTGAAGGTGCAAAACTCGCGGATGGTGTTGTCATTGCCGATCACCAACTCCGTCAATTCGCCTTTGTATTTTTTGTCCTGGGGTGCACCGCCCAGCGAATTGAATTGGAAGATGTGATTCCTCTGGCCGATCGTGGTCTTGCCTTCGATCACGCAATGCGAACCAATCACCGTGTCTGCCCCAATGCTGACATGGGGTCCGATCACCGTGTAGGGACCCACAGTCACAGATGGATGAAGGCGTGCCGCAGGGTCAACGACCGCGCTGGGATGAATGCCTGCCGACATGTTCAGGCCTCGATGCTGCGCATGGTGCACATCAATTCCGCCTCCACCGCCAAGGCCTCAGCCACACTGGCCTGTGCCTTGAACTTGAAAATGCCGGCTTTCATGCGGTCCAGTTTCACATCCAGAGTGAGTTGGTCCCCAGGCTCCACTGGGCGCTTGAACCTGGCCGCATCAATCCCTGCAAAGTAATACACGCTTTGATCATCCGGCACCACATTGAGTGTGGCAAAGGCGAGCAAGGCTGCAGCCTGCGCCAGCGCTTCGAGCATCAAAACACCAGGCATGACAGGACGGTGCGGAAAATGACCATTGAAAAAAGGTTCGTTGATCGTGACATTTTTGAGCGCCTTGATCCGCTCACCCGGGACGATCTCGATGACCCTATCTACCAACAATATGGGGTAACGATGTGGCAATTGCTTGAGGATGCCGTGGATGTCCATGCTCATGGTGATGCTTTCTTCTGGAATTGGCTTTCTAGCGATTTGATCCGCTCGCGCAGCGCGTGCAATTGTTTCAGACTCGCCGCATTCTTTTCCCAGGACTGGTTGTCGTCCAGGGGGAAAAGGCCCGAGTACTGGCCCGCTGATTTGATGGATTTGGTGACGACGGAGGCCGCCGAGACATGCACATCATCGGCCACTTCTAGGTGCCCCAGCACAATGGCGCCGCCGCCGAAGGTGCAGCGCGCACCAATCCTGGCGCTGCCCGCCACACCCACGCAACCAGCCATGGCCGTATGAGGACCGATGTGGACGTTGTGACCAATCTGGACCAGATTGTCGATCTTTACGCCATCACACAGGGTGGTTGAACCCAAGGCCGCCCGATCGACGCAGGTGTTGGCTCCAAGTTCCACGTCGTTGCCCAGCACCACATTGCCCAGTTGTTCGATCTTGACCCACTCGGACTCATGCTGTGCAAAACCAAATCCATCGGCTCCCACCACCACACCGGGATGAAGCACACAACGCTTGCCCATGATGACGTCGGCCATCACCGTGACGCGCGCCAAAATGCGGGTGCCCGCACCGATCCTTGCCCCCGCCTCGATGACCGACAAAGGCCCGACCTCCACATCGCTGTCCAGCCAGGCATCTGGGTGGATCACGGCGCTGGGGTGGATCAGAGGGCCTTGGGGTCTGGGGTGAGCACGGCGCCAGAATTGTGTGAGCCGGGCATAAGCCCAATACGGATCATCCACCACGATCAAGGCCACCTCGGGAGGTACAAAACCTTGAAGTACCTCGCTCACGATCAGCGCACTGCCCTTGAAGTCCTTGAGCAAATGCTGGTAGCGCCCATGGCTGATGAAGCTGATGTAGCCCTTGGTGGCTTCCTTCAACGAGGCAATGCCCGAGATAGGTAGGTCAGGCTGGCCGACAAGCTTGCCGTTTAACTCACCGTTGATTTGGGAAAGTAGGACGGCCACCCCAGTTCACTTGGCGTTGGCGTTGATGGCCTTGATGACCTTGTCCGTGATGTCGTGCTTGGGCGCAATCCAGACCGCGTCCTGAAGGATGAGGTCATATTTCTCATCGGTCGCAAATTGCTTGATGACCCGGTTGGCCTTGCTGCGAACCTGCTCGAGCTCTTCGTTCCTGCGGGCATTGAGGTCTTCTTGGAACTCGCGGCGCTTGCGCTGCAAATCCCTGTCCATTTCAACAAGTTGCTTTTGGCGGGAGAGTTTTTGCTGTTCGCTCAAAGTCGGCTGATCACGATCAAACTGATCGGAGGAGGTTTTCAAGGCATTGCCCAGATCCACCAGCTGTTTTTCACGCTTGGAGAATTCCTGCTGCAGCCTAGCCTGCGCTGTCTTGGCCAGGGTCACCTCTTGAAAAATGCGATTGGTATCGATGAATCCAACTTTGAATTCGTTGTTCTGCGCATGCGCAGGAAGCGACGCCGTCAGCGCAAACGCGATCAAGGGGGTGAAGAAATGTCTCATCAAAAGGCCGATCCAATCTGGAATTGAATGCGATCGATTTTATCGCCTGTTTTGGAGTTGAAGGGTTGAGCCCAACCGAACTTCAGAGGACCAACCGGTGATATCCAACTCAAGCCAATGCCGGTCGAATAGCGCAGATCACTGAAATTGATGGTCTGAGAATCACTGAATGCAGCGCCAGCGTCCAGGAAAGCAAACAGACGCAGCGTCTTGTCATTGCCCGAGCCTGGCATGGGCGTGATCATTTCCAAGTTCATCAGGAACATCTTGGAGCCACCCACATACACCGTGGTGGTGGCACCGGTTGCTGAGTTGGTGGCAGTGGTGGTCGGGCCAATGGAGCCTTGTGAATAGCCCCTGACAGAACTCAAGCCCCCAGAGAAATAGTTCTTGAAAATGGGAAAGGGTTTGTTGTCCATGCCTTTGCCGTAGCCAAGCTCCGTGTTCAGACCCAACGTCAGCTTGGGGGCAACAGGGTAGTAGAGCTGGTACTGGGCGGTCAGACGAGCGTATTTCACATCACCGAAGGTTGACACATCGGAGTTGATGCGCGTCATGTACCCCTTGGTGGGTGCCAAATAGCTGTCCCGCCGATCCCTGGACCAACCCACGCTCAAGGGCAATGCCCTGGATTTGCTGCCATAGTCATTGATGTAATCCGTGTAGGTCTTGGGCATGTTGTCGCCGGTGCGGATTTCGGTCATCTCGGTCGTAACGCCGACGAAGATCTTGTCAGTCTCGGCAATGGGCAAACCAAACTTGAGGCCCAGCGACTGGGTGACCAGGGAATAACTGCCCAGATCCACCGTGTAAGGGCGAGACAGCTTATGGTTGAGGAAATAGGTCCGCGATACCCCGTCCTTGGTGAAGTAAGGATCCGTCGTCTCAATGCTGTACATGGTGTTGTAGCGGCTGGTGTTGATCTGCACACCCAGGTAATTGCCAGAACCAAAAAAGTTGTCCTGACTGATGCCAGCACTCAAAAACAGCTTTTCTGCTGATGAAAAACCTGCCCCCACTTGCAGGGCGCCGGTGGGCTTTTCTTCCACCTTGACCATCAGGTCAACCTGATCAGGGGTGCCAGCCACTTCCTGGGGATCAATGCTCACGCTGGTGAAATACCCCAAACGATTCAAGCGGTCGCGGGAGAGCCGTACCCGTTGGCCGTCATACCAGGAGGCTTCGGTTTGACGGAACTCGCGGCGGATGACTTCGTCGCGGGTTCGGGAGTTGCCAGACAACACGATCTTTCTGACATAGACGCGTCGTCCTGGCTCAGCCCGCAAAGACACCTTGACCAAGCCAGAAGCCCGGTCCAGATCGGTCACCGGGGTCACGCGCGAAAACGCATAACCAAAGTCACCAAACAGATCCTGAAAGGCCTTGACCGTTTCAGTCACCAACTCAGCGTTGTAGACCTGCCCTGCTGAAAATTTGATGGCGGACTGAAAGGGCTTGTCCTGCCCAAGGAAGTTGCCATCCATCACGATGTCGGACACCACGTAGCGACGGCCTTCGGTGATGGAAATGGAGATGGTGATCTTCTGTTTGTCTGGCGAGATGGTGACCTGGGTGGAATCCACGGCAAATTCAAGATAGCCGCGGGCAAGGTAGAAGGACTTGAGGGCTTCCAAGTCACTGTTCAATTTCACCTGGGAGTAGCGGTCGTTTCGGGTGTACCAGGTGAGCCAGTTGGGTTCGGTGAGGTTGAACAGTTCAAGCAACTCCTGCTGCTTGAAAGCAGAAGCACCGTTGATCTGGACCTTGGAGATTTTGGCGATGTCGCCCTCCACCACGTTGAAGGTCAGCAACACCTGGTTTTTCTCAGCGGGTGTCACCGTGGCCACCACTTGAGCAGAATAGTAGCCCTTGTTGATGTACTGGCGCTTGAGCTCTTGTTCGGCACGATCAGCCAGTGACTTGTCATAGGGTCGGCCGATCGACAGGCCAATGTCGGTCAGCGACTTGCTCAAGGCCTGCTTGTCAAATTCCACCGTTCCCAAAAAGTCCACCAGGGCGATGGTGGGACGCTCCTGAACCTGGACCTTGATGACATTGCCCTCGGCGGTCAACTTCACGTCGTTGAACAGGCCCAAGTCAAACAGTCGGCGGATGGCCACAGCCCCCTTTTCATCGGTGTAGGTGTCCCCTACCCTGAAGGGCAAATTGGCCAGTACGGTGCCGGGCTCCACGCGCTGGAGGCCTTCAATGCGGATGTCCTCTAATTTAAAAGGATCAGCGGCCAAGGCAAGACAAGTCACCAAGCCCAGCAAGACAGCGCAAAATCGAGAAAAAGAGTGACTCATGAATTGACCTTTTCTTAACGAGGAAGAACAGCACCTGACATCCATCGGGTGGCGTCATTGTAGATAGCCCAGGCCATCAGTCCAAGCAGCAAAAAGACACCCACTCGATGGAGCAACGGCCGGATGCGATCGACCCAGGTTTTGCCAATGGCCGCCTCCACGCCCAGCAACACGGCCTGCCCGCCGTCGAGGACCGGGATGGGCAACAAGTTCAGCCAGGCCAGACTGAGGCTCAGGGAGGCCACAAACAGCAACCAAGGTTCTACCCCTAGATCGGCAGATTGGCGGGCCATTTGAGCCAAACCCACGGGACCCACCAATTGAGCTTGGATTTGAGCCTGCCCCCCTGCTTGGCCAGCGGGTCCCACGTCAAAGAGGCCTGTCAAGGCCTGACCCATCTCTTGTGTGCCCTTGATCAGCCGGGAAAAGGCATGGTGAATGGATTCCAACATCCCCAGCTGAATCACCTGTTGCTGAGGTGGCGACCCCACCATGATCTGGACCCGAGTCTGAGCAACGCCATCCACCACCACCTGCTCGGGCATGAGCGGCAGCCGCAGGGTTTGGCCATTCCTCTGGATTTGCCAAATTTGTTCGCCCAGCGAAGTCTTGGATCCACTTTGGCGGATCACGCGGCGCAATGTCACCGCATCGGGGGTGGCCTGCCCATCAATGCTTTGAACCCAGTCCCCTTCGAGCAAGCCGGCCCGATCAGCAGGGCCGTTAGCCAAAACCTTGCCGATCACCGGTGCAGTCCATACCCCCGCAAAGCCCAAGGTCTGCAAGCTGGCAGCTTGACCATTGAGCCCCTCTTTGGACAGGTCCAACGTCACTTCATGCACTTGACCGTCACGCTCGACCTCCAGCGTCAGGGGAACCTGTTGTTCGAGCGCCCGCGTCCACACCTCGAGCAACTGCTCAAGGCCATGGATGGCGACGGGTGATTCATCAGCCTGCGCGACGGAGAGCACCCAGTCGCCCGAGCGCATCGCAGCGCGGTCGGCCACACTGCCAGACAGGGGCTGGGCCAATTTGGGCACCAGCACGGTTTGCCCCCACAGGCCCAAGGCCAGCCAAATCATCATGGCCAGGATGAAGTTGGCGACGGGGCCTGCCAACACCGTGATCAGCCGAGAACGAAGCGGCATGGCATCAAATGTGGCGGCACCCTCACCGTCGGTCTGCTCGAACGACACATAGCCACCCAGCGGGATGGGGGCCAAAGCAATTTCAAGAGGTTGAGTCTGGGTCTTGAGCCTGACCTCGCGCATCAGCCAGGGTTTGCCAAATCCGATGGAAAAGCGTCTGACGGGGATGCCGCAAGCAATGGCCGCCATCAAATGACCTGCCTCATGGATGGTGATGACCAGCATGGCCGTGATCAGGAACCAGAACAGCTCAATCATTGCCAATCCTGCACGCAGGCTTGCGACCACTGTCTCGCCCGGGCATCGAGTTCGAGCAAATCATCCAGGTTGGCGATGCCTTTGGGCATGACCTGGTCCATGGCCTTTTCGTTGAGCGCCGCAATGCGGTCAAAGCGCAGGCGACCTTCCAAAAAGGCGGCCACCGCCACTTCATTGGCGGCATTGAGCACGGCAGTGGTGCCCACAGGGCCTTGCAGGGCTTGCCAGGCGAGCTGCAGCCCTGCAAACCGCTGGCGATGACCAGGCGCATCAAAGGTTTCAAAAGTCAAGCCACCCATGCGAGAGAAATCCACCTCGCTCGCCCCCGACATCATGCGATCGGGCCAAGACAAGCCCAAGGCAATGGGCATGCGCATGTCGGGTGTGCCCAATTGAGCCATCACAGCGCGATCGCGCAACTGAACCATGGAATGGATCACGCTTTGAGGATGGATGAGGACCTGGATCTTCGAGGGCTCGAAACCAAATAGATAGTGGGCCTCAATGACTTCGAGGGCCTTGTTCATCATGGTGGCCGAATCCACCGAGATCTTCCTGCCCATGACCCAATTGGGATGCGCGCAGGCCTGCTCGGGGGTCACCGCCTTGAGTTGGTCCACGGGCAAGGTGCGAAATGGTCCACCCGATGCGGTGAGGATCACATGATCGACGGCGTCTTGCCAGGTGCTGCGGTCCACAGGCAGGCACTGAAAAATCGCCGAGTGCTCGCTGTCAATGGGCAAGAGGCTGGCACCGCCCGCTTGGACCGCCTCCAAAAAAACCCCTGCTCCCACCACCAACGCTTCCTTGTTGGCCAGCAAGAGTCGCTTGCCCGCGCGAGCAGCCGCCAGACACGGCGGCAGGCCAGCCGCCCCCACGATGGCCGCCATCACCATGTCCACTTCAGCATCCTGACTGATGTCCAACAATGCCTCGGGACCTGACAAGACCTCGGTGCGCACGGCATGGTCTTTGAGCCGGGTCTTGAGCGCTTGGGCGTGCGCGGGGCTGGTCATGACGGCGTAGCGCGGCTCAAAACGCAAGCACTGCGACAAAAGCTCATCCACTTGCTGATGCGCCGAGAGTGCAAACACCTTGAATCGTTGGGGATGCAGGCTCACCACATCCAATGTGTTTTTCCCAATGGATCCCGTGGATCCGAGGATGGTGAGTTGTTGCAGGCGGGACATCTGATTCACCTCGTCAATACAAACAAGGCCAAAGGCAAGCTTGGGAGCAAAGCGTCTACGCGGTCGAGCACCCCACCATGACCCGGTAACAAGCCACTGCTGTCCTTGACGCCGGCCACGCGCTTCATCATGGATTCAAACAAATCGCCCATCACGCTGTAGGCCAGCATCAACATCCAGACCCCCACGCTCCAGCCCCCCCATCGCAGCCAGGTCTGGGTGAAAAAGCTGGGCGCATCCATGGCCATGTGCTGGTCCAGGAGTCGCCAAAGCCCTCCGAGCAAGAGCACCGCCATGACGGCGCCGGCCACCCCTTCCCAAGACTTGCCTGGGCTGATGGTCGCTGCCAGCTTGCGTCGCCCAAAGGCGCGGCCAGCGAAATACGCACCAATGTCGGCCACCCACACCAGGCAAAAGATCGACAACAGGAAATTCACCCCAATGACCTTGGCATGAACGATGGTGAGCCAGGTGGCCACCAAAGCCAACACGCCCCAGAGCCAGCGCAGGGACATGGGCATTTTTTGCCACAACTCAAGACCCAGCCGACCCATGCCGACAAACAAGGCCAGCCAGCCCAAGCTGATGGCCGCGGTCATCCAGGGCATGACCTCAAAGGATTCTGAGGCGAAATGAAGCAGCACAGAGAGGGCACACACCCCCAAGGCACCCACACGGGCGAGCCATGCGCTCACTCCCATGATGGTGCACCACTCCCAAAAAGCCACCCCCACCATGACCAAGGCCAGCAAAGCCAGCCAGATCGGGTTGGGATGAAAGAGCGCGGGCAACAGCACCGCCACCAGTAACAAGGCCGTGATGACGCGTTGCTTGAGCATGCCTGCGGTGACTTAGACCGCCAGCAGGTCCTGCTCTTTGGCAGCGACGGTTTTGTCGACCTCGGCAATGAACTTGTCGGTCAGCTTTTGAATATCAGCTTCGGCCCGCTTTTGCTCGTCCTCAGAGACCAATTTGTCTTTGACGAGTTTTTTGATGGCCTCGTTGGAATCGCGACGAAGGTTGCGAATGGCGACCTTGGCGTTCTCGCCCTCAGACCTCACCACCTTGGTGAGCTCCTTGCGGCGCTCCTCGGTCATGGGCGGCATGGGCACGCGAATGAGGTCGCCCATGGAGGCAGGGTTAAGACCCAGATCGCTTTCACGAATGGCCTTTTCAATCACTGCACCCATGCCCTTTTCCCAGGGCTGAACACTCAGGGTACGGGCATCCAGCGAGGACACGTTGGCCACCTGGTTAAGAGGCGTGGGATTGCCGTAGTAATCCACCATCACATGGTCCAGCAAGGCGGGATTGGCGCGACCCGTGCGGATCTTGGTCAGGTGTTGCCCCAGCGTCGCTAGGGATTGCGCCATTTTTGCTTCGGCATTCTTTTTGACATCGGCAGTGCTCATCTGTGTCTCCTCAACCAATCTGCTTCAAACATGCACCAATGTGCCTTCGTCTTCGCCCATGATGACGCGCTTGAGGGCGCCGTTTTTGAAGATGGAAAAAACCTTGATGGGCAGTTTCTGGTCCCTGCACAGGGCGAAGGCTGTGGCATCCATGATGCCCAAATTCTTGATGATGGCCTCATCAAAGCTGATGCTACCGTAGCGCGTGGCATGGGGATCTTTGCGGGGATCAGCCGAGTACACGCCATCCACCTTGGTGGCCTTGAGCACGCATTCGGCACCAATCTCGGCACCGCGCAGGGCGGCAGCCGTGTCGGTGGTGAAAAACGGATTGCCTGTGCCCGCCGCAAAAATGACCACCTTGCCCTCTTCGAGGTACTGAAGGGCTTTGGGACGCACATAGGGCTCAACCACCTGCTCAATGCCAATGGCCGACATCACGCGGGGCGTGAGGTGTGCCTTTTCCATGGTGTCGGCCAAGGCCAGGGCATTCATCACCGTAGCCAACATGCCCATGTAGTCTGCCGTGGCGCGGTCCATGCCCACAGAACCACCTGCCACCCCACGAAAGATGTTGCCCCCACCAATCACCACCGCCACCTGAACGCCTAGTCGAACCACTTCGGCCACTTCATTGACCATGCGGACGATGGTGTCGCGGTTGATGCCAAATGCATCGTCGCCCATGAGGGCCTCGCCAGAGAGTTTGAGCAGGATTCGGTGGTGGTGTGGTTGGGTCATGGCTGGATGTGTGATTTCGGTTCAAAAAAAAGGGGACCGAAGTCCCCGATTGATCAGGCCGATTGCTTGGCCGCTGCAACCTGTGCCGCCACCTCGGCGGCAAAGTCATCAGCTTTTTTCTCAATGCCCTCACCCACCACATACAGGGTGAATGATTTGACCTGGGTGGATTCGGCCTTGAGCATTTGCTCAACCGTCTGCTTGTCGTTCTTGACAAACGGCTGATTGAACAAGGACACCTCCTTGAGGTACTTTTGCACCGAGCCTTCAATCATCTTGGCGGCGATGTCTGCGGGCTTGCCCGATTCGGCAGCCTTGGCTGTGGCCACTGAGCGCTCGCGCTCGATCAGCTCAGCGGGGACATCCTGGCTGGTCAAGGCCACTGGCTTCATGGCGGCAATGTGCATGGCCACGTCGCGGGCGGGCGATTCATTGCCGGAGAACTCCACCACCACACCGATGCGGGTGCCGTGCAAATAGCTGGTCACGCCAGCAGCGTGGTCGAATTTTTTGAATCGACGAAACGACATGTTCTCGCCGATCTTGCCAATCAAGCCCTTGCGAACGTCTTCGAGGGTGGGACCAAAGCCGTCTTGCTCGTAAGCCACCCGGCCCAGGGCCTCGAGGTCATTGCACCCTTGCTCGACCAGCAAACGGGCAGCGGCGTTGGCCATGGCCAGGAAGCTGTCGTTTTTGGTCACGAAATCGGTTTCGCAGTTCACTTCGATCATGGCGGCCTGGTGACCGACGCGGTGAACGGCGATCACGCCTTCAGCAGTGATGCGCGCAGCGGCTTTACCCGCCTTGCTGCCCAATTTGACCCTCAGGATTTCCTCTGCCTTGGCCATGTCGCCATCGGCTTCTGTCAGGGCTTTTTTGCACTCCATCATGGGTGCGTCGGTCTTTGCCCTCAGTTCTGCGACCATGCTCGCGGTGATTGCGGCCATTGGTGATTACTCCTCACTCGATTCAATCGGTATTCGGTTAACAAAAGGGGGCACGAGGCCCCCAGGAAACAGGGGAACGACCTGAATCAGGCCTTCGCACCGTCCTCAACTTCCACAAATTCGTCGTCGTCGGTCTCTTGGACAGACTTCACGATGTCTTGCACCGCATTGGCACGACCTTCCAAGATGGCATCGGCAATGCCACGGGCGTAAAGGGTCACGGCCTTGGAGGAGTCGTCGTTGCCGGGAATGACATAGTCGATGCCTTCGGGGGAGTGGTTGGTGTCCACCACGCCAATCAGGGGGATACCCAGTTTTTTCGCTTCGGCGACGGCAATCTTGTGGAAACCCACGTCGATCACAAAAATCGCGTCCGGCAAAGTGGCCATGTCCTGAATGCCACCGATGTCTTTTTCGAGCTTTTCAAGTTCACGGTTGAACACGAGTTGCTCTTTTTTGGACAAGCTGTCCAGACCCGTTTCGAGTTGGGCCTTCATGTCCTTGAGGCGCTTGATGGAGGTCTTGACGGTTTTGAAGTTGGTCAGCATGCCGCCCAGCCAACGCTGGTCCACAAAGGGCACGCCAGCACGCCTGGCTTCGGTTGCAATGATTTCGCGCGCTTGGCGCTTGGTGCCCACCATGAGGATGGTGCCGCGATTGGCAGCCAACTGGCGAGCAAACTTGACCGCCTCCTGGTACAGAGGCAGCGTCTTTTCGAGGTTGATGATGTGGATTTTGTTGCGATGGCCAAAGATGAAGGGGGCCATCTTGGGATTCCAGAAGCGGGTCTGGTGGCCAAAGTGAACGCCGGCTTCCAGCATTTCACGCATGGTGGTACTCATGAATTAACTCCAAAGGTTGGTTCTAAAATCCAGCCCGAATTCCGTCTTGAGACGGCACCTTCAGAGGGCTGGTTTGGGATTGACTTCAAACGATTTTCTCGCTCAAAAGCACACACATTCTAACACGCCCCACGCATGAAGATTGCCATCATTGGCGCAGGAATCATCGGCATCAGCACGGCCTACGAACTCCAGCGCTTGGGTTTCGAGGTGGTGGTGTACGACCGCCACACTTCTGTCGCAGAAGAAACCAGCTTTGCCAACGCCGGCGCCATTGCGCCGGGATACGTCACCCCGTGGTCCAGCCCCGGTATGCTGTGGAAAATCCTCAAGCACTGGCCCAGTCGCCACTCACCCGTGCGGGTCGATCGCCTTTTGTCCATCTCACCCGTATGGGCGTGGCAGTGGCTCAGGGCATGCAGTGAAAAGCGCTACTTGGAAAACCGCAGCCGTGTCCAGCGCCTGGCCCATTACAGCCGCGATGTCTTGCATGAAGTGGCCATGCAGCACGAGCTGGACTATGAACGCAAGTCCGGTTTCACCGTCTTGAGTCGTGGCGTGACCGAGCAGCGTCAGGCCGAGAAAAGCCTGGACTTTCTTCGCTCTGCCGGGGTGCAAGCCCAATGGTTGGACGAACAAGCCATCAGGGCTCTGGAGCCCGGCCTCAACCCTGATCAGCCTTTTGTGGGTGGCATTCATGTGGCCAGCGACGAAGTGGGCAACTGCCGCCTCTATGCCCAGGAGCTCAAATGGCTATGCGCCAAATTGGGCGTTCGCTTTGAGATGGACACCGAGGTCGCCCCCCTGTCAGCGGCACACCCCACCCGCATCCAGATCCCCACCCAACAACAGAACTTTGACGCGGTGGTGGTGTGTGCGGGTCACGGCAGTGTGCGCCTGACCCGGCAACTGCCCTTGACATTGCGCATCGAACCCGTCACGGGCTATTCGATCACCGCCCCCATCGAGCACACCGACTACGCCCCCGTTGCTGGCCTCATGGACGAACGCTACAAAGTCGCGATTTCGCGCATGGGGCAACGCCTGCGGGTGGCGGGTGCAGCCGAGCTGGGCAGTCGTCCAGGCCGGCTCAACCCCAAATCCATTCAAACCCTCTACAAAGTCCTTGATGACTGGTTTCCGGGCGCTGTCAAACCCACCACACCGTGGCAACACTGGCGGGGTGAGCGCCCCATGATGGCCAATGGTGTGCCCTGGATTGGCCCGAGCCCAGTCAAGGGCGTGTGGCTCAATGTGGGGCATGGCTCCAGTGGCTGGGCCTTGTCGGCGGGCAGCGCACGCTTGCTGGCGCAACAACTGGCGCACACTCCCACTGACCTCCAAGCCCAGCACTACCATGCCCATTGAAGCTCCTTTGCTGAACACGCCCCGTCTGGTGCGGGCGGGTCAGTCGCATGGGCTGTGGTCGGGCGAGTCCCTGAAGCAATGGACGCACAGCCTGGCTCAAAGCTCGGGGCGACCCCAGCGCGACTGGGTGAGTCAGGCGGGTCACCAGCTCGCGCGGCTGAGCATGGCCTTGCACCCCCATGCCCAGCGCATCTGGGTGTGCTGTGGTCCGGGCGCCAATGGCCTGGACGGTTGGCATGCGGCCTGCGCCCTCAAAGCCATGGGCAAGACCGTGCTCATCAGTGCCACGCACTCGCCACCCGATGAGCTCAAGGCCATGGCCGCCCACTGCATCACCACCCTGCCCCAGGATTGGGACCTGGCCATCGATGCCCTCTATGGCATTGGCCTGAGCCGTCGCATCACAGCAGAGGATCAGGTGTCGGCCTGGCTCAGCCACCTGCACCACGCCTCTGGCCCCATGCTCCATGCCGATGTGCCCTCCGGCCTTTGCCCCAGCACCGGCACCTGGCTGGGGCCTGAGGTGCCCTTTGGGCTGGGGCCTCGCTACACCTTGGCCATGCTGGGCATGAGCATGGGTCTGTGGACCCACCAAGGCCGGGATGTCGCGGGCCAGGTCTGGCTGAGTGAATCCAGCCTGCCATGCCCCACGCGCGCCGATGCTGAATTGGTCCATGCGACCCAGCTCCCGCCTCGAGCACACGACAGCCACAAGGGACGCAACGGCCATGTGATCGTGGTGGGTGGGCAAGAGGGCATGCAAGGTGCGGCCTTGCTGGCTGCGCGCTCCGCCCTCACCCACGGCGCTGGTGTGGTTCACTGGCATGCCCCGTACCAGGCCCGGTTCTCCCCTGATCTTGATGCCCGCCCAGATCGAGCGCCACTGGATCTGCCCACCCTGCCGATTCAGACCCTGCGTGAATGGCCCACGCAGCTGCAAGCGCGCGACGTGGTGGTGGCGGGTTGTGGCGCTGGCGAAGTGGACGAATCGTTCTGGCACACCGTCTTTGCACGCGCCCCTCAGCTGGTGCTGGATGCAGACGGGCTCAATGCCTTGGCCCGCCATGAGCGCCTCGCGCAGGTCGTCTCGCGCAGGGGACAAAGGCAACAGCCTACGGTGATCACCCCTCACCCCCTGGAGGCAGCCCGTCTTTTGTCGTGCCGCACCGAGGACATCCAGGCCAACCGAGCCGAGGCCGCCAAGCGCTTGAGCCAACACTTGCAATGCATCACCGTGCTCAAGGGGTCCGGCACCGTGATCGCCTCAGCGCGTGGGGATTGCTGGATCAACCCCACTGGCAATGCTCGCCTCGCCACTGCGGGCAGCGGCGATGTGCTCGCCGGCTTCATCGGCGCCCTTCTGGCGCAGGGCTTGACGGCCGAGCTGGCAGCTCAACACGCGGTGTTTGAGATGGGCTGCATGGCCGACCAGATCGCCACGGCCAGCCCGTCAACGCATCGCGCCTGGACCGCCGATCAGCAAGCCCTGATGCGCAGTTAGCCGCGCCCCACAAAGGGCATCTTGGTGGCCATGACCGTGTGAAACAGCACGTTGGCCTCAGGGGGCAGGTTGGCCATGTACAGCACCGACTGCCCCACCACCTTCACATCCATCAAGGGCTCGGGGGCAATTTGGCCATTGGCCTGTGGCACACCATTGGCCATGCGATTGGCCATGGGGGTGCCCGCGTTGCCGATGTCGATTTGGCCAGCACAGATGTTGTACTTGCGACCATCAAGGGCAGCGGACTTGGTCAAGCCCGTCACCGCATGCTTGGTGGAGGTGTAGGCGATGCTGTTGGGTCTGGGGGCATGGGCGGAAATGGAGCCGTTGTTGATGATGCGGCCGCCCTGGGGGTTTTGGTCTTTCATGACACGAAAGGCCTGCTGGATGCAATAAAACATGCCATTGAGGTTGATGTCCACCACCTGCCGCCATTGGTCAATGGTCAACTCCTCCAGGGGTACGCCCGGTGCATTCACACCGGCGTTGTTGAACAGCAAGTCCACCCGCCCCCATTGCCCCACCACCTTGTCAAACAAGCTTTTGACCGATGCCGGATCCGACACATCGGTGGGCACCACCAAGGCAGATGCCGAGTGCGAGCCCGCCAGCTTGACCGTCTCTTGCAGCACATCGCTGCGACGACCGGCCAGCGCCACATGCCAACCATCTGCCAGCAGGGCCAGGGCGGCGGCTTGACCCACACCAGAGCCCGCTCCAGTCACGATGGCCACTTTGGATTCAGACATGATTTCTCCTTTTCATGAGGTTGACTTAACGGCGATGTTTGGATTTCTTGCCAGCCGGTTTTTTACCACTGGCATTGGCCTTACCCGCAGACCGTGCGTCGCGTCGCGGACTTTTCTCCGTCGCGCCGGAGGATGCCGAGCGCCGCTTGGATTTGGCCCAGGGCTTGGCCCCAGCGCGGCCTCGGGTCTCCTGGTGCAAAGGAGCCACTGCATCTGCACCGCCCCCTTGAGACATGCTCTGGCCGGACCGGGGTGAAGCGACCTTGCGGCCTTTGGACTCACCATTGACCAAGCGAAAATCGATCTTGCGGGCATCCAGGTCCACACGGCTGACCTGCACCCGCACAGGCGTGCCCATGGCATAGCGAATGCCAGTGCGATCACCCCGCAGTTCCTGTCGAACCTCATCGAGGCGGAAGTATTCGTCGCCCAGCTCGGTGATGTGCACCAGGCCTTCGACATAAAGGGAATCCAGGGTCACAAACAAACCCATGGAGGCGATGGCGGTCACCGTGCCATCGAACTCCTCGCCCAGGTGCTCGCGCATGTATTGGCACTTGAGCCAGGACTCCACATCCTTGCTCGCCTCATCCGCCCGTCGCTCATTGATGCTGCAATGCAAGCCCGCAGCCTCCCAGCCCACCACCCGTTTGAGATCGGTTTTGCTCAAGCCCGACTGAGCATCGGCCTTGGGGGCAGCTGGCATGCGGCGCTTGCTCAGGGGCTCGGTGGGAGTAGGCAACTCGGGCAAGACATAAGCCTTGCCCTTGAGGATGCCCTTGATCACCCGGTGCACCAGCAAATCGGGGTAGCGGCGAATCGGGCTCGTGAAATGCGTGTAAGCCGCATAAGCCAAACCGAAATGCCCACTGTTGTGCGGCGAATAAATCGCCTGCTGCATGGACCTCAGCAGCATGGTGTGGATTTGCTGCGCGTCGGGTCGGTCACGCGTGGCCTCGGCAATGGCCTGGAATTCACTGGGCAGCGGCTCCTCACTCAAAGGCATGGCAATGCCCAAGGCCCTCAGGAATTGACGCAAGGCCTCACGCTTTTCTGGTGTAGGGCCTTCGTGCACACGATAGAGCGCCAGGTGCTTGTGGGTCTGGATGAACTCCGCGCTGCACACATTGGCGGCCAGCATGGCCTCTTCGATGAGTTTGTGGGCATCGTTCCTCACCGACGGCACGATGCGCTGAATGCGTCCGTTGTCATCGCTGATGATTTTGGTTTCCGTGGTTTCAAAGTCCACCGCGCCGCGCCGCTGGCGTGCCTTGACCAGGCAACGGTAGAGGCCATGCAAATTGAGCAAAGGCTCCAGCACATCGGCATATTTTTGAGCCTGAGGCCCATTGGTGTTGGCCAGGATGGTGGCAACCTCGGTGTAGGTGAGGCGGGCATGGCTGTGCATCACTGCCGGATAGAACTGATAGGCCTGGATCTCGCCTTCCAGATCAATGACCATGTCGCAGACCATGCAGAGCCGATCGACCGCTGGCTTGAGGGAGCACAAGCCATTCGAGAGCTTCTCGGGCAGCATGGGGATGACGCGCCGGGGAAAGTAGACGCTGGTTGCCCGGTCATAGGCATCCACATCGATCGCCGAGCCCGTCTCCACATAGTGGCTGACATCGGCAATGGCCACCAGCAAACGCCAGGCTTTCTTGCGCTTGAACTGGGTGGGCACGGCGAGAACCGCATCGTCAAAGTCGCGTGCGTCCTCGCCATCGATGGTGACCAGGGGCACATCGCGCAAATCCACCCGATCTTTGTAATCGCTGGGGCGCAGCTCCTCCGGCAAAGCCTTGGCTAAGTTGAGGCAGTCATCTGAGAAACGATGGGGAACGCCATATTTGCGAACCGCAATCTCGATTTCCATGCCGGGGTCGTCCAACCCCCCCAGGACTTCGACCACCCGACCCACAGGCTGGGCAAAGAGGCTGGGCGCTTCGGTGAGGCGAGCCACCACCACCTGACCCAACTCTGCACCCCCCAACATGCCCTTGGGAATGAGGATGTCCTGGCCAAAGCGCCGGTCCTCTGGCGCAACCAGGAAGACACCACTCTCTTGCAGCAAGCGACCAATGATGGGCTGATCGGGTCGCTCCAGAATTTCGAGCACCTTGCCCTCGGGCCTGCCCCGGCGATCCAAGCGTTGAATGCGAACGCGCACCTTGTCAGCGTGCAAGACCGCACGCATCTCGTTCAAGGGCAAATAAACATCGGGCTGTCCGTCTTCGCGCTGCACAAAACCATGTCCATCGCGATGTCCCAGGACGCGTCCCACAAACTCTTCCAGCACCGTAGCGCTGGTGCGTTCCTTTTTATTGATAGAATTCTCCGTACTGAAATGCCCAGGTGGCGGAATTGGTAGACGCACTAGTTTCAGGTACTAGCGCCGAGAGGCGTGGAGGTTCGAGTCCTCTCTTGGGCACCATCTTATTGCATCCCCTTCTCACGCATTGACCCGTCCAAACCCTCATCAGGGTTGGGCGATCAAATCGTGGCCCCGCGTGTCCACCACTCGGGCGCGAACAAAATCCCCCACCCGATAACGCGTGCTGATGCGCTCTGGCGGCAGCAACTGGACCACCCCATCGATCTCGGGTGCCTCGGCATAACTGCGCCCCACGCCGCCCTGGCGTCCGGCAAAGCTGGCCTCATCCACCAGCACCTGGATCGTGTCACCGATCCGCCGACGCAGCTTGGCAATCGAGACCGATTCGGCCACGGCCATCAGCGCCGCCTTGCGCGCCTGACGCTCTGCTTCGGGCAAAGCACCGGGCAATTCATTGGCCGTCGCCCCTTCAACCGGGCTATAGGCAAAAGAGCCCACCCTGTCGATGTGTGCCTGCCTCAAAAAATCGAGCAGGTGCTCAAATTCAGCCTCGGTTTCACCAGGAAAGCCGGCAATGAAGGTGCTGCGGATCACCAACTCCGGACACGCCTCGCGCCACTTCTGGATGCGCTCCATGTTTTTCTCGCCACTGGCAGGCCGTTTCATGCGCCTGAGCACATCGGGGTGACTGTGCTGGAACGGGATGTCCAAATAAGGCAAGACCCGACCGCTGGACAACAGCGGCATCCAGTCGTCGACCGAGGGATAGGGGTAGACGTAGTGCAAACGGATCCAAGCGCCATGCACATCGGCCAACTCGGCCAGGGCCTCAAGCAGGGGCAAGGCCTGGGTTTTGACAGGACGGCCATTCCAAAATCCGGTCCGGTAACGGGTGTCCACGCCATAGGCCGAGGTGTCCTGGCTGACCACCAGCAACTCCTTGACGCCTTGCTCGAACAAGGCCTTGGCCTCGTTGAGCACGTCGCCCACCGGGCGTGAAACCAGGTCACCACGCAGGGACGGGATGATGCAAAACGTGCAGCGGTGGTTACAGCCTTCACTGATCTTCAAGTAGGCATAGTGCTTGGGGGTGAGCTTGACCCCCACGGGAGAAGGAATCAAATCCAGAAAAGGCTGGTGAGGTTTGGGCAAGTGCGTGTGCACGGCCTGCATGACTTCGTCGGTGGCATGGGGTCCGGTGACCGCCAGCACCTTGGGGTGCATGGCCTTGACCAAATCTCCCCCCTCGGGATTTTTTCGAGCGCCCAGACAGCCAGTGACGATGACGCGCCCGTTTTGATCCAGCGCTTCGGCGATGGCGTCCAGACTTTCTTGAACCGCACTGTCAATGAAGCCGCAGGTGTTGACAATGACCAGATCGGCGTCCTGATGCGTCTTGGAGGTCTGATAACCCTCGGCACTCAAGCGTGTGAGGATGAGTTCGGAGTCGGTCAGCGCCTTGGGACAGCCCAAACTGACAAAACCGACTTTAGGGGCAACCGCGTTGGTCATGCTGAATGCAATGGAAAGCAAAGAAGCATGGATTGTCCATGGATTCAGATGGCATCCAGGGTGGCCAGGAATTTGAGCAGCCGGTCGTTGACCTCTTGCGCCTTCTCACGCTGTATCCAGTGGCCGCAGTCTGGGATGCGCTCCTGGTGCTGCAACAAGGGCACCCATTGCTTGAGGCGCGGCAGCAGCCATTCCATGATGGGAAAGCCCAACAGCAAATCGCGATCGCCAATCAGGTACATGGCCGGGACGGACACCACGCGCCCCTGAAACGCGGCCATCAGCGCCCAGTTGCGATCGAGGTTGCGATACCAGTTCAGTGCACCCGTGAAGCCCGTGCGCTCGAAAGACTGCACAAACACTTCAAAGTCAGCCAGATCCAGCCAGGCTGGCGCCTGAGCTGGCACCTCGTGGTGCGCCAGCCAGGTCTTGCCCTTGGCAACCATGGTGAGCGCAGCCAAGTCGGGTTGGGGACCCTGGCCAGACATGTGCCAAGCCGCCCGCAAAAGGGTGGCGCGCACATCCCTGGACAGTTCGGCCTCGGCCTGGCCAGGCCGCTGGAAGTAGAGCTGATAGAACTCGTGGGTCTCGGTCCTGGGCATGGATGCCACCGGCGGCGTGGAGCCTCTGGGGAAAAAGGGCACGCTCAAGGCCACCACCGCACGGAATCGGTCGGGGCGCAGCAAGGCGCAATGCCAGGCCACGGGCGCGCCCCAGTCATGCCCCACCACCACGGCCTGGTCGACCTTGAGGGCATCGAGCAAACCGACCATGTCGCCCACCAGGTGCAAAAGGCTGTAGTCCTCCACCGCCTCGGGCACATCCGATCCACCGTAGCCTCGCTGGTCGGGGGCAATCGCCCGGTAGCCGGCCTGGGCCACAGCGAGCATTTGCGCGCGCCATGACAGGCCGCATTCCGGAAAGCCGTGACAAAAAAGGACAGCAGGACCCTGGCCTACCTCGCGCACCTGCAAGTGAATGGCACCGACCTGAACCCGGTGTTGCTGAATTTGCATCCCGTCCCCCTTGTGTTCACCCCGCTGGGCAGCTTCGGACCACTGTAAGGCAAATTCAGCAACAAGGCCTACACCTGGCGGCGCACCACCGATTCGGCCACACACGCCGGCTTGCTGTGACCCACGATGTCCAGCGTGGCGATGAACACCAGTTGGATCGCGCCGCGCACGGGCTCGACCTTGTCGAGCCTGAAACGTGCCCTCACCTCGCTGCCACTGGGCACAGGCGACATGAACCGGACCCGGTTGAGTCCGTAGTTCAGGCCAAAGCCCGCAAAGGGCATGAGTGCGGGCAGGAAGTCTTCGTAAAACTTGCCCAGCAGAGACAGGCTCAAAAACCCATGGGCAATGGTCCCGCCAAAAGGGGACTCCCGTTTGGCACGCTCCACATCCACATGGATCCACTGAAAGTCCCCCGTGGCCTGGGCAAACTGGTCGATGCGCGACTGTTCAATGCGCAAGACCTCGCTCACATAGACCTCTTGACCCACACAGGCTTGCAAGGCTTGCACATCGTCGCATCGGGGTGGCAGTGTCACAGGGGATGAGTTCATGGTTCAGGCCTTTGTAAGGGTGTCATCAGGGCGTTGAAAAACGCGCAGGGCGCTTGTGGACAAAGGCCTGCACGGCCTCAGAAAAATCATCGGTCATCAGCCCCAGGACCTGAACCTGGTTTTCCAGCTCCAGGGCGCTGGCCAGGTCAGGCGCATCCAGGTTGCGCCACATGATGCGCTTGGTTTGTGTGACCGAATAGGGCGCCAAGGCCAAGATGGACCTCGCACACGCCATGGCCCGTTCCATCAACTCAGGTTCAGGTACCAGATCGCTCACCAGCCCCATGCTCAAGGCCTCCTGCGCCAGCACCGGGCGACCCGTGAGCATCAGCTCAAAGGCCCTGCCCGCACCCACGAGTCGAGGCAGGTGATAGCTGATGCCGCACTCCCCCGCAGAAATGCCAATCTTGACCGCCCCCACATGGAAGGCCGTCTGCGGCGTGCCAAAACGCACATCGGCCGCCAGGGACAAGGCCATGCCTGCCCCCACGGCCACACCTTGGACCGCGGCAATCACAGGCACGTCGGTCTCGCGCAAGCGCTGAACCAAGCCTGCAAACTTCTTTTGCAGCGACATGGCCTCCTCCACGCTCCAGTTCACCTGGCCGTGCTCGTCGAGCATGGACTTGAGGTCCAGGCCTGCGCAAAACCCTTTGCCCTTGCCTGTGAGGACGATGACGCGGGTGCCCCGATCGGCCAGGACTTCATCGAGCAAGGCATGGGCGGCATCCAGCGCGGGCACATCCAGGGCATTCATGCGATCGGCGCGGTTGAACTGAATCAAGGCCACACCGACCTCGGGGTGGCTGAGCTGGATGGGGGGGTGATGCATGTCGGCCTCCTTGATGATCAGCACGAGGGCGCTGACGGGGTCACTCAGGCTGGATGTTGGCCAATCGGGCCAAACGCGTCCACTTGGTCACCTCGGCCGGGATGAAGGCCTTGAGCTGATCAGGTGACATGGGCATGGGCGATAGGCCAAAGCTGGCCAGGCGCGTGCGCACCTCCTGGGTTTGCAAAGCCTGCTGCACCGCCGCACTGAGCTTCTCAGCAATGTCCTTGGGCAAACCCGCCGGACCAGCCAGCGCAATCCAGCCGGTGATGTCCTCGTAGGCTGGCCAGGTCTCGGCAATCGGAGGCCAATCCACCATGGGGCTTCGTTTGGGTGTGGTGATGGCCAGGCCTTTGAGGGTGCCTGCCTTGATGTGCCCCAGCACCGTGCCCAGATCGGCAAAGGTGAAGTCCACATTGCCAGCCAGCAAATCCTGAACTGCCAGCGGCGTTCCCTTGTAGGGCACACCCACCACATTCAGATCGGCCACCTTGAGCAGCATGGCCAAAGCCATCTGGGTGCTGGAGGAACCATAACTGGCGTTGAGCTTGCCCGGGTTTTGTTTGACATGCGCCACAAAGCTCGCCAGCGTCTGGTGCGGATGATTCGCGCGCACGATGAGTGCGGTCACGCTATCGGCCACGCCGGCAATGGGCGCGAGGTCTTTGGCTGGGTCGTAGGGCATGGACTTGAGCAAGGCCACATTCGCCGCCAACGAGGAGCTGGAACCAAAAAACAAGGTGTAGCCATCGGGCGCAGCCCGCACCACCTCCATGGCCCCGATGGACCCCCCAGCGCCCAGCTTGTTGTCGACCACGAAGGACTGGCCCAGGGTGGTGCTCAGATGCTGACCCACCACCCGCGCCGCCACATCGGTGCCAGAGCCAGCGGGAAACGGCACCACCAGCCGCACGGGGCGCACGGGCCAGCTCTGAGCGCTGGACTGGCTAGGCCAGGCGGTCGCGCCCAAGCCCAACAGCGCCAGGCGTTCAAGGGTGGATCTGCGGGTTGGATTCATGGGGTGCTCCTGTTCATCGGTGTGCAGGCGGGGTCAGCCGCCCATCAAGGCCACCCCCCGCTTGGCAAAAGCCAGCGACAGGCGACCCACTTGTTCGGCGTTGTCGGCAATCGCATTGCCCTGTCGGGCGCGCGCCGCAATGCCTTCGAAAATCACAGCCAGGCGAAACAACGACATGGCCGTGTGAAAAGGTGTGAGGGCTTGGGGGCAACCGCCGCAGTCCACATAGTGCGCCAAATAGGCCTGCAACTCGGGAATGCCCGATTCAGGACCATCCAAACCCTTCATGCCCATGTATTCGTCGGGCGAGAGGTGCCAGGACAAGGTGCTAAACGCCAGGTCCGACAAGGGATGACCCAGCGTTGAGAGTTCCCAATCGAGCACCGCCACCACCCTGGGCTCGGTGGGATGAAACATCAGGTTGCCCATGCGAAAGTCGCCGTGCACCAAGGTGGTGGTGGCATCGTCGGGCGCATGATCGAGCAGCCATTGCGCCAACCGGTCGATTTGCGGCACATCGTGCACGCGCGACTGCGCCCATTGCTGCGTCCATCGCCGCACCTGGCGCGCGAAGTAGTCACCCGCTCGGCCATAGTCACCCAGGCCCCGCCCTTGCCAATCGACCTGGTGCAGCTTGGCCAACATCTCGGCCATGGCCAAATACATCTGCCGCCTGTGCTGGGGGTCCACGCCGGGCAAGGCGCAATCGCCAAACACACGGCCTTGAACACGCGACATCAAATAAAAGGGCGTTCCAATCACGCTGCGGTCGTCACAGTACGCCAGCATCTCGGGCACCGGCACGGCACTGTCCTTGAGCGCTGCCATCACCCGGTGTTCGCGATCCACCGCATGGGCTGAGGGCAACACCGGACCCGGTGGCTGCTTGCGCAACACCATCTGCCGCTGGCCATAACTCACAAAGAAAGTGGGATTGGACTGGCCGCCACCAATGGGCTCGAGCAGCATGTCGCCGCTGAGCCCCCCGACCTGATGGCGAATCCAGCCATCCAGGGCACTGGCCTCGAAATCCAGGTTCAAACTGCCGGGGCTCATGACAGCACTCGCCCTCCGTCAACGGGAATCACAACGCCGGTCACGGCAGTGAGTTGTGTGGCCAGCGCCACCACCGAATGACCCAGGTCCAGCGGCGTGGCTAGGCGGCGCAAGGGAGTGCGCTCGACATGCATGGCCTTGAAGGCTGGATCAAAGGCTTGCGCGGCCTGCGTTTCCACCAACCCCGGCGACAACGCCACCACGCGCACCGCTGGTGCCAAGGCCAAGGCCAGGGAACGGGTCAGGCTGTTGACCCCTGCCTTGGCCGCGCAATACATGATGTTGCTGCCCACACCCAGCTCGGCGGCAATCGAGGAAATGTTGACGACCAGACCGTCACCCGATTGCTTCAGGAGTCGATGGAAAGCCCGCACCGTGGCAAAGCTGCCCCGCAAATGGGTGGCCAAGACCAGATCAGCCAAGTCATCGTCGAGCGCATCGAGGTCGGGCGCGGGCACAAACCGGGTGGTGCCATGGCAATTGACCAGGATGTCCAAACGCCCAGGCGACTCGGCCAGCGACAGGGCCAATTCCTGCAAGGCCTGGGTTTGCGTCACCGGCACGCGCACGGCCCGGTGAGGCAGCTCGGCACGCGGCAGGCTGTCGATCAGTGTGAGCGCAGCTTGTTCAGAGCCATGCCAGCCCACCAGGACCGTGGCGCCCTGCTCAGCCAGTGCCTGACAAATGCCGCTGCCAATGCCACCAGCGCCGCCCGTGACCAGGGCAACGCGACCTTTGAGCGTCATCATGAGCGACCTCCTTGTGACTGGGTTGGTGTGCTGCCTAGCGCCAAGACGCGATCGCGCATCTCACGCTTGAGCAGCTTGCCGTTGGCGTTGCGGGGCAAGGGGGTGTCTTGCAGCGAATAACTCTCGGGGACTTTGTAGTCCGACAAGCGAGCTGCGCAATGCGCCTTGAGGGTGGCTTCGTCCACCGGCTCGCGCAAGCAAACCCAGGCATGAACCCGCTCGCCCAGCACCGGGCAGGGCTTGGCCACCACGGCAGCTTCTTGCACGGCCGGGTGTTCGTACAGGGCGTTTTCCACTTCGATGGTGTAGATCTTGTAACCACCCCGGTTGATCATGTCCTTTTTGCGATCGAGCACGCGCACATAGCCATCCTGATCCATGGTGCCCAAATCGCCCGAGCGCCACCAGCCTCCCACAATGGCCTCGGCGCTGGCCTCGGGGTTGTTCCAGTAGCCGGGCACCACCATGGGACCCTTGATCCAGATTTCGCCCATCTCGCCCCAGGGCAACTCACGGCCTTCGTCATCCATCACACTCATTTGCACGCAGGGCAAGGGCTTGCCCACGCTGTCGGGCCGCGACTGGTCCCCCTTGGGCATCAGGGTTGACGGCGAGGTGGTCTCTGTCGAGCCATAGCAGTTCATCAACGCCAGCCAGGGCAGGCTCTTGGCCAGGTCCTCGATCACCTGCACGGGCATGGGTGCCCCGCCATAGCCGCCAATGCGCCAGGCCTTGAGTGCAGTGGGGTTGAAGCTCGCATCGATGAGGCAGAGCTTGTACATGGCGGGCACCATGAGGCTGTGGGTCATGTGTTCTTGCGCAGCCAGTCGCAAAAAGTCGCTGGCCTTGAAGGCGGGCTGGATGATCAGCTTGCCCGCACACAGGGCAAAGGTGGTGACCAGGGCCACCAGACCGGTGACATGGCTCAGCGGCACTGCGGTGATGGTGCAGTCCTGCTCTGTGAGCCCCATGGCCTCCACATAGTGCATGGACGAGTGGACGATGCCCAGGTGCGTGAGCATCGCCCCCTTGGGACGACCCGTGGTTCCCGAGGTGTAGAGGATCACTGCGGTGTCTTGTTCATCGACCTCGGTGGCGGGGGCGATGTCGGCAGTTGTGCCCAGGTGATCGCTCCAGCGCGTGCTGCCCTGGGCAGCTTGCGCCGCGCCCACCTGCCAGCGGTGGCGCAGCGCAGGCGCTTGCTCGGCGCTGGGCAAACGGTCCACCAGGTCTGGCTCATGCACCAGCAGGCTTGCCCCACAGTGTTGCAGCATGTAGGCCAATCCCGGCGCTTGTTCACGGATGTTGATGGGCACAGCAATCGCCCCCAGCCTGGCCACCGCAAACAAGGTCACCACAAATTCAATGCGGTTGCCCAGCAGCATGGCCACGCGATCTCCCCGCGCAATCCCTTGGGCTTGCATGCCCCAGGCCAGGCGCGCCGCTTGATCGTGCAAGTCCTGCCAGCTCAGGCGCTCAGACTCCAGCACCAGGGCAACGCCTTTGGGGTTGCGCTGCGCGGCTGTCTCCAGCAAGGCATGCAGGCTGCGAAGGCGATGGGCATAGCACCGCTCTACACGCTGTTCGTAAAGCGCTTCCCAGCGGATGGGACCCAGAGATGAGGGATGGGCAGATTGACCCATGTCACAACCTTTCTTCGATCTGTGAAGGCAAGCAGACGGTTTCACCATCGATGCACAAGTCCAGCAGCAACCAGATGGCGGCCTTTTGCCAATGCAAGCCAGGCCGCAATGAGGCATACACGCCCCCGGGCAAGGCCCGGGGCAACACGAACTTCAGGGCCTTGAGGCCAGGCAGCAAGTGGCGCTGCACCGGACCCGGCACGGCGGCCGCCAGCAGCCGCTCCAGGGTGGGCACGTCCAGGCAGTGCACCAGGCGTTCATAGGCCGCCTGGTCCACGGCCACCAGCGTGAGATCCAGCACGTCGCCTTTGTCCCCTGCCCTGCCCACGGCCAGATCGCCCACACGAACCTTCATGATGTGCTCCATTCAATCGTCGTGCGCACCCGGCTGGCCGGGATGTAGCCATCGAGCACCTCGATGCGCGCGCGCCGCTCGCTGCGCACGCAGCACCCACCCGCAGGGCCTGACAAGGTCAGTGCATAGACCTCGTCTTCAACGATTTGCGCGGCGTCCAGGTCCGCGCAGCGCGCCGAGACATGGACCCGCAATTCGGCCGGCGGCGCTTGCAGCGGCAGCGCTCCACTTTTGAGCACAGCGTTGACGCCAACCAGGTCGATCTGGAGGTCGCTCGCCGCCCAATCGCCCAGCCTCAGGCGAAGCACATCGGCGGCACGCTGGGCGCGCTCCAAGGCTCGCGTGCCCGCAAATCCAATCTCCATGTCGGCCACCACGCCAGGGCGCTCCAGATAACCCGCCACTTTGAGTGTGGGCGGTGCGCCATGCGAGCGCGCGCCACTCACCCGCACCTGATTGGGACCCACGGTCTCGAACGACACCGCCGAGAAATCCAGAACCAGATCTGGGGTGGCATAGCGCGAAGGATCGTGCACTTCGTAGAGCAACTGCAATGTGCAGGTCTGGGGATCGATGCGCCCCGGCTCCCCCCGTGCAAGGCCGATCACGGCACTGCCATCGCTCATCACGTGCGCGAGGGGAAAACCCAGACCCGCATAGTCGGCTGCGCTCAGCAGTTGCCCGCCAATGGGCTCGAAGTTGCCACCACTCAACTGCCCTGAGCACTCGAGCAGATGCCCCACGGTGAGAGCGCCCGCAAAGGCCGCCTCGCCCGCATCCAGTCGCGCCACCGTGGCTGCAGCAAAAAGCGCCGAGTCGGCCACTCGCCCCGTCACCACCACATCGGCTCCCAAATCCAGGGCTTGCGCCAGGGGCATGGCACCCAAGTAGGCATGGGCACCCACCAAGCGCCCGTCGATGGGGCGATCCCAGGCAATCTCGTCAGCCAGCGCCATCACATCATCGCCATGGATGGCGGCCACCCTCAAGCCACCCACGCCCTCCTCGCTGGCCAGTCGCGCAATGGCCTGACCTGCAGCCACGGGATTGGCCTGTCCAAGGTTGCTCAACACCTTGCAGCCCTGGGCATGCGCCACGGGCAGCAAGGGTTTCAAGCGTCGGCGCAATCGGGGGTCATAGCCCGCGTTGGGGTCCGCTGCCCTCATCTTGAGGGCGGGCAGCAAGGTGCGCTCGGCCAGGCATTCCAGGGCAATGGCATCGACCTCGCCCGCCGCCACCATGCGCACGGCCGCGTCCACGCGGTCGCCCGCAAACCCTGCGCCTGACCCCAGTCGACAGGCCAGCGATGTCATGCTCAAACTCCCATGTAGGTGCGTTGCACCTCGGGGTCCCGCAATAGCTCGGCACCTGTGCTCACCTTGACCAGGCGACCGTGATCCAGCACGCAACCCCGCTGGCACAGGCGCAAGGCGTTGCCCACGTTTTGCTCCACCAGCAAGACCGTGAGGCCTTTGTTCTGAACCAGGCTTTGGACCTTGTCGAACAGGCGATCCACCATGATGGGCGCCAAACCCAGCGAGGGCTCATCGAGCATGAGCATGCGCGGCAAGGACATGAGGGCACGGCCGACGGCACACATCTGGCGCTCCCCCCCCGAGAGGCGGCCAGCAAGCTGGTCGCGACGGTCAGCCAGCACCGGAAAGAGGCTCAAGACCTCATCCAGGGTCTGCGACATGCGCTTTCTGGCCTCGTGGTGGAAGGCACCGAGTTCGAGGTTTTCCATCACCGTCATGAAGGGGAACAGACGCCCACCCTCGGGCACCATGACCATGCCACGCCAGGCGGCATCATGGGCAGCAATGCGGCTGAAGTCCTGACCATCGAAACGCACCTCGCCGGCAAAGGCCTTGATGTGGCCGCACAGGGTCAGCAACAAGGTGGTTTTGCCAGCGCCATTGGCGCCCACCACCGAAAAGATTTCGCCCTCGTTCACCTCGAGCTGGATGTTGTCCAGCGCTCGCACATGGCCATACCCTGAAGACAGGTTGCGCACACTCAATAGGGGTTCACTCATGCCTGCTCTCCTGCGTTGTCCTGCATGGGCATCTCAATTCCTTTGCCGGCATGCCCTGTGCCCAGATAGGCCTGGATGACCTCGGGCGAATTGAGGATCACGTCTGCCGTGCCCATGGCAATCTGGCGTCCCCGGTCCAGCACCACCACCTGGTCGGAAAAAGCCCGCACCACCTTGAGGTTGTGCTCAATGATGAGAAAGGTCATGCCCTGGGCATTGAGTTGTTGCAGCAACTCGATTTCATGGCTCACCTCGGCCTGGTTGAGCCCCGCCATCACCTCGTCGAGCAAGACGATGCGTGGCTCCAGCGCCAATGCGCGCGCCACCTCCAGACGCCGACGCTCGGACAAGGTGAGGTCACCTGCGCGGCGCGGTGCCAGGTGGGCCATGCGCACGCGCTCGAGCACGGCCATGGCATGGTCCCTGGCATCGTTGAGCGCGCGGTGGCGCATGAAGGCGCCAATCATCACGTTCTCCAGCGCGGTCAGGGCAATGAGGGGCTTGGCGATCTGAAAGGTCCGTCCCATGCCGCGCTGGGCGCGGGCATGCGGCGGCAATTCGTTGACCCGTTCACCCAGGAAGCGCACCTCGCCTTCGGTGGGCGCGAGCTGACCGGTGAGTAAATTGAAAAACGTGGTTTTGCCAGCACCATTGGGACCAATGATGCTCACGATCTCGCCCTCACGCACGGTGAGGGACACCTGGTCGACTGCACGCAAGCCGCCAAATTGCTTGCTGACCGAGGAAACTTCCAGCATGACCTTGCTCACGGCTGCCCCCTTTTTGAACGGATGGCGCTCAACGCGTCCTGGATCAAGCCCATGACACCGCGCTTCATGAAGAGGGCGGCCAAGACCATCAGGCCACCCAGGATGGCCAGGCTCATGCCAGGCAAGGATTCGGCAAAAGCGCCGCGCAGCCAGTTCTCAAACGGAATGATGAGCACCGCGCCCAGGATAGGGCCGGCAATCGTCCCAATGCCTCCAATCAGGGTGAGCAAGGCGAACTTCACCCCCACCTCCTGCAATGTGAACAAGGTGGGCGGATCAATGAAGCGCAAATACATGGTGAACAAAGTCCCGCCCATGGCCGTCAAGGCCGCCGAGATGGCCATGCCGCGCAATTTCACAGACAAGACATTGATGCCCGCCGCACGCGCCGCATCCTCGTCCTCGCGCACCGCCAGCAAGTAGTAACCCAGACGGCTGCGACGCAAGGCCACGCAAATGCCAATCACCAGCGCCACAAAGACGAACATCAGCACGGCGTATTGCCAGCGATCCTTGAAGATCATTTGGGCGAATCCGGCCTTGTAGGGCAGCATGAGGCCACGCGGTCCACCCGTGAGCGACTCCATGTGGTTGGCCAGCACAAAGGCCACCTCGTTGAACGCCAGGGTGGCAATCGCAAAAAATGGTCCACGCAGGCGAAAGGTAGGCCAAGAAATGAGCATGGCAACGAGTGCCGCCAGAACGGCCACCGGCAGCATGACCAGCCAGGGGGAGAGTTCGTAGCGCATCACCAGGATGGCCGTGCCGTAGGCACCAATGGCAAAAAACACACCATGGCCCAATGAGAATTGCCCCCCAAAGCCACCAATGATGTTCCATGCGGCGGCCAGCCCACCCATGAGGTAGGTGAAGGCAATGATGTTGAGCCAGTGCGGGTCCTGACTCAGCAGCAGCAAGGGAAGCAGTGCCAAGGCCATGCCGCCCAGGTATTTGAGCCAGGCTTTGCCAGCCGACTCCACCACCGCGTCGATGTTCACGCGAGGCGTTGCCCCAGACGAAGGGCTTGATTGATCAATGTTGCTCACGGAATCCAACCTCCTCCGCACCCACCTGGCCAAGCAAGCCGGCCGGACGCACGATCAAGACAATCAGGAAAATCAGGAACCACACCGCGCTGCGCAGCACCGGATCGATGTAGTAACCCGCCAAAGCCTCCACCACGCCCACGATCAGGCCGCCGAGGTAGGCACCCCAGACGCTGCCCAGGCCGCCCAGCACCACCACGGCAAAGGCCGCGAGGATGAAATTGCCGCCAACACCTGGCGTGATGGAATAAATCGGGGTGAGCAAGGCACCGGCCATGCCGGTGAGCGCAGCGCCAATGCCAAAGGTGAGCAAAAACGTTTTTTCCACATTGATGCCCATGACCCGTGCTGCCCGCTTGTCCTGCGTGACCGCGCGGATGGATTTGCCCGCCATGGTGCGTGACAAAAACAGATGCAGCCCCACGGTGATCAGCGTGGTGGCCACCAGCGTGACCAGACGCACGGCGCTGATCTTGAGGTCTCCCGCATCCAGGGTCACCGCACCGATGTCGCCGCCCACGCTCAAAGCCTCACCGCGCGTGAGCGCCAGCATGAGGTTTTGAAACAGCATGAGCAGGCCAAAGGTGGCGAAGATCTGCATGTTGGATTCATGCTGCAAGGGCTGGATCACCAGGCGCTGAATGGCCACCCCCAGCAGGCCAATGAGCGGCGCCACTGCAAACACCGACACATAGGGGCTGATGCCCCACCAGGTGTAGGCCGCATACGTGGCGTACATGCCAAACATCACCAACTCGCCCTGGGCAAAGTTGACGATGCGAATCACCCCAAAGATGAGGTTCAAACCAATGCTGACCAGGCCATAAATCCCGCCCAGCAAAATGCCAAATACCAGTACGTTGAGGAGTTGGTCCATGTATCGCTCTCAGTCTGTGCGACGGCGCACGAGAAGGTGAAGGTGCCCTGGATGGCGCGGGTCACGGCCATGGTGTGGCGAGGATGCACCTCGCTCCCACTGCAATGCCCACGCGATCCAGGTACTCACTTGCACCCCGTGGTGAATCAGGGACGGCCCAAGGGACGCAGGCTCACGCCAGGCTGAACAGCCTTGGCGGGATACACCGTCACCAGCTTGCCCGACTGCCATTGCGAGCCCGTGAACTGGGCGCGCTGGTTCTGGAAGTTTTTGTCAAAACGAACGCCATAGCCCGATGGGTAGGAGTTCTCGGGCTTGTCCATCTTGCTGGCAGCCTCGCGGACCTTCTCGGGCTCCACGCTGCCTGAAGCCTGAATGGCCTCGGCCAGCATCATCATGCCGCTGAAGGCGTTCATGCTTTGGGGGGCAATCGGATCGGCTTTGAACTTGGCCCGGTAGGCCTCCAAATAGGCCTTGCTGCCCGGTCCGTAGCTTTCGGTGATGTCGTTCCTGGGATAGCCCACCACCACAATGCCGTTCATGTAGGCCTCGCCCAAGGCTTGCAAGGTCTCGGCGGTGTCGCCTGTGCCAACCATCAGGATGGCACCGGGCTTGACACCCTGGTCACGCAAGGTGCGCAACAGCAAGTTGCCATCGGGCACATAACCGGTCTGAATCACCACATCGGGACCTGCTTGCTTGATGCGCAAGACCGTGTCGTTCAAATCGATGGTGCGCGCCGAGTGTGAACCCACGCCCACCACCTTGGCGCCAAAGGCTTCCAGGATGCGCTTTTGTGCCTGGGCGATGGTGCTGCCATAAATGGAGTCTTCGCTCTCGATCCACACCTTGAGGTCGCGCACATCTTTCTTGAGCGCGGGTGCAATCATTTCCTTGACCGCAGCCGATGAGGTGTTGGCAAAGGCGGAGCCATCGGGGCCGCTGCGCACGAAATTGGGCAGACCCCGCTCGGTGAGCTGCTGGGCCACGGCGTTGGTTTCCCAGTACAGCTTGTTGTAGCGCAAGGCGGCATCGCTGGCAGTGAGGGAAATCGCGCTGATGTAGGTGCCGATGAAGAGGTCCACCTTGTCACGGGTGACCAGTTGCTCCACTGTGGCAATGCCTTGCTGGGGGTTGGTCACGTCGCCGCGCACCAACTCGATCATGCGCCCACCGAGCAAGCCGCCCGATGCATTGATGCGGTCCACGGCCAACTCGTAGCCGCGGGTGACCTCGGTGCCATACAGGGCCAGGGGACCACTGTAGGGGTTGAGGGCACCGATGCGGATCGGGGCTTTTTGTGCAAATGCAGATGCGCACACGGCCAAGCCTGCGCTGAGCAATGCGGCCTTCACAAACTGTCTTCTGTTTTTCATGGCTGTCTCCTCCTGGTTGATGGTGATGGAATGGAACGCTCGAAACTCACGATGGATCTGTCCCCTGACCCAGCGCGCCTGTGGCCAAACCCACAGGCCAGTAAATCCCGCCACCAGTGATGCCACCATCCACAGGCAAATCGGCGCCGGTGAGGTAGGACGACTGGGGGCTCAACAAAAACATGACCACCTCTGCGATGTGCTGCGCGCCAGCCATGTGTTGCATGGGGATGATGTGCGCCAGCGCTTTGACCAGATTGGGGTTGTTGCGAATCATCTCGGTGTCGATCACACCAGGACACACGCAATTGACGCGCACACCCCGCGGCGCGAGCTCCAGCGCGGCGCTGCGCGTGAGCCCCCGCATGGCCCACTTGCTGCAGCTGTAGGCGGCAGCGTGATAGCCGGTCATGCCCACCGTGGAGCCGATGTTGACGATGGCGCCACCACGCGGCATGAGGGGTGCCACCGTCTGAATGCCCAGCATGGACCCGGTGAGGTTGACCGACATCACCCGCTCCCAATCGGCCAAATCCGTGCGAGTGACGGTGGCGCGCTGCCCGGTGATGCCGGCGTTGTTGACCAAAGCCCAGGGTGTTTGATCGATGTTCTGGAGCCAGGCTTTGACCTGTTGCCAGCATGCCGGGGTGGACACATCGGCCACCAGGGTATCGAGCTGTCCCGCATGGCCAGCCGCAGCGGTTTTGAGCGTGTCCCACGCTGCGTTGTCGGGGGGCAAGGCATCCACGGCCAGGACGCGCGCGCCTTGTTCGATCAGCCCCAGGGCAAAACTGGCCCCCTGCCCGCGGGCTGCGCCGGTGACCACAGCGGCTTTGTCTGTCCAGTGTGATGTGCTCATGCCTGGGCCTTTGCTGTCATGCCTGCCCCTGGGGGGTGAGGTTCAAACCGGGGGACTGCCACGCCTTGCTCATCCTCGATGACCAGCCAGAGGCGTTGGTCCAGCTGCAGGCTGTGTGCCTCGGTGTGGATGAGGTTGGTGATCATGCGCGGACCTTCATCGAGCTCGACCACCGCCACGGTGTAGGGCAGGCGATTTGCGAAGGCTGGGTGATACGCCACGTGATAGACCACCCAGCTGATGAGCCTGGCCTGGCCTTTGGACTCTTCCCGCTGCCAATTGGGCGACAAGCAGCCTGGGCACTGATGGCGCGCAGGCAACCAGGCCTTGCCGCAGGATTGGCAGCGCTGAAAACTCAGCTTGCCTTGCTTGAGCGAGGCCCAAAACGGCGTGCCGATGTCGGAGGATTCGGGCTGGGGAAAAGCCACGGGCTCAGCGCCCGCTGCATCCATTGGCGAGGCGCTCATTGCGGTTCTCCCAGAATCAGGGTCGAGTGGGTGTGCATGATGCCGCCCTGGTTACTCACCACGCAACGTCGCGCGCCTTTGACCTGGTTGACCGACTCAGCGCGCATCTGGCGCACGCCCTCGAGCACCAGTTGCAATCCCGGCATGCCGGTTTCAGACAGCAGACCACCCGAGGTGTTCAAGGGCAGTTGTCCGCCAAGTTCGATGTTGCCGCCCTGGACAAAAGAGCCGCCCTGCCCTTTGGCACAAAAACCATAGTCCTCCAGGGTCATGAGCGGGCAAATGGTGAAGCAGTCATAGAGTTGCGCCACATCCATGTCAGCGGGCGTGAGCGAGGCCATGGCAAATGCGGTCTTGGCCGAGATGGCAGCGGCGGTGGTGGTGAGGTCGGGGCGCAAGGCCACGTCCCAAGACGTTTGTCCCTGCCCGAATCCCAGGATGGGCACCGCCCGGTGAGCGCCCAACTGCGCGGCCTTTTTGGCACTCATCACGATGACAGCAGCAGCGCCGTCGGACACAAGGCAGCAGTCGTCGCGACGCAAAGGCTCCACGATCCAGCGTGACTCGCGATACTGATCCAGAGTCAGGGGCTTGCGCAATTGGGCCTTGGGGTTGGCCGCAGCATGGCGGCGACACGCCACCGCAATGGCACCGAGCTGATCGCTGGTGGTGCCCCACTGCTGCATGTGACGCTGGGCAATCATGGCGTAACCTGCCGGGGTGCCAAACCAGCCAAACACGGCGTCATCGCCCCAGGCTTTTTCGTAGGCTTGTCGGGTGCCCGTGGCCGGGTTGTCGGCCAGGGCCACGATGGCGATCTCGCACTGACCGGCATCGATGGCCATCACAGCCTGACTGATCATGCTGATGTTGCTCGCACCCCCGTGGTCCCAGATCCCGCCAATGCGCGGCTGGATGCCCAAAGCCTCGGCCAGCTTTTGGGCATACATCATTTCAAAGCGCGAGGTGGGGGCTTTGACGTAGAGCGCATCCACGGCGGCCTTGTCCACCCCGGCATCGCCCAGAGCCTGGCTGATGGCCTCCACATTCAGGGACACGGTATCTCTGCCCGCGAGCTTGCCAAAGGCGGTCTGGCCGATGCCGGCGATGACCATTTTGCCGCTGAGTGCGTGCTTCATCTCAGATCACCTCCTCGGCCACGAGTTGTGCATAGTCGGCGCTGGACAATCCCAGCCACTCGCAATAGACCGCTTCGTTGTCGCGACCCAACTCGCCACTGGGCTTGAGGTGCAAGGGCTCGGAGGCGTCATAACGCATGGGGGAATTGGGCAAACACACGCGGCCGTAGAGCGGGTGATCCACCCACTGCAAGGCACGGCGTTCGTGCATGTGCTCGTCGTTGATCACCTCGTCGAGGCTGCGCACGGGCGCGCAAGCGACGCGATGCTTCATGAGGAGCGCAAAGAGGTCTTCCTTGGTGTATTGGGCGGTGAAGCCACTCACCAGCGCATCGATCTCGTCCATGTGCGCCACGCGCAGCTTGAGGTTGGCAAAGCGCGGATCGGCCACCAGGTCCTCGCGCTGCATGGCCGTGCACAGGGACTTCCAGTGCACCTCACCTACGCAGATGATGGCGATGTAGCCATCGCGAGTGGGATAGACGTTGTAGGGTGCCTCAGCCATGCCGCCGTGGCGGTTGCCCGTGCGGGGGGGCACGTCGTTGCCCATGCTGAAGTGCAGCCCCAGGTTGGAGGCCAGCGACGCATAGACCGCCTCTTGCATGGAGACTTCGACCAGGCGACCTTGGCCGGTTTTCTGCGCTTCGTAGAGGGCGGTGACGATGCCGCCATACAAGTGAACGCCCCCCATGAAGTCACCAATGGCCGGCCCCGCCTTGACCGGTGGGCGATCCGGGAAACCCGTGACATGCATGATGCCGGCCATGGCCTGCACCGTGAGGTCCATGGCGGGGAAATCCTTTTTCGGACCTGATCGGCCATAGCCCGATCCCGCCCCATAAACCAGCCTCGGGTTGATGCGCGAGAGGGATTCATAGCCCACGCCCAGCCTGTCCATCACGCCTGGCGCAAAGTTCTCCACCAGGATGTCGGCACGCCCCACCATCTTGCGCAGCAAATCACGGCCACGCTCGGTCTTGAGGTTGAGGGTGGCGAAGGACTTGTTGGAATTGAGCATGGCAAAGGGCAAGGCGGCTCCAGCCACCACGCTGCGCTTTCGCAGGTGTTCACCCCCCGGGGTTTCGATCTTGATGACCCGCGCGCCCGCCATGGCCAACAAGAAGCTGCAATAGGGGCCGTTGTAAATCTGACCGAGGTCGACCACCGTGATGCCTTGCAAGGGAAGAGGCCGTGTCATGTCACTTCCCCTTGAACTGCGGTGGGCGTTTTTCCGCAAATGCAGCCGGCCCTTCCTTGGCGTCTTCGGTCTGCATGAGCATGCGGTTGATGACGGCCTCGATGCGCAAGCCTGTGTGCAAGTCCACATCGCGGGCGCGCAGCGCCAATTCCTTGGCGGCCTGAACCGCCAGCGGCGCATTGGCGGCGATCTTGCGGGCATAGGCATAGGCCGTGGACAACAAGTCCTCGGGCGCCACCACGCGGTTGACCAGACCCCAGCGTTGCGCCGCTTGGGCATCCATGGCCTCGCCGGTGAGCAGCATTTCCATGCCGATGGCATAGGGCAGTTGATCGAGCACACGCTGGGTGCCACCATTGCCAGGAATGACCCCGCGCTTGACCTCGGCCAGGCTGAAGCTGGCATGCGTGGCGGCGATGCGGATGTCGGTGGCCAGCAGCAAGGTCATGCCCCCGCCCAGGCAAAGTCCATTGACCGCAGCGATGACCGGCTTCCAGATCTCCAGCCCCCGGTTGAGCAACTGATCACGCTGGGTGAGCCACATGTCGGACAAGGAAGGTGGCGCCGTCAAAAAACTCTTGATGTCTGCGCCCGTGGTGAAGGCACGCTGACCCGCCCCGGTGATGATGGCCACACGGATGTTGGCATCGTCACGGACCTTGCACCAGGCCTGGGACAACCATTGATAGTGCTCGGCATCCATCGCATTCAGGCGCTCGGGGCGGTTGAGGGTGATGAGCGCGATGCCGTCGGGTGAAACTTCAAAGTCCAGTGCCATGGCGTCAGTCCCTTCTGGATCCCAGGATGGCGCGAGCCACCACCATGCGATGCACCTCGGAGGGGCCTTCGCCAATGCGGCGGATGCGCGCCTCGCGATACCAGCGTTCCAGGGGCAGTTCCTGGGCCACGCCCATGCCGCCCAGCATCTGGATGCAGCGGTCGATCACGCGCCCAGCCACCTCGGTGCCATAGACCTTGCACGCTGAGGCATCGACCTTGATGTCACGCCCGAGGTCGGCATTCCAGGCGGCCTGATACACCATGAGGCGTGCTGCGCGCAATTCGATTTCCGAGTCGGCAATCATCCATTGAATGGCCTGCCGGTCGGCCAGATGCTGGCCAAAGGTCTTGCGCTGTCGCACCCAGTCGGTGGCAATGTCCAGCGCCGCTTGCGCAATGCCAATCGTGGCAGCGGCGTAAGGCGGACGGGCATGGACCAGCCATTCCTCGGCCAGCGAAAAGCCCTGCCCCTCCTCGCCCAGGCGGTCTTCGATGGGCACTTCGTAGTCTTCGAAGTGCACCTCGTAAGGCGCATAGGAACGGATGACGGGGATCTTGGAGAGGCGAATGCCAGGACGGCTCTTGTCAACCACAAAGCTGGTGATGCCGCCTCGCCCAGGCGTGTCGCCTGTGCGGGCAAACACAATGCCCCAGTCGGCCATGCCCGCACCCGAGATCCAGATCTTGGTGCCGTTGATCACATAGCGATCGCCCTTTCTCACGGCGCGGGTCTGGATGGCACGACCCGGATCAGAACCGCCACCCGGTTCGCTGATGGCCACAAAGGCCTTGGTCCCGTTGGCCACATCCTTGCGGGCAAAGCGTTGCTGGTGTGCCGTGCCTTTCCAGATCACATTGGGAGGATCAAAGCCAAATGCACCCGCTCCAGCGATGTACATGCCCATGCGGCATTTGGAGGCTTCTTCTGCCGCCACGCACTGACCCAGCAGGCTCAAGCCCGCACCGCCATGCTCAGCAGGTGTCTCAAACAACCACAGCCCGACCGACTTGGCCTTGGCCTGAAGCGCCTGCAAAGGCCCCGGCTCCAAGGTGTAGGCATCGTGGTCGAGTTGGTCCTCCGCAGGCCGGACTTCCTCGGCCATGAAGCGGCGGATGGTGTCGCGCAACATGCGCAGTTCTTCCGGCAGTTCCCAACTTCCACTGGCATCCAAAGCTGTCGACATCAAAAACTCCTCTATGGCCAGAATCAGGCCGCGCCCAGGGCACGGCGACGTTGAACAGAAGCAGACTCGTCCAGTGCAAACTGGCTTTGTCCGGGGACGATGGGGGTTTCCTTGGCGATCACCACGCCATAGACCGTCTCGGCCACCTGGCGTGAGATGTAGCCGCGATTCAAATCACGCTCCACCGCGGCCAAGTCACGCGTCAGAGGGTTGCCATAACCGCCGCCGCCGGGTGAGGCGGCCCGCAAGGCGTCGCCACTGGCCAGCAACTGCTTGTCCTGTTTGCTGTGCCACTCGGGCCGCCAGGCTTTGCCCGAGGTCACAAAGCTCACCTCGTTGGCCTTGGCACTTTGACCGCCGCAAATGCCAAAGGGCGCATGCTCGGCACGGTCGCCCAGCACCGACACTGTGGTGTCGCTCCAGACGGTGAAGCCGTATTCGGTGCCGCATCCGCCGCGGTGCCAGCCTGCGCCCCCCGAGTCCTCACGCACGCGGAAGTGATCAAAGCGCAGCGGGAAGCGGTGCTCGGACATTTCCAGCGACATGAAGTTGGCCATGGACTGGGGTGGCGTGCCGTTGATGAGGCCATCGCTGGCACGCGTTGCACCATAGCCGCCAGGGTATGGGAAGACCCCCACAAAGTAGTTGCGGCGCTTGGGATGCGTGCCGCTGATGGCCACCACCCCAATGGTGCCGAAGAAGGCAGCCGGTGCACGATCGGGCATGGCCTGGGAGAGCGCGCCAAACACCACATCGATGACCCGGCCCATGGGCTCGAGGTAGCCACCACAGGGCGCGGGGTATTCGGCTGACAAGACCGTGCCCGGTGGGACTTCAATGCTGATGGGTCTGAAGGTGCCGCCGTTGACCGGGACATCCGGGAAGAGGTGCTTGATGGCCACGAAACACGACGACACCGTGGTGTTTTTGGACATGTTCATCGGTCCCTTGGCGGTCAAGGCCGAGCCCGAGAAATCAAAGTGCATGTGGTCGCCCGAGATCGTCACCTTGAGCTTGACGGGCAATGGCCGCGCATCCAGGCCGTCGTTGTCGATGGCATCTTCAAAGGTGTAGGTGCCGTCTGGCAACTCGGAGATGTACGAGCGCATTTGCCGCTCGGAGTAGGCAATCATTTCGTTGAGGCAATCGGTCAGGGTGTCGCGGCCATAACGCTTGACCAGGGCCTCGATGCCGCGCGACCCCACACTGAACACATTGCTCATGGCGGCCAGATCGCCAGCGATGTCGTCGGGCAAGCGCACATTGGCACGGAACATGGCCACCAGGGCTTTGTTCAGCCGCCCTTCTTCATAGAGCTTCACCGGCGGGATGACGATGCCTTCCTGGTGAATCTCGGTGGCTCTGGGTCCCCAGCCGCCAGGCACATTGCCACCAATGTCCATCCAGTGACCTGTGGTGGCCATGACGGCGAACAATTCGCCTTGCACGAACACCGGCGCCACGAGTTGCACGTCCTGCAAATGGCTGCCGCCCAGGTAGGTGTCATTCATGATCCACATGTCACCGGGCTTGAAGCCGCCTTCGGCGTTGGCCAGTTCAATGACCTTCTGGACCGAGAACTGCATGTAGGCCAGGAACACCGGCAAGCCGTAGCGCCCCTGGGCAATGGTTTCACCGGTGACCGGATGAAAAATGCCGTTGGCACAGTCATTGGTCTCGGAAATGATGGGAGAGATGGCGGCGTGAATCAGGTGCAAGTCCATCTCGTCTGCAATCTGTTCCAGGCTGCCGCGCACAACGGCCAATGTCAATGGATCCATTTATTTCACCTTCACAAGCAAGTTGCCTTGACGATCCACAGTCAGGTGCATGTCGGGTTCGATGACCGTTGTGGTGTCGCTTTGTTCGATGATGGCCGGCCCATCCAGGGACATGCCGGGCTTGAAGTCGTCTCGCTGCAGCACGGGCGTGTCGTACCAGGCCTTGCCGAAATGCACGGGGCGGGTTTTCTGGGGCTTGGGACTGCCACTGCTCATGGCGGCTGTGGTCTTGGGCAAGGCCACGGCAGAACGCGTGCCCACCACCACGGTGCGCAGGTTCACGATCACCGCAGCGATGCCTTCGAGCACGTTGCCAAACTTTTCCCGATAAGCCTGGTTGAAGGCCTCGGACAATTGCTTGGCATCCCACTGGGACTCGATGGGAACGGCCAGCGTGTGGATTTGCCCCGAATAGGCCATGTCGGCCATGTGAGAAATGTCGTGGTGGTCGATGGGCACTTGGCTGTTGGTGAGGTGCGCCATGCCTTGTTCGCGCTGCCCCTTGAGGATGGCTGTGAGCTCGCCCGCTTCGAGGCGATCGACCCGCTTTTCCAGGGTTTGAGAGAGGTCATAGCGCAAATCGGCATACACACAGCCCAGTGCACACAACACGCCAGGGTAAAGGGGCACCAGCATGGTGCTGACCCCCACCTCGCGAATCAGTGCACCGCCATGCAAAGGCCCTGCACCACCAAAAGCCACCAGCGCAAAATCACGGGGGTCCAGGCCACGCTCGATGGACATCAATCGGATGCGACCCGCCATGCGCTGATTCACCACGGCCAGGATGGCCTCGGCGGTTTGTTCCATGCTCAGCCCAAGCTTGGCTCCCAAATCGGACACCGCACGGCGCGCGCCCTCGACATCGAGGGTGTTGCCATCGCCATTCATGCGGCTTTCGGGGTTGATGCGACCCAACACCACGTTGGCATCGGTCACCGTGGGCTCAGTGCCACCACGCCGGTAAGCCACTGGACCAGGCACTGCGCCTGCACTGCGCGGCCCCACTTGCAACATGCCACCGCGATCGAGGTAGGCGATGCTGCCGCCGCCCGCACCAATGGTGTGGACATCGATCATGGGCAAGCGCAAGGGAATGCGAAAGTCCAGGTTGGTGAGCTCAGCCACGTCAGGCTTGCCATTGACCACAGCGGCCACATCAAAGCTGGTTCCGCCCATGTCGCCGGTGATCACATGCGTGAAACCGGCCTCTTGTGCAATGCGAGCCGCTGCCGTGACACCGGCGGCGGGACCCGAGCGCACGATGTAGGCAGCGCGCTCGGCAAGCTGCCGCAAGGGGGCAACACCACCGTTGGACTGCATGATGGCCACCTCGCGGTCATAGCCCCAGTCTTTGAGCTTGCCTGCGAGGTTGCGTGCATAGCGTGCCACCAGGGGCTGCAAATAGCCTTGAACCACTGCCGTGCTGGTGCGCTCGAATTCATAGTATTCGCGCACCACCGAGGTGGCCGTCACGATTTCCCATTCGGGGTGGATGGCCTTGAGGATGTCGCGCGAGCGTTCCTCATGCGAAGGGTTGGCATAGGCATGCATGTAGGCGATGACGATGGACTCCACCTTCAGCGACTTGAGGGCCTCGCCCAAGGCACGCAACTCGGCCTCGTCCAGGGCAACGAGTTCATGACCTTCGTGATCCATGCGCTGGGTGACCTCAAAGCGCAAGTCGCGCGCGATCAGCGGCTCGTGCACGCCCTCGAGGCCATACATTTGCGGCCTGTCCCTGCGCCCGAGTTCCAGCACATCGCGAAAGCCCTTGGTGGTGACCAGGGCGCAGCGCGCACCTTTGCGCTCGATGACCGCGTTGGTGGCAATGGTTGTGCCATGCAGCAGGGCTTCGAGTTCGTCAGGCTCGATCCCCGCCTTATCGAGTGCATGGAGCAAACCCACCGAAGGGTCGTGCGGCGTCGAAGGCACTTTCAAAATCTGATGGGGACGTTCCCCATCGCCCGAAAAATAAAGGTCGGTGAATGTCCCGCCTACATCGATCCCAACGATCCCCGCCATGAACTTGTCTCCTTGTGTTGACCTCTTTAATCCGTCGAGGTTTTTTTCAATGGGTTGAAATGAAATGAAAAAAAACAGACATGAACGAGGATTGAGTCTTCATGGTTCATGTCCCCGATTGAGTCGATTCGGGCGGCGGCTCACCGGCCACCAGCAAGGCCTGCTCGGCTTGCTCATCGTCCCGCGAGCGTTGTTGCACGCTCTCGTGATAAGCCCCCACATGGCGCCCCATGCGGCGCCAGGCAGCATCCGCATCGCGTGCACGCAAGGCATCCATGACCTTGCCATGGGCAACGCACACGGCATGGCGAACTTCCATGGAGTTAAAGCCCCTCAAATCGGTGGCGGCATAGAGCGGCTGGGCAATCGAGGTGATGAAAGCAATCAACAACTCGTTCTGACTGGCCTTGACCACCGCCTGGTGCCAATCGAAATTGGCCTTGAGAAAGCGCGGCAGGTCGCCTTGTTCCTGAATCAAGCGTTCATGGCTTTCGGACAAGGCTGCCCAGTCCTCATCGGTCCAGAACTGCGCCGCGAGTCGAGCCGCCTGGGGCTCCACCGCTTCACGCGCTTGCAGCACCGACTCCAGGCGAATGCCTTTGCCGCGGATGAAGGTTTCCATGGACCGCTGGATCATGGAAATGTCTGGCCTCACCACCTCCGCACCGCCAGCCCGACCTGGCCGGGTGACCACCAGGCCTTCGGTCTCCAGCATGCGCAGGGCTTCCCGCACGGATGAACGCGACAGGCCTGCACGCGAGGCCAAGTCCCGCTCGTTGGGCAAGGTCTGCCCTTCGGCGATGCGCCCATCCAGGATTTGTTCACGCAAGGCATTGGCCAGGACGGTGGCTGCTTTGGGGACAGAAATGGGATTGATTTCGAACATGGAGAGCGATCATCCTTGTCGATTTATGGTCTGTCAATTCAATGGTCAGACCAAAATAATAGGGAAATTCCCTGAATTGGCGGGGAAATTCACATCAAAAGAATACTTAAGGATAAATTTGAGCCAACCCGGGACAAGCTGGGGTGAGACGGCCAGTCAGTGACCGGCCCACCCTTGAGCAGGAGGAGGATCCGGATAGTTAGCATAAGTACAATAATAAGCATTAACTTAAAGAAGCACCATGACCCTCCAATCCCTGCTCCAACTCGATCAATTGACCCAAGTCGTTGACATTGGTGCCAATCCCATCGATGGGGACCCGCCGTACAAAAGAATGCTTCAGGCTGGGCTTTGCAAAGTGTCTGGATTCGAACCACAGCAAGAAGCCCTGCAGAAATTGAATGAGAGCAAATCCCATCTGGAGCAGTATTTTCCTTATGCGGTCGGAGACGGAACTCGTCAAACGCTCTACCAATGCGCTTATTCGGGTTGGACCAGCTTTTACAAACCCGATCCGCTGGCGCTGGAAGTGTTTCCGGGCTTCAAAGCCAACGCACACATCACCAAAGAAATTCAAGTCGACACCAAACCGCTGGACGAGATGGAGGAAATCCCCCACTTCGACTTCCTGAAGATGGATGTGCAAGGCTCAGAGCTCAGTTGCTTGAAATCCGGCATCAAGAAGCTTCAACAATGCAGCTTTGTCCAGCTGGAGGTTTCCTTCGTCACGCTGTATGAGCATCAGCCCGGGCTGGGTGAACTGGATTCGTTTTTGCGCGAGCAAGGTTTTGTCCCCCATTGTTTTGCCGCCTTGAAACAATGGCCCATCTCTCCTTTGGTGGTCAACAACAACCCCACCCAGCCTTTGAACCAGCTGCTGGAGGCCGATATGGTTTATGTGCGCGATTTCTTCAAACCCGACACCATCAGTGATCAACAGTTCAAGCACATGGCCATGGTGGCCCACCATTGTTATCAATCATTTGATTTGGCCGCCAGGGCCGTAGAGATCCTGTCCCGTCGGGGCGCCATTGTTCAGGGCGCGCTTCAAAAATACATCAGCCTGCTCAGCGCCTAGGGATCGATGCGAATGTGGTCAGGCGCTTGACCGGCCTGGAAGCGCTCATGCATGGCGACATAGGCTTGTTCAAGGTAGCCCGTCATTCTGGGCGTGTCAAACAACGGGGCCGTGAGTCGGTTTTGGTCAACCTTCAATTTGATTTGCGCCAGCCACTGGGGGTCATGAGCCGCATGGATGGCCGTTGTCTTGAATTCTTCCTCGGTCTCGACGATCAACTCCGGCACATTCAGTGCCGACAACAAACTGGCGGCAACCCTGCCCGGGAAGGTTCGCCCCTTGAGCGTCAACAAGGGCAGCCCCGCCCACAAGGCATCGCTGGCCGTGGTGTGTGCGTTGTAAGGCAGCGTATCCAGGAAAAGATCAGCCAACTGATGGCGATGGATGTGCTCTGGAATCGGGACACGCTGAGCAAAGATCAACCGACCGGGATCAACGCCGAATTGTTGGGCTTGGCGTCTGAGGTTTTCTTTGGCGACCGGGTTATCTTCCAGCAACCACAAGCAACTGTCCTGGACTTGAGACAAGATCTCCATCCATAACCGGAAGCTAGGGGGCGTGATCTTGTAGTTGTTGTTGAAGCAACAGTAAATGAAACTGTTCTCGGGCAATCCGAATTCATGGCGAGAAATGGGTGTCTCACTGATTTTTTTATGGCGATCATTGGCCTGGTAGGAAAACGGCAGGTGCACCACCTTTTCCGAATAGTGGATCCTTGAAGCGTCTGGGATGACGATGCGGTCGGCAATGATGTAGTCCATGTACGCTGCCCCGATGGTCCCTGGGAAGCCCAGGTAATTCACCTGGATGGGCGCGGGCTTGAGGGAGAAAACCTTTTGACGAGCGCGACCAAAATAGCCATTGAGATTCACCAGCACATCAATGTGATTTCGTTCGATCAGCTCTGCCGCCTCGATGTCAGACATTTCAGAAATATCGATCAGGTTTGGAATGGCCTTTTCAATCCTGGAGCGGTACTCAGAATGATCATTCCAACCACTGTCCAATGCAAACACCTCGAATCGGTCGCGGTCATGCGACTCCCACACCCCCGTCATCAGGTGCGAGGTGGCCTGATCTCGAAACTCGCCACACAGATAGGCCAGCCTGATTTTTGGATGTGAGCTTTTGGGGGAAATCTTGGTCTGGGCGGAGGCGGGGAAATGCTTTTGACAAAACAATTCCGCACAAGTTTTGTGAAGGGCTTCCGAATCGGAAATGCCCATCAACCCGAAAGGCTCCGCGGTGTGTTGGCCCTGTGCCAATCCCGTTTCGATTCGGGACACATAGGTCTCGTACTCAGACCAATCGCACTCCAACATCATTTGGTGATGCGCTTTACCCAGGTAGAAGTCATCCGCCTCCACCAACTCAGCCGCCTTGAGATAACTTTGGGCAGCCTCTCCGTGACGCTTGAGGTTGTTGAGCGCAATGGCTCGATTGCTCCACGCCTGAGCATGATTGGGGCTGAGCTCAAGCGCCCGGTCATAACTCAGAAGCGCTTCCTGATAATTTTTTAGGTTATTGAAGGTATTGCCTCGGTTGCTCCAGGCTTCAGCGAAGCCGGGGTTCAACTCAATCGCCCTGTCCTGACAGAGCAAGGCCTCTTGATGGCGGTTGAGTTCATTCAGGGCATTGCCCCGATTGGTCCAGGCCTGGGCGTAATCGGGCCTCAATTCAATGGCCCGATCGAAACTGGTCAATGCGTCATGGAGGCGGTTGAGCGGGCTCAAAGCCAGCCCCCGGTTGTTCCAGGCCTCGGCATAGTCGGGGCGCAAGGCAATCGCACGGTCTGCGATCTCGAGTGCCTGGGCTGTCTGATTCAACTTGATCAGACACGCCGCCTTGTTCGAGAGGGCTTGGACATTGTGAGGATTGAGCCTGAGCGCCTGTTCAAAGCAATCCAGCGACTGCGTGAAAGCATTCATCTCGAGCAGCGCGCCCCCCTTGTTTTGGTAGGCGACATCGATGTTTGGATCCAGTCCGATGGCCCGATCAAAGTCGAGTAAGGCTTGCTCGAAGTGGCCCAGGGCTGCATGGGCATTGCCGCGGTTGATGTAGACCCAGGGGTTGGAAGGCATCCATCCTACAGCAGCATCGTGATGCGGCAAGGCCTGTGCATGTCGATTCAATTGATTGAGCAAGATGGCCTTGGTGTAATGCGCCGAGGCATGTTTGGCATCCATGGCCAGGATTCGGGTCAAGGCCTGCAAGGCCTCCTCCATGTTGCCCAGCTCGGCCTCCACCACCGCGGACAAATAAAGCAAGTTGACGTTGGCCTTGTTCTTGACAAGCAATCCCTTGAGGTACCTTTTGGCTTCTGCAAACTGACCGGTCTGTACCAGCTTCTGGATGTTGTTCAGATTCATGGCCTCATCCTATCAAAGGCCCTCTTGCGCAGGCTTGCTGCACCAGCGCCGGTGGTCTGCAAAACGCAAACTCAGAGCCTAGTTCGCGAAGCAAAAGGCTTTGGGGAGGCGATCCCAAAGGCGTGGTTGAGCGAATGGATGAAACGGGGGTATGGTGGGCGAGGACGGAGGTTGAACAACCTGTTTCGCCAAGGTGACTTCTCTTTGAAACCCACCGAAATTGGTAGGCGCGATTGGACTCGAACCAACGACCCCCACCATGTCAAGGTGGTGCTCTAACCAGCTGAGCTACGCGCCTGTTGTGTGCGAATTGTAGCAGTAGCCATTGGGCCTTCCCCGAGGCCAGTGACAAGCCCGCCCGCGTCAGGCCCGCTTGGCTTGCTTGACCCCATTGACCATCTGAATGCCGTGCAGGGCCAAGGACAACTCCTGGGTGTTGCGCACCTCCACGGTAAAGCCCATGCGAGCCATCTCCTTGAAGCTGGCGGTTTGAACGCCAATCACGTTGAGCTTTTCGCGCGCAAAAACCTCTGACACATCGCGCAGCAAGCCCTGCCGGTCCACGGCCAGAACCTCCACATGCACGGGATAAAGCGTGGTGGACAAGGGCTGGGCTTCCCAGCTCACCTCAATGATGCGCTCGGGGTGAGCCTGCTGCATGTGACGCACATTGGTGCAGGTGGCACGGTGAATGGAGACTCCCTTGCCTCGGCTCACAAAGCCCAGGATGGCATCGGGCGGTGCAGGTCGGCAGCATTTGCCCAGCTGGGTCATGAGCGAATCCACACCCACCACCAGCACCCCCGCTTTGGACGAGGCCGACCCTCCCCTGGACATCTTGCGCAGGACCACGGCATCGGGCTCGGGCAGGGGTTCGGCCGGACGCAAATGGGTCTCGATCTGTCGCGTCGAAAATTCATCCTTGCCGACGGCTTCGCACAGCAGCTCAAAGTCCTTGAACCCCAGTTCGATGGCCAAGTCTTCGAGCTTGATGGCGGTCTTGCCTTCGCGCTGCAACAGCTTTTCAATCGCCTCGCGGCCTTTTTCCATGGTGGCCTGTGCGGCAAGGCCATTGAACCAGGCCCTGACCTTGGCCTTGGCACGGGGGGTATGCAAATAACCCGCATCGGCATGCAGCCAGTCGCGCGATGGACCGCCCTCCTTGGCCGCGACGATTTCCACGGTCTGGCCGCTTTGCAGGGGGGTAAGCAAGGGCTGCATCACCCCATCCACACGTGCGCCCCGGCAACGGTGACCCAAATCTGTGTGCAGGTGATAAGCGAAGTCAATGGCGGTGGCGCCCTTGGGCAAATCCACGATCCGGGCTTGTGGGGTCATCACATAGATGCGGTCGTCCTGCGGGGCCTGGGCAGCGAGTTCGGCATTGGAGGCCTGCAAGTCGCGCTCCCAAGCCAGCAGCTGGCGCATGAGGGCAATGCGCTGGTCGTAAACGCCATCGGCCATCACGCCGGCATAGCCTTTGCTGCCCGACTCCTTGTACGCCCAGTGCGCGGCGACGCCACTGTCGGCATGGTCATGCATGGCCTGGGTGCGGATTTGCACCTCGATGGCACGGCCCTGGGCATTGCGCACCACGGTGTGAAGCGACTGGTAACCGTTGGGCTTGGGGCGGGCAATGTAGTCGTCGAATTCCTCGGGGATGGCCTGCCACAGGGCATGCACCTCGGAGAGGGCGGCATAGCACTGCGACACCTCGGACACGATGACGCGCAAAGCCAGCAAGTCCATGAGCTGATGAAAGCCCAGGTCCTTGCCCTGCATTTTTTTGTGAATGCTGTAGATGTGCTTGGGGCGACCATAGACCTTGGCCGCCAAGCCTTGCTGTGCCAATCGGTGAGACAAATCCGAGCACAGTTGGTCCACCACGGCTTGGCGTTCATCGCGGCGCTCCTCGAGCAAACGGGCCAAGGCCTGATAGCGGTCGGGCTGCAAAGCCCGAAAAGACAGGTCTTCCAGTTCCCACTTGATCTGCCAAATCCCCAGGCGGTTGGCCAGGGGCGCAAACACGCTCAAGGTTTCTTCGGCCAGAAAAGGCGGAACGGGCTGGCGGATGTGACCCATGAACCTGAGGGTCTGCAAGCGCGAGGCCAGGCGCAGCAGCACCACCCGCACATCGCGCGAGAAAGCCAGCATCATGCGTCGGACGTTCTCGGTCTGAACCGCGGGGCTTTGCCCACTGGGGTTGGCCAAGGCCAATTGCACGGTTTGACGCTGCAACTGCATGAGCTCGTGAGCCTCCATCGCCAGGCTGCTCAATTGGGGGCCAAAGGATTTGGCCAACACCTCGCGGGGCTTGTTGAGGTACTTGGCCGCCGCCGACAAATACACGGCCGCTTGCAAGTCGTCGGTGGCCTCGAGGCTTTGAAGGATGGCCACTGTGCCTTGGGCATGTGCCAGCTCTGACTCACCGGAGTCGAGCCGGGCATCCTGCAACAAAGGCTCGGCAAAGTTGCAGGCCTTGTGGCACATCAGGGTCAAAGCGGCGGTTGTGGGGCTGTCAGTTTCCATGTCGGGGGGTCATGCACAATGCTGGGTTCAACCCATGGTTGAGCATGCTAATTGAATTGAATCGAGGAGTTCCCCATGTCAGATCGTTTTCTTCACGGCAAAACCGCTTTGGTCACCGGTTCCACCAGTGGAATTGGCCTGGGAATTGCCCTCAAATTGGCCCAGCGCGGCGCCAACCTGGTGCTCAATGGCTTTGGCGATGCGAGCGAGCCCATGGCTCAGGTCAAAGCCCACGGGGTGGAAGTCGTCCACCATGCGGCTGACATGACCCAGCCAGCGCAGATCGAAGACATGATGGCCAGCGCAGCCCAGCGATTTGGCCGCGTGGACATCCTGGTGAACAACGCGGGCATTCAGCACGTCTCGCCCATCGAGACCTTCCCCACCGAGCGCTGGGATGCGGTGATTGCCATCAACCTCACCAGCGCTTTTCACACCACCCGCTTGGCCCTGCCCGCCATGCGCGCTGCCAATTGGGGTCGCATCATCAACGTCGCCTCGGCACACGGGCTGGTGGCCTCGGTTCAAAAATCTGCCTATGTGGCATCCAAGCATGGCATCGTGGGTCTGACCAAGGTGGTGGCACTGGAAACCGCCACCAGTGGCGTGACCTGCAATGCCATTTGTCCGGGCTGGGTGCTCACCCCTCTGGTGCAAAAGCAAATCGATGCCAAGGCTGCTGCACTGGGTGTGTCCACTGAAGAAGCGTCGCGCCAGTTGCTCAGCGAAAAAGAACCTTCTTTGAGTTTCACCACGCCCGAGGAATTAGGCGAGCTGGCGCTTTTCTTCTGCTCCGCTGCGGGCAACAACGTGCGTGGCGTGGCCTGGAACATGGACGGCGGCTGGGTCGCCCAGTGAGGTCGCGTTTTAGCCCTGTGCAAAATCACCCGTTTGGGGGATAGGCAAAAGGGGGTGAAGTCTTTCCAATGCGGCTGTGTTCATCACAGGAAACGCCCATGAAAAACGCACCTCACCGTTCCACCGAAGCCCAGGCCTTTGCCAGGCGTTTGCGCCAAGCCATCAAACAGGCTGGCCTCAAGGTCTCAGCCACCGAGCTCGCGCATGCCTTCAACCTGCGCGACTGGGACTCGGGCATCACTCCCCACGCTGCCCGCAACTGGCTCAATGGGGTGTCCATCCCCAAACAGGGCCGCCTGAGGGTCTTGTGCGAGATCTTGCAGATCACACCGCATGACCTGCTGTTTGGCCCCTACCCTGCCCATGATCGCAGCGCATCAGAAACAGCCGATGGCGCCGCCCTGGCTGACCGCTGCATGTGGCACAAATACCATTCGCTGAGTCTGGACCACCAGCGCATGGTGAGGGAGTTGACCAACGGCTTGCATCGGCTGGAGACTCACCGCCCTGGCGAGCAAGCCGATTCAGACCCCAAACCCGAAGGGGATTGAAGCGCTCGCCATGGCCTGTGCCATCAGGCCAGCGCGCAGGCTCATGCGAGGGCGCTGACCAAGACCACGGCACGGGCCTCAATGGCCTGCAATTGCCCCACGGGTCCGAGCCGTTCCGCGGTTTTGGCCTTGACGTTCACACAGTCTGCCGACAAGCCCATGGCGCGCGCAATGTTCTCGCGCATGGCATCCCGGTGGGGTCCCATGCGGGGTGCTTGGGCAACGATGGTGCAGTCCACGTTGCACACGCCCCAGCCCTGCTGCCTGACCCGCTCGGTGGCCACGCGCAGCAACTGAGTCGAATCAGCCCCTTTGAAGGCCGGGTCATGGTCGGGAAAGTGATGCCCAATGTCGCCCAGGCCAGCAGCCCCCAGGACCGCATCGGTGATGGCGTGCAGCAAGGCATCGGCATCGGAGTGCCCCAGCAAGCCCATGTCATGAGGGATCAGCACGCCGCCCAGCACCAAGGGGCGACCCGGCACCAGGGCATGAATGTCCCAACCTTCTCCGATTCGAAATGCAGGGCTCATGAGGCGTCCTTGTGGGTGTGTCGATGAAGCCAGGCCGAGGCCCATTCGAAATCCTGGGGATAGGTGACTTTGAGGTTCAGGCCTTCAGAGGCCACCAGCAAGGGCTGCAAGCCCATGGCCTGCATGGCGCTGGCCTCGTCGGTGACCTCGGTGCCGGCTTGGGCATAGGCCGTGGCCAGTTGCCCAAGGCGAAACATCTGCGGGGTCTGTGCCAGCCACAGCCCCTCGCGGTCCTCGGTGTGGCTCACACGCGGGGGCGATGCCGACATTTGGGCACGCTTGACGGTATCGGACATGGGGCGTGCCAGCAGTGCGCCCACGGGATCATTGCACCCCAGCTCGATGAGGCGGCGCACATCGGCCGGGGCGATGAGGCAGCGCGCGGCATCGTGCACCAGCACCCAGGTCTGAGCATCGAGCCCCTGCTCGAGCAAGGCCTGCAGCCCCGCTTGCACGCTGAGTGCGCGCGTGGCACCCCCAGCGGCAAGGACGCGAATGCGAGAAACATCCCAGGCCGCGCGCGACAAATGCCCCTGCAGCACGGCATCGCCCGGCGTCACGATGACATGGATGCTGGCCAGCTGCTGGACTTGCGACAAGGCCTTGAGCGTGTGCATCACCATGGGCTCACCCGCCACAGGCTGATATTGCTTGGGCAAGGCGGTGCGGGCGCGCTGGCCACTGCCGGCACAGGGCACCACGCACACGGGCTGTAAGGGTTGGGACATGGGAATGGGCGGTTGAGGGACTTGCAATGGAGCCCCATTCTAGAATTCACCACCCCCCCGATGCCTTCATCGGGGGTGAAGTCGTTTCTGAACCATGAAATTTCCCCACCTCACCCCTGGACAACGCTTTGCGTTGCCATGCCCCAGGCCTGGCGCGGACTCGCTGTGGCTGGCGCAATGGGTGGCGCAACGTGCAAGCCCGGCGTCCACACCGTCTTGTGTGGCCATCGTCTGCGCCGACGCACAAGATGCCCAACGCTTGCTCGATGAGATGGCGTTTTTTGCGCCCCAGCTGCGCTGCGCCCTCTTCCCCGATTGGGAGACCCTGCCCTACGACGTGTTTTCACCGCACCAGGACCTCATCAGCGAGCGCCTGGCCACCTTGTGGCGCATCCAGCAAGGCGAAGTCGATGTGGTGCTGGTGCCCGCCACCACCGCCCTGTACCGACTCGCGCCGCCCTCCTTCCTCGCGGCCTACACCTTTTCCTTTCAGGTCCAGCAGCAACTGCGCGAGCAAGACCTCAAAGACCAGCTGACCCTGGCGGGTTACCAGCATGTGGGCCAGGTCATGAGTCCGGGTGAATACACCATCCGGGGAGGGCTCATCGACCTCTTCCCCATGGGCTCCAACCTGCCCTTTCGCATCGATTTGTTTGACGACCTGATCGATGCCATCCGCACCTTTGACCCCGACACCCAGCGCAGCCTCTATCCGGTGCAGTCGGTCCGCCTGTTGCCCGGGCGTGAATACCCCATGGACGAGGCCTCGCGGCAGGCCTTTCGCAAACGCTGGCGCGAGCACATGCCGGGCGACCCCACGCAATCGCGCCTGTACAAGGACATGGGTGCGGGGCTGGCCACAGCGGGCATCGAGTACTACCTGCCCTTGTTCTTCGACGAGACCGCCACGGTGTTCGATTACATCGGAACCCAGGCCGAGGTGGTCTTGCACGGTGAGCTCGAGCCGGTGTTCCAGCGGTTTTGGCAAGACACCCAGGATCGCCATCGACTCAGCCAGGGTGACCCGGACCGTCCGGTGCTGCCGCCCGAACACCTGTTCCTGACCCAGGAGCAGTTTTACGTGAGGCTGCAAGCCCATGCCCAGCTGGCCTTGCGACCGGTTTCGCCGCAGGCCACGGACCTCGCCCGCGAGCGCTGGCTCAGCCCTGCCCACTTGTCGCTGGACAAAAACCTGTCCGACCCAGCCCAGGCCTTGCGGGGTCATGTGCAGTCCTCCCCCAGGCGCACCCTAGTCGTGGCTGAAAGCATGGGTCGTCGCCAAAGCCTGCACGACTTGCTCGCCAGCCACGGCCTGGACTTCCCCACGGTCGACGGCTGGTTGCCGTTTGCCCAGGGCAGCGAGCGCGCCGCCCTGACGGTGGGGCCGTTGTTGGCGGGCTTTGAGGACGTCGAGCTCCAGCTCACGGTGCTCACCGAGTCCGAGCTGTTTGCCATGGCCCCCGGCAGCCGGCGTCGCCGACAGCAAGAGACCCAAAGCGATGTTGCGTCCATGATCCGCGACTTGTCGGAGCTTCAACTGGGCGACCCCGTGGTGCACGCCAGCCATGGCATTGGCCGCTATCGGGGCTTGATCCACCTGTCGGTGGCCTCGGAGGGTGAGGAGGAGCCCCAGGAGTTCTTGCACCTGGTCTATGCCGATGACGCCAGTCTTTATGTGCCCGTGAGCCAGTTGCACCTCATCAGCCGCTATGCCGGGGTCAACCCCGAGGACGCGCCCTTGCACCGGCTGGGCTCGGGTCAATGGGACAAGGCCAAGCGAAAGGCTGCCGAGCAAGTTCGCGACACCGCTGCCGAGCTGCTCAATGTCTATGCGCGCCGCTCGACCCGCGAAGGCCATGCATTTCGCTATTCACCCAAGGACTACGAAGCCTTCAGCAACGACTTTGGCTTTGAGGAAACACCCGATCAGCGCGCCGCCATCCATGCAGTGGTGCAAGACATGATCAGCCCCCGCCCCATGGACCGTCTGGTCTGCGGCGATGTGGGTTTTGGCAAAACCGAGGTGGCCTTGCGCGCCGCCTTCATCGCGGTGATGGGCGGGCGACAAGTGGCCTTGCTCGCTCCCACCACCTTGCTGGCCGAGCAACACCACCAGACGCTGGTCGATCGCTTTGCCCGCTGGCCTGTGCGCATCGCCGAGATGAGCCGCTTTCGCACACCCAAGGAAATCAAGGCTGCCATGGAGGGCCTGGCTCAAGGGCAGATCGACATCGTGGTGGGCACCCATAAGCTCCTGAGTCCCTCGGTGTCGTTTCACAACCTGGGTCTGCTCATCATCGACGAAGAGCATCGCTTTGGTGTGAGGCACAAGGAGGCCATCAAGGCCTTCCGGGCAGAGGTCGACGTGCTCACCCTCACGGCCACTCCCATTCCGCGCACGCTGGGCATGGCCATGGAGGGCTTGCGCGACCTGAGCGTCATTGCCACGGCCCCCCAGCGTCGCCTGGCCATCAAGACCTTTGTGCGTGGCGAAGACAACGGTGTGATCCGCGAAGCCGTGCTGCGCGAGCTCAAGCGCGGCGGGCAGTGTTACTTCCTGCACAACGAAGTCGACACCATTGAGAACCGGCGCGAACGCCTCCAGGCTCTCATCCCCGAGGCGCGCATCGCCGTCGCCCACGGGCAAATGCCCGAGCGGGACCTGGAGCGGGTCATGCGTCAATTCGTGGCGCAAAAGTTCAATGTGCTGCTGTGCTCCACCATCATTGAAACTGGCATCGATGTGCCCACGGCCAACACCATCCTGATTGCACGAGCCGACAAATTTGGTCTGGCCCAGCTGCACCAACTGCGCGGTCGGGTGGGTCGCAGCCACCACCAAGCCTATGCCTATTTGCTCGTCCCCGATGTGCAGTCGCTCACCAAGCAAGCGCAGCAAAGGCTCGATGCCATCACCAGCATGGAAGAGCTGGGCTCGGGCTTTTACCTGGCCATGCACGACATGGAAATCCGAGGCGTGGGCGAGGTGCTGGGCGAGCAGCAAAGCGGGGGCATCATGCAAGTGGGCTATCAGCTCTACCACGACATGCTGGACCAGGCCGTCCAAGCCCTCAAGCGCGGCGAGGAACCTGATTTGCTCAGCCCCTTGCAGGCCACGACAGAGATCAACCTGCACGCGCCTGCCCTCATTCCCGAGACCTTCTGCCCCGATGTGCATGTGCGCCTGTCGTTTTACAAACGCCTGGCCAGCGCCCAGACCGCCCGTCAGCTCGACGACATGAGCGAGGAGCTGATCGACCGCTTTGGCCTCTTGCCGCCCGCCACCGAGGCCTTGCTGAATGTGCACCGGCTGCGCCTGTTGGCTCAACCCCTGGGGGTGCTCAAGATCGACGCCACACCGGGCATGATCCTCATCGCCTTCAAGGCCAATGCCCCCATCGACGCCCTGCGCATCATCCACATGGTCCAGCAAAGCAAGCACATCCAGCTCGCGGGCAACGACAAGCTGCGCATCAACCGCGCCTTGCCCGAAGTGAAGTCCAGGGTGCAGGCTGTGCGCGAGGTCTTGCAGCATCTGACCGCGCCCCGTGCCACCCCCGATGCGCCAACCCCTTCCTCCTCCACCGTCCACTGAAGCCCCGAGAATGCGCGCATGACTGCTCCCCATGAATTTGCCCCCGGCCTGGTGGTTCAAGGCCCGCAGGCCGCCTCATTGCCCTTGCGGCTGAGCGACTACAAGCTCATCGCCTTTGACATGGACTCCACCCTCATCAACATCGAATGCATCGATGAGATCGCCGATGCGGTGGGCAAAAAGGCCGAGGTCGCCGCCATCACCGAGGCCGCCATGCGCGGCGAGTTGCCCGACTTCAAAACCAGCCTGCGCAGGCGCGTGGCCTTGCTCAGGGGCGTTCATCGTTCAGACCTGCAACGCGTGCTCGACGAGCGCCTGAGGCTCAACCCCGGTGCGGTTGAACTGCTCCAGGCCTGCCACGCCGCAGGGCTCACCAGTGTGCTGGTTTCTGGCGGCTTCACCTTTTTTGCCAAAGTGGTGCAACAACGCCTGAACATGCACTTCATGCGCAGCAATGAGCTGGCGTTTGACAAGGACCGGCTCACCGGCGAAGTCATGGCGCAAGACTGGGGCGACATTTGCGACGGCGAAGAAAAGCGCCGCACCCTGTTGCAGCAATGCCAGGTCAAAGGATGTTTGCCCGAGCAGGCCATCGCCGTGGGCGATGGCGCCAACGACATCCCCATGATGCAAGCCAGTGGCTTGTCGGTGGCCTATCACGCCAAGCCCAAGGTCAGGGCTCAGGCGACGGTCTGCATTGATCAGGGAGGCCTGGACCGCCTGCTTGAGGTGCTCCTGCCAGGCTGAAGGCGCGCGCTAGCGCAAGGCCTGGTAGATGGCCTGCGCCAATTCGGGCGAGATGCCCTCGACGCCGCACAAGTCCTGCACGCTGGCCTGAGCCACACCCTTGACGCCGCCAAAGCGCTGAAGCAGCCGGGCGCGCTTTTTGGGACCAACGCCGGGGATGTCTTCGAGTTTGCTGCCGCCGGTTCTCACCTTGGCGCGCTTGGCGCGCATGCCGGTGATGGCAAAGCGGTGGGCCTCATCGCGGATCTGGGCAATGAGCATCAGGGCTGCGGAGTCATGGGCAAGGCTGAGTTTGCTGCGACCGTCGGCAAACACCAGCTCCTCCAGACCCACCTTGCGCCCTTCGCCTTTTTCCACACCCACGATGCGCGAGAGGTCCAGACCCAGGGCCTCGAACACGTCCTTCGCCACCCCGACCTGGCCTTTGCCGCCGTCGATGAGGACCACATCGGGCATGCCCTGCGATGGCGCACTGCCCTCGCTGGCTGCGGCGGCCAACTTGCCATACCGGCGCTCGAGCACCTGACGCATGGCGGCGTAATCGTCGCCCGGCGTGATGCTCTCGATGTTGTAGCGCCGGTAGTCGCTGCTGAGCATGCGGTGGTTCTGGAACACCACACACGAGGCCTGGGTGGATTCACCCGCCGTGTGCGAGATGTCAAAGCACTCGATGCGAAACCGCTCCAGGTCCTGGCCGTCGTCAATGGGCAAGTCCAGCGCCTGGATGAGGGCGCGGGTTCTGGCCATTTGCGAGCCTTCTTCGGCCAGCAGGCGGGCAAGCTGCAACTCGGCGTTGTGCATGGCCATGTCCAGCCAGACCTTGCGGTGTTCGCGTGGTCGATGCACGCAGTGCGGACGCACGCCACTGCTGGCCGCCAGCGCCTGCACCACCTCATCGGACAACGCATGGGAGCTCACCAGCGTGGGCGGCGGCTCCAGGTCCAGGTAATGCTGGGAGACAAAGGCCTCGAGCACCTCTTCGGGGGTTGCGCCTTCCACGTGGCTGGGGAAATGGGGCTTGTCGCCCAAATGCCGCCCGCCCCTGACCATGGCCAGGTTGACGCAGGCCTTGCCCCCATGGACTTTGACGGCGATCACATCGGCATCGCGGTCATCGGTGGTTTCCACAGCCTGCTGGTGCTGCACCTTGGCCAGGGCGGCGATCTGATTGCGCAAATCGGCCGCCTGCTCGTATTCGAGTTGTTGGGCATGCGCCATCATGCGCGACTCCAGGTCTTGCATGACCTCCTGAGTTTTGCCCAACAGCAAATCGCGGGCATGGGTCACGTCGCGGGCGTAGTCCTCGGGCGAAATGAGGCCCACGCAGGGAGCCGAACAGCGCTTGATCTGATGCAGCAAGCAAGCGCGTGTGCGGTTGGCATACACAGAGTCCTCGCAGGTGCGCAGGCGAAACACTTTCTGGATCAGTGAGATGGCCTCGCGCACTGCCCACACGCTGGGGTAAGGGCCAAAGTAGTCGTGCTTGCGGTCCACCGCCCCGCGGTAGTAGACCATGCGGGGGGCGAGGCTCGAGCGCGTGATCTTGAGGTAGGGGTAGCTCTTGTCGTCCCGAAACAGGATGTTGTATTTGGGTTTGAGCGACTTGATGAGGTTGTTTTCCAGCAGCAAGGCCTCGGCTTCGCTGCGCACCACGGTGGTTTCCAGTTCGGCAATCTGGCTCACCATGTGGCCGATGCGCGTGCCTTCGTGGGGGCGCTGGAAATAGCTGCTCACCCGCCGCTTGAGGTGAATGGCCTTGCCCACATACAGCACCTGATGCTGGGCATCGAAAAACCGGTAGACCCCGGGCAAGGCCGGCAAGGAGGCGACCTGGGCAAGCAACGCCTCGGACACTTTGCGCTCCGGGGGTGGCGCGGCTTGCGGGGCTTGGGCAGTCTCGGGGGATTCGGGGGCATCGTCGTGCATGGCGACATTTTGGCCCTGAACGCCTCACCTGGCGGTGGCGGTTGGTTAGCATCCCATCCATGTCCTCGCCTGCACCTGCGCTGCCGCCCCCCATTGCCGATGTGTTTTGCCGCGTCATCGACAACCTGGGCGACGTGGGCGTGTGCTGGCGGCTGAGCCAAATCCTGGCGCAAGCGGGCTGGCAGGTGCGCCTGTGGGTGGACGATGCCCGCGCCCTGGCCTTCATGGCGCCCGCACACGTTCAAGCCCCAGAAAGCCAGGCTGGGGTGTGTGTGCGCGATTGGACCCTGGCCAGCGATGCAGGCCTGTTGTCGCGCCTGGCTGCGGCAGACCTGTGGGTCGAGGGCTTTGGCTGCGAATTGCCCACGGCTTTTGTGGCGCATGCGGTGCGCACCCGCGCCCATCCGCCACGCTGGGTGAACCTCGAATACCTCAGTGCAGAGGACTGGGTGCCCCGCCTCCATGGCCTTCCCTCGCCCGTGACCACAGGCCCTGCCCAGGGCTGGACCAAACAGTTCATTTACCCGGGCTTTGAGGCCACCACGGGCGGCTTGCTGCGCGAACCCGATCTCTTGAGCCGTCAGGCCGGCTTTGAGCCCCTGGCCTGGTTGGCCCAGATGGGCGTGACGGCTCGCCCCCAGGCGCTGCGCGTGAGCCTCTTTTGTTACGAACCGCCCGCGCTGGCCGCCTGGCTGGTGCACCTGAGCCAGCAAGCCCAGCCCATCGACCTGCTGGTGACGGCCGGCCGCGCCCAGCAAGCGGTGCACGCCGCCCACGAGGCGCTGGGCTGGACGCACAGCCCCGAGCGCCTGCGTTGTGTGAACCTGCCCTGGCTGAGTCAAACCGAGTTTGACCAGTTGCTCTGGGCTTGCGATGTCAATGCGGTGCGTGGCGAGGATTCGCTGGTGCGCGCGATCTGGGCAGGTCAGGCGCTGGTGTGGCAGCTCTATCCCCAGGACGACTTGGCCCACCACGCCAAGCTGGAGGCCTTTTTGAAGCGCGCGCAGTTGCCCCCGGACTGGTCCGAATTCCATCGTGACTGGAATGGCGTGCCTTCACTGCACGCGCATGCGCTGTTGCCACTGAATGCCCACAGCGTGTCCCAAGCCCGTGCGCGGGTTCAGTCCCTGCGAGCCGAGCTGATGCAATGGCCGCCTCTGCAAGCGGCCTTGATGCAGACCCCTTGATCCCTGGGGGGGGGCTGAGCTGCTGGTTGCTTGCCAATGAGCACCTTTTGCTGACCTCGTGGTTTTGCATGCCGGTGGCCAGGAAGCACTCGGCAGCAGACTAAAATGCCCGGTTTGGCGAACGAGCGCCTCTTTCACGGAATCTCATTATGAAAATTGCACAAGAAATCCGCGCTGGCAATGTGATCATGCACGGCAAGGACCCCATGATTGTTCTCAAAACCGAATACGCCCGTGGTGGCCGCGGCGCCGCCACTGTTCGCATGAAGCTCAAGGGCTTGCTCGGCAACATCGGCACCGAAGTCGTGTTCAAGGCCGACGACAAAATCGATAACATCATTCTGGACAAGAAAGAGTGCAGCTACTCTTACTTTGCCGACCCCATGTACGTGTGGATGGACACCGACTTCAACCAGTACGAAGTGGAGTCTGAAAACATGGGCGACTCGCTCAACTACCTCGAAGACGGCATGACCGCCGAAGTGGTGTTCTACGACGGCAAAGCCATTTCCATCGAACTGCCCACCTCGGTGGAGCGCGAAATCACCTGGACCGAGCCCGCTGTCAAGGGCGACACCTCGGGCAAGGTGCTGAAGCCCGCCAAACTGGCCACGGGTTTTGAAGTGGCTGTGCCCCTGTTCGTGGACCAGGGCGACCGCATCGAAGTCGACACTCGCACGGGCGAGTACCGCAAGCGCGTCTAAGCCCGCGCATGGAATCCCCAGTCGACCCCAATGACCGCCGCGTTCTGGACGCTTGGTCCAGCCTCAAGTCATCGGCCGACTGGGACACCACCCCCTTACCCAATGCCAACCGCCTGGCTTTCGCGGACCCCGAGTTCTTGCTTCGCCGTGAAACACGCGGCATCCGCTTTCAGCTCGAATTCCTCAAACCCGACCTGACCCTGCAAGCCCATGGCATCGACCAAACCGTGGTGGTGTTTGGCAGTGCCCGCTTCCTGAGTGAAGAAGCAGCCCATCGCCAATGGCTGCTCGCGCAGGACAGTGGCGACGACAAGGCCATGGCCAAGGCCAAGCGTCAGGTTGCCAATGCCCGGTATTACGAGCAGGCCCGCGCCTTGGGCAAGCTCATCACGCAGTCGTGCGCATCGCGTCCGGCTGCATCGCGCCATTACATCTGCACCGGGGGGGGTCCCGGCATCATGGAAGCGGCCAACCGGGGCGCCCACGAGGCCGGTGGCAAGAGTGTGGGCTTCAACATCGCCTTGCCGCACGAGCAGCACCCCAACCCCTACATCACGCCCGAGCTGTGCTTTCAGTTCCACTACTTTGCCTTGCGCAAAATGCATTTCCTCATGCGCGCCACCGCCCTGGTGGCCTTCCCTGGCGGCTTTGGTACCCTGGACGAACTGTTCGAGATCCTGACCCTGATTCAGACGCGCAAGGTCAAGCCCGTGCCCATCGTGCTGTTTGGCAGCGATTTCTGGCACCGTTTGGTGGACTTTGACGTGCTGGTGGAAGAAGGCGCCATCAACGCCGAAGACCTGGACTTGTTCCGCGTGCTGGACGATGTTCAAGCGGTCTGGGATTTCATTCAGCAGCCGGCTTGTGCTTGAAGTGCCAGCATTGGTGCGCGCCCATGCCCACCAGGGCTGAGACGGTCCAAAACACCCCGAAAACCCCCAGCGTACCGCCCAAGACACCCATGAGCATGGGCATGACGGCGCTGGACGCATTGATGGCCATGAGCCGCAAGCCCAAGGCCTCGCCGCGACGGTGCTCGGGGGCGAGCTGGTGCAGCATGCTCACCACCATGGGTTGGACCATGCCCAGGAAAATCCCCAGACAGGCCGAGAGCAAACCCATGGTGAGGCCTTGGTTCATGAAGGGATACATGAAAAACAGCACTGCGCTGCACACCATGGCCATGGCGATCAACTGCCATTCGCGCCAGGACCTG
>JACCEA011352807.1_pt1 | contig 143468 bp, 153 predicted proteins | sample 7449851 | NCBI WGS metagenome assembly JACCEA01 (sample SAMN15323453, study PRJNA562643) | freshwater metagenome | isolation source: river surface water | place: USA:Blue River Watershed | collected 2017-08-18
CTACATAAATGGTCCTTGTGGTAACGATTTCGTTCCCGCACGGCTCATATGAACAGAACGTGCTAGAGGAACTGGTAATGATTCAATATCTTTCAAGTAATACACGTAATGATCGACGGCAGACATGATGTGAGGAACAGACCAATCTAACACACGTTGATTGAGTTCCGCGACTTGACCAGGTATGTCATATGGGAGATTTTTTGAGTATTGAAGAAATAAAGAACGCATAATAATTTTTAATTCATCCACAGATTGGTCATCAATAATATATCCTTTTGGCTGACTACGATTATAGACTTCGCGACGGATACTGTTTTGAATTGTTTGTAAGTTATCACGGGAGAAAAAGGCGGTACTGAGTGGGCTGTGTTCCCAGTTACCACGGAGCATATCATTTTGAAATGTTTTTTCCGATGTGGTTTGATAACCAAATCCGGGAACGTCGGCACCTCCAGAAGCTCCAGGAGGAGCTGATAAATTTACACGACCATTTTTTGGAATATTAGCTGTAAAAGGAAGAGCAAAACCACCTCCGTGAATACCACCGACACGACTGTCGTTCATCTAACCAGGAAAAGGTTTCTATTTGATGATTCACACGATGTTTTTTTTCTCCCGTATCATCAAATATGAATGGTTTAGGCTACAGTCAAAGTGGAGGTGGATATTACATTGTGATTTCAAGTATTGTAGGTCAGTTTTTGACTTACACACCGGGTTCTGGTACAAGTGTTGGTTCTTTTATTCCATACGCAGGTCCTGAAAATTTGTCATTGATTGATACAAATGGGATTTTAAAAGATATGGGAAAAACGATTGTATCCTCCACAAGAACATTTCGCAAGTTTCAAGCAGTTGGACCTCAAAATTTACGAACGGATGGTGTTGTCGGTCATGAAAATTTTTATTTAACGGGCTATTTGGAAATTCGTCCTTGGGGTGCGTTAGATGCCCCACGTATTGCGCGTTACGCATAAAAAATAAGCCTTGTATAGAAATGGACTTTTGGTTAATTGCGTATATTATCATATGTGTTGTCTTAGGCGGCATGTTTGTTAGTAACTTATATAAACGTGGTCAAAACTCTGCGGCAATGATGACGTTAGTTATGTTAATTTTAATATTCACCTTTTACGGTTTGCGCTGGTTCAAAGATGGTTCATTAAAAGGTTCGCAATCAAATCCTGATGCGCCATGGCCTCCGATTGTAAATATGTGCCCGGACTTTTTAGTAGCATGGACTGATCCAAATACCAAATACGTATATTGCTACGACGCTGCCAATGTGTATGGTTTGAAAACTGCCTCAGATAGAACTGCTTTTTTCAAAGGTGATTTAACAATTAACGGTGTAGCAGGTCAATCAGCCTTCTTAATTAAAAATCCAGACGAAAACAAAAATGCCACAAACTTGAAAATGGATGTTGGTGGAAAACGCTGGCCTTTACTTGGAGCATTTAGTAATGATATTCGTGCCGTCACAGGAATGACCAATGGTCAGTTCTTGCGATGGGAAGGTGTTTGGGACGGGAGCAGCAGCACTCCTGAAGCAGCTCCCTTGCCTTAAATTTGCGTAGCAAATTTATAGGTTCGGTGAGTAGCGCTACAGCGGATGCTGCCCCCTTTGCCATAATTTTTCTATTTTTTAGATTTCTTTGTTTTACGATTTTTAACAAGTCTGCGACCACCTTTTTTAGTTTTCTTTTTATAAGCGGCTGTAATACCAAATTTATTACTTTGTACAGTTAAATCATATTGTATTTGTTGGGTTTTTTCAAGTATTTTATTTATTGTTAAAGAGTCAGTTTCATACATAGTTTCAACTTCATCGAGGGGAGTTAATGATTCAAGTGGAATTAATTTTTTGTAAAACATTTCCACCATCAAATCAGAAAGTTGTGAATATCTTAATTTGACATATTCAACATTTTCTCCTGCCATTTTTGGTTTAGAAACACGAGTTTTAATCTTTTTTACAAGTTCAAGCGCATCTTCAAAATATTGAGCAGCCTCGCCATGTTTTTTTGAAACTGTGATTTCAACTAAATTTTTCACATTTTCATTTGTTAAATTATTATTTGCCATTCTAAATTTTATATTTATTTTTTTTGCCTTAAACATGTTACATTCTTTGAAATAGATGTCTAAGACCGTATGTCTTCACCCCCAGATTGAACAAAGCATTTCCAAATGGTTTGACAATCGAACAAAACCCGCAGTCTTTCTTGTTGGTCCTCCTGGTGTTGGAAAAACAACACTTGCGTATCGCGTATTCCAACAACGCAACCTTCGAGTTCGTGAATTCAATGCCTCGCATACGCGAAGCGGAGCCAACTTTCGGAAAGTCATCCTTCCCCTTTTACAAAGAGGTGGAGTTCTTCATATGATGGAAACAGGAGAACAAGGTGGATTAGGTGTTATCTTGGATGAAATTGACGGGCTCAGTAGTGGTGAAAAAGGTGGATTACAAAGTTTGTTGGCCTATTTGCGAGATTGGAAAGAAACCAATCCAGGCATTCCTGTTATTTTTATTTCAAATACGATTCAACAACGTATGTTACAAATGATTTCACGTTACTGCTTAACCTTCAAAGTTGGAAAAGCTGACGATACGCAAGTGATTGAACTTTTAGGACACGATATTCCTCCAATGTGGAATAGTCTTGGCAATGGAGATTTACGTCCGCTTTTACGCGGTGAATATGACAAACGCCAAGCCCAACAAGAAGACGAAGACGGATACGTGGAGGCTCCTGAAGGAGTTGTTCCATTAGCAAAATGGTGTTTGTATTCGGAAATGGATCCTTTTTTAACACTTGAAATGGAAAACAATGACAGTAATTTAGCTGGATTAGTGATTACTGAAAATATACCAGACCGCTTACAAGGAGTCAAAGGGAATACACGCGAAGCTTGGGATTTGTATTTGAAACTTTTTCGTTGTATTCAAGAATCAGATTACGCAGATTATTGGGCATTTTTTTATCAAACGTGGCGTTTATTAGGATTATCCCAAGATGTCAAATTAAATACCATCAATTTGTTCTTGAGCCAGCAAGCCAAATGGGAAAAGGAAGAACCTCCTTTGGAAGCCATTCGTTATACACCAGTTTTAACAAAACAATCTGCTTTGTTTAATGCGTGGAAGATTTTGTGTGATATTGCGGATACAAAAGGAATTCCTATTCGTTTAACACCGTATGCGTTGGCACAAGATGGAAAAGTTGAAACGGTTGGTTCCAAGAAGGATAATAAAAAGAAAAAGGTGGAAAGTATGATGTTGGCTAGTTGTTGGGAAGATAAGTAATTTTAAAAGATAAATATATATAAATTTATTTTTTTAAATTTTGCGTTTACAAAATTTAAAAAATTGATTCCGTTCAAATCCTAAATTTAAAAGCAACACAAATCAATATGAGTTCTCCTATTTTAATTTCCATTGAAGGTAACATTGGTTCTGGCAAAACTACCTGTTTGAAAAAACTCCGTGAGCTAGAACCCGATTGGACCTTTATTGATGAACCTGTCGATAGTTGGCTTAGTATTCGGAATGATGCGGGTGAAAGTTTATTAGAAGTTTTCTACAAAAATATTCACCGCTGGTCTTATACTTTCCAAAACGCGGCTTGTATCAGTCGCGGACAAATGATTATGGACGCTGTCGAACAATGGCAAAAAGGAAATAAGAAGAGTCGTATTGTCATCATGGAACGTTGTCTAGAAACGGATCGCAATGTCTTTGCAAAAATGCTTCGTGCTGACGGAGCCATTGATAAGATTGAATGGACGTTGTATGACAAATGGTACAACTTCATGAATAAAATGCTTCCCTCAATGAATGCGTATGTTTGGATTGATACGGAACCTAGCACGTGCCACGAACGCATTCAAATTCGCGCACGTGAAGGAGAAGATGGCATCAGTCATGAATATCTCCAAAATCTAGATAAAGTTCATCACGAATGGTTGAATCATTCTGAAGTGGCAGTGTATCGCTCACAAAGTGTTGATGATATTCGTGCCTATATTCGTTCTCTAGATAAATAAACTATTCTTGTTCATTCAATAATGAAATATATTCTAACGGTGAGGTGCGTCCTAAACGATATGCGCGACCAAGAATTTGTTTTTCTTCTTCATTTCCCATTTTGTGTAAAAGGATTAGATGTGTAGCACTAGAAATATTCATTCCTGCCGCAGCATTGCGACTATTTAAAAATAAAATATTTACATTTCCTTTTTCAAACTTGTCCAATGTACTTGCGATGACATCTTTATTTCCCTGTAAATAGGCAAAACGATATCGTCCTTCTATAAAATGTTCAATATCATGAAATGGATTTTCAAACCGACTAAAGACTAAAAATTTTCCTTCAGAATTGTCTTGAAAAAGTTGAAGTAGTGCTTCTATTTTTTTTGGTTTATGAACAGGAGTGGTGTCACGTTGTACATTAGATGTTGAGAAACTTGTTAATTGGGAAGGATGAAAGGAAGTGCGACATAAGGGACATGCGGGAACACGTGTCATCCATTCCAAAATACAGTTCGCACAAAACATTTTTGTACAACAGGGAGTTATGAGGGGTGATTGATTGAATTCATAACAAATTGAACAACTATCCTTTGATACTTCATCCAAGCGTTCTTTGATATGTTGTATTTGTTGTTCTAAACGAGCAATACGTTCTTCTAAACTTTGTAATGCTTGTTGTTTTGCTTGTGGTGTAGCATAGTCTTCTTCTTTTTTAAATTCCAACAAACGTTTAAAACGATCTAATTCGCGCTGTTTGTATCCTGTGACTGCCTCTACAAGTGTTAAAGGGGTATGAGAGGATACACCCAAAGCTTGAAGAGCTGCTTCTGTATCACCCGCATGAATCATTGTAGCAATGTCATTATTCACTATATTTGTAAGAAATTGATGATGCGCAGGAGCTTGGCACACAATTGTTCGGCGATGTAAGGGCGGAAGTTGAATCGATGTTTGTAAAAAGGTTGAGTCGCATAGAACAACTAAATGACCTCGAAGAGAATGATCTGAAAGAATATATTTTGAAAAATACGGATGTGATTGCATACGATAATACAATACAGTTGGATGTGCCTCAATATAGGAATGTAAGAGGGATTGAATATCCGTATGAAATGAACGAATAAATTCTTCAGTGAGTTGGCGAACCGCATACGAATGGGCTACATCACCAGAAAAAAGAATATTCGAAAATGTAGCAGAAATATACCAAGTCATATTGGCTTTTGGAAAAGGACATGTCGAGGCAATTTTAATTGAATCTGCCTCATCAATAAAAATACGTTTCCAACAAGGTTCTTGTCCTCCTAAACGAAATGTTAAATGGTGAAGAAAATATGGAAAAAGCGTATTGCTAATCAATGTGAGTTGCGTATTCTGAAGCTTTTCAATCAAATCAGGCTTGTCCAAATCGCGTTGGGTTTTACAAAAATACGTATTCAATGTAGTTTGGTTTCGTATCGTATCTTGCCATTGCCGAAAAAGGGTGTGAGGTACAATCACAAGATTGGAAAACATATTGTTATTCGTATCAGGAATAAATGTAGAATAAAAACTTGGAGTACTTTTTTCATTGAGTGTAATAGGGACTTGATTTAATTCATTTATCATTTGACTGATATGACCAAGTGCCATTAATGTTTTACCAACACCAACGCGATCCCCAAGTAAAGCAAAATTGCTATTTAGAACTTCACAACCACCTGGTCGTGGAACACGTAACCCTTGTTGAAGCTGTTGTTCTTTCGTTCGCATCGCTGCTAAAACTGCTAATTGATGAATACGAAGAGTCGTTTTGATATGTTCAGGTTGTTGAGCAATTGGTGATTCATCTGTCAAGGCATTTGTAAATATTGTCTGTAAAACTTCCAAATGTTTTAGAAGTATTCTAGACATTTTATTTTCTAAAAGAGTAAGGGTATATTGCTTAGACCGATAAAAATTGATTTTTGTTGTTCTATAATAAACAAAGCAATACAAAATGAAATATTTTATTACTTTATTTCAAAAAGCTGTAAAAACTGATAGAAAAACTCTTGGTCGTTGGTTCATTGAAAGTTGTGATAAAAAGAAGGAGCAAAGAATTAATCTAGCAAATAATGATTATGGATGTCCAAGCGGTTTCTATAAAATTAAAGAAAAGAAAGACAATCAAAATGACATAGATGAAGAAATTCGTTTTCGCTATATGGTCTAAGCATTCTCAAAATACTTACGCATATCTGCGTTTTTTATAAAATCTTTTATTTTCATATTTGTTTTTTTGACAAGTTCTTTTGGATCATTGCGACGATCATCACGCAAACTTTTTTTGTCAAATGTATTTTTTGCGTGCGCAATGACTAACATTGTTTTGAAAGGGTCTAGTTGTACCATAGGGTGTTTATAATCATCTAAAAAAGAACGTTCTTCCGCATGTGTTACTGTTTCATCATATGTGTGCGTTTTAGCATATGATTTTCGCCAAGCCATTGTTCCATTTGTAGCGTGGCGTTCAAAATAAGGTCCAAAGCGATAAATTGATTTATCATCCGTAAAATACATGTAAATTTCAGATGAACCTGCTAACTCAACTTTGGGTTGTGACTGAAGACGAATGACACAATGGGCAACGCGTTCTGGTGGATAGTAATCATCATCATCCATAGCCACTAAAATATCCCCTTTTGCTTCCTTATTCAAAATATTTCGTTTCGCTCCAATGAGCATCTTGGTTTCATGACGAATGTAACGAATATTGGAAATAACTTTGGACGCATTATCAAAAAAATCTTTGACACAATCGTCACCATCATCCAAAATAATCCATTCCATACGATCTTTGGGATACGTTTGGGATTTATAACACTCTAAAAGCCCTGGCAAAAACGTACGGCGATTGTACGTTGGTGTTAGGACAGAAACAAACGGTTTAGCCATCTTTATTGTGTAAAAGGGTTTATTGTTTATACCTTTTCATGAATCGTATTTAGTTGTTCAGCTTTCAATGTTTCTAACAAGTCCCCCTTTAACACATCTTGCTGTTGTTGTATCCATTCTTTTTGTTTTTTGTGAATCCATTCGAATAATTCAGGAACATTTGGATATCCAAAGAAACGATTATTCAAATCCAAACCTTCTTTAGGATCATATGGATTTACAGGGAAAACGGATTCAAAATGAGGTTCATCAATACATGGCCATATGGCATGTTTAATTTCGCGGTATAAGTAATAGGGGATCCAAATAGGGAAAAATATGAATGTGTATATGAATTTTAGAATACGATACGGAAGAGGTAAATACAAATTTTGATTTGCCGCAAAAGAAGCTGCGCGTAATCCATAGACAACAACAAAAATAAGCAAGCTCCATTTGAGAACATCAACAAGTGCTTCCAAAAAAATATCCCAAGTACTTTTATTACGTTCTGCCTCCTGTTTTAATCGTTTTTCACGTTTTTCATTTTTAAGAGAATCATTCATAATGGATTGAAGTGCTTGGCGCCCTTCGTTAAAGGGATAACGGTTAATGATTTCTTGCGAAGGATTTTTTTCAAATGCTTTTACAGCGTTTGAATTATATTCATTGACAAGTGTTTGAAATGTTTCATTAAAGCTAGTTTGTTTTGTGGAAACATCAGAAGCTTTTACTTCAATATTCACATTTACCCATGCGAAACTTTTTGCCAATTCTTGTTCCAACTTATCTTGAGAGATTTTTAAGGGAATTGTGACATCATTCTTTAACTTTAAAAGAATTTCTTGTTTTGCTAAGAGTTCATTGCGATACGCTTCGCGAACAGGTTTTCCTGCTTTGATTTCTTCTGAACTCGGTTTTGGAGGAACAACACGATCCACAAGTTCCATATCTATCCCTGTTTATGAATCTTATAGAGCATATTTGACGTCACCCATACCTGATTCAACCAAGAAAAAGTTCAAGCTTTCCACATACACATTGATACTGTAAATATAAGTGGATTCAGGCGGTAAAGGAAAAAGTTGTAAATCCAATTGAAATTTTCGGATTAAACTACTATTAATGGAACCAGCGGGTTGAGAGGAAGGACTTGTGAGTTCAAAACTATACACGGGTAAATGACGATTAGCTCCACCAGATAAGTATCGCCAAGGAGTTAATTGGGTGTAAAAGGGGGTTGGTTTAATATCTTGAATTTGGTTACCATCAGCTAAAACACGAAGGGCTTGTACAATATCCATTTGTCCAGCGGGAACAATTAATCCTGTAGCAGATTCCATTTCCACATATTGACTGTCGCTCGTGATTTGGGTAGGTATTTTCGGACGATTTGGAAAATCCCACCAATTGGAAAAGTTATCAATTTGATTTCGATACAACAAACTATCGGAACGTCGTGGTACCAAAAGAATTCGTGTAATAGGGTTGTGTATTTCTAAATCCAATATTTGGTTGCTTATCAATTCGGGAAAGGGAACCATCGTGACTTGTCGGAGAATATATGTTAAAGGGGTTTTTGCAAAGATATTTCGTTCATCTTCAGGTAAGAATACGTATGTCATATGTAACGTTGGATTACACGCCCAGTTATTTAAGATAGGTTTAGTGTAGTTAATATCTGTAACATAATTTCGTATTTGCGTATCTTGATCACTCACACTTATATAGTCTGGAATGTTGCGTTGAATACTTTCTGTGGAAGACAAGACACGAAATCCAGGAGCCATACGATATCCAGATAAGTCTGTGACCGTATAGAGATTTCTTGATGGATTCAAATTTACTGTAACATCAACGGTATAATACTGAAGACCAATTAAGGGAAGTGCTTGGCCTTCTTCGGTGAACCAAAAAGGGATTGGTACATAGACTGTGTAAGCGGGAATCGATGGATTATTGGTTTGAGGCGAACCAGGAGAACGAGCATCAGGATACACCGTTGGATATTCTCCGCCGGTTGCCGTTTTATTTCCATAAAGACCAATGGCGGGATTGTTGATTTCAGGAATATCACCAACGAGTTGTTGCCACTTTTCAAATTTATCTTTTGGATAATCAATAAGAGCTTTGGCCATTAAATATTCACCTGTGAATTCTTGAATTTTATTGGGACCCACTGTGATATAAACGGATTGAATGGCAGCAGCGCCCAAATAGCGAATCCATTGAAATTCATCTTGTGCCGTTGGACCTGTTTGAGGATTGATGTCTTTATATTTGCTATAAATGGCTGGGATTTGAAAGGAAAAATACATATCGGACAAGAGGTCGCCAACACGATCTACACGTGTTCTGAGTTGAACAGAACTTTGATAGGGAAAATCGGTTGGACCATCCATCAACTTGGATGTGGTTTCGAGCGAAAAATGAGTGTATTTTTTAAACACTTTGTAAAAGTATGTCATGTCAGGATTTCCAGAAAGCAACACATTGGCACTTCCATAGTATACAAGACTCATCAATCCGCCACCTGGCATTCTGTTTTGTTGGATACAATTGGTGTTTGTTTATGTAACCGTTGAATAAGCTTTCCCAGAATATCTGGAAAAGCATAATTACAACACTAAGAACTTTCCAAAATATCGTTAAAACGATATTTTGGAAAGCCTTACTGTCAAATGAAAAATATTTTCCTTTTATCAGAAGTAAAATGGGTTCTTATATTCGTGATTTTTACAGTCCAAAAGCAACACAGCGTCCGACTGTTGGTGATACCAAGTTCTCCGTTATTAATCAAGACCATATGGGTTGGTTAAACTGTGATGGTCGCGGATTGAGTACAGCCACCTATAACATTTTGTTTCAAACTATTGGATATTCTTTTGGTGGTTCTGGTGATACATTCAATTTGCCCGACGCTCGTGGTCGCATTCCTGGTGCAGTTGGCAATCCAAATGTAAATTCTTTGAATCCAACAACATATATATTAGGCGATGTAAGTGGTAATCAGTTACATATTTTAACGGTTCCTGAAATACCAGCACACAATCATGACTATACAGGAGGCCAACGCGATCTTTCAGGAAATACTTCATATAGTCTAACAGGGGTTACTGTTAATTCAAATACAACAGGAATTACGCTTGACTTAAGCGGAGCACACAATCACGGTGGTTCAACAGGGGCTGCTGGTTATGCAGCAAGTTCTCATGATGTAGCTGTTAGTTTAACAACAACAAACACAGCAGATGATACTGGTAACCATTCCCATTCTATTTCAACGGATGGTAGCCATAGCCACAATGTCATTGATCCTTCACACGCGCACGGTATCACCGATCCAACCCACCGTCATATGATTGCACCGAATGGTGGTGACCTACCCCACAACAATATGCAACCCACCATTTTTATGGGTAATATGTTTATCTTCAGTGGTAAATACGGAGCTGGTTATTTTCCATATGCTGCTAATACAAACATCTTTTAAAATACATGTGATTGTTTAACAACCCGTTGTATTTATTTAGGAACCCAAGCATCGTAGTCAAAATCATCTTCACGAGGCCATCCAGTCACTGCGTAACCTTCCACATGGTACGTATGACTTCCTCCAACAACCAAGTTATATAATTGAGTGTCAGAGGGGTATTGAAGTTCTTCAATACTCTGTACTTCGCGAGAACCTTCAATTGTTTTCAACAAAACTCCTGTTGTAAGTTGTTGGACACGACCTTCTTGTAATCCATATAACATACGTTCTTCCGTTTCCCCTTTGGCATTCAATACGATATGACTACGACCATATGTAGAACTATAGACGCGAGCTGGGTCGGCAGCATAGAACAACTTGTCGGCAGAAATATGAGGATGGTGGGCGGATGTGATATGTTCTCCATTGATATTTACAAGTTTAGCGGCCCCAAGCAATGGACGATGTAAAGCGAGAACAGGATTTGATTCACCAAAGGCACCTATTACCATATCACCCACTTTGATATCTTCAATAGGAACTTCAGAACCATCTTCAAGTGTAACAAGAGAACCAGCTAAGAAGCAAGGAAAGCTTACAGTTATACTGTTGGTTGTACTGCCACAAGAGTTTGTAGCAGTTACAGTAAATACAATATCATTTCCATTATATTCAGTTAATGTTGCTCTTGCGGAAGTGTTTGTAATAAAAGAAAAAACGACCCCACTATAATCAGTTGTTACAGTGTATGTATCCGCATTAGAAAGAGTGTTCCATGTGATATCGTAATAAAAATTAGGATCTTCATAACCATCAGTTCCATTGATTGTGATTGTACCAGAGGGGGCTGTACAGCAACAACCTTGTTGTACAATACCGGATGGTTGAAGCACGATTGGAATTCGTCCAAGATTTTGTGTTAAAAGAGCGGATGGTTCAAATTGGGTGTTTTGAAGAGCACGAACAGTTGGATTGTTAAGTTTGAAGGAAGCCATTGCGCGGGCTTGAACAAGTTTTGTGCGCACTGCGTAGCTGTTATCGTAGTTAGGCATCTACTGAATAATTTGTTTTTTAGCAGTTGTCATCGCTTTAAGTGCTTGGAATTGTGTATATTCGGCATGGGAATTAAACTTAATGCGTCTCCCCTCTTGCTCTTGCTGTAAAAGGGCGTTGGCTGCCGCGAACTGTGCGCGATCTTGATGAAGCCCCAAATTTTGTTGCTTCATTGGACTTTGATTGGTAAAAATTTTTCCTTCGGTTGTTTCCAGAACTTCATTTGTAGGCAGTTTTTCAAACGTAGAAATGCGAACCACATATTTCATTTGTTCAGACATATTCAAGATTGTAACAAATCCTTGATTATCATCCAAAACATAAGTCATTGTCTTATGACTTGCTTTCAAATCAGATTTGGATTGTTCAATGATGGCGTAGAACCTTGTGATTTCTTCTGTATGAAATTTTACACCATTATAAATAGGCTGTGATTCTTTGAATTTGATTGTTAAAGGGGGTGATGGTTTAGATTTATTTGGACTCATAACAGCGGTGGGTCCATATATACCAGACCATTCAATGGTTCCGCGATTGACTTCCCCAACAAACGCTCCAACGCGATAATACCAAAAACCCCCTCCAACACTAAGTGCGCAGTTTGTTGTAACTGGTAAAACAAATAGCTTGCGTCCTTGAAGAAATTCACGTTCCGTTGCGACTTCAACGGCTATGGCACGTGCGTCACAATGAATAGTCCATTGTAAAACTAAACGACCTTGTAATGAATTTCCTAAAACATTTTGTATGAGCATTTTCTAAATACTTTACAAAATCTTAGAAGTCAAAAAGAAACGCTTTTACTTGGAATCTTTTCTTTTACTTGGAATCTTTTCTTTTACTTGGAATCTTTTCTTTGACTCCTAATCCAGACTGCGTCTGGATTAGGCATGTTGCGCAAGGATTTATTTATCCTTGCGCTGACTCCACCAAGAATCAATTAAATAAGGAGGACGATCCATATCGGCCATATCAAATTCGGAAGAAGGACCCAAGTTCAACATAGCTTGGATTTCACTGTAACTCATGGCATAGCTGAAGTAATAGAGATTGGATATGTATCCAGAAGCAGCTCCATTAATCACAAAGTTTTCACCAGAAGGAATACCCATTTTATTTACCGTATTCGTGGCATCATTTTTGAATTGCGCAGGAATTGTTTTTAAAGTTGGGAATAAATTCAAAGAACCATAGTTTTGGTATGGCAATGTTCCACTGAAGGTTTTCTTATTTGCTAAATTTCCATTTACATATATTTCTAACGTATTGCTTCGGAGAACCAAACATAAATGGAACCATTTGTTAAAGGGAATTTGTTTTACATCGATGGGATTAAACCAATTATCATACGTATTCATGATCACACGTAAGGTAGGTGCGGCACTTGCATTGGAAGAAGAGCTTACAAACACACCTGGTCCTTGTAATGGGTACAAGGACGTATTGTATCCTTTATAAAAGACTGTTTTCCACCCTTCTGTATTGTCATCGGTACTGTCTGAAATGTATAAGAAGGTTGAATATGAAAATTCAATACCGGTTAGTTGATTTTCTGATACGGGAAGATTTGTAGCACCTGGATTTATAGGGTTTTGTTTAATTTCTTTTGACTTGCTTCCTGTAACAGGATATACGGCAATACGAGATTTTCCATATCCAAGATATGCCTTATACATCGTTTCCAACACCATAAATATGATAAATACGATCGTCACAACCATTAACGATACGATGATTTGTGGAAATATTTCTGTACTGGACAAATCCATTCTACACTGGAATATAGATTTCCAAAATATCCTTTTACGATATTTTGGAAAGTCCTTTGTTTTGATGCTTAAGATTATCCAGATTTTCTGTAGAATCTTTCACTGGAAAGGGAAGATATAGAATATTATTTTTAGATTTATTATTTTGTTGTTGAAGAAGAACTATCTAATCCAGCAGTTGTTCCAAAGCTAACATTTACATTAAACAAGTTTGTAAAGAAAGAACCTAATGTAAAATAACCTGTTGGACCCGCTTGGTACATTGACCAGATGGCATCGGGAGTTAAGGCATAATTGTTATAGGTGCTGTTGGCAAAGTAACCTTTCAAGTTTCCACCATTATTGAGTCCAATATAGCCAACCCCTTTTCCATCCGTAGAACCCAAGGCAAAGTTGGATTTATAGACACAAGAACGTGCTAATTTACCATCGACATACACGTCTAAAGTACGTCCATTTCCAACAACAGTAACTAAAATCCAGCGTTGGAATTCAATTCCGTTAATAATATCACAACGGTCATCTTGTGTATAAGTGGAACCACTATTGTAATTATCAATTAAGCTTTGGAGTGGATATTTGGTAGAACTAAATCCGGTTGTTAAACCATTTGAAATCTTGTAAGAATCATCGCCAGTACTTTGACGAACAACTAAAGTACCATTGAGTGGGTTTAAACCAATAAATATTAAAGTGTTTCCTGGTTTTTTATCACTCCCTTTTGCTACAAAACGATTATCAGAAATTTCTAAGAGGTGTGCCAAAGGAGCTGGTTGTTTGGCAAATCCTTTTGTATCGGCAATATAGAACCAAACACTGGCTGTGTATTGACCACCATCCAGAATTCCAGAAATTTCAGTAGCGGCAACAGCTGTGTTTCCAGTATTCGGGTCGGTGACTGTTTTAGTTGCCGAAGTAGCTGTACTCAAAATACTGACTTGTCCAAAGGCGGCATTTTTACCATACAAAAAGTTGTATAAATAATAGAGTCCAACAATTACTAAAATGAAGATGACAACTCCAAGAATTGGCTTAGCCATACCTGTATTCGCAGAACTTGTATTCACGTTTGCGTTCATCTGGTCTTTGTTGATATTAAGTTTTTCCAAATATTTTGGAAAAACTTATCATCTGGTAGTTAAACGGAAATTCCTTTTTTACTAACTCACATTACTTTGATAAACAGCAAAAGGGTTTGTTGGTTTTACAACAGGCATTTCATTACAATTTCCAAAGATACAATCTGAAATAATTGGTCCATCAATGGAAGGTAATGTAAAACTACTTTGTGACAAATAGAGTGGAATACCACGTGTATCCACTAAAGAAGATACATCATCTGCGACTTGATCACTAGACCACGTGGAAGAAACACCATTAAAAAGTCCAATTTGGCCTTTCCATTTGGGATTACCTGCGATCCAAGGAGAACCATAATTTGAAGTAGCAGGAATGTATTGAAGGATTTTACTCGTTACAGATTTTTGTCCATAATACACATCAAAACGACGGCCTTCTTTGACAATAGTAACAATTGTCCAACGTTGTAAAGGAATTGCCGGAAGCGCAATACTTTCCATGTAGTGTTGTGTGGAATCTTTTTGTGTTCGTACTTTGAGTAAAACCGGAATATTTGGTTTGTCATTTTGCGATGTGTATCCAGACGCCCAGAGTTCAATATTATCACCATTTGACACAAGTTTGGAAAGGAAACTATTATTATCGTCAGTCAAAACACAACGCGTACAGTTATCGCGGTCGCATTCACAGGTTTGGTATGTGTAATCGGAGCAAGAGGGAGCAAAAGATGTTACAGGGTTAGTTGGTGATATTTGAATACAATCAACTTTGGCAACAGTGCGAGGAGCTTGAGAAATAAAAATTCCAAAACGCAAGGCACAAGAAGATGTAGTCCAAGGTAAATCATCATAACTTAAGACTTGTGCTTGTTTTGATAAATCATAAATTGGTTGTTTTCCTTTATAAGATGTTTGTCCTGAAAGAAAATACGATATAACATATGAAAATAAGAAAGCGACTGCTATAACTATGACAGCTTCCACGATCATCTAATACTCTAGATACAAGAACCTGGGGTATCTGGTGGAGCTCCAAAGCTTGCCGCAGTTGCTAAAGCAGGAGACGCACTTGTAACTTCAGAATACGAAATTGCGCGAGGCCACAAAATCAAGTTTTGTATATAAATTGTCTTTTTTGGTTGTTCTGCCCATTGTGGAGGAGCATAAAAACGTTGTGAATCTGTTTTGAGACCACCAACAGAATTTAATCGAATTCCCTCTGACACAATACGTTGGAATGTTTGTTTTCCATTCAAATAAACAGTAAATAGTTTTTCTTCAACAACAACAGTGATTCGGAATGGAGTATTGAGAGGAATATTTTGAATAGGTCGAGAGTTATAGATAGTTTTATTAGGGCCAACAAAAAATGTTACAACCAAATCATTTGTTTCCGTTAAATACACAATCATTGAACTTGCTTGTGACATGTAAGATTGGGTATTTTGACCAGGTCCAGGGCCATCTTGGGATGGATTTGTTGTTGTTTGCGCAATACCACATAATGATTTAAATTGTTCGTCAGTAAAAGTTATTTTTTTCGAACGTCCAGAACCATTAAAATCAAATGTTTTAAAAAGAATTAATCTGTTTTGTGCGGCAGTGTCAGGAAGTTTTGTTATAAACACATCTATGGAAAATGTAAAATTATTTTCAAATTTAAATCCTTTTAAAACTCCATCAGGATCAGGAGCTGAGTCAAGTGGGGAAGGAGGTTGGCCAGCCCAATACACTTCTTTATCACTTGTACCAGGAACTCCAATATACCCTTTGGCTCCAGGTGTAAATCGGAAGATGGGTGTGATTGTAAAATGAATAAGTGTTAAAACTAAAAAGATAATAAATGTGTAAAAGACAACATAAAAAAGAACTTTCATAAAATAACTTCCAGTTTCAGCAGAACCAATATTTTGAATAGCATAGCTTACATTTTCTACAGGCAAACTTGCGTTTTTTACAAAGGATGTACCAAAATTTGTTAGTTTTCCAAGAATACTTTGTACTTCTCTGGCACGTTCATTAAGAACATCACCTTTGTTCATTCTACAGGTTTCCAAAATATTGTTTTTCTTTATTTATTCTGTTGTTTATGAATCATTTTGTTGAATGTAATAAAATACTCCAACAGCGACTGCGGTGAGTCCAGCTCCAATGGCAATACCTTGAATTGTTGCCTTCCAATCTGCTGTGGCAAAATCATCGGGAGTATAAATAGGCGAACGCCCTCTTACTCCAAGACGTTTATAATGTTCAAGTACTTGTGCTTCTGTAAATTCTTTTTTACCAAGCATTTTATTGACTTCATTATGTAAAAGAACAGTCCAGCGAAACAAATCTTCACGTTTATCCAAGTAGGGTGTAAGAGGATGTTTTTCAAGATGTTCGTTATAGTGCTCACGACAGATTGGACAGGGAATTAAAATTTTTAAACTTTCGTATAATTCTTTTGCGGCTTTTTTATGAGCGTATGATGGATTCGTTGGATAACCAAGAGCGGTGATGTGAATAGTGTGCCAAAAAAATGGACCCCAAACTTCTGGTGGTATGTGCATTCTAAACGTTGAGTGTAAAAGCGCTTTGCGGTCTAAACCCAGAAACGGGTAAAACAGAAGGAATGTATGCGAAGGCAAAACAACAGATACCCAATATATGTACAAATTGTGGAGGAACAGGTCATACATTTCGTCAGTGTATTGCTCCCGTTACAAGTTATGGTGTCATAATGGTTCGTTGTGCTCCTGGGTTTAATATTGCGCAGACTCTTGCTACGAATCCAGATTTGGTAACAGGAATGGAAAATCAGCATCTTGAATTCCTTTTGATTCAACGCCGCGACAGTTTAGGATTTATCGAATTAATGCGAGGTCGTTATAAGGTGAATGACATTGACTATATTCGCTTACATTTGGGAGGAATAACATCGGAAGAGCGTGAAAAGTATCGTACGGGGCCCTTTGAAGAACTTTGGAATGGTATGTGGGGATTAAATCATTCGCATTTGTACAAGAATGAATATGAAATCGCAAAAGGAAAATGGGAAACCATTCATTCTGGTGTAACGGATAGTTCTGGTAAATTTTGGACAATCGATGATATCATTGCGTCTGCTCCACCACCACAAGCATCACCGGAATGGGGATTTCCAAAAGGCCGTCGTGATTCCCAAGAATCAGATTATGTGTGTGCGATGCGTGAAATGTATGAAGAAACGGGTGTTACAGAGGATGATGTGATTCCTATTCAAAATATCGACCCTTTAACAGAATCTTTTTTTGGTTCCAATCATGTTCATTACTGTCATAAATATTATGTGATTTGGGTTCCTGATTCAGTTACAATTAAATATGATGAAACAAATGAACATATGAAACGTGAAATAGGAGATTTACAATGGTTTTCGTTAGAGGAGGGTTTGAAGCATATTCGTCCAGAAAATGTGGAGAAAAAGGAGGTTTTACTTCGAGCTGCTTCTTTATTTCGTAATTTGTGTCCATTTCCATTATTTCGTCCATAAGTAGATGATGGCGTCCAATACATATGCCGAACGTTTAAAAAAGATTCGGGATACGTTTCCACAACGAGAAGAAGACGAATATGAACGTCAGGCTGGTTTGTACCCCGATATAGAAGATCCAAATTTCATTCCAAAATTAATGCGAAAGAAGGAATTTCAAGAGAGTAAGCAGGAATCTGTGGCAGATGTCTTGACACGCAAAGAAGACAAATGTGCGACAACAGAAGAATTTGAATTGTCCTCTGTCCAAAAATTTTTATCACGGTATTTGAATCCAAATACACCATATCAATCCGCTTTAGTTTTTCATGGGGTGGGTGTGGGTAAAACCTGTTCTGCCGTAACAATTTGTGAAAGTTATTTGGAACAATTTTCGGGTCGTCAAGTTTTTGTTGTGGCTCCTCCAAATATTCAAGCTGGATTCAAAAGAACTCTCTTTGACATTCAATCAATGAATACAGAAAATGGAATTAATCATCATCGTGGTTGTACAGGGGATTTATATCTAGAGCTCTCAGGTATGACTACAGAAAAGGATCAAGAGGTGATTTTGAAAAAAGTGAATAAGCAAATTGATGCCCGTTATGAATTTTTTGGATATTATTCTTTTTACAATTACATTCATAAATTACAAAAAAAGGTGAGTGCTGGAATTTCTGATGAAACTGTAAAACGTGAGCGAATCAATAAAGTGTTTCGCAAAGAATTTTCAAATCGTGTAATTGTAATTGATGAGGCACACAACTTACGTGATAATCCTTTTGAAAAAGAAGATGAAAATACTGATTCTCCATCACTACAAGATAAGAGTGATGCCTCCTCAGGAAAAAAATTAACACCCTTACTAAAACGTGTATTAGAAACTGCTGAAAACGTAACATTGCTTTTAATGACTGCCACTCCCATGTACAATTCCTATGAAGAAATTGTGTTTTTATTAAACCTCCTTTTACTTAATGACAAACGTCCTGTATTAAATCTAGAAGAAATTTTTGATCGAAAGGCACAAAGTTTTTTACCAGGAGGTCGTGAAGTACTTGGTGCGATTGCTTCGACTTATGTATCCTTTATGCGTGGTGAAAATCCGCTATCATTTCCTTTACGTCTCAAACCACAAAGTGATTTATTAGTTACAGAATGGCCTTTACAAACTCCAATAGGCGAAGCTATTGAAAAAACAGAGCGAATTGGTGTGAGTCATTTACCATGTTTAGGTTGTCATTTGGAGCCAAAACTTGAAAGGCAATATTTTACATTAAGTAAAGAATTTGCGGAATCCGCAGAAGGTCTTGGTATAACAACAATGGATACCTTGGTACAAGCAGGAAATTGGATTTATCCATCAGAACGTGCTGATGAAGATATTCGTGCGCGTATTGGTGAAGATGGATTTTCAAGAGCCTTTCGAAAGGAAATGAAAGAGTATGGTGATAAGCAAATATCGAAAGTCACTTTTACAAGTCGTTTTGATTCTTCATGGATGTTTGAAGAAAATATTGGAGCCGCAAGTGGAAAAGCAAAAGTCTTATTGGAGCGTATTCGTAATGGCCAAGGCGTTCAATTTGTATATAGTCGTTTTGTTCGTGCGGGTGCCTTATCATTAGCATTAGTTTTAGAAGCAAATGGATATTTGCCCTGGGGTCGTTCTGATGGATTTTTGTCATTAAAACAAGAAGACAAACATCCAGGTGGAAATCAATGCGCATTATGTTCCTTAAAAAGCAAAGAACATAAATCTGAAACATCTCATGCCTTCAAACAAGCCCGTTATATCCTTTTAACAGGTACAAAAGAATATACACCAGATCCTGTAGAAGCTGTGAATGCCGCGCGAAGTTTGAAGAATGCGAATGGTTCTGAAATAAAAGTTGTATTGGGTTCGCAAATCGCAGGCGAAGGTTTAGATTTACGTTTTATCCGTGAAGTCTTTGTCTTTGATAGTTGGTACCATTTGAATAAATTAGAACAAATTGTGGGTCGTGGTATTCGTACCTGTTCGCATGCTGCCTTACCTGAAGAGTATCGTAATTGTACAATTTCACTTCTTGTAAATCAATATAAACTACCTCAACACATACCCTTTGAATCCATTGATATGTATTCGTATCGTCTTGCTTTCAATAAGGCTAAAATAGTTGGTCAAGTTACACGGGTGTTAAAGGAGTTTGCTTTGGACTGTAGTTTGAATTATGATGCTATTGTTATGAAAAACATTCCACCTCTTCCAAAACTTATTGACAGTCAAGGAGATGAACGGTTTGATGTAAATCGTAATGATACACCTTTTTCTCCTTTATGTGACTGGTTAGAATCATGTGAATACGGATGTTATAAGAGTGATGGAAACATGTATATGGATGAAATTGATTTTGACAATCCAGACCTTTCGACATATGACGAATATACTGCGCGATATGAAATTGCCAAAATACGCAAAGCATTAATACGTTTTTTTACGAGTGGTCAGATTTTTATTTCGTTTGAAAAGGTGACGAATTTTTTTCCAAATGTTCCACAACCTCTTTTACGAAGTCTTTTAAATGAAATGATTACAGAATTAAATTATACAATTAAAACTTCACATGGTGAAGGACGAATCATATATCGTAATGGATATTATTTATTTCAACCAAAGTTGATACAACGTGAAAGTATTCCCATAGCTATTCGTTTTAAGGATATTTCAGTTCCTCGTGATCGTTATACACCAAAAGAAATTGTCACAGAAGAAGTGTTAGAGGGGGATACTGAACCATTTTGGGAAGCATGTAAAGAATGGGCAAATGAAATACGTGTTGGAATCGCACCAACATGGAATATGAGCGAACGAGGAACAGGAAATCATATTCATTCAGATGTACTTGATAGTTTGAAGAAAATGTCTGGAGCACAAACATCGTTTGAGACCTATATTGAAAAACTTGAAATGGTTACTTGGGCGTATTCATTTGTTGAAACAGATCGTGCGCAGCGTAAGATTTTGTCGAATATTTTTTTGGAATATATCTGGGATGAATATTTAACGTTTGAAACAAAGAAACAGATTCTTTTGGATAATCATGAGGATGAATTAATAAAACATATTGCGCATGACAGTTATTTTACATTTAATTCAAAACCATACTTACGTCTTGTGAATAATAAAGATTATACACTTCACTATTTTTGCCAGAATGTAAAAGGAGAATTTGATGAATGTCCAATTGGTATTATAAAACTAATTGAAAAGGCAAAAGACACTTCTCTTTTAGAAAAAACTGTAAATGATAAAGTAACAGGATTTCAGTATGGACTTATGTTGTATATTGATAAAACAAATTCAATTGTGTTCAAGCAAAATACAACTCCTTTACCAGGCAAAAAAATTAGCGTTGGATTGGAATGTTCAAAAATTAAAGGAACTGGTAATAATGTAGAATTGCTTGTTGAATTTGGAAAAATTTTAAGAAGTACCGCCGGTGCGAGCGATTTAGGATGTAGTGAAGATAAAATGTTCCAAATAAAAACAAAAAAAGGGGTCGAATCAAAAACAATTTTGTTTCCAAATGCGAATCGTGTTTGTACCTATTTGGATATTGTACTTCGTTACATGGACTTTGTGAAAGCGCAAGGAAAACGTTGGTTTTTTCGCAACACAGAAGCAAAAGTTATGGAGCATCCTTTCAAGCAACGCCAAATAAAAAAATAACGGGAACGGTCTAAAAATTGATTTTTTGAAAACTAGAGTAGAAGGCAAGTAAAATGGAACACCTTGCTGTATTTGAAGAAAAAGTTACTATCTCACCAATTGATCTTCGCAATAAGATTGATGGTTTTGATTCAATTCTCATTCAAAAACTCCGTACTAAGCTGGAAGGACGTTGCTCACAACATGGTTATGTGGTTCCAAAGAGTCTTAAACTATTAAGTCGTTCTCTTGGTCAAGCTGAAAAAGGGAGATTTACAGGAGATTTCATATTTTATGTGAAAGCAGAAGGCAAAGTGTATTATCCTCCTGAAGGACTTGTTGTAGAAGGGGAAGTCATTCGCAAAAATAAAATGGGATTGTATGTGATTCTTCATAATGCGATTCGCATTATGATTCTTCGCGATCTTCACATTGGCAATGAAGAATTTAACAAGGCAGATATTGGAGATAGAATTCAAATTGAAATTAAAAAATCTCAATTTCAAGTGAATGATGAATTTATTACTTGTATTGGTCAATTTATTGCAATCACAAAAACAGCCGCAGTTCCTATTATTCAAGAAGATGAAGAGGAAAATGAAGAAGAAGATGAAAATAATCAAAATAATTCATCATCCGCTTCAACTGTAAATTCAAACTCTTCTTCTAACGCAAGTTCTTCAAATTCTAATTCATCCTCTAACGCAAGTTCTTCAAATTCTAATTCATCCTCTAACGCAAGTTCTTCAAATTCAAATGAAAATTCTGAAGATAGTGATGCGGAAGAAGAGAACAACTCAGAAGAGGAAGAGGAAGAAGAATGAACGCAGGAGCGGATTATGATACCCGGAAGCAAATTTATGAAGAGATAAAGAAAATGAACCGCACTGAACAGGAAGAGTTGTTTCGCATTTTGAAAAAGTGTAATGAAGAAGTGAGTGAAAACAAAAATGGAATCTTTTTTGATTTGATGAATTTACAAGAAGAAACAATTAAACAAATTCAAGAATGGCTTTCTTTTTGTAACAAAAATAAAGTCCAATTTGAAATCCGTGAAAAAGCAATTCAAGAATTGGAAAAAGAATTGGTGACAACAGAATAAAAAATCGATTTAAGACTTGCTCACATATAAAAAGTAAGAAGATGGAACAAATCCGACAAATTGTGAATAAAAATCCCTTTCGTGATCACTGTGTGCCAGCTTTCACGAAAGCGAAACGAGAAAACATTACATTTGAAACAAAAGAGACTTTATGGGGTGCTACAGTGAGTATTTTGGAACCAGCAGTTCTCGCAACAGCTTGGGTTCGTATGAATAACCCCATTTTACACATTGGTCAAGCCGCGCAAGCGGCTACGGTGATTCGTGATAGTCTCTTTGCTCTTCAACAAGAAGCCGCAACAAATTTGAAAGGAAATCGAAAACTGTCAAAGGTCAAAGTCGCAGATGCCTTGGCCGCAGTGAAACCGAATACAGATCAAACGAAAATTATTGCGAATGTTTTGTATAGTTTGAAACGTATTCAAACAGTTTGTTTTGATGAGGAGAAAAAGGAGATTTGGACTGTTCCTGAAGATTTGCGTGTTTGGTCTGGTTCTATGAAAACGATTTGGATTAATTCAAACTATGATCGTTCATTGGATTGGGAAACACCAGTAGCCTTTGGCCAATGGATTTCCAATCGGGAAGCAGAAGGTTGGAAGATTGAGTGGCCAATCTCCGATGGTACATTTGAAGAAATTAAACAAAAAATGGTGGATGAATACCCTCATATTACAGTACATTCATCAGATGGAAAGAAACCAAAAAAGGAAGATTATACAAAAACACTCGGTCGTTGTGAAGCTGTACGTCATTTGAGTAATCTTTCCAATCAAGGTCTTGAATAAACATAAGTTATTTATTAATTTTTATTTTGCCTGTGGCAAAATAAAAACTGATTTTTTTATGAACTAAAGGGGAATGACAAATAATACAATAGTATAGATACAGGATGGAACTCTTTGAACATGATGTTGAACGTCTCAAACGTCTCATTGCCGATGAGTGGCTTCCTTTTGAAAATCGTGAGTTAGAAGCTACTTTTGGAGGAGCGTCTGATGCCACAACATTTCAATCAGTAGCACAGCGTCTGAAAGCAAAAGGATACAAAGAAATCCGTCAAGAAGACAAATTGAATATTTTGACACCAGAAAATGTCCGTTTTACTCTCACAGGAATGGCAGCGATAGAAGATTACTGTCGCACAGATGTATTAGAGGGAAAGGCATTTGAAGCCATTATTAAGGATAGAACTGGTGGTGAAACAACCATTGATTTTGATGAATATGGTGTTCGTGTAAAGGTTCGTCGTGAGAACCCTTTGACAAAATCAGATCCAGCTGTTCAAGATCTTTTAAAACGTTGGGATGGGCAAAAGAAGGCATTTCGTATTATAAAACGTTGGTCTTTTGTGGATGAATTAAAAGGGGTGCGTTTTGATTTGAGTATGGTTCGTTCTTCACCCAAAGATTCACGCGGACAACTCATTTGGCAAAATAAATTTCAACAACGTGATATTACAAAAACTGCTATTGCGTATGAAGTAGAAGTTGAATTAATACATCCTGAAATAAATGTTAATCCAAATATTTCTGAAATGACAATTCAACAAATGAAAAATTTAATTAGTGGTATTGGCGATGTTTTGCGTGGTATTCAAAAACATACCTTTCTCATTCGTAAATCAGTTGCCAAACGAGTTTTAGAAGATTATAAAAAACTAGTGAATTCTGACCGCTTTCGTGGTGTTCAACCAAAACCAATGGAAAAACGAAATATGCTCAAAGTCAAAGAAAAAGGGGTTCCAAATATTCGTACTGGCTACAATGTAACGGATAAAGCGGATGGTCTTCGTATGATGGGTTTTACTGATGATGAAGGTGAGCTATTCTTGATTGATATGTCATTAAATGTCTATCGTACTGGCCTTCAACGTCGTGGGTGTGCTTCTAGTTTGTTAGATGGTGAATATGTGAGTCAAGATAAACATGGAAATTCTGTATTTCAGTACCTTATCTTTGATATTTACATTGATTCCAAAACAGATGTGTCAAAGCTTCCTTTTAAAACAAAAGATAATAACTGTCGTTATGAATATTTGAGAGCATGGATGGATCGCTGGTACAAGATGAGTTCTGGTTCAAAAGAACCCAATATTGTTCCAGGAGCAGGTGTTACAGCGAAAAATAAAATAAATGTAGCACTCAAACGTTTTGAATTTGCTACTGGCGATGATATCTTTGTAAAATGTGCGCAGATGCTTGAATACGCACACGCACAGTACTATAACACAGATGGTTTAATTCTAACACCAAACGCTACCCCTATTCCTGATAAACATGGTGGTCGTTTTATTGAACAACTTAAATGGAAACCCGCAAAAGATAACACAATTGACTTTCTTGTTTTGTTTGATAAAGAAGAAACAGGACAAGAAAGAGAAACAATTGGTGTTAAACCTGGAACAAATGAAACAGTAACTTACAAAACCATGCGTTTATATGTAGGCAGTGAAAATGATCCAGCGTATTTGGACCCTCGTGGTACAGTACTCTTTGAACAACCTTTGCCTGGTGTAAGAGGGAGGGCACGTGGTCGTCGCGAGTATCGTCCTGTCTTGTTTAATCCAGTTGAATTTCCTGATACAATGGCCAACACATGTAACATTGAATGTGAAATTGATTTGGAAACAAATGAAAGTGTTGTACGCGCAGAATCAGGCGACCCAGTCATGACAAACAGCATTGTAGAAATGACCTATGTTCCAACAAATGAACCTGGTTGGCGTTGGGTTCCTTTGCGTGTTCGTCATGATAAAACAGAACGTTATCAACGTGGTATCGCAGGAAGAACCTTTAACAATGATGAAGGAGCAGAAATTGTGTGGAACTCAATTCACGATCCAGTGACAGAACACATGATTTCAACGGGTTCTGAATCACCTTCTATGAAAGAACTTGGTGAGATGAATATGCTAGAACGTCGTGAAGGAGAAATTGACAAAGTGTATTATGACCGTAAAGACAGTAAGAATGATCCAGAAATGATTCGCGGACTTCGTAATTTCCATCGTTTGTACATTAAAGAAAATATCCTTTTACAGCGTGGCCTTATGGGTGAAGGAAAAACACTTGTTGATTTGGCATGTGGTCAAGGTGGTGATATGAATACGTGGATTCGTGAAAAAGTAGGATTTGTCTATGGAACAGATATTGCGGGCGATGGTATTTTGAACCCTGAATCGGGTGCGTATCGCCGTTATTTGAATCAAGTCATGAAAGCGGGTGGATACGAAGCACTTCCAAAAATGATCTTTACAATTGGTTCATCTGCGAAACGTTTGAGTACTGGCGATGCAGGTGCCACCCCTGAAGAATCTAACATTATGCGAACAGTCTATGGTCAGATGAATGCGGATGGACCAGTTCCTCCCTTTGTAACAAAGTTTGGAGCAGGTCGTTTGCGTAATGGAGCCGATTGTGTTGCCATTATGTTTGCGATTCACTATTTCTTTGAAAACGAACAATCTCTACATAACATTATGACAAATATCAGTGATTCATTGAAAATCGGCGGATTGTTTATTGGATGTTGTTTTGATGGTGAAAAAGTCTTTCAAATGTTACGTACTGTTCCTGAAGGTGGCTCAGTCGTTGGTCAGCAGAAGGGGGCAGAGATTTGGAAAATTACCAAACGATATTCCAACAAAGATATTACTGCGGGTCCTGAGTCATTGGGTATGGGTATAGATGTCAAGTTCATGAGTATTGGTACAGAACAGCGCGAATATTTGGTTCCATTTGAAATGCTAAAGAATGAAATGGCAAAAATTGGTTGCGAACTTTTGACAAAAGAAGAATGTACTGAACTTATGTTGAATAACAGTACAAACATGTTTGAGGAATCGTATGAAATGGCTGAGAAAAAGGGAATGAAATTTCCAATGTCAAAAGACGTGAAAAAATACTCCTTCTTGAATCGTTGGTTTATCTTCAAGCGTCGTCGTATGGGTTTGTCAGAAGAAAAGGTTGAAGAACAAGCTATCATTGATGTTGGTTCAAGTATGGCTGTTCGTCGCGCAGTAGAGGAAGCACAACAGGCAATGAAAGGACCTGAACCTGAACGTAAATTAACATTGGCTGAAAAGGCAAGAAAAGCAAACGAACAAGAAATGAAGAAAGGTGAAGCGGAAGCAGAAGAGGAAGTCAAAGAAGCAATGGCGAAAGTTGTTCCTGGAGCGAAACCAGAAAAAACAAAATTTGAATTGAAGGAATTATTTAGTTTTGGTCTTGATTCCTCTGTAACAACAAAAGAAGTAAAGGCAATTGATTCTGCGACTGCCGCAAAATGGTTGTCATTCTCTTCTCACTTTCCCATTAAAGATACTGACAGAACAGAATATCCAAGTGCTGAACATTATTACTACGCAATGAAATTCAAATTAGCAAGTAATAAACCAGATTTAGCAAAAACACTCTTCTCACAAGCAGGAACAATCCATCAAGAATTCCAACGCACTCGTATTACAGAAACCATGAACGGAACACGTGCTTTGAGTGAAGAACGTGAATTGGCACTTGTGAAGGAAGAACGTAAAAAAGTGTTGAATGTCTTTACACAAAAAGAAATAAAAGCATTCGGAGTTGTCTTTGATGAAGGAAAATGGATGACAGAACGTGATAAAGTTTTAGAATACGCACTTCAACAACGTTATGAACTTGATGCTCGCTACCGCAAAATTATTGAAAAAGTCAAAGAATTAGGTTTGTATCTCTTATACGATACAGGAACTGTATTTGGAGCTGAATTGGGTGGTAAGCGTAAATCAGATAAAACCATTGATGGTGAAAACAAGGTTGGTAAAATCATGATGAAATTAGCTGGTTATCGTGTATAAATACATTGGAGTAAAAGGGTGAATATAAGTAAATACAGTCCATCATTCCAAAGGTGTTGTTTTGAAATGAAACCAATGCGTTCTTGACCTATCATATCCAAATAGCCACCTAGAGAAGTTATTGAAAGGGAAAGAAATAAGAGAAAGAGTATTATCTTTTTCATCTCTTAAGGATTTCCAAAATATTGTTTTAACGATATTTTAGAAAGTTCTTAGTGTGATATGTAAGCTTTTCCAGATATTTTGGGAAAGCTTATCATCTCCTTTATCATTTAAAAAAAGTATTCTTTATCATGAAATAAAGAATAATATTAAATACAAACAAAAAAGTTCCCCAATTTCCAGGATGTCTTTCTTCCCATTTAAAATAAAAAGCAATGAGAGCAAGAATAAGTAAATTTAAAACAAGAAGACCAAATATAAATTTCACGTTCATATTCTGTATTTAGGTGTGATTAAAATTGATTGTTTGTTTTGCTAAGCTAAACAAACAATATATTGATAGATTAGATATGTCCAATAAGGCACCGTATGCGATCGCGCCTTTAACGGCAGGAACACCACTTCAACCGTGGATGAGTTTAGCTCGAAAGCATCGTCATGAACGTGATAATTTGATTCATTTTGATGAACCAACTCACGTATATACAGTAAAAGGGGATAGTCGTGGTTGGATTTCTTGTACTGGATTTCTTCATGCCTTCTTTCCACATCAAGATACCGATGATATTATTACAAAAATGATGAAGAGTAAAAAATGGCCAGAGTCAAAGTGGTATGGAATGACACGGGAGCAAATTAAACAAGCTTGGAAAGATATGGGTAAGGAGGCGAGTGAAGCAGGAACCGCAATGCATTTAGGAATTGAAATGGTGATGAATGGAGCAGAAGATGAAGTTGTTCCAGAAGTAAAAGAAACAAAAGAATGGGAGTATTTTCAAAAATACTGGGCAAAAGATTCTGAAATTTGGGAACCATGGCGCACAGAATGGGAAGTTTGGGATGAAGAACTTAGACTCGCAGGTTCCATCGATATGGTCTATCGGAATAAATTGGACGGTACGTTTGCCATTTACGATTGGAAACGTGCGAAAGAAATGAAAATGGAAAATCCATTTTCAAATGGATATGGACCTGCTCAAGATCTTCCAGATTGTAACTACTGGCATTACACACTTCAATTGAACGTTTATCGCTGGTTATTAGAAAAACATTATAATTTAAAAATCAGTGAAATGGCTCTAGTTGTTCTCCATCCAAATAATAAGAGTTTCAAACGTTTCAAATTGAACCGTTTGGAAGATGAAGTTGAAGAAATGATGGAATGTAGAAGACGCGCAGTAAAGCAAGGTCAAGGAAAAATGGTTCTCTTTGAAGATATTCAATCTATCCCTATTACACCAGCAAAGAAAACAACAAAACAGGGTACAATGGATAAATTCTTAAAAGTTAGACCTGCGTTTGTTCAAGATGAACCAGAACTAAAGTAAGAATCTAAGGTAAATTTATTTTTGTAGCGTATTTTAGACGATGTTTTAAACTCAGTGGAAGTTGTGAAATAGGGATTGGCTCGGCACCTGAAACATTGAATGACAATGTTCCAAGTTCTCCATCAGGAGTTTGAATAAATACAATCGCAGAAGCTTGCGGTTCAACTCCACCTGTTTGATTCGTTTCTAAAATGAGTACTTTTGGTTTGATTGGGTCATCCTTTTCAAACATAATTTGAAAAATAGATTTTTTTATTTCTTTTCCAACATATTCAAGTTGTTCTTTTGTTTGTAAAAAGGGAATATCTTCTTGTACAGAGAATGTTTCTGTAAATTCAAATAAATTGAGGCCCATTTCACAAAACACTTCTAACACAGACACAATTGGGTGAAAGAACAGCGTTTCACTTTTATTTCCCAAAAACATCTTTAAAGAAGGAGGAACAGGAAATAATTTTGTAGTTGGTTTTTTACTTTGAATAGGTTGTGTAAGAGGGGTTGGTTGAACAATAGGTTGTTTTAATGATTGAGTAACTAAACTAACTTTCTTTGGAAAAAAGTCTTCTGCTGGAGCAAGAATATTATGTTGTTGTTGAACTATTTCTTTTGGCGCATAGGTTGAAAATTCTTCATAATGTTTGGGTTGTTCTGATTCCTTGATGCGCCATTGCATACGAAGTAATTCAGTCCAAGCAGGAATATGTTCTGGAATAATGTATTCATTTCCAGAACGAAAGGCATCTGTCAAGATTTGGTATTTACTTACTTTTTGTAAAAGGAGTTCATCTCGTTTCATTGGAAAACGAATGAGTTCTTCAAATAAACGATGAATTAAAAGAGGAATTACTTTTACATTGCTATGACCCAATTGTGTTTCTTCTGGTACGTGTAATGCGCATACTCCTTCTTCTTTCCAAGAACAACGGTTGGTACAATCGTCTGGATTTCGGATAACACGACAATCAACACGTTTAACAGAAGGTTTGCGTTGATTATATTCTACTGTTGGTTCTAACCAGCTTGTAATTGTTTTTTCAAGTTTTATGCGAAGTGCTTGGCGTTTTTCAAATAGGGGAATATTTGGATTTTCAATAACATCTCCTATTTCTTTTATCATGGAAGATGCCTCATTCGCCAACCAATTGGAAAATGTAAATCGAAGATGTTGATAAATTTCGTTGAGTTCTTTTGAATCCAATGATGCTTGAACAGATGGTTTTATTTCTGCAAACACTGTTTCGCGATCAATCATCCAGGGCAAACTTTTTGCGCGAGTATATTCCACAAAAGATTCTCCTTTTTCAGGCGCTTTAATTGGAATAAAAAATGTATTCCCCAAATGAAATGCGTATCCATCGTTGTCAAGAAGCAAGGGATTATTCAAACGAACAACTTCTGTAATTTCATATGATTTTAGCCAAAGGGGGTTCTCTTTTATGATAGGATAGAGTTTCGTTTCATAAAATACACGCGTTGTTTGACTATCGGCAACCTGTTCATAGACTTGGTTCCAATCAAAAAGAACAGGGATAGAATCATAAAGTAATCCATCATCAATTACTGGAACAACAATATGTGAATCTCCTTCTTGAAATAAAATATTCGATACGTGATTGTTTATATCGCGCAAAATACCACTGACTGGAGCAATTTTCATTGCGATTGATAAGGGAATAAGTGCCTCAGATTGAACATTGGGAATTTCTGTATAAACTCCTAAACCACTACTCTTACACATTCCAAAATATTCTTGAACACGCTGTTGAACAATGGAAGGCCATGTATCTTTAGTTTCTTGTGTAAAGTAAAATAAATTTTCATGAATATTTTCTTCAACATTATTGTTTGTGTAAAAGACAGGTTCCCAAATCTTATATTCTGGATTGTAGGTGATGAACGCAATGTCGCACGTATCCATCATATATTGGGTAACTCCATATGGAGGACAGCGTATTTGAACTGAACCTTTATTGACCTCTAACATAATTACCAAAAGTCCATTTGTTCGTTCTTCGCGAAGAAACATATTGTTTTGTGCGAGAACATGTGCGTATTGACGATATTCTTTATATAATTGTTTTTGTTCAAACGAATCTAAAAATGCGTTATAAGCTTTATACAATCGAATAAATGATTCTTTGTGTTCTCCAGTTTCAATCGATGTTTTAAAATTTAGTTTGACCCAATCTTGTAAAAGTTTATCATCAGGTTTTTCAATTGAGGGAGAGTAAAAATCAAATAAAAAGTTTCCATAGTTCAAAGCTAAAAAACGTTGTGGTGTTATAAGGTCGCGAAACATTTGTTTCATGTCTTCTGCTGATTTTTTGCTGTAATAGGGTGCTAACGCAGAAAAGAATGAATCTGTACGAATTGTTTTTGTATTATCAACACCTACACGGAAAAAACCAGATACACTTGCTTGCTGTGTTTCAAAATCGGTAATTATTTTCCAGTTCGCATGTTCTTGGCGTACAAGTTGTGGAATGGCAGATTGGGAAAAATAGCGTTCAACAGGAGCTTGTAAAATTCCAACTTGCGAAACGTATTTAATAACTTGTTTTTTTGTGTCTTTATCAAGAACAAGTTTTTTTGTTAAACTAAGTGGAAACTTTTCTGCCCCAACTATATAGGCTGTGCGAATGTCTTGTAACTGTTCTTGTATATCAACTGGCATTGTTTCATCTTTTTCACCTTCACGAAGAATTTCAACAACATCACCTGGTTTATTTGTTAAAGAGGTTTGTTGTGTTGTAAAAAATCCCTTTTGCTTTTTCTTAAATGGTTCCGTAAAAAATGGATTTGATTGAAAAATTGGTTCATCTTTTGCTTTTAAAAAACAACAAGGAACGCCAAAATTATCAGGATGTGCGCCTTCTTTTAAAAAACGAACAGCTAAATGTGGTAAAATTTTTCCACGAATTTCTGGAGCACGACGAATGACTGCTTCATTTGGATTAATGGCATCACTTTTGACTAATCCCTTTTTACAAAATGGACATGTTTCTTTTTCTTTAAAATTTTTATTTCGATCTTCATTTGCATAAAAATCTTTTCGTAACACAACTATTTCATCATTTCGGCACCAAAATTCAGAACACAAATAAATATTGGCTTGACCCAAAGGAAGTTTTGTCCCATATCGTAACGTTGTGATGACTTCCGTATCTTTGTGAGGTTTTTTTGGAATTTTTTCACCATCAGAAAAAGGAAAGTCAATAAATTGAACATCACCTTTCGTAATATCATCGGTATATGTTAATTTCATGCGTTTGTAGTCTTCTTCAGTGATCGCAATTGGTTGTCGTAAATCACGTGCTTGGCATTTTCTTGGATAAGGTTCAAATCCTTCTGCGTCCCAGTCAAATAATTTTTTGTCTTGATTTTTCAAACGTCGTAAAAAATATCGTTTCACAGGTAATTTTTTCAAATCTTGGGTGGCACCTGTGAAGTCTTCCTCTTCGTCTTCTTCATCACCTTTTTTCTTCTTAGATTTTTTCTTTTTTTCTTTGACCTCGGTTTGAATATCTGCTTCAATATCTTTTTCTTCTTCAAATAGCTCTTTACGAGAAGGCAACTTTTCCTCATGTGTCGTAACAAGTTGTGTTTGGACAGGAGCCTCGTCACCAAAATCATCAAAATCATCAAATAAATCGCCAAAGGATTGTTTGTCTGAAGTTACCTGTGCGACCTTTGCATTTAAGGCGGGCGAACCATCAAGACCTGTATTTATTTCAAGAGAAGCATCTTTATTTGCTTCTTCTTGTTCAATTTCATCTTCTTCTTCTTCATCTTTCGCAGCATATGCGTCACTTTTTCCAAAATCATCAGGGGTTGTTGAAATAAGAAGTGATAACAATGTTTTAATTTGAACAAGTGCTCTGAGAGAATCAATACGATACGTATGAAAGGTGTAAAGTGGATGTTTTTCAAAAATGGCAATATCAAGACCAGGGTTATTTGCTTGAACATAGTCTGTTTCCAAAGGTTCAACAACAGTTTTTTCCATATTTGTCGAATCATCTAAGAAATCTTTGACTCGTTTAACTGCTACATCATGCGGTACATTAAATTCTTCTTCGTATTGTTTAACAAATAATGGAACAGCAGAGATACCTTTTACTTTTTGAATATCCATCATTCTTCGTAAAAAGTGGAAATCGCGACTTGCGATACGAAAATTATCCACTAATTTAAAACGTAAATACGCAATGGGTCTTTGTTCATCCAAAGGAGATGTTGTAATTTGAAAAAATGGTTGAAAATAGGGAAGAACTTTACCAATTTGTTTTGCTGATATTTTTGGTTCAAAGCTTTCAACAGTTAAAGAAAGAACTATATAGGCATCGTCTAAGGAAGCATTGGAAGCTGTAAAAAGGGGTGTTGGTTCAAGTTCATCAACTTTTGGCTTAAGTTTTGGAATGGAGTCCGTGAGTTTTGTCATAACATCGCTCAGTTCCAAAAGATCCGTTTGTGGTGATAAAAGTTTTTGACCTTCATTAGGTTGTAGAATCATTTTGGCATGACCTGATGAAAATACAAAAAATGTGCCATAGAGGGGTGGAATATTTCCTTGACTTGGATGAACCATAAATTTAATCATAACTAAATCTTCATTTGGTGTCAAAGAGGATTCTGTAGCCCATTGAAGTAAAACATCTGGATCTTCCATACCTGGAATATTCGCAGGTCCAACAACATACACTTTACTCAAAGGAGAACCATGGGTACTGTAAAAACGAATGTACGGAATAAATTCACTTACAGGTGTGTCATAAAAAATTGTTTCTAAATCAAATCGTTCATATTCATCTTCATTGACAGTTATGGGTTTCCATAAAAATCGCAAGTTTCGAAAATGAATAAAACTGAGAGGATCGCCAATTCCTGAATTACCAGGTTTTTTCAAACTTTTTGTTTGTAATAAATTGTTACACGAATTCACAAGTTCTGTTTTATTTGTAAAACGTTCAATACGCTGTTCTGTATAACTAGCAACTTCGTCTGATAATTCACCTGAATTTTCAAACTGTCTTGGATACGATGGAAAATACGGACGAAACTTTCCATTCCAATCTTTTTTGCCGATAGAGTCGCGCTCACCAGGATACAATTCCAACAAATCCAAATACGAAAATAAGTGAATACGATATGAATCTTTTGAAATATGAAAAAGGGTTGATTCAAGCATAAATTGTTCGCGGTTTGTAGTGTTGATTCGTGTAGAAGAACCATCTTCATTCACAAATATGGAATCAATACCCCCTTTAACACGTTCAAACGGATTGATTAAAAAGACTGGTTTATTGTCTCCATCAATTTGTGAAAATTGAAAATGTGAATATCCAGCTGATTCATCGTCTTCGTCATTTGCGAGCAAAAGACAAACATTTTGTGGATGATACTTGAGTTCTTGTTTTTCCATGTAAATACGTATTAGTAATTCACCAATTGTGTAAAAGGGGTATAAATCATCAAAGACGAGTTCTTCAGGTTCATCTTCAGGATGATGAATGACAACTTCCACAATATGTTTGGAACTATCACGTAATGAATCAAGATTTGTGGGTCGGAGAATCTGACTCACAAATTCATCATAATCTGTTGGCTCCGCCATCTAATCTGCCTTATCCTTTCTTACGAAAATGTTAAACCATCTTTCTTTGGGTCATAAGAAGGTGAATCCGTTATTTGAAGACCACAATAACTTACAGGTCGTGCCTTAAAGTTTTGATATTCATAAATTCCTGCTGCTTCAGCTTGTTTTAATAACCAAGCAAAGTTGTTCCAAAAATCAGGACCATGGCCAACAGTAGGTGTTATGGCATGTGCCATTTCATGGAGACTTACAAAGACCATAACATTTTCATCAACAAGGCTTTCATTACTTCCTTCGCGTTGTCGGAGACACAAATGTACTTTTTCACCTTTATTGACACTGTAAGAGGTGTGTTCTGCGTCAGGAGTTGCTTCGAGAAATCGTGAAGGTTCAGGTGTAAAGTTTTGAACCCATTGGCGTACTTGTGGTTTATCAGGAAATTTGGATTTTAAAATTGTGTAGAGTTTTGAAATTTTTAAACGAACTTTTGCAATTAAATCGGCAGCTTGTTGTTTATCAGACATATCGCGAACACGATAGACACGTCCATCCACAGAACTTTTGACATCCACAAGAGGGTAACTTTGATTTCCTGCTACAGAGGATTTAATAGTCTGTAAAGCATTTGAAAAGAGACTTTGAAGATCAGCCATCTGATTTTGTATTTGACTATAAGTAAAAAACAAAATCGATTATGAAAGTTATTTAAGAACCTTAATTTACTTCAAAATCACGACGATTTACATCAGGTTCAATTGTGGAGTTATTAAATACACTGACAGGAACTTGAGGATTGGGTGGTTCAGAACGGAGTTGTAAGTTGGCATTACGCAAACTTTGTCCTACAGTATTTACACCAATCAAGGCACCTGCAGATAAGAAGTTTTTGCCTTTCAAGGAACCAGTGCCCATTGGGTTTTGTTGAGCCCATACAGAGTTCATGTCCTTGGGTAATAATTCGCCGGGCGTGAGCTGATCACGTGGGTAGCAACCAGCAGGAGAATCAGCACTACCAAAACTGGCTGGACCACTTACATCTTCGTAATCACCGAATCCTTCTTTGAAACATTTTTCATGCATAGGATTTTTTTGGCAAAATTCTGCTCTAAATTTAGCACATTCTTGTTTATCCATTGTTTCTTCGGTACATTGATTTTCAAAGCCTGCTACATTAGGATTACCCATTGTAGTTGCTGCTTGACCTGCGCCAGAGTTTTCATTAAGTCCAGCACCCTGTTGATAGTTTGCGTTTGTTCCCATTGTAGAAAACCCTTCAGATTTCATCATACCAAAGAATGTTGGATCAATTAAGTACAAACCTGCCAAAACGAGGGCAATCACTGCCAATGTTAAAATGATCGAACGAGTGTCTGCCATTTCTGCTTCTGAAATAAGGACAGCCAATATTTTGTGCGGAAAAACCAACTTTTGGGCTATTCGGTTTCGTCATCCGTAGTTTCCCAATCCGTATCCTCACCGTAGATTTTACAATATTCTTGTGTGGCATGTTCAGCTTGGAATAAAGCTCTTGCCGCCTTGGTTCGAAGTTTCAAAACCCTTTCCTTTTGCTCTCTGCGCCGGGTCATTGCGGATGATTCGGGTTCTTCAAAGCTAATCATGAGTTGTTCATCAGCTTTTGTTTCCACGAGTTTGAAAAAAAAATCAAACTTTTCTTTTGAAATTAAAAGTCTTTCAATTTCCCATGTACAAGAACCTTCAAAATCTTCAGCAATCGTTTCGGTCGGAAAATGAAAGACAATACGTTGTTCAAGCCATTCTTTTGTCAAAGGTTTGCGAAACCAACCCTTTGTTTGTAGGATAACAGATTCCATAAATGAATCTTTCATGGATGTGTAAAAGGAAGATAATGGGGGAGTGTATTGATGTTCGGCATCACGAACAGCTTCACACCGGAAACCATCTTTAATTTCGGACAAATAGATTTGCTTTTCAGCGTCAAATGTTGGCTTTAGAATCTTCATCTGCGTGGATTTCCCCAATGGCTTTTTAACCCTCGCTCTTAGATGTCACAAGAAGGTCTTCATCCTTGGATTGAAAAGTTTGTTGATCGCACCATACAAATGTTACAAAATGATACATTGAAAAAAAAGATTCAAATCCTATTATTACAACCCTTTTTACAGTATTTTATTGAACTCTTGTTTCCGTATGTAATCCTCGTTTGTGTTGTGTTTGGTTTAATGATAATCATGATGTTGAGCATCTTAGCTTTATTAGTCTTTCGTATGAGTCCAAATGCGGTTACAACGGTATCGTAGTCTAGGTTTGTAGGTTAGATGGCAGAACAAGTAACAACAACGGGGTTGCCGGAGTTAATACGAAGTTGGGTTCATTATGATAATTTGGCAGCAACACATAGTCGTTTGGCACAACAAGCCCGGACGGCAAGAAGTATATGGGAAAAACAGGTATTAGACCATTTAAAACTCAATAACCTTATGAATGCTACAATTCAAATTACAAATGGGCGTTTAACAGTTCAACAAGAAAAACACGCACAGCCATTAACTATGCAACGTTTAGAAAGCTTACTTCATGAATATTATAATACAAAACCGGCAGGAAGTGATGATGAAACATCAGACATTCTCGAGTTCATTCGCAAAAATCGCACACATACTGTTGAAACGAAGTTAAAGAAGAATTAATATGATACTATAGTAATATATATTCGATTTGAATAAAATGTCCCGTGTATATCGTCATTCTCAAAAAGATTATGTGGATTGGTTACATCAAAAAATTTGGCTTACAGGAAATGATAAAGGGTATCGAAAAGAGTATATCCCCTCCTTTTACAATAGTTTAACACGATTTATGAAAAAAAAGGGTTATAAAATGGATGGTCGTTGGGGGAAAGGACCTGCGATTGTAGCTCGTTGGTTGTATGCAATTCACGTTCATGAAGTTGCAAGAAAAGAAAGTTGCCGACCTCTTGGATATCCAGATATTATTCATCGCGATTGGCCTGAAGATCGTGATGTATTTGATTTTGAAATCGATTTAGAATCAATTGATGAATTTATGGACAGTTGGAAAAATGTGGAAGATATGGACTGTGATACACATCAAGGATTTCGTGTAAAAACTGAATTACAAAGATTTTTATACACTTATGTTGATATTGACAACTCAACACAAGGTCGTCGTATGGCAAAAATTCTTGAACCATCAGATACAGAAGATTCTGACCATCAAGAAGAGTATGTAGATCTTATGAGTGGTGCCTTTGGTACCACGAAAAAGATTTTAGGTTACAATACTATTTAAGACCATGCGTGGGAATTGAGAAAAGGTCTAGTAATTCAAACTGATAAATCAGCTTGTAACTTAATTCCATGAATGACTATTGAATGGATTTAATCCAATCGTATCAATTTCAGATTTGTACTGATTCACTTTCTTGTCGAAAGCTAATGCATCAGGACTAATAGGAGCTCCTTTTGATATTTCTTCAGCATCATGTTGTGATTTAGGTGGTTTTGCGCCGTAGCAATTCACACCAAAGCGCATTTCAGGGTTATCAAAATAACCACCATTTAAACCAGGACGACCACAAGCCATGCGTTGTTCTTCAGGACCCAATTGAAGTTTCTTATAAGTTTCATCTGATGTTGGATAAACTGCCATTTGACCTTGGGTCCATCCGTAATTACACCAATCAGCTCCTTTTGACCATGCTTCTTTAACCTGGTCATAAGTGGCCAATTCAGCCCCTAATGCCTTACAAAGTGGTTCTGCGTCATAGTAGGTGTAACGATTAGAACTCACATTAAATACTTCTTTACCACCTGTCATAGCTCCACCGGGTAGAATTTTTTCAATATTTGTTTCAGCTTTCTTGATATCTTTACCAATATCTTTTTCTAAATCGCCAACTCCTTGTTCCACTTTATCAATGGGTGTAGGTTGATCTCCATTCGGATAGGCAGGTGGAATTGGTTGGGTTGGACTGAAAAATCCCATTACAATTTCTTTGACATCTTTGAATAGCTTATCAATTTGTTCTTGGAACATAATGTAAATTGTTATAAAGATTGCCACAAATGCCGTAAACATAATTAATCCAGACCATTCGCCTAAACCGGTCATATTAGCAGCATTTGTTCCAAAACTTGAATTTGTATTCAAGCCTAAATTATTCATCGCGTTCGTTACAGCTGAATTTGCTACGTTAAATGTATTTTTTGCGGCATTATTCACCATGTTTAATGGTGCGATCATTGAGTTCAAAAATACATTATTTTTTGGAACGTTGTTGGTTAGGTTCGCGTTCATCTATTGAGATAAGAATGAAAAGTTTAATCACAGGATTCATTGAATTTAAAAAACAAAATGGTGTTTTGATGTCAATGTTTTTGCTGGATGAATCCTGTAATGAGCTAAAAGCTCTCTTGATCCAAATTGAGAAATTTGCAGTTTCAATAATTTTGCTGGATGGATCAAGAGAGATTTTATAAGGCGAGATTCGGAAGACCAAGAGCATATAGCCAATGGTAAAATACTTGCGTATTCACATTCAATACAATGCTGGAAGAATCTCACGCGATCCATTATTTTGAATGAAACTCAGCTAAATGTAAGTTTCACTGTCATAACTACAAAGAGCTCGAGTGAATCTTACTTATCTGGGCTCCCTTTTGAGGCGGCACAGATGTTTAGAGCGTCTGTTTTTTTCGTTAATAAAAATAATTGCTGGATGGATCGCGTTAGATTCTTACATATGGAGAAAATCTCCCTAGAACCATAGGGTAAATTTTTAGCAAAATTTCTAATATGTTGCTGGATGGTTCTAGGGAGATTTTTGATTGGAGAAAATCTCCCTAGAACCATTGAGATAAAAGCAATATTTGTTTTTTTCAAAAGGTTTGCTGGATGGTTCTAGGGAGATTTTCGGGCTGGATTCTATGCTAATAATGAATACAAAGGTTCGGTTATTAATTGCTGGATGAATCCACAGGTGTAGGCTATAAAACGCCAATACCAAACAACCTGATAAATCAGTTTATTTGGTGTTTCCACCTACTTATGTAATAGGGGATGTCTTTAAGTCTTTGGTTGTTCAAGCTGCTAAATATTTATTCATCATTTCGCGGACACGGTCGTAGCGTGAATCATCAAGGACCACACGCATACCTTCATAAGGAGTTTGAACTTGAATACCTTTTCCTTGAAGAGCTTTCAACATAGCAGGAGACCAACCAGAAAGTTGAACTACACCTTCTTCATGGGCTTTTGCGTGAAAATCTTTGTATTCAGCGCGCAAATTCCAACAGACAATACGAGGAGGTTGATAACCGTATTTTTCAAAGTTGCTGCGGATCATTTGGAAGTGCGTTTGCCAAGGTTGGGTTTTTGTATTGCGTGTGTAGCTGTTGCCTGTGTAATAGGAGGATTGATTTGCTTGACATGCTTGATCAAATCCCATATCCGTAAAAACAAGTAAATCAGTGGGGGCGTCTTCAGGTTTCACTTTATGTTCAATCATGCGTTGAAGAATACAATCACATGCTTTTTGGAAATCTGTGCTGAGTCCCTGTCCAAGAGATCCTGTAGAAGTAACTTTTTCACGCAGGGTCTTTTTACCAGCAAACGAGTACCAATGTGGTTCAGAGTCAAAGGTGAGAATATGATCCTTAAACGCAGGGTCTGCGATTTCACTAATTAAAATCCCCAACGCCAAACTCACCTCCTTTGGCACACCATCCATAGAACCACTAAAGTCACACATGGGAACCACTTTGCCTAAACCACCTCCCTTTAACACTTCATTGCGAATCGCATCCCATTGCGCCTGAATCACATCATCTTGTTCCTTTGAAAACCCATAACGAGTGTGTAGAATCTCACGGACATGTTCGTGAGGCATCGTGGTTGTCGCACCTTTCATTTCCACTTTGCCTGATTTCACATCTTCCATAAATTCTTCAAAATGTTCTTTACAGGTTGAACGGTCTTCATTATCAGGATAGCGTTCTTCCACAGCTCCTCTATGACCTTTCTTTTGATTGAAAAAGGCAAGTTTGTTGCGTTTCATCAGTCTGCCAGGAACGCGTTTGGGAATAATCTTTGACCATTCTTTACCACACATTTTGACTTCTGTCGTATCCGCTTTTTTGTTAAGGTAAGCCATTGTTTTGCGGTAAATACGACGGCGCTGGTTATCTTCTGCGGGTGTAAAAGGGAAGAGTATATCAGCAAAGTGTTTGGATAAGGCATCGTATTTAGAACCTTCACGAGGCAACCATTTCACCAAAAGAGAAGGATGTTCGGCTTCTTGGTCTAGTTGGAATTGTTCCAAAACGATGCGATCCACCATTTCTTGAACATCTGGGATAAGTGTCACAATACGCCACAAATCTTTCCAACAACCGTATTCAGGAACCAACGCCAGGATATCACGAGACCATTCCGGTTTTTGTTTATGAATTGCTTGGAAAAGTTCGTAAAAGAGGTCACGTTCGCCTTTACCACCACGAATATCACGGCACTGAAACATCATAACAACAAGATCACGATACATGTCTTGGGAATTTGTATTAACAATTGCTTTCACACATTTGTCTATATATTGAAAATCTTGCCCACGAACAAGTTGGGTAAATAAAACGACGCGAGGATCACCAACACCTTCTTCAGTATAAACATCACTTCCTTTGACTCCAGATTTTGTTAAAGGGGTATTCATTGCTGCTACAAATGCCATATTGACTATCATATTTATGTCTAAAACCTTTAGACTTCATATCTAAAGTTTAACTTCTATGTAGCTTCAATATGAATAAAGTTGCTCCAGAACCTTTACCTTCTACAATGGAACAACTTTTCCCAGAACATATTTGTTACCATTCGTTTGAGGAACGTTGTAATAATCAAGTGTATGACCGTATAGTGAAATATCCATTTTGTTTGAAGCATCGTTGTTATTACGCCCAAATGAACGGATTGTTAGATTTCCAAACCATTCCTTTAACAGAAGAGCAACAATCGTATTTATTAAAAAATCTTGAAGCTGTGCGTTTGGATTTTCAGTTTGAGTTAAAACAGTACAAACGTTTTCGTCCAACTGGAACAGAAAAAAAAAATCTTGTATTTGAATATATTTTGAATCAAAAATATAATACAACACCACAAGATGCGGTTGAAACATCAAATACAAATATTTTTACAGAAGTTGGTCCTTTTCCATATAATGAAAATGAACAAGTGAGAGCCGCAAATGAACCACAACAGATTTGGGGAAATGTACAACTTTTTGATGAGCGTCCTATTCACGCAGATAGTCAAAATGTTCATCGCACAGAAATTCGTATCGCACAAAACCCAATGTTATTTGATTTACTTCGAACACATGTAACAGAAGTCAATTCAGACAACCTAATCAAAGATATGAAACAATGTATTTTAAATAACTTTATTGAAAAAACAAATACGTTTGGAAAGATATGGTATTCATTTGTTGGCACATCCTTATCAGCGTCAGTTCGACTCTTTGAAGTAAATCTGCGTGTTCAAATGAAGGTAAGATAACAGTTTTCCTATTTGAATCCTGAAACAAATCTTATTCGTCGTTTTTCATACAAAGAAATAGCCAATAAAATCATGATACGCATTTTAGCTTCAAATAATCGCAATGAACTTGCTTTACGAATGTTAGAGGAGGTAAATGAAGGAATGGGATATTGTATGACTGGTAAAATAACAAGATTATTAAATATTTTTACGGGGTTTCCTGAATTTATCCAATCGGATACACGAAGTGTAAGTGAAAAAATTCAGGATATGATTAGTGAAATAAATCGCACAGAGAATTCTCTACAAGAAAAAGAATGTCGTTTACGAAATGGAATGGCTGGTATAAATGTTTCTATAGAAGAACAACAGCCTTGGTTGGAAGCATTGCGAGAAGCAAATACTTAGACACCAGCTTTTGGATCAGTAACAAGTAGGCTGGTCTTTTTAAACACCAGCATCTGGAGGAGTGCGGTTACCACCACGCATATTCAAATAATTGCGTTGTTCAGGTGTGGTACAGATACATCCCATATCACTGCTAAATGAGGAACCACAGCATTCAGGTTTGGCTTGATTGTCTCTGAACATAAACAAGTTGTCAGGACCTACTTCAAATTTAGGAAAGTTTCCTTGTAAAGGTTCATTTGGTTTGGTGTAACGCCATGAACTTACATTGTTACCTGTTTGAAGACGGATACCATCAAACGCACCAATAGGTTCATAGGTATCTTTGGCACCTCCTGGGGAGTAACTTTGGAAACCTTCTGGAGGAGTAGGGGTAGAACCCATAACGTAGTTAGCAAACCCTTCACCTGTAGCACTCAAAACCGGAGAAGCATAGGACATCATTAAGATATTGGCTAAAATGAGTAATAACAAGGCACTCATAAGAAAAGTGGTGCGTTTCAACATTCTATCTTACTTACTCAAAATTGTTTTGCTTGTTGAGTATTTCTAAAACATTTTGGTAGGTACGATCAATACGGTTGTAACCAATTTCTGTAAAATCACGAACATTATTGTTATTTGCAAAAAAAGTTCCAGATTCAGTGATTAAGTGCCAACCTTCTTTTGTGAATGTCTGACAGGTTTCAAAAAGAGTTTCAGGTAATGGATGTTTCCAAACTCGTTTTCCTTCATAAAAAATCCAGGCCGAGCCATTTGGACCGGATAGAGGAACAAGCTGAGACGTATCGCGATATACCCCAAGTACTTTTGTAAATCCAGACGAGTCTTTAATAAAATCTCCCATTTGTACTTCATTAATTGAAATCAACCCCTTTGACTCTTCATATACAAGCGTATTGCGACCCAATAAACCGCGTCCTGGAACAGAGATACTTGATGTGTTATGAAGTGCTTGACGATTTAAAATTTCATATACTAGTCCTTCCCAAAACGCATTATGAATATCTGTTTCGGGTGAAAGTTCTTCCCAATCGCGAATTTTGAGAACAGGTGAATATGTAGATCCGCGAACGCTCCAACAGCGATCACTTGTATTCAAACAGTAAAGAGTTGAGGTTGTGTAAGAGGATGGTTGTGCTAAGGAATGGTTTTCTGCGGCTAACCATTTACCTTTTACATCATCAAAGACTAAATGTGATGAAGATAAATGAACTCCTTCAATACAAATAAGAGTTGCACCCTCACCTGTTGTTTGTAAAACACCTTCAATTATCGCACCGGATTCTAGTACATCGCCGGGTTTCACTTGTTCCACAGGTTTCCAAATATTGTTTTGGAGACCAACTAATGTTCCAGGAACAACGCAAAAGGCACCAGCCATTCCTGAAGCAGCCGCTCCTGCTACCGTTGAAGTTAAAATGGCAATTGTTGTAACAATAATTGGGATATACGGAAATAAAACAAACCATAAAAATATTGTAAGAATTACCAAAACAGATAAAATAATTAATATTACCTTAATAACATAATTAATTGTATTTTGAAGACCTTTTATTATGGACGCACCTGCAAATACGCTTGCTGCCGCAATACCAAATACGCGATCGAACGCACTGTTCATACGATAAAAGATGCGGGCAACTTGATACGTTATTCCTTGCATTTTTTGAAAAAGAGTTGAAAATATGGATGTTATAGGGGACATAAGTGAAGCAGCCGATGTATTCATATTTTTGACAACACCTTGTACTTGTTGTACATTGGTAAGCTGGGAATCAAAAATTTTTAAAACTGGAGCAAAAAATAATCCTAATGAGGCATCAATGACTCGACCTATACAGAATTGAAAGTTATCTGCTGAAAACTGAGTACGGTCAGAGGAATCCTCCTTTGGCACCATATGCGCCATTGCCATCACAACTGGTTCGCAACGACGTGAATTCCAATTCGCACGAACATCATTTAACTCTGTCGATGCAACAGTATATACAAAAGCACTTATAAAGACCAATGTAACGGCCAGAAGAGGAATTGCTTCTAGCATTCTAACGCTTGTCTCTAAAGTCAATTGGCTTCAATTTCCTTATTGCGTAGTGTATTGGAATAAACAAGTTCCGTATCAGGGCTATGAATTTCAACATAATCACGGAAAATTAATCCAGATTCTGTTTCAAGAACAGCAGAAGGTGAAACAACAAACGAATACATCGTAATAGAATGATCTAATTGTTTTACAGGAACCAATTGAGAAACACGTTTCCATTTATTAGTTATTGAATCCCATACGGCAGTTCCTGGTGTAAGAATTGTATCATTATAAAAACAAATATCCTTTACTTTCTTTTTAACCAGTCCAACAACCCGTCCATGTGTTAAAGGGGTGTTGAGTGAAATGTATTTGGCCGGGACAACACCAACGGCGGTTCGTATTTTCGTATCGCCGTGACAGCAGGTATCGTAATTAAAAAAACCATTTGTGGAACATGTTTGACCATTGAGTTGTGTTAAAACGTTTTCCATCGTATCCATATCTGCCTCACTCGATTCATCGTAATCGCGGAAAACAAAAGAACCAATTGGAAATTTGTGGGTTGTTGTATTTAAACAAATTAAAGGACGTTGAATTCCTCCATTCCACCATCCTACTGGTTTTGCGTCTGGATGTTCGCGTGCTTGAATCCATTTTCCATTGTGTAAAAGGAAGTGATTGGTACTCACTTCAATTCCTCCAGGTAACCAAACCATTTCTTGTCCATCTGCTATAAATTGAAATGTTGATGTTACTTCATCATTAGAATCTTCAAACACATCTCCAATCTTTACATCCTTAATTGGAATAACACCCCTTTTACAGATACGAACAGGTGTTTCAGGAGGGAAGCAAAAGGTGTCTAAGAAACGAAACAAGAATGTATTTCCAAAGTTTGTGGCGGCTTTTATTCCTGATGTTCCCATAAATATGATGGCATTCATGGTAGCAAAAATACGACCCATAAGAAACTTCATACGAATCGCAGTAGTTTGAATACGATAAAAGAAGGCTTGAACACGTTGTGAGAATTCACCAAACACTTGTGTAACACTTCCAACAATTGTCGCAAAAATCATACGGATAGAATTAATACTTTTGAGCAAGGTCATAAGAATAGAAACAAATTGTCCAAGATACGTATAAAAAGGTCCCATGGCTTCTTTGGCTCGTTGATCAAAACCATTTTTCAAACAAAACTCTAAATTTTCATTTGTATCATGGCCATATAAACCCGCTGTAAACATTACATCGGGACGACAACGGTATTTGGGCCAATTCTTTTTAACTTCTTCTACATCTATAAGTTTTGAAAAACCCACCAGGGCACCTATAAAGATAAGTGTCGTGAGGAGTAACCCTAACATCTGCTTTCAGATGATTAAAAAGCACGAAGCTTAATAGCCTCATTTATAGAGTCAAATGACTTTTAAAAGGCACGAAGCTTACCAGCCTCAACGTTTTATAAAAGCAAAATGCTTTTTAAAAGGCACGAAGCTTACCAGCTTCGGCGTATTGTGTCTGAATCCAATCGCGGTCATGTTTGAACACTTTTGCGGCACTTGGATTGGTTCGTTCGGTAAGTTTGGCAACAGCATTTAATTTACGATATGTACTTAAGGCACCAAATTCGCCAATGGCTTTACGAAGTGCGTCTTTACGGCCTGTTTCGGAAGCTTTATAAGAGTAACCATGTTTTGATAATTCACCTTTGCGAAGAGGTCCAATTTTAGGTGCGTCTTCAGGAAGTTTTCCTTTTTTACCTACATCTTTTACACAAGACGCAGGTACAAATGTGCTTTTGACTTTTGGATATACGCGAATTGTTTTTCCTGTGCGCGTGTGTTTTTTGAATCCGCGTTTTGCTATCATTGAACTTAAACGACGAACATATGCCTTGCGGGCAATTTGTCCAGGTGGGCAAACTTTACGAGTTCCAAAAACTCTTCCTAAACGATGTTTCATTGTTTGAGATTTGTTATAGGGTTTGGTTGAGTGACCACTTGTGCTGCGAATACACGCAGAATGAACATATTTACCAGTATTTCTACGGGTGTATCCGCGACGACGGATATATCCAGAGGGGCATTTACGTGTCAGACTCATTTTCTTCTTTATACAAAGAATTTTTTAATAATCTATCAATATGATTATGAGCAATGATAAAAGGGTATTCAACAAACATCATATTACACCAGTACTTTAAAAGAGTATCCACTTCAAAGTCATAGGGAGTATTATTGAATTGTAAAGAATGAATACATTCTGCGAGTTTAGGGTCTTCTATTTTTTGAGTTTGACCAGTTTGTAACGCATACAAAATAACTTTTGCTTGATCTTTTAATATTTGTCGTACATGATTAACATGACTTGGATCTTGTGTTTCTAATGTATTTTTTTGTAAAAGGTATGTATGATAATCAGCTAAGGCTTTTAAGATTGCTTTTAAACGTTCCGGAAGTCTTGAATCATCATCTTCATCTATGTGATATGGTTCCATTCTGCGATAAGACAATATAAAGTACAAGCAGAACAGACGCTAACGCAAATAAATAAATATTAGCAACTTCTTTACGAGTTTTTACAAATAACAACACAACAAGTATAAATAAAAAAGGAAGTAAGAGGTGGTGTGTTCGATAACCACAATACCCTTCTTTTACATCAAAACGAGAATCAACACGAGCTTGCGCTTGTGTTTCTGCTGTTTTTTTCATGATTGATTCTGGTGAATTTGGATCTTTATAAGCAGCAGATGTTCCTCCACCAGGAGTAATGACTGGAATATTTGGATTAAATGTTGGTTCTGGCGGTAAGGTACTCATTTCTTCTGCGTTTGATTTAGAGAATTGTTTCATACAACCAAAAGAGATGTCACAACGCCGCGGACCACCACAACTTCCTAAAGAAGAACCTGCTATTCCATTAGATCCTTCTGTTGCTCACGCACGTAATATTTTTATCCGCGAACAAATTGAAAAAGTTAAAGCACTCAAACAACAAGGAAAAACAAAAGATGAAATTAAAGCTGAAGCAAGTCGTTTTGCCGAAGATTATCCACAATTATTCAAAATGTTAGTTAGCAATGAAGGTTATAATGAAGCTACATTGCGTACTATGCTTTCTATGTTGGAAAAAATGGGTTCTAGTGAATTATCACAACACCAAGCGTCTGTTATCGTTGGACAACGTCTCTATGACAATTATGTGAAACCCGCCGTTGAAAAAGAAAACGAACAAAAAAAGAAATAAGAAATTAGTGTTTTGGAACTTTAAAAATATCACACCACATTGAACTTGTCTCAATATTGTGTGTTATCCATTTAGGAATTTCTTTTTTTTGAAGTTGTAGGGCATGTTCAATTGATTGTATTTGTAACTGTTCTTGAACTTGAATTTGTTCTTGAAGTAAATTTTGAAGTTTTTGCGGCCATATTGTTTTAATGACTCGTGTAAGAGGAGATTGTGAGTGTTTTTCGGCAGCCATTTGTAAATGTTGAATCCAATGTTTTGCTACATGTTCCCCTTTATAACCAACGCCAATAAAATATCGTTCTGAATTACAAGGACGACTGGTTGCAGGTTTATAAATCATAAATTCGCGAAAAAAGGAAGAAGAACAAATAATCAAGTCCTGTGTTGCGGGACTATACATATCAAATAACTTGATAATCATAACCCCTTCTTGAGCCAATGTTTGAAATCCAATTAGAAATGAAGCAAGAATTAATGAAAAAGAAACTTGTTCTTGTTTATCATAATCAACACTAAAATCAAAACCACCATCTGCTGTAAATAAAAAAGAACCAAAAGCTTTTTTTGAAAAGTATTTTTGATTTGCAGGAACAAGAACATTCCCTGTATTATCTGCTCCTGATTCAAGATGAATTTCAGAATGTTTTCTTAAAAAACCGATTGAACGTCTCCAACCAGGAATATTTGTTTTGGTTGGTTTTAATGTCATTGCGTGAATGTTTGTGATATTTAGTTTTTTTTGTTTTGCTTTTTCAATCACACATTGAATAAACCCTCCAGGTCCTTCACAAATATGCGCAGTTGAAAACGTTGGTGGAACAATTTCCCAAAATCCACATACGTCCAACATTTCTACCATTTTAAAATAGGAGCGACTAAGCGGTTCTAAATTTGCTATAGAGGGAAATGTTTCATCTTCAGAATTTGAAAAAATAGCTTCGTATGGATTTATAATTTTTTTACGCAATTCCCATTCATTCAAATTCTTAATTTTTTCTATTTTTGTCTTTTGGCCTTGAACATTTGAATGAGGTTGCTCAACCCAACCCTTTTGCTCAATGATTAGCGGAGGTAAAGGCATGTTTTCTAATGATACAAAATGAGTAGTTTCCCATGGCGGTTCGTTTTTCGCTGACATACTTGAAAGATGTTTTCAGCGTTTAGGTTTATACTTTAGAAATTGTAACAAGTTCAACATCATCTTCATCAAGAACAACATTAGAATTGGGCAATGTCATATTCATCTTCAAACGAGTAACAGAACAAATATCATCTGGATTATACGCAAGTTCTTCATCGATTTCTTCTTCGTTTGGTCCATCATCTTCTGTACGTAGAGGTTCTGCGGGTGGAAGATTTTGTTGGAGTTTCATCACTGCTATTTCATCCAAGAGAATATCTGCGAAAGCAGTTCCACCACGAATTGGTTGGCCTGTCATAATATTCGCAGAGACACCTGTAATAGGATCTACTTCACCAAATACTGCTGCTTTGAGTAAGATACGTTCTGTTTCTTCAAAACTTGCCTTTGCGAGAGGACCAATATTGAGCTTGTTGATACCATAACGATCCACAGACATCAAACGACCACTGCGGCACATCACATCCACAAGTAAGCCAAGGTGACGATAGTTAATTTGACCTTCTTCAAAGAGTGTTTGAATTTCATTCAATAAAACAACGCGTGTTGCCTCGATACCCAAGTTGGCGTAGATATCATGTACATGGGTGCTGTAAATACGTGTGGCATCTACCGCAGGATGATTCATGGCTTCCAAGAAGTTATTGCCATCAGTATCCAAAATGTATTCTTCTTTTGTTTCATACTTACCTTCTTCTGCGTTAAAGAAATAACGAGCATCACCTTTACGGAAAGTTGCTGCTTTGATACCAGGAACACCACGAATAATAACCGCATTCAAGAGTTTATTTTGGAATTTTTTGTAAAAGGCAGTATTATCAAGATTAGCAAGTTCCGTTGCGTTTTGATTGAGGTCAATGCGAATACGCATAACAAGTTTTTGACTGTTAAAATCAGAGTATGTCATGTGAATTTCATTATCAAAACGCTCACGAAGAACAAAGTGAATATCATCCATTGTAATATTTTTGTCAAACATGGTTTGACGATTGAGTTCAAGACGAAGCATCCACTTACTCCAAGCTGTTTGTTCCATTTGTTCTGTCATTTCAAAGAGTCTATAGAATTTGAGTAATTCACGGTCTTCTTTGAGAACAGAATTATCATCAGAAGGATCATAATAAATAGCTGTCTTTGTCACCAAATCACGGAGTAGAGTTAATTCTAGTTCTTGTGCGACTTCACGCGCTTTGTTCTTATTGTTTGCGTATTCAGGCTTGAGAGGGATTGTTAGAGAGGTTGCGGCAGGATTTTGTGTTGCCTTTAGAAGTTCTTTCAAACGAGGAACACCACGTGTCACATTTGATTTACTTGCTACACCTGCCAAGTGAAAAGTGTTCAAGGTCATTTGGGTTGAAGGTTCGCCAATACTTTGCGCTGCGATAATACCTACTTGCTCACCTGGTTGTGCCCATGCTTGCCAATTCTTTGTGACTAAAACTTCACAGAGAGAGTCAAAAGCAGATTGGGTGAAACGGTCTTGAATAATTATGCGGGTAGGGTTGAGGTAATAGCGAAGCAAGGCTGCCCAGATTTTGTGGAAACGTTGTGTCTTGTCCAACACAGCTTGAATACCTCCAATCACATACGCAGGAGTCAAATTGGTACGTTGTTGAGGATTCAAACCAAATTTAATTTTAAAGTTGAGTAAGAGACGTTCCAAATTCACTGCGGCATACACAGAACCTTGATTACCAGAACGGAAAACACCTTCAACCATCATTTTACGGTCTGCCATAACTTGTTCAGCATATGTTTTCAAGAGTTCTCCATCATCACCACGATCAATTGCTTCTGCCAAAATAGGAGACAAATCTACTCCTTGGAGCGCAAATTCTGTTGCGATTTGTTCATTTGTGAGTTTCACAAGTTCAAGAGGTTGGCTTTCAATCTTTGTTGCATTAATACCATCTTCACCATAATGGAATTGAATAATATTATTATTAGCATCACGAACAGTACCATCATAATGACTCATTGCGTCTTCCATTGCTTTTACAAGCTGACGTTGAATATACCCTGTTTCTGCGGTCTTTACAGCTGTATCAATCAAACCTTCACGACCAGACATTGCGTGGAAGAAGAATTCTTGTGGTGTCAAACCAGTAATAAAGGAGTTTTCGATAAAGCCACGGGCAGCGGGACCATCATCATAACGTTTAAAGTGAGGAAGAGTGCGATCTTCAAATCCATAAGGAATACGTTTGCCTTCAATGTTTTGTTGGCCTACACACGCAATCATTTGAGCAATGTTGATTGGACCACCTTTGGAACCAGCACGAACCATCGCAGTCATTCGGTTTTCATTGGCCAAAGATTTGTAACCAGTATCACCTGCTAATTCAGTAGCTTTGTTCAAGAGACCAAACACTTTATCTTCAAATTCTGCTTGATTTGTTTTACCTGTATTATTATCAAAGAGATCTTGGTGAATTTGTAAAAGGATGGTTTCTACATCCGATTTTTTGGCTTTGATTTCTTTGTTCATTTCTTGTTTTGTATTCATATCAGCAATCAAGTCACTGATACCAACAGAGAACCCGTTATACACAAGAAATTGTTCAATTGTATTTTGTAGACCATCAATCAAATTCACCGTATCTTTACTTCCGTAGTCATTAAAGGTTACATGAACAACACCCTTTGACGCTTTACTATAAATTGATTTGTCAAATTGACCTTCCAACACTTCACCTTCTTGAATAACCACCTTTTTCTTACTCGAGTTAGTCATTTCAAGATTAATAGGGGGGAGGAGCTGGGAAATAACTTGATGGCCAGTGAAGGAACCATTTTCACCTTTTGGTTGTGGTAGTTTCCCACTAAATTTTTTATTCCACATCATCAAGTTCATGAATTCAGCTTGATTAAAATTCACATTTGGACGAGTCAAACGGTAACTTCCAACAAGAGTATCTTGTACAATACCAATCAAAGGAAGTGCGTGACGTGGGCTGACAATTTGGTGAGGTACTGCTGCGATTTCTTCTAATTCTGTAGCTGCCTCAAGACTTTGAGGACAATGCATGTTCATTTCATCTCCATCAAACATCATGATATATTTATATCATGTGCTTATACTTTCGCATAAGATTAGACTTTACCTTAAGCTAGCTTTCACATGAAAGCAAACCGACCCCCGTCAAGTCGTTGCACCTTTTCCATAGCCAGAAGGCCTTAGGAACTTGGTTCAGGATTGCCCATTGCTTGTCTATAATTATGACTCGCATCCAAAAGAGTTTTTACGATATCCATTCGGTCTTTCTCCGTGGCCCCATTCTGTTTTCACAAAATAGTTCGTATCTTTTGGCTTTAGGGGTTTCCCTGAGTTTGAGGGTCTTGCCTATATCTACACTAGACTATAGACTAGGTGGTTATATTACAAATACTGAGAAATGAGTAGCAGTACTTATAGAGACACTTACACTGTTTTTCTTTTATGGAGTTGTCTCATCCATAGAAGCAGCCACCTGTTGCCGACTTTGATTAAAAGTATCTTGAATAATAGTATTTTGATTTTTATTTAGATTATCTACAAACATACATGCGTTTGCGTATGCTTCTTCTTCATTTACAGTTTTACCTCCAAAGCAAATACGTTTTTGGTCTTTCCAACTTTTCATATCTGCTGTTGTAATATACACCGCCACAAGAGAATTTGCGTTAGTAATTCTAACTTTTGTAATTTCCTTATTCGCAAATTCCTCTAACTTTGGTATATATCGTTCCAATGGATCATCACTATTGGAAATGTCTTCTGTAAAAGGGATGTTTAACTTCTTTATAAAGTCAAGAGCATCCAACCAAGCATCTTCAAACTTTTTATTTTTATGTTGGCCAAACACAACTCGTTGTGTAAGTCCGTTGTTTAATACAAGAGAACAATACACCAATCTATAAACACCGTTTTGTCTGATTTTACTCAGCTTTGCACTAATAGCCTTATTTACAAAATGATTGGCTATATTTGTTTTGCTTCGGTGTTTATTTTGAGAATGTCGCATAACATTGTAACCATTTGGAACAACTGAATTCAGTTTATCAATCCAGTGTGCTTCAAGGGCATCCAAATTATTAAGTTCATCCTTAACAATTTCTTCAATTTCAAATGCCTCTTTTCCAAAATTCAAAATGTCTTGTGCTAAAGGGGTATTGCTTTTAGAAGCACTGGATACATGATCGCACCATCTCCCTTTTACACCATAGTTATACGGCTTTCCATTTTTGTGTTTATGTTCTCTTGCTTGACCAACATATATTTTATTTGTTTCTTTACATGTAATTTTGTAGATAAATCCAAACTCCATTCTTTTATACTATTATAATATACTTTTTTAAATCACTTTTTTAATCGGCATTGTAAGGAGCAGTAACACTCACATTGAGTCGGAATGTCTTGTAAGGGAGCACACGAACACGGTGACCCATCATTGACATTCTGTGAAGAGTTGGCTGACGGTTGAAAAGTACAATATCTCCATCCATCAAATGACGATTCACAACATCACCATCATACAACACAATTTCTTTGGTATTTACGTGTTTTAGACTGATGATGCGACCATCAGCACGACGGATTGTTTTCGCCCCTGGATGCTTGTTTGGACCATTTTGGATATAACGGTACAAGCGTTGGATGTTATAGGGGGTTACTGTTTCAGGACGAATCAAGTTCATGGCAATCTTTTCAGGAACACCAAGTTCGCCAATAGAAATATTGGGATCAGGAGTAATAACAGAACGAGCAGAAAGTTCAACACGTTTCCCTTGAATGTTATAGCGAATACGACCTTCCTTTGAACCTAAACGTTGTTGAATAGACTTTAGAGGACGACCATTTCGCTGGGCAGAAGGAGCAATACCAGGAATTTGGTTATCCACTAATGTGGCAATGTGATATTGAACAACATTCGTCCATTCATCCACCATTGCTTTCGCAGCATTGGCTTGAATTTTTGCTTGAAGAGTATTGTTATTTTTAATAATTTCTGCGAGCTTGTGAGTCAAATCATCTTCAGAACGTTGGTTATTGTCTTGAATTACAGAAGGACGAACTTGAGGAGGAGGAATAGGGAGAACAGTACAAATCATCCAGTCAGGGCGACACCAGTAACGATTCAAGCCCATGAAATCAACATCTTCATCTGTGATGCGACGGAAGAGACGAAGAACGTATTCCACTTCAAGAGGTTGTTTCTTAATATTTTTGTCTTTGGCATCTGCGGAAAGTCCATCAAGGTCCTTATTTGAAAGAGATTCCACATTGTCCCATTCAGCTACGATACGAGCAATTCCTTCGCGGCGATAACGAGTAGGTTGGAGAGTACCACAACCATCTTCAGTATCGTGACCACAACGTTTAATTTCTTTACATTTGGTCAAAACATCACGCCAACGAGCTTCAGAACGTTTTTTCAAAAGTTCCTTATTACGGGTTTTGTCCATTAAAATTTTAGAACAACGAATACACACACAAGAAAGAATGTTTTGAATAAAGGGAAAGAATTGAATGTAATAGACTGGACGTGCTAAACGGAAATGCCCAAAGTGACCGGGGCATTTATGATTGGTTTGTCCGCAACTACGACATTCTTTTCCATTATCCAAAACACCCATTCGTGGATCAAATAATCCACCTACCTTTGGTTCATTTCCTTCATACGTTCCTGCGTTTGTGATTTCAACAACGGAACGGCGTTCAATCTCTTCTGGACTGAACACGCACATTTGGATACCAACAATTGGCTCAACATCAGAGGTTGGTGTATAGAATCCAGCGGGCATCTTCTAGTTTTGTCTTGCTATTTGATTAAGCCGACCAACAATCAATTTTTTATACTCTTTTTTTTAGACATAAACGCTTGCTAAGAGTTTATGTTAGAAATGCCCTCTTACAATCTTGAATTGTGCTCTACGCGCCCTGAAGTAGCAGCAATGTACAAAAATGAAGAACGCGAAAATACAAATGCTGGATTTGACTTGTTTGTTCCTTTTGATGTTTCTTTTGCCCCAAATGAAAAAAAATTAATTAGTATGCAAGTGAAAGCACGAATGCTTCATAACAATCAACATATTCCTTACATGGAAGATACAAACCCAACAGTTCATTATTGGATGCCTCCTCGTAGTTCTATCAGTAAAACAGGCCTCCTTTTACTCAACTCTATCGGTGTCATTGATAGAACCTATCGTGGAGAACTTATGGCTTTTCTTTGGAATACGACTGACAAAGTTGTAGAAGTGAAAAAGGGGGATAGATTAGTTCAAATTGTCGCACCTGACATGGGCCATATTTCTCGTATTCGTCTTGTAGATTCATTGGATGAAACTGTAAGAGGAGAAGGGGGATTCGGCAGTTCTGGACGTTAGTCCAGAACTGCGAGGCGTAGTGGATTTGATTTATCAAATTAATTTTTGAAAAGTATTTTTTTATAGCTTTCAAAAATTTATTTATAAAACTATTTAGCGTCTTCTTGAAATGGAACGACGATGTTTGCGTGTTTTGTTTTTATGACTTTTTATTTTGCGAGTTTTAATTTTATAAAGTTTTCTTCTTCCACCACCTCTTTTTACTTTAGTATTTATATAGTCACTAACTTGTTGAAATATATTTGTTTGTCCTCCTTTGTTTGGATGACCACCCTTTTTAGCCCAATTCCAAAAAGCTCTTTTTAATCCATTCGCAGCTGGATTACCAAGAATGCTTAGTATTTCAGATTCACTTAATAATGATCTAGAAGCAGCTGCTGCTTCCGCTTGTCTTTTTGCTTCCGCAGCTGCTCTCGCTTGTTTTTGTCTTTCTGCTTCCGCAGCTGCTCTCGCTTGTTTTTGTCTTTCTGCTTCCGCAGCTGCTCTCGCTTGTTTTTGTCTTTCTGCTTCCGCTTGTCTTTCTGCTTCCGCTTGTCTTTCTGCTTCCGCTGCTGAAGATCCAAAATCTTCAGATGGATAATATCCGGTTTGAGAACCAAATGTTGAAGCACCTGAAGCTGCAAATGAAGGAGAAAATGGTGGATAACTTGAAGAACTAGATCCCCAAGTACTAAAAAAATTACGAGTAGCTTTCTCATTTCGTTTTTTAGCATCTTGTCTTTCTGCGTTACTTGTATAAAATTGAGGATATCCTCTTCTATAAGCAGCAGCTTTAGAAGCTTCTTTTTGCCAAAGATATCTTTTATAATCAGCAGCTTGTCTTTGTAGTTCTGCTTCTGCAGCAGCTGCTGCCGCTTGTCTTTTTGCTTCCGCAGCTGCTTCCGCTTGTCTTTTTGCTTCCGCAGCTGCTGCCGCTTGTTTTTCTGCTTCTACATATCCTGGTTCTTGAGAACGACTTCTTTTTGATTTGGAGGAAGTCGCAGCAGCAGTTCCTTGTCTCCCTCGACTATGATTTACTGAAGGATAATTTTTATTTTTATTTTTCTTAGTACACGCTCTCCAGCAAGCAGAAAATACCCCTCCTGTTGCTTTTAAACAAGTACCGCAAGCAGATTTCACATTTGGTTTTTTATTTTCATTTTCATTTTCATTGTTAGAGGGAGAATATCCATAACCACTACTCATTCTAACATACACTTAAATTATTTTTTAAAACAAATAAATATGTTTACTGAACAACAACCTTGGGGAACAACAAATTACACAATTCTTCCAAATACGCGTACAAGTTTCCAAACGAAGAAACAAAAGGTGGATTTGATAACCAATCCGCATTTTGGTCGGATTCTTTTTTTAGACGGTGTTTTACAACTTGCGTCAGCAGATGAAAACATGTATCATCGCCCTTTTGCTATCAATGTTATGAAAAATCGTATTCAACCTCGTATTCTAGTAGCAGGTGGTGGAGACGGAGCTTTACTACGGGAAATCCAAGACCACGATGGAAAATTTAATCTAGGTGTAAAAGATATTGTTTTAGTGGATTGGGATGAAGAACTTGTTTATTACTGTACAAATGAAGAACCTTTTAGTTACGGAAGTTTTGATGATCCTCGGTTAATTACTGTTTTTATGGATATCCAAACTTTTTTAGATAACGAACCACACCCCTTTAACTCTATTTTTTTAGATTTATTGGATCCTAGTTCAGAAGATTTGGAATGGACGAAACAGCTTTTACAAAAATCTGTTGCGAAGTGTAATGGAGTTATTGGATTAAATGCTGGTTCTAATCCTATAGTAGTACAAGAACTCGTAAAATTTTGTGAAAACACCTTTCCAATCTGGAAAATAAATGTTAAAACAATTTACGTGCCAAGTTTTCAAGAACCTTGGTATTTACTGTTTATGACCTTTTTGGAGGAATCTGAACACCAGGGCGAACACAGAACGAACCCAGAAAACTTATAAATCCAACTAAAAGAGCTCCAATTGTAGCAGAATACAATGTTTGGCTATGATTGATGACTGAAAAAAGCGCTTGACAAGGACTGCTATCCATTGTCACGAGACTTTGAATAAATCCAAATACTCCTGATGGAGCACAATACATCACATAGATATGTGTTCCGCTCCATGCTACAAAAGCGAGACCAAGTGCGCTCGTTATCATCATAACGGAATTTGTTTGAAGAGTTTCACGGCTGATTAGACTACTCATTTTACACTACCTTAGAGATTCATATGTACATATACTTTAGATGAGTAACTGGTATGTATATTGTTTAGCGACGTTTGAAGAACCAATTCAAACCTATATTGGAGCCACAATTGATCCTGACAGACGCTTAGATCAACATAATGGACAGCAAAAAGGTGGTGCGCGTGCTACTGCGAAAAGACCAAACCAATGGTACCGTGTTTGTTATGTAAAAGGGTTTATAGATAACCACCAGGCACTTTCTTTTGAATGGCATTGGAAACATTTTTCTAGAAAGTTAAAAGGTAGTCCTCTTGACCGTCGTGATATTGGATTACAACAAACTATCGAATGGGCAAAAACTAAACAATTTCTAGATTTAGAAATTGTAAGTTAAAATGTTAATCTGTCTAAACCCCTTTAACAAAATCTTGTAGATGGATGAAAAAGGTGTGTTTCCAGTTTTGGTTGGAGGACTTGGTAACCAAATGTTTATCTTGACCGCAGGATATGTTATTTCACGACGCAAAGGATGTCCTTTGTACCTCACGGCAAATCATAATCATTTTAATCAACATAATACACTCCAAATTGATTACAAACAAAGTATTTTTCGTTATTTTGGTACGCATTTACCTTTTACAGAAAATGAATTTCGTGAAAAGAATTTCTATATAGACTGTAATAGAGGTGGGTTTCATCCATGGAATCCAAGCGATTTTGAAGTTGGTTCTTATTTGAATTCTTATTTTCAGTACTATCCCCCATTTGCTCCATTTGAAGCCGAAATACGGTACTTATATAAAAAAGGTTTAGACGAATTTATAAAACCTCTAGAAAAAACAACAGCATTTGTCCATATTCGTCGTGGTGATTATCTTAATAATCCAAACCTTCATTTTATACAACCCATATCGTATTATGAAAAAGGAGTTGGTATTCTATTGGAACAAAATCCTGATATTCAAGAGATTTTTGTTTTTTCAGATGATATTGAATGGGTACAACAACAACCATTTTTTCAATCAAATTCCCTTTTTACATTTATTAATGAACCCCATGAACTCAAAGCGTTAGCTCTCATGAGTCAATGTAGAGGTGGAGCTGTATGTGCGAATTCAACCTTTAGTTGGTGGGGTGCCTTCTTAGGCGCATATGAAATGCGCAATCCAGTAATTGTACCCAAACGCTGGATTAACGAACCTGTTTATAATTTATTTCCTTCAGAATGGATTGTCTTGGAATCCTAAAGCTTGTAACACACGTTTCATACATTTTTCATCCGAAAGATTTTGTTCTACAAATTGTCTCGGTGTGTAAAAGGGAAGGTTCATGCGTATTGTTTCTAATGCGTATTCAAAATCTTCAATTCCATCGATACGGAGTCCAGCTTGGGGACTCCACCAGGAAGCAGTTGTTGATTTTAAATTCTTCTTCCCTTCGTATTCACGATACGCACCGTATTCAACAAACATGCTTGTGGCATCACAAACTAAAATAGGAATATTGCGTGACAAACATTCTTGAAAAGCAAATCCCTGTGACTCGTGGCTTCCCAACCATATCACAAACTTTGCTTCTTGAAGAGCTTTTTGATATTCAGAATCTTGATACGAGCCATATGAAAATACGCGATATAATAATCCTTTATCATCTAAGACATGAAGAACTGTTTCCACTTCTTTTGGATCTCTTCGTTTTACATACACAATACAGTCCAATGTGGTTGTATGTAAATTACGTGGAGGAAGCAATTCAACGCCAAATGGAAGACTGATAAAGGGAATGACAGATTCACTTGTAAATTCTGCATAAACTTCTCTGTTCCATTCTGATAAACAGTTATATACCGCCCTTTTACTCCATTCAGGATTTTCTTTGCCACAAATGGCACCTTCAGGAAAAATAAAATGATGAGGACCATACATTATTTTTGCTCCAGGAACTTCGTCAGGAGAAATCCAAAACATTGGACACCATAAAATATTATAGTCTCTGTGTTGAAGACGTTCGCGTGAATTAGTTCGTTCGTATGTTATGTTAAATAATTTACACATGCGTTCCATACTTTGACGATTCTTAATATGACAATCGTCAGGGTATTGTAATAATTTCATATCTTGTGATTCTTTCTATTATCCTTTATGCTTTTGTAAAAGATAGTTTCCATAAACATATGTTTGACGATACGCAATTTTTTGAATAGGATCCGTATTCTGTTCGAAGACCTCACGAAGCCAATCTGCTACATCTTTTTTTCCTTTCAAGCAAGCATGTAAATATACTTTTTGAAATACCCAAGACCAATCGGGAGTTATATCAAATTCCATATGCTGTATATCATTCCAATACATTTGTAAATGGGAAAGTGTAAAAGAAGGTCGTTGAAGTATTTCTTTGATTTCTTGAACAAGTTGTTGGCTCACTCGTTCCATTTATTCTATCAAAGAAGAGAGTGGATATATTAAAGTCGAATGTGTTCCATAACAGCTTAACGCAATTTTATCTTCGTAAATATCAAGGCCATGAGGAAATGCTGGACATTTTATTTTTTGTATTTCACAAAGTTTAGTTTCTTGAATAGACCCTTTTAACACAAAAGAACCACATGTATCAAATGTAGCTGTAGAATAAAAAGTATCTTTGTAAATCATAATTGAATCAATATGACATCCTTCAAATGTTTTTGAATCTAATACTTTAAATACATTGCCATCAAAAGAACATAATAATATTTCAGCATCATAAATTTCTTTTTGCTTCCCAAGCCCTATTTCACGGTCATTAAAATTTGTACATATTATAGCAAAATCTTTATTTACAAACATAATATCTTTCATACGATGATTATTTCCTTGTATTTGAATATTTCTTTTTTTCTCAGTTGTTAAATCGTATTCGGTTATGACATAAGGTGAATTATTATGAGATACAGTTGTAACAGCATATAGTTTATTTTCAAACACATGAAGACCGTGATAATTAAAATTTGTATCTAGAACAACTGATTTTTGAAATCGCAAAACATCATGCTTGATTTCAACAATATGAAGAACGCTATTAAAATTAACAATATATATTTTATTATTGTAAAAATCAATCAAATCTGGATAATCAAGTTTGCCATTATATTTTATAAGCAGTGTATCAATTATACTAAACTTATGATTTCGAATATCAACCAAATAAAGCTTTGAAGCAAAACGATTCGCAATAACTAAACGATTTTTGGAAATAAACTTTACATCGGTGTGAGAGGGGATTCTTGATTCCTTACCAAAAAAAATATGTTGGGATTTAGATCCTTTGAATGGTTCATCGATTTTGATTTCCATTTTCTATTTTTATAATTTAAAACAAATCCTTACTTTTTAATTGTTGTAACTGGAATATTTTCATAAAATAAAATTAATCTATCAAAAATCTTTGGAATATATTTATTAACTGGAATACATTTTGAAAGATTTTTATCATCGAGTGTTAAAGGCGAATATCGTTCTTCACATTGCCAGTTTCCAAAACCACTCATTTTACAATGATAAAAACGGTACTTTTGATTCTCCATTTTTAATTAAAAAGTAATATGTACTTTAAATCAATTTTTATTCCATTGTAAAGTAAATGGCCATCTTTCTGTTCCATCGAGATTTGCGTATTGTGGATCATAATGGTCTTCTCTTTACAAAAGCAAATTATCCAGCCATATTACCTTTATTTGTATTTACTCCCGAACAAGTCAGTGATAAAAACAAATTACGTTCCTCCAACGCAATCCAATTTATGATTCAATCGTTAAAAGAGTTAGAGGGGGAAATACGGAGTCAAGGTGGAAAACTGTATATTGGATATGGAGATACAATAGACATTTTAAAATCAATCCAGTGTGAAGCGATTGTAGAAACCGCCGATTATACGCCATATGCGAAAAAACGAACCGCTGAGATAGCAGAGATGTGTAAAAGGGAAGGTTTAGAGTATCACGCCATTCATGATTCCTATTTAGCAGAACCTGGAACAATTAAAAATGGGTCTGGTAAAACATTCCAAAAATTCACACCCTTTTACAATATTGCCTTGAAGAAAAACATACCAGCCCCAAGACGTGCGGAACGATTTCCATGGCAACGCGCAACTCGTGGTGGAGGTAAAAAAACCCGTAAAGCTAAAACGTTTTCTTGGGAAGTGACGTTGGAAGAGATGGAACGCCGTTTTGTTCCTGAACCAAATCCTCATATAGCTATTAAAGGGGGTCGTAAGGAAGGATTACATTTAATCAAACATATTCCATCTGGATACGCTAAAACACATGATATACCTTCAATGAATACGAGTATGCTGTCAGCACACAACCATTTTGGAACAGTGAGTATCCGCGAAGTTCATGAAGGAGCCAAAGGGAACACTGCTTTTATCCGCCAACTTTGGTGGAGAGATTTTTACGGCCATATTATGGCAGATTTTGAAAACTTGTATAAAGTTGGAGCGTACGAATTCCAAAAGAAGGAATATGAACACCCTTTAACAGACAGTAAAAGGGATTGGTTTAACAAATGGTGTAAGGGTGAAACGGGTGTGCGACTTGTGGATGCGGGTATGAAGCAATTGTTGAAAACAGGTTGGATGCACAATCGAATACGGCTAGTGGTTGCCTCATGGCTCACAAAAGATATGAAGATTCATTGGCGACATGGTGAGCGATTCTTCGCACAACATCTCGTAGATTACGATCCAACCCAGAATATGATGAATTGGATATGGGTTGCGTCTGAACTTCCTTTTGCATCTGCTCCATTCCGTAAAGTAAGCGCTGAAGGAACCGCAAAAAAGTTTGACCCTGATGAAACATATGTAAAAGAGTGGTTGAATGAGGCATAAACTCACGAGTAAAGATTGCTTAGAAATGTCAAATACAGCTGATGAAAAATTTACCGCAAGGTTTGATGAGAAGCTCGTTGATCCTCCCACTGAAAAGTATGATAAGCCTGTTGTAGTTGAAAAAGTTCTTGTTATTGAAAAAGTAGTACAACAAACCCCTTTGACAGTTACAGTGGAAGTTTCAAAGAAAAAGAAAAAAACAATGTGCTCAATTCAGTAAACTTTAAAAAACACATATTCCCCTTTGACACCTGTAAAAGGATTCGCATCAAACTCCACTTTATTTGTATGAACTGTAAAATGGAGTTGAATTGTTTTTTTATTATAATAAAGTGTAAGTGTTTGTGTGTCTTCATTTAATGTAAATGTTCCTGAATGTTGATGTACACACTCAAATGAATATTCATCAGTTCCTACAAATGAATATGTAAATGTATTTGAAATATGTTCTAGAAACAATTTTCGTTGAAAGCCATTATCTTGTAAAAGAGGATATAGAAAAAGCTTAGTATCTGTGAGGGTTGTCATTATAAAAAATGTATGTATTTTAATTTTAATCAAACACAAATCAATTCCCCTGTTTTTTCATCACGACCACAACCCACGGGTAAATTTAAATCTCCTCGGAACAACGCAGGAAATGTAAAAAGAAATACAAAGGGAAGAAAAAATATAATCGGTCCTACCCATGTTAAAAACAAGCCAATCCCCCACCATGTAAATCCTTTTGGTAACAAGTAATACAAGGTTACCAAAACGGTTATGAGAATCGCAGTTCCCACCAAACTCCCTTTTACACTTGTTGATAAAAACAAAATCCAAAATAACCAAGGTTTAGTAAAAAACATTTCATACGGAAATGTTTCTGGGCCTGTTTGTTTTGGTTTTGATGAGGTATAGATTTTTGAATTATCATAGGGAGCAAACTCGGACATCTTTATTATATTTTATGTTTTACAAAATTATTTTCTTCATGTCTTCAATCAACAGTTTGTAAAAGGCATGACGATCCTTAAAATGACTACACCAGTTTTTTCTATCAGTTTCACGAAAAATAGTATCCGCTGCTTCTTCTAAGGTTTTACCTTTGTATTTCGTTAAATAATAAAAAAGAAAAGGCATAGTTCTTTGATATCCATTATTACAAAAAATAAGAATATTTTTTTCTTTTGCTATTTTTTCAATCATATCACAAGTTTCTTTTGTTCTTTTATCTAAAACAGGTTCATAAACAATCCCATAATCCAAAACAGTTATATACACTTCCCCTTTTACATCTTTGGTGAGTTCGTCAGCTATTTCTTGACTTGGTAATAAACAGACAATATGGGATATTCTTTCTTTTTTTAAAAGCTCTTTATTTAGCATAATATATTTATCTGAAATATAAACATTCTTTGTTATCGAATGTAATCTTGGTGGTATTAAACCTTCAAAAGATTGTAATTCATTTACATATTCAACACGAAACGCAGACATTTTATATATTTCTCAAACACCTTCTTTTTCCGCATTTAATACGCACCGGGAGGGAATTTGCGTTCTCTTCCGGTTAAAAAAATAGTGTGAGAGGATATAGAATGGATACGATTCAACCCGCGGAAATCAAAAGCACTCCTTTTACTCATTTAGAACAACCATCATCAAAACCTTCTAAAAAATTTGTTATATATGATATATCTGGGATGGTACAAGCAACAGGAGTTTCCTTTTCCTGTTTGGCTTGTTACAAAAAGTTTTCTACCAAGGCAAGTTTAAAACGCCACCACGAACGTTTTCCTGTTTGCGAAAGGCTGATCCAAGACCGCAATCTTGTAGAAAACCAAATGCAAGAAAATACTCAAGTAGAATCTTTAGATAATTTTGTTTCACGACTCGTTCAAGAATCCTATTATGATACCCCCTTTGTTTGTCGTTATTGCGAGGAACAATTTACCAATCGTGGAAACTTGAATCGCCATTTTACATATTCTGTCGCCTGTTCTCGTTTAGCAATGATTCGATTTGATGAGTTGTGGGCAAGAGATAAAGAAAATAACTTAACAAACCATATAGTAGAATGAAGTTCGCAGAAGCCCAAAAAGCGATGATTGAATATCTAAAATCTGATGCTTTTAAAAATAGAGAAGATTCTGGTGATACTGTCCCTTCATTAGAATATCTCATTCAAATCAATAAAAAAGGGTATATCACAACAAGCTCTCAAGAAGGTTTATGTAAAAAAGGATATAATCCTGAAACAAAAAACTATTGGATCATCAAAGAACGTGCTTATATATCCGGTTATATGAAAGAAAAAGAGGCTCAATTATTTATGGATTGGATAAATATGAATACGGATAAAATAGCGTTTGGTACCTATCCAGCAAATATTACAGAAGATGAGTTTGATAAAAGTTTTCGAAATCATTTAATCTGTGTTACACAAGAAGCTGGTACAAAAACAAAAGAAGCTTTAGAAAAATCACCATTATATGCCTTTTCTAAAATACCACAAATGCTTACAAAAAATGATATTGATAACGATAAAAAAAGAGCAAAAATTAATAAATCTGAAAATGTTGTTTGGGTAAATTGTATTGATCCAACGTATTGTCGCAAAGCAACGAGTGCCAAAGGATTATATAAAGATGTGTTAGAGGGGTTGGAATATGTTAAATAAATAATTTTCACACGGATAAATAAACCCACCATAATGATGAGGACCAGTAATAAAAGATTTAAAATCTAAACCATTTTTTGTTAGGAGTCCTCGCACAGCATGAAGGTTCTATAAATTGCTTAATGTACGTGTTGCCAGCTCTCCTTTATGTATTTCACGAATTGTGTAATAGTTGGCATATAGCTTACATACTAAACTTCCTGATGGATCGTGAGCTAAACCGTTGAAATAAATGACGCGACCAGGCAAAGCAGTAAGCATATTTTCTTGGGTTGATGTTGGTTCATTCATTTTATTTTGATAAAGTAAAAAGAGTTTAGGTTTGTGCATTATTTTTATCAAAATATTTGGTTAATACATTTTGAATTGCTTTTACTTCATATTGTAAAGACGAATCGTAAAATGATATTCCTGATAGAAACTGACCAAGACAAAATGAAATACCATTTGTATTATTACAAAGTTCAATTACTTGCGTTGGTTTTGGCTGTAGAGATATTCCACTATAACTATTTTCTTTGTAATGCGCTGGAGAATTTTGTGTTTTAAAGTTATTTGGACATAAATGTATTGAACCATGAAAAACTTTAGTACCATTATTAAAATAGTTAATGTAAATTGAATGATTTCCATCAATATTATCTAGGGTAAACTTGGTATTTATTAAGAACGTTTGGTTAATAGAACTAAACTTACGTCTTTCTTTTAGTAAATCTGCTAAAAAACTTCCTTTCTTTTTATTACTAAATCTTTCTATTAGTTCATTCATAATATTTGAATTTCCTAAACATCTAAATAATAAATCTTGCCCATGTGGAAGTAAACTCATTTCTAATAATCCATATCATTATAGTCACAACTTGAAAAATCTAGTACATTATCCGGAAGTTCTAATAGTTCTGTTGTGATACTATTAAAATCAATATTCAAAATTTTACAGTATTCTTTTAACAAATTAATATTTTTTTCTGTAAAATCTTGCGTTCTGTGTTCTTTATCATTTTCTTCATCAAAAAACCAATATCTATCCTCGGATATTGGTAATGATTTAAAAAATACAAGCATTCCTTGATTGATAATTTTAACGCTTCCAAACGCAAAGTGATAATGTTTAATTAAAATATTTTTTATATTTTTATAAACAACAATTGTATCATCAAATATTTTAAAGTTTTTTTTCTTACATTTTTTACAATAGCATTCTGTATCTCTATAAATAGTCCAAAAAGCTTTTATTGTATGATTTTTATCAACCCCATTATCAACTAAATATTGAATTATTGATGGGTCATATAGATAGTTTATTGCAAACATTAGAGGAGTTTCTTCATTATCTTGATATTTCCTCGATAATATAGCACCTTCATTCACAAGTTGTTGAATATATTCTAGATCTGGTTGGATTCGTTTCTTATTACACTCTATAAAATATGATATAAAAGGGTTTTCTTTTTCCATTTCTATATTTTTATAAAAATATTTTATATCGTTTTTATTTTTTGTAAATAAGAAAAGGAACTTTTATTATTTTCAAAAAGAAAAAATTATTATGAAATGTGGGTAACAGAATGTAGAATTTGTGAAAATAAAAGGAAAAATAAAAAACAATTGAACGAAAAATAAAAGGTGGTGTTAAACGAGAGATTAAAGAAATTTATCGTTCAATGAAAAATAATTCTGCAAAAAAGAAAAGTAAAAATTTTAATTTCAGAAGAATATATGTTTGAACTATACAAAAAACAAAATGGTATTTGAGCATACACTGGAAGAAAAATGACTGTAGAACCAAATACTATGAATAAAATGTCTTTTGACAGAATAAATAGTAGTAAAGATTACGAAGAAGGTAATGTTGTTTGGTGTATATGGGCAGCAAATAATATGAAACAGGATTTATCTCTACCATCTTGTATTCAATTAATGACAGAAATGATTGATAAAATGAAAGTGTATTGCGATTCAAATAATATTAAATATTAAAAAACCGACGCGTTTTTGAGTTTTGGGTCTATAATGCCAAAGGGGAGTGGGTTGAGTATTAAGTATTTCCTCTTCTATACTTTTTTGTTCGCTGTGCCGTAAGAAATTTTGAAATTAACGCTTTTTGTTTTGTTTCATCTTCTTCATCTTGAACTGATGAAATAAATGCTTCCCACCTTTTACACCAACTTGGATCGTCAGGTTTATCTCCAACATATTCTTCAGTAAACTGTTTGAACTTTTCAAGCTTGTTTAGTTGAAACGCATGAAGAACGGAATCTGCTCTCCACACCTCTCTATCAATCACCGCATGATTTTTCTTGTAACAAAGAGCATTATGACGCAAGTTGCGAAGTTCTTTTACGAATACTTCAATAGCTTTTTCTCCATCCTCTTTTGAACTCGTTTTGATTTGTGTAAGAAGGGTTGCGAATCGTTCTTCAATATCTTTAACTTCAGGATTTGCTTCTTTTACATATGTTTTGTATATTTCTTCTTTGCCCGTTGTCATATAGGTGTAAATGTTTGAAACTTTCCATTGGGTTGGTAGTGTTTCTTTTATTTTAGGAATTGCTTCAACAAATGTTTCAGGAATATACACAGCAGTTTCTACAATCTCCTCTTTTACAGTAACAGGAGGAATAGTTTCTTCAATCTGTTTTTCAGTTTCAACAAAACCTTCTCTTTTACATTTAGCGCGTTGATTATTATATTTTGTAAAACATTTATTTAAGAGTTCATCATTTTCAGCTTCAGTATTTGAGCTCCATTCTGTTGCAATCTTTTTCATATCTTCACGAAGATTTGGTGTTGAACCAAATGTTGCCTCATAAAGTTTAACAGCTTCAAAAGGCTGATTTGATTTCAAATAAGAAACCATAAGTTTTCGTGGAACTCGTTGGCGATTTGTTTCTGTTAAACTTTGAGTTCGTCCTTCAGATCGTAAAGCATTTTCAAGAAACTTACTAAATGTATCCATATTCATAGTATAGGAGGTAGCTTCACGAAGTTTTTCAATAAACAAAGGAGAACGCTTATCCTCTTTACATAATGTAATATAGGATTCTAATTTTCGCTTCCCATACAAAGAACGAATATCTTTTTGACTTGTGTTAAAGGATGGTAAAAGTGTATTCGTTGTTTCTTCATGTATAAATGTATATTGTTCAGCAAATGATTTGTAAATGGTTACAATATGAGCAGCGAACTTATCCAAAGATAGCGATCCTTTCATTACATTACATACTTTACAACAAGGATTTGTATTTTCAAGTGTATATCCTAAATCTGAATTAATACGGTCAATCCCTATAACTTCAGCCTCATTGTATGTTTTACAATAATAACAAGGTTTATTTACAATTTCTGAAAACTGTTCAATTGTTAGTTCAAAGGGTAAGTTTCGTTTTGCTGCACTATCAATATATTCACGAAAATGTCTATTCACATTTAATTTTTTCTCTTGACCATAATTTCTTTCATGACGAACACGATTTTCTTCTATTTTACACGCAGAGTCATAACACTTTTTACATTTTTGAATTAGTTTTCCAAAGTTCGATTGAATAGCTTCACATTCAATACCACACATTGTACAAACATTTCCTTTTTCTTTTCGTTCTTCATATTGTTTCCGTTCTTTTTCACGAATCTCTTGAAGACAACTTTCACATTTTGTCTTTCCTCCTATGGTAATATTGCGACAAGAACGTTTTGCGTCATCGCATATACGAACATTTTTTTCTTTGGCCTTTTCAAGAATACATCCTCTATTATGATGTTTTTTACAAAAGCCACTTTCAGTTGCCTTTATTTTACAAGAGTACTCTTCCCACTTACACAATGTCATAGGGCGATTCATTTTGATTCACTCTATATCATTTAATAAATTCAATTTTTTACACTTTTACGCAAACCAAAATCCAAACACAAACCGGAGTATTAGATAAACGCCTGCGGTTATTAGTTGGAATACGCCAAGCCTCCCATACCACTCATCACGCGGAGCACGTTGTAGTTGGTAGCATAGACGCGCACAGTGGAACTGGTACTGGTACCAACAGCGTTGTTGCTGATGGTGAGCAACAAGGTGGTGTTATCAATACGAGACAAGTTACATGTTCCAGAAGGTTGGTGTTGTTCAGGAGACAAGGCAAATGAATATACATTCACACCTACAGCTGGTACGTTGGTGTGGTGTTGGTAAGGTTGTACTTCATTGAAGTAGCGACCTTCACGCACAGTGAAACGGTCATGGCCGTTGAGTTGGATCAAACCAGTAATCACAGGGTTTTTACCAGCCATACCTTCAACACGGGTTACAGAGTAACCAGATTCCAAGGCAGAGCGATCCCACCAGTCAGAGTAGTTGAAGGGTTGTTGGCCTTTCCAAGGATTGATGATAGAATCATCGCAACTGACGAAAGAGTCACGTTGTACAACCCAGATGAGTTCCTTACAAGGGTGGTTGAAGTTGAGTTTGATTTTGTTGGAACTTGAGTTGATTGATTCACCACCAGTGAATTGGAGGGTTTCAATCAAGTATTCATGGGCAACTTGGGCGAATTTACGACGTTCATCAGTATCTAAGTAGATGTAATCTACATAGAGGGAAGCAGCGACCAAGTTGGCGGCATTGACACGGTCACGGATCACGTGTACATTACCGTTGTTAGGGGCATAGTCCCACATCAAGTTTTGGAGGTCGTTGAATTGTAAGTTGATACGCACTTCATGATATTGGAGAGCGATCAAAGGTAAAGCCAAACCAGCGTTGCGGCAGAACCAGAATTGGAGAGGAACATACAAGGTATATTCAGGTGTGCAGCTGAGGAGTTCAGCAGAACTGTTGGGTTCGCCACCCAAGCAGTCATTGTCGCAGTCTTCACCACCTTGTACAATCAAGTTGGTTAAATGGGGTACGTTACCAACCATTTTGGCATAACCAGCTTGTTTACCAGGTTCTTGGGTGAGTTCATTCCAGATGTGGAGCCAGTCACCATAATGTTTATCGATACGTTGGCCACCAATTTGGAGTTCAACATAGTCAATCAAGTTGTGACCAACCCAGTTGAGCCAACGGAATTGAGCGCCAGAGCCATCAGAGGCTTGGAGTTTTACACTTGGGAGAGTGGCTTGGAGGTACATGCGGTGGATTAAGTCACCGTTACGTTGGATAGTACAGGTCACTTGGTTACCAAAGCGAGGATTACCGTTGAAAGGATTTTCAATGGATTCCATGGCAAAGTTGGTGTGTCTGCGGTAGACAGCTTTGAAAAAGGTAATTTGAGGATTACCAGTTAAATATACATCTTGAGCTCCGTAAGCGACTAATTGCATAAGGCCCCCTCCAGTCATTTTATATACCCCTGCTGGAGAAAATAATTTTGGAAAAAAACGAAATTTTCATTTTTTCCAAAATTTGACCGGAGAGTTTTTCTTGATGAAAATTTAAGCCGGGAGGTTCCTACAATTCGTCAAATATTCTTCTAAACTCATTTTTTTACAATTTTGTCCCTTTGTATCATATAACCACAACTCAAATTTATAACCTGCTTGTAAAACACCTTTTGCTTTTTCTTTAACATATGCACGATTCAGTTTAATTGTCCATTCAGATTTTACTTCAATAATCTTATTTTCAGATTTCAAATAAATGTCGGGAAAGTATTTGTGTTCTTTTTCTTCAATGTAAAAGGGGATAATTGGTACTTCTGCTCTTCCAACATAAATGTCATCTTCAGTAAATGATTTGCATAACTCTATTAATGCTCTGTCTTCATAACCTTGATACTTCACAGTTTTACCTGAAGGAAATGTAAATGTTTTAAATTTATATGAATTCTTTTCAGCTTTTATTTGAACTTCACGATTTTGATTTGGATGTCCTCCATACTTTTCAAGACATGTTTGTTTCCATTTTTGTTGAACTTCTTTATTTTGTTTTGGATGACCTCCAAACCGTCTTTGATAAGAACTTTTAATTTTATCTTTTACTTCAGGAATTAATCCAGGATTGACATAACCATACTTTTCCAGACAATTTCTTTTTTTCTTTTCTTCAATAAATTTAACAGAACATTTTTCACAATAGGGATATCTATACATATTAAGCATCTCAAAACGTTTCCTTGTTTCCTCTCCACACTTACAACGAAACTTTACATACATGCGTTGGTTAAACCTAGAATAATCCTCTAACAAAAATGCATCGCCTTCTTTAAGAATTTCTTGAAGTAACTCTTTTGTATATTTCATTTTTAATTTCTTTGACGCTCCTTTACATTATCAATTTTTGATTTTTTCAAGGGTTTAAACTTTTCGAGTCAAATGGGATAGATGGCAGAGAGACCTTTCTTCAATATAAAGCCAACAAAAAAATCTCTCAGCGAAAATAAGACAACTCTTGACAATTTACATCAAATCCAAATTACAGAACTTCAAAATGAAAAAGAGCAATTACAAGCAATCGAACAAGAAATTCAAAGACTTGAAAAACAAATTCGTGAAACGAATGACATTATTCAAAAAACACAAAAAGAAGAAGTACTATTTCAATATAAGCAAAAACAGGCTGATTTACAAAACAATAAACCAATCTATGATTATTATTTTGAAACTGGAGAGATACTCTACAAATATTATGATTTACAGGAAAAAATTCAACAGGGTGGAGGAGCAGTGACTGGAAAAGCTTGTAAAATTAAACCAGGAAGTGTATTAGCTGCTTTTCAAGAGTTTGAAGAAGAAGTGAAAAAGCCTCAAAAATCTGTTAAAGAAGAAGAAGGGCGTGATGTATTATTAGATAAATATCTCGAAAAAGTTAATCCTCATCATACAAAACAGACTGTGAATAATTTTGATGACCCATTTGGAATATGTGATCGTTGTGATAATGAAATGACCTTTAGTGCGAATGAAGCCCTCTTTTACTGTGAAAATTGTGGTCATCAAGAATTTGTGTTGATTGATTCAGACAAGCCCTCTTACAAAGATCCACCACGCGAAGTTACTTATTACGCATATAAACGTATCAATCACTTTAACGAATTGTTGGCTCAATTTCAAGCAAAAGAATCAACTGAAATTCCAGATGAAGTCTTTCAAGCAATTATTGATGAGTTACGTAAAGAACGTATTAACAATACGGAAAATATTAAACCAGCAAAAATTCGTGAAATTCTCAAAAAGTTAAAATATCAACATTATTATGAGCATATAACATATATTTTGAATCGCATTAATGGTAAAACAGCTCCTGTTATGACTCGTGAAGTGGAGGAGAAACTTCGTTTTATGTTCAAAGAAATTCAAAGTTCTTTTATTAAACATTGTCCTAAGAATCGTAGTAATTTCTTATCCTATCATTATGTCATTTATAAATTTTGTGAATTATTGGAGCTAGATGAGTATTTACCTTGTTTTCCTTTGTTAAAAAATCGTGATAAATTATATAATCAAGATAAAATATGGCAACTTATTTGCGCCGACCATGGATGGCAGTTTATCCGGTCAATTTAAAACTACAATATTATTAAATATATTATATTCTACATAAAAACTAATTTTTTGTTGCGGTTATATTTAAACAAAAAAGCATCTATCCGGATAGAATGGAAAACGCCCTTCAAAACATTCAAACAATTATTGAACAACCACTTCCAATCCAAGAAGAAAAAAAAGCATTTGTGTATAAACTTCAATGTGATGATGGATACTATTATTATGGTTCAACAAAAAATAAAATCAATTATAGATTAAATAATCATAAACAAGATTGTAAAAAGTTTCCTGAAAGAAAAATATATAAACATATTAATGAAATAGGTTGGGATAATGTTAATATTGAAATTGTTAAAGAAATTGTATTTACAAGCCATAGTGATTTGAAAAAAGAGGAAAACTATTTTATTAAAAAAGCAAAACATATTAAAGACGAATATTGCTTAAATGAAAAATGTTCAAAACTTACTCCTGAAGAAAAAAAAGAATTTGTTAAAGAATATTATGAATCCCATAAGGAAGATATTTTAGAAAAACGTAAAGAATATCGCGAAGAAAATCGTGAAACCATCAATAAAAAAATAGCAGAATACCGAAAAACCAATGATAAACACCGTAAATACAACCGTGAGTATTCAAAAAAACATCGTAAAGAACTTTACGAAAAAAATAAAGATCACGAATTGGAGATGTGTAAAAAATACTATGAAACTCATAAAGAAGAAATATTAAAAAGAGGAAAAGAATGGAAAGAAGAAAATAAAGAACATCTTCAAGAATATTCAAATGAATATTATAACTCTCATAAAAATAATGAAGACTACAAAGAAAAAGTAAAAGAAAGGTCAAAAAAATATTACGAAGAAAATTATGACGCAGTTCGTGCTAAAAACAAAGAATATTATGAAAAAAATCGTGAGGCAATCATAAAACAGCAAAAAGAAAAAAATAAATACGCAGACTGCAAACAAATTCAATGTGAATGTGGTGGTAAATATGTTGATTATCATAAAAAACGTCATATGGAATCAAAAAAACATTTACATTTTATAGAAACATATAAAGAAAATAAAACTCACACTGTATAGAAATGACAATATGTATTGTTACAGGTGCCTCTCAAAATCATAGTAAGTCAATGAGACAATTTTTAAAATCGTTTGATTGCTCTTCGTATCTTGTGTATGTTTGGGATTTGGGACTTACACAAGAAACGCATCAAGCTTTCTTAGATGAATTTGGAAATACAATCCAAATGCGCGTTTTTGATTATTCAAAATATCCAGAATGGTTTGCCATGGAAAAAGAAGCCGGCCAATATGCTTGGAAGCCAACATTAATTTATGAAACGATGAAAGAGGTGCTAACGTATTATCCCCATATTGATGTGTTATTTTGGTGTGATGCGGGAAATTTTTGCCCAGATGGAAATAAAAATATAGAAGACATCAAAACATGGACGTATAGAAATCAGTTATATAGCCCTTTTTCTGAAGGTGATATAATGCGTTGGACGTATCCAGCCACGTGGAGATGGTTTCAAATAAATGATAACGATCCATTTTTACGAAAATATGAAAACCGAAATGGCGCAGTGATGTCTTTTTTTATAAAAAATATGAATATACAATATTTAATTTATGAATTTGCGCGTTGTGCTTCAATAAAAGAATGTATTGCTCCTGAAGGAAGTTCTCGTGCGAATCATCGTCAAGATCAAGCAGTTTTTTCAATTCTGTATTGGAGATTTTTTGAAAACAACTCCATGTATCAACCTGGTTTTTTTGAAGGAATAAAAACCCATCGTGATTGTGATTAAAAGTTTGCTTAAACATATAAATGATTTTTACCTAAGATGAAAATCACAATCTTTGGCTCATGTCGTCAAGATTCTTTATATTCAAAATTTTCTGTTTCAAATATAAAAAATCATTTGACATATCCACACTATACAAAAGAAATTATTCAAGCAATTAAATTTTGTAAAGGAGTTTCGAATATCCCACCTGAATTAACCCGCTGGATTTTTCGTTCTGGTTTATTAGATAAACGTATTTTACATTCTGAAGACTTTCATCGAGAATATAATGAATCAGATACAATTGTTGTAGAAATAGCAAGTCGCATTTCGTATTTATACAAAGGTTTTTGGGCGCATCATGAACTTGAAAACCCGCAATATGAATGTGGTGACCGCAACACAATAATTCGTCATGATTTAACAGACGAAGAAATAGAAGAAGACATTTTAGAAATTCGTAATTTGGTATATCCAAAAAAACTCTTTGTTTGCACACATATAACAACGCGTAAAAGTGGAAAACGTTACGAATTAGTTCAACTCATAAAAAAAATTTGTAATCGTTACAATATTTCATGTTTTGATCCAGCAGAAGTTTTACAAACATGTAATCCAGATGAAGTTTTTGTTAAAGAGGATGTTTTAGCACATTATACCCAAAAAGGACATTCTATAATAGGACAAGCCTATGAAAAATGGATATCCCCTAGAAAAACAGTTATTCATACTTGGATACAAAATACCTTAAATTTACCACAAGAAAAAAATGCTAACTTTTGGGGATTAGGAGATATGTTGCGTGGTTCCTGTGCTGTATTTGAAGTGTGTAAAAGATTAAATTATGATTTTTATATTGATACATCACAACATCCATTACATAGCTTTTTTCAGACTTTTCCAAACCATAATTATTCAGACTTAATTCAAAGAGAAAAAAATAATATACGATTTGAATGTTTTTCATCCCATAATGACATTGAACAGTTTTTAAAGAAAAACTTTGAAACATCTAATGTTGTATTTTTTCATACAAATGGTCCTGGTTATACATTTCATGGAAATCTTTCTAATGAATGTAAGGAGTATTTTAAAAGTATTTTAAAACCATCTGAAAAACTATACAAAAATATACAAACTCAACAATTGAATATTGAATTACCATATACAATATGCCACTTTCGTTTAGGAGACAAAGGATGTGTAGAAAAAATAATGGATTCAAATGAATATTATCAGTCCATTATAAACAAGGCAACTACACTTCAGACAAAGAATACAATATGTTTAACGGATAATGAGTTTTTCAAAGAATTTGTGAAAAAAACTAATGTATTTCAAACACTTTCAACAAAAATATGTCATCTTGGTACAAGTTCAAATGAAGAAGAAATAGCAGATACATTAATTGAATTTTTCTTCTGTTGTAACGCACAAAAAATATACTCGTATTCTATTTATGAATGGGTTTCAGGTTTTGTAAATATTGCGCATCGTATATTTGATGTTCCACTGTATCAAATTGAAAAATAATCGTTTTATTTTTGTAATTAAAAGCACAGTTAAAAGAAATGACAACACATAAACATGATAAATATCGATTTTCCTACGGAAAAAATGAAGAGTTTTGGGGAATTGGTATTGAAGAAGAAACATATATACAGTTTTCCAAACCTGTATATGTGGCTTCTCATATACTTCATACGGCACACAAGCCCGAGCGATATAGCGTTCGATACTTTGATAGTTACAAACCAGGATATGAAAACGCAATACGAAAACTATATGATACGAGTGGATGTTGTATGATTCCAATGTTTTTGAACAGCCATGGGTTAAGTAAAATGGATTGCGATTGGCAACACAAAACCACGTATGAAAAAGTTCCACAACCCAATCCAAAATTTGATGGTTTGACACTTTTTGAACGGTTACAACTATGGGATTATGAATACTTTCGCGGTCATCATGAAATCACCTTCACCTTTGACGGCGATTCAATCGAATTTATGACGCAACATTTTTACAAAGCCAAAGCAAAAGATGTTATAAAAGAATTAGTTACTTATAAAACCACCTTTTTACACAAATTGAATACGTATTTGACTCATCATACGTTACATATTGAAAAAGGAAAATGTATTTGGCCTCCTGTAAATCCAGGATTTGTTTTGTACTACAGTAATCCTTTGAACGTATCCATGTTTAACAATGGAACGTATCATATAAATTTGACGCTACCAACCATGCTAGGAGTCAAAGGGGATATTTTGTATCCTGAAAAGTTTCGAGACGATCATAAAAAGTTTATACGGGTAATTCAATGGATGCAACCTTTTTTAGTAGCTAAATATGGAACTCCTGATCCACTGTCAAAGGTAGATGATAAATATTCGAAAGCATCCCAACGAGTCGCCGTATCTCGTTATATAGGTTTAGGAACATATGATACGAATACGATGATGGAAGGAAAACGGAATACGATTCATCAAAAGGACTGTCCAGCCGCCCAACTGCCCATATGGTGGTACAATAGATACCATACGACAAGTGGATACCTTCCGTTAGAGGAGATTGGATTGGATATTAACTATAAAAAACATTTTAAACATGGTTGTGAGTTGCGGTTTTTTGATTGGTTTCCTGAAGACAAGTTACAGGGGTTATTGGAAGAGCTAGTTTTATTCGCAGAGGTAAGCCAACTACACCCTTTAACACAAGAACCACAAATTACACTAACCTGGAACAATTGTGTTATAGGGATTATGAAGGAAGGGTCATCCTACCTTTTACAGAGTTCAACATTGGCAACATATGAAAAAGTATTAGGAATCCCGTTGATGGAAAAAGTTGGTCAGTCCATTCATGTGGTGTATCCGTACATTATTCAACAACTCAGAAAACGTTATAAACATAGTGGAATATATAAGAAACTTATTGGATAAAAATTAAAAATTGTTTTGCTTTAAAATTTGCTAAAGCAAATTTACAAATCTCATTAATTTTTAATTGCGTAAGCAATTAAAAATTGATTCCCTGCGTTCAAAAAAAGTTAAAAGCAACAACTACGAATAATCAGAATGAGTCTTGAAATTATTATGGGTCCTATGTTTGCTGGCAAATCCTCTGCGATTTTGTCCAGAGTCCGTCGTGCGCGCATATTGGGTTGGAACTGTTTCTTAGTAACCAACGCAATTGATACGCGCTATGACATGTCAGGTGCGTCCATTATGACCCATGACAAAGATGGCATTTCTGCGATTGGTGTAAAATCGTTAGAAGGTGTAAAAGAAATGAAGGACTATAAAGAGTCCAAGTTGGTCATTATTGAAGAAGGCCAATTCTTTTCAGATCTCTTTGACTTTGTTATAAATGCCGTGGATAAGGAGAAAAAGGATGTGGTAGTGGTAGGATTGGATGGGGATTCAGATCGAAAACCGTTTGGAAAGATTTTGGATTTGATTCCTTATTGTGACAAAGTGACAAAACTAACTTCTTTGTGTAAAAGATGTGGTGATGGTACTCCTGCGATTTTCTCTGCGTGTGTTAAAGGGGATAAGCATGGCCAACAAGTGTGTGTGGGTGGCGCAGATATGTATGAACCCATGTGTCGCAAACATTATTTGGAAAATCAAGGTTAATAAAATTATTTATTTATTTCAATGAATTTAACATATTCATTCAATACTCTTTTTTTAATTTCTTCTGATTTTCCAAAAAATAACTCGTAAATATTATACATTTACAGATTGTTCTATATAATCTTCAACTGTAAAATCTTCATTTATATCATATGACAACACATCATCAATATGACCTTCATATTGTTCACATTTTTTAAAATGATTTATTAAATAATGTTTGTGTTTAGTAGCATAATCTCCACATAATGGACATTCAATCCAGTTTGGAATGTCATTAACAGTCTTTATGATATAAGGCATTAAAATTTATCTAGAATAAATAAATACGTTGTGTTTATATCAAACCTTTTACAAAATATTAAATTATTATTTTGTAAAAATCGATTTAATAATCCGTTGAAATCAAAAGGTAGAAATGCCAAATAAAGGTAAAAAGTGTGAAGTTTGTAAAAAAACAAGAGCATGTTGTGGATTACCAAATGGAAAAGCCACTCATTGTGGAAAGTGTAAAAGTGAAGGTATGGTAAATGTAAAGAATAAAAAATGTGAAGTTTGTAAATTAAAAATTCCCTCTTACAGCTTATCAGGAAATAAACCAACCCACTGTTTAGCCTGTAAAACAGATGAGATGCTTGATAATAGAAATAATAAATGTAAGAAATGTAATAACAAACAATCTTGTTATGCATTTGAAGGTAAATATCCAATGTATTGTGTTGAATGTAAAGAAGATGGTATGATTGATGTTAGAAGTAAAAAGTGTATTATTTGTAATAAAAAACAACCAGTATTTAAAATCACAACATCAAAAGTGGCAACACATTGTGCCGATTGTAAAGAAGAAAATATGTTTGATTGTAAATCAAAAATGTGTGTAGATTGTAACATAAAAAATCCAATATTTGGATTACCAAATACAAGACCAACTCATTGTGGTGATTGTAAAAAAGATATAATGGTTGATTTAAAAAATCCAAAATGTGAAAATTGTAAAATTAAACAAGCAACGTATGCAAAAGAATTAGGATTGCGTGCTTCTCATTGTAGAAACTGTAAGCCAGAAAAATATGTAGATGTAAAACATGATTGGTGTAAGAGGGATGGTTGCGAGTTGAGAGGAAATATCAAATATAAAGGATATTGTACTTGGTGTTTTCAACATTTATTTCCAGAAGATCCTTTAACAAAAAAAATTTATGGTAAAACTTTAGAAACAGAAGTCGTGTCCGCAGTTTTAGAACGAGATAATGAATATAAACATGACAAGGCAATGTTTATAGGCGGTTGTGATTGTTCTGTACGAAGACGAGTGGATTTGTGGAAAGTTATTGGGAATACAGTTTTAGCAATTGAGGTTGATGAAAATCAACACAAAAATTATGATAAAGATGATGAGAAAATTCGTTATGATGACTTATTCATGGCGTTTAGTGGTAAATGGATATTTATTCGGTTTAATCCAAATGATTACAAAAATGCTAAGAATAAACTTGTAAAAACAAAAGTAAAAGATAGAATACCAACCCTTTTACAGGAAATTGGAAAACATGAAGAAAGAATCAAGAAAGAACAAAATCTGGATTTGGTGGAAATCCACAGGTTGTTTTATGATACGAGTTAGGATTATGAAATATTTTTTATCATAGAACTATATCATATTCTTTAAGTCGCCTAGGGAAACCCTACCAATTTAGCTCCAATACCGAAACCGGCACCTTGACGACTGACGACTCCCATAGAAGGACTGAAGATATCCAACACGGCGAACACAGCGGCAGCGGCGATGGTTACAGTGATGACTTCATCCATAGGTAAGGCTTTGCGAGGGATGAATACTAAAGCAAGAGCTACAGCTACACCTTCAATTACATACTTGATTACGCGGTTCAAAAGATCATTGATGTCCATCTTTTCTATATTCACTTACGAGATTTTTTTTCAGCCGGACTTATTTGGCCTAAAGCGACAGACAAACGTTTTGTAGAATGAGTAAAAACACCAAACCTACCGTCGAAGACGAAGAAGACTTTTTGACCGAAGATCCAGAAATCAGCAGTCAAAAGATTGTATTGTTGAGTTTTTTGTCTCCTGAAAAAATTTTAGCGAACAAGGATGTATTCTTTTTTACAGAATTTATCCGGGATTATGAATTACAATGGAAAACATCTAAACTTGAAGCTTGGATGGCAGAACAAGTCCAAGCTATTAACACCAAATTAGAAACCATTGCCGGTAGTTTGGAAAAAACGGAACAAAAAGACGCTGCTAAAGAAGTGCGTGACAACGTTATGCGTGTTGATCGCTTTGTTGAAGAATTCCAAGAACATGTTCGTAAATCTTCTAAAGAAATGAAAACAAGTACCATTCAAGATGAATATGAATCTTTCATGTTTAAAAACCAACAACGTTTGGAAGATGAATTTCACAAGAAAAATGACTTCCACACAACCATTCGTGGTATCAAAGTCCGGGGTGTATATGCTTCAGATGCCGAAGCACAAGCACGTGCGAAGAAGCTCCAAAAATCAGACCCTAACTTTAACATTTACCTTGGAGCAGTCGGAAAATGGATGGCATGGGATCCTGATCCAAGTCGTGTATCAAGTCAAGAATATGCGAACGAACAATTAAATACTTTGATGAAGAAATACCAAGAAAATGAAGATTCTCGTAATGAATACTACACTGCCCAAAAACAACGTCGTATTGGTCAAGCCAAGACTCGTCAAGTGGATGATGATTCTGCTGTATCAAGTAGTAATGCTGCTGAAAACAATGGTGGTGGTTCATATGACGCAATGTTCAATGAACCAGGTGATTTAGCCATTCGTCGTAAAATGGAACGTGAAACAAAGTAGATAAAGAAATAAGTTTTTGATTATGTAATGATTTAGTAAATCATATCATAATAAATCTCCTTTTAGATATTTGCCATGGGAACACTATTTGTATAACGTAATGTTATAGGGATACATTGTTTGCTTTGGCAAAAATGTCCTTCGGGACATGTTACGCCTTGGCAACTCAAATCTTGGTTTAAGAAACCATCAATGGATGGAAAAAATTCAGGATACGCAGATTTTACGAAAGGTAGAATTGCTACACAAACGAAGAGAGCTAAAAGAGCATACCATGTTATTGTTTTGATTCCTGTAACACCAAACTTGGCCATTTCTGATTTACAGTGTTAAAAATAAGGAGCAGGAGAGCCAGGAGGAAGAAGAGGTACTGGATCTTTGTTTTTGATGGGACGGGGGTCTGTTTTTGCGCATTGTCCATTAATACATTTCAAATGACCGGGGCAAGGATTATCAACGTCGCAAAACATTGTATTAGAAAATCCTTCACTCATTGGTTTTCCAAGGAAAAGTAATACAAGACCCAATACAAGAATTAAACCTAATGCGCATGCTAAATCGTACATTTGTTTTGAATCAAAGACGTTCATCTAATTCCTTAGAACTTTTTGACTTGAATTAATGGACCCTTACGTTTTGTAAAAGCGGCTGGATCGTATCCACCTCCGCCTGCTTCCTTGTCACGCATCATTTGTGCGGAATGTTCCCAGAAGATCGGAGCACCAATACGAAATTCGCCATGCATTTGCGCCTTGTACCAAAAGACGTTATCTTCCAATTTGTTGGATTGTGAATTGTTATTCATGACTAAACATTCATAGTTTTGCGTACATTGATCCATAATTTGACAGAAGAACTCAAAGCTTGGAAAGGCAGAACCAAAGTTTTCAAAAATACGTTGGCGATTTGTAATATAGGGTTCGCGCATGATGAAACAAAAATCAACATTGGTTCGGAGCATAGGTGGAATACCCAAAGGATATTGCATCGTAATTAAGAAGAAAACTTTCAAGTGACGACCGTTCAAGAATAAATACCGAATATTTTTGTCATGTAACCAAGAATTATCATACAAACAGTCATCCATAATTAAGAAACTACGAGGATCAGTGCTGGAACGCCCAGATGTAGTCATTTCTTGTTTGACTTTCATACTTATCATTTTTTGGCGCTTACAAAAGTTGGCAATGATGACCGGTGAGTATTCGCCGTGAATAAAAAGAGGAGGAATGAGTTGTTTGTAAAAGTCATTTGATTCTTCAGTACCACTGATAACAGTTCCCAATGGCATATCTTGATGGTGAAAAAGGAGGTCTCGCACAAGAGTTGATTTTCCGGTACGACGACGGCCAATGAAAACCACCACGGCATCTTGTGGAATCATGCGCATATCGAATTTTTTCAAGTTCAGCTCTAAAGTTGCGTCAGCTGCCATGTTTTTCTGTAATAAAAGGAAACGAAAAAAAAAAATTAACAACGCGCTTATATATGAGCTTCAAAAGCCATTCTGCCGTTTAGAATGGATCCATGTTTGTGCCAAACAATATCAACAACGCTTCCTCCGTGGCGCAAGTATTCTTCTGCTCCTAAAATTCCTGGATATTCAAATATTTCCTCTTTAACTTCCATAATCAAAGAATTTGTCAAAGCGGAAGGTGAAGGACAACTCCAAGCCGATGAATTATTTGCTCGTGTTCATGACTTTGTGGGTTCAGGTGAATGTGTTGTAGAAACAGTTGCAAAGAAAAAAAGAAAAGCGTATTGTAAAGTAACTCACTTATTGGATCCCATTCGAACCATTCAAAATTACTACGAACATCCTGAAAAAGGGGAGCGTAGAAAAGCTTCCAAAATTGGAAATCCAATGAACCAAGCCTATGTGGATGGGTTGGCGAATTATTTGTTGGGTCAGGTTCGCGAACGCGGCCTTAGTCCTCACTTTTGTTTATTTTACGGCGGCTTCCAAGGAACCGCAGAAAAATACCGTTTTAATATTACGGAAGAATTTGAAAGTTATCGCAAATACAAAAAGTTTTGGGATAACCGTCGCAAAGGATTGTTCAAACTTCATCTTCAACATGAAGCCGATGATGAAGAAGATGAAGAAGACGATAAAGATGTGAATGAAGCTTTTGGATGGTTGGCAAAAACACCAACATCTTCACTTCATTCTCATTCCTTTTCTTACTCTACCAAAAAATCAAAAGCAAGTACTTCATCACAAGAAAGCCATATTACTCTTTCAGGTGAAATTGAACATTGTGAAGTGAATGGTGTTGAGCTAGAAAGCTTACATTCTTTGGATGAAATGCCAGAACTTGAATCAGTCAAAGAAAGTTCAGACGGAGATAATTCAGATACTTCTGATGAAGAAGATGAATCTGAAGAACCAGATTTGGAAATGTATGCAGAATTTGAAAATTTTCCTGTTATGTTAATTTTCCAAGAACAAATGAAAGGGGTGTTAGATGAATTGTTAGATGAAGATGAAGAAGAACATGATGAAGAATGGGAAACACGTTGGACTGCTTGGACCTTTCAAATTATAGCAGCTCTTTGTGTTGCCCAAGGTGTATTAGGATTTACACACAATGATTTACATACCAACAATATCGTATGGACAGATACGGATCAACCATACCTCTTTTACAAAAATAGAGCAGGGCAAGTATGGCGCATTCCAACCTTTGGAAAACTTTTTCGTATTATTGATTTTGGTCGTTCCATATTTCGGGTTGGCGATAAATGGTTTGCGAGTGACGATTATGAAAGTGGTGGTGATGCGGATGGCCAATACAACTTTGAAGCCATTCATACCATGCGTGAATCCAAACCTAAAGTTTATCCCAACCCCTCTTTTGACTTGTGTCGTTATGCCGTGAGTGTGTTAGAGGGGTTGTTTCCAAGCCGTCCTGCAGAAATGTTAGAGGGGGTATTGTTGAGTAAAGAAGACAACTGGGAAGTTCGTGAAACGGAATCACCACTCTTTAACTTACTCTGGACATGGACATTGGACGATAAAGGTTGTAATGTATTACACGATGAAGATTATGAAGAACGTTTTCCTGATTTTGATTTGTATATTCATATTTCAAAATATGTTCATGGTGCCAAACCACAAGAACAAATACAAAAAGCCCTCTTTGACAAATTCAAGATGGAAGCGTCAAAGGTGGGTGAATGGGAAACTGTGTATCCTTTATTTTGTTAAGTTGTGAATATCCTTTTTACAATTTATTCGTTATTACAGTGAATCCCATTTTTTTAATAAACATTCTATATAATCTAATGATTCACCACTTGGTTGATAGTGGCCACTTGCATTGTTAATATTTAAAACTTTCTCATCTAGCACAATAATTTTACCTGCTGAAATAACTGGTCTATTATTAACTAAGCAAATGTGATTTATAATGTCTCTTGTATTTTTTGATTCACAATACATATAACGTTTATCATTATGAGACGAGTAAATGTAAATATTCTCAGGTTCATCAACTAGAATCGCAAACAAATAAAATGTTCCTGGTGTTAGTTCAGTTTTTTTTGTTAGTATTTGAAAACTATGCGGAATTGAATTACCAAGCTTACATAAATTTTTACAGGAGTCTTCTATAGATAAGTTGGGGAATTCTATATCATTAGAACGCTTACATGTTGTCTCTCCACCTTGTTGTTTTCGCTGTCTTTTACCGTTTTTTTCTGGTTTTACGATTTTTGTGTGTTTTTATTTTTTTACTAAATTGAATATAATTTCTATTTTGTAAAGCAGGACTTTTAACTCTAAGAGATTAAAATACTTCTTTTGTTGGCATTCTAGTTTTCTTTTTTAAAATCTCGCAGGACCTGTTTGTAATTCATATTCACCAAAATTGCTTTTTGTACTAGAGGCTAAACCGGAAACTCCTTTTGACACTGCGCTTTGTCCAACCGTAATCCAACTATGAATAGATTCGGGAAGGAACATGTATAAAATCGCAGTCAAAAAAGCACCAAAGCAAAAGTCGCGAAAAACAGCTCGGTAACGAACATCTTGCCCTGGTTCCTTTGTCATGAGTTGTTGTCCTGCTGAAAGAGATGCCACAACTGATCCGCCAACGCCTATTGCGATCCAAAAATCTGTGTTGGTATAGTCCATTCTAAGGCCTAAATATGTTTAAGCGCGACGCGTACGAACGCGTTTAGTTTTTTTGCGATGCGTTATTTTTCTTCGTTTTCCACCTTCTTGGATTTCTTCAAATAATGTTCCTTGCGGGAATGTGAATTCATTTGCCTTGAATCCACGAGGAGCATTTACAGAAGGTGGCATTTGAACATTTTTTAACGTTCTTTTACCTTCAACATTTTTGACAAATGTTCCAATTGCTCCAATAAAATCTCCTGAAATTGCTTTATATTTCGTAAGGGATTGATTTGGCATTCTATTACATAACAAGTTCTTCTGCGTCCATTGGTAGCTCTTCATCCAAAATTTCTATTTGTTCTGTTTCTTCTTCCCAATCATCTTCTTCATCGGGTTTCAATTCAGCTTCAGCAAAAGGGGATTCTTGAATTTGATTTCCTTCCAAGTTATCGGAACTAAAATATGTGTGGGATTGTTGGAAAGAAACCGCTGGTTTTGTGTCAATAAAAATCATAGGTGTAGTTGTTTGTTCTTCTTTTTTGGGTTCTTCAACAACAGGAATTTGTTCTTCTTGTTCAATTTTGATAGGTTCCACAAGTTTTGTTTCATCAATAATTGGTCTTTCCTCTTCTTCAGGAGTTTGTGTTTCTTGTTCTTTATTTTCTTCAACAGGCTTTTGTTCTTCTTCAACAGGCTTTTGTTCTTCAATGGTCTCTGTTTCTTCTTCAGCAGGTTTTGAGTCTTCTTCAGGTTGTTTTTCAACAGGTTTTGTTTCTTCATCGTCATCATTGTGAAGATATTCACGAAGAATCTTCTTGACCGGAAGCATACTACGTATCGCTTGTAGAATAGCTTCTTTAAGTAAAGATTCCACTTGACGTAGATTCTTTTGTTTTTCAATACTTGTAGTTTCAGCAAAAAGGAAAGCATTTGTCCATAAAGAACGTGCGCATTCAGATAATACTCTGTGTAAAAAATGATCAATTTTTGGAATAGTGATTTGTAATTTATTTTGTTTGGTTGTTAAGCGAATCGCAGAAAGAACTTTGGTATGTGCGATAAAAACTGCTGTTAAAAGTTCTTCCAAATAATCACATTTACAATCTTCTTGAATCTTTTCAGTTTCACGAATAACTTTATCTTGATTCCAATCCGGGATTGATTGAAGTAAATTTTGAAATTGCCAAAGTGCTTTTTGTGGGCTTGGTGACTGATCTTTCGCGGTTTGTAACAAATTCAAAAAGTATGATTCCAAAGTGGGAATTAAAAATACACTCAACTGGCGCGTATATTCTGCTTTGGCTTCGCTGTACACGGAAAGTTCAGGGGTGTCCATTGTTTCTAGGATTCAGAGGAATGGTTTAGAGGCTGTTCAACCGCGCTAACCAGATGGATATGTATCAAACACCTGATGGGTGGTTGTTGATTGTATCTGGATTTTCATATGAGTTCCGTCATCAAGCTCTTCAAAATATTTTAGAATGCGTCGAAGAATTTGGATTAGATGGGAAACTTTCCTTACATCACAACGGGGAGCAAAAGGGATTGTATTATTGTGGTCCATATGATACAATCACACTCCTTTTACATCCACATAGTTGGATACAAAAAACACTTTTACAAAAAATAAAAAAATATTATTTAGATTTTGCTCTGAGAGCGAATAAATGAGCCCATGGTGAAGAGCCACCACCTACCTCTTTCAAAGATAAGAGAGCTTCTTCCCACATTGTTTCATTATGTAAATACGATTTAATAGTATCAATCGGTTGTTCGGCACGCAAATAGCCTTCACTACAAGTTGTGGAAGGGGGTAAATTTGTTTGTAAAAGGGATTGTGCTTGGGCAATTTGTGCTTTTTTACGAAATGATGTTTTCATGGGACACTGACGCCATTCACAACGACTTTGAATGGCAGGAGTGATTCTTTGGGGGTCACGGCATTCCAAAATACATTGGACTTGTTCGCTCACTGTTTCCAAAATACGTCGCAAAAATGCTTGTGCTTCAGGAGTTAAATCATCAGCTCCTTCAATCCAAACATATAACGGTTCTTGACTTCGAACTTGTTGGTGGAGATTTTCACGACCTTCGCGTAAGGTACGATCTGTTCGCGCATTCCAATGGAAAAGTTTCTTTTTAGCTGCGCGAACTTGAGATAAAATCCAAGTTGTCTTTCCACATCCTGGTGGTCCATACACTAACCAAGCAGGTTGTGGCATTCCTCTTTGACACCAATGTCTAAACTTTTTAGATAGAAATAAAGTAATGGAACAAAAAACAAGCACCATGAACAAAGAATATATGAAATAAAAAATCCTGAATATCAAGAATTTTTACTTCAGTTCCAATCTCGTATGCGCAAATATCGCAAATTGTATTTGATTTACAAGACTCAGCGGATGTGGTGACAGAGGCATGGAAGCCCAAATGGGAGTAAAAAGGGTTTTTGCCTAAGCAAATAACCCTGGAAACACGTTGTGGGACACAATATATCTAAATAAAAATCTTTTTGCCTAAGCAAAAAGATTTGGTCGTGCTATTTTGAGTTGATCCGCTAAACGAGCATCATGTTCTGCTGATTTCTGGATAGAAATCATCAGAGGATTGTTTTCAGTTTGGGCAATGATTTCACGTTGGTTGCGTTCATTTGCCACATCCAATTTCAAAGGAGCGCGATATTTGACGCGACCCAAATCTGCGGCGCCAGGACCTAAATCAAGAGGGCGAGCTGTTGGCATACGGTCATTGAGAACATCCGTATCCAACTTACGACTTGTTACATGAGGTTCATCACCTTTGAAGAGCTGAATATTACCACCAGCCAATTTACGACCTTTCGCAACTTCTTGTTTATTTGGATTCAACCGCATATTGTAAGCAGACGTATGTGACATATGGCGTTCATGCGCAGCCTTTGGACCACCCACATAAGAACTCTTCGCACTGATTTGGGCTTTTTGGGTTGGACGAGCAATATCATCAGGGTCATATACCTTCAAACGAGTTGGAGCATCCGCAGGAGCCGCAATACCATAACGATCCAAAAAGATAGTACCTTCTTTAACTGTTGTACGCGCTACATCGTTAGGATCCCAAACGGTAATGGCTGGCGCACCTGCGGCGTATCCTGTTGCAACACCTGTTTGTTGAATGTTGCCAACTGTTTCCGCACGACGGGTTGGACGAGATTCATCTTGGAAATGTACTGTTCCTGCTCCAGTGTCAGCAGGACTTAAGTTCAAACCCATTACGCGGTCAGATGTAAAATAACGTTCGTTAGGACGAATTTCAAAACCTTCTTTACCATAATCGTCTTCAGCTCCTTGGGCAAAATAGGAACTACCATCCGCATTACGATAACCAGCACCACCAAACTGTTGAGCCATAGGTTTGCGGTAAGAGCCAACGACGTAGTTCATTTGGAAGTCTTGGGATTGACTAGGACCCATGTATTCCACAGAAGTTTCTGGACGAGTTGTTTCAGGTAAAATTTGAATTGGACGAGATGTTTCTTTTGTATATTCTGCGGAACCTGCGATACCAAATCGTTCGCCTGATTCGTCTATGTAAAAGGTGTCAGGACGATATTTACGCACTTCACCAACACTTTCCATCGCTTTTCCAATCATATGCTGACCAGGAACAACGGGTTGTTTGTAAGTGAGTTTAGGATTATCAGCAGTACGCAAATCATCCGTTTTACGCATATTTTTCATCATTAATTCATTGACTTCAATCTGTTGGAACCCACCTTTACCTGTTGAACTAAAACCTTCTCCAACACCAGGTGCTACTTTGACAGGTTCAAAAGGACGTTCGCCAGCACGATTGCGTGGGTCATTGATACGTGATTGAATAAAATCAGAACTATTTTCCATTCCATATACGTTTCCAAAAGGAACTTGTGTATTGTCAAACATTTGTTCAACTTCTTGCTTGCGTATCGTATATTTGCTGTCACCTGTATAACTCCCCAATACGTTTGAATACGCATCGGGGTTCATATTTTGTTTGACACGACCGCCAAAGAAAGGTTGCATATTGTTGTGGGTAAAGTCAATCGTATTCATAGTTTGACCAGACAATTGACTGACCATTGTGGAACCCCCATTCATACCTTCAACGTAATCAGGATTTTCTTCAATTCCTGCTGGATTCATCATCACATCAGGAGTCGCACTTAGAATACCTGTGGGTGAAGGAGTCCAAGCACCCACCTTTTGCTGGGCTGGAGGTTGTATTGATAGACTACCGCCGGGTAGATAGCCAGCTTCCGCAGTCGCATTAGGTTGTGCTGGAAAAGGTTTGCGACCCATTAAATCATTATAACGAATATCCAATTCTGGATTGTTGCTGTGAAGACTTGTTTTTGGTTTTGTGACATTTGCTGCATTCGCAAAGGCTTCTTTAGTGGGAATTGCGCGTCTCGCTTGTGGATTTCCAGAAGGGGACTTTGTTGGATACGTATATGTGGATGTTTGTTTGGCGAGAAACACTCCTGCTCCGCCTAATAAGGCTAATGCGGCTATCTCCATACTACTATCCTTATATGTAAAAAGGGTTGTCAATACAACACACTTTACATATTCACTTAAAAAATCCCATTTTTACATTCCCTTTTGCTTATGTTGTTGTTCCACTAAATCGTTAGTAAAGGTTTGTTTTGGAATTGGGTGTGAGGCACATTTATATTTATCCATTTGACGAGCTGGGATGAAAAAGTCAAAGGGGGTTTCGAAAGTGGCTTGGGGATCATGAAAGAGGGGTTGCCAACGGTTCCATCCTGTAGCACGGAGCGTACAAGGAGGATTATGCAATCGGTTGAAATTTAAGGGAACTGTATTTTCATCATCTGGGTTGGTGTAACCAGCACGATTCATTTCGTTTGTGCGAGGATCATATAAGAGCTCGTCAGCACGCCATTTGCTCGGAGGACGACCAACACCTTTTAAATCTGATTCCACTTCGGTTCTCCATTTTCCAGTCACCCAACCTGCTCCAGATTCTTGAATACGTGTGGTGGGTGCGACAGGGAAGGATGTAGGACAGTTGCGTAAAGGTGTAAAAGCGTAACGGCCAGCGTATGTGGAAATGCGCATGTCGTCGGCTTGATGAAAGTCATCCCAGCGACTACGTGTTAAATTGGTTTGTCGGGGTGTGGAACACATTCTGATTTACGTATTACCTTAATATTTCCAGGGTTGTTGGCATGTTTCAATTGTAAATGGTTCCGGCGCAATTGTGGCCGGATATGCCCACATTTGTGATTGTGGTAATGGTTTCGTCACCACATTCACAACAACCTTTTCCTTTGGCACATTGCGAATGATTTGTTTAACAGAGTCTGGAAGAGGTTGATGTTGGCGTTGTGGGCAAAATGTATTCGGACGAGTGATACCACGTAAGTCTGATTCTAATTCCACTTGACTTTGACGATTTTTGTAAGGGACTTCATTACCTCCCACAATTCCGAGAATGTGTTGTGTAGGTTTTGGATTTTCACCGTAAGAAGGAAGTATATCATACGTTTGAGGATTTTCCTTTTTCTCCCAACTGTGAGGTTGAATATTGAATGCTTCTGAAACGGAGCTGGCGTTCATTCTGTTCTCACATAAAAAAGATTTAAGAGGCAGAATGACAACTGAATGTAACGAACAAAAAGTGACACTTTTGCGAAATCAAGAAAATCTTTGTTGGTTTGATTCTGCTACATTTGCTTTGTTTCATAAGCGCCGTCCAGAATTAGATAATCTTTTTAATGATTATCAAGAACCAAATTTTAAGATTATTGAATCATTATATAATCATTTTTCAAATAAAACTCCTCTTACAAATTTACGACAAACGGTTGAAGACTTTCGCAAAGATCCAAACATGGTGACTATGTTTAATATATACAGCAAAAGCGAATTTGAAGTTCTTGAAACTTTAAGTGATATTCCAATTGTTGAATTAACCCCTCCTAATAATGAATTTAATAAATTTACTTTATTACAAAATAGAAAATTTCAGGCAAATAAAATCAATAATGCAGAGGTTCAAATTTCAGAAAATTTAGAAGGACAAGATTATTTAATTAAAATTACACTCGATATTCAAAAATTAATTTCAGAAAATAAGATCAAAGAAACTAAACAAGCAAAAGTTGAATTTGATATTGGAACAGATAGAGGAGACGACCCTGGTAATTTTTTTAACGGACTTTTTAAATTTCCACAGTTTAATACAATTCAAACGCAAAATGGTAAGACTGAAGATATATTAATTCCTTTAGATTATCCAAATATTTCTTTATTTGATATCATAATGTTAGACAATATTGAAAAAAAAGGATATAATTATACAAATACTTTTACACTTGTTATGAATCGACAAGGTGTAAAAAATAGTTCTACAAAAACATTTTTTTTAGAAACACTTGTAACAAAAATAAAGGATGAACAACTAGAATTTTATCTTGATGCTGTTATAGTTCATACAGGAGGATACCATTATGTTGTTTTTGTTCGTTGTGGTAATTCAGATAATTGGCTTTTGTATAATGATGCCTCTTTAGGAAAAGATGGAGATACTTTAAAATTATCAAAACCTATTGAAGGATTTGAAGCAATGCGAAATTTTAACTTAATAGGTTATACAAATGTAACACCCAATTCGCATTTTCAATATTTAATATATTCACGTGATGGAAGAACAAAAATGGAACAAGAATTAAATGCTTTAGAATAAATATATTTATTTAACAAATAAACTATTTATTTAACAATTCAAATCACGAACATAAGCACGGGAAGGTAATCCACCACGAATCCAGCCATTGGCTGCGACTTCTTGCACTAAATGTTCTGGTTTTTGGATATTGTCACGAACAGTTTTGATTAAAGGTTCAAACACTCCATCAAAACTTTGTTCTGTGATGGTTCCGCATTCTTTGCCTTGACGAACTTGTTCAGGGTGTAAAAGCATGGATTCAACGTCAGCATTACCACGGCCGGTACCCATGTAAGGAACCGTTAAGAAAGGACGGGCTTGTTGGCGAATCATACAGCGATTGTTTTTGAATTCAGGTTGATTCTTTAACACAGATTCCGCATCAATTTCTTTGTTGTTGGCTCCAAAACCTTCACGTGGGTAGATTAAAAGGTTAGGAATGGAAAGGGGATTTACTTTACGAGCGTCGGGAGTTAGGTTTGTTAAATTATATTTTCCTGGTCCTAAACTTTGGGAGTAATAGGAGGAAATACCACAAGCATCATCGCGTGTATGTGTTAAACGATTAATATCCATCTTGTCTTCTAGTGGTTTAATAAAAAAAAATATAGAATTAGAATGGCACTTGTGGATACGTTTTGCTCTTGTATTAAAAAAGTATCTAAATCAATACCGACCCGTCGTGTTAAAAAATATGATCGCCGTAAAAGTCGCGGAACTGCGACACATGTTTTAAAAGAACAAGCCGCTATCGCAATTTGTACCAAGACAGTGTTAGGAAAACGTGGCAAGACTTTGAAACGTTTTACCTGTAGAAAAGGTCCCATGTTGGAACTTCAAAAACAAATTCATTAAAAATTTAACCAAGGCAATAAGGCACCTTCTGTTCCACCGTAACAGGCAGTCGCATTTCCTTCTTTACAAGTTTTACCAGGAATTTTATACAACCAATTTTGATAACTATCTTGGTCATTCGGAATAGTTGTACTTGGTTGTCTTATGAATATACGTTGGCTTTGTGTTTTGCCCCACACATCCGTCGGATCACTAAACCATTGAACGCGAAACAAATCATCGAGTGCAATTTTAGACTTTACTGATGTAATATCAGGTGCGGCAGGACGATTTGCGACATATTCAGGGTCAGCGCCTGGTGATTTTGGAACATATCCTCCAACTTCTGTTTGAATTGTCGGGTATTCATCCATTGTAATATTGTAAAAGGGATTGCGCACATTGGGTGTTGTTTCGTCTTGAAAAGGTAAGGTTGATTCAACACCTGTATTGTTATATTCACTGGGTTTTAATGGATTTTGGAAATTTTCAGTGTCGGTTGCTTGTTTGCGAAAACGATACACAGATTGAAGCTTATGAAAGGTTGGGAGTAAGTACAACGTTGCGGCAACACCTGCGATTAAAGTAGCAGAACCAACCCCTGTTACTGTAGAAGCAATAAGCCCCGTTAAAATAGCAAACATATAGACAAAAAGAATTTGATTAATGTATTCACTCGCACAAGAAGATTTTTGACTTGGAAGCCAAATGGAATGAAAGAGATATCTAGGGTCTTCCCACGCAAACGGGTGACATAGTTCGATATTAGCCGACATGCCTATCTACCCTAACGCCCTTTTGCATTTGAACCAGATTTCTTCGCATCGAGTTTCTTACGAAGACGTTCGCGGGCAATAGACAAACGAGCACTTCCATCATTTCCTGAAGCACGAAGGTCATCTTCATGGCCTGCCATTCCAAATGCTTGACGAAAACCTTCCATCATTTCCACAAATTGTGGATTTTCACTAAATGTTTTCATAAGTTCTTCCGCTTCTGCTACAAGTTCTTGTGGTCGTAAAGAACCTGATTGAACTTTTTGTTGAAGTTTCTTTGTTAGCTTCAACATTGTTTTTTGAAATGCTTGTGGGTTTTTCATGAACACTTCAGTAATCATTTGTAAAGCCTTTGATGGATCATTTCCTGCGGCTTCCATGGCTTTTGGATCAATTCCAAAATCTTCAATTTTGAATTCTTTCACAATTTCTTCCGCTAATTTAGCAATTTGGCCTTTCAAAAACTTTTCAGGAATTTGTGGGATATTACTTCCATCAGCAGAACTTCCAAAGAACTTGGCGAATTTTTCAGTCAAAGAAGCAAAATCAACCCCTTTTACTTTTTCCTTCATGTCTTCCATCATTTTTTTCGCCAAATTTTCAGTCCAACCATTTCCAGATAAATCTGTTGTTGTTTCAGAATCCATCAACAAACAAAACGATAAAACAGTTAAGTGTTCTTGAATAGCCTTTTGACTCTTTTCGGATAAACTTTCCCAAATTTCCTTGGGCATAGCTACACCGGGCAATACGTAAGCAGGGCATTCTTTCGCATCACGCACAGGGGAGCAAGAGGGAAGTACTTGAGTTCGAAAGGAAGATTTACGTTCTTCATGACTTTGTTTCAAAGCTTCCACAATAGGTTTCAATAGTTCGGGACATGAGGCACCAAGGTCACGCGCAAATTCTTCAAATTTCGTTTGAAACACATCTTTGCTAGAACTCATTCTATGAAGTCTAGCAAAGTAAGGTTGGAATTCTTTACGTGGGAGATAATTAACGGATACTATTTGCGATAACGCCTTGTTTTTCTTTTTTTAGAAGTACCTTATCTAAATCTTTTCACTGAGCAAGACAAGTACTTTCAAATGTTTCCAAATGGCATCACGATTTCCTTCAGACATATGTGGCCAATGTTTATCAAAAATTAACAAAGCAGGAGACATTTCATTGAATTGAGCAGAAATAACAACTTTGGCATAGGCAATTACTTTATCTTCATTTTCATTTAAAATGTCATCACGCAAATGTTTGCTTACATTTTCACGAAATAAATCCAAAATGAGTTTTGGATTTATTTTTTTGGCACCTTGAATTGCTTCCAAAGCTAATTTAATATCACGTTCTTCAGGAAAAGTTGCTTGTAAATCTTCGAAGAAGGCAATAAGCTTGTTGTTGAAAATACCGAGAGGGGTTGTCATGTCTTACTTCTATATAAAAGGAGCTTGTCTTTAGATTTACTGACGCTTGAGTCCCATATGGATTCCAGCGTCTCGTTGTTGTTTGTACATTTCCATTTGTTTATCAAACATTTGTTCCTTTTTACTGCGATTGGATTGTGTTTGAATTTGACTTGTTAGCGAAACTTCGCTAGAACGATCGCCGGGACTCGCACCACCATTTAAATATGTAAAGGCACCTTTTATTCTTTCACCTCCATTTCCTCCAGTTGAAGTATCTGAATTTAAATAACTATATCCTACATCACCAAAACCAGCCATTTCACTTGTCCATTCTTCGGGTTCTCCACTTATAACCGGTGATACAGAGGTTGAAGAAGCAGTTTGTGGCATTTCTGTCAGCTTTCGCTCGTAAAGCCAATTCATAACATCTGTATCAACCAATGGTTCAGGTTTGCCTTGAATAACTAATGTCGGAACTTGCTTCAACCAAGCTGGAAGTTGAGGGCGTTGGGGACTTGGATCCACACACACAAAACGAAATTCGGGAACCCAAGGAGTTTTTTTCAACTCCTCAAGGAAAGCAGCGGACCACTTATCCTTGTTGCTATAGAAGCATATGTGGCGTGCCATTTCTATGTTAAAGGGGGTTGATTGATAGGCAAGACGACCGCAGTAAGTTCGTATAATTTTATCTTTCATTATAAGGGTTTCCAAAATATAGTTTTAACGATATTTTGGGAAGTTCTTAGTATGTTAATTATTTTGGATACAAATGAAAAAATGGGTAAGTCTTCAATAATTTTAAATTTATAAGCAAAGATTTAAAAATTGATTCCAACTTTCTCCATTAGATAGGTAGCAAAAATGTCATCTGTATTTTCAAAACTCAAACGCCTTGATAAAGACACAATTTCTTTTACACTCTCTCCTTCCAAGTATCAGTACGCCAACACCTTGCGTCGTGCTATTCAAAGTGAAGTACCTTGTCTTGGTTTTCGTGCGGACATCAAAGAAGATGGTTCCACAACCGATGTAAAAATTATGAAGAACAGTACTCCGATGTCAAATGAAATGTTGGCAGACCGTATTGGTCTTCTTCCAATTGCCATGCCAAAGGATGTTGTAAATGAATGGGATAAAAATTCTGTTCTCTTTCGTATTCATGTGAAAAATGAAACTGACCAAGTAAAATATGTGACTGCGTCAGATTTTCAATGTTTTCAGAAAAAAGAAGGTGAAGAAGAGCCAATTCGTATTCCCAATACCAAGTTCTTTCACCCAGATCCAGTGACTGGAGAAACTTGTCTCATCGCAGTTTTGAAACCTATGGTGGAAGGTCAAGCTCCTGAAGAGATTGAATTAGAAGCGTATGCTTCTCTTGGTATTGGTCGCGAACATACTCGTTTTAATCCAACTTGTCAATGTTCTTATGGAAATACAGTTGATACAGATGAAAAGCGTATTGAACTACTCAAAATTGAATGGTTGCGCGAACACAAAAAAGTAGATCCTAAAGAATTGGATAAAGACCAAGCACGCAAACAACAATTGGACAAGGAATTTCGTAGTCTTGAAATTCAACGTTGCTTTCTAGTGGATGAAGTAGGAGAGCCTTATAGTTTTGACTTTACAGTTGAATCCATTGGAACTATGAGTGTGAGTGTGATTGTAGCACGTGCTTTGCTCAGTCTCATTCAACATTGTGACAAATATACTAAATTTGCCGCAGGTGATCTTCCAGACAATGTGGATATTCGTCCAACCGATAAAACAATGAAAGGGTTTGATATCTTCTTTCAAGGCGAAGATCACACATTAGGAAATTTACTTCAAACATGGATTGCCGAAAACAAGGTGGACCGTGATGAACGTGTTACATATGTTGGCTATTGTGTTCCTCATCCTCTCCGAGATGAAATGAAAATGAGTATTGGTGTGGAAGATGGAAAGGTCGATACTGTTCGAAAAATCTTTGCGGAAGCAGCTGAAAGTTGTGCGAAAATGTTTGCGAAATGGTATTCTGATTTTGTAAGTTCAACGGGTGGAGAACTTGATGTACTCAAAAATAGTGTTGGACAAACTGTGTGGGAAGCACATGCTGATTTTAAACGAGATGAACGAGGTGTAGGAGCAGCAGCTAAACCAACTAAGAAAAAGTAATAAGTCAATAGAGAATGTCTATTCACATAAATGACATACCTATTTTTTGTATCAATTTGGATCGTAGACCAGATCGATGGAAAAAATTTCAAAAACAACCAGGTTTTCTAACAAATATTCAACGTTTTTCAGGCGTGGATGGAAAATTGTTAGATCTCATCGACAATGAAAAAATTAGTTTAGCCAGCAAATACAATATTTTACATAAAACGCGGCGAAGCCATGACGAAATTGATACAATGGGAGCTGTTGGAGCTACAATGAGTCATACAGGTATTTGGAAACATTTTCTTGAACGCTATCCTGAAAAACAGTATTGTTTGATTTTTGAAGATGATGCTTTTCTTCCACCAAGACTATCTGAATATATCACACATTGTTCATCCCATCTCCAAGAACTTCCAAAGCCATTTGATATTTGGTTACTCAATTACTCATTATTTGACAAAAAACTAAACCCTCTAACACCTCATTGGTCTGCCCCAAATAATTTTTACAGTTTCAGTGCCTACATCATTAGTCGTGAGGGCGCAGCAAATCTTTTAGCGGACGCATTTCCGATTCAAATGCATATTGACAGATATGCCAATATGAAAATGAAGTTAGGACAATGTAATGTTGTAATTCACAAGGAACTTAAACTTGCGACTTTGGGAAGTCAATCTGATATTCAATTGGGAGGTTGTCGTATATGTAATGTACCCAATGAAATGGATGATAATAACTTACGCGCAGTAAATAAATATTATATTGTTGGATTGCTTGGATACGCAGCCCTTATGACTGCCTTGTATATGAATCTTAAAAAGAAAGAGTAAAAGGGGTTGTTTATTAAGTTTTTTAATCAACTTCTTCAACGTGAGGAACTTGTTCAGAACCTCCACCACCTGCCTTGAAATCCTGTGCGGCGTCTTGATATAATTTCATTAATACAGGACGTACTTTATTTTCAATCTCCTTTTGCTTTTCGTCATATTCTTCTTTTTCAGCCTCTTGATTATTATCCAACCAGTTAATTCCTTGTTGGATTTCTTCAATAGCTGTTTCCGCTTCTGCTCCTAATTTTTCTTTGACTTTTTCTTCTTGGAGAGAATTTCGAGCGTTGTACAAGTAACTTTCTAGTTGATTGCGTGCTTCAATCTTTGCCATTTTGGCTTTATCTTCGGCTTCGTGTTTTGCCGCTTCTTCTACCAAACGTTCCACTTCTTCACGACTCAATCTTCCTTTTTCATTGGTAATTGTAATTTTATTGGATTTACCAGTAGATTTTTCAGAGGCAGACACATTCAAAATACCATTCGCATCCACATCAAACACGACTTCAATCTGGGGAACACCGCGAGGCATAGGTGGAATTCCCTCTAAATGAAATTTACCCAACAGATTGTTATCTCGCGTCATCGCACGTTCGCCTTCAAATACTTGAATCAAAACACCTGTTTGATTATCAGCATATGTGCTAAAGGTTTGTGTTGCCTTTTTAGGAATTGCCGTATTGCGTTTAATTAAAGGAGTCATAACACCACCTGCCGTTTCTAAACCAAGAGAAAGAGGGGCAACATCCAATAGAATCACAGATTCCACTTTTTCAGAACCGCCCGTTAAAATATGGGCTTGTACGGCTGCGCCATACGCAACAGCTTCATCAGGATGAACAGAGTCATTTAGTTTTTTACCATTGAAGTAAGAGGTAAGTAATTCACGAATCTTGGGAATACGAGAACTACCACCTACCATTACAATTTCATGAATTTGGTCTTTGGAAAGTTTCGCATCTGACAAACAACGATCAATAGGAGCAATGGTACGACGGAATAAGCTATCACATAAACTTTCAAATTTAGCACGTGTAATTATTAATTGAAAGTCGGCACCTTCTGCCAACCCATCAACTTCAATAGATGCTTGGGTAGCGGTGGAAAGAGTACGTTTAGCACGTTCGCACATCGTACGCAAACGGCGCAAAGCCCGGTTATTATTTGAAATATCAATCTTGTTTTTGCGTTTGAATTCATCAGCACAGTACTGTACTAACATATTATCAAAATCTTCACCACCTAAATGTCCATCACCGCCTGTTGCTTTCACTTCAAAAACCCCTTCATCCAACGTTAAAATACTTACATCATGAGTACCGCCACCACAGTCAAACACTAAAACATTCTTTTCCCCTTTTTCATTGACACGATCCAAACCATACGCTAACGCAGCAGCAGTTGGTTCATTAATAATACGCAATACATTCAAACCCGCAATTGCGCCCGCATCTTTTGTAGCTTGACGCTGGGAATCGTTAAAATACGCAGGAACAGTAATCACGGCATCTTTTACACTTTGACCCAAATACGCTTCCGCAGTTTGTTTCATTTTTACCAAAACAGCCGCAGAAATTTCTTCAGGCAAAAATTGGTGGGTTTCACCTTTCCATTCCACTTCAAATGTTGGTTTCCCACCTTTCCCCTCTAACACTTTGAATGGCCAATGTTTCATATCTTGTTGGGCAACTGGGTCATTAAATTTGCGACCAATCAAACGCTTGGCATCAAAAATAGTGTTAGAGGGGTTGGCCGCAGCTTGTGATTTCGCAGCGTCACCAATTAAACGATCTTCACTCGTAAAAGCAACATAAGATGGAGTTGTACGATTGCCTTGATCGTTTGCGATGATTTCAACACGGTCGTTTTGCCAAACGGCTACACAACTGTAGGTAGTTCCTAAATCAATTCCGATAGCGACGCTATTTTTTTGTGACATCCTTCTATCATACAGATTGGATACGTTTTAAGTATTTTTTGAAAAAAAACTTAAAAGGTTTAAACTCTGTCTATTTACGTGTTCAAAATTCCTGATTGTTCTTCTACAGAAAGTCCATTCACATAATTGATCACTGTTTCTTTACGAACAGGAACAGGTTGTTTAGTTTCTTCTAATTTAGGAAGTGAAGCCAAATATTGTCCTTGAAGTTTAAATACAGGAGTGCGAAAGGGGATGGGAATATCTTTCATAGTTTTGGTTTTAGCTTTATTGATGTCGCAATACGCTTCATATAATTCGTGTGTTTTTTGACGGAATTGTTGTTCCAAGTTCCAGAATTCACTTGATTCTTCACGAAAGTAATGTAAATAATCTTTAATTTTACCTTCTTTACGAAGACGCAAGAAACGATGAACAGAATCTGATTCAGACCCGCGAAGATTACGCACCATTTCATAATCTTCATTCATCAAACGGTATCTGTGAAAGGAATTCATGTCTTGAACAACATGTCCTTTAACACGATAAGAACGGAAATTAGGAATCATCAATACATTGAAATTTGTAAAATGGAAGGGTGCGAGTCCGCGAAGACTTGTTGGCCAGCCCGCAGGAGTCACATGGATTGTTACACTTCCGTTTGTATCAACTGTTCCAACTTGCGTTACGGCAATACGAGGTGCGCGAATTTGGGAAACAATCTTATGGTCTGGATGTTGAAGAACACAGCTTACAAAGGAATTGGGTTGAAGAACATCTTTCCAATCTATATCACTTGGTGTTGCCTCACGAAACATTTCACCAAATGTCTTTTTTGTGTAAAAGGTGTTGGTTCCACCCAAATTGGTGCGCGTCACAATTTGTGGTTCTCCATTCCCGATGCGGAAAACATTCACCATCACGCCATCCACAAATTCAGACACCCAGTATCTTCCCTTTTCAGGTGCGCGGATATTCGTTGGTTCTGCTTTTACAGGTGCGACACAAACAGGGCGATTGAATTCCGTATTCCAAACAACCGAACGAAACATACGAACATATTCGCTATTCATATCCGAAACCCCTTTTACATAACGAATGATGGCCAATTTTTTATTTGGATATGAAATAATACGTAGTCTTCCGCCAACATCACTTTGTAAAAAGGTAGAAAGTGTTTCCCATGTTGCGTATTGTTCTACAAGGCTGCGAAAATGACTGAGAGCAAAGGACATCTTTAATCAAAATATGTACGAAACCTTTAGATGAACTCTACCAACTCCTTACGGATACAAGTTCCAAAGAATGAAACGCGAAAAAATAAAAAGATTGTTCAACGAACACCAACAACTTTTGTTCAGCCGCGATTAGCAATCCCAAATAAAGTAAATTTAAAATTAAAGAATAATCCATTTTATAGTGTTCAAAAAGAATATGAACAACCCGCGAGAGAAGCAACAATTAGTACAACAACAACTCCAAGGTCAAGAACATCCACATTATCATTACCAAATTATTTAAACTCGTCACCATCATCCCGTCGTTCATCGTTAAGTATTTTAACACCAGTTATAACTCCTCCACGAACACCAATCGCTTCTATTGCAACAGTAACTAATTTTTCAAATTTTACAGGATTAAATTCATCAAGAAATTTAAATACACCTCCAAAATATAATCCTAATTTTAAAGTTCCAAGAAATAATTATAAAACAAGAAATCAACGTGTTCAAAATACACAAAAAATAAAAAAAAATATGAATGTTATTCAATCATATGGTCCAAAAGCTAAAGAAATATACAAAAAATATAATGAACCCAATGCTTCAAATAAACAAAAATTAAATTTATTAAAACAAGAAACACAAATACAACGTAATTCTAACAAAAACACGGCAAATAAAATACCAAACTGGAATAAACCTACAAAACGAAAATGGTATAATCCAGTCAGTTGGTTTAACAAAGGAAAAACAAGAAAAAATCGTAAAGTTTAAAATCGAGCGTTTTATATAAAAGCTTGTTTTTACACTTACAAGATAGAATGGCCGAGGAAGAAGGTAAAGAAATTTTACCCGTATCGAATGCTGCTTTGGAACAAGATATGGGTTTATCGGTTGGAGATACCATATTGATTCTTGGTGGCGTATTGAATAAAACAGTTGGTAAGTTGTATGGATTTGCCCCAAATCGTTTTTCGATCCTACCAAATGGAAGCAGTAACCGTTTGACGCATATTCGTATGGAGGATGGCGAACCTGATCCAGAACTTGGTATTCAAGAAATTTTAGTATTAAAAAAGGCAATACGACCTGGCTTTGTGAATATGATTGAACTTTTCCCAGAACAATATGTTGAAACATTTGATAAAGAAGGAAATCCTGGTCCAAAATTTCAAGTGAAATCAGTTAATGAAGCGCAAGATTCAACAGTCTTAGTTGATGAAACAGGAATTGAAGAAACGTATCAATTCTCTTTTACAGGAATACCACAAGAGCTTCCTTTTGAAGTCATGCGTGTGCGCGAAGGACCTCCGACGCAAGAATTTACAGGTGACAATCGCGAACCTCAAATTCAACTTGAAAAACGTACAAATGTGGAAGTGGATGAAGATGACTTGGCTGAAGGTGATGGTCAAGTTGATATGGAACCTACTTTTGTTGTGTTAGAGGATGAGATTGAATTACCTTTGTTGGAAACAATTGAGGAAAAAACTTCTTCTGAAATGCTCTTTCCTGATTTTGTCCAACGCTCTGAAATGCTTTCTCAACTCATCCGTATGTTGCCTGAAGCGCGTCAAAAAAATCCACAAGAACTCAAAGATCTCCGTCGTTTTACCGAAACACTTATGTCACTTCGTAACAAAGTTGTAAAATATGGTGAAACAGGTGATCCAAGTGGAATCAACTCTATGACTGTAACAACATTGGGAGAATTAATGGATAAACCTGCTATGTATTTATCACGTAAAATTGTGAAAATGCCAAAAGTGATTTACTTGGATCATACAATTGAACAATTAAAGGGTGATGAGGAAAATGAAACATTATACTTTATCAATGAAAGTAATCATTTCGTCAAAACGTATAGTTCAGATATTATTACACGAGCAAATGAATTGGAGCAAGAGGGAAATATGGAATTTGTAGAAGGTCAAGTCACTGAGCTACCCCACTTTTACAATTTTATGGAAAAGTATCACGACCAAATTCAAAAACCTTATCTTCAAAAAACAGGAAGTAAGCCAGCACACAAAGATGAAGATATTTTACGATTTGTCACGCCTGAACTTGATAATAACAAATTGGAAGTTCTTTCACGTCTAACAATTGAAGGAGATAAAATAAAACGTCTTGAAGAACCAATTACAACATTTACAAATTTTGGAACAGCTCGTATTTTAAAAGAACGTTTGGCACGTTTTTCAAAAGGAGAAAATCTACGTGTAGTGGAACAAGCAGAAGCTCCTGCTTATACAAATGTCTTATTATTTCCACGTTCAACACTTCGTGATTTAGGTCCAATTCGTAGTGGGCGTTTAGTTCAAGATATTTCATTAGGCTTAGGCCAACCAAAACTTATGGAAGATATTTTTGCTGAATTAGGTGACGATGATGACTTTCCAACGCCTGATAAAATTTTAAATTTGGGTTTGGAAGGATTGAATGGAGTCATGATAAAAGATTGGATTCAAAGTCAAAGATTACAAATTGAAGGTTTAGGAGATGTCTATCGTATTCTATTTGGATATGGAATTCAAGATGTGGAATGGACAGAAGACCAAATAAAAATATTTGATGAGCGTATAGAACGATTTTTAGCTTCTCTAAAAGCATTCATGAATAAACAGCGTGAAGAAAATGCCTCTGAATTATCTCAACTCAAATACGAACCACAATCCCTTTTAATCCCTGAATCAAGCGAACGTTTAAAAGCGCGTATCATGGCTGAACCCCTTTTACAAAAAGTCATTGAAGAAGAAATTTCCAAATACATGGGTGATTTGGCTAACGTAGATACAAACTGGTTTAGTTACGTATTTATTAAACATCCTGATCTTGTCTTAGCAGTTCTTGGCCAACAACCCAATATTGTTGTACGCGAACGTGATCGTTTTGCGCTTACGCAATACCTCATGGCTGTTCGTAATGCTTATGCGCACAAAAAAGTGTTAAAGGAAGCAGGTGATGAACCAATTATAAATGAGTGCGAACATGTGAAAAGTTTAACACAAACAAGAAAAATAAAAGATGATGTTTTACGTTTGAAGGCATTAATAAAACTTTTAGCAAAGTACAGAGGTGAAACACGTGAAAACTGGGTTTGGTGTAACAAATGTAATAAACATTTAATGTGTGGGCATGAATTATTACAAATTCAAGAATTCGCACGTCCTCGCGAACAACAAGCTCTTCACAAAGAAATTTTAATGAAATTTTCAGGTGGCGTCTTTGCTGGTAAAAATATTTGTCGTGAATGCGGTCAAGGAATTTCAGAACTTGACTTTGACACAAGTTTGGAATATGATGATGAAGGGCGTCCAATGATGGGTCGCGCAGTGATGGAAGATGATGAAGAAAAAGTGGAAGATATTTTTACGGAAAAAGAAGATCTTGATGAAGAAGAAGGCAAAGAAGAAAAGTTATTTGATTCTGAAAAACTTAATCAAATGTACAGAACACTTCATAAATTAGCAAGTGAAGTTGGAATACGTCCTGAACGAAATGACTATGAACATATGGTACAGCAGTTACAGGTGTTTGTTTCTTCTCTTCGTACCGCCGACCAATACAAACTGGAAGCAGCCAAAGCAAAAGCTGAAGGAAGACAAATTCCAGCCTATGAGGCATATTACGCAATTCAATTTATCGCAGGATGTGTTTGCGTTCTTTTATTAAATGTACAAACACGTATCCCTGATTATTCATCCTATTACACAAATGCAAACTGCCGCGAAGGTTTTTTTGGATATCCTCTTGAAGAAGAATCAAAACAAAAACGTCATGGTATCCAATGTATCAATCGTGTTGCCGCGAGTATTAATGGAAATGCCTTTCCATGGAATATTTCACCTTTACGTAAATCTGCGGATGTGAATAAAAGAGCAGAATACTTACTCAAACGTGTTGAAGATATTTTGGAAGATATGATTCAATCAGATACAGTCCAATATTCCTTACAACAAAAACGTGAATATCATAAGAAAATTTTTGGGGATATTGGAGATGTCAAACGTGACCAAATTGATGGAAATTTTCGTCCAATTCCCTATATGATTCCAAAGCAAGAAGCCGCAGAAGAACAAATTATTCCAAATACGGCAACTTCTGAAAAAATAGCAGAAGCTTGGATTCGTTCTGCGCATGGTCTTGTACGCAAAGAAGCTGAATTAAATGAAACATCTCCATTTGCTCTTACTACATGTTGTCGTTCGCAAATCCAAACACCTGGTGGATTTTGGATGTCTGAAGAAGTGAGTCAAAAACTCCCTCTTCTTGAACCACGTTCAATTGGATTACCACCCTATCGTTCGCAAACAATTGAACCAACCTTTTACACTACAAAAACAGAAATTTTATCTGGAGAATTACATGAATCTGAATATTATAAATTATTTAGTAAGGTATGTTGGCAAGGACCACGCAAAGGTCTTACACATGAATTTGGTTTAACACTCACCTGTAGCTATTGTGGATTAAACGTTCAACAAAGTCCAAATCTTCCTTTAACAGATTTACCACAATCCTCGCCTGAATACAAAAAGGAAGTTGAAGCAGCTGAAGCACAAATACGTTCTCACTTTGAGGGACAAGGAATTTCTTTTACAAAAGATTTTTTTGATGAATTATTACATACGGCACAACAAAAGGCAAAAGTTACTGCGGACACAATACCTCGTATATTACTCTCTGATAAAACCATTACTGTGTTAAAGGGAATTCCATTACGACCTCTTGTGAATTGGTTGGAAAAACTTGACCGTCTTGATGTAAATTTAAAAGAAATTGGAAATGCGGCTTCACCAGAACAATACGCTACTGCGATGAATGAAATTTTAGAAGAAGTGGATCAAAAAGAACAAGACATTAAAACGTATTTATCAAGAGAAGCATTTGATATTTTGGAAGAAATAATGAATCGTCCTGCTCGTGAATGTGGTGAAGCAGTTCGCACATTTTTGCTTGTTCCATTTATGCGCTGGATTTCAAAAATGAATCCTGAAAATTTTAAAATTTTACGAGCATATGAATTGGAACAAGATGCGGAAAATGATATTATGAACAAAGGTTTAGGGAATCATTTAAAAACCTTAGCAGCTGGTGTGCCTGTGCCAAAGGGTGCTTCAGAAAGTAAAGTTCGTGCTTTTATTACTGAATTACGAATTGCCTGTTATAGGGTATTTCCTTTTTTACGAAACTTTACAACACCAGGAGGAATTCAAATGACTCAATATTTCATTCGTTCGTATTTAATTGGAATTATTCATCATTTTGTTGATTCCACACTAGTTCCTCCGAGTGAAGATGTTGATTACGCTGCCTTTCCTGATTTTACAATTATTAATAAGGCGCTTGTGGAGGCTTTACAAAAGTTTCAAAAAGGAAGTCGTATTCCAACAGAAGACCAAATACGCACATCGCTTGAAATACGCGCAGAACAAGAATTACAAGTCTTTATTAATCGTCAAGAACGTATGACACGCGAACAGCGTCAAATCACAAAAATTAAGAAAAAATTAGGTATAGGTGAATTTGCTATAGGTGGTACAAAAGCAATTCGTGAATACGACCCAACCATGTACAGACAATGGGCAGAGGAACGTGAATATGCGACCATAACACTTGGTGATGCTACGGCTCAGCAAGAAGGAGGTGAAGGATACGATACGTATGTGAATAACGTGGATGATTAATTCCTAAATAAGAAATAAAGATGTGGGGATTTGTTCTCGCAGGAATTTTATATTTACTTGGCGTTGGAGCAGTTTTATTTATAAAACCATACTTGATGTTTACTCCGGATGGACAATGGAAAGAGTTTGGAATTGGTCAGCGTGATGATCGCTACTCACCATTTCCATTTTGGCTCTTTTGTTTAGTCTGGGCAATTGTATCATATATTCTTATTAGTCTTGCTCTTAATGTTCAAACAAAACAAGTAAAAAATATGCGAAAAATGAATGTAACTCCCAATATCGAATACGATGACAATACATATGATTTAGATGGTGATGTACAAAAATTACCCAAAGGTTATTATGTATTAAACAAAAAGGCAACACGATTATCCGGTGTTCCTAAATACGTATTCATTGGTGAAGAAGAACCTTAACAAGCGCTTTGGAGACTCATTAAGAAGTAAGATGGAAGTAATGTTAAAAAGAAAATCCAATACGCATGTGCAAAACCATCTTTGACAGATTCTGATACGTACATAGGAAGGGTTGATTTTACAATATTTGAAAACCACTGTATTTTATAGTGATTTTCATTTTCTATTGCCTTCATGTATTCAGTGGAGTTGGAAGGATACTCTTCTCCTGTAAGAGGGTTGCGTGGGGCGTATTCACCGAATACGTATTTGAATACGGGAACATTTTCAAATGCTAATACCGACGAGGCAACACCAAGACTTCCTAATACAGCTAAACTGCTTACCGCATTTGATTTCATATCCATCTTTTTACACTTTTCGTATTGATATATGGATGTTCCTAGAAATGTTAAAAGATATCCTGTTAAAGGGATTGTGATGAGAATAATGATTGACATCATTGTAGGTGAAAGGAACTCAATTTGATTTTTATATACGACCAAAATCATTGCCACAAAGGCAGTTAGTATAGATATTCCACCCGATAAAAAAGGAATTGAACTTACCGATGCCATCTATCTTCTTTTCAGCGGAAGTTTCACTGTCGGGTTCTTTGCGCATCTTCAATAGATGGAAAACGAAGATATAGAATCCGGTCAGATTGAATTGGAAGACGAACAACAAGATAGTGGATCTTCTTCCAATAGCAATTCATCTTCTTCTAACTCATCCTCATCAAGTAACTCTTCTTCTAACTCATCCTCATCCTCATCAAGTAACTCTTCTTCTAACTCATCCTCATCCTCATCAAGTAACTCTTCTTCTAACTCATCCTCATCAAGCAGTTCAAACTCGTTCTCTTCAAATAACTCAAGTAATTCCAATTCATCATCAATGGAATCAAATGAAGAATCACTTGAAGAAAAACCAAAACCAAAACAAAAAGCAAGAAGACGTCGTGAAGTTCAACCAATGAACTCGGCAGAGTTTTTTAAGGCGCGTGCGAAAAAGCCAAATGAATATACATTTACCGCGGATGGAAATTTACAAGTTCCAGCGATTGAATCACAACCTGCGAAAGTTATAGAACTCCCCTTTTACAGATCTATAACATTTGATGAACAATCTGAATTAGAAGAAAAACGAAAGGCAGAAATTCGTGCGATTGAAACAAGTTATGATGAAACATTAAGACTTTTGCGAGAAGCAATTGAAGAGTTTTATGAATCTGGATCTATTTCAAAAGTGGGTGAATATCAAAATGAGTTACGAAAATTGGATGCGGAACGAACAAATAAATACCGTGGAAATCGTTGGACACATTTACTCGAAAGTTTAAGTGTAGAAGATTTAGATTTTACAAGTTTTGATAAACGAAAAGTACCATATGTAACAGTTCAATATCGTTTCCGAACTCTGAACCCAGCTGAAGAATTTATTGAACTCAAAGACAAACCAGTTGAAGAAAACAATTCTGATAAAAATGAAAATTCATTGAATCTTGATGAAGAGAAAGAAGAGGAAGATGAAGAATTTATCTTTTTCAATGAACCTTTACAAGCACATGGATTTTTATCTCCTGATTCCATGCGAACCTTTCGTTATCACAATGTTGAATATAACTCTCCAATCCAAGCATTTCATGGAGAACGTTTTGAACGTGTGGGTCGTGTTAAACTTCGTAAATTATTGTTAGGAGAAACTACAGCAAAAGGTATTCGTGCTTTTGCTGCGAAAGTCACAGGGGAATTGGAAGACGCACGTGAAGTATGGATTGAAATTTTTAAGGAATATATTCGCTACAATCAAGATTTGAAAGAACCTTTGCGGGAAACCGGAACTGCGACACTTGCTTACGCAAATGCCACAGACAATAAGTGGGGTATTGGCTTAGCTATGGGAGACCCAAATTTGGAAGATCGTAGTGAATGGACTGGTCAAAATATTCTTGGCGAAGCTTGGATGATTGTTCGTAAGAATTTGGAATCTATTGAAGAGGCGAGTATGGAAGGTGGGAGTGTAACAGAAGTAGCGAAAACACAAGAAGATGTACAACGTCGTGCTGGTGTTTTAGCAAATATGTATAAAATGAAAAAACAAGTCGCTTTTTACTGAATTGGATAATCCTTCATTGTAGCTTCATTTGTATCACAATTCACTTCATGAGTTGTATATTTATAACAAGCCCCATTTGCGTCTTTGTAAATATTTTGCGTAGCCTCGGATGGATGAGGATACTTTTTAATTTCTTTCTTTTCAGGTTTATAAATTAAGAAAACCACAAATCCAGCTAGCAGACCAAGTAAAAAGGGGATTAAACGAAAGTGGTCAAACATTCTACCAAGAGCAGTTAGAATGTTTCAGGTAATGAAAACAGAAAAATTTGCGGTTGCCTTCAGTGCCATCATTGGTTTTGCTTTGGTTGCCTTAGCGATTCCTTCCGCATGTAAAGGTGATGATTGTGTTGTGAAAAAAGCTCCTAGTGTTCAAGAATTAAAAGAATCAACCTATCGCATTGGTTCGAAATGCTACCAATTTCGCCCTGAAGCAGTGGATTGTCCGGCACAGGGTGCTATTGAAGCTTTTCAACAAATAAAATCTGCGTAAGTTTCGGACAGGATTCCATAGAAAGGATTTTAGATGGCATCTGCGGGAACTCTTTTATCAGATTTGGATGGTCAATCATCTTCTGGGAATGATGGTGACTTGGTTCAAAAAATTTTAGCCGATATGAGTGTTTCATCAACACAACGTGCTCCTCCACCACCTCCCGCCATGCCAGCACAACAACAAATACAATACCAACAAATGCCAACCACAGTATCCCCTTTAACAATGGATTCACGAATCCCAACGGCGCATGTTATAGGAAATGAGCATCCAACTCCGGCAGATTTTGCAGCTGCCATGGCGGGTATGAACAATATCCGTCCCCATGAACAAAGTTTAATGGGTGCTCCTGTAGGAACAATGCCTGGTTATACTGCTACACAAACCTATGAACCACCTGCTAAAAACTTATATGGGCGTGTATTGGACGAATTAAAAGTACCTTTTGTTGTAGCACTTTTATTTTTTGTATTTTCTCTTCCTCCAATTCGTGTTTTAGTTGCACATTACATTCCTATGTTTATTAAACCTACAGGAGACTTTACAGTCGTTGGATTGGGAATTGCTTCACTTGTTGTAGCAGTTACTTTTTGGTTTTTACAACGTGTAATCGCACCACTTTTATCACTTTAAAGAATCACAAATATAAAATCTCGTAACATGAAGAAGAAATGAACGGATTGACCTTTACAAAGCAAACAAGTACAGTAGCCCTTGTTTTCTTCACGTTATACTTCTTTTATGGTTTAATGTATATTCCTTTTACACAGTTTCTTGTGAGTTTAGCTGTTGGTGGAATTGCTTTTGGTATGACTGAATCGTATGAAGTTGCTACAATTGCCTTGTTAGTCATGAACTTTTTATTTCCTATTTTGGGAGGTCCAGTGACTACAGTAAAAGGGACAGAAGGATTTATGGCAACAAATCCTAAAGAAGTTAGCCAACGTATTATTGGTCTCCAAAAACAATTTGCGGGTGTTCATGACCCCGTTGGTGTGGGTTCCAAAATGAGTGAAGGATTTGAAGATGCGCAAAATATCGATAAAGCTTTAACACAAACAACTGTGAATGAAAATACAACAACTGTAACAGCTCAAACAAAACCAGCTCCTGTTGAAACTACAAGTTCAAATGCCAGTTCAGGTACTTCAAATGCCAGTTCAGGTTCTAGTTCAAGTACTGCTTCAGGAACAGGAACAGCTTCAAGTACAGGAACAACATCAGGATTTCAAGATAATGGTTCTTTATTTAAATTAGGACAAATTCCAACGGATCAAAAAGGTGGATTTCATATGGATGTTGGTACAACTGTCACAAATGCCTTGAGTGCCTTGAAGCCTGACCAAATCAAGGCAATGACTGCGGATACAAAACAACTTATTGAAACCCAAAAATCACTCATGAGTATGTTACAAACATTTCAACCCATGATGCAAGAAGGAAAACAAATGATGAATACATTTAATCAAATGTTCGCACCAACAACTGGTTCCTAAACTAAATAAAGCCAAACTATTAAAAGAAAGATGACGGGTTCTGTACTATTTCTTTTAGTCTTAATTATAATTTTGTTGGGTGCGTTGTTAATTAATTTTTCTTCAACAAAACAACCAACAATTCAGGTACTCCCATCTCCTGTAACAGTAAGAGAAGGTGACGATCGCTACACCATGGCTCCCCGACCAGAACGATACGATACAGGCTATACACTTCCTTCTTTACCCACACAAGGCCCACCTGATCGTTACACCCAAGTTGGCGTAATTACCGGCGAAGATAACCATCCTTTACCATTGTACGGTCGCCGTACCTTACCAAGAAGTGACCGTTTTAATTACTATACGCGAACGGATACGTACAATCCAGTACAACTCTCCATACATTACAAAAAGCGAGATTGTCAAGATGGTGTTGGTTGTGAAGAACTCATGAATGGTGATGAAATTCGTATTGGTGCTACAGGTGAAAGAGCTCGTGTGACTTTATATGGATTTTAAAGCAATCAACAATGAATAGAATGGCACTCAAGTGTGAAAAACCAGTCATAGAATTATTACAGCCTCGTTCTGGAATTGTATTTACAGACGGAGGTTCCAATACGCCACCCTTTGAAATGAAAGGAGCTCCAGTGGGAATGAAAAATCCAGAGCCTCTCAAAGGTGTAATAGAGTGGATACGAAAACCCAATGCGAGTACAAAACTTGATCCCAAAACATATTTTTCCAAAGATAACTATTCCGAAATCAAATTGAATACAGAAAATATTTTAGGAAGCGATACGGATACGACACTTCGATACGAAGGTATGTCCTTTCAACACAGATTTACGGCTATCCATCGAAGTTTGTGGGAAAATGCTTGGCCTGAAGTGAGCATCTTTTTTACAAGTGATGATGGAAGTATGATTCATATTTGTATTCCAATTGAATATGTTGAAGAGTCAAAGGGAGAAAATTTGTATTTGAAAAAATGGCTTTCAACGGATACAACAATTCCGAATGGAGTTACAACAAATGACCTTTTTAACTTTCGAACAAATGAACGAATTAAATGTGCTACGCTTCACTATTGTTTGGAATACAATGAAGGAAAAGCAACAAAACCATATATACTTTGTATATTTGAAAACAAACTCAAAGTGAATCAAACAACCCTCCCATCATGGCTCAAAGAAGATAATCTTTTAACATTCACACAAACAAAACAGGAAAATAAATCATATCGTCCTAAAGTTTTTGATGAAATACTTTGCCTTGTTCTACGTGGAACCTTTTCAAAATATGTTATGGATACTCCCGATCCTTATGTTACAAGTAATGAACGTTTTTTTTCCATAAAGCGAAAACAAGATACTGTTCAACCTACCTATTACAGTGTATCAAAAGGCAGTTTGAGTGGTGCGAAACCAGTCAAAGAGGGATTTCGTAATTCACTTGTGGAAGGATTTAATACACGTAAATTAAGTAATGTGAAATGTTATCCAATTGATTTGGCATCCCAAGTGGATGACCAAGGAAATATTGTGATTGATGAAATCACCAATAAACCAATTGATCCAAAACAAACAACTGAATCTGAAAATTTGGATATAGATGTTGATCTAGAGGCAAATGCTTCAGGAAACAATACCACATTGTATTGGATATTTTTTGGATTATTTCTAGTTTTATTAGTGGCTTTTATTGTATCCTTTGTTGTATTTACTCTTCGTGGTAAATCTGTCCTTACACCACCTATAACACCTGTAAATGTTTTACCTGGCAATTAGTAAGTGTTCTAGGTTAGAATGAAGGTCAGTCTTGTCTGGCTTGGTTTGATAACCATAGGAATTGTATTGATTCTTGTTGGATACAAAGGGTTTGAAACATATGAACGATTTACAAATCCAGATGTTAAAGAGGGATTTACAAGTGGGGAAACTGAATTACAAATCACAACTTGCCCGGCAGATTCAAAATCGTTTATCGACAACAATGGACGAACTGTTTGTTGCCAAGGAAGTGTTGAAAATGGAAAATGTATTGGTAATTTAATTTGTACATTATCCGAAGGCGGAAAAAATATACCCACCTGTAACACTTGGTACGCTGCCTTGTTGGATGAACGCGGGCGCGATCGTTGTCCAACAACTATGCCAACCTATTTCGAAGGTGGCAAGTTGGGCCGTGGTTGTACGGTAGGAAAACGTAATAAAGATGGTACAGGTCCTGATTTATCTTCCGCAAAGTTTTGTAAGTTATACACTACGGAAAAGGATGAACTGTTAAAGGAGGATAGTTGTACCAATCAAAAAATGATAGATGAAGCGCAATGTCCCGTTCCAGGTGCGAGAAAAATGTTTTCAAAATGGAATTTAAACATTCCTCCAAATGTTCATTGCGAATTTGTAAATCCTACAAATGGACTTCCCATTAATTGTGCTGAAGATATTTCAACGTATGCTCAACATGAATACGCAAAAAAAGTTGGTATATTGCCGAATAATTGGGAAGACACATATTCATCCTCTAATAAAATTAATTGGTGTCGTATTCGTAAAATGGTGGATATGGATAAAACAGTTAGTTTTGAAGATTTAAAGTATGTGAGTGTGAATCCCAATTCAGGACAACCTTCTATTCCTAATTTCCAACTTGATAAAGCGAATAAGAGTCGTATTCAAAGTAAGGCAACAAAGCTATGTTGGGATGTATATGAAGGAAAAACACAAAATGTAACTCCAGTTCAAACTTGGGATTGTCTTAATAATAGCAATCAACAATTTACATTTGATTCTAAACAACGACTTACAATAGGGCATTCAGGAAAATGTGTTGATTTATCATACGGAAAAGATATTGTTCAATATGATTGTCACAATGGAGCCAATCAAAAATGGTATTCTGATGCACAAGGGCGTATCCGTAGTTCTGCGAGTGATAAATGTATAACTGCTCCAAGAGAAAAAGGCATTGGAATGACAGTTCAGCCTTGTACATCCAGTGAAAATCAAAAATTCCAAATCGCATAAAATATTGTTTTTTAAAAGAAATGAGCCTTCAAGAATCTGTAATGGTCGTCTTGAACTCCCTTTTACAATACGCTGCCCAAAAAAAATTGGGTCCCACAAAAACATCAAGACTTTTTTACTTGTGGTTTTTTACAGTTACATCAGCATATCGTTGGGTGTCCGTATCATCGCCAATAAAAGGTGTCAAAGATGGATACGACTGGGATGAATCATATCCACTCAAAACTGATTTTGAACTATACGTATTCGTTCATCATGCCATATTCGATACGATACGCACATTTTTACCTGAATACAATACTTCTACCCTTCAACGAATGGAAGAAGCAGCTTTTGGATGGAACGTATTCAATAAAATATACAGACAACAATACATATTTTTTCAAGGTAAATACAATCTTTGGAAAAGCAAGTGGCAAACTTGGTTTGTTAATCGCCAATCTGATGGCTCTGTAGAAGCAGCCATTCCTCCAAACGATTTACCCAATGGAAGTACATTTTTAGTGGTAAGTGAAACAGTTGATCCATCCACGTTTCCACAACCTGAATCTTGGACACCACTTCAAATTGGTTCCAATAAACAAAAATACCTCACCTATAACTGGGGCAATGTAACATCAAGCTGTTTAACAACAGAAGATGAAACCGAATGTTTTTTGACTGCGAATACGTATTATCCAACTACGCACCAACGCGAAGCTGAAATAATGGAAGTTGTCAATATTACAAATACTTTAACGGAAGAAGAAAAATGTACTGCCGAATTTTGGGCAGGTGGTGCGAAAACAGTGAGCCCACCAGGAATGTTTGTTTATTTTTGGAAGCAATTTATTTTCATTCAAGATCCATCCCTAAACACCCTCTTTTACTCTGGCTTGGAACTAGCAATTTCTTTATTTGAAGTTGGTCGTTTGGTATGGGCACTCAAAAAAGAACATATACAATGTCGTCCAATTCAAGACATTCGCCGTTTGTTTCGTGAAATGCCTATGAAAAAGTATGATGGAACAGATATTCTTGGTAAAGAATGGGTTCCTTATCAAGAAACAAATTTTGTATCACCCCCTTTTGCTGATTTTCCATCAGGTCATAGTGCCTTTTCACAAAGTTTTGCCAAAGTTATGACAAAGTGGTTTGGTGAATCTATTCCTGTAACCAGTGTAAATCATGTTCATGATTTGAAACTTATTTGTCCATCCATGAAAGTTCAAGCAGAATGTTTTGGAGTTTTTGTTTTTCCAGCAAATACAAGTGAAATTCAAGAGAATATTCCAGCGAGTACTATCACACTACGTTGGAATACATGGCAAGAAATGGCAGATTCAGCGGGTCTTTCACGAAAATATGGTGGAATTCATGCGACATCTGCTCATACTGGAAGTCAAGCATTAGCGAATGAGTTATTTAATATAATTCAACAACGTCTTTTTGCTTAAGCTAAACTACGTTGCGTGTAAAAACTTCCAGCGGATTCTCCTTGTGGCACTTCATCTAAACGAGGGTTACTATCTCCTAAATCATCCGCTGATTCATATTCTTCTTTTTTGACAAATTCTCCATGATGTTCTTCAACGGTATAACCATGCTCTTCAGATGGATGATAAGCATGTGTTTCAGGAGTTGGAAGCATAGGTGGTACAGGTGTCAAAGAGAGGTTACGATCTGCCGGCCATAATGGTTTTTGATTAGGTAGCGTTGTTAGAAGTTGATGATTACGTTCTATAAACAAACTCACTACGGCAAGCATAGCTAAAATGCCTGCCATAGGTCCTAAACGAATTGCGTATAACACAAATCCAACTGCCATAAGACGAAATAACATATTGCCCATAAATTCAAACGACATCCCTTTGGATGCCAAAAAAGGAATGGCTAAAATACTTGTCACTGCAATACCATTGAACGTTCCGTTCATCTGTTCTAAAATTGATATTAAAAATAAGACTTGAAGTAAGTACAGATGAGTACCTTACAATCCGCAGCTAAAGTTCTTACCCACTTAGGGTATGCCATACGAAAAGATACGCTTGACAATGACGAAGTGGCAAAGCTTCGGAAGACCTTAACTGTGGCTCCCATTTCAAAAGTGAGTCGGTTCGCAAAAGCGGGAGATGCCTTTCCAATTTTCTTAGAAAGTCCAACACGCTTTTACTGTCCTCGTATGTGGGGTCTTCAAGAGTTTGGCGCACCAGACGCTGATATTCTTGTTGAAGGAAATTCAATTCGGGACGATTTACTATTTATTGGCAAGCCTTATGATTACCAAGTAGAAATTGTAAATACCTTTGTTGAAAAAGGAGCCAACGGCCTTATTTGTGTTCCTTGTGGTCGTGGAAAAACCTTTATGGCGATTGCGATTGCCGCAAAACTTGGTAAAAAGTTTATGGTCGTTGTGGATAAAGAATTTCTTTTACAGCAGTGGGCGGGTGAATTAACAACCTTAATGCCTGGAATTCGTATTGGAATCCTACAAGAAAATAAGAAACAAATTAGTGATCAATATGATTGTACAATTGCCATGATTCAAACATTGGTACAACGGGATTTTGCGGAAACAGATTTTCGTTCGTTTGGTTTTACAATCTTTGATGAATGCCATCACTTAGGCGCTGCGCATTTCTCAAAAGCACTGTTAAAGGTACAAACCAAATGGATGTTGGGTTTGTCTGCGACACCAACGCGTGACGATGGATTAACAAAAGTCTTTGAATGGTTTCTTGGAAAGCCAGTTTATTGGGAAAAGACTCGTGAGGCAGATCCAGAAGTCATTGTACGTAAAATCCCCTTTGACTGTGACGATGAAGCTTATAAAAATGTCCCTGTAACAAATCAAGGTGATATTATATTAGCACGCCTTTTAACACAAGTGGTGGAATGCGAAGCGAGAAATCAAGTTATTGATAATGTGTTAAAGGAGTTGGTACAGAACAAACAACGTCGTATTCTTGTATTATCAGAACGCAAATCACATTTAGAACGTATTGAACAAGGTTTGCCAGAAGGAACTACCTTTGGCTATTACATTGGAGGTATGAAAGAGGAAGTAAGAGAGGAAGGTGCGCGGTCAGCGCAAGTTTTGTTGGGGACATATGCGATGGCGAGTGAGGCTATGAATATTAAGACACTTAATACGATGATTATGGCATCTCCTCGTAAAAAAATAGAACAATCAACGGGTCGTATTTTACGAACACGAAAAGATGAACGCGAAGTTCAACCGTTAATTATAGACATTGTGGATAGCCATGATGTATATAATGGTCAATGGATGAAACGACGTACGTATTATCGTAAATGCGCATATAATATAGAAGGTGAGACAAAGAAGGAAAAGAAAAAAGCAGAAGAAGTGTCTTTATCAAATACTAACGAATGTATGATGATTCAAGATGATTAGTGTCTGCGACTTCCCTTTTTACTTTTTTTATGCTTACGACTTTTTTTACCACCACCAGTTTTCAAGCAAGCAGGATTCATTTGTGGATAATTGATTGGTGTATTAATACTCACATTTGTTCCTGCCGCAGTTGTAATAGGAGGTTCTGAATTTACAGAGTAACGACTTGTGGGAACCATTTCGGAAGGGCTTCCAGACGCTGCCCCGTGATTTGGCCAAGTAATAGGTACTTGATTACTTGGTGTTTGTAAAGAAAAAGCAGAATCTAAAGGGGCTGCTCCTCCCATTTGACCTACACCAGGATTTGGACCACTCCACAAATAACTCGCACGAGAGTTCAAGGTATTTGCGGCACCTGAATCAGGAATTGTTTGACGACTTGCTTCACATGGAACTTGTGTAATAGGGGCATAACCTGATGTGGAGGGAGTTCCACCAATCACAGACGCAATGCTCGCATCAAATCCATAACGACCACCTGATTGTCTGAATTTGCGAGTTCCTTTACGATGAGTTTTGCGATGTTTTTTACTTCCTTTACGATGTTTTCTTCTCTTACCTCCACTCATACCAGGCAAGCCACGGGGAGTTACACTGACTAATCCAGGACGAACAGCTTCACGACAATTTCCAATTGGATCCGCAATTAGAGGATTACTTATAGTTGTTATAGGTGATTGATTGGAAGGAAATCCCCATCCACCGCCTAAACCACCACCACGTTGGTTTCTTTTGCAACGAGATTTGCGCATTCTGTTTATACAAGAGATACAATTTCAAACATATTAAATTCGGAATTCCATTCAATATTGACCAATACTTCCTTTTTCTCTTTTCCAGTGGCTTGACGCAATTTACGACTCAAGGCAATATCTTGGACGGCAGCATACCCCTTTTTCACTCCTTTTACATACAAGTCGTATGTATCTGGATATTCTTCGTGTGGAATTGCCTTCGCAGTTCCTTCTTTTTCTTCAGTGGTTTTATCAATTGTATCTTCAATAAACGCAGGAGCTTCCTCTTTGACATGGTATTGAGGTTTAGATTTTTGATTGTGATTTTGTTGTGCTTTTACCTCGAAGGTTGTTGGCTTTTGGGTATCATTTTGTAATTGAACCCGGAGTCTGCGCTGATTACGTTCTCCTTGCGCAAAGACAATCGGAGGAATTGTTTGCCATTTATGGACTGCAGAAAGCGGTTCGTATGTTGCCATTTCAATACGAAATCCTTGTTGTAGAACTGTATCGTTGCGGAATTGATAGTTGTAAAAGGAGCACAGTTCTTTCCAACGTTGTGAAAAGGGGCGCCCACGAAGAAATTCACCAGCGACCATCCACGCATCTTCCAAGCGAAGAACACCATCAACTTTATTCAAGGAAGCAAGAAACACACTCTTTTTCTCAAAGATAGATAAACTAACCCGCATCGGAATTTTAAAAGAACGTTTGAACTGCTCGTCCATCCAAACGACAGGTTGATTAGGAAGACAAACAACATAGCCAGCACGACCTCCAAGAACAGGTTGAAGCCAATACCATTTTTCATTTACAAGCATTTTTTGAACAAGATTCATGTCAGCAAATTGACTTATGCGAACATCATTAGACAAACTCTCCACGAATCGTTGGGTCGTGTCGTGGAGAACTTGGTCGGTATTGCGAAGATTTAGGGTATAGCCATTTGAATGACTTGTTTTGAGACTGACGTGTTCCATTGAATTCCTACTACTTTATCTTCTTATGACTTTAAGTTTGGAAAAAATCAGTTTTTATTGCGCAGAAATAAAAACGAATGAGGTTTTTACAAGCGAATCAGTTTTTTTATAGCTTTGCTATAAAAAACTAATGAACTGTATTGATTTTTAAACAGCTGAATAGTGTGTTGGCATTTCTACATCATTGGCCATCACACCATTGTCTAAAAAGCTACCTCCATTCATCGCAAATTCCGGACTAAATGTTTGATAGGCATTATTTGTGACTTGTTGTGCGGAATTGGCAACTCCAGAAGCCATGGCATCTTCCGTATTTTCATTCATCAATCCAGGACTATAGACACGTTCTGGGTGTCGGAGACGTTCAGGAAGATCAGCACTTTCATGAAGTTGATCTTGTGGGTCAAAGGGACGTTCTTCAGGAACAATTTCCAATGTATGTGATTTACGGGGAGCTTGATTGGGAGAATTGGGTCCGCCTGGACTGACTTGGCGGTCTTCTACAAAAACTTCAGTTGGTGTAATCACAGGAGCAGGAGAATATGTTTGACTATTGATATCAAATCCTTCTTTAGTAGACCACCAAGAGTAAAGTCCAAAGAGTAAAATGGTTATGACTACCGCAATAAGAATTCTGGCGTTCATCTGTTGAAAAACAGCACATTATTATGCGCAAAAAAATACCAATTGTTTTATTTGTCAAATTAGATAAACAATGGAACTTGTTCTTTTACAAACGGCAAAGGCTTATTTAGGTGAGCGTGCTTGGTCGGTTGATATCGTTTTGCGTGTGGGAGCTGAGCTCGCCCAGGCTGTGAATAAGTACCCCTCTTTGACTGGACAGGAGAAGTCGGAGTTGGTGTGTCAGATAATTCTGAAGCTGCTTGAAGATGGAGAGAAGGTTGAAAAAGAGCAAAAGGGGGAATCCACTGGGACAATGAACACCAAAGTTCCGTGGGAAGATTGTAAGATGGTTGTGAAGACATTATTGCCGGCGACTCTAGATTTAATTGTTTCAGCTGCTCGTGGGAAATTTGATCTTCAGAAGGCACAACAGGTGGCAGTGGGGTGCTTACCTTTTTTATTTGGGTTGTGTCAGCAAAAGACTCCTGTGGAGACACCAAAATTAGTTCTTCGTTCTCTTCCCACATCCACTCCGAGCCAATCAAATGCGGTGACAGAGCCTCCAAAGGAATCGGTGATTCAGGAAGCATCTCAAGTCGTTCATGAACCTCCTCTTGCTCCTTCCAACGAGACAAAACACTATAATGATAAATAAGACCATTTGGTTGTAATTCCCAACGTTCATTTCCATACTCCCACATTGAACGTTCCAAAGGACAATGTCCTTTTTTCCAAACCCTGTGAATGCGCATCATACTCTCCTAATTTAAAAATTGATACTTGAGTTTAAGCAAAACTGAAGTAGCAAAACTAGGATGGACGCCGTTATTCTTTGTCAAAAAGGTGATGTAAAGCAAGTAAAAATCAAGAACATTACAATGGATGGATTTGCGACTGCTTTGAAAAAGAAAGAACAGCCACAAGCCATTGGACGGTATAATTGGAAACAAAAAACATTGATTCTCTTTGGTTATGCCGAAGGAAAAGCCAATACTGAAAATCAACATGTTCTTCCTCCACCCTTGGAAGGTATGACACTCTTTGGCGATATTTTAGTTGTTATGTCAAATAGTCCAACATCTTATTCTTCTCTTACACCATTCAAAGTAAGTGATTACGAAAACTTTTATCAAACCAAGATGGAGGGTGAAGACGATGAAGAGGAGTTTGATGAAGAAGCTGAAGGAGAAGTCACAGGAGATGTTCCGAATGAACTAGATGATGAAAATGAAGATGATGAAGAGGAAACCAACGATGTATATGAATCAGAGGAAGAAGAAAGAGGTGGTGGTAATGACGAAGAAAATGGTGATGATGAAGAAGAAGTTGTTCATGAAAAAGTTGTCAAAGTTGTTCGTACTCGCAAAGTACCAGTGGTTCCAATTGAAGAACCTGAAATTGAAGCAGATTCAACAAGAGAATCATCACAACAAAGACAAAAAGTGTTTTCCATAATTCAATCTACATTTCAATCCAATTTGACAGAAGAACAGTGTATTGAATTTGAAAAACTCATCTTTGATAAGGCAGTTCAAACAGCCAATAAAAATCATGTACGAAAAGTGTGGAGTTTTAATCCATTTTGTGAAATATACAACGCAGTTGCCCGTCGTTTTATTGGTAACTTGAGTCCAACCTCTTACGTAAAAAATAAAGGACTTTGGGAACGCTTTCAACACAAGGAACTAACTCTTGACCAAATTATAAATCAAAATTATTATGAACTAAGTCCCGACGTTTGGCAACCTATGGTGGATCGTCAAGCAAAACGAGAACGAGTACAATTGGAAGGCGATTTCTCTCGTGCGACTGACAAGTGGCAATGTAATAATTGTAAAATGCGCAAATGTACTTATTATGAACTTCAAACTCGTTCTGCTGATGAACCTATGACAATCTTTATTCACTGTTTGAATTGTGGTAAAAGATGGACTCAATAAAAGCTTTACCAAAAAAGACCGTATAATCAGAAGATGCCCTGTGTATCGCATGAAATCCGGCGTATAAAACGTGTAAATCTTCCTCGTCGGCGTTGTTGGACAGAAATATGTCGTAAAATAGATGGAGTCATCCAAGAAACGAAGAAGCAGAAAGCAAAAGAAGACGCCGACATGTCAAATTTCTACGTGCGCTCGTGCTTTGAGTTATTCCTCTCCGTTGATACACCAAAACTTTTACAAATGGGTCAATCAGAAATGGTTGCGTGAAACACCAATTCCATTTTTTGAAAATGATTTTGGAATTAGTGAAGAGGTTGAACGTTGTATTTTTGATCAAAGCTTCAAGCTCTTAATGGATATTAAAGAAGGAAACTCCAAACATCCAAATGATATTTTTTTACGTACCTTAGCTGAAAGTTGTCTTCACAGTCGAGTACAACAAAATTCAGTCGAGTATTTACAACGCACAATTCATACCCTTGAATGTGTAAATACAAAAGAAGATATCATTCGCAAGTTTTCTAACTTATCGCAAATTGGGTATCCATCTATTTTTTTATTTCACTACCGTGTTGAACATGGTAAAAATATGCTTGTACTTGAACCCAATACAAGTGCGCTACCAACCCATTATTACAAAGATTCTAAAAAATTAAAACTCTATAAGGAACTTTTAAAAAAGATTGGTCCTGCGTTCCATATAGATGATTTAGAACGTGTGGAACCTATGGAACATGCGTTTGTCAAAACGATCGACGAACTATGGTCTGATGAGTATCATAAAACAAAAGGAAATGCGTTTGCGAAAAAATTTCCAGGAATTCCTTGGAATATATGGTTTGAAACACATGGACTAACAAACTGGAAATCAATGACGTTTTATTATCGCACACCTCGTTGGATACGTTTTATTAGTCAAATGTTAAAGGAAGTGTCTATTGATTTTTGGAAACTTTTTTTAGCTCGTTCCTATATTGTTCCATCACTTCCATATCTTCCACCACCCTTTGATGAGGAACATTTTGCTTTTTTTGGAAAAGAAGCACAAGGGCAGGTTAATAAAACACCGCAACAAGAACTTTTTGTGCGTATCGTATATGACTATTGTGGTGATTTATTTTCAAAACTATTTTGGGAAGCATATGGTGAGTCAAAACAAGAAGAAGAGATACGTAAATTTGTGAATACGATTGTGAAAGCAACTTGTTCGCGTATTTCAAAAACAGAATGGTTAGAGCAAAAAACTCGTGAGAAGGCAATTGAAAAAGTAAAAGGAATGGGTTTAGAAATTATTCGTCCTCGTGAATGGACCCCTTTTACACCAATTGAGTTAGAATCAAATAATTTACTCTGGAATATTTTTCGTTTAGGAGAAATGAATATGTCAAATATGCTTTCACGACTTGGACAAGAAAATCGCTATTGGGATGAAGGAATTTATCGTGTGAATGCGTATTACTATAGTGAGAATAATGAAATTGTTATTCCATATGGTACAACATATTCTCCCTTTTACTCTTCTGAAAAGTCGTTAGCGTGGAACTATGGTGCGTTGGGATCTATTTTAGGGCATGAAATATGCCACGCGTTTGATGATGATGGTAAAACCTATGATGTTCATGGGCAAAAGAAAAAATGGTGGAGTCGTAAAGATAATTTACATTTCAATCAAAAGTCAAAGGCACTCATAAAATTATTTCATTCACAAACTGTGGATGGAACACATTTGGACGGTAAAAAAACGTTAGGTGAAAATATTGCGGATTTGGGAGGATTAGCAATTGCTTTGGAAGCTCTTCAAGATAATTTACCTGAAGGAGCAGACATACAAGAGGCATATCGTGAGTTTTTTATTGCATTCGCTGTTTCTTGGAGAACAAAATACAGAGCACAAAAACTACAACGAATGATTGAAACAGATGTTCATGCTCCTGCTGAATTTCGGGTAAATTGTGTTGTAACACAATTTGATGAATTTTATGAAGCATTTAATATTGTAGTAAAACCCAAAGAACAAATTCGTATTTTTTAGTTAGTCTAAACACAAACCCCTTTTACACCCCATACGATGAATCATGCGACTCTTCAAGCCACGATTAGTTTCAGCTGTTGTGCCACAGGTTGATATAGTTAAAGGGATGTATGTGATGCTTGATAATGGTTTAGAATCATTTTGGGCGCACATCGCATTCCTCAATTCTTATTCAGTTATGGGAATTGTATGTACACGGTTGAAAAAATCACGTACATACAATTTCGGCGATGTCATTCAATTTCAAACAAATAATATTTTAGATTTTTTTCAAAAAAAATGATTTGTATAAAAGAAAAGAAACAAATTATAATATAATGAGTTTCTTTCCTATTGCCTCTTTAATTACAGAAGCCTACAATCGTATTGAAAATAATTTCGTACAAGATCTTATCATTCCAATCGCAAGTGCGTTTTTTCTAGTTGGTGGTTGTGTGGATATTTTGACAAGTCCAATTCGTTATACAGATCATAAAAAGAGTCAAAAAAAGTTACTCCAGTTGTTATTCAAAAAACCCTTTAACAGTAAATCATGTGTCAGTAAGAGGGGTATTGACTTTACAAAATGAGAAGATCACTTAGTCGCCAGTATTCATGCGTTCCATCAGGCATTGGTCTGCGGACGATAAAAGGCAAGCGTCTTTGTTCTAATTCCATTCTTGCGATTGTTGAAACATCTGTTATATGGTCTGGTTTGATAATGTAAGGACGCGCTCCTTTTGACAACTGATTTGCGCGAAAGCCAATTATTTTTGTGCGTTCATATTGTGTTAGAAAGGGCGGTGAGCGATGGTTAGGATCTTTGTCAAGAGGTGGAGAGGCAAGCAGAGGAATTTTTGGTGCGATTCTTTCAGCATAGTCAAGAACACATTCTGGGTGTTTCTTTTTAAGAATCGCAAGAGGATCATCTTTTGCTGTTTCATCCGCAGTTCCTTCCACATCGTCAAGAATGAGTTCATCACCACCTGCTTCAACATCATCAAAATCTTCGTCAGCCATTTCTATTTTGTATCTAGTAAAAAATATTAAGCCACGAAAAATCAATTTTTTAAAACTAAAAAATTGATTTTCAAATATGCTTAGCTTAAACTCAGAGATATATTTTAAATAAGAAGATGGAAACTGTAGCAACCCCTATTCAAGACATTACTGAAAGTCAAGAAGTAAAAATTACTTCTAGCTTTGATGAAATGAATTTACCTGAAAACCTTTTGCGTGGTATTTACGCACATGGTTTTGAAAAACCAAGTTTCATTCAACAAAAAGCTATTGTTCCAATGGTAGAAGGCAGAGATATTTTGGCACAAGCTCAATCGGGTACTGGTAAAACAGGTGCCTTTGTAATTGGAGCACTTTCACATGTCAATATGGAAATCAAGAAAACACAAGTTCTTTGTTTGGTACATGTTCATGAACTTGCGCAACAACACTTGAATGTTGCCAAAGCAATTGGAGCTCGTATGGGTATTCAAACTTTGATGGCGATTGGTGGTAATAATATTAAAGATGATATTCGTGCTCTAGAAAATGGTGCTCAGTTTGTTGTTGGAACTCCTGGTCGTATTTATGATTTAATTAATCGTAATGCGCTTGATCTAAGTCAAATTCAATATTTAGTTTTGGATGAAGCTGATCAACTATTAGAAGATCTCTTTTACAAACAAGTGTTGTCTATTCTTGAAAAAGGTTTTCCTCATACAACAAAAGTAGCTTTGTTTTCTGCCACATATCCAACAACTGTAATTGAACTCGCCAATAAAATTTTGAATAATCCAATTCGTATTCTCATTCCTCCAACTGCCGTTCGTTTGGATGGTATTCAACAATACTTTATTGCTTTGGAACGCGAAGATTACAAATTTGAATGTATTTGCGATTTGTACAAAAATCTAAATATCGCACAAGCAGTCATCTTTTGTAACAAGAAACAAAAAGCAGAAATGTTGGCAGAAAAAATGACTACACAAGGATTCCCTGTTTCTTGTATTCACGGTGATTTGGAAAAACCTGAACGTCGCAGACGTATGGATGAATTCCGTAGTGGGAATACTCGTGTTATGATTGCTACTGATTTGATTGCGCGTGGTATTGATGTTCAGCAACTTTCTCTTGTTATTAATTATGAATTACCTCCAAATCGTGAAAATTATGTACATCGTATTGGTCGTGCGGGTCGCTATGGTCGTAAAGGTACTACCATTAACTTGATTTTAAAAGATGAAGAAGGTATGATGAGCGACATTTGCGAGCACTTTGGTATGAATGTAAATGAACTACCCCATGATTTGTCAAAATTGATTCTATAGATTGATTAAATAGACAAAGTTTTTTTATTCTTTTATTCAGTTGGTTGTCGAATATCTTGACGACAAGTTGGGCAACTAACACTCCGTAAAAACCATTGGTCGATACACGTTCTATGAAACACATGCGTACAACCACGGAGACGACGACAAGAATCGTCTGCGCGTATTGTATCTTGACAAACTGTACAAAGCTGTCCTGAAATATCTGTAACGATTTCAGAATTGCTTTCAATTTGTTGGTCTGTTGGTCGTACAATTACTGGATTTAAAAAATTTTGTGGAACAAATAAATTTGCATTAGGATTTAAATTCATACGATTCAAAAAGCGTGTCCCTAGCACAGGTGTTGAATCCATACTTGCTCCCAATAAACTCAGTAAAAGGTTGGTTGTGACTAAACTTTCAGATACACTTTCTTGTCGCATTGGAGAAAAAATAGGTGTTGTGACAATAGGTGGTTGTCTTGGAATTGAAACTCGTGGAAGCATCTGGGCTTCAATCACCGAATCACGGTCATTGTACAAACTGTTTCCATATTGAAATAAATTAAAACGATTGTGCGTTTGTTCGCGTATATAACGAAGGACATCACGCATATTCTGAAAACGATCTTGGTTGTAAAGTATATCGGGAAAGTAATTATGTAAGTCGTCTAATAAATGTACATTATAAACGTATTGATAGTTTGGATCCGACATCTGCTTTGATTTGAATTTTCTGTTCAAAAAATAAACGCATAAAAGAGGCTTAGATAGAACTTAATCAATACGTATAGCAATGACAGACAAGGATAAAAAGGGAATAGTTGGACTCACCAACATTGGAAATACCTGTTATGGAAATGCGACGATTCAAGCCATGCGTCATCAAGTTGATTTTACAATCTTTTTGTTACAGGGAGGTCATACGAAATTATTGTCTAAAAAATCAAATGAAAAAACACTTTTACTCCAATCCTATGTTGAATTAGTCCGTAAGCTATGGACTGGAGAAGGAGGACAAGAATCCACACGGGATTTTTGGGCACATATGATTCCTGCTGCCATTCACGCAGGTGTTGGACATTTTCGCGCACCTATCGCACACGATGCGCATGAATTTTTAGTTTTCTTGTTAGACACTTTCCATGAAGCACTCAGCGATGATGTGGTCATGATGGTTCGTACTGACCAAACCAAACGTATGACACGACAAGCTCTTGAATTTTGGAAAAAGTCATTTGAACATTCGTATTCCCCTTTGGTTGAACTTGTTTTTGGCTTACATAGAAAAAGCATTTGTTGCCAGACCTGTAAAAAAGAATCTGTAAGTTGGGAAACAATGAATATGTTCAAAGTGAGTGTTCCAAAACCAACAGGACCAGAACCACTAGAACTGTTGGATTTGATGAATACAGATGCCAATGCTGAAACAATTGACGATTACCACTGTGAATCGTGCCCTGAGCGCACAAAAGCTATTTTAACACAGTCATTGTGGCGTCTTGGAAATTGGGTTATTATCGTGTTAAAACGCAATGAAAATAACGGAAAACGAATTAATACAAATGTAAATATCCCTTTAACACTTTCTTTCCAATCCCTTTTTCACAAATCTTCAACTGAACCAAGTGCCTCACAAAACTACGAATTATTCTCCACCATCAACCATCATGGATCGGCTCAGGGTGGGCATTACACATCACAAGCCAAACATCCTGTCACAGGAGCTTGGACTATGTATGATGATGAAAATACACATCATCTTGATAAACCAATTTTAGATCCAAGTACGTATATTGTTATGTACAGGCGACTTCATGAATAACCTTATTCCATAGTATCCACATCAATAAAACCTTCTACCCTAAGGGATGGATGACCGACCTTCGGTCAATCATCACTTACGTGTCCATCAGATACGAATACGGTTTTAATACGACTCATCATTCCTGAAGCACTACATTCGCGGAAATGAACATGAGGTTCCAAACGGCCTTTCCAAGGAACACGATATGGTTGTGGTTTGCGAACTAACAATGTGGCAACTCCATCCGCATTGGCTTTCACACAACCCATATTTTCATATTTTTGATACGCACCACGCCAGTCTTTCAAATCTTTTACTTTGTCGTTATCAGGTTCAGCTGCCCAATACACAACTTTGGCACCTGGAGTGACTTGAACGTCTAATTGCGTATCGGCATTGTCAGGAATATGTTCGGGAATCGCATGACAAGGCAATACTGTTTCACCTAAAAAAGGTAAATAGGTATCTCTATTGAACATAATGGCTAAGGCCGCAATACCCACTATAACATAAACAAAGCGACTCATGACGGATTTATAACCAAATACTTTTTCAACTACGTTAAAACCAAATACTCCTACAAAAAACCAATTGAGTGCTCCAATAATAACAATTACCATGGCGATCTTAAAAAGCCATTTTTGATAGTAAAGCATATCCATTCTACTTAGTAACATTGTTTTATGTCAGAGGGATTGGATAGACTTTGGCAAAAATATGTTGGGGTATCTGGCAAGCCTTTATTTTTTTGATATTGTAATGCCTCTTGAAGTTTTTCTTTTTGAATATATCCATCTCCTTTGTATTTTCCAACTTCAGCAGCATTTGTTACACGGAATTTTGTATTGTTCCAATCAAAGTTAGTATTATGCATTCTCCAATAAAACTGTTTTTTTGTATTTCCTTGAAGTACATAACCTGCCCCACCAAGTTCTGGAACAACAACAAATTCATATGGTAATATTTTGTTAGAAGGAACATATCCAGGAAGGCAACGACAATCGGAAGCACGTGTAGGTTGATTTGAAACAAATTGTTCTAACATTACTTGTTTTATATCTTGCCCTTCCATCATTTGCTGAACCACATGAAACATAACACCGATTAAGGCAAAAATTAACACTGTGACAAATAATGTTTTAAGAGTATCTCTCATTCTACATAGAATGAGTAAATGTCAAATGCGTAAATATTTACCCGGTGGTCGTTGTGGTGGATATTCAACGGAAATGAAAAAGGAAGATACGCAAGGAACGAATGCCTCATTTAATGCTTTACTGGCACAACGAGACGCCCAGATGGCACAACTTTTCCAACCTCAATCGCAACAACCCCCTTTGACACAACCTCAAACCCAAATTATTGTTGTAGAACAAAAAAAGCAACCGTCAAAAGATCAATTAATTCAAACAATTTTGGATGGGGATTATTGATTTGGAAAGAACACTTGGACGTGATAAAACTCGAGAACTGTTGGTTTTGGATTTTTATAATATACAAAATCCCCTTTAACATACTTTTCAATTTCTTCATACATATCTTTGTTATTAAACTCATGAGTAAAAGGAAAGTCTGTGTTCCACAGGATATAATGTTTTCCTTTGGTTTGATATGGAAACATACACTCCTCAAAGATCCAACATTTGCGCCCACGAAATATGGTTTGTTGAATATAGGTGGATAAAGATGGCCAGTCCCGCTGAATATGTTGATTCACCATACATTTTTTTATCATAACCTCAGGTGAAGGCCGAATAGATGATTCATTTGGAATCCATGGATAGGTTCTTGATAGTTCATTCAAAGAGGAGATATCTGAAGAAATTTGTCCTTTCATGATTTTTTGATATTTCTTTAAGAAACAGCAAAAAATCAGTTTTTTTACTTTGCCTAAACATACATTCCATAGTGAGCGCGGTCTTCTTTTTCACGCTTTTTCAAGAAGAGATCAACATGTTCCTTTTTGAGAACAAATGGAAGAGCAAAGTCTGGAATGTGGAAAGGTAGTTCTTTGACATTAAACATGCGAAGCATGTTGATGCGTTGTACAATTTGACCAATACAGCGTTTGAGTTCGCGCACACCTGTTTCTTCAGAGGCATATTCGTCCAAAACATGTTTGAGCACGGCACGACTAATCGCCACCTTTTCACCCAAATTGACTTCACGAAGAGCTTCAGGCAAGAGATATTTTTCAGCGATTTCCAATTTATCTTCTGGTTTGTAGCCTTTGAGTTCGACAACCACCATACGATCCAAGAGAATGCGGTCAATCTTCGTAATATCATTTGCTGAAAAGACAAACATTGTACGACTGAGGTCAAGAGGAATGCCAGAAAGGTATTTATCTTCAAAATCCATGTTTTGAACAGGATCCGTTAAATGAACAAGTAAGTTTTGTACTTCTTCACCTTTGGCAGTCGCACTTACTTTATCCAATTCATCAAACATCATAATCATACTCATGGATTTCGCTTGGGCAAGGCAGTTGGCAATTTTACCACAGTGACTTCCTTCATATACAAATTGGTGGCCTGTATATGTTGTCGCATCTGAATCACCACCTAAACTAATAAATTGGAAGGGCCAATTTAATGCTTTGGCAATACCTCCTTTAATTAAAGAGGTTTTACCAATACCTGGAGGACCTACAAGCAAGAGAGAAAGGCCACTGCCCGTTGGATTCGCAATTTTACTCGCAATAAATTGCTGAATTTGAAGTTTGGCTTCATCTTGACCAAAGATGGCATCATCCAAATACTTGCGCGCTTTTTCCATGAATGGACCACAAATGTCAGGACCATCTTCAATCTTTACAGGCATATCTTTGTAGATACCAAGAGGAATACTCACAAGTTTTTCCATCCAAGAACGGAGTTTGTAGTATTCACCAGAACTTGGATCCATAGTATTTAGCGCATTGTAACGACTCATCACTAATCCCATTGTATCAGGAGTAAGTTTCATTTGGAGCAAACGAAACATTAAAGGTTGTTCTTTTTTATTGTAGTTAGAACGCATTTCCAACGCTTCAAGCATTGCTTTCTGTTTTCCTACTTCAAGTCCTTTGAATTGGTCAATTTGGTCATCAATGGTTTCTTCTTCCACTGGTTTTGTAATCAGTTTCACAAAACGACGTACATCTTGACTTTCTTTTTTCATGTTGTGACGTTTTGGAATCATTGCGTCCATACCATCACCACCGCCACCAAAGATAATCGACAATCCACGAAAACCTTCATCTTGTTTTTCTTCATCATCTTCATCATAATCTTCATCATCTTCTTCATCGTAATCGTCTTCCTCTTCTTCCTCTTCTTCATCATCATCTTCATCATCAGTGTAACTGTCTTCAGAATCTAGAGTTTCGCCATCTTCTTCATCTTCAGTGTCTGATTCAATTACTTGTTTTCTATGGAGACGTTTTAATTTAGGTGTTTCTTCATCATCATCTAGTTGAAAGGAACTATCACTTGAACTCTCATCGCGACGACGACCTTTAGCTTCTTTTGCGAGTCTCTTAGAAATTTTCTTTTCTGCTTTGATGGCTGCCTTGCGTCTCGGACGAGTTGTTTCTTCTTCCTTTTTCCCTTTGGCCTTTGGTTTGAAACCACCTTTTTTCTTTGACACACGTTCATCTTCAGAAGATTCTTCAGTATCGTAATCATAGTCAATCAAATCTTTTACATTACCGTAATCATCAACGTCATCATCTTGATCTTTAGGACCACCACGTTTCTTTTTAGGGTCAGCGTTCTTTTTGTTGTCTTTGTCGCGATTCATTCTATTTTGGGGCATAGTCTCTAAGTTTGTTATGCGGTCTGGTTTTAAACTTTGGAGAATCAATTTTTTAGTTTGGCTCTGCCAAACTAAAAAAATAAAAAGCTCTTTTTTGTGCGTTAATAAAAAAGAGCAAACAATTTTTATAGTTTTACCACCTAAACTAAAGTTAATGCGCTTTTTTTGTTTTACGTATTTTTTTCTTTAGTTTTCTAGTTTTTCTTAGTTTCCCTCCTTCAATCACAGGCAGAAGGTTTGTAGCACTTTGTGAGCTATTACTCCAAAGTTTTTCTTGTCCAGCATTTGACATTCTGCGGCGTGATTGAATTTTTGGAATATAATTTTTAATTTTATTTAGGTTTGATGTCCAACCAGTTGTCATGGATTTTTTAAAATTTTCAAAAGCATTTTTGAGAGTTTTATTTTTAATAGTTAAAGTATTATAATTTTTTAATAAAGAAATTTTTTTATCAACTTCATTCATTTGTTCATATGCGTTAAAACCATTATAAGATGGTTTTAATGATTTTAAAAGTGTTTGTAATTCAGGTTCGGTTGGTTTATTTAATTGAACGAAATTATATAATGAATTGTAACTCGAAAATTTTGTAGGCCCAGTGTTTTCTTCATAATTTTTTGGATTTTTAAAAGATAATGCGTCAATTGTATTTACTATACTAAAGCCTTTTGGATTTTGTCCCACGAACATTGCTGCTGGTTTTTTAAATACATTTGTGGGAATTGACATATATGGATGACGACAAATAACGTAATAATATACAGCAGGTTTATCTAATGTATCAACTGTTTCATGAAATGGGTGTAAAAAATAAGGTTTTATTTGTTTATATGTTTTTGATGTTAAATCAATATTTGAAATACCATTTTTCTTTTTTGGCATGGGTGGATAGATTGAACCACGATATACTTCATCTAAGATTGCTTTATCAACTTTTGAACTAATATCAATATTTCCAATTACAAAATTATTACATTCTTTTTTATCTTTTAAATGTTCAGGAACGTCATCTGTGATTGGAAATTTATAAATTCCAGATTTCCAAATTGTTTTCACATCTTCCATTAAAGCATAATACTGAACAGCAAAAAAAGGATAATCCATTCCTTCACGATATACACGAATTTGACTTCCAAATTTAGTTTCAATTTCTTTTTTATATCTTATTGGATCTTTTAATATTTCTTCATTTGTAGGATCCATAAATCCTTGAATAAAAGAACACACCTGTGGTTCAAGTGTTGATACTGCGCATTGTGCTATAGTTACAATAATTACATCCTTTGGAACCGAAATACGAGGCCCTTCAATATCTTCTAATCCATGACCCATAACCAAATACGCATTTCTATCAGGAATAGCAGCCATCTACTTTATTGTGTTTAAAAAAAAACATCTAAAGTATTTTATTTACGATTGCGACGAGTATTTTTACGATGTTTTCTATTACGACGACGAGTCACATTACGTACCGCCATGTTGGCATGTTTTGCAACAGCAGAGCCGATATTATCCACCGCACCTAAACCTTGATTCACAATGCGACCAGAACGGGAAAAGATAGAACGACCTACATTACGAGTGGCCGCTAATAAATGATGAACAGGAGCATACACGCGCGAAAAAAGTTTCTTTGAACCACGACGAGATTTACGAGCCATTTTTTTCTATACTACATCTACAAAATTAAATTAAGAGATCACGTAAGTCCATCAAACCAAAACGCGCTTTGGTACTCATACTCACAGGACGGTTGTCAATGTAAGATTTTAACATTTCCTTTAACACAGAATATAAATCACCCTTGATACTTCCGAAGAAACGTGGTGAGCGTTCTTTTAGACTTTGTGTGAGTCGGATTACACAATCAATAAATTCCTCCACAATTTTTGTCTTGTCGGGAACCACCGCGTTTTCCATAATTTTTTGATTCACCTTTTCAACCATTGCCAACAGTTGTTCTTTTGTAAGCGCATTCAAACTCGCCAATTCAGAAATAAATTGACCATAGCCAAGACGGTATTGACGCTTCTGAATATTTTTTAAACGATTTTCTTCAGTACCATTTTCTTCTACATCGTCAAAGACTGTAAGAAATTCTTTGTGATAGCGATTTATTTCTTCATACATGACCGGATATTTGTGCGCAATTTCACCAATCAGTTTGGCAAATAATCCACAATACAAATCTTCAACAGTTGCCTTCATAAACACCTTTTCCAAAAATTCACGAATAAATTGTGTTTCACCACTGTCAATAATTTGATAAATGAAATCACGTGTATCATCATATGTTTTCGCAGTAAAAGCATTTAATTTGTTTCCAATAATTTCATTCAAAATTTTGTCTTCTAAAGAAGTTTTATTTGTAAAATGACTTTGATAACGAGCAGGAACAGGAGAACTTACAGATGATGGAGTACGAGGACTACTATATCCGCTGGAATCATAAGAACGTTTATTCGTATTCGCATAGTTTGTGGAAGAACTATGTTGAACATTACCTGTTCTCCAATTTGTGGAAGAAAGTGAACCTCCAGAAAAGTTTCTTGTTAGCTTTTCATTGGAAGCACCATTTGCTCCTCCACGAAAGTTTTGCGGACCTGATGGAGTTTGAACAGCTTCCATTTCGTTACGAAGACTCGCAATTGTTTTTGAAAGTGAATCAGAACCCTTTGTCACTTGTTTCATAACCGTCAAGATTTCTTGTAATTCATCTTGAATTGGTTTCAAAACCTTTGGTTTTGTAGCGGCAACAGCGTAGGACATTTACTTGTTTTTTACTCCATTGTTTTAACCCTGTGCGATCAATTTTAATTTGTTCAACGTGCTCCGCCATTAGATGAACGATACACTTATCCAAGCCCTTCAAATTCAAAACCCTTTTACACAACAACAGTTACAGGAGGGGATACAAAAATGGCCAAAATCACAAACGCATTGTCTTCAACGCGCACAACTCTTTCGTTCCTTACAAACACAATTCAATGCTGAAGATAACAAAGAAACTCTTCATGCTTTCAGTGAGTTACAAAAAGCAACAGAATCACTCAAACCCCTTTTACGGGAATCCACTGCTACTGAGTTAGAGGGTTATTCACAAGTGTGCTTTCAAGGAACTCCTTGGTCTGGTCTCAATTCAATCCCTTTTGCTCTCATGGTGCTATCCATATACAAGTCGTATATAGTCCCTTCCTTTGCCATAATTCTTCCACTTATCAGCTGGGTCATTCCATTCCTTTTACTCAAATCGTTTTTTCATATCAACATATCGTTTTCAGACTATACGGGTATCTTGTGGCGTATGTGGAATGGCCAACCACTTCCTCGTACTCCCGAAGAACTCCTCACACCCCCTCCTGAAACTCCGACCGATATGGTTTCCCAAGTCAAAAAACTTGCCCAAAATGGCTGGACACTTTTCACGATTGGACAAGCATTGTATCAACCCATTCAGCAAGCCCGTCATTTCCGCAAATTAGACGCAGAATGTCTTCAATTAGGCAAAGTAATCCAAGATGTTAAACAATACGCAACCTTTTTACATGAAAAATGGAAAGCGTATTTACCTTCTTGGTTTGGTACTTGGATATCCTTGTGTCCTTCCGACACTCGTCAAGGGTTTGCCTTTGTCATTGACACTCCATTTTGGCTTCCTCATATGTTCCGCGTATTAGGTCGTTTGGAGTTACTTATACGTCTCGCAGCACGTAGTGATGTATGTACTGTTCAATTTGTAAAGTCAAGAACTCCTGTGTTGCTGTTAAAGGGATTTGGTGATCCATCAATTCCAATTCACAAACGTGTCGTAAGTTCCCTTTTACTCCAAAAACAAAAACATGCGATAGTTACTGGACCCAATCGTGGGGGCAAATCAAGTTTTATGCGGGGTGTCTTGACCAATGTAAAGCTTGCCCATGCCTTTGGATGTTGTTTTTCCGAAAAAGCCCAAATGACCCGTTTTGCTTGGATAGCCGACGGATTGAAGTTGGAAGATTTACCAGGACAAGAATCCATGTTTGAACGTGAAGTGAAATTTGCGAGTGGTGTTTTACAAAAATCAAAACAAAATCAACATGGGCTTGTGTTATATGATGAATTGTTTCACAGTACAAATCCTCCCGACGCAACCCGTACAAGCCAACTCTTTTGCTCTTCCCTTTGGAACTCCCAAAACTGTTTGAGTTTAGTGAGTACGCATGTCTATAAATTAGCACACGAGGCACCTGAGTCTGTGAAAAAGATATGTTTAGCAAGTTGGAAATTGCCGAATGGAAAATACAGATTCAGTTATCAAGCACAAAAGGGAATTTGTGAAGTGAGTAGTGTGGATGTTTTACTCAAACAAAATGGATTCAATGCGGTATTTTCAAACAACTAGTCCTGTACTTATAAGAAGAAATGAACGGACTCAGTGATGCATTGACCATTGGTATTTTATTAGTCTTAATCTTTGGCGCTGTAAGTTTTTACTTGTACAGTCGTTTGAGTCAAAATGAAAAACGTGTTGGTCTTTTGGAAAACCTCCTTTTGACACTCAAAATGAATACGGAAGCAAGTTTGGATGGACCCGATACGGTGGAAGTTGTGGGCAGTCCGGTTCCTATTTCCTCAGATGAAGTTGAAACAGTCACCGAAGAAGAATATGCTGACTTGTTAAAAGATATTCCTATTAAAACAACACAACCCGTTAAAACAACTGAAGAAGACGCAGAAGACCTCCTCCGGTCTTTAGAAACAAATGTTGAAAGCAACGCTGAAACAACTTCCAGTCGTTCTGTGGATGCTAACTATGAATCTATGAGTGTAAAAGAACTCCGTAGTTTAGCCAAAGAACGTGGTTTATCAGGTATTCCTCAAAATAAAGCTGCCATTATTGATATGTTAAAGAAAAAGGGTGGATCTATGCCATCCACCATCACCCCTTTAACAGAACAAGAAGGTGAATTAGACGGTGCCAAACACGAAGCAGGTTACACAATTGAAGAGTTATAAATATGTTGATTAGATGGATGCGAATGGATTCCAAGAACCACAAAGTCCGTGGTTTTTTACACAACCCCCACAGTTCCTCGTTGAAACCAGAGTGAATCAAGTTGCCACTCCCAGAAAAGATACGGCACCTACACCTGACAATCGTTTTCCTGGTTGGGCCGCACCTATGAGTGATGGACGTGTCTTTACAGATTACCGTCCCAAATGCTCTGTCAATATTCCAACAGGAACCCAATACGCAAGCAAACAATTTATGATTCATAATACGGATGCGATTATCAGTCAAAGTCGCAGACGCCAAGCAAGTCGTGCTGGAGCAGGACTCTCCTTTGACTCTCGAACGGATATGCCCGCAGAACAATACGTGAAATGTGACAAAGATCAATGTTCATATACAAATAACGTATCTGATGGTGTTGGTGTAGAGCGTTTGGATTCTGTTCCTAGCTTGTTTGGCACCTTTGCGTATTCATCACCAAGTTGGATGACACCTGCGACTCCTGCGATTACAACAAAGTTTGAAGGTGGAAGAAATACACCTAGAGGGAACTTTTGATTTAATGGTATTTGACATATTTTATAAAGAAAGATGGAAGTTCAATACATCAGTGATATTCATTTAGAATTTATGGATTCAAATGAATATCAGTATTTTTTACAAAACTTTACACCCAAGGCAAAGATTCTTGTGTTAGCAGGCGATATTGGTTACCCACATCATTCCTCTTACAGACAATTTCTTGAACACGTGAGCCCACTCTTTACAAAAATATTTCTCATCGCAGGCAATCATGAATTTTATGGAAGTTCTGTGGAAAAAAACATTCCATTGATTCAAGACATCGTTTCCAAGTTTCCCAATATTACTTTTTTAAACAATACGATGGAAGAATACGAAGGTGTTTGTTGGATTGGTACTACCTTATGGTCTGCCATCAACAACCCCTATTACACAATTAACGATACGAAACAAATTCAAGATATGACTGTTCATGTGTATAATGAACTTCATACAGAAGCAGTTGATTTTCTAAAAACCACTCTCGCTAACTGTAAAAGGGAAAATAAGAAAGTTATTGTGATCACCCATCATTTACCAATTAGCGAACTTGTGATGCCTCAATTTAGAACTGAACAGTTTAGACCATACAATCAATGGTTTCACGCGAACCTTGATTCACTTATTAAAATGAATAACACAAACATTTTAGCATGGTTTTACGGCCACACACATGCCGAATCTATTCAAACACATTATAATATCCCCTTTTACTGTTTTCCTAAAGGATATCCACATGAAAAAACCAAAACACTACATTATAACCGTTGTATGAAGATTGACTTTTAAAGACAAACTTCAAAGAAACTAATAGTTATGCCAAAGAGAGTACTCACCTTTGACATAGGTATTAAGAACTTAGCATGGTGTTGTGGTGATATTTCCAAAACGGATTCCGTCAAAAACTGTGTGATTCGTGGTTGGGCAAATGAAAATTTAGTCACTGGAGGAACCGCTGAATCAGATAAGGAAGCTAACAAATGTAGCTCTTGTAGTCACAAGGCAGGTTTTTGGCATCAAACATCAGGAACGGGTTACTGTGTGCGTCACTGCCCCCCTTTGACACCTGCCTTGCGTGATCTGAGTGGTAACTTGTTAAAGAAGATTCCGAAAATTAATATTTTACGGGAATTAGCGGATAAAGAAAAAGCTGGGAAAGGAGTCAAAAAGAATAAAGACACAATTTTAGCTTTTTTACAAACCAAATACTGTTTGCCCAAACAACCAGGACCATCAGCCAAAAAGATGGAGTTAGAGGACATTCATAATGCCATTCAAGATGTCGTCACAAAACACGCTGAATTATTTGAAAGCTGTGATGAAATTATATTGGAAAACCAACCTGTCTTCAAAAATCCAGTTATGAAATCGGTTCAGATGATGTTATTTGCTACGTTGCGGGATTTATTGGAAGGACCTCCAAAACTTCGTTTGGTTCATGCGGGACGAAAAACAGCAGGAGCAACAGGGGGTGATGAAGGGTATTCAGAACGCAAATCCATGTCTGAAAATCGAGTGTTAGAGGGTTTTAAGAAAGGAACGATTGAAATGGGATGTACCGATGGACGTACAAAAACTTGGTTTGAAGCACAAAGTAAAAAGAGCGATTTAGCGGATTGTTTGTCTATGGTGTTGGATTGTCCTGTGTAAGCATAAAACCAACCCCTATAACACCCTAGAATGAGTCGTCGCATCGTTTATTATTTTTGTAAAAAGGATTTGAATAGTTCAACAAGTCGTTGGTGGAATGAATATACTTGTTTGCGCATAACACCAGACCATCCACAATTTCAAGATTACTTTGAATATTATCAGAAAAAGGGTACAATAACTTGTATTGAATATCCACCAGGAAAACATATAAATCGTAATTATGAAGTTAATAAAATAATAGAAAAGAATTGGGATTTTCATTTACAACGCGACCGTATTGTTATTGTCGAACCTTATTTTCCAATAGGTAAAATGGAATAAACATATATTTTTTTACGCGATTAAAAAGTTAATCGCGTAAAACATCAGAGCCTAAAAAGCCACTTGTTTTGGAGAACAGATGGCCGTCAGTATCGCAGACATGGAAAAATTTGCCATTGGAGGAGACAATCTCCGGTTTGACAGTGACCTTGGAAATACTATTGAGTTAGGTGACATGGGTGATGATTTTGGAATGGGCTTACTTGCTAACGGAAACTTTAACGTAAAAAAAACTGATGCCCCAAAAACGGTAAGCATTGATACAATGGCAGGTAACATGAATTTTGATTCAACTCCCTTAGAACCAATTGAACCTATTTCCTTGGGTGGTATTGAATCTATGCCTATTGACTTGAATGATTTTGGTTCTTCAGCTCCAACAATAAACGTGGTACGCGAACAAAATAACCCTTTTACACCACCTTCTAGTTCGTCCCCACCTATCCAATTATCCCAACGCGATCCCGAAGGAGAACGTAAAGAAAAGACAGAACTCATTAACAAACTTCAACGTTTAGAACAACGTGGCTTTCCAGTGAGTCGCAAATTCACTCTTGACAACTCCTTAGCGGAAATCAAAGATGAATATAATCGTCTCTTAGATGCCCGTAACTTGGAAGCGTCATTGAAATTTCAACGCCAAATGTTGATGGGCGCAATCACAGGTATGGAATGGTTAAATGGCCGTTTTGACCCCTTTGACTTAAAGTTAGAGGGTTGGTCTGAATCTGTTCATGAAAATATTGAAGACTTTGATGAAATCTTTGAAGAACTATATGACAAATACAAAGACAAGGGTAAAATGTCTCCTGAAATGCGTCTCGTGATGGCTATTGGTGGTTCAGGTTTTATGTGTCATGTGAGTAACTCCTTTTTCCGTTCCAAGATGCCTTCTATGGATGATGTACTCCGTCGCAATCCTGAATTAGCTCGTCAAATGGCCGCTGCGGCAGCCAATCAAGCAGGTCCTGGATTTGGAAGCTTTATGGGTATGGCGATGGGCGTTCAACAACCAGTGAATGGCGCACCAACAAGTGGCTTTCCAGGTAATGGTGGTCCTCCTCCAATGGGACCTAACCCCTCTAACAACATCCCAATGGCACAAAGCGGAGCCTTTTATTCTGCCTCAGGCTCTCCACCAGTTATGGCACCGCAACCAGTTGTAAATCAACAACAAAAACCAACAACTGTTCGTCGTGAAATGGCTGGTCCAAGTGGTGTTGATGATATTTTAAAAACATTTGAAGAAGTTCGTCGTGCCGAATTGACAATGAATAACAATGTGGAACCAATGACGGGAATGCCAATGGGTCCCGCAGTAGCGGCTACAATGTCTGGCGCAGTGAGTGTTATAAGTGCTGAAGAAATGATGAGTCAAGCGGAATCACAACGAACAGGAACTACCGCTCCTGGTCGTCGTCGCAGAAAGGTTCAAGCTCCTGTTGGCAACACCATTAGTTTAAATGTTTAGATCTAAAATAGTTTTTTAAGATTGGCTACTGCCTTATGATACACTGAAGCAGCAGTTGGTGGTGGTTCTTTCTTTTCTTCATCTTTTTCACCTCCTTTTTTATCTTCTTCTGCCTTTTGTGCTTGCATTTGTTTATCTTGAAGACGTTTTAAAATCATTGCCTCTTCAGCGGTCAATCCGACAAAACTTTGTTCTGGTGGATTGGTCATTGGTTCGCTCACACAACTCTTCCACAAACATAAGGATGAATTTTCATTAAATAAATATCCAATAATTAAAATAACTACAAAGGCAAGCGCTGCTGCGATAACAATGTTACGTGTTGCGACAAACAAAACAGCAAAAAGAAAAAAACGACGAACCATTGGTTGGCTCAAAAATTTTTCTTGTTCTTTGGAAATTTCAAGAGATAAGAAACGACCTCCTAAATTTAATAATAACATCATGATGCCAATCAAATAAGGATTGGTATTGATGCTTGTCATAAGTACATCTAATGGATTTACGACAGCCATTTGCTGAATGACCGGAACTGCTACTGCGGCGTTCATCTAACTTATTGCTTATTCAAAAAAAAGAGTACATCAGACCCTAAACTAACATATGCTAAAGCGGCCATAATTCCAACAGATGGGCACCAGTAGGCTGAAAGTAAAACCAATGTGAGCAACGCGATTCGTGTAAGAGGGATTGAATACGCTTCGACTAACAAACTTGGAAAAGGAGTTTCAATATTGGTGGCTAACAAAACGTTAAACGCAAAAAGTAAAATGGCAGCTGTTAATCGCAAGTAACCATCCACTTTGTCACTTGGTTCTAACATTTCAATCCACGACATTTCTAAACAATTAGAAGTTTATTTTGGAAAGCCTTATTTTGATGTTCTTGCGTTCCCAGTTGTTGAGTTGTCTTGAACTGCGAATGTACTTACACGATCTTGAACAATTCCACGAGGATTTTCATGTAGAGCTCGTTCAACAAACCAACGATTTCCTTGAATTTTTGTTTTTTTGATATCACGAAAACCCTCCTTTTGCTCACTGGTAAATCCTTCTTCTTGAACTCCTGATGGTTTTACTAAAGGGCGATTTGACCAGGTGAGTGCGATAGCTATAGAAAAAATAAGAGCAGGAATCCATCCACCAACAGCCATTACGATGTACAACAAAAGAAGTAAAAGGGCACGGCCGATAGGTGTTGAAAGTTGCCAGCGCCATTCCATAGGTACTTTTTCAGCGTATGTCGCATATAAAACTAAGATAACAATAAATAAACTTGTGAATAAATGACTTGATTGTTTTGACCATTCCAATACCATCATTTGAAGTTTTGCACCACCAATCATTGGACCTTCCATTCTAACAGTAAGCGTGGAATCTTTGATTTGTTTGCGAATCAGAGTTAGAAGGAGATGTCTGGTTATTCAGAAATAGACGAAGCATTTCCGGATACAGCCCTTCAATCGGGCCGTATCGCTCGTAAAGAAGAACGAAAACGAGCCAAGCAGTGTAAAGGACCTGCTTTAGCATTTTTAAAAGGGCAAGGCGAGGGCACTGAATGGCAAGAAGAACCCTCTATTTCTGACCCTGATCGAAGTTCATATAAGCGTTCTCCACTTCCCAAGGCAATGAGTGGTTATGACGGATTTACAAGCGACCAAACAGCGAGTAATACAAAATGGATTCCAAAAGAACAAAATGAACAAGAAAGAGAACTTGTATCCAATTTGATTGGTCAGCAAGTTAATGATATTATTGGGTTAAAATCACAGAAAACACTTCCAAAAAATCTTCCAAGTGCCTCAGAACTCCCGGACAGAAAAAAGGATATGTTTGGAAAACCAGTCAAGTCGTATTTTGGAAAAGGATTGGATGACAACTTTGCCGATTTTAGTTCCTCTTTAACTGATAATCCAGGATATACACTTACAAATCAAACAGACTTTTTGGGATCCTTTGGAGCCGTTGGATTAGCAAATTCGCAAGGCAAACCTTTTTCAGCTGTTCCTTCTGTAAATGATGCCTGGAAGCCATTGACTCCTGCTGGAGCCCGAACAAGTTTTTACGAATACTTGCCACCACCCGCAGGTGAATATCCAACAAGTAGTTCAGATTGGGGTGCCTTTAGCAAAGATGAAAAATCAGCCTTGTTAAAAAAACTTGATACACTGTTTGCCCGTCTTGAAGATCTTGAATCAAAACGAAATGAAAATTCTCAAATTGAAATTAGTCTTTTTGTTTTGAGCGGGCTTTTCTTGATCTACGGGATGGATTCTTTACGGAAGTTTTAGATTTATGACGGGTTTTTCGTTTTCCTCCTTCTTTAAAAATTACATGAGTTCTTTGATTTTCAACATAACTTTGTAATTTTTTTATTGCGGTTTGAACTACATGAGGTTTTTCATCATGTAATTGAAGTTTTAAAAATTCAGAGTAAATTTCATACCACATTTTACGCTCATTATCATTAATTTCACCTAAATCTAAAATTAAAAAAATGTGAAAAAATTCAGATAAAATTTGAATATTTGACCAATCTGAAGCATTTGAATTATTTTCAAATTCTTTACGAGTATAAATATCTCGTTTATTATTTTTAAAAGCTTCTTTTAATTTTTTACATTCTTTAAAAATATTTATTGAAAATAACTTATTTTGTTTATTCCAAATATTATTCACTTTAAATTGATTTTGGTTTTTAATAAGTATCACAAGTTCATAATAATGGGATGTTATATATTTTAATTTTGTTAATATTTCAGTTATAAATTCTTGTTTGTCCTTTTTTTCAAACTTTTCAATTAAACCAAAAATTCCTTCTAAAGTCTCATTTATAATTTCTTCTAATTTTTTATTTATATTATTTTCAATGTTATCTTTTATTCTGTCATCAGGTCTCATATCAGGTCTCCCATCAGGTCTC
>JACCEA010149006.1_pt1 | contig 143155 bp, 101 predicted proteins | sample 7449851 | NCBI WGS metagenome assembly JACCEA01 (sample SAMN15323453, study PRJNA562643) | freshwater metagenome | isolation source: river surface water | place: USA:Blue River Watershed | collected 2017-08-18
AGGCTGAATTGAAAAAAGAACTTTCTGAAGTTGAAAAAGAAGAAAAAGAACGATTAGAAAACGAAGCAAGTAATATTACTTCAATGAGTTTCGATAAAATGGAGCATGATTTCGGAAAAGTAAAAGTAGATACGGATAACAAAACTGTTTTCTATGTTACCAATACAGGTAAAAAACCATTGATAATTGAAGGTGTTTCTGCAAGTTGTGGATGTACCACTCCAACAAAACCAGAGCAAGCAATTCAACCTGGAAAGAAGGACAAAATTGAAGTCGTTTTTCATCCAAAACCTGGTCAATTGAAGGAACAAAGTAAAACTGTTACTGTTACTGCCAATACAGATCCTAAAATGGTGGTATTAAATGTTAAAGCATTCGTTGAAGAAAAATAAATTTCGCATGAAGATACACGTATTAAACACTGGATTTTTTAAATTGGACGGAGGTGCCATGTTTGGAGTTGTTCCAAAAACGATGTGGCAGAAAACAAATCCTTCAGATGAAAATAACATGTGTTCGTGGGCAATGCGTTCACTTCTAATCGAAGATGGAAACCGATTAATGTTGATTGATGCTGGAATTGGAGATAAACAAAGTGAAAAGTTTTTCTCTCATTATTACATGTATGGAAACGATTCGCTACACGGAAATCTTGCAAAATTGGGTTTTCAAGCAAATAATATTACTGACGTTTTCCTTACACATTTACATTTTGATCACTGTGGTGGCGCTATTAATTGGAACGAATCTAAAGACGGTTATCGGCCTGCGTTTCCAAATGCAACTTATTGGAGCACAGAGCAACATTGGAAATGGGCAACTGAACCCAATCCACGCGAGAAAGCTTCATTCTTAGCAGAAAATATTTTGCCTATTCAAGAAAGTGGGCAGCTTAAATTTATTGATCGAACTGGCGATTTCACGAAAAATGCTTTTCCAAATATCGACGTGCTTTTTGTTGATGGTCACACAGAAAGTATGATGATTCCACACATTCAATATCAAGGAAAAACACTTGTCTTCATGGCGGATTTGTTGCCAAGTACTGGTCATATTCCTTTGCCTTATGTAATGGGTTACGACACGCGACCTTTAATTACAATGGAAGAAAAAAAGAATTTCTTGAACAAAGCAAGTGCTGAGAATTTTGTTTTGTTCTTAGAACACGATAGTGTAAATGAATGTTGCACCTTAACTCAAACAGAAAAAGGAGTTAGATTGGGAGAACAATTTAGTTTCAATGAATTATTTTCTTGATGAAAACGCCTTCAGAGATTGTTCAATTGATGATGCAAAATGATGCTTTTAGTCAATGGTTAGGAGTAGAAGTGATATTGATTGAACAAGGGAAGTGTTCGCTAAAATGCAAAGTTAAGTCAGAAATGATGAATGGTTTTCACATTGCTCATGGTGGGATTTCTTATTCTTTAGCAGATTCTAGTTTAGCATTCGCAGCAAATTCTCATGGTCAACATTGCGTTTCCGTGGAAACTTCAATTTCACACTTAGGTAAAGTTTCGTTGGGCGACGAACTTACTAGCATCGCAAAAGAAATTTATCGAGGAAAAAAAACAGGGGTTTACGAAGTTGAAGTTTTCAACCAAAATCAACGATTAATAGCCCATTTCAAAGGAACTGTTTATATTGGAGAAATGGAATGGTAACTCCAAATGTTGTATGATTTAAAGAACGAAAAAATGAAAAACCAAAAAGTGGCTTTTCATTTTTTAGTCCATACCTCCTTTGTTTGAATTTATCATTAATTAATAATTCCTAGTTCTTTTCCAACTTTAATAAAAGCAGCAATCGCTTTATCTAAATCAGCTTTTGAGTGAGCTGCAGAAATTTGGGTTCTAATTCTTGCTTGACCTTTAGCAACAACTGGGTAGAAAAATCCTACAGCATAAACACCTTCTTCCAATAAACGATTAGCAAATTTCTGCGATAAGGCAGCGTCGTATAACATTATTGGCACTATTGGTGAGTCACCAGGTTTAATATCAAATCCAGCAGCTTTAATGTGTTCTTTAAAGTAAAGCGTATTTTCTTCTAATTTATCACGTAATTCTGTTGTTGAACTAAGTAAATCAAATACTTTAATGGAAGCCCCAACAATTGAAGGTGCAAGTGAATTAGAAAATAAATAAGGTCTAGAACGCTGACGCAATAATTCTATTATTTCTTTTTTTCCAGTTGTATAACCTCCCATTGCTCCACCTAAAGCCTTACCTAAGGTTCCGGTAATAATATCAACTTTATCCATAACCCCACAATGTTCAGGAACACCGCGACCTGTTTTTCCAATAAATCCTGCAGAATGACATTCGTCTGTCATAACTAAAGCATCATATTTATCTGCTAAGGCACAAATTTCATCCATTTTAGCAAGATCACCGTCCATAGAAAAAACGCCATCTGTCACAATAATTCTAAAACGTTGGTCTTGCGCTTTTTTCAATTGTTCCTCCAAATCATTCATATCAGAATGTTTGTATCGATAACGATGAGCTTTTGCCAAACGAACACCATCAATAATAGAAGCATGGTTTAATTCATCTGAAATAATTGCATCGTGTTCACCAAATAATGGTTCAAACACTCCGCCATTTGCATCAAAAGCCGCTGCATAAAGAATTGTATCCTCAGTTCCGTAGAATTCAGCAATTTTTCGCTCTAATTCTTTATGAATATCTTGTGTTCCACAAATAAAACGCACGGAAGACATGCCGTACCCATGAGTGTCTAATGTATTTTTGGCTGCTGTTATTACTTCAGGATGGGAGGAAAGACCTAGGTAATTATTCGCGCACATTATTACCACTTCCTCTCCAGAATTGATTTTCACATTCGCACCTTGTGGAGTTATAATTATTCTTTCTTTTTTCAACAAGCCATTTGACTCAATTGAATGTAATTCTTCCGATAAATAATCTTTAATTTTTCCGTACATACTTTACCTTTTAGAACGTTCTTTAATTTGTTTTGTGATTAGATTATATAATAATTGTGATTCTTTCTCATTCAATTTTCTACCAAATCGAACCACTTTATCAAAGTATTCAAAGTGTAATCTCTCACCTCCATTTATCCATGGGGAAGATTCCCAAAGTGATTGAATTGAATTTGATTCAGGAATTTCAAATTTTAAATTTTTTATATTTTCAAAATAATAGGGTACTGATTGCCCATAATTTTTAATAGACTTTTTAATTGTTAATGAAACTTCATCGATTTTAACCAATTCTTTTCCGAATAAAAGCCAAAGAAAGGATCGAGAAACTCGAAAAGCATAATAAAACCAGAAGACTAAAAATACATAAAGAATAATTTGCTCTTGTTCCTTTAATTTTAATTCAGAAAGTGACCAAATTACAATTACACCAATTGTTAACCACATAGAAAGCCAAGCGCCCATTAAGGAATTAACCAATCCATTTTTATCAGGTTCAATAACAACAGTAAACTTTTCTTTGGTGTCATTAAAACTTATGCGCTCACTTATTAATTTCATTTGACAAAAATAAAAAAACCCCACCAATAGAATTGATGGGGTTAGAGATTTAAATTAAAATTTTAATAATTCCAAACGTCATGTTCCCATTTACGCATGTCATCTTTGATTTTCTCTGCTTCATAAAGCGCATCAACACCATATTTAAAGTCTTCTAATTCTCTGTCGAATTTATCTGAAACCTTGTAAATTTGAGCAGTGAATTTTCTTTTCCAGAATACATCGTCAAATGACATCCATTGGGAATCAGACTTATCATTATAAACATAGTAGTTTACCATTATATTTCTTAATTCTGGAAAATAAAGCCAAAACATTTCACGTTCATCAACTTTACCTTTATACTCCTCAAATGTATTTGTATTTGATTCAAATGCCATTGGAACACCAGTATTTGAGTAAGTAAGAATTTTACCTCTTTCAAACAATAAAGTTGTTGTGTCGTCATCGTAAGTATATCTAGCAACAGGTGCTATTGAAATTATTCTTCTATCAATCATCGAACGTTCTTTATCAAAAAACCAATCTTCTTTAATATTGTAGGCAATAATATTATTCGAGGAAATGTAATTTGAAATTCCATCTTTTCTCAATAGTCCATTTGGATTTGCTGCATTCCACCATCTTTCAACATCGGCTTTATCAAAACCTTTAATTAACTCTTCATAATCAGAGTCTAAAGCTAATGAATCATAAAATACTTGAAAAGTTTGAGTCGTTTTTTGAATAGGAACAGTATCCTGTGAATTTGATCTATAAATTTTCAACTGCGGACCTTGACCTCCAGCAGATAACAAACGATTTATTTTAGTCTTGTAAACTGCTGATTCAAAGAAATCGTTTTTTGACTGTCTTTCAATTGGATATTTCAAACTATACCCGTCTTCAACAAATTCATTACTTTCACTAGAAACGGTATATACAGTTAGTTCTCCTAACATAATGTGTCTCATGATAACTGTCCAAAGTGACCAACGTTTTTGATCCTTAAACCAAGAAGGATCGTCAATTTCTGAAGCATCTTTTGGTCTGTATAATGAACTTACCCCATCGCTTTCGAAGTAATCATATGGAAAAAACAAATCGTGGTTCATTTTTTCTCTACAATCTATTCTTGAAAAAACTCTTTTCGACCAAACATAATCTGCAAGTCTTACGTGTTCATAAGGAATAGCTTCTCTAACAGGTACTTCATCTTTTATTACAACACCATCTACTACTCCACCTTGGAGAATATTATAGGGACCACGAGGCGGTTGATCCTGTGAATAGATTGAAAAAGCGCTAGCACTTAAACAAAATAAAAGAATTAAATTTTTCATGATCTCTATAATTAAATTATTATTGAACTACTCTTAAACTTGATGAAATCGGAACACCTTTTACACCGTTTCTTGTATAGAATACATCAATTGCAACTTTTTTGTTAATCTTAGCTTTTGCAATAGCAGAGGCAGGTACTCTATCACCTGTAAATGGCGTTGTAACATCACCTACAGTTATCTCACCACCTGTAACAACAAAGTTCACACCAGTAAATGGACTATCTGCCCCTAAACTTACTATAACTTTCGTACCACTACCTTTAGAAATTGTTCCTCCTTGTACTTGAGGAGACGGGAAAGGTTTCACTTTGTACTTAAATGAACCGAAATTAATCGCCTTTCCTGTTCTATCTTTTCCAATCAAAGCAATTGTAACTTGTTTAGTACCTGGAGATACATTAACGTAATAGCCATCAAACTTTTGCCCATCCGCTGTCCAAGATTTCTTTGATTTTGTTCCACCTTGTACATTAATATCAGAACTAACAGTACCAGAAGTAACAGGTACAACTTTATTATCCCAATTTGTATAAAGTACAGCTAATTCAGGTAAAGAAATACTACCAGCTTTTGATGCAACTTGAATTTTAGTTTCATAAGGCATTTCCTTTATTTCGCCACGTTTGTTTGCAACACCAACAGTTCCTTTAATAACCATTTCTCCATTACTTGGGGCAGTTAACTTTAAAATTGCTTTACCATCTTTTGGAGGACCAACTAACGAACCATTTTGAGGTTTTACCACAGGTTGTTTATCAGAATCAAAAGCAGCCATCATAACTGTTACTTCAAATTGATCACCTGGATTTAGAACTGAAGTTTCTGGAAAGGCAAGCCCTTGAATTTTGTTGAAAGAGAAATCACCACCTCCTAATCGAGAACGAATTAAACTTACAGCATCTGCTCTTGCTGTTAATATTTCCTTTTGTAAACTAGACAAAGAAGCAATTGCAGCAACAGAAGGAGCATGATTAAAAGTTTTAGCTAACCAATGTACACCACCTGGCTCATGCTCATCCACCCATGTTTCATTTTTAGTTAAAGCAGTGTATATTTTAACAACTTCTTGAAGATCGTCAGGATTTATCTTCGATTTCTTTATTGCTTCGTTTACTTTCTTTTGTAAATCAGCTTGGTCTTTGTAAGCATAAATTTTTGGGTCTACAAAAGAATACTTAACTGAATCAGAAGAACTTGCAACTAATATTTCACACAATTTACCTCTAAAAGAACTCATTTGATTCCACAATTCTATCCCCCCTTTAAGACCTGGCTTGTGCTTACAAGCGTATTCTGTTGGTGTTTTCAAATTTTTGTCAATTCCAAAAATTCGCATTGATTCATCATACTTATCTTTGTTTGTAACATGCGTAAGGTTCATTCTGATTGGTCTTAATGGAAATTTTGAATCAAAATCAACTAATATAATCGATTCAGGACCAGCTTTTAACTTTGCAGGCTCTTCTTTGATTTCATTTAAGATCTCCAATTTCAAACCATCTAAATATTGGATTTGTTGAGCAGTAATTTTATCAATCTGATCAACATACTCCATTAATTTTTTTGCTTTAGCCTTTACTTCAGGAGTATCACCAGTTTTCATTTTTTCTTCTAGTTCAACTCTTTTTTCAAGTCCTCTTGCATGCTCATTTTGTGAAGCGATTTGTATGTTTTCTTCGATTGCAACGAAAGCATCAATAATACTTTTCGAAACGTTCAAAGCTAACATCGCCATGAGCACCAAGTACATCATCCCAATCATTTTCTGTCTTGGGGTTTCCTTACCACCTCCCATATTTTCTTATATTAACTTATTAATAAAATATTTTAATGATTAAGCTCTCATTGCTTTCAACATGTTACCATATACATTATTCAAATCTGTCAAGTTTTGAGATAACATAGCCATATTTTCGCGATAGATTGTTGTATCTTTTGCAGAGGCAGACAAATCAGTCATAATGTTTTTGATATTCTCTTGCAATGCCCCCATTTCAGACAAACCTGTTAAATACTCTTGAGAACTTTTTAATTGTAATTCATAAACATTATTCAATGCAGAAAGATTTTGACCCATTTTTTGCATTTCTGCACCAAAATTTCCGTTACCATCAGCTGTTATTCCTGCAATAGCGTTAGCAGAGGAAGCGTACTGTTCTGTTAATTTAGTTAAACTATTTGAAGCTGTTTCTAGACTTTTAACATATGAATCTGTAGCACCAGCCGCAGTTGAAACAGCACCCAAAGAAGCTGCGTTTGAGGCCAAGTTTGACATTCCGTCTTTCAATTTCGCCAATAACTTTTCATCAATTCCTGCTTCCTCTAATTGTTTTGCAACCAAATCAGCATTAGATGAACCACCTCCTTGACCACCAATCATAGCGTTTGGTGACATTTCATGTAATTGCTCAACTGTTAAGTCTGGATCTAAAATTGGGTGAACTCTTTCCCAGTGATAATCAGGATGGTCTGGTACGAAAATCATTACGACGAAAATTAACGCCTCTAATCCTAACCCCACAGGTAACATAATATCAGAACCTGGATAATGCATGATTTTGAATAATGCACCAATAATTACAATCGCTGCACCCCACCCAAAGAAATGCTTCATAATCGTCTTAAAAGACTTACTGTGTAAAAAACCACCTTTACCACTCATAACACTTGATTTTAAATTAAACTTTATTTATAAAATTAAACATGAATTTACTATTTCAATTGGATATCACTTTGGATTTCCTCACCATTTTCTTGATCGATATCTTTACCACCACGTCCTAAATGTGTCATTACATTTCTAAAACCAACATAAGATTTAGCAGTATCTTGATATTCATAAGTTCTAGTACTATTCATCAAATAATAACCTATATCTTTCCAAGAACCACCATGAATTACTTTTCTTTTCTTCACTGGGTGATCACCATCTTTTGCTTGGTAATCATAATCGGAACTTAAGTCATGTGAAAACTCATACATTGATTCATCAAAAGTAGTGGAACACCATTCTGCAACATTTCCTGCCATACAAAACAATCCGAATCCATTTGGATTGTAAGAATAAACTTTTACTGTATGAAAACCACCATCTTCGAAATATCTTCCTCTTAATGGTTTAAAGTTAGCAAGGAAACAACCTGAAGAGTTTCTAATGTATGGACCTCCCCAAGGATATTGTGCCAAATCTAAATCTCCTCTTGCACCTCGCTCCCACTCTGATTCAGTAGGTAATCTAAAGTCATTCACAAACAAATCACCATTTGCTTGCAACCAACTATGGTAAACTTGTGTTCTCCAAACAGAAAATGCTTTGGCTTGAGTCCAAGTTACACCAACAACTGGATAATTATCATAAGCATTATGCCAGAAATAATTTTGGGTCATTGGCTCGTGAAACGAATAAGTAAAATCTCTTACCCAACATAATGTATCAGGATAAACATTGATACGCTCTTTTATAATAAAACGACTTCTGTCAGTATGCCCACGAATTGCATTGTGTTGTCCTTTACTATTGGTATAACCTAAATCCAAATCTTGACCTGGGTTCTCTAGTATCGTACCTTTTAAGTTGTTGGTGTCATTAATACTGTAAACCGCTTTATCTACTAAACCACCTTGTGGATCTCCAAACTGACGTCCTTTATTATAAATGGTAGTATCAACCCATACTTTATTAGTATTTTGATCAACAGTATATAAAGTTGAACGATGTTGATCATTTGTTTTATAATCCTTATTTAATGGCTCTCTTCTTCCTCTTTGATAAAGTTGCGTTCCGTTATCAGCACTTAAACTATCATAGGCATACATTTTTCGAGCATCAACTGATTTTGTAATCACTTTACCTTTTTTAGCTGCCTCTTTGTAATCAATCCAATAGTAATCAAAGAATAATAAACGTGTATCAATTTCTCTTCTTTTGTAGAAACGCTCTTGCTCACTGTAGTACATGTCAGCAAGTAAAAATGAAATTTGGGGATCGTTGTAATCAATTAGTTCTTCCCAATTTAAAGTAAAATATTTTCTATTTTCAACACGACCGCCTTGTGTGTAAACAATTTTGCTATTAGCACCTTTCAAGGTTTTGTCTGCTTTATTTTTACTAACTGCTTTTCCTGAAGATGCGCCTGAGTACATTTGCATGATACCTCTTAACTCAGCTTCTGAAACGACTACATCACCTGTGTTTTTTGCATTTGCGTTTGATGGGTAGTTTTTTTGGTCAAAAGAATATCCATTTAAAAGTTTTTTACCTTTTCCTTTTCCTTTTTCATAGTTGCCCATCATTGTTAGCAAAGTCTTATCAATTTCAGCATTGTTAATAGTGTCATTGATAAGTTGGAAAGAAGTATTACCACCTTGAACATCAGAACCCATATCAATAATTGTTCTGTAGGGTTCTTTGAAGAAATTATCAGGAACGTTAATCCAACGCTCAGCTTCATCATCGAAACTTCTTCTGTATAATTTTTCTCTTGCAATTGAGTCTCTTACCCAATGTACAAATTGACGGTATTCATTATTTGAAATTTCGGTTGCGTCCATATAGAATGCAGGAACAGAAACTGTTCTCATTCTTGCGGTGTGCAAGCCCATGATGTCTTCATCATCTTCACCTGTTTGGTAACCACCTGAGGGAACGTAAACCATTCCAATTGGCAATTTACCTGGGCCAAGTACATCAGGATACCAAGTATCTCGTCGAACGCCAACAAGGTTCCCTTCAACTTCACTACAAGAGTAAAGTAAAACTAATACTGTAAAAACACTTAATAACTTTTTCATTTTATCTTTTTTGGTTCTACCAGTTTCCAAATTAACTTGCTACAGGATTTTGGGTTTGGATATAACGGAAGAACAGTACAAATGGTTACACTTTTCTTTTTAATCTTTTTTACAACCATCTAGGATGACGAGCATTCTGTTTAGGTGGTGGAGGTAAATAGTAACAATATTTAACAACAAGTTCATGCGAACCTCTTGAAATACTTGCTAATTTATTTAATGTTAGGTCATAAGAATAACCTACTGTTAATTTTGGGATAGGTGTATAACCTGCCATGATTGCAAAGGCATCTGAAGATCGGCCAGTTATTCCTCCATAAACTTGTTTGTTACCTGCTAGCTTATGAATATATCTAACATTCAAATCTCCAGAGAATTTAACTAAATCAGTTCTTAATAATAGTTGAGCGTCAATAGACCCGTTATTACTGCCAATTTTTTTGAATTGCTTTCCACCCATTAAATAATAATGTCTAGCAGTTTGATAATTCTGTTCAAATCCAGCAACATCTTGTTTTAATAAAGAAGCCGATAAATGTGTAGAAGAGAGACCTGCATAAAAATCTTTACCTTGAAAATATAAACCAAAATTTGCATCTAGGCTAGTGGCTGCAAATCCTGCAGGTAATGAATTATCGGGATTTTGGGTTGGTGGAACCCAATCAGGATCCAATCCATAATTCATAATTCCAATTCCAACTCCAACACCTAAAACACCCGCACGACCTATTTGAATTGGATAAGAATAATTTAATAAAAGATTATTTTGTCTTGCAAAACCTATTGCATCATGATAAAAAGCAACACCTACACCACCCGGGAAAAACTTTGTTAAGTTTGCTTCTATGTTTAACACTGCTGAATTAGGTGCTCCATTAACTTTATCCCATTGGTTTCTATATATCGAAGTACCACATATACCATTGTATAAATCAATACCTGTCTTACCTGGATTGATGGTCATTTTATCATAAATAAAATGTGTTAGTAACTTATCTTGTTGAGCATGAATCCCAAAATAGAAAAGCGCTACAAAGAAGCTTAAAAAACTGTTTTTCAATAGCATATGGTTTATTTAATGGTTTGCATTAGGAATCAACACACAATATCTTCCTAAATTAGGTGGCTAAAATAGGTAATATTTATTAAATATAGAAAAATTAACAGAAAAAAGTTACGACCAAGATCAACTCAATTTATGATAGGTTTTCCACCATAAATCAGGAATTTCATTTTTCATTGCATTGTCGTAGTCTTCTTTATTGCATGGAATTATATAGTGTCTTTCGTATTTTTTTCCTTCAGATGGTGGATAAGGAACCTCTAACCACCAACGTTCTGACTTATTACTTTTGTAAAATATCAATTCATTATTGGATTCTTCTTGAAAAACTCGAAATTTTGTATAATCAGTTTTGCTTCCAATAGGAAAATCTCCTTTTCTACTACCTACTCCATCTAAGAAATACCAAATAATCTGTGCCAACAATTTGTCAGAAACATCATTTATTTTGCTGTAATTGAAAATCCCAAAAGTTGTTGATTTGTCTGATATTCCTGCGTATTTAGCTATCTGACATATTTGCTCAGCATAAAATCCATTTGGTATTGCTTCATCATTTAATACCTCAGATGCCTTTATACATTCAAAATCTATATTTATGATATCTGCATTCCTTAAATGTGGCTCTGCCTTTGTGAATGAATTATTATATTCACCTAATCTACATATATCGAAGTAAAGTTTATCAAATAACTCAAGTTGTTTTGGATTTACAAAAGGTATTTGTAACCCAATTGTTGCATGGTTAAATAAATAACAAGGACGATTTAAGAGTATTTGACTTAAATATCTATTAGATTTCACTTCCTCTCCTGGTTCACCTAAATCCAAAGCGTGATCAATTGAGCAAATATTAATCAATTGTTCCAATTTTTCATAACCTTTATATACAGAGAAAATTAAATCTTGACTTCCTCCAATAATAATTGGTATTGCATTTATTTTAACCAACTCAGCTACCACATTAGAAACAGCATAGTAAGTATCTTTCAATTCATTACCTGGTAGAATTTCTCCTAAATCGAATAATTCAAAATTCCAATTTCCTCCAAAATAATGTAAATAAAATTCTTTTCTAAAATTTCTATGTTTTGACTCATTTATAGTCGTGTGATGACCACGAAATTCAGGCACTGAAAAAACGACACAACTATTTTTATTTACTTCTGGAAAATCGTGTTGATTTAAAATAATTTTCGAGCCAATTTGATCATCTTCAAATTTCAAATTGTCCAACTCAACTGGGGTAAAATAGATAGAGATATCTTTCATCGTACTAGTACATAGATTATTTAAATCAAAACTAATTATAAGAATGAAAGCTATTTTTCTACTTCAATAAAGAAATCAAGTCGAGGACGTGAATAACTATTTTTCTAAAATAGATTTAATGTCTGGACGAAAATATAAACTCGACTTCAAGACTTTTCCATCTTCACGATAAATTGGTTTTCCATTTTCATCCAATTTACTCATATTAGATCGTTGAATTTCTTGAAAAACTTCCTCTATTTTTGATTGAAGTCCATGTCTTAAAATAGTGCCACACAGAATGTATAATTGATCTCCAAGAGCATCAGCTATTTCGACTATATCTCCATTTTTAGCTGCCTCAAGGTATTCCTCATTTTCTTCTCTCATTAAATTGAATCGTAATTCAACCTCATCAACCGTTAGTTCTGTTGTTGGAGTATAATTATTTTTTATTCCAAAAGCATCATGGAATTTTTCAACATTTGATATTGTTTCTTGAATTGTCATTTTATCTAATTACTGTTATGTGTCCTTGGAAAATCTCACTTCTTCCATCGAAGTAACCCAATTCTACTTTATAAAAATAAACACCATCAGAAACATCTTCTCCTTTGGTCGTTTTTCCATTCCACTCACCATTTAAATCGTTGAACTCATAAATTAAAGAACCCCAACGATTAAATATTTTACAGTTAAAAGTTTGAGTGCAAGTTGCTGATACTTTCCAAACTTCATTTGTTAATTCATTGTCACTATTTGGAGTAAATACATTAGGAATGTAAACGATTGACAAACCAGCTTCCATAGTTAATAGGATATTTTCACTTGTTGTGCAGCCGTATAAATCACTTGCAACAATTGTGAAGTTTCCATTTAATAAATCAGATTGAATTAAATTTCCAACAGCTTGGTTGTTGAAAGTATAAGTGTAAGGTGCTACCCCTCCTACTCCTTCTACAATTTCGATTACTCCGTTATTATATCCACAATTAGGATTTTGTTTTGTAAATAAAATTTGTGATGGACCAGGTATTTCAGGAACTGCAAATGTTTCTTGATATTCACAACCATTTGCATCCTGAACAGCTACTGTATAATTTCCAGCACCTAATGAGTCTATCGACATAATATTACTAAAACTCATCCCAGAAAAACTATATTGATACGGTGCTATTCCCCCATCGGTCTGAGATATTTGGATTTCTCCATTGCTTGTTCCACAATTTGATGCTGTAATATTTGCCAGTAAATCCGTTGGAGTATATGATTCATTAACAACAATTGTAGTGTCGTAATAACAAACACTATCTGTAACATTAATAACATAAGTTCCACTAGCTAAATTAGTTGCAGAATCAACAATTGAAACATTTGAAGTCCAAGTATAATAATATTGACTTGGTGGATTTACATCAATATTAATAGCTCCATCACTCTGTGCACAAGAAGTGTGTGTTATTTGAGCGGTTGAACTTAACTCCTCACTTGATAAAATGGTTACATTTTGAGTAGTTCCACAAATATTGTCTGTAATTACAACAGTATAATCTCCAGCTGGAAGTGCAAATGCGGAATCAACTGTAGAAACATTAGGTGTCCACGTAAAAAAATAAGTTCCTGTTGACGGAGTAACCTCAACATTAATCGTTCCATTGTCAAAACCACACGTTGTATTTACCTGACTCACGGTTGTTGTAAATGCAGCAGGATTAACTAAGATAACTGTTGTATCAAAAGAGCATGTTCCTTCAGTAATAGTTAAATCATAAGTTCCAGGAGCAAGGTTACTCGCAACATTTGTTGTTGAAACATTTGGCGTCCAAGAATAAGTGTAGGTAGGTTCAAAAGGTGTAAAAGCGATTGAGCCATCATTTGTATTACAACCAGGTTGAACGATTGTTGCTGTTAAATCGAAAGGATCAGTAGTAAATGTTGCAGAGTAAGTTTGTGTACATAAATCTGCATCGGTTACTAAAACTTGGTAAACACCATCGCATAAATTTGAAGCTGTTTGTGTTGTTTGATTTAAAGGGTCATTCCATTGGTAAGTGAACGGTGGTGTTCCCGATGTTACATTAACCGTTGCTGTTCCATTACAGTTTGCTATTGCGGTAATCAAAGCACAATTGGTTGGATCATTACAGGTTGCATAAGTTGGTGTACTTGGTCCAATCCATGCTCCTCCATCAGGAATTCTACGAATTGATTGGCCTGTATGACTACTTGCATCTACAGTTGTTGCTTGCGCTTTTCGATTACTAGGGATTTGATTATAACTAGCAAGTTGACCACTAAAGTTACAAGGTGCTAACTGAGCAATACATGGATTACCGGCCTTGTCTTGTGTACTTCCTCCACTAGCCCAACTAACAGCATCTTGAGGGACTCCTTGAGAATCGTAGAATGCAAACCATCCCCCTGCGTTTGGAAACCAAAGTCTAGTTGCACCTCCTCCAATACATACTCCCTGTTCATTCGTATTATATGGAACTACTAATTCAACAACGTTACCTCCATTTTGAACTAATAAATTTGCAGGAACTGGGGTAGCATTAAATCCTCTAATCATTGCTAATCCAAGCGGAGGAATAACTGTTCCTTCCGGAATTACATAACCACCAGGTTGTGTACCAGAACCTAATCCTCCTCCAGGAGCACTATTTCCTAAATAATAACAAGAAATATCTACTGAATCACACCAATTGGGATTAAATAATTCTATCCACTCTCCTCTACCATCAGATACACCCCCACTTCCACTCAGTGAGCCATCAAAAGCTGAAGGAGATATCATTAACTCATTAATTAAAATCGTTGGACCACTATAATTACAAGGTGCACAAGCGGAATTTGGAACAACACTCATTGTTGCAGTTACGTTACATCCGCTACAATCTTCGGTTAAAACGATAGTTGTATCTATTGAACAACCAGCAAAATTAGTAATCGTAACTGGATAAGAACCTGCAGCTAATGATGTTGCGTTGCTTAATGTACCTGTACTTGGGAAGGGCCATGCATAAAAATAAGTGTCTGTCGGAGAAGGATTAAAGGAAATTGCCCCATTGTTGTTACCGCATGTTGGTTGTGTAACAGTGGCGTTTATTAAAAAAGTAGGAGAAACAGTATTGCATCCGGCATTACAAGCATTAATTGTTGCTACACCATTTGTTGCCCAAGTCGCAGCTCCGTCGTTTGATCTGTGAATAACTGTTCCAATTGTTGGAGCTTGACCAGCGTAACTAACAATTCCTGAACTTAACGGAACGTCACTTGGACCGAGTAATGTTGTAACTAAAGGACAAGTTGTTCCTGCTGCAATTGTTGTTGGTGCTAACTGAATATCTGTATCTGTTCCCCATTTTGTACCTTCATTTGCATTTACTGTCCAATAAACAGCATCAATAGCAACACCATTCTCATCCCAAAGCATAATGTAGCCATCTCCATTGGGAATGTACCATCTATCGGCATCTGTTACTAAGTTCGCAGTTGTGCAAAACGATGTTAAGTTAATTGTGGCTCCTGAATTCGGTCCTCCAATCGATAAAAATCCATTGGCTGGAATTATTGAATTCGTTGGAAATCGAAAGGTTCCCTCTATTCCAGTTGAAAAATTTCCATTGAATCCAATCAAGTAACAGCTAATATCAACCGGACAAGAAGAGGAATTATAAAGTTCTATGTATTCATTCCCATAAGTTACTTGAGAACACATTTTCAAAGACTGAAACTGAGAACTCGTGGAACTTGTTTGCGGATTTATCATTACTTCATTTATTACTACCTGAGAATAGGTTGTATAAGAAAAAATAATCAATCCAATGAATAATAATTTGGAGAGTGAAACTTTTAAATTCATTTGAAAGGATTTGAAATCATTAACTCAATTTTTGATAAATAAGTTGCATTTCTATTGTTGGATTAAAAGTTCAAAAGCTCATTTAAACTTGCTTTAACTTTCTCTGCATTTGGCAAAAGTTCTGCTTCAAGAATAGAATTTAAAGGAATTGCAGGCGTATCAATTGAACCAACAATTGAAATCGGAGCATCTAAAAATTTGAAATTATCTCGTTGCAATCTTCCTGCTAAACCAAGTGTGAAAGAAGACTCTATTGATTCTTCAGTTACAAAAAGAATTTTGTTATGTTTTCGACATAACATATTCATTGCTTCGTGATCTAAAGGATTTAAACTTCTCAAATCTAAAATCTCCACTTGTCCTTCAAACGTTTTTGCAGCTTCTAAAGTCCAATAAACACCTCTTCCGTATGTAATTACACCACATGAATTTCCTTTTTCAACTTCAGTTTCATTTGCCTCCAAAACCGTTCTTGCTTTTCCAATCGGAATTACATAATCTTCACTTGGTTCAATTGACATTGCTCCTTCAGTTCCTGGGATTTTTGACCAATATAAACCTTTGTGTTCTAAAATAACAACTGGATTTGGGTCGTAAAACGCTGCTTTCAGTAATCCTTTCAAATCAGCTCCATTTGATGGATAAACAACTTTAATTCCTCGAATATTTGTTAAAACAGATTCAACGCTTGAAGAATGATAAGGACCGCCTGAACCATAAGCTCCAATTGGTACACGAATCACACAACTCACTGGCCATTTACCATTTGAAAGATAATAGGAACGAGAAACTTCTGTGAATAATTGATTTAATCCTGGCCAAATGTAGTCTGCAAATTGAACTTCAACGAATGGTTTCAATCCAACTGCTGACATTCCAACCGTTGAACCAATAATAAATGCTTCTTGAATTGGTGTGTTAAAAACGCGGTCGTCACCAAAAGTTTGAGCTAAAGTTGCTGCTTCTCTAAAAACACCACCTAATCTTCCTCCTACATCTTGCCCATATAATAATGCTTCAGGATAACTATGCATAATTTCTCGCATAGCAAACAAAGCAGAATCAACCATTACTGTTTTCTTTTTTCCTGCAGGTTCGCGTTCGCCTTGTTCAGCTGTAATTGGTGTAGGTGCAAAAATAAAATCAGTCACTGAACTTGGAATTGGGTCTGCTGCATTTAATGCTTTCGCATAATCTGAATCTACTAATTTTTGTACTTCAGCTTCAATGTTTATAATTTCTGCTAAACTCACCCCATATTCCTCCAAATTCGCTTTGATTTTCGGATATGGATCACGTGTTGCAGCTTCTTCTAAATCGTCTCGGTACCATTCTTTTCTCACACCTGATGTATGATGTCCTAAAAGTGGAACTTTTGCATGTACTATAAATGGTCTTCTTTCATTTCGAACAATTTCAAAAACCTCTTTTATGGTTTGGTAAGAAGTTAAAAAGTCACTTCCGTCAATTGTTCTCACTTCAATTCCATGAAAACCTTTTGCATATTGTGAAATATCTTGTGCTCTTGTTTCTTTCGCATTTGCTGAAATATCCCACCCATTATCTTGTACTAAATAAACAATTGGAAATTGCTTCAACGCTGCCATTTGAAAAGCTTCAGAAACTTCGCCTTCTGTACACGAAGCATCGCCAAGCGAACAAACAACAACTGGAGCTTCACCAGCTTCATGAGTTGAAAGGCCTGTTTTTTCTTTATATTGAATTCCCATTGCAATTCCTGTTGTTGGGATGGCTTGCATTCCAGTTGCAGAAGATTGATGTGGGATTTTAGGCATATTTTCTCTGTTCAAAGAAGGATGCGAATAATAAGTTCTACCTCCTGAAAATGGATCGTCTTTTTTTGCAAACACTTGTAACATCAATTCATAAGGTTGCATTCCGATTCCCAACAAAATACTGTCGTCGCGATAGTAAGGAGAAACCCAATCTTGTGGTTTTAACTGCATCCCAACTGCAAGCTGAATAGCTTCATGACCACGGGACGTTGCATGCACATATTTTGCAGTAATTTCTTTGTTTGCTTCGTATTTTTCTGCCAACGTTTTTGCTGTTGCCATTAACTTGAAAGCTTTTATTAACTCGAGCTTTTCTACTGCAAGTTGTTTTTGTTCTGTTGCTATTTCAGACATACTTTTTAATAAGAGTCCCAAATATACAAAACTCGAATGACTTTGAAAGCGAAATATTGTATGTGTAAATATACTTGTATTTTTGCGGAAAATTTTTGAAGATGCTTGGTTTAAAAATGGCAACCGACCCAAGATGGGTAAATATCGTTGAACGCAATTTGGAGGAAATATTAGTGGATCATGCTTTTTGTGAACAGAAAGCAGCAAGCAATGCAATTTCTATGATTGTTCAATATCCGCATTATTCAGATTTAGTTCAAGCGATGACGGCTATTTGTCAAGAGGAAATGGAGCATTTTGATAGGGTGCATCAAAAATTATTGGAACGTGGATTGAAATTGGGTTTTGAAAGAAAAGATCCTTATGTGAACGATTTATCTGTTTTCTTAAGACAAAGCAAAACGAATAGTTCTAAAAAAGGTCTTTTCGTGAATCAAATGTTATTTGCTGCAATGATCGAAGCCAGAAGTTGCGAACGTTTTAAAATTCTATCCGAAGAATTAGAAGATGCAGATTTACGCAATTTTTATCGAGGTTTGATGGAAAGTGAAGCTCGGCACTATACTACATTTCTGAACTTTGCTCGTAAATATGGAGAGGGAATAAATGTTGATGAACGCTGGAAAGCTTTCTTAGAATTTGAAGCAAGTTTGATGGAAAAATACGGTAAAAAAGAAACCATGCACGGTTAGTTTCCTAGTTATGCATGGTCCTCAACTACTAATCAAAGGTATAATCTTAAATGTACGTGTGCACTTTCTTTCAAGCAATATTTAAAATCATAATCCTAATTAAAGCCCTACATCGAACAATTTTAACTCCTTTCTGAAACTTAATTTTTTTTAAAAATGTTCTTGCAGAAATTTTAAAAATTATAAGTTTCAGTTCAGTAGCTAAAACCAAGAAATTCAATGCTGTAGATTATTCGCTAATATTCACTAAATAACCCTTACTTCGATTAAATTTTTAATTTTCAAGCATTTTACAGTTTCGATTGCGAACACTCAAAATCTTAAATGCTATCTTTAAAAATTCAATAGAATTCCTGCTGAAACAGGTGCGTAACTGGGTCCTTTGTCTTTTTCAAACACTTGAGTTAGACCATAGTTTACATAAAGGCTAATATCTCCGTACCCAACTATTGCTGTTGCGTGAGCTTCAAAAGGATTGAAATTATAGTTGGATTTAACTTTGTCTTTGTTCGTTTTTCCATCTTCTTCCCATTTCGTTTTTAAACTAGAACCGATGCGAATTCCTCCGACAACTCCAGCAGAAATGTGCCAAGCTTTATCATTATCTTTATTTGTTGTGATTTCAAGCAACAAAGGAATTTGTAAATACGTTGAGCGTAGCACATTTTTCTTATAATCAACTGTTGTGTTTTCTACACCATAAGTTGAATCGGCACTTACCATTACGTCAACATTGTTTTTTAATGCAAAACGATTCCATTGAATTCCCAAACCTGTTGTCAATCCAACATATTCTCTAAAAATTGGAAAGCGTTTTTCTACTAAGTTAAAGTTAAATCCGATGCTTCTTGCGTGGTCTAATTCTAAAAATCCAGCATCACTTCCTGTAGCGATTTTACCATCTGCATTTAAAAATCCGTTTGTGTTAACTCCAAATCCAGCCCAATGGCCTTCTCCATTTCTATTTTCTTTTTCATCATCTTCATCATCTTCGATAGAAAAAGAATCCTCTTCATCTTCAATAATCACTCGCTCATCGATGATAACTTTCTTTTCTCCATTTTTACCATCTTCTCTTTTTTCAACGATAACGATGTTTTTCTTTCCTAATTTAATGCGAGTTGTGTCACCATTATTGTCAACTGTTACTGTTTGATTTACAGTATCAATTGTAACTGTTCCTTCTTGTGGTTCGATTGGTTCTGTAACTTGAGCGGTTAAACTAATACAGCTCATTGTTGCGATTGTAAGTAAAATTGTTTTCATTTTTTTCTCTGTTTTGCTGTAGGACGACCTCGTCTTTTAAATGTTACAGCGATTAGTTACTTTTTTTTCTGTCGATTGAAAATTTTCCGATTTTCAAGTGAAATTCCTTATTGGATCTAGATTTTCTTCTTTTAAAATCAAACGAAATTCCTGTTGCTGTTGATACTTTTTGTGAAAACGAAGCGTATTTCTCTTCGTCGCTAGGATTTGACTTACCAAAAAGCACTTGATTTACTTTTTGAACAAAATAAGATTTTACTGTTAAGGTTTCAACTTTAGGTGATGAAGACTCTATTGTTGGATTTGTTGTTTCAATTGGCACAACGAATGCAAAATCTTGATTGTTATTTTCAAAAGTAAATTTAGAAGAATCCACTTCTTGCGCAACCAAAATAGGTTCTTGTGGAACAACTGAATTATTTGTTTTTGGCAAAGAATCGATGGAATTAACCTTAGATTTTTTTGTTGTATTAAAATCGTTAGCAAATTGAATTGACTCTTGTTTTTCCTCAATTGAGTTTGGTGTAATTTGCTTTTCGTTTTTAACTTTCTCTTTTCCAGCAGTCTTTTTCTCCTCCTCTACTTTCGGACTTGTTTTAAAAAACAGGTAACCTGCAAATAACAAAACACTTGCTGCAGCAGCATAAGATAAAGCACGTTTAAAATTAAATAGTGGCGTAATCACTCCAACTTTTCTTAATTCGTCTTTATTTTCAAAAATCAATGAATTATCAACTGGGATAATTGTTTTGGAAAAGGCTTTAAACTGTGCTTCAAAATTTTTATCTGCTTGAAGTGCTCGATTGAAATGTAATTCTTCCGATTCGTTTAATTCATTTTCAATTTTCGCGACAATGAAAAGTTCTGTTTCATTTTCGTGCAAGGAATCGAAAACGGATGGTTTAATTGCTTTTGTTTTTTTAAGGCTTGCTTTATCTGAGAATTCAATCGAAAAATCAATCGGAAGTGGTTGAATATCTAAATCGTCTTTATACTCTGGATGCAACGCAACAAAATCCATCAACTCTTTGATTTGAAATTGACTTAAATTTCCTTCTTGAAAATCAAGTAAATAGGCTTCGATATTTTCTTTTGTTATCATCATATTACTGCCTCTATTGTACCAATATATTCTTTCAAAAACTTTCTTGCTCTGAAAATATAAACTTTCACTTGTTGCTCACTTAATCCAGTTATTTCTCCAATTTCTTGGTAGGAATATCCTTCATAATCTCTGAGCAGAACAACGTTTCTTTGTATTTCAGACATTTCATTCAACCCTTTGTTCAATATTTCATGCAAGTCAATTGCTTGCAATTCAGAAATAGGATTTCTATCAACTTGCTCAGTATAAACACGCGTGCGTTGTTCTTTTCGTGAATGGTCAACTATTGCGTGGTAAACTGTTGTAAACAAATAAGATTTTGCATTTTCAACTGTTTCAAGTTTAATCCATAACTTTTCGAACGCATCTTGTACAAAATCGCGCGCCATATCACTATCGTTAATGCTTTTTAAAGCAAAACGATATAAACCATCAGCGAACTGATCTACAGCTTGATTATATTCTTGAATATTCATCCTAGTTGCTCGTAGGACGACTTCGTTTTGGAAATGTTACAGAGAAATCAAAATTATTTTTGTTTTTCTTCATATTTCTTTTTGTACTTATAGTAAAGCTCTGTTTGAAAATTAGTTACGGGTTCAAATTTTCCGTTTACCAAAATCAAACTTACTTTATTTGTTCTCATATCTAGTGCTGGACCTTCAGATACAAAGAGTGTTGCTGACTTTCCAACTTGAATGGAGCCATATAATTTATCTATACCTAAAATCTCACAACTACTCAACGAAATTGAACGTAAAGCTTCTTCCTCCGTTAATCCATAAGCCATTGCTGTTCCCGCTAAAAAAGGGATGTTTCGTGCATTCATCGTTTCCATATCTCCTGTATTTTGAAGACAAAATTTAATTCCTTGCTGTTGTAATAAATACGGTAATTTGTAAGGTAAATCAACTGCATCTTCATCCATTTCTGGTAAACTATGAACACGTGTAAGCATCACAGGAATATTTGCATCTTTAAATCTTTTACCAATTAAATGTGCATCGTAGCCGCCAATTATAACTGGATATTTAATACTAAATTCCTTAACGAAATCCATCACGTCTAATAATTGTTGAATATCATCCGCATGAAAGAAAACCCTTTTATTTCCGTTAAAACAAGCTTTCATTGCTTCCAATCTCAAGTCAAATTTTGCATCCTTTGCATTTGAATAAGCTTGTGCTAATTTGAAAAATGACTTAATCTTTTGTTTTTCTTCTTCATAGTTTTCATTTCTCTTTTTGGGAGCAGGTTCAGCCCACCAACCTCCACCTTCTGTGCTTGAAGGCCAATTCAAATGAATCCCATCATCTTTTTGAATCGTTGCATCTTCCCAATTCCAACCACTTAAAAACATAACTGAAGAGGTTCCTGAAATAATTCCACCCCTAGGAGTTGCTTGCGTTATCAAAACGCCATTTGTTTTAACAGTTGAAATTACTTTAGACTCTGCATTATAGGCAATTTGTGTTCGAACGTGGGGGTTGAATTCACCAACATCGTCAAAATCTCTTGTTGCACGAACAGCATCAATTTCTGTTAATCCTAAGGTAGAATTAGGAGCCACAAAACCCGGGTAAATGTGTTGACCATTTAAATTTATAACTGTATCCCATTCTTGTTTAGTTATGGTTGTTGCCAACGAATTTTTGACAGAAATAATTTTTCCATCAACAATTCCAACTAAAGCAGATTCCATCGTTTCGCCGTTGCCGACGTGTAAAAATCCGTTTGTTAAAAGAATGCGTTTTGGTTGAGCCCAAGTCAAAAATGATGACCCAACAACTAGTATTATTGCTAAAAATTTCATCTTAATGTAAGTTTTCTTCTTCTGTACCTTCTTCTCCTAATGTATCACAGTGGTAGTGTTTTCTTCCTTTTTTAACGAAAGGTTTTGAAGGCTCCCCTTTTTCATTTGATTCGAGCATTTTATTGATAATTCTTGCTCTTTCAGTTGTATTTCTATCTTCTAAAGTTTTAGCATTTGCACTTTCATATAGAATTTTTCCATCAATCATTGTGACTTCGACTTTAGCTTTTATACTCAATGGATTATCTGACCAAAGAACGATATCTGCATCTTTTCCTTGTTTAACACTTCCCATTCTGTCGTCCAAGTGTAATAATTTTGCTGGGTTCAGAGTGACCATTTTCCAAGCTTCTTCTTCCGACATTCCGCCATATTTAACACTTTTCGCTGCTTCTTGATTTAATCTTCTTCCCATTTCAGCATCGTCCGAATTTATTGCAACCACCACCCCTTGATCGGCCATCATTTTTGCATTGTAAGGGATAGCGTCATTCACTTCAAATTTGTATGCCCACCAATCTGCAAAAGTTGAACCCCCAACTCCGTGCGTTTTCATTTTATCTGCTACTTTATAACCTTCTAAAATGTGAGTGAACGTATTAATCTTAAAATCCATCGAATCCGCAACGTGCATCAACATATTGATTTCAGATTGAACATAAGAATGGCAAGTAATAAAACATTTGCTTTCTAAAATATTAACCAAAACATCCAATTCTAAATCTTTTCGAGGACTTCCCTCTTGTTTTTTTGGATTTTTCAAATAATCATCCCACTCTTGCTTATAAGCTTTTGCACGAGTAAATCCATCGTAAAAAACTTGCTCCACTCCCATTCTCGTCTGCGGAAAACGAACAGTATTAAAGTCACCCCAATTTGCTTGTTTTACATTTTCACCAAGCGCACATTTAATAAACATTGGTGCATTTGGAATCAACATTTCGTCTGGAGTATGTCCCCATTTTAACTTAATCAAAGCAGACTGTCCTCCAATTGGGTTTGCTGAGCCGTGTAATAATTGAGCCGCCGTAACTCCTCCTGCTAACTGTCTGTAAATATTGATGTCGTCAGCAGTAACAACATCTGAAATATTTACTTCGGCTGAGATTGATTGACCGCCTTCATTTACACCTTTAGAAATAGCAATGTGTGAATGTTCATCTATAATTCCAGCAGTAAGATGCTTTCCTTTGGCATCAATAATAATTGCTTTAGTTGGAGTTGCTATTGAATTTGTTCCTACATATTTAATTTTGCCGTCTTCCGTTATAACGGTTGCATTTTTTATAATTCCATCTTTTTCATTTGTCCAAACGGTTGCATTTTTAAAAACAACTGTTCTCACTTCTGGAATAGCGTCATATCCAAAAGCTAAATTAGGAAACCAGTTTTTTGCTTTAAAAGTTGTATCGATTTTTAATGCAGTAGGTTCTTTCTTGTCTTCAGGTTTGGTGGTTTTTATTCCAGACCAAAGTATCCATTTTCCGTTTGGCAAAGTTCCATCACCTTCAAACACACTCCCATTATTACTGATTTTTGCGTGTAAGTTTATGCTTCCCTTGTAATTATCATCATCGCAATTAAACTGCAAATTGATGTCATTTTGAATAACAGTTACCGCTACTTTTGCATTAACAGTGTCTTTCTTAGAAGAATTATTTGTTTTTAAAAGTTGAATTTTTCCTTGGGGTTTTTCGTTTGATTCAGTCAATTCTAGTTGATAATTTTTCCCTTCAATATTCAAACTATACGTCCCAATAACTGAAACCAATGCTTGCGTTTTAATAATTTGTTGAGTTCCTTGGTTCCAAGATTCTAACAAAGTTGCTTCTGTTAAAAAAGGGTCGCTTGAAAAAACAGTGAAGCTTGCCAATTTTCCTTTGTCTAAGGTTCCGATTATTCCATCAGCGCCAATTAATTTTGCTGGATTTAAGGTTAAGCTGGCTAATGCATCGCTTACTTTTAAACCTCTTGAAATGGCTTTATGTAGATTTTTCCAAAATTGTTCTGGTGATTTTAATCCATAGGTTGAAAAACAAATAGTTACACCTTGGGAACTCAATAAAAAAGGATTAGACGGAGCTAATTCCCAATGTTTTAAATCGCTTAATGGAATTTGTCTTGAAAGATATGGGTCATTAACATCGTAAGCTTCAGGGAAGTTTAAAGGAAGAACAACAGTCGCTTTTTCATCTTTCAACTGTTTTGCTATCACATATTCATTTCCTGAACCAATGAAACAATAGCTTTGATTAAATTCTTTAGCGATTTTAAGCGCGCGCAAAATTTCCCATTTATCTTCTGTTTTAAAGAAAACTGGGAGTTTTTGATTTTCTTTCCATTTTTCTAAAGAAAGTGATTGTTCTGCATTTTTATTTTCAGAATAATATTTCAAATCATATAAAGCTTGGCGTAAAAGGGCAATTGATCCCATTTGGGAGGAAGGATAGGTTTGACCAGAAGATCCTTTTGCAAAAGAATAATATTGAGCTGAATTGGAAGAAATCAGTTGTTTTCTTGTGTTCTCATATCCCAATCCAACTAATGCACCAGTTCCTCTAACTATTCCGTCTTGAACGTGTGTTACAGCAAATCCAAAACCCATTTTCGAAAAATTTTCGGCTGATTTTGCATCCACATCAAAAAGAATGGAGGCTTCCACTTCAGGACGTATGGCTTCATTCCAATAATAAGCTCCTTTTTTTGAGGTTTCAATTTGTGGTCTTTGTGAATAATTTCGTTCGTTCGATGTTGGTAAACCAATATTTGAATACAACTCTACAAAAGCTGGAACAATAGTTTTTCCTTTAAAATCATATTCTAGAACTCCTGTTGGAACGGTTATTTTTTGTCCGATTTCAACTATTTTCCCATTGGAAATAAGAATTGTTGCATTTTCAATTTTACTTGTTGGATTTACATAAACAGCAACATTTCTTAATGCTATAAATTCTGATATGGACTCCTTCACTCCATTTTCAGGTGCATACTGCGAAAAAACAGAACTTGCCACCAGAAAACTAAAAAACAATAAAATACTAAACTTCATTTTTACAAATTGAAGTGTGAATTTAGAAAAACTAATTGATTTGCGTTGTAGATTATATAAGTAGTGTTAATTCTACTTTAAATTTAGGCTTAAAATTGGTTGAACTATATTTAATCCCTAATTTTGAACGGTTTTTCATTGTTCTCCTTGATACGTGAATTTTAACGTTGAAACCGATGAAAAATAGAATATTTTTTTTTATTACCAATGAAACTCTATTTAATTGGAATTTTTAGTTTATTGATTTCTCATTTCGCTTACAATCAAACACTTATAATCAACGAAGTTTCTCAAGGTCCAACTGGAGGAACAGGAGTAAAAGAATACGTTGAACTTTTAGTAATCCCAACTTCAACAACACAAAACTGTGAAACATGTATGGATTTAAGAGGTTGGATTATTGATGATAATAGTGGTTATTTCTCGAACGGTAATACAACTCAAACAGGTGTAGCTCCTGGAGCTGTTCGATTTTCATCAAATAATGCTTTTTGGTCTTGTGTACCATTTGGTACTTTAATTGTAATTTATAACCCAGCGGATATAAACGCTGCACTTCCAGCCCAAGATTTAAGTCTAACTGATAATAATTGTCGATTAATAATACCAGTAAATTCTAGTTTATTGGAATATCAAACAGTAAGTCCTGGAGCTGGAAACACTACTTATCCAACAAGTGGCTGGACTGCAGGTGGATCACTTTGGAATCCACTTGGAATGTCGAATAATGATGATTCTTTTCAAACTTATGCGCCAACAAATACCTTAGTTCCAACTTTCGGAGTTAGTTGGGGAAATAATAATTCAAACAATATTATTTACTTTACAGGTGGTTCTGGTAATACTGTTTTCTACTTAGCTAATACCAATTCAAACGACCCTTTCTTACAATCTAATTGGATTGCAGGAACTTGTGCATCTCCAGACAATCAAACACCAGGTTTACCGAATAATCCTGCAAACGCAACTTATATTAGCCAATTAAATAATAGTTGTCAACCTATTCTTCCAATTACATCGACATCTGTAATTTCAGATGAAACTTGCAGTTGTAATGGTTCAGTAACGATTACGCCAACAGGTGGAATTCCTTCTTACACTTTTAGTTGGACAAATGCTTCAAACTCAGTTATTGGTCAAACAGCAACTTTATCAAATTTATGTGCAGGAACGTACGCTTGTGAAGTTACAACTTCGAATGGTTGTACTTATGATACCACGATAGTAATTCCATTGAACCCTGCGCAAACAACACCAGTTTTTGACCCTGTAGGTCCTTATTGTTCAGGAACAAGTTTCACTTTGCCTAGTTCTTCAACTAATGGAATTTCTGGAACTTGGAGTCCTGCAATTGACAATACTGTTACAACAACTTATACATTCACGCCTACTGATTTATCGTGTGCTTCTACCACAACACTAACCGTTCAAATAAGTAATTCTGTAACACCTGCATTTAGCCAACTTGGCCCTTATTGTGTTGGTGATGTTTTTACACTTCCAAATACTTCAACTAACGGAATTCAAGGTGTTTGGTCACCTGCAATTAATTCAACACAAACGACAAATTACACTTTTACACCTATCAATAACACGTGTGCAACTACAAGTACAATGACAATTGCAATCAATCAAACTATTACACCTTCATTTACTCCAATAAATCCAATTTGTTTAAATGGAACTGCACAAGCTTTACCTTCAAGTTCAACAAACGGCATTACTGGAACCTGGAATCCTTCAACTATTTCAACCACAAATATTGGGAACTTTAATTATACTTTTTCACCTTCAGCTGGACAATGCGCAAGTGTTACTTCTATAAATGTTTCCATCACAAACCCTTTGACCCCTACATTTTCTTCAATTGGTCCATTCTGCATAAACACAACGCCAACGAACTTACCAACACAATCTTTCGAAGGAATCACTGGTACTTGGAATCCGAGTACAATAAATACTTCAACAGTTGGATCAAGCAATTATGTTTTCACGCCGAACAGCGGTTTTTGTGCAACCTCCTACACAACAGCGATAGTCATCGGTTCAACAGTAGCAAATGCTGGAAACGACACCTTAATTTGTATCAATTCACCAATTACATTGTCTGGAACAGGAACAGGGCCTTTTACTTGGAATAATGGTGTTGTTGATGGCATTCCTTTTATTCCAACTCAAACAACAACTTATACTGTTTCGTCAAGTTCGAACGGATGTACTGCAACTGATAACGTTACAGTAATTGTTGCTGACCCTCAAGTTGATTTTACACTGACTCCGACAGGTGGGAATGCTCCTCTAACCGTTACTTTTACAAATAACAGTACAGGTGCTACAAATTTCACTTGGGACTTTGGAAACGGCACTACTCTACCAATAAATTCAACAACTAGTGTAAACTCGATTTACACCAACGAAGGAGTTTATACTATTACTTTAACAGCTGAAAACGGAATTTGTAGTGAAACAATGAGTTTAGAATTGATTGTGCTTCAGAATAATACGATTTCAATTGAAACTCCAAATATCTTTACACCTAACGGTGATGGTGCTAATGATAATTATACGATAAATCTAGTCAATGCGAAAAGCTTCGAAGGTATAATTTTTAATCGTTGGGGAAATGTTATTACTGAATTGAATTTAACAAAACCTCTTTGGGATGGAACTTCTAACGGAACCGATTGTCACGAAGGAGTCTATTTTATTAAATTTATGATAACCGACTTCAATGATATTCAATCAGAAGGGCAGCAGTTTATCCATTTAGTAAGATAGATACTTCGACGCTTCTCTTTTGGCAAGACCAGTTAATTCTTGAATCTCCACTACATTTTTTACCCACTCAGGATTCCATTTAGAAACTTCTCTTAATGACCAACCTATAGCTTTTTGAATGAAGAATTCTTTGTTTGATTTGAATCTAGAGATTTGTTGTAGAAGTAAATCTAAATCTGTTTTTTGCTTGTACTTCAATTGAAAAATCAACGTTGAACGTTGTAACCAAAAATCATTTGTTTCTGACCAACTTTCAATAAGATCGTTTCTAAGTTCTGGAAATTTAAGTAGTAATTTACCTAAAAAAGTACTAGCCAACAAATCAACTGTATCCCACCAAGGCTTACTTTGAAGAATTAATCTTAGGTTAATCGCATCTTCAATTTGCAAAGTTTTTATATTCCAAGAATTTATCCAATCCACTGCAACATAATGCAATTCTCTTTCTTCTTGTTCCCAAAGTTCAAAAACCAAATCCCATTTCTGGTCGAAGTCTAAATTCTTAGGAAGTGTATTTTTCCAATCCTTATAAATAGCTTTACGTGGCACACTTGAAACACCAAAGAATGGAGCTATATTTTTCATATAAGTAGCCATTCTTATTGCTTGAGAATGGTTTTCTACTTTCTGAAAACGCAATCTTATATCTTCAACAAATTCATTCATAAAAAAAGGCAAATCATAAGCCGGGTTCTGTATCAAACAAGGATGAATCCTCATTATTATCTATCATTTATCTAGCACTGACATCACTATCAGCGTCCATCAACCTACCCTCCGAGATCGGGCGAGCAACCCTTTATGAAAAATTTTTCAATCGTTCAAGCCTCGGTATATTTGGTCTTTCAGTTCGTAAGGTTTACCTTGCCTCCTTCATCACTGAAGAAGCGGTGAGCTCTTACCTCACCTTTTCACCTTTTCCCAGTCGAAGCAAGCTTGACCAGGTAGTTTTCCTTTCTGCGGCACTTTCTGTTCTTATTAGATTGATCCAATAAGACCTTCCCGTTAGGAAGTACGATGCTCTACACTGCCCGGACTTTCCTCTCTCCGTCAATTGACAGACAGCGATAGACTGATTTGCCTTTAACAAAGATAAGATTAAAGCTTAATTAATTTTTGAGTAGCGGTAAATTTACCAGAAGAAACTTCTACAAAATAAACACCTACTTGAAGCATTGATATTTCAATTACCGCTTTAGAAACATTATTTGCGTTTTGTTTTAAAACAACCGAACCATCTAAACCGATTATTTTAATTTGCTCAATAGCTAAATCAGACTCTATTGAAATTAAATTATTCGCTGGATTTGGAACTAAATTAAATTCAAATGAATTCTCCTCAACACTTGCATCTAAGCCTAAATAAACATCTTGATATTCTATTGAGCGAATTTGTGAGTTACCATTATTTTCAACAGCCACAATTTTTAACATGGCGTCATCCTTTCCTTGTGCCCACCATTCGTATTCGGTAATAACAGTTTGCGGTAAAACATTCCAACTTCCACCACCGAAAAACGTTTGATACACAGAATCTAATTCGTTAATTACACTTTTTAATCTTAACACTTCAAAAGTTCCAAGTGGCGTTATCAAAGTTCCAAAACCATCTACTACACTAGTTCTTTGACGATATTGTTTTAATTTAAAATCAGTTACTGGATTCAAATCAATGTAGGTGTAACCTCGCGTTGAAAAAGTATCCTCAAAATTAGTTGGAAATTTATATAACGTTTCAATAGTATCGGACTTAAACGGTAAAGCTTGACCATTTACAGAAAGTGAATACCCCAATGCGGTAATAGAATCTGCTGTCTTTCTTGAAAATTGATTTAAATCAGATAATTCAGCAGGTAAAAATTGATTCAATTGATCAATAGGAATATCACGCGATTCTAAGAAATATGTCGCTTTGTATTCTGTTGGAGCGGTAAAACCATATTCTGCTTGTACCAAAATTGTACTATTCGAAATGGGTTGGAAATACTTCAAGTATTGCGATGCTGCTGTTAATCCACTAAAATCCCAACTGAAATTCGGACCCGTCAATGTGTAATCAATCACAGGATCGATTGTTTGACTTATTCTAACTGTGTCATTTGCACCTGCAAAATCATTTCCACTAAGGGTAATTTGTGAAAACAAACTACCCGTTAAAGCGAAAGAAAAAACTATTGAAAATAATTTCATTATCTAATTAGGTTAACGTGACCTGTGAAGTCGTGTATTTTATTATTTTGTGAATCTTGGAAACGTAATGACCACGTGTAACTTCCGATTTGTACAGGTTTGCCTTTGTAAGTACCATCCCATCCATTTCCAATTATTTCACTATTGAAAATTTCTTCTCCCCAACGGTTATAGATTTTAAACTGCCATCCTTCTGTTCTATCATAACCAGCAGTTAAAACTGGTAAAAAGACGTCATTCAATCCATTATCATCTGGTGTGAAAGAGTTTGGTACGTAAACTATTACCTCATCTCTTACTTTAATAACAATCACTGCTGTATCTGTACATCCATCTTGAGCAGAAGCTACTAAAGTAACCGAATATAATCCTATTTCATCATACGTATGGTTAGGGTGAACTGCATAAGAGCTATCATTATCACCGAAGAACCATTGGTAACTCGTTGCATTCTGAGAAGTATTATTAAACTCAAAAGTAGGATCAGAAATTGGTTGTTCAAATGAATCTGGAACAAAATCTGCAATGATTTCATTCACACAAACAAAGTCTTGTTGTGTCAATGATGATGAACAGCCTTCTGGCGTTGTACTTGTTAAAGTAACATCATAACAACCATAATTATCATAAATATTAATCGCAGAATCTAATTGGTTAGAAGTGTTTCCATCACCAAAATCCCAAGTTACACTCGCCGATGAAGGACTACTCAAATCATAGAACGTAGGAGAGAATGGAAGACAACCGCCAAATGTAATATCAGAGGAGAACAACACAACTGGGTTTGGATTTACAGTTACAACGATGTCTGCTGTATCTCGACATCCATTCGCATCTGTTCCAATAACTGTGTAAGTATTCGTTACATCAGGTACAAAACCAACACTATCAATTACATTGTTATCCCAAGTATAAACTGCACCTATTCCAGCTCCTGAACCCCATAAAATAGTACTATCTCCATCACAAATGAAATCATCAGATGCATTAGCTGTAATTATTGGTAACGGATTTACTGTTACAACAATTGTATCTTTTGAATAACATCCATTTACATTTGATGCAGTTGCAATGTATGATAAAGTTGTATCAGGTGTAAACTCTTGACCATCAAAAACTCCATTATCCCAAACAAGTAAATCTGCATCGTGAACGGCTGTTAAAGTGATACTTTCACCAAAACATAAAGCTGTATCTAAACCAGCAAATACTTGAGGTGGTGCAACTTGTAAGTAGGTAACAATTAAGGTATCTACATTTTGACATAAGTTAGCATCCGTTCCAATAACTGATAAAGTTGTTGTGGCATCTGGATAATAAGGCAGACCATTTAACGGCGTTGTGTTTGCTGCATTAGAAGGCGTTGCAGTCCAACTATAAGTAATTTGAGGACCAGCAATACTGTTTCCTGAGCCTTGAGGAATAATGAATTGACCTAAACATAAAGTTGTATCAAATCCTGCATTGATTATTGGTAAAGGATGAACTGTTATTGAGAAATTTATTGGAATTCCCGAACATCCATTCGCAACAGGTGTAACTGTAACAGATGCAATATTATCCAACGATGGATATAAATTTGGACCTCCTTCAAAAACAGGGATACTATTCACTCCAGATGTAGGAACTAAACCTATTGAGGCATTATTGTGAGACCAGTTATAAGTAGTATTTGCTACTGGTCCACTAAATGTAATTGGAGTACTATTTGTTTCCGCACACAATGATTGACTTGGAATAGGATTGACAATAGGCGTTGGATTCACTGTAATTGTCATCGTATCATTGACCCCTGGACAACCATTAACTAAAGGTGTAACAACAATTTGTGCTATTTGAGGAACTACACCGCCAACTGCTGTAAAGCTTGGTAATGAATGTGGAGCAGTCAAAGAAGTTCCAGAAGCTGGTAAACCAATTGAGATATTGTTATTTGTCCATGCATAAATCGCTGTTGGACTTGGGCCATTTATAGGTAGTGGTGGAACTGTAACTCCATTACAAACTGTAATATTATTAACTGTAACTGTTGAAATAGGATTTACAATAATCAATAATGTATCTCTTGCTCCAAAACATCCTTGACGCTCAGGTCTTGTTATTATTGAATCAACTAATATTACTTGTGAAGTATTAACCCCAACAAAAGTTGGAATTGAATCAATCCCGTTATTTGGATTCAAGCCAATGTTTGTGTTTCCAGACCAAACGAAATCCGTTTCACTCGTCATATCACCTTGGAAAGTAGTTGTCGGAACAGTAACTCCAGCACAAATATTTATATCAGGAACTGAATACACATTTGGTATTGGTTTAGTAACAATCATAAAGGTATCAGGTATTCCAAGGCAACCATTCAAGGTTGGTTGAATAATGATGTATGCAGTGTCATTAACCAAACTTGAATTTGTAGCAATAAATGAAGGTATACAACCAGTCCCTGAACTTGGTAAACCAATTGCCGTATTACTGTTTGTCCACAAATAAGATGTAGCAGGGTTATTACCATTGAAACAATTTTGTGGTACGACATCACCATGACAATAAGCGTAATTCAAGTTAGGTAAAACAACTGTTGAAATTGGATTTACTATAATAAACGCAGTACCAGTATCTCCAATACAACCATTTAAAGATGGAACTACTTTGATAGTTGCAGTTTGAACAACATCAGATGAATTTGAAGCCGGGAATGAAGCTATATCACCATTGTTAGCAGCTGCTAGTCCTATTGATATGTTATCATTCGTCCAATCATATTGAGTTCCCGTTAGCGTTCCTGTAAATTGCACTGTTTGAGTAGCTCCCCCGGCACAAAGTATTTGTGTTGGAGGTGTAACAAATACCTGAGGTACTGGCTTAACATTGATTGTAAAAGTTCTAGCGTTCCCTTGACAACCTAAATACCAAGGTCTAACTGTTATTGTAGCTATTTGAGGAGTTAAAAAACTATTTGTCGCAGTAAACGAAGGTATACAATGATTTAACAATGGATCTGTTGTTCCATTTGCAGCTAATCCAATTGTTGTGTTATCATTCGTCCATACATAATTAGTAATTGGATTTCCTCCACCTGTAAAACAAATCATATTTGTAGATTGACCTGCACATAAAGTTTGACTTGGAATCGTATCAACAATTGGGAAAGGACTTACAGACTGAATTGAAAAACTCATCGTATCTCCAATACAACCATTAAGTTTTGGAACAACCTCAAATACTGATGTAATAACTGTATTTGGAAGAGTGCTTACAGGGAATGAAAGAATATCTCCTGTACCAGTTAAAGGTTGTCCAATTTGGTCATTGCTATTTGTCCAATCATAAACTGTTAAACTTGTTCCTGGATTATTATTTTGGTTTCCTGTAAATAAAACATCAGCAGTTAAAGAGCCTGCACATAAAGATTGATTTGCAATTTGATTTACTGTAGGTGTCGGTTTTACTGTTAAGTTAAAAGTTGTAGGTGTACCTGAACATGTATTAAATCTTGGAATACAAGTAATTGGAATAACCACAGGAACTGATCCAGAATAAACTGGAGAAAAGGATGGTAAAACATCAGATCCTGAAACAGGAATACCTGTTGAGCCTAATGTATTAACATATGACCAATCGTATGTGGTAGCAGTTCCAAAATTTCCTGTAAACACTACTTGTGTAGTAGGTTGACCAGGACAAACACTTTGATCTGGAACTGAATTTACAGTTGGTCGTGGGTCAACTGTTATTGTAAACTCAGAAGTGTCACCTATACATCCATCACTACTTGTAGGATAAACTTCATAAATTGCAGTTTGTGTTGTTGGTGGATTAGTAGTCGTATTTTGACCATCAAATGATAATAAATCTCCATTAGCGCTAGTTACATTATTATAAATTGAATTATCTTGAATAAACACATTATTTGTATTTGTCCAAGTATATGTAGTATTAGCTACATCTCCTGTAAATACAACTGGGATTGTTGGTGCTGCATGACAATTCCCTTGACTTTGTTGACTTATATATACATTTGGTTTTGGACAAACTGTTATTGTAAAGTTTGTTTGAACCCCCTGACATCCGGCTAAAACAGGTGTTATAACTATGTTGGCTGTTGTACAAAAATTTCCAGTTTCCATAGTCGAATCGGGAAATCCGCCCGTTCCGGATTGTGGTAGATTGATTGCGATATTATTATTCGTCCAATTGTAAACAACACCTGGAACATTTCCTGTTATGGTGAAAGGTGTCAATTTTAGTCCTTCACAAATGGAACGATTTTGTATTACATCAGCTCTCAAAATAGGATTTACTGTTATCACAAATGTCTGTGGAGAACCAACACATTGGTCAAATGTTGGTGTTACCGTAATTGTATGTGTCTCAATTATTTGTGAAATGTTATTTAAGGCCGTGAACGATGGAACAAAGTTCACCCCATTTGCACCAAGACCTAAGTTTTGTGTTGGATTTGAATTAACATTTGTCCAAGTAAAAGTTGTACCAGAAGGTAAAGCATTAAAGTTTACTTGAGATGTTGTATTTCCTGTACATACAGTCTGGTTAGCAATTGGTTGTAAGATAGGTGTTGGTTTTACAACAATTGTAAATGTTTGTGCCACTCCAATACAACCATTTAATGAAGGTGTAACTGTAATTGTTGCTGTTTCTGTATTAGGAACTGGATTATTTGGTGTAAAGCTTGGGATATTTCCTATTCCAGATGCACCTAAATTAATATTTGGATTATTATTTGTCCAATTATATACAGTAGCTGGATCACTTCCTGTAAAAATGATTGAAGGTATTGTTTGACCAGCACAAATTATAATATCAACAGGGTCGACAACGGTAGAAATTGGTAAAACTGTAAAACACATTGTGTCTGCAATTCCTGAACAACCTTGGTTTAATGGTTCAACTCTTATACAAGCAACTTGTGTAACACCAGAATTATTTATTGCGGTAAATGATGGGATTTGACTATTTCCATTCGGACCTATTCCTATTGATGGAACAGTATAATTCAAATAATTCCATGAATAGGTTCCACCAGATACATTGTTTTGCCAGTTTGTTACCTGAGTTGCAGTATTAGCGCATAATAATTGATCAGTAACATTCGAAATCGATGGACGAGGAACTACAGTTAAACTTATTTGTAATGGTGTTCCAACACAACCAGATGCTAAAATCGTAGGTGTTACTGTATAGAGCACGGTTTGATTAGTTGTTACACCAGGATTTAAAGTTAATACATCAGAAATTAAAGAGGTAGTTTGAACTCCAACTGATTCTCCTGAAACATTGGGATTATCATTTGCAAACCAAGAAAAATCAGCAGTTAAGCCTCCACCAACAATTAATTGCAAGTTAATTGGATCACCTGTACAACCAATTGCAGTGTTATTATTCAATAAGAACGGTGTACGATTGATTGTAATTTCAACAGTATCTCCAACAGGACCGCAAGGACCAGCAGGATCGTTTGTTCTATAAATTAATCTAACTCTTCCGTTGTTAATATCAGTTTGGCTTGGTGAGTAATTAATTGTTGCTGAATTTGCATTTGGTAAAATAACACCAGGTGTTGAACCATTTTCAGAGACATAAACCCACGATGCTGAACTTGCAGCACCGCTAAAAGCTCCTGTAACATTGACAGATTCTCCTTCACAAATTGTATCATCAGGGCTTACTGTTGAAATTGCAGGGTTAGCAAAAGTAATGGTTACGTTTGCATCAACCGCTAGACATGGACCAATTGGGTCGTTTGTGGTTAAAGTTAAAGTGAGATTGTTGTCAATAAACTCCTGATCTGTAGGCGTATAAGTTCCAGTTATTGCATTGGCATCTGGTGAATAAACTCCATTACCACCCGACCAAGTTGCAGATGTTGCTGAGCCACCAATTACACCTGGTAACTGAATTGGAGAACCTGAACAAGATACGAAATCTGTTCCAGCACTTACAGTCGCAACTGGATTTATTGTAATTGAAACATTACTAGATACTGCTGTACAAGGACCTGCGGGATCTGAAGTAGTTAAAGTTAGTGTAACAAATCCACTTGTAATATTCGCGGCACTTGGTGTATAAACGGCATTTAAAGAGTTGACATTATCAAAAGTTCCTGTAGCTCCTCCACCAGTTACAGACCATGTAGGGATTGAAGCTACACCACCTAAAGTTCCTCCTAAAGTTACTGTAGAATTAGAACAAATTGTTTGACCAAGACCAGCACTTACAACTGGTGCTTGATCTATTGTTACGATTACTTGATCAGAAACATTAGGGCAAATTCCAGTTGGATCAACTGCTGTTAAAGTTAAAGTTACTGTACCAACATCACCTAAGCCCAGAGTATAAGTTGGTGTTAATGAAGATATACTAGAAAATGTACCTGTTCCATCAGACCAAGTTGAAGCAGTTGCACTTCCTCCTCTTGTACCTGCAAGAGTAACTGGTGAATTGGAACAAACTGTTTGAGCAGGACCAGCATCAACTGTTTGAACAGCTTTTACTGTTATTGTTAAGGTATTACTTGGACAATTTGTTGCTCCATCTGTAAAGCGAAAAGTGGCAACACCTGGTGACAATCCAGTTACAACTCCATTGTTGTCAACAGAAACAAATGTTGGACCAGTTACAACTGCCCATGAACCACCTGTTGCTGGAGATGCAGAAATAGTTTGACCTTGACAAACATCAGCTGGAGCAGAAGCCGTTGGAACAGAATTAATAGTTACTGTAAAACTTTCTTCATCAGAACAACCTCCTGGTGTTGCTGAATACATATAAATTGTAGTTACTCCAGTTGCTGAGATTACTGTTCCAACAGGAAGGACAGTACCTGTTCCGCCAGTTCCTGTCCAATATTGTGCGTTTGTAAGATTAGAACCTGTAATTGCAGGTAAAGTATAAGTTGTTCCACACAAAGTTTGGTCTGCTATATCAGTAACATTTGGTGAATTTGGATTTGTTAAAGTAATAACAACCTCTGCTGATGTACAAGTTGTAACAGGATTAGTTGCAGTAACAGTATATGTTCCAGCACCTAAACCTGAAATCGTAATTTGACCTGAAGCATTTGTTGTTGCTGTAATTGGTCCAGCGGATGTTGGTCCTGTATAACTATAATTGAAACTTGTATTAGCAGTAAGTCCATTGATTCTAATTGTACCATCTGTTCCATTACAAACAGTTGGGTTTGTTCTTGATAATGTAATAACAGGATTTGCAATAACTGTCATGGATGAAGTAGTTCTTGAGCAAGTTGTAGTCGCGTCAGTGAAAGTAAAAGTTACACTTCCCGCAGCAACACCTTCAACAACACCTGAGGTTGAAACTGTTGCAATGTTTCCATTACTTGTTGCCCAAGTTCCACCAACTATTGGAGAAAGAGTTACAGTACCACCTACACAAACTGATGCAGGAGCTGTAACAACAGGTAAAGCATTTACGGTAATTGGTTGTGAATTTGCAAAACAACCTGTGAATGGATTTGTATTTACCAAATACGTAGTGCCAGCTGATACACCTGTAACTACACCATTTGCGGCTACTGTAGCAATAGTTGTATTGTTACTTGACCAAGTAAAACCTGTTCCACCTGTATAATTTACAGTAGAACCAACACACACTTGTGATGGTCCATTCACTGTTGGATTTGGATTTACTGTTATTGTAGAAGATGTATTTGAACAACCTGTTGATGTACTTGTAAATACAAAAGAAGTTGTACCTACATCCTCACCTGTTACAACCCCACTAGGTGAAATTGTTGCAACTGCTGGGTTTCCTCCAGACCATGTTCCACCAGTTGAAGGAGTTAAACTTATATTAGCGCCTTTACATACTTGTGTTGGACCTCCTAAAACAGGTAATGCATTTATAACAACAGCGGAAGTAGTATCTGAACATCCTGAAGAAGTTTCCAAGAAACTAAATGTAACACTACCCGGATTTGCAGGAGACGCGGGAGTTATAATTCCACTTGTACTGCCAACAGTAGCAGTACTTGTAGCTAATGATGTCCATGTTCCACCAGTTGTTGGGGAAAGAGTACCCGTACTTCCCACACAAACAGAAGCTGGTGAAGTAAGAACTGGCTGTGGTCTAACTGTTACTACTGAAGTAGTATTTGTACAAGTTGTTGAAGTATTTGTAAATATAAATTGAACTGTACCTGAAGTAATTCCAGTTATAACACCTCCATTTGTAACCGAGGCAAACGATGATCCTGGTGCTACCACAGCCCAAGTCCCACCTGTTGCTGGTGTAAGGTTCGCTGTACCATTTACACAAACGAAAGTAGGAGCAGTTATAGTTGGTCTTGCTATAATTGATACAACTGCTGTACTCGAACATTGTGTTGTATTATCAAGAACTGTTAAAGTTACATTTCCAGAACCAACTCCAGTCAATACGCCAGCATTAGTAACTGTTGCTCTATTTGTATTACTACTTGTCCAAGTAACATTCGTACTTGGGGAAAGTTGCGCAGTAGCACCAACACATAGTGAACTAGGTGCAGTTATTGTAGGGTTTGAACTAATAGTAACTGTAAAACTTTCTTGGTCAGAACAGCCTCCTGTCGTAGGGGTTCTTGTCCAAATATAAATTGTTGTAGTTGAAGAAATTATAGTTCCTACCGGATACACCGTTCCAAATCCTCCGGGTTGAGATGAATAAACTTGATTTCCTGGTAAGTTTGTTCCTGTAATCGTTGGTAGAGTATAAGTTGTACCACACAAGAATTGATCGGGAATATCATTAAGGTCTGGTGCATTTGGATTGTTTAAACTTATATCTTGAGTTGAAGAAGAACAACCTGAACTAACTAATTGTACTGAAAAGGTATAAGTTCCAGCTCCTAAATTGGATACAGTTATTTGACCACTACTGCTACTTGTAGCTGTTGTTGGTCCAGTTGTATTACCGTTTAAAATATAAGTATACCTGTAACTTACACTTGGAGTTAATCCAGTGATTGTTACCGTACCATTTGTAGCATTACAAACAGTTGGATCTGTTTTTGTCATTCCAAAAGTTGGAAGGGCGTTCACAGTAATAGCATTTGTTGATCGTGAACAACCAGTTGTTGAATTTGTAAAAGTCATTATGGATGTTCCTGCTGTTAAACCTGTAACTAAACCAGCATTGTCAACTGAAGCTACAGCGCTAGTACCAGAGGTCCAAGTCCCACCAGTTATTGGAGTTAATGTTGTTGTTCCACCAATACAAATTGATGTTGAAGCTGCTGTTACAGTTGGAAGAGCATTAATTGTAACTGTTGATGTTGTTCTTGAACAAGTGGTCGAAGTTTGAGTAAATGTAAATGTTACGTTTCCTGCTGCTACTCCAGTCGCTACACCCGCATTAGTAACAGTTGCTCTTGAATCTAAACTTGATGTCCAAGTTCCACCAGAAGTTGGAGAAAGTGTTGCAGTTGAACCAACACATATAGAACTTGGTGCAGTTACTATTGGTAAGCTATTTATTGTAACAGTCGATGTTGTTCGACTACATCCTGTAGATGTAGGTGTAAAAATAAATGTTACTGTTCCTGCTGAAACTGGAGTAATAACACCAGCGTTTGTAACTGTTGCAACAGCAGTATTTGTACTAGACCAAGTACCTCCAGTTGTTGGAGACAAGGTTCCAGTCGATCCCATACAAACAGAAGTTGGTGATGTTAACGTTGGCAATGCATTAATTGTTAAATTTCCAGTTGTTGCTTGACAACCTGTTGAAGTCTGTGTAAATCTAAATGTTGCTGGACTAGTTGCAGATGTTGTAGCTGTAATTACCCCTCCATTTGTTATTGAGACTCCAGTTCCTGAAACTACTGCCCAAGTACCTCCAGTTGTTGGTGTTGCTTGTGTTGTTTGTCCTTGACAGATTGTAGTTGGACTTAGGGTAACAACAGGTAACGCATTTACAGTTACATTAGAAGTGGTATTCGAACATCCCGTTGCAGTTACTGTATATGTGAAATTAACTGTACCAGGGTTTGCGCCTGTTACTACACCTGTTGCTTGTACTACAGTAGCAATATTTGTGGCACTACTTGTCCAAGTGCCCAAAGAACTCGGAGATAAATTAATGGTTCCACCAACACAAACAGAGGAGGAAGCAGTAAGTGTAGGAAGTGGATTTACAGTTAGAACATGGTCTCTAAAACAACCTGAAGTGGTTTCAGTATATCTTAAAGTTGTTGTTTGAGTTGTTGATGGACTTGCTACACTCACAATACCAGATGGAGTAATTGTTGCTGCTGATCCATTTGAACTTGTCCATGTTCCTCCTGTATTTGGAGTTGTTGTTACTGTTCCTCCAACGCAGACAGAGGTTGTACTTACTGTGGATACAGGTCTTGGACCAACTGTAATAGTAAAGTTTGTTGGTGAACCAGTACAACCATCAAAAGAAGGTGTCACGGTAAATACAGAACTTACTGATGTTGACAATGTGTTATCCGTTAAAAATGAAGGAATATCTCCTGTACCTGAGAGTGCGAGTGGTGAAGCACTAATATTTGTATTTGTTCTTGACCAAGTATAAGTTGCTCCAGGTACATTTCCTGTAAAAGTAACTGCATCTGAATTTACACCAGCACATTTTAATTGATTAGATATTGAAGTTACAGTTGGTGTTGGTTTGATGTTGATTGTTTGTAAAGCTGGAATAAAACCATTACATGTTCCATTAGATATATACAAGGATGGTGTTCTTGTAATGGTTGTTGAACCAGTGTTACAATAAGAATAAGATACGTTTTGAGTTGTGTTTGGTGTTAAAACCAAGAACTGACCGTCACCATAAAGTAATCTTGCCTCTGTTACATTTGATGTTGTAACTGTCATTGTCGCAGTATAACATGAACAACCTGTCAAATTGGAATTAGTAACATTTACTGTTCCAGATGGACCACCTATTGTTACAGTAGCTACTTGTTGAACAGTTGATGTACAACCAGTCAACGAACCTACTTGTAATGTTACAATATATGTTCCTGGCAAAGAATAAGAAACAGATGGTTGCCATGTATTGGAAGTTGCTGGACTTGTTCCTGTTCCACTATTAATATTTGTTGAATTGAAATTCCAAACAGCTGTGGTATTATCAACATTATTAGTGGAAGTATTTGTAAAAGTAACGTTCGTAGGTGGGTTAAAACAAGATACTGCACTTGGTGATGCAGTTGCTGAAGGTGCAGGATTTTGTACGGTTATTGCGATTGTTGAGTCTTTAACACATCCTAAATTATCAGTTACAGTTAACTTAATACTTCTACTTCCTGCTGTTGGAAAGGTAAATGGAGCAGGACTTATACCAGTTGCATTTGCGGGTGTTGCTGTTGGAGCAGCCCAAGCATAAGTTGTTAATCCTAAACCAGATGAATTATTTGTTACAGCTACTGTTTGTCCAGGGCAAATAAAGTTTCTGTCCACAGAAAAACTTGCGAAAGGTTTTCTAACGATTACTTGTTTTGTTATAATTCTAGTACAACCAAAAGCATCGGTTGCTGTTAAAGTAATCGTATATGTTCCCGCGTTTGTGTATGTATGAGTTGGGCTTACAACATTACCTGTTGTATTTGCTGTGCCGTCACCCCAATTCCAAACTCTGCTTGCAATTGAACTTACAGGAGCTGCCATTGCACTACTATTAACAGTCATACTTGCATTCGCACAAACTGTATCAGCTACTGTAAATGTTCCATTTATTCCATGAACTTTTATATAATTTGTTTTGGTTTCAATTTCAAAACATTGGTTATTTACATCGGGATTATCACGTCTGTTTCTCATTGAAACATTATACGTTCCTGGAACCCAATCAACATTGAAGTTGTTTGTATTACCAGTTTCTAAAAAACTATAAGTATTTGGATTTCCACGCACAGCAGTTACCGTAGACCAAGTTGGATTAATATTATTAATGTTCCAAACAGTGTGCGCAGCTTGAGTTGCCAACTGTGGAGAAGGAGTTTCATTATAAAAGGATAAAGAACCATTTAAACAAACTTCTGTGGTTACAACTCTTGAGGCTGTTGTATTGTTATAGGACTGAAATGCTGCGGTATTATTTGGATAAGCAAAAATAGAGGTTGTTATGGCTGAAGCCGGGCAACCTGTTGATGCATCCGTAACTGTTAGTCTAACCGAATAAGCTGTAGATTGCGTTTGTGTAAAAGTGTGTGCGACTGTTTGTAAAGTTGAAGTGTTATTTGCTCCAGAAGCTGGATCTCCGAAATCCCAAGCATAGGTTGCTGAACCAGTTGTTCCTGTGGAGGTGCTCGTGAATGTTCGAGTTCTTTGATTATCACAATCAATTGTACTCAATGAATAAGAAGCAACAGGACCTTTTATAACAACTGAAAAAGTTGCAGCAGTACCTGCACATCCTAATTGGTTTCCAACTGTAGTGTAGGGTGTAACAACAACGGTATAATTCCCTGCATTTGCATAGGTATGACAAAAAGTTCCAATTTCATCAGTTCTTTCTACAGTTGACCCATCTCCCCAATTCCATAACAAAGTATCCGTATTAGCACCTGTAAATTGAAAACAAACACTATTGTTTGCAACTGCGTTGGCTGGTGCCGCAATTGAGGAATAACATTGAGTTAAAGGTGTTGTAGCAGTGAATGTACCCGTTGGTGTAGCCCCCGATCCTATTGTAATTGCATTGGGAAAAACGGTTGTATTCGTACAACCTGCAGCACTAGTTGCAGTTAATGTAACAGAAAAATTACCAGATTGACCATATGTTACACTCGGAGTATTTGATGTTGAACTTGAAGGAGAACCACCTTGGAAAGACCAAGAAACTCCTCCAGCAGCATTCGAAGAAGTGTTTGTAAAGGTAGTAGTAACCGGCGGCGAACAAAAATTAGAAACTGCTAATGAGTAACTTGGAGTTGGTAAACCTAAAACCGTAATTTGAGTTGAGTTAGTAGTAGAACAACCAGTAGTATAGGTAAGCGTATAAGTTGATGTAATTGGTGGAGTAACTGTTATAGTAGATGTTGTTGCCGAAGTAGACCAAAGATATGTGCCACCCGAAGCTGAGACATTTGCTGAAATTGTAACTGAAGCACCTGGACAAATTGAACCATCGTTTGCAGTTCCTGACGTTTCAGTTCTTGTAAAACTTGAAATAGTTGGTGGAGTTGTAATTGAAACCGTTGATGAAGCTGGTGCACTTGAACAAGTTCCATCTGAATAAGTCACTGTTCGAACTCCCGCTGTTGAAACATTAATGGAAGCAGTTGTTGCAGCAGTCGACCAAGTATATGTCCCGCCTGAAGGAAGACCAGCAGCTGTTAAAGTTCCAGTTTGTCCTGTACAAATTGCAAGGGTTGCACCTTGTGTTATTGACACAGTAGGCAATGCTCGTACGGTGACCACCACATTTTGTGTTCTTGAACATCCATTTGCGGTAACAGTCATCGCATAAGTTACTTGCTGGGTTGTAGCAGAAGTTAATGTTTGACTTATTACGCCAGATGTTCCAGTACTTGTATTTGAACCAGAACCAGTTACTCCCGAAGGCAAGGTTCTTACCCATGAATAAGTTGACCCAGAAATAGTACTGGTTGGGGTATAATTGAATGTTGAACCACTACAAATTGAGTTTGGATTTAATGGGCTTGTTAAACTCGGAGAGTTTGTAACAGTTACATTTGTTAAATCACCTGTTGTGAAACATCCAACTGAGTTTGTTACTGTTACGGTTGGTGTAAAAGTACCTCCAGTTGTGAATGTGTGCGTAAAGTCTTCAGTTGAATATGAAGTTCCTCCAGCATTGGCTTGAAACGTAGATAAGGTTCCGCTGCCAGGTGTACAACTTCCATTGAAGGTAACTAACAATGGAGAACAACCTGTGGTTGGAGTAACCGAGTAATTAATAGTTGGTTTGCTGTAAACTTGAATAAAATTGTTTTGAGTATTATTAGTTGTTGTTACACCATCAGTAACAGTTAGTCTAACAGTGTAATTACCAGGTGTAGCTAAAGGAAAAGCAATTGAAGATCCTACGTTATTGAATGATTGGGAAAATGAAGAAGGCCCAGTTATTAACCACGAATAATTCGAGCTTCCATAAGTCGTATTTGTGGCAGTAAGGGTAAATAAATTATCTGGACATTGGGTAGCGTCAGGGCTAGAAAACGTTGCATCCAGCTGTGAAAAACTTACAAACGAACTCAAAACAATCAAAAGCATAATCCCTAAACTTCTGATTTTCATTATTGAAAATTCCACTCTCATCTCCTTAAATTTATTTTGTTTAACTGCAGCATCTTTTTAAAATACATAACTTATCATTAAGTTACAACTACAAAAGTACACTTTTTATCTTAGCTTCAAAGAATTGACGTACAAAGTTTGGGCGCGTTGCCTTGTTTTTTTTGATTTAAAAATAGTAATTAAATTTACAACATAAAATGACTATTTATCAACGTTTAGAGGAGTTCAAAAAACAGTTTTATCAATTCTCAATTGATGATTCTTTGGTGAATTTCAATGTTTCAAAAGCAATTCTAGTTAACCAAAACTTAAAATTTGAAAAACAATCAATAAAATCAATTTTAAAAGAAGCTGTTTTTTTTGAAAAAGAATACGGTATCAATTCCTTGTGCATAGTTGAAGGATTAATCAAATTAAATTATCACCAAAGACAAATAATTACTCCCGTTTTCATAAAAAGCTGTCATTTTTCAGAAAACAAAATCAATGAAACTATTTCCTTCAATTCAGATGAGGAATTAATTGAGATAAATCCCTTTTTAAACTATTTTCTCAAAGATTTTTTTCAATACGAAACTAAATCAAATGAGGATTGTAAACAATTTTTAATCGAAAAATTCAAAGAGGCATATAATCCACTTGATTGCTTCGTTAGTAATCTTCACCCACATCGTCATCGTTTTCTTTTCGAAATAGATACTATTCTTTCATCTGATCAATTTTCTAAACCATTAAAACATCTTTTTGGAGATTTAACTTCAAGCTATGAAACACAGGATTTAACCGATAAAGTTATTTTCAACTGTGATGAAGACCAACAAAAAGTTAAAGAATTAATCGCTAAAGAATCTTTAATAGTTCAAGGCCCACCAGGAACAGGAAAATCTCAAACTATTACCAATACGATTTTCAAATTTTTGGAATTAAACAAAACGATTCTTATAATTTCAGAAAAAAAAGCTGCCCTTGATGTAATTCATTTTAAACTAAAAGAACGGAATTTAGATTTAATTTCTCTCTTAATAACTTCTACAGAAAATAATCAGGAAATTTTTAAAAGCCTTAAAAATACTTGGATTTATTTCGAAAACTATCAACTTGAAAAGCAAAGTACTCCATTAAATAACTCAAAAGATTTAAAACAAATTGAAGTGTTGATTGAAGGTTTTGAAAACAAAGAAGCGATTGATGGGATTTCTTTAAAGAATTTCTTTAATTCATTTTCCAAGATTGATTTAAATTCTATTAAAACAAGTGGAATTAATTTGCCTAAACTCAATGAATATGGTAACCATAAAAACACTATTTCAGAACTTTCGATAAATGATTTTGAATTAATTAAATTATTGAATTTCAATTGTTTTCAATTAGGAAACGCTGAATTAGGAGAATCAATTTCCAACTGTTATAAATCCATAATAGAACTCAAAAAAACGTTTCATTTCAACCAAATTGCTGACTTAAATTTATTGATTAATAAAGCTATTTCGTTTCAAAGTTTTAATTCATCTGTATACAAAAAGTATGGTGGAATTTTAACCAAAAACACTAAAAAATTTCTTTCGATTAGAAAAAAATGGAATCAACTTTCAATCAAAATTACTAACTATAAAATTCAAGAAAATCATTGGTTGAAGAAACCAACTTTTGATGAAATAACGATATTAAAAAAGCAAGCAAATTCTGAGAAATTATTTGACAAAATTGTATGGAAAAGTAGATGGAAAAAATGGACTCGAAGTCCAGAATTAGATGCTATTAAACAATTAGAATCCTATGAAAAGACTTTGTTAATCAATCTTGAACTTGGGAAAATTAAAAATCAATTACTAGAGTTGGATGTTGCAAACACAGATGAGATTGAAACTATTTATACCCTTATCAAAACAACCAATTTATCGGATTGGAATGATTTCATTGAAACAGATGAAGAGCAACTAACTAAAATCCTTAACAGTCATTCAAAATTGAAAAATTTACAAGTTGATTGTTTGTCTTTTTTAGATTTAAAATACTTCGAAACATTAGAATCTTCAATTGAAAAACTTTATACTAATTTGAATGAATTAATTGAGATAAAAACGAAGTTAGCAGGAATTTCAAAATCAGTTTTTGAAAGTTTAAAACAAGCATCCAATTTTGATGCTTATGAAGAATTAGTTTATGCCAATGCTTGGAGAAATTACGTATTAGAAAATCCAGTATTTCGGAACTTTGAATTTTCAGAGTTATACTCACTCTGCAAAAAAGTAATTGCTGAAGAAAAGGAAATGTCGATTAAAAACAGCCAATTAATAATCGAGAAACAAGTAGAGAAATTCAGGTCTTTTCACGAATTAATAAATACTTCAAACAGTAAGTTAAAAGATGATCAAAAAGAATTCAAAGCAAGACTTAAAAAAGGAAAATCTATTTTAGTCAAAGAATTTTCAAAACAAAGAAATCATTTATCATTGCGTCAATTAATAGAAACAGAAGCAGAAATTTGGCTTTCCGTTCTTAAACCAATTTATTTAACTAATCCTACCAAATTAGCAGTAAGTTTCCCAATGAAACAAGCGCTTTTTGATTTGGTAATTTTTGATGAAGCTGGACGAATTCCATTGACACATGGTCTAGGTGCAATGCAACGTGCGAAAAAGGCAATTGTGGCTGGTGATCCTCAACAAATGGGGCCTTCAACTTATTTCGGTGAAAATCAAATCGATGAAACGGATTTACTTCATCAAGCAACCTATTATTTTAAAAATGTTTTCTTAAGTAATCACTACCGAAGTAAATCCAAAAGTTTAATTGAATTTTCAAACAATCATTTCTACGACAACAAACTAAAAGTATATCCAAACAATGATTCTTTAAATGAGCAAGTTGTTCAATTTAATTATGTCAAAAATGGCGTATATAAAGATGGTCAAAATGAAATTGAAGCAAGGCAAGTAGCCTCTGAAATTGAAAAACGATTACATCTCCCTGAAAACCTTGGGATAGTTGCTTTTTCAGAAACGCAATTGAATTTAATTTTCAGCAAACTAAGTAACAATTCACAAGAGTTACTACTCGAACGGATTTCGAACGACACCGCTTTTTTCAAAACACTAGAACAAGTACAAGGAGACGAATGCGATTTACTTTTAATTAGTTTTGGTTATGGGAAAAATGAAGAAGGGAAATTTGAAATGCGATTTGGACCATTAAACCAACACAACGGAAAAAAGCGTTTGAATGTACTTTTCACAAGAGCTAGAAATAGAATTTTATTTTTTGCGAGTGTCAATGCATCTGATTTTCCAATTTCAGATAATGAATCAGTCAGATTACTATGGCTTTGGTTTTGTTTTATTGAAAAGTCTCAGAATAAAATAAGCGGAGAAGCAATTTCTAACGAACTTTCATTTAAAGAATTAGTGTACACTTCAAAAAGCAGGATTGAACTTTTAAATAAAATTTCAGTTTGGGAAGAAAGAGGTTGGAGATTTACTTTTTAGTTTCCTTCTTAGGAACAGGATCATAACCAAAACCTCCTCTTGGATGGCACGATGCAATTCTTTTCACAGATAAATAAGTTCCCTTTATTGGTCCCCATTCTTTAAGTGCTTCAACAGTATAATGCGAGCAAGTTGGTGCGTATCTACAAGTAGCTGGAAATATTGGTGAAATGATGTATTGATAAATTCGAACCAAGACAATTAAAGGGAAAACCAATACCTTACTAAGCCATTTCATTTATCAAAAATACAACTAATTCACAAATTTATGTTGCTAATAATTCTTGTAACAAGTTTGTATTTTTCCGCTTAATACTTATATTTAACCAAACCAAAATGATATGCGCGCTCTCCTCCTAAGTATTATTTCTTGTTCATTTATTTACTCTTCTCATTCACAACCACTTAATAATTGGAATGATGAGAAAATTGTTGTAAAAAAAGAAAGCAACGTAAGCACAATAATGCACGCAGAAGATATTTTCAAAGATCGTTGGGATGTGTTAGCGCAAACTCAATTTTGGAAACAAATAATGGTTTTATCTCCAGACTCATGTATCGTAAATGTTGGAAATACGCGCCAAGTGCTTTTTAAATTATCCTCTAAAGAATGGAATTCAAAAACCGAACTTGAAAAAAATGAATATAAAGCAGCATTAAAATTAGAATATAAATTACCCGAGGAATCGTTTATCAATGTTACTGTTGGTAAAAGTGATTTTTACCGATTCAAAGATGTTTATCCATCTATTTCCAAAGGAGTTGCTGCATTTGAAAAACAAGGAGTTGATCCATGGTATGCACAAGCAATACTATTAATAGAAAGTCCTGGGCAATTAAAAAAATCGTCTGCTGGAGCTTACGGCGCTTTTCAATTAATGCCAGATGTTGCACGTTCAATGGGTTTGACAGTTACGGATAATATTGATGAACGTAAAGATTTTGACAGATGTGCTTACGGTGCAGCACGTTTGATTCAAAAAATTTGTATTCCAGAGGCTAAAAAGATTTTAGATAGACATCAAATGGTTTATGATGTAAATGATTTATGGTTTCGACTTTTTGTACTTCATGTTTACCATGCCGGAGCTGGAAACGTAGCTGCTGTGGTTGCTAAAATTCAACCGAAAGAAGGTTCACAACAATTGATTCTGGATATGTGGCAAAACAAAGCTGCTAAATTTGGAAACGGCTCTCAAAATTATACGCAACTGGCTTTAGCTGCACAATTGATACTTAATGAAATGATTTACGAACAATGTGATGAAATCTGTGATTTTACTGCTACTCGTTAAACAAAAATTCTTTTCAAATAACCTTTTTCGATTATCAAATCTGTTGGTAAATTATTGGTGTAGAGTCCACCTGTACCAAGTCCTTGAGGGATTGAAGTTTCAAATTCACCAGTAAATTGTGCAATAGCATTTAAGCCAATTGAAGATTCAAGTGCAGAGGTAATCCACCACCCAATATTATTTCGTTCAGCTAGTTGAATCCATTCATACGTTCCAGCAATTCCTCCATGAAGACTTGGCTTTAAAATAATATACTGAGGCAAAATTGCAGCCAATAATTCATCTTTCTCAAAAGCTGTATTAACTCCAATCAACTCTTCATCTAAGGCAATTGGAATACTATTTTCAGCACAAAGTAAACGCATTGATTCAATTTGTCCAACAGCAATTGGTTGTTCGATAGAATGAATTTCTAAAGTTTTTAATTTCCTCAAAATCTGTAATGCTTCATCAGAACTAAAAGCTCCATTTGCATCAACACGAAGCGTTATTTCATCTTTTGAAAATCGCTTTCGAATTGCGTCTAAAAGTGCAAACTCTTTTTGAAAATCAATTGCTCCAATTTTCATTTTAATTGTCGAAAAACCAGCTTCGAGTTTCTCTTCTATTTGCTTTTGCATAAATTCTTCTGAACCCATCCAAACTAGACCGTTAATTGGAATTGAAGCTTTCGCACGAGAAAAGTTATTGTCAAATAAAATACCTTTTTCTTCAGTAATAAAATCCAACAAAGCCACTTCCACCCCAAAAACAATGGAGGGAAAAGCTACAATATCTTTAAATAATTCTTGTAATTCAAGATTTAAAAACTGATAGTTTGATTTGCTGAATTCAATCTTACCAATGCTATTTAACTGCTTTTGAAGCTTTAAACACGTTTCATTTAGAACTGATTCATACTGAATTTCATTTATAAAATCTGGTGACAAGCCTTCAATAATACTACACTCCCCTACTCCTTTTCTATTACCATCTGAAATTTCAAGAAACCACGAAGACTTATGTGTTAAGATTCCTCTACTTGTCCCGCTTGGATTTTTAAATTCTAGGAGGTATTTACGGAATGAAACTACGATTTTTCCATCCATCTTGCGTGCCACATTTGAAACATTAATAAATACCAAAGTTTCACATCCAGTTCTTTTTTACCTTTATAAAAGGAATCTAAAATTTCTTTCACTTGTGGCCAATTGAAAATTCCTTGCTCTGTAATTCGTTTTTCGTTGACATATGTAAGTACTAAATCTTTCAAATCTTTTTGTAACCAATCTGCAATTGGAATTGCAAAACCCATTTTAGGTCGATCCATCATTTCTTTAGGAACATATTGATGCGTAATTTCCTTCAAAATAAACTTTTTACTTCCATCATGATATTTGAAATCATCAGGCAATTGTGCAGCCCAATCAATAATTCGATGATCTAAGTAGGGCTCTCTTCCTTCCAAACTGACTGTCATAGTTGCTCTATCTACTTTCTGTAAAATATCGTCAACCATGTATGTTTGATAATCAATAGCCATCATGTAAGCTAATGGTGTGTAATTCTCTTTCAATAATTCCTTTGAGTGATAAGCTGTTTCTAACTCATCAACTTTGTTTTTCATCAATTTATCCAACTGATTATTCGTAAATTGCTGACTTAAGCTCAACATGATACTTTCAGGTGAAGGGTTACGCAAAATACCTTTCAACTTCTCGTAACGATTATGAAAATTGTATTTATTCTTTAAAATCGGCAATGCGCTTGAAGGAATTACATCCATTGTTCCAGCCATTAATTTACGTACTGGGCTTGGAATGCGATTGATTTTTGGACCAAAGCGATATAAATAATCATAACGATTGTAGCCTGCAAAAACTTCATCACCTGCATCGGCACTCAAAGCAACAGTAACATGTTGACGTGCTGCCTTACTTACAAGTGTTGTTGGAATCGCACTACTATCGGCAAAAGGCTCATCGTAATAAAAAGGCAAATCTGGAATTAAATCAATTGCTTCTTTTTGAGTACAATGTATTTCTGTGTGATCCGTTCCTAAATGAGCAGCAACATCTTTGGCATAAGGCGCTTCATTTAATCCAATGTCAGGAACTCCAATCGTAAACGTTTTTAGTTTTTCCGTTCGGTCTTTTTGAAGTAAAGCAGTGACAGAAGCACTATCATAACCGCCACTTAAAAACACACCAACAGGAACATCAGCCACCATTCTATAATCGCAAGCAGATTTTAAAAGTTTTTCTGTTTCCGATTTCGCTTCTTCAAAAGAAATGTCTAATTTTTTCCTGTTATATGCATCATAAACATTCCAATATTGTTTTTGATGTGCTAAAGAATTATCAAGAACTTGCTTTGCATTGGCTAAATTAAATTCTATGAAATGTCCAGGTTTTAATTTTAAACAATCATGAAAAATACAATAAGGAGTCGGAACATTTCCGTATTGCATAAATGCATTAACTGCTTGAAGATTTATTTTCTTTTGAAAGTTAGGATGTTCATGAAAAGCTTTTAATTCTGAAGCAAACATAAAAAGTCCATCTTTCCAATAATAGAAAAAGGGTTTGATTCCTGCTCGATCGCGAACGCAAAAAACATCTTTTGAATCAACGTTGTATATTAGAAATGCATACATTCCTATGAAACGAGATAAACAAGCTTTTCCCCATTGGATATAAGCATGGAGAATAACTTCTGTATCGGATGAACCTACAAAAGTGTGACCTAAGTCAACCAAATCCTTTTTGATTTCATCAAAATTATAAACTTCACCATTAAAGCAAATCCAATAATTTTGGAAACGCATCGGTTGTTTTCCTGATTCTGTTAAGTCAATGATTGACAAGCGAGCATGACCTAAACCAAGAACTGCATTTTCATCTTGTAAAATTTCTGTACCACTTGCATCAGGACCTCTGTGATGCAAAGAGGCTGTCATTTTTAAAATTGTCTCGTTATTTGAACTTTTATTAAAGTCGATAAATCCTGTTATTCCACACATATTTTAAACTTTTTCAGTTAGTAGATTTTCTTCGGGTTTTTTAATCTCCTCAGGTTTGGTTGTAAAGATAAGAAATAAGAAAGGTAATAATGGGGCACGAATACGAACCAATACTCCATAAAGCACAGATGTATATCCAGCCATGAAACCAATTAGCAATGTAAAAACAAAGGCAAAAATTAAAAATTCATTTGACCTGACTCGATTTATTTTCTTAAAAATGTTACCCACAAATAAAAAATTCAATGTCATTATGACTAGTACTAAACTCTCGATCCCGTTCAAAATTAAAGTTGGTGATAATGCTTCGTATATAAAAGGTTTATAAACACCATAAAATACTGAGATTGGAAAAGCTCTTATCATTCCAGTAGGTGTACCATCAACTACACCAATATCATATTTTTTACCAGTATAAGTTTCATTTTTTTTAAAATCATTTTGTACAACTGATGCTTCTTGCGCTAAATCTGCTACTAGACTTGAGGAGAAAACAGCAATAAATCCAAATGCACCAAAACCTAGAAAAATAATTCTAAATGCAAACTTTGCAAATAAATTCGTTGAATATCTGTTAGTAATTCTTGTACCAAAAGCTGCTAATAAAGGCGCAAACGTTGCAGCCAAAGCAAATGATCGAATTTGAGAAATTAAAAACACGAAGAAAAGAATACCAAAAATATGTTTGAGTTTAATTTTATTTTTTAAAATCAAAATGTCAAGACTAAAATAGAGAATGTTTAGAATTGATACAAAGATAACTGTGTCTTTTGCAATTCCCGAACACCAAAAACCTACTGAAGGAACATACAACATGCACCATGCTGCAATCCTTACTGTATGAAGGTTTAATTTTGTGACTAATTCAAATATTTTCCATGTTGCTCTTGAAACAAAATATGAAAATATAAGAACCGCTGGAAAATAGGATCTAAAGGTAATTATTGAAATAACAGAAGCAATTTTTGAAATAAACCAACCTTGTGCCTCTCTGTAAATCCATCCAGGAGGAAATCCAGTTTCAGAATTGAAATGAACTAATCTGTTTTCTGGTGAGGGTGGAGCAAGTAGGGCATCAAAATACAAACTTGGAGATTTGAAAAACAGCTTATTTAAGACAACAGCTCCATCCCAATATGCTTTTGTATCACCTCCACCATAAACAATCAAATAAACAATTGTAAATGAAATTCCATAAAAAACTTTGATATAAAAATTCCTTATATAGTAGGGTTTCAACTCTTGATTTTCAAGTTTTGAAGCTTGATTATTTACAATTATTGACAGAATGCCCAACCACAATAATGTAATCAAAATGTCAATAAAAGTTAAATATGCTGATACCAAGTTTTAAAAATTAAAAAATTAAATCATTCATGATGGTATGGCTCACCTTTCAAAATTGTTTGGGCTCTATATAATTGTTCTAAAAAAATCACTCTCACTAATTGATGAGAAAAAGTCATCTTAGAAAGTGAAATTAATTGATTGGATCGCTCGTAAACTTCTTTTGAAAATCCAAATGCACCACCAATAACAAAAACCATTGAACGAGTACCTTCATTTACTTTTTGTTCTAACCAATTTGCAAAGTTAGTTGAAGAAAACTGACTTCCATTTTCATCCATTAAAACTAAAAAATCTTGATTTGTTAGTTTTGATAAAATCAATTCCCCTTCTTTTTTCTTAAGTTCTTCTAATGATAGATTTTTTGGGTTTTTAATATCTGGTAAAACTAATTTTTCAAAAGGTAAATAATGAATTAATCGTTTTTCATATACCGATTCGCCTTCTTTCACAAAGTCAAAAGCAGATTTACCAACAACGATTAATTTTATTTTCATTTAACTAATTAAACAGATTCAACTGCCTTTACTTCTGGTGCAACTAATTTAAGGGCATCTTCTAATCCCGCTTTCAAAGTCATAAAGCTCATAGAACAATCACTGCAAGCTCCCATCAAACGTACTCTAACGGTTGCATCATCAGTAATCTCTACCAATTCCATATCGCCACCATCTGCATGTAGAAACGGACGCAGTTGCTCCATTGCTTCTATAACTTTGGTGGTAATTGCTTGTTTGTCAATAATCGTCATATTTATTTACTTGAGTCTTTTATGCTATTTAATTGCGCAACAAATGTATTAACTAAATCATCAAATGCCTTAGCAATTGGTGTGTTTTCTTGAAAAACAGCTGGTTTGCCTGAATCTCCCGCCTCACAAACACTTTGTACCAATGGAATTGCACCTAAAAATGGCACTTTCATACCTTCCGCTAAATTCTTTGCACCATCCCTCCCAAAGATATAATACTTATTATCAGGTAATTCCGCTGGTGTAAAATAGGCCATATTTTCAACAATACCAATAATTGGAACTTTAATAGTGTCCATTTTGAACATATTCACTCCTCTACGAGCATCTGCTAAAGCAACTTCTTGCGGTGTACTTACAATCACAACCCCATCCAAAGGCACCGTTTGAACTAATGACAAATGAATATCACCTGTGCCAGGAGGTAAATCAATCAACAAATAATCTAATTCACCCCAATTCGCATCAGTTAACATTTGCGTCAATGCTTTTGCCGCCATTGGACCGCGCCAAACAACCGCATTATCTTGGTCAGTGAAAAACCCTATAGATAAAATCTTGATTCCGTTACTTTCAACAGGATTAATTAAATTATTTCCGTCAATTTCTGCCATTGTAGGACGTTCATTAACCACGTCGAACATTGTTGGCATCGAAGGTCCATATATATCAGCATCTACGATTCCAACAGAAAAACCTGCCTTTAAAAGCCCACCTGCAATATTAGCAGTGACTGTTGATTTACCAACTCCACCTTTTCCAGATGCAATTGCTACAATGTTTTTAACATCTGGAAGCACTTTTCTTCTGGCTTTCTTATTTTCATTATTTAAGCCTTTAACGGTACAAACTACTTGTATTTCTTGACCAAAAAAACGTTTCAAATTAAATTCTACTGCTTCTTGCATTCTTTTTCTTGCGTGTAAAGCAGGATTAGAAAGTGAAACAGCTAACGTAATTTCATTTACAGAAAAAGTTAATTCTTCTATCAAATTCAAGCTTACAATATCTTTTTTTAAATCTGGTTCAATAATATTCCCGAGTACTTTTAGTATCTCATCTCTAGTTAGTTCCATTTGTTATTCGTTTATTTTTTTGATTGATTTAATCGATTTAAACATAAAATCTATTTCTTTTCTAGTATTTCCTTTCTCAGTATTGGTTATTTGATAGAAAACATCATCTAATTTAACCACTGCATAAATATGAAAAGTATTATTCTTTTTTAAACCAATATCTTCTTTTAAAGTTTGCTGATAAACAAGAATTGCGCCCTCTTCTTTCAAAATGGTAGTTTTATATACTTTATTAGCCAAAATTTCTTTCTTCTTTTCCTCAAACAAATACTTAAAATCACCGAAGTCCTCAATGTCGAGAACAAAGTAACGACCGACTTTTATTCGCCATTTGTAATCACCGACTTCGTGTTCAATTAATGGTTTAAAAGATGTTCCAATTCCTGCACTTGCATCAGGTAAATACATACTTGCTGGAATATCGTATTTGCTTAAATTGATTTTTTGAAATTGATAATAGTCGATATTTTGTTGAGCTGAATTTTGTTCTTCACCTTTGCATGAAAATAGAAAACCCAATAAAAGAATAGCTGAAAAACGCATCATAAAAAACAAAGATAAGACTTTGAGTTCATATCTTTTTTCTCAACTTTGCATTATGAACAAAAGAATTGCAATTACGAGCCTTGTATTATTCATTTTAGCTATCATTCTAGGAGCATTTGGCGCACATGGTTTGAAAAAATATTTGAGTTTAGAACAACTAAATTCCTACGAAGTTGGTGTTCGTTATCAGTTTTACCAAGCAATTGCATTATTAATAATCGGCTTCAATGCTGATAAATTCAATTTTTCTTTAAACAAATTTTTACTTTTTTCTATTCTTGGAATCGTTTTTTTTAGTGGTTCTATTTATTTGTTGAGTATTGCTAGTATTCTTAATTGGAATAAAGCTTTCATTGGCCCAATTACTCCAATTGGCGGACTAATATTAATTCTTAACTGGTCATTCCTACTTTATAAAATACGAAAAAATTAATCAACTATTTTTTTTATTTTTTGTTTGAATATTGAAATTTGTTTTTACCTTTGATTAGAAACTAAACTAACAAACGATTATTATTTAAACGATTATGGAAAAATTAAAAATTGGAGCATCGCTACCAGCATTCAGTACGACTGATCAAAATGAAAAATCAATTACCTCACAAGAGTTGATTGGTAAAAAATTGGTAATTTACTTTTACCCAAAAGACAATACACCAGGTTGTACCGCACAAGCGTGTAATATCCGTGACAACTACGAAACATTACTTGCAAATGAAATTCAAATTTTGGGTGTAAGTGCTGACTCTTTAAAATCACACCAAAGTTTTTCAAGTAAATATGAATTACCATTTCCACTAATTCTCGATGAATCAAAAGAAGTAATTAATCTTTTTGGTGTTTGGGGAACGAAGAAATTCATGGGCAAAGTTTATGATGGCATTCATCGTAACACCTTCTTATTTAATGTAGAAGGCAAATTAATTTCAATAATTGAAAAGCCGAATACCAAAAACCACGTGGAAGAAATATTAAAAGAATTTGGAATTTCTTAGTTGAACATAAATAGATTACGTTCATACCAATATACATTTGCAACAACCAAAACAAATAATAACCCGAGTTAACCACTCACAACAACAAACGATATGGCAGCAAAAGACGCTAAAGATTCAAACGCAGCAAAAGAAGTTAACGCTGAAAAATTAAAAGCTCTCCAATTAACAATGGAGAAACTAGACAAAGCATACGGTAAAGGTTCCGTTATGAAATTAGGTGACGCACCTGTGGAAAAAGTAGATGTTATTTCTACTGGATCAATCTCACTTGACATTGCGTTAGGTGTTGGCGGATTCCCGAAGGGACGTGTAATTGAAATATATGGTCCAGAATCATCTGGTAAAACAACACTTGCAATTCACGCAATTGCAGAAGCACAAAAAAGCGGTGGAATTGCAGCTTTCATTGATGCAGAACACGCTTTCGATCAATTTTACGCACAAAAATTAGGCGTTGATGTTGCAAATCTATTAATTTCTCAGCCAGACAACGGTGAGCAAGCTTTAGAAATTGCAGACAATTTAATTCGTTCAGGAGCAATTGACTTAATCGTTATTGACTCTGTTGCAGCATTAACACCAAAAGCAGAAATTGAAGGTGAAATGGGTGATTCTCAAATGGGATTACAAGCTCGTTTGATGTCAAAAGCCTTGAGAAAACTTACAGGTTCAATTAATAAAGCTGGTTGTTGTTGTATTTTCATCAACCAATTAAGAGATAAAATAGGTGTGATGTTCGGAAATCCAGAAACGACGACTGGTGGAAATGCATTAAAATTCTATTCATCTATTCGAATTGATATCCGTAAAGCAGCTCAAATAAAAGATGGTGAGGAAATTTCCGGTAACCGTGTGAAAGTAAAAGTTGTAAAAAACAAAGTTGCACCTCCTTTCAGAAAAGCTGAATTCGACATTATGTACGGTGAAGGAATTTCAAAAATCGGTGAAATTATAGACCTTGGTGTAGACCTAAATATCTTAAAGAAAAGTGGATCTTGGTTCTCTTATGGGGAAACTAGATTAGGACAAGGAAGAGACTCCATTAAATCGATACTTCATGACAACCCTGAATTGTGTGAAGAATTAGAGAAAAAAATCAAAGACGCGCTCAGCAAACCTGAAGTAATTGATCAGATTTTGCAAGACTAAGCGCATATCGTTTGGTTGGTTAAAAGCGAAGTTCTTTGGAGCTTCGCTTTTTTGATTTATTTCATTACATTTGACAAAAAAATATTCTATGAAAAAGACACTTATTTTATTATCTGTTGCAACTATCGGCGCAATGACGTTCGCGGGTTGTAAGAAAAAAGGATGTACAGATTCAGCTGCTACAAACTATAACTCTGAAGCGAAAAAAGATGACGCTTCTTGTGTTTACGCCCCAATTATTACAATTATCGGAGCATCTGACACAACTGTAAATGTAGGTTCAACATATTCAGATCCAGGAGCAACAGCCGTTAATAAAGATGGCTCTTCTGTTGACGTTATTGTTGAACAATTAGCTGATTCAGTTAATACAGGTACGACAGGTGTTTATTATGTTAATTATAAAGCTACGAATGCGAATGGTTCCGCAACAGCGAAAAGAAAAGTAAATGTTATTATCGGAAAAGATAATTGGTTAGCAACTTGGGAAGTTACAAGTAACTGTGGCGCAACAAGTTTTCCATTAGCTGGCTCGCCTGATGTAACATCTGGTGCAAATGCAAATGAATTAGTAATTGACAATATGTTTACACTTGTTGGTGGTACGGCTTACGCAACTATCAATGGTGCAAACATAACTTTACCAGAACAAACTATTCCTGTTACTGGTGGTGAGGTAACTTTCTCTGGTAATGGAACAATGACAGCTACTGGAAATATTATCAATATCAATTACACTTATATCAATACAATTCCATTAATTGGAGGTGAAGGTAATTGTGTTGCTACATACACAAAACAATAAATAAAATAAATATTTAGAAAAGGCGGTTCGGTTGAATCGCCTTTTTTTGTTTATGAAAAAAAATGTGGTGCTAAGTTCTATTCTAACAAATCACGTACAAAATTTATAAACAAAAGTAACTCTTAGTATAAGGTCAGTAGTATATTTGTTTTGAATAAACATAAATTAGGTAATGAATATTAAAATATTTCTAGCCTGCGAAAAAACAATATTTTAATTTGAATCTTTATTAAAATGTGTTTCCAAAATACTACATTTACTGAATGAATATATCGCTTCAAACAAATAAAATCAACAACTTACAAATCATGAATTAACGAAATGACTTATGTATTGAACTAGACGATAAAAAACTTCCTAGCTTACTCAACCAATATCAAAATCTTCTCATTCTGAATACTTAAAATGTAAGTTCCAGCTTTAATATTGTTATTTAATTCGAGTGTATTCTGAACTGCACCTTTTTGAACAAGCATACCTTTAAAATCAAAGAGGTAATAATCACAAAGGATGGAGTTATTTGGTAAGTATAAAATTCGCTCTTCACCAATTGGATTTGGGTAATAAACAAAATCATTTTGCAAACTCTCTAAACCAATAGTGTTGATTTCTAGGTTGATTGTAACTGAACTATCACAATCATTAACTGAGGTGAAAAATTGAGTGTAAGTTCCAGAAGTAGTATAAACTGTTCCGTTCCATTCAAAGCTATTATCAACAGTTGTATCTAATGCAATACTGTAAATTGGATTGATAATTAAATTTAAAGTAACTATTGAGTCACAACCATTACTAGTTTGGAAAGTATCTACATATACTCCGCTAGACATATATGATTGTCCATTCCAAGGATAGGAACCACACGTTTCAACACTCAATGATTCACTAATAGTTGGATTAACTGTTAAATTCAAAGTAACGATTGAGTCGCATCCATTGCTTGTTTGGAAAGTGTCAATATAGGTTCCAGATGAAGTAAAAGTTTGACCATTCCAGTTATAAGATTCACACGTTTCTAGGTTCAAGGTTTCATTGATTGAAGGCGAAATCACTAAATTGAGATTAACTGTTGAATCACAACCCCAAACGTTTACACCAGTGTATTGATAGGTTCCACTTTGAGTATAGGTTTGACTATTAAAGACATACGAAGAACAAGTTGTTACATTTAGTGTATTGGTTGATGAAAAATGCTGTGTCAAACCTAAAGTTGTCGGGTTACTTAATCCACACGAGTTTTGAGCTTGGACGGTCAAATTACCGGTTTGAAAATTAGAATTATAAAGGACATTAATTGCGTTGGAGGTACTTGAACCTGTTGCGCCATTTGGTAAGGTCCAAACATAACTTGTTGCGTTTGAAACTGGAGGAACACTATACTGTAATTCAGCATTCGAAAAACAAAAACTTGTGGAACCATTAATGGAAGCGGGAGAAGCAGGAATAGTATTTACGGTAACAGTAACTGCCAAACGATTGGTAGATTCAACTCCATTTACGGTTTGTGTTGCATAATAAGTACTTCCATTTACTAAAGCGACATTATTTAATGCTGTACCTCCTGATGGATTAGCATACCATTGAATGGAAGTTCCTGTTGCATTTAATTGAGCAGTCGTTGCGCCAGAACAAAATGTTTGCGAAGTCGAACCTGTTGGTGCAGCTGGTGGAGGAACCAATGCGAGGTTAGCTAAAACAGCTCCCCTATTTGAACCACCGTGATAACTATAAGAAAAAGAAGCTGAATTAGAACGTGCCCAAATTAAACTAATTGAAGTTGGACTAGCGCTAAAAACATAATCGTTGGCATCGCCTGTATTCAATGCTCGCGTTGCAATAACCGTTCTTACAGTTCCTGAAACTACATCTGAGTTGATTGTCCAATTTTGAGATGCATCTGTATTAGGAGCGCTAAATCCCGATAATGAACAGTCAAAAGCGTTGAGATTCGTTGCACTATGTACACTTACAACATCAGTACCACTTGTCATTGTAGTTGCATTAAAACCTACAGAAAACCAACGTCCAACAGGACCGGTTAAAGTTATTTTAACTTGATTTGTCACATCGATTTTGGCGGTCATTGCAAGTCCACTTGTGCTACTTAAATTAACCACTCCTGTTGAATAAGTTTGACTAAAGCTACTTTTAAGCAAACCAATAAAGCATAAAAGCAACAAATAGGTTTTCTTAGTTTTTGATAAAGATCTCATCAAGTTTTGGATTTTTGTATTGAATTAATAACTCATTAATTGTTTTTCCTTTGGGGTCTACAACTTTCAAGGAAGGATTATATTTTAAAAGTAGTTCTATTACTTCATAGCGCTGCAGTGTCATTGCAAAATGCAAAGGGTAACCGAATTGTTCAAATTGACAAGTGTCATCAATAGTAGCGCCTTTTTTAAGAATTGTTTCGAGCAAATCAAGGTTGTTTTTATAGATTAAAGCACAAATTAATGAACCTTCAGCATAACATTCATTCAACTTTGCACCCTTATCAATCAGTACTCTCGCCACATCATTATTTCCGTAATATGCAGCAAGTAGTATAGGACTTGAACCTCGTTCAGAAAGAAGATTCACGTGTTCTGGGTGATTACTCAGGTAGCTAATCATTTCTTTTTCAGTTCCTTTTCTAGCAATATCAAAAATAGTTTGAGAGAAAAAACTACTATAAACGAAAACCGACATGAGAATAGTCCAAGTTGTTTTGGAATGGATTCTTAGGATCATGGTTTTCATCATTTTTTCAATTGGTGAACTAAGTTAAAGATTATTCGAAACAAAATGATGATTAATTAGGTTTAAAAATCAAAGTATCTCCTCCAACTAAAAACCCTGAATCAAAAAAGGATTCATCACTAAGTTACTAATGACAACTTTTGATATTTGAATTAAAGTTCCTCTTTTTTAAAGATTCCTCACTTCGGAAAGACATCCGACAAAGGGTAATTCCGACTGAAAGGAGGAATCCTTTTTAGTTGTAATTTCAATTTATGCTGTTTAAAAAAGTAACCACTCGGAATGATGGATGGGATGAGATTGCGAAAATGCTGCTCATTTCACCTAGTTTACCCGACCCAAGAGTCATTGCGATTGGATAAAGGAATCTCTTCAAGTTTAAACCCACAATTCAACATTAAAAATTAATATCCCCAATTAAAAATCAAAAATCAATCATGGTGGGCTCAAGAAAATAAGACTCGGATTTTGATTGACAGTGAGTGTACAATTATTTGTTGCTTGGCAGTTATCCACGGAATTAGTAACAGTTACAATGTAAGTAGTGGTACCTGACGGAGTTGGTGATATAGATGCATTAGCACTACTTGAAGTATAACCTGTAGGGTTTGATGTCCAAGCATAAGTGTAAGTTCCTGGTGGAGTAACTGATGAATTAATTGTGTGTGCAGGTGAGCTTAAATTTGCACAAACAGGCCCTCCGCAATTAGCAGTAATACTCAATCCATTGTAAAGAATGTATGGGTTAGCAGAAAAATTATTCCATGAAGTTTTTGTGGCTACTGAAAATGGGGCAGTAGATGTGGTCGTTGAACTTCCAGTAATAACACGCCATGTATTATCTACAGAAGGCAAATTCCAACGTGCTAAACCTTGCCAATTTCCATCATCGGCTGCAATATAATATACTTTAATATCAGCATCAGTTCCAGACGAGCGATTTATTTGGTGGAAGAATAAGGGATTGGTGGTACACATGACAATTTCTTTATACAATCGATTGTAACCAACTGGTGAATTTTCTGAAGTTGTGCTCGCATCTAAATTCGCCATACGAACGGTGTAAGAACTTGCCGTTACGGAGTTGGGTACAATTTCCACAGGACGATAGCGATCATCGGTTGTTGGTGCTGTAGCGACATTGGTGCTTAAATTAGAAACCGAACCTACAGGAAATAAATAGGTTCCTGTAGAGTTTGTAGCTCGAGACAAAAATCCTCCATTAGCACTGGAAACAAAACCTTGGACGCTTTCAGGCAGTGCAGGACTTCTTAAAATGGCATTGATTGCTGGATTTTGCACATACATACCAAAAGTCGAGGTGTTCAATTCCAAGCTTTTTAAATCGAGGACTCCATTCACATATTTATTAATTGTTTGGGTTTTTACCCCTGAACCATCTAAAGTTAAATTAAAAAATGTCGTTGGTGAAGTTCCACTTAATAGTTGGTTTGCTCCTTCCATAAAAACGGTTCCAAGTGAAGAAGTGTAGGTATTGTTATCTATCCAATTTCCTAGTAAGCGTATGTAACCGTCTGCATTGATGGTTGCATTATTGATAACATCTTGTGAAACGTATAATTCAGCGCTTGATGGAGTACCGTTACCATTTATTGTTACAACTCCAGAATAATCATTTTGAACTGAACCATTTACACGTATAAATGAACCAGGCATAGATTTGATAAATCCACCGTTGTTGGTGAGGGTTTGGGAGGATATGTTTAACGACCAAAAAAATAAACCAATAAACAGAAGAAGGTTTAATCTCATAACTTGTGGGTAACTTTTAAATAAAATTATTGGTTTACCAATGTAATTGAATTGCTCATTATTTTGGATTACAAAATCTACTTTTTTTCGAGAATTTCGATTCGTTTCTGTAATTCTTCAATTATTGCTTGCTGTTCTTGTATTGCTTTTGTCAATAGTGGAATCAAAGAGTCATAATTTACAGCTTTAGACTGCAAAGATTGAACTTTATTATCATTTTTCATACCAACCTCTTTTCTTGATACCAGACGAACATCAGAAACTGCCATTGGGATTACTTTTTCAAGATTTTGAGCAAGAAATCCGATTTGATTTTTTCCTTCAACGAACATACTATACTCGTCTTTAAAATCGAAATAAACTGGATTTATTTTCGAAATAAGCATAATTGCGTTTTCAATTGGTACTATGTTTGTCTTCAAATTAGCATCAGAAGGGCTAAACCACCCTCCCGTAGAATAACCTCTTCCATATGAATATATAGCATAAAGTCCATTTGCATTTGGCGATGGGATTTGCGCATACAACCCATTCCCCACGTTTGAATTGGAAATAGCACTGACTCCAATGCCCCAACCAGTTGCTGCCGCACTCAAACCATATATGCCAGAAGGGGTATTTCCGGTAGTATTATAGTTTATTCCACCTTCAATCGCATTATAAAAAGTCGTTGTAGATGTATTTTCGAAATAACCAGAACCACCTCCTTCTGTTGTGTTTATGCCATTATTTGCCCAATTATTTGAAGTACCCCCAGAAGATTTATACACGGTAAAAACATCACCTGCTAAAGAAGGACCAAGCAATGTTGTTCCTCCCCAAATAAATTCACCTGAATTCAATATTCTTCCTCTAGCTATATTGTTACTTAAAAATTCAATATTATCATTGGAATTTGTCCCAAATCTATAAGATTGCCCAACTGTTCCGAAATTATTACCTCCAACAATCCATGCATCCCCATTTCCTGTTGCAAACCTTTTCCAAATCGGTGCAGCAGGTGTATTTGAATTGTAGTAATATCCTGGTAAAACGTTATTCGGAGTGGTTCCTGCAGTGGCGGTATTATATACTAAAAGAGATGTAGCTGGAGATGTTATTGGAGATGCAGCATTTGTAGCTGTCAATGACAATCTTGGAATTAGAATTCCTCTGTTATTCAATGAAGAAATTGGGTCAAGTGATGTTATATCTAAAGAAGCAGAAACATCTGGAGTTCCATTGAAAAAACCAATGTTATTAGTTGTTCCATTAACTTGCATCGCAACGTAAGGAGGAGAGCTGGATTGATTAATTATATGTAAATTCCCGCCATTTGTGGATTGAATATCAAAGGTTCGGGCGCCAACAGTTGAATTTTCTAATCTCAATGCAACATTGCTTGCTGTTCCTTTTAAGTGCAGAATACGTTGCGGGTTGATTTCTCCAATCCCAACATTTCCACCACTCAAAACTCTTACTTTCTCGGTATTATTCGTCCTAAATACCAAATCAACGTTATCTGTTGTCCCCAAAAAATTTGAGCTAGCATTTGTTCCAGAATTACCCAATAACTTCCAATCTCCAATGTTATTTCCTGTATCAAACCTATTCCATTTATTGTTTGCCCAATGATAAAACCCAGGTGTTACATCCCCCGAGGTTGCTGTATTGTAAACTAATAATGCTGTAGCTACTGTTATTCCATTTGGAATCGGACTTTGATTCGTCGTTGAAGTCAAAGCAACCCTTGGAACCAAAAGCCCTTTAGTGGTAGAGCTTACATCCAAAACACTAGAAGCATCAGGTGTTGCACCATTCACGTCAGAAATACTCACGTTTTGCTGTGCGTGCATTTGTAATGACATAACAGCCATAAATAAACCATAAAATATTCTTATTTTTTTCATGATTATCAGAGAATTATGAACTTAGTTGGATAAAATTAACAGAAATTATAAATAAAAACTAATTTATTTTTTCTTGAAGTTTTGCAAGTGATTAATGTACTGCAAGTTTAAACCCTAATAAAAACATCAACTCTTCGATTTATATTTTTAAATATCACCTTACTACTTTTCTTTAAACACCGTTAATAAATTAAATTAAAAATGAAAAACGCCTCATCGTGGAAAGAATCAAAATAACTTCTTTGCATTGAAAACCCATTTTTCACTATCGTTTAATTTACGGTGGGCTCAAGAAAATTATACTTGGCAAGTAAATTACCGTCCATGAAACCAATGTAGTAAATGTTTCTGCTGAACCATCACATCCATTTCCTGAACAATCTCGTTTGCCCTGAATAAGAACCGTTGTGCCACTTCCACCTGCTGTGATTATATCTCCTGGAGAATAAGTTAACCATGTTGCGCCACCATTCGTGCTGTACTGATAAGAGTCATTACAGTCAGTTCCACCTGTTCCAACATTGAAAGTTGCGGATAATGCTTCACCTGGGCAAACGCTACTAACATTTGGGCTAATCACATTTATAGTTGGTAAACTTGGATCAGCGACCACAGTCCATGCGTATTGAGTTGCTGAACTTATGTCACAACCATTGCCATTACAATTTGTTCTCAATTCAATAATGTTCATGCCTACACTTGCCGTGAAATATGGAACTGTCGTGCTCCAAGCTGTCCAAGAACTACCATTATCTAAAGAATAGCGATACTCAATGTTACAAGTTCCTGTTCCTCCATTTCCTATTATAGGTGAAGTGAGTGTTATGGCTTGTCCATCACAGATTGTGGTAGCTGAAGGCGACATAGTTGCGGTTGGCGCTAATGGGTCGGCTACCACATTCCAAGAAACTAATGTCGTGAATATTTCTGCAGAACCATCACATCCATCTCCTGAACAATCTCTTTTTCCTTGAATCAGAACAGTGGTACCACCTGCTCCAGCAATTATGTTATCTCCTGGAATATATGCTGACCAAGAAGCTCCTCCATTGATACTGTATTGAAAAGCATCTGTACAGCCTGTTCCACCTGTTCCTGCGTTAAATGTCGCAGATAAAAGTGTTCCTGAACAAACCATACTCTCACTTGGGCTAATCACATCTATTGTTGGCAAGTTTGGATCTGCAACTACAGTTAACAATACACTTGAACTAGTTGCGTTACACCCTGAGCCATTGGCCGCAAGATACCTACGAAAATAATAGGTACCTGCTGATGTAATTCCATTAATAGTCATTGTAGCAGTTGCTTCATTTGTGTAGATTGCACCAAGTGGCGTACCGTTTATAACACTATTCCAAGTTGAATTATCTGATGAATACTCCCAAATAGGTGTTTGAGAACCTGTACCACCCGATAACGTTGAAGAAACAGCTGTCGTTCCTCCCGAACAAATAACAGCATTGGTTATTGTTGCATCCGTTAAGGTAGGGTCGCTAATAATCGTAAAAGTTATAAAAACGGGTATACTCCAGCCGCAACATTGTTCTCTGATTTGTAAACGTACGGTGTAAGAACCAGCAGATGTAAAAGGACCAAAAGTTGGATTTGCAAGTGCTGATGTAAACAAAGGACTTCCTGGAGAATCTACTTTAGTTGGAGCCAAATCGCCACTATAAACTTCCCATTTATATTCTAATGTAGTACCAAATGCAGTTGCAATGTTTGAGGCATTAATGTATCCATCTGCGCAAATTTGATTAGAGGATAATGGATTTCCATTTATGTCCGTCAAACCAATTATTGGTAGTGGACGATCATCTGATTCAAGGTCTAAGTAACTATTAAACACCAAAGTGCCCGATTGTAAATTATAGTAACCTGCAACATTGTTCGTTGGATAAATATCTGCTGGAGTTGAAGAATTGCCAAACTCGGATGGTGTTGTTGTGTTTTGATATGGCACATAAGAGAAATTTGAGGGTAAAGTCCAATCTCCAGTACCTGAAGTACGACTAATTGAAAGAACAGAGTTTTCACAAATTTTCATGTTATTGTTGTAGGTGATTGCAATTGAGGGGGAGGAGCTTATGGAACCTCCAGAAGTAGAGTTATTAACTGTAATTGCTGGGGAGATATTGGTAAATGTAGGATTTAGTGATCCAGAACTAACGTATACTGCATAATTAAATCCAGAAGTAGCTGAGGCACCCGAACCTCCATTTCCTCCTTTTTGTCCAGTACCTCCAGCACCTCCATCCCCTGATTCCCCACAACTATTTCTATTTGACCCTCCTGCACCTCCATTTCCACCTGTTCCACCACTTCCTCCAATTCCACCGTTTCCAGCTGCACCAGTAGACAATGTAGAATTAATTATACTACCTATAGAATTATTATTCCATAGAAATACCGCAAATGAAGATCCTCCACCACGACCTCCACTACCTCCACCACCACCACCACCACCTTGACCACCACCACCACCACCATCACCACTTTCATCACAATTATTATCTCCACAACCACCACCACCACCACCACCACCACCGCCACCTGAAACACCACCTGCACCACCAGTACCATAACTTGGAACAAAATACCCTGCAGTGAAAGATGAACTAATTAAAGTTCCATTCATTACTGTAATAGAATTTAAAGTAGCAGAACCACAACTACCGCCTGTACCACCATTTCCTCCAGAACCTGTTCTTGCACCTCCTGCACCTCCATTTGCACAAATTGTGGCTGTACCTGATCCCCCAGGTTGGCAACTACTAGATTGTCCCCCATATCCTCCAGCACCTCCAGCACCTCCAACACTACCATTACTACCATTACTTGTTCCATCTCCAAATGTATGCCCAAGGCCAGATCCACCTCCAGAAGATCCTCCAGTACCTCCGGGATTATTACTACCATCTTGGCAGGCACAAAAACCGCAATTACAATTACCTCCAGTACCTTGAGAACCATTTGAACCTACAGATCCGTTTAATCCATTTTGTCCATTTAAACCATTAGATGCAGTGTTTGATTGAATACTACATCTTATAAATTCATAACCTGTAGACCCATTCGCTAAATACACCCCATAATTCGATTTCCCATTTCCACTAGCAGTTTGACCAGAAGCTGCAACGGTGATAATATTCAAATCAATTAATTTCCAATTGTTATCTGCATCACTTCTAAAGCCCATTACATGTTCTACATCTGCACTCACATTTTGAGTGCCGCTACAAGTAATATTTGTGCTTGAATTTGAACCTTTAACCCAAGTTACACTTGATAAGGTATAACCTCCTTCTATAATCAAACCTGTTTGTAAATCAACGATGGAGGTTTCTGAATAAGCTCCATTTAACATTTTAATATGATTCCTACTACCGCTAACTTTTGCTAAAGCACCATTTGTACCTGATAAATTCAAACAAGGGTTTCCAGGACCTCCACAAGCTGTATTATTTACACCAGAGGGTGAAACATATATTGCATCACAAGGAGGGTCTTGAACAGTCGTAACACAAGTAACAGTTGCTGGATTGGGACAACCGTAATTATAAGTTAAACTAATTGTTTGGCTTCCTGTAGTGGCTGGTGAAGTCCAATCAAAAGTTGTTGCAGTACCATTTGATAGAGTAGTTGGAGTGCCACCTGTTGCTGTCCAACTGTAGGTAGAAACATTTGATGCATTTCCAGCGGTAGGTGGTTGTAAAGTACCTAAAGTAACTGCTTGACTAGCTCCCACACTCCCCCCACATATTGAACTTTGAATAGGGGGGGCAACATCTCCACCACCGTAAGCTCCAGTTGAGACAAATGCATAAGTAACAATATAGGTAGCTGAGATAGCAGTGAATGAATTAAAGTCAGCTGAGCAATTAGACGTGACTAATACTCTGTAATAACGCGTTCCTGAAATCTGAGCAGGAGTGTAGGAAATAGTTGTTGAAGTGTTTGAAACGGCGCTTCCAATATTTGACCACGGACCATTTGGTGTTGTTGCAATTTGCCACTGGTACCACCTTCCTAACGAACGTCCATTTGCATCAGCATTGACAGTTGCTTGTAGATTTGTTGGGGCCACACCTTGACACCTCACTTGATTTACAGGTGTTTCTGCCGTTAAAACGGGTGTAAAAGCATAACTCCAATAGGAGCTCCAATAAACACGATAGTCACCATTGTCACTCCCGCAATTTCTAGTTGCAGTAAAATAATTCCATTGACATGGCGGAGAATTGAAAGGTATAACTGTTTGAGTGGTAGAATATCCTCCGCAAGAATTATCATCACCACCACATAATCCACTATCACTTTCCCAACCGTTAATTTGAACTGCCACACTTGTTGTTGCGGCTACAGTGGCAGCATTATACCATGTGTAATTGGTGTTTCCTGACCAACCACAGATTTCATCTGTGTCAACATTCCAGTCATAGTTTCCGCCATTTATTATAGCTCTAATGCGCCATCTAGGATCGGGATTACCGTTACAATCTGCACAGCCAGGTTCACTGTAATACAGATTATCTCCATCTACTTCAAGTACAATATTTTGAGCACTAAAAACGAAACAATTTAAAGTTAGCACTAGTGTTAAGAAGTTAATAATATTAAATCTTAATTTCATTTGCAGTTGAAAAGCTATTAAATAATTCAATGAACACCTTCTTTTGTGAAGTAAATGTTTGTGAATTCTTCGTTTAAACCAATCCATTTTTGTTTACAATCTTGAGGAATTTCTGTATTCCAAATAGCTATAAACCGAAGATGTAAAAACATAGCTGGATCTATGGAAATAGATTGAATCGGGTTATCATATAGACCAAGGTAGTCTAGTTTTTGCAGTTTATTTATTTCATTCGATAATACTGAAAATTGGTTACCACCTAAATTTAAATATTCTAAATCTGGCAGGTAAAATAGTTCACTTGGTACCGATTTTAAGCTATTATTTTGGACACAAATTTCTTTCAAATTTTGAAGCTTTTTTATATCTGTTGGTATTTCGATCAAATTACTAGACCATATTTTTATTTTTTCTAAAGTTGAAATTTTAAAAATAAAAGTTGGAAAAAATGAAAGATTGGAGCAATGAAGTTCTTTTAATTTTTGGAGATTTGCCATTGAGGCAGGAAAATTGAAATCCTGTTGATTGAATTTAACAAGGAGTTTTTCAAGATTTCTAAGTTCCGTGATTGTCTCTGGTAGGGTTTTTAAAATGTTTTTTTCAATTGTAAGTACTTTTAGTTTTTTTAACTTCGAAATAGTTGATGGGATTTCTTTAATTTGATTGTTTGAAAGATCTAAAACCTCTAAATTTTTTAGAATTAATATTTCTTTTGGAAACTCATTTAAATTTTGATTTGATAAATCTATCCTACGTACAATTTCTTTATGTTTTAAAGCATGTTCTAAATTTGTGAAAGGAATTTGCTGTTGTTCAGCAAGTAGAAACATATCTTTTTCCATTTGCAATGCAACTTGCTCTTTATTCTTAAGAAAACTATGATCCTGACCCAATAAATTAATTGATAGAACTAATGAAAAGAACAAGGCGGTTAACAAAGAACTATTCATATTTTAGTTTTAATCTTCAAAATTAATAGAATTATCTCTATAATAAAAAGAATACTTTTACTTTGGATTATCTTAAAGTTATATTCAATAAAACTTTTTTTCATTCTTAGAGAAAATAAATTCTCTTAAAAAAATCAGCATTCCATTAACTTCCATACATCATCAAAAACGATTTCAAGAATTGATCGATTTCTCCGTTCATTACGCCATCAACATCGGAGGTTTCAGTGCCTGTTCTTACATCTTTAACTAACTTATAAGGTTGCATTACGTAGTTTCTAATTTGAGAACCCCACTCGATTTTCTTTTTACCAGCTTCGATTTCAGATCGTTTCTCCATACGTTCGCGCAATTCCAATTCGTATAATTGAGAACGCAATAATTGCATTGCCTTTTCTTTATTCGCTAACTGTGAGCGCGACTCCGAGTTTTCAATGATAATTCCTGAAGGAGCATGTCGCAAACGAACTGCGGTCTCCACTTTATTCACGTTTTGTCCTCCAGCTCCACCTGAACGGAACGTTTCAAACGAAACATCAGCAGGATTGATATTGATTTCAATATTGTCGTCAACAAGTGGGTAAACGTATACTGAAACGAAAGAAGTATGGCGTTTTGCATTGGAATCAAAAGGAGAAATACGCACCAAACGATGCACGCCATTTTCGCCTTTCAAATAACCAAAAGCAAATTCACCTTCAAATTCTAAGGTTACTGTTTTCACACCTGCAACGTCACCATCTTGGTAGTTTAACTCGGAGATTTTGTAGCCTTTTTTCTGTCCCCACATCATATACATACGCATCAACATCGAGGCCCAATCGCAACTTTCAGTTCCACCAGCACCAGCTGTAATTTGAATAACGGCACTTAAAGCATCTTCTTCGCCTGAAAGCATATTTTTAAGCTCCAATTCTTCAATTTCAGCAGTCAAAACTTTATAAGCCTCCTCCATTTCTGCTTCCGTACTCACTCCTTCTTTGACAAACTCAAACATCACTTCTAAATCATCTGCGGCACCTTTTACTCTGTCGAAAGTTTCAACCCAAAATTTCAAGCCGCGAATATCTTTCATTTTAGCCTCCGCTTTTTTAGGATCGTCCCAAAAAGAAGGATCTTGTGTACGTAATTCTTCTTCGCGCAATTGCATTCTTTTTTCTTCAATTTTCAAATAAGATTGAATTGCTGAAACACGTTTTAAAAGCTCTTTATGTTGTTCGATTGTCATGGCGCAAAGGTAATTAATAAATCGCAAGGGAATTATGAGGAATTGCTAACTAATAATTGCAAACGAAAAAACGAAGTTATTGGGCACAAAAAAAAGCGCCCATTTCTGAGCGCTTTGCAATTATTTTGATTCAATTTTAGTTTTTAATTGGCTCTGGAGCAATTATCTCTGGGGTTGTTGGTTGAGGAAGAACTGTTCCTTTGATTGTTAAAACAACTGGTTCGCTAACATCTGAAGTGATTGTGATTGTTTTTGTGAAAGGACCAACTCTTTTTGTGTCATAAGAAACACTGATTTTGTCTTTTTTGCCTGCTGGAATTGGTGCTGTTGGCTTTTGAGCAGCTGTACAACCACAACTTGTTTGCACGTTTTGAATAGTTGCATCTTGCTTGCTAACGTTTTTAAATTCAAACTCAAACAAATCTTTGCTATCGTATGGAATATTTTCTCGAACGATTTCTAAAGTTGTGAATTTCAACCCTTCTTTTGGAGCTGGAGTTGTTGTTTCTGTTACTTGTGCGAATGTTAATCCAGATAAGATTAATGAAAATGCGAAGAATAAATGTTTCATAGTTTTTTGATTTTGTTTTACAATAGTATAATTTAAAAAGTTAATGTGCTAAAGTTTAACACAAAATTAAGAAATCAAATAGTATTCCAAAACATCGCGAACAGAAGAATAAGTGTTCTTTTTAACTTTTGACAGTTGATTTTTCTTTAACCAAACAACTTCTGTAATCCCTTCTTCTGCTTGTGCTTCAACCTCATTCGATCCTTCATAATTTAATATAAACCAAGTTGTTTTTTTAAGTACTGATTGTTCGTACATAAAATAGCAATGATAGGTTTTCATCAATTTTGATTCAATTGTTAAAACTCCTTTTAAGCCACATTCCTCTTGAATTTCACGTATTGCTGTTTCACGAGATTTCTCTTCTTTTTCTATTTTCCCTTTTGGAATATCCCATTTTCCATTTCGTTTGATGAAAAGTTGTTGGTCGTCGGATTTAACGATTCCACCTGCTGCTTTGATTTTTTTGAAACTCGAAAAAAAATACTTCATCGCACTTTTAGGGTTTGGACTAACAAACTGATAGACAGGCTCAACCAAACTTTCTTTTAATGCTTGAAAATTTTCTGGTTCTAAACCTTCATATTTTGGGAGGTCCAACATTTCTTCATTGGTAAAATAAATTACCTTTTCTTCAATGAAAACTTTATACTTTTGTGCCATGATTGAAAACAAAGATATAGCTTTAAAAGTTGCAGAGTTGCTTTTGAAAGTAAAAGCGGTAAAATTACAACCAAACGAACCATTTACGTGGGCTTCCGGCTGGAAATCACCCATTTATTGTGACAATCGTGTAACGCTTTCTCACCCTAGTGTTCGCACTTATATTCGCCAAGCTTTTTGTGAAATGATTCTTGAAATGTTTGGAAAACCAGATGTTATTGCTGGCGTTGCAACCGGTGGTGTTCCTCAAGGAGTTTTAATTGCACAAGAGTTAGGTTTGCCTTTTATTTACATCCGTAGCAGTGCAAAAGCACACGGAATGGGCAATTTAATTGAAGGAGCATTTGAACCTGGTCAAAAAATAATCGTGATTGAAGATTTAATTTCAACTGGCGGAAGCAGCATCAAAGCGGTTGAATCTTTAAAGGAAGCTGGATTAATAGTAAAAGGTTTAGCGGCGATTTTCACTTATGGTTTCAAACAAGCAAGCGAAAACTTCAAAAATGCCGATTGTCCTTTCATTACCTTAACTGATTATTCTGTCTTGATTGAGCAAGCTTTAAATTCAAATTACGTATCGGAAAATGACTTGGCAAATCTTCAAAATTGGAGAGAAAGTCCTTCTACTTGGAAACAAAATAACTAGAAACTATGGAATTAAACAGTAATAAAGTTATTGTAGCAGCAACGAAAGCTGAAATCATCACTTATCTTTCAAATGCTGAAAATATTTGGGATTTATTGCCTCAAGATAAAGTTTCAGATTTCAAAGCGACAACAGAACAATGCTCGTTCAAAGTTCAAGGAGGAATTACGATTTCTTTGATAGAAAATGGCGCTACAACGGATGAATTATATTTAAAGTCAGGTGAGAAATCTCCGTTTCCTTTTAAATTAACGATTAAACTTTCGGAAACTGAAGGTGGAACAGAAGGATTTATCCATTTTGATGGTGAAGTAAATATGTTCTTAAAAATGATGGTCGAAAAACCCTTAACTGCGTTGTTTAATTATATGTCTGAGAAGTTGAAAGTGAAGTTTGGATAGAATTGTGAATTGCAGATTGGAGGATTGCAGATTACAAATTATTTTAATCCCAATTTTCTCATTTCCTCAGATTATCATTTTCTCTTAATATCCTAAAGTCTTAAGGTCTTAATATCCTAAAGTCTTAATATCCTAAAGTCCTAATGTCTTAATAACCTAAAGTCCTAATGTCTTAATATCCTAAAATCCTAATGTCTTAATGTCTTAATATCCTAAAGTCCTAATGTCCTAATGTCTTAATATCCCAACGTCTTAACGTCCCAACGTCCCAAAAGCCCTTTAAAAAATCTTCCCAGGATTCAAAATCCCTTTAGGGTCAAAAACAGTTTTTATTGCACGCATTAGATTTAAGGCAACTTCGGGAAACGCAATGTCCATGTAGCTTTTCTGAACCAAACCAATTCCATGTTCACCAGAAAGTGTACCACCGAGTTTCACTACTTCGGTAAATAGTTCTCGTATCGCTTTCGGTAATTCTGTATCCCATTGCTCGTCGGATAAATTTCCTTTTATGATATTCACGTGTAAATTCCCATCGCCCGCATGTCCATAACACACTGAATGAAAACCATACTTTTTGCCAATTTCCTTCACGTGAAAAAGCAGTTGAGGCAATTCAAATCTCGGAACAACTGTATCTTCCTCTTTATAAATAGATTGGGACTTAACAGCTTCTCCTACTTTTCTTCTTAAACTCCAAAGTGTATTTTTCTGCGCTTCCGATTCCGCGAAAAGAATTTCATCTGTTTCAAATTTTTCTAATACCGATAAGATTTTCTCACATTCTTGCATCAATACTTCCGCATCAAATCCATCAACCTCAATTAATAAATGAGCTTGATGATTGGCTGCTACTTTTATGGAATAATCCTTGGTGAAATCTTGTGTCCACAACAACGCATCACGTTCCATAAATTCTAAACCACTTGGTGTAATTCCTGCTTGAAAAATGGATGCAACCGCTTCGCATGCTTTCTGTGCATCGAAAAAAGGCACTAACATCAACATATCAGTTGTCGGGTGTGGAATTAAGCGCAAAACGATTTTTGTTATGATTCCAAGCGTTCCTTCTGAGCCGACCAAAAGTTGCGTTAAATTATAACCTGTAGCATTTTTCAAAACATTTGCTCCTGTCCATATTACTTCACCAGTTGGCAACACTACTTCTAGATTTAACACATAATCTTTGGTGACACCATATTTAACGGCCTTTGGACCTCCTGAATTTTCTGAAACATTTCCACCTATAAAACAAGAACCCTTACTCGCAGGATCAGGTGGGTAAAATAAACCTTTTTCTCTCACTGCATTTTGCAAAACTTGAGTAATGACTCCTGGCTCTGTGGTCACTTGATGATTTTTTTCGTCGATATCTAAAATGCGGTTAAACTTTTCCATCGAAAGTAAGACCCCACCATCGATTGGTAATGCACCACCACTCAAACCTGTTCTTGCTCCAGCAGGTGTCACCGGAATTGCGTGTTCATGGCAATAGCGCATAATAGAAGCAATTTCTTCCACTGTTGTTGGTTTCAAAACAATTGAAGGAGGAAAATTCAAATCTTCCGTTTCATCATGACCGTATTCGAATAGAATATCTGGAGAAACAACTGCATTTTGAAGCAGTAGGTTTTGGAAAAAATCAAGGTGTTCTAGCTTTAAAATCATAAAAAATTATTTTTTAACACTTGGAAAATTTTTAATAAATAACTCACTGAACCCAAATGGGAAACGACCTAAGTTTGCATCTGTAGTCATTAAAACAATCACTTCATTCTCAGCAATTTCCTTTTTAAAGTCAATATCAGCAGCTAAGGTTGGTTTTTTGTAATGATCGGGATAAACTTCATTATTGTAAAACCAAAATTTACCGTTTGCGAAAACTTTTTCTGAAAATCCGCTATTAAAAAGACCCCAATAATAACTATCGGCAATAAATGTTGTTTTATGCGTATTTCTTTCTGGATATTTAATTTCGAAAGTTGGATAAGCCATTGGAAAAGTAGCTGTCTGAAACATCAAATTCAAACCTTCGCCAATGTCATAATCTCCATCTTTGTTTTCTGCGGAAACTTCAACTGATTTAATTTTTATTCTTGGATACTGAATGGATGCTTTCTGCTCAATGAATTTAACAATTGAATCCATAGCTATCAACTCTCCATATTTACTCCAATGAATACCTGACTGCGGAAAAAGTGGATATTTAGTGTTTTTTTTCATGCTTAAAAACCACGATTTTAAGTCCACAAAATTTAAATTGTTTGCCCGCATGGAACGCAGCATTTCTACATAGTTTGTTTTTCCAACAATAGATTTACACGAATCTGGAAAGTATTCTGGATAATAAGAACCTTTACCTGGAGCCAAAACTATTATGAGCGTTTTATTCATGGATTCCAAAGTTTCTTGAACATATTTCAATCGTTCGATGGTGTTGTTAATGCTGTCTTTTCCGATGTAATCTGTTCCGTAGTAAGCTTTTATGTAATTGTACTCATATAAATAACCTTCCTTTCCGATTATTACACCATTAGCTTGTGCTTTGTTATACAACCAATATTTCAATTGATTGTGCAAACGAATAAAACTAGAGCGGAAACCAAATTTCTCATTAAAATAAGTTTCATATTGCGCTTGAAATGCCCCATTGTTCAAACTATCCATTTTAAAAACAGGTACTGCTGTTTCAACTATTGCTCCTTTTAACGCTTTTTCGTTAGAAAAATGAGTATAAAACTGAATCAAAGGCACACATAACCCAAGTACCAAAAGGTAGAAAAAGAGTGTTTTTATGCGATTTGTTCCTTTAATTTCCATCAGAATCTAAAATAAATAAAAGGATTAAAACCTGTCGCAGTGATATAACTAGCTGAAATTCCGTAAAGTAGCACCCCAACAAACAAGACAATAAACGCTTGTAAAACAGAATAGTTATCTTCTTTATAAATTGTCGTTTGAAGTTTCATTCCTAGTTTACTTAAGCCAATAAAGGAAAACAACACAGCAAAAAACAAAGTTGTATAAAACTCAATATTGATACCCTCTAAATTGGATTTAAAATTGAAGGAGAAGAGAATTTTAATATAATTAATTGCATCTCCAAAATTTTCAATGCTAAAAAACACCCAACCTATCATTACCACTAAAAAAGTAAATAAAACACTTGGTATCGTTCCGACGGCAGCTAAAACACGTTTCAAAAACATGCGGTCTAAAATCAAAAACGTTCCATGAAAAGCTCCCCAAATGATAAAATTCCAACTTGCACCATGCCATAAACCAGAGAGTAAAAAAACTAAAATCAAATTAGAATAAAGTCGCGATTTACTCGAAACCTGGTTGCCTCCAAGCGGAATGTAAAGGTAATTTTTCATCCAATCGCCAAGCGTCATGTGCCACCTGCGCCAGAATTCTGTAATACTTCGTGAATTGTATGGATTATCGAAATTTTCAGGAAATGAAAAACCAATTATTTTTCCAATTCCAATTGCCATATCTGAATAACCTGAAAAGTCGAAATAAATTTGAAAGGTGTAGGCTAAAATTCCTAACCAAGCCATTGAAGTATCCAATTGATTAGCAGGCAAACTCATCGTAGCGCTTGCAAATTCTCCCATCGCATTAGCAATCAACACTTTTTTTGCAAGTCCAATCGAAAAACGATAAAAACCAAAAATGCGATTATCAATCGTTTCATTTCGATGTGGAATTTGGTCGGCAATATAATTGAATCGAACGATTGGTCCAGCAATCAATTTTGGAAAACAAACAATGTAAAGTAAGTAATGATGAATACGTTTTAATGGAGCGTGAACTCCTCGATATACATCAATCGCATAGGTTAAAGTTTCGAACGTGTAAAAAGAAATTCCTATCGGCAAAGCGATGTTTATCCATGAAACTTCGGAAACTCCAATAGAATTTAACGCTGAATTGAAATTCTCCACAAAGAAATTGGCATACTTAAAATAAGCTAGCAAACCCAAATTCAAGGATAAAGATGTTATCAAAAATAGTTTTTTCCGAGTGGGAGTTTTAGATTGATAAATTCCATTGATTAAGAAGAAATCAACAATTGTTGCACCGACTAAGATGTAAATGAATAGTGGCGCTCCCCAATAATAAAAGGCTAAACTTGCGAGTAATATCCAACTGTTTTTGAAATACTTTGGTAGTAGCAAATAGCCTAGTAAAAAGGCTGGTAAAAAGAAAAATAGAAATAAGGAGCTACTAAATACCACGAGCAAATTTAATTAAATAGAAAGCAATTTGAAGGTAAAACACTATTTTCGTTTAAAATAAGTAAAAATGAGTAAAAAAGTATATATCGTTGATGGTGTTAGAACCGCAATTGGTAGTTTCGGCGGAACTTTATCCACAATGCGAGCAGATGATTTAGCTGCGTTTGCTATCAAAAGTTTAGTGGAAAGACATCCTGATTTAGATTTGAAAGCAATTGAAGATGTGATTTTAGGTTGTGCCAATCAAGCAGGAGAAGACAATCGCAACGTTGCAAGAATGGCGGGTTTATTGGTAGGTCTTCCTGTTGAAGTTGCAGGTGAAACGGTGAATCGTTTGTGCGCATCAGGAATGGCTGCAACTATCAATGCTTCAAGAGCAATCAAGGACGGAGCTGGCGATTTATACATTGCAGGTGGTGTGGAACACATGACAAGAGGACCTTGGGTGATTTCTAAAACGTCAAGCGCTTTTGGTCGCGATGCACAAATGTTTGACTCTTCTTTTGGCTGGCGTTTTATCAATCCTAAAATGCAAGAAATTTACGGCGTTGACAGTATGGGTATGACCGCTGAAAATCTAGTTGATAAATACGGGATTGAACGCGAAGCACAAGATAAATTTGCTTGTTGGTCGCAAGAAAAAGCAGCGAAAGCTCAAGCTAACGGTTTTTTTGATGAAGAGATTGTTGCTGTTTCCATTCCTCAAAAGAAAAAAGACCCAATCATATTCCAAAAAGATGAATTTGCTCGTGCTTCAACTACAATAGAAAGTTTAGCTGGATTAAAACCTGCCTTTAAAAAAGATGGAACTGTAACAGCAGGAAATGCCTCTGGATTAAATGATGGTGCTGCGGCATTGTTAATTGCTTCTGAAGAGGGAATTTCAAAACATAAATTAAAACCATTGGCTAGAATTGTTAGCGCCGCTGTTGCAGGTGTTGAACCGAGAATTATGGGAATTGGTCCTGTTTACGCTTCTCAAAAAGCATTAGACAGAGCAGGTTTGACATTGGCTGACATGGATGTGTTGGAACTGAACGAAGCATTTGCGGCTCAAGTTTTAGCTTGTACAAGAGCAATGGGATTGGCTGACAACGACCCAAGAATCAACCCAAATGGTGGCGCAATTGCTTTAGGTCATCCGCTTGGAATGTCTGGAGCACGTATTTTACTAACGGCAGCTAGACAACTTAAAATAACTGGAAAACGCTACGCACTTGTAACAATGTGTATTGGTGTTGGACAAGGTTATGCAACGATAATTGAGAATGAAGAGTTTGAAAAATAAATTGTGAATTGCAAATTAGAAAATTACAAATTGCAGATTAATTTTCAAATTGTCATTCTCTCATTTCTCATTCTCTAATTTATCTTTGCCGCGGCGGACCCTCATAAAGTCCTAATATCCTAAAGTCTTAACATCCTAAAGTCCTAATGTCTTAACATCCTAAAGTCCTAAAATCCTAATGTCCTAAAATCTTAAAATCCCCAAAATGAAAAACCTCCTCCCACTCCTCTTCCTCTTTGCGCTAGCTGCTTGTAAGAAGAAAGACACCACTTGGAATACAGATTGGGTTGCGCCAGCTGTGAATGATACGTTGCGTTTGACATCTCTTTTCAACGATTCGACTTTGGTGGCAGGAGCAAGTAATTCCATAAATGTGGATTTGACACGTACTATTTTAAACATCGGACTTTCTGACTTCTTATCTATACCTGACACAACGATTAAACAAAATTTCAATCCAGCTTTGAGCTTGAACAATGTTCCTCCTGGCTATCAATTTGTCAATTCGATTGAAGAGCATGAAATGAGTTTAGACCCAGTTCAATTGAAAAAAATTCATGTTTCTCAAGGCGGGATTCGTGTAAAAGTTTCGAATCCTATTGGAACAAAAGCTTTTTTCACCGTTCAATTACCAGGTGTAACAAGGAATGGAATTGTTTTTGAAAAAAATTATATCGTTGATGCAGGTACGACTTTAAATCCAGGTGTGGCTGAAGAATATTTGGATATCTCAAACTACGATATTGATTTAAGAGGAGAGCAAGGAATTGGATATAATCTACTTCAATCTAAATTAACAATAAAAACAGATCCCGATGGACCAGCAATTTCAATCTCAGCGAGTAATGTTTTTAGATTCGAAGCAACCTTTACAGATATTAAAATAGATTACGCCAAAGGTTATTTTGGAAATCAAACTTTTGAAGAGGTGAGCACATTTGATATTCCTTACTTCAACAATATCACAGAAGGTTCAATCACGCTGCCAAACACCGCTTTGCAAATCATTATTGAAAATGGAATGAAGCTTTCTTTAAAAGGAAAAATCACACAAGCATCCAATACAAATGTAAATGGAAACACCGTTAACCTCAACTCAAATTTGTTGAATAATACGTTTTATGTTTCACCCGCAACTGGCGTTTGGAACACGCTTACGCCAACATATCAGCAATTAAACTTTGATGAAAACAATAGTAATATCAAGAATTATTTAGAAAACTTAGGTTCTTCTCATCAAGTTGGATATCAACTTCAATTAAATCCATGGGGAAATGTTTCTGGTGGAAACGATGAAATTTTTCCTTTCAGCAAAATTAAATTGAAAGTTAAAGCGCAATTGCCCCTTTCGTTGTCTGCTAATGGTTTGACTCTGAAAGATACTTTTGATTTGGATTTAGAACAAGATAATTCAAAAACTCACATCGAAAGTGGAACAATAACCATGAAAGCAACGAATGCTTTTCCTTTATCGTGCGATGCTGTTTTATACCTGATGGATTCTAGTAATGTGATTTTGCATTCAGTGGTTGCAGGAGCTCAAATTTCTTCCGCTTTACTTGGAATCTTAGATACTTCAGACGGTTTGTACAAGAAAAAATCAACGGTTGAATTTGTACTAACAGATGCCATTTTAAAAGACATTAATAAAATCAAAAAAGTGATGGTTGAAGCGCGTTTTGATACACCCAATCCAAGTACAGGTTTAAGTGAAATGCAATCCATTCCTTTAGGTGCATTTTTAGCTGTGAAACTGAATGTGAAATTGAACACTAAAATTATTCTGTGATGAAATTTAAATTCTTATTACTTCTTTTATTGGTTCAAGCTTCAGCATTCGGACAGCATTTTATCCCGATGAATTTCGATACCTTGATTGAGCCAAAACAAGAACTTATTCTTACTGGAATTGGAGAGGCAAGTTCAACAGCTTTGGGATTTGATATTGCCAATAAGTTTCTTTTTGGCGGTGAAATTACCTCGGAAATGAAAGACAAATCTCTTGAACGTCACAATAGTTTGAATCGCTTTGGTTCTGATGTAAATGTAGAATTAGAGTATCGTAACTATAAAGCCAAACTTTTTAAAAGTGAAGAATTTGGTTTCTTGATAAAGGCTGGAATGTATAATTTCAACCAACTGATTTATTCTAAAGATGTTTTCCAATTGGCTATGTATGGCAACGAAGGTTTTTTAGGTGACACAGCCAATTTATCAGGATCACAATTCAAAAGCACGACTTTCCAAAAAATAGGTTTTGGTTTCATTGATAAATTCTCAAAATCTTCGGTTACATTAAATTTAGTTGGTTTGAATAACAATTCTTCCATTAACTTAGATAGAGTAAAAATGTATCAATCTGCTGATGCGGACACTTTGAAATTAGATTACAGAGGAAACTATAATTTTTATGAAGACGCGGCGTTTCTGAGAGGAATTGGAGTTGCTTTAGATTTCGACATTCGCTTTAATAGTAAAAATAAAAAAGGCGACGCGATGTATTTTCAAATATTGGGTCGTAATCTTGGATTTGTGAGTTCAATTAGTTCACAGTCAACTTATTCATCCAATAGTCAAGTTGCTTACACAGGTTTTTCCTACGATGAAATTATAAATGGAGGTTCAATCATCAACGATAATGTCGCTTTGATGGATTCATTGGGGATTGAAGAATCAAACTCCCAAAAGTCGGAATTTTTACCCGGTTTATTACAAGCTTCTAAATTGGTAGATGTCAATTCAAAACGCAAATTACAAGAGTTTTACGGCGGAAGAATGTACTTGAGTAAAATTGCCATTCCGCAAGTTTTTGGTGGTTTAAACTATCACCCAATAGATTTCTTAAATATAGGAGCGTGTGTAACTTATGGTGGGTTTTCTGGCTTGCGAGGTGGTGCTTACCTTTCTTACAATTCTTCAAAAATAAACATTGGAATTTCCAGTGAGAATTTATTTAGCAAAATTGGTGTTTCATACTTAATTCGTTTACAATGCGCATTTTAATCCAACTTTTTATTTTGTTTGCATTAACAAATGTGAGCGCTCAAATTTCCTTTTATAAATTGTATTCTGGAAACAGTTTCGACAAAGGGGAAGGTATTGTTCAATTAGAGGATTCTTCATACGTAATTACTGGCTCTTCAGGAAGTTGGCAAGAAAGTTCACAAGCTTTTCTCTTGAAAATTGATAGTTTGGGCAATTATAAATGGAGTCAACAATACGGAGGTCCAGAATCAGAATCTGGAAAGCGAGTGCTTTATAACAGCGACTTAGGTTTTTACATTGCCGGATTTACGAATTCATTTGGCACTGGAGATTTTGATGCCTATTTAGTTAAAACTGACTTAAATGGTACGAAAATATGGGAGAAAAACTACGGTAAACCCAATTATTGGGAGCGAATTAATGACGCTGTAATGGCTTTAGATTCTGGAATTGTAATGGTTGGAGAGAGTATTGATTTAGCAAATGGAAATTCAGATGTTTTCGTTATAAAAACGGATAAAAATGGCGACACACTTTGGACTAAACGATTTGGTAGCGTTGGAGAGGATATCGCTAATACGATTGTGAAACTGAATAATAACTATTTAATCGGTGGTCAGTATTTTATACCTGATTCAAATATGATAAAAGGATTCATCCTTGAAATGAACGATAATGGTGCAATAAACAGATTTGATACGATATCACACCTATCAGGAAATTATGTTGTCAATGATATCTCCGTTGGAGTAAATAAATTTTATGTTTCAGGATATAGAATTGTAAATTCCTCTAATCACGATGCTTATTGCGGTGTATATGACATATCGGGTCAATTAATCAACCATTATACAACCGGAGATGGTGGAGAAATTCGAAATGAACGATTTATGCAAATTGCTTATAATTCAATTAAAAACAAAGTAGCGATAGGTTACCAAAATATGAATTCAGGAACATTTCAAGATAATTTCGACTTGGTTTTTGCCTATTTCGATCCCACAGAATTATTCTGGTTGAATCAATTTAAGTCGTTGAATAATGAAGGATTGGATGAAGTAAATGATGTTCTTTGCACTTCTGATGGTGGTTATATCGCAATAGGTACGAATGAAAGTACAGGAGAAAGTGAATTTACGAACAATGGTGGTTCTAATATTTACATAATGAAAATTGATAAAAATGACGTTTACCCATCCGTTTCTGGAACACCTATTTTTAATCAATTAGTAGGAATCGAAATCAATTCGGATATATTCATTGGAAAAGTATTTCCTAACCCTTTTAAGGATGAATTTACCATCAAATTAGAAAGTCCAGAAAAAACGAAAGCGATTTTATTGAATAATCTTGGACAAGAAATTGATTCATTTGATTTTCAAAGTGCAATCACCTACTCTACTTCATTTTTAACAAGTGGAACTTACTTTCTAAAAATCGGTAACTCGGTAACGAAATTGGTGAAACTGGATTGGTAATGTTGAATTTTTTAATGTTGAATGTTGAATCAAAAAATCTTTTCTTCGACATAAAGTCCCAATAAAACAGTAAAAATTAAGAATTAAAAACTCCTTCCTTCGAGTGTAGATTCACAACGATTTTCTTCGACGAGTAATCCCAATTAAAAATTAATAATTAAAAATTAAATAGACTTTCTCCTCTCCAACTCTCTCATAATCAACGAAAGTTCTCTTCCCGTTTGACCAGCAACAGAGGTGTTTTCGTCGGCTCTTCTCAACAAATAAGGCATTACTTCTTTAACTGGACCAAAAGGAACATACTTCGCAACTTGAAAACCAGCATGTGATAAATTGTACGAAATATGGTCACTCATGCCCAATAATTGTGCGAAATAAAAATGCTTGTTATTTGGTGAAATATTGTTCTCATTTAATAATTTAGTCAAAATCAAAGAACTTTCTTCGTTATGAGATCCAGCGCAAAGTGCAAAAATATCTGCATGTTTAACAATGAATTTTAATGCTGCATTATAATCAAAATCCGTTGCTTCCTTTGTGGATTGAATAGGCGATGGATAACTCATCAAAGCTGCGCGCTCGCGTTCTTTTTCCATGTAGGCACCTCGAACTAATTTTACACCATAAAACACTCCGTTTTCCTTTGCTAGTTCGTAACAATCTTTCAAAAATTCCAAGCGATCATGCCGATACATTTGTAAGGTATTATAGACGATTGGTTCTTCTTTGTTGTATTTCAACATCATATCAAAGGTCCAAGTATCTATCGCATCTTGAATCCACGATTCTTCAGCGTCAATAAACAAAGGAACTTTAGCATCGTAAGCAGCTTTTGCAATTTTGTCAATTCGATTGATAATTACTTGAATTTCTTTCCGTTCCTTTTCAGTGAATTTGTGCTGTTTATTAGATGCTTTCTCCAGTAAATCAAAACGTGCAATTCCTGTCACTTTAAAAACGGCAAATGGAATATTAGGGTCATTTTTCGCACGTTCAATGGTGCTGATGATAATATTTACTGTTTTATCGAAATCTTCGTCAGAAGTTTTTCCTTCAACTGAATAATCTAAAATAGTCCCAACTTGAAATGAACCTAAATGCTTAATCGTTTCGGTGCATTCTTCAATCGTTTCTCCACCACAAAATTGTTTGAAAATTGTGGCTTTTACTGGTTTGCGAATTGGTAATCCAATTTTTAATGCCAAGTTGGTAAAAAACTTCCCAATCTTCACAATTGTTGGAGAAGCAATTATTTTAAAAAGCCAATAAGCGCGTTTTAAATCTTTGTTCGTTTTGCTTTGAAAAGCTACTTCGGTGTTATCAAAAGAAACCATGCGTCAAAAGTAATTGCTTTTTTAAAAACAGAATTCAATCTTTAAAGTTTAATTACTTTTGAGCCACAATTTACGTATGAAAACGCTCTCCAACTCACAAACTCAAGTAGAAATTGGTTCCATAACAGAAGGCTCCTTAAGTTTAGTTCTTCAAGCCTACCAAAATCACAATTTAATCATCATTGTGGATGAAAACACGCACGACTGTTGTTTGGAATACATGATTACTTCTTTTCCTGAATTAGAGCGAGCGGAAGTGATTTTATTGCCAGTTGGTGAAGAAAATAAAGTAATGGAAGTTTGTTTTCAAGTGTGGCAAGCCTTTACTGAATATGGTTTTGGTAGAAAAGACTTAGTGATAAATTTAGGTGGAGGAGTGGTTACAGACATGGGCGGATTCATCGCTTCCATTTTCAAGCGTGGACTTAAATTCATCAATATTCCAACTTCACTCTTAGGAATGGTTGACGCTGCAATTGGAGGAAAAACAGGAATTGATTTAGACCACTATAAAAATCAATTGGGAACTTTTTCACATCCAACGCATGTATTTATCGACCCGATTTTTTTAAGCACTTTGCCTGGAGAAGAAATTTTCAATGGTTACGCTGAAATGCTCAAACATGCATTAATTAAAGACAAAGAATTGTGGTCAAAAATAAGAACGATTCACTCCGAAGAAGAATTGACGACACCTGAAAGCATTTACACATCTATTAAAATCAAAAACGACATCGTTGAAGGTGACCCAAGCGAAAAAGGGGAACGTAAAATTTTAAATTTTGGTCACACAATTGGTCATGCACTTGAAAGTTATTTCTTAGATAAAACTCCAATTTCCCACGGGCATGCTGTTGCTTTGGGTATGTGTGCAGAGTCATTTATTTCAATGAAAAGAGAGTGGATTAGCAAAGAAGATTTTACTGATATTGAAACAACAATCACAGCAAGTTTCCCAATGATTTCGTTGAATGCAGACGAAGTTAGCGCCGTGATTTCGCTAATGTATCAGGACAAAAAAAATGAATCTGGCAAAATTCTCGGGAGTCTTTTAAATGGAATTGGGAGCTGTTTATATGATATAGAATTAAGCGAAACAGAAATTGGCGAATCTCTTTTCCACTTGAGTTTATTGGCTAATCCAATGAATTAGAACTATTACAACTCATCACTCGCATAAACGATTTCTCCTTTAATAACTGTTTTCCAAGAGAAGTTTTGTTGGAAATTAGGTTGTGAACGCAGTGGATTTTCAAATATAACGAAAGTTGCATCTTTTCCTTTTTTCAAAGTACCAATTCTATTCTCGTCGAATGAGGCGAAAGCTGCCCAAATAGTCATTCCTCGCATCACTTCTTCTAAACTTAGAGACTCAGAAGACAAGAAACCATTCATTGGTTGATTTGAAGCGTTTTTTCGTTCCACAGCTGCATGAATCGTTAAAAAAGGATTGGTCAATTCCACAGGAAAATCAGTTCCAATAGCCAACATTCCATACTGTTTCAGCAAGGTTTTGTAAGCATATGCACCTTTGAGTCGTTCTTTACCAATTCTACTTTCTGCCCAACGTTGATCGGAAACGGCATGTGTTGGTTGCACAGAAGGAAATACTGCATATTCAGCAAAACGAGCAAAATCAAGTGGGTCAACAACTTGTGCATGCTCTATTCGGAAACGATGGTCTTTTTTGCGCTCGAAAGCATTTTTATAAATCGATAAAATCAAAGCATTTGCGGAGTCACCTATGCCATGGGTGTTCATTTGATAGTTGTTATTCAAACAAAAATCTGCAATCGACTTAATTTCAGCAATAGAAGTCAACAACAAACCATGCGAATGATGTGCGTCTGAATAGGGTTTTTTCAACAAAGCACCTCTTGAACCAAGTGCGCCATCTGCATAAACTTTAAAGCTTCTAATATGTAAGTTTTTGTAACGATAAGGACCATTTTTTCGAGCGAAATTAAAGTTCTCTTTCGATGGCAACAACATAGCATACAAATTGATTTTCAACTTATTATCTCTTACTATATTTTTAAATAAATCAATGTGTTTGAACTCAATTCCAGCTTCGTGAACACCTGTGATTCCATACATTAACAGCTCATTTTGAATCTCGAGTATCGCTTCCGAAACTTCTTTATCCGTAAATTTTGGCAAGTGTTTTTGAACCAAGTTAATCGCATTATCAATTAACAAACCGCTTGGCTTTCCATTGATTAGAACAATTTCTCCGCCTACTATCTTTGTGTTTTCATCAATTCCTGCTTTCTTCAATAAATAGTCATTTACCAATGCTGCATGACCATCAATTCGCACCAAACAAACTGGAATTGTTGGAAAAAGTTGGTTTAATTTTTCATTACTTGGCAAAGCTGAATTTCCCCAAAGTGACTGATCCCAACCTCTTCCAATGACAAACTTTTTATTTTTTCTACTGGCATATTTCTCACAGCGAACTATTACTTCATCAAAGGATTTGGAACCTACCAAGTCAGCACTTAATCGCTGCTCAGCATAAGAAATGAGATGTCCGTGAGCATCTGTTAAACCGGGATATAAATCTTTTCCTTGCGCGTCGATTGATTCGTCGTATCGGTATTTATTTAAAATTTGTCGCTCCGGACCAACTTCGATTATTTTTCCATCTCGAATTGCCATTGCTTCTTCAACGGTGTTTAAGTCGTCCATTGTGTGAATACGCGCATTGTGGATAACCATATCAACTTTGATTCCTTTCATACAGGAACTTAAGAATAGCAAGAGGAGAAGTGGGAGGTGTTTCATTTATTTTGACTTTAAGACGTTAGGATGTTATGATATTAGGACTATAAGACATTAGGATTTTAGGACATTAGGATATTAAGACTATTGGGAAATTAGACATTTTAGGAAAATTAGAGTAATTCGCAATCCATAATTTGCAATCCGTAATCCGCAATTGATAATCCGCAATCTAACACTAAAAAGGATAACCAATTCCAAAGTTAATAGACGGTACAAAAGGCTTAGGCATAATTTTCTTTACTTGATCTAAAGTCATTCCGAACGCTGACATTCCTTCTTCATAATATGTTTTTCTAAAATTTTCTTTACTAAATAAATCTTGGAACACCCATCGAGCACCATCCGCAAAAGCCGGGTTATAAATCGGGAATCCGAAATCTAAACGAATGATGAAGAAATCTAAATCCATTCGAATTCCTGCTCCTGCAGCAACGGCAATTTGGGGTAAAAAAGTCTTGAATTTAAACTGACTTCCAATTCGACTTTGTTCTTCTTTATACGTCCAAATATTTCCAAAATCAGTGAAGACTGCACCTTTCAAAAGTGAACCCATTGAAAAACGATATTCTAAAGAGCCACCAATTCGTATATCGGCAATTTGAGTTGATAAACGATTGGTATCTAAATGATATTTATAAGCGCCTGGTCCTAAAGAACGTGCTCTCCAACCTCTGTTATCATTCGAACCACCTGCAAAAAAACTGTAATCGTAAGGCATTGAAGTTTTCGTATTTCCATAAGGAATTCCGAATCCAGCGTTTAATTTAACGTGACCTGAAGTATTGTGAGGTAATTTCCTTGTCAGTATATATTGATTGTCAAAACGTACAAATTGAGAGTAAGGTAAATCAATAAATAAATGCTGATTATTTGCTGTATCTTGACGTTCTTTAAACAATGAAAGTGTGTTTCCTGCAGCGTCTAAGGTTGCTGTGTAGTAAATCCCAGCATTTAAAAAGCGTTTTTTGCCGTCCTTGAAATCCTTGTCTTTGTTGTTGTATTCAAAACTGAATTTCATATCCTGCCAAATAAATTGATTGCTATACGTATTCGTTAAAAAAACGTCGTTAATTTGGTTCAATTGATTCGTGAAAGCAGTGCTTTTGTCGATATTCACAAATTTAATGATTGAAGCGCCAGGTAAACCAATTTGAAAAATTTGGGTCTTACCAACTAAAAATTTCCATAAATAATTAAGTTGAAAAACTCGTCTGTCGAAGATGTCGCGATTTTCCCAGTTCATAGCTAATGCCATTAATGTTCGTGGTTTTTGACGTTTAGACATCTTGGTTACAGGAACGGGAAATAATCCTGGCACATCGAACTTAATACTTGGCCCAATTTCAAATGTGTTAAAGGTACGTGAACGTGTATTGTCATCAAAAACTTGAGGCTGAGATTCAAAACCACCACCAATTGAAACCGTCAATTTTTGCGCACCATTTGCTAAATTTTTGTTGGTGTAATTAACTGAAGCAGAAACTCCTAACAAACCATAAGATGTTGTGAACTTAGGTTCAAAACCAAAAGAATTTCTTTCAGCTGCTTGAAGAAAATAGTGCACATCAACTTTGTTAGTCCCTGGAATTTCAACTAATTCAGTTTTTATAGAAGTAAAAATTCCTAATTGATTCAAGCTTCGATAACTTCTATCCAAATAATATTCTTTGTACTTGTTGGTGTGTTCTAAATAATTCTGAAGCTCTAAAAGACCAGGACGCACCCATGGACTTTTCCCATTATAGGTTACTATAATTTCTCTGTAAGGATCCTTACTACCTTTTGGTAACTTTTTCTGCTTCAACTTCTTAGTTGAATAGTTTATTTCTTTGTATCTGATGGTATCGAGCGTAATCAAGTATTTTTCAAACACTGGATTTTTATTTGTGTAAATTTCTCTTTTAATCAGTTCCTTATAAAATTCTCCTTTATAATTCAAGGTATCCGCCAAGTGAAAATAAACATCATTTATTACCGTAGCTTTAAATGGCACACGGATAAGTGAATCACTTTTGTTTGGTGCAGGAACATAACGATCTTCAAACTTCATGACAAGATTAACTTTCATGGTCGTTTTGAAAGTGTCAGCTAAAAATTTAATATTGGAGCTATAAAACTTATAGATTTCCTCGTCCCGCATAAATTTTGCAACCGTTTCGCGGTATTCGTCTAAATAATTGATATCGAAAGGTTTTCCTATCAGTGGGTTTTCACCCGTACCTTCTGAGTATCTTTTCTTTAGGAAAATATTGTACTTTGAAATAATCAAAGAAGACCCTTCCAATTTTACTGAATCAATCATATAAACTGGTCCTGATTTAATGGTGAAAGTTGGAATTGCAAAACGCTTCTTCTCATTAAATTCGACGGATGCACTAACGGAATTGTAGTAATATCCACTTTTCTTTAGATACAATCCTAATTGTTCAACGCTTTTATTGTAGAGAATTGTGTCAAATACAATTGGTTTTTGGCCAAATTTATACTTGATTCGTTCACGAAAAAGGACTTTATCATAAACGGTGTCTTTATAAATTTTTTCAGTGTACTCTGTTCTTTGCTTTTTACGTGCTTTTTCTATTCTTCTATTGTTGATTTCCTGTGTTTTTAGCTTTTTGCGCTCGACTTTTGAATAAAAATGATTAATTTTTTTTTCCTTTTTAGTTGCGACTCTCGCCGAATCTATCGAGTTGAAAATGCGCAACTTAAAATTAATCCCTAATGTTTTTTGATTCGGTTGTTGGCGAATTATTGGCAAAACATCATCTAATAAAATCGTTTTGTTGTCAATGTTAACGACATTAGCCTTGAGTAAATAACGTTTTTCGGGAACATTGCGTGTGATATTACAAGCGCTCAAAACAAGCAACAACAAGAGTAGATTTATATTTTGTAATTTCGCTTTTTTCAACATATTCAAGATTGCAAATTTAACATTATTCACTTGGAAACTATTTCGATTCAAAAGATTAAATGGATTAAGTCACTTCACCTTAAAAAAAACAGGGAAAAAGAAAATCTCTTTCTCGTGGAAGGTGAAAAAATAGTGAATGAGTTGATTCAAAATTTTCCAGAATTGATTCGCTTGATTGTTTGTAAAAGTTCGTTTGCAGAAAAATCTGTGGAACTAAAAGCAATCCGAAAAGAGTACGTTTTCCAAGCAAATACGGAAGAAATGGAACGAATTTCGACTTTGAATACTGCTTCAACTGTTCTTGCTGTCGTTGGAAAATTTCAAACTAAAGCTATTGATACCTCAAAAAGTTTGTTGCTTTTGGATGGTATTCAAGACCCTGGAAATTTAGGGACGATTATTCGCACAGTAGATTGGTTCGGAATTGACCAAATTTTATGTTCACCAACAACCGTAGATTTATATAATTCAAAAACACTTCAAGCGACGATGGGCAGTTTTTTGCGCGTCAATGTAAACTATGAAGACTTAAAACCTTTTATAATTGAAAATCAAGATAAAGTATATGCAGCATTGATGAACGGAATTCCGTATCAGCAAATTCCAAAAGAGAATGTAAAAATGATTCTATTGGGCAACGAAGGAAAAGGTATCAGCCCAGAATTACTTCCTTTAGTAAAAAATCCACTAACGATTCCTGGAAAAGGACAAACTGAATCCCTGAATGTTGGCATCGCTTGTGGTATTTTGTTGAGTTATTTTTGTGGGGAGTGAGAAAAATGGACTTTAGGACTTTAGGATGTTAGGACTTTAAGACTTTAGGACATAATGAGGGAATGATAAATGAGGGAATGAAGAAATGAGAGCGAGAATGAGAAAAAAGGACATTAAGATGTTAGGACAGTAGGACTTTAAGACGGTATGACATTTTGAGGGAATGAGGGGATGAAGAAATTTTGACTTACGGAGGAAATTTATATAATATTTAATTTGTAATCTTCAAATCCACAATCTTAAGTCTAAATCCTCCTATCCAACAAATACAAAAAGCTAGCAATTCCAGCAGCACCGAGCTCTAATTCTCTTTTATTTACGCTTTCAAATACATCACTTGGGGCATGATGAAAATCAAAATAACGCTGAGAATCAGGAACAAAACCAAAACAAGGAATACCAGGGAAAGAATCTTTTAATGGACCAATGTCAACACCACCATAGCCCTTTTCGAAAATGTGTAAATCGTAATCTTTAAATAAAGGCGCAAAGGTTTTCAAAAATGCCACTTGTTTATCGCTTCCGTCACACGTAAAACCTCTTGGGGCAAATCCGCCTCGGTCACTTTCTAAGGCTGCAATGTGCTTCTCCCCTTTTTCTTTTACCCAAGTTGCATACGTTTTTCCTCCCATATTGCCATTTTCCTCATTCATAAAAAACACCACTCGCAACGTATGAGTTGGATTGTAGTTCATTGTTTTCAAGATACGTAAAGCTTCTAAACAGTGAATGACACCAGCACCATCATCGTGTGCTCCTTCGCCGGTGTCCCAAGAATCCAAATGTCCGCCAAAAGTGATGATTTCATTTGGGAATTTCGAGCCTGTCAATTCACCGATAACATTGTAAGAAGTAGCATCTGGAAAAACACGACAATCCATTTCTAAAACCAATTCAGCTTTTCCTTTTTTCAATTCTTCTGAAAGTAATTGTGCATCTTTTGTTGCCAAAGCTCCCGCAGGAATTCGAGCAATATTTGCTTCATAATGCATTGAACCGGTGTGTGGGTGATCGTCTAAAGGCAAACCTAGTGAACGAATAACAACAGCTTTTGCTCCCAATTTTCCTGCTTCAACTGCTCCATTTCCACGAATAGCGTAACATGCACCATACGCTTTAAAGGTTTGAATTTGTGCAGCATCCATTTCTTGATTCAAAAAGACAATCTTTCCTTTCACTTGATTTTCAGTTGCTTTCTTTAAATCTTCAATTGTTTTAAATTCAACAACTTCGCCTTGCAACAAACCATCGGTACCAATTGAACCTCCAAGCGCTAGTAAATGTAATTTGATTAATTTTCCCGTTTTCGTGCGAATCCAAGCACTTTCTTTGGTGCCTCGTTCCCAATGTGGTACTTTAATTTCTTGCAAATAAACCTTATCGAAACCATATTCCTTCATTTTTTTCTCGCTCCATTCAACTGCCATTTGGGCTTCTGCTGATCCTGATAGACGCGCACCAATATCTTTACATAACTGACGTAAATCCTCATGGGATTTTCCACGTAGCAATGCTTCATCATAAACTTTACGAATGAACACAGAATCAGTTTGCGAAAAAATTGAAACCGAAAGAAGCAAGCTTATGCAAAGAAAAAAGAGTTGTTTCATTTGTTTTAGTTTGAAGTACTACAAATTTGATTTTTAAATAGCTTGTAAATTTTATAGGTTTCCACCTCGATAAATATCTTGTGTCATATAATTATTTGAATGCTTGTTGAAAAAAGTTATCTATAAAATTTCAGTTCTTCGCTTTTAACTTTTCACCCTTCTTAGTCCTATCCGTCAGCTGACGGAAGGAAACCTATTCATCTCTCAACTTTCAGTTCTCAGTTCGCCGCGGTGAGTCAGTTTTCAACTTTTTTAAGTTTGAATCACACCAACATTATATCTTTTTTCAATAGGAGCATGGTTTGCCATTTCGATTCCCATAGAAATAATTTTACGTGTTTCAGCTGGGTCAATGATTGCATCAATCCACAAACGACTTGCAGCGTAATAAGGTGAAATTTGCTCGTCGTAACGATTCTTGATGTGGTCGTACAATTCTTTTTCGCGCTCAGGAGTTATTTCTTCCCCTTTTCCTTTCAAAGTCGCTACTTCAATTTGTAATAATGTTTTTGCAGCGGCAGCACCACTCATCACAGCGATTTCGGCAGTTGGCCATCCAACAATTAAACGTGGATCGTAAGCTTTTCCGCACATGGCATAATTTCCAGCGCCGTAAGAATTTCCCATTACGATTGAGAATTTCGGGACCACAGAATTTGCCATTGCATTCACCATTTTCGCACCGTCTTTGATGATTCCGCCTTGCTCACTTTTTGAACCGACCATAAAGCCAGAAACATCGTGTAAGAAAATCAATGGAATATTTTTTTGGTTGCAATTCATAATGAAACGTGCCGCTTTATCCGCTGAATCAGAATAAATAACACCTCCGAATTGCATTTCACCTTTCGCATTTTTAACGATTTCACGGTTATTTACCACAATTCCAACGCTCCAACCATCTACACGTGCATAAGCCGTAATTATTGATTTTCCGTAAGTTGGTTTGTATTCTGTATATTCTGAATTATCAACTAAACATTTCAAAATTTCTTTAGTATTGTAAGGTTTTGAACGGTCAGCAGGCATAATTCCATACACATTTTTGATGTCCACTTGCGGAGCTTCTGCTTTTATTCTGTCAAACCCAGCATTTTCTTTTTGTCCAACTCTTCCAATCAAATCACGAATTGTTTTCAAACATTCTTGGTCGTTTTCAACTTTGTAGTCGCAAACTCCAGAAATTTCAGTTTGAGTTGTTGCGCCACCCAAAGTTTCGTTGTCAATACTTTCACCAATCGCCGATTTCACCAAATAAGAACCTGCTAAGAAAATTGTTCCTGTTCCATTAACTATTAATGATTCGTCGGACATAATCGGCAAATAAGCGCCTCCAGCCACACAACTTCCCATTACTGCAGCAATTTGAACAATTCCCATTGCACTCATTTGTGCATTATTTCTGAAAATACGTCCAAAATTTTCTTTATCAGGAAAAATTTCTTCTTGCATTGGTAAATAAACACCGGCAGAATCCACTAAGTAAATAATTGGCAATTTATTCTCCATTGCAATTTCTTGCGCTCTTAGATTTTTCTTTCCAGTTATCGGAAACCAAGCACCAGCCTTCACTGTAGCATCATTTGCAACAACGATACATTGTTTTCCTTTGATGTAACCAATAACGACCACAACACCACCAGAAGGGCAACCTCCGTGTTCTTTGTACATTCCGTAACCAGCCAATGCGCCAATTTCTAGGCGTTCTGTATTTGGGTCTAATAACAAATCAATACGTTCACGTGCAGTAAGTTTACCGCTTGCGTGCAATTTTTCAATGCGTTTTTTTCCACCACCTTCATATATTTTTGAAAGCTGTTGTTCCAATGCGCTAATTTTTAAACGCATTTGGTCATCATTGAAATTGAACTCTAATTCTTTGGAAGAAATTGCCATGTTTTTTAATTGGGATTCAAATATAACAAAAGAACTTTGAGTTAATTATACGAATTGAGAGGAATAGCATTCCAAATATGATTTGGTATATTCGATGATTTCAATCGCAACCAAAAAACTAAACCTTGATAACAAAAAAATCTCTGCTTAAACTTAGATTTATTTTTCAATTCTTTTGCTAGATACTTCGACTGGCTCAGTACAAGTCAAGAATCACCACGAAGTAGCAGCGAAGCTAAAAATCAAGGCTCTGAATTTCTTTTTGTTCGCAAATATTTGTCCTATAAATAGTTAAAACTCGTTGCGAACAATTTTAACTCCTTTCTGAAACTGAAATTTTTTAAAAATGTTCTTACAGAAATTTTAAAAATTAACAGTTTCAGTTCAGTAGCTAAAACCTAGAAATTCAAGGCCGATTATGTTCGTTAATATTCAATAAGTAGATTTTAGTTAAAAGCTAAAATCACTAGTATAAAGTAGGAATTCAAAACATAAATTCGAAAATTGAATTAAATCAAGAATCATTAACTTGTTTATTTTTTCCTAAATTCACGAATTATTAAAATTTAAATGAGAAGTATGAGTAATCATCACATGAACGAAAGCGTTGAAAAAAAGCCAAGAAATTTATTAACTGTCTTTATTCTTGTTGCTATGTTGGTTGGAGCAATTTTGGGCTCTATCATTCACAATTATTACGATGTAGAAACTGCTCAAAAATTCAGTACAAACATTAAGTTATTAGCTACCGTTTTTATTCGTCTGGTTCAAATGATAATTGCGCCATTGGTTTTCTCAACTTTGGTTGTCGGAATAGCAAAACTTGGTGACATTAAAGCTGTTGGGAGAATCGGAGGAAAAGCACTCGCTTGGTTTTTTACAGCTTCTTTTATTTCATTAGTTATTGGTTTGGTTTGGGTGAATCTTTTGAAGCCAGGTGAAGGTTTAAACTTAGCTGATATTGATTTAACTGCTGCTTCTGAGGTTACTGAAAAAACCCAGTCGTTTTCAGTACAAAATTTCGTGGAGCATATCATTCCTAAGTCGATTTTCGAAGCAATGGCAATGAATGAAATCTTGCAAATCGTCATCTTTTCTATCTTTTTTGGACTAGCAGCAGCATCTATTGGCGATCATGCAAAACCTGTTATAAATGGTTTAGATAAGTTTTCGCATATCATTTTGAAAATGGTAAATTATGTAATGAAATTCGCACCGCTTGGTGTTTTTGGAGCAATCGCAGGCGTTTTTGCTGTGAAAGATGTGTCAGATCTTATGATGACCTACACAAAATTCTTTAGTTCATTCTTAGTTGGTATTGCTTCGCTTTGGGTGGTATTATTGATTGTGGGTTATTTGTTCTTAGGAAAACGATTGAAAACCTTATTGCAACGTATTGTTAGTCCCTTGGTTATCGCATTTGGTACGACAAGTAGTGAAGCTGTTTTCCCGAAATTAACGGAAGAATTAGAGCGTTTTGGAATCAAGGATAAAATCGTTTCTTTCATGTTGCCGTTGGGTTATTCCTTCAATTTGGACGGAAGTATGATGTATATGACATTTGCAAGTTTGTTTATTGCACAAGCTTATGGAATTCCGTTAGATATCGGAACGCAAATGACGATGTTAATTGTTTTGATGCTTACAAGTAAAGGAATTGCGGGTGTTCCAAGAGCAAGTTTAGTGGTGGTTGCAGCGACTTGTGGTATGTTCAATATTCCAATAGAAGGAATCGCTTTGATTTTACCAATAGATCATTTCTGTGATATGTTCCGAAGTGCTACAAACGTTCTCGGAAATTCAATTGCAACCTCTGTTGTAGGGCAATGGGAGCAAGATAAAGAGTAATGATTGATATGTATAAAACCAAAAAACGCCTTGAATTTCTTCAAAGCGTTCTTAACAATTCTCTTTAAAAATTAACTTATTAACCTGAGTTCGATAGTAAAATCGGAATTCGGATTGACATAAAAATCTGTTAGTCAAGTCGTTCAATCGAAGTTTTAGCCGGCTAAATCAAGAGGGAACAACGATGGATAACTGGTTTTTATGCAAAGTGATTAATTATTCCGCTGATAAACAACGATTTACTTCATAACCCTTTCTCAATGTATCCCGATACATTGAGAAAGTGTTATTAGTAACTCATTGTTTCTGAGCGGTCTGAATCCAATTTTAATAATCGAACTCAGGTTATTATATAGTAAGTTAAGAGAATAATATCTATTGATAATGCTACTGCTGTTGAAGTCATTACCCATTTCATAGGTGAAACAGCCAGCAATAAACTTAAGGTAATCATTGTTGGGATTACAACTGCAACCAAAGCTGCGGTGCTTTCAATAGCTCCCATTCCAACGGTAAGTCCACCTAAGCACCCAACTACAAGTAAAATAATAGCAATCCAACCAAAACGATTGAATTCCATGTCATTAGTCAAATTTTGAGTTTCCATAGCGATTAATTTTATTTGACAAATTTCTCAGAATAACCCACTCTAAAAAATGACTTTAGGTCAATTTAAAAACTGATTGTCTTCGTTGATTTTTACTGATATTTATCATAATTCTAAACTTTCATAAGTCCAAAATTATGTTTCACAATGTAAAACAGTCCATTCACAAACTTTCATTAAAACTTCCAATGCTTTATTTTAGTTTTAACTGATAGTAATCATAACCAGAAACTAGTGAGGAATAAAAAGCCCACTCAAAGAGGCTTATTTTGAGAGAATAAGTAGTTATAGTTTTTCATAAGTTTTAAGATAAATCCGTATGTTAAGTGCTTACGGATTTTTTTTAATTGAATTCTTAACAAAAAAAAGATTCCTTGACTTATTTCCAATGACAACTTTTGGTTATTGTATTTTTAATTCTTCATTAGTCAAGGAATCCTCAACTTTTTAGGGCATAAAACAAAATTCTATTCGTGAGTATTGTTTTACTTTTATTTTATAAAAAGTAATATCCCAAAATCAAGCATCCAACATACAACATTAAAAATTCAATATAAAATTAATTTCCCCAATCAAGAATCAAAAATCCAAAATCCACATTTCTTACTATTTTTGTCTAAAACCCACCCGTGGAAGATTCATTCGATTATAGAGAAGAAGCGCAAAGTGCAGGCGAACAAGATTACGACAAAGTCTTACGTCCCAAATATTTATCAGATTTCTCTGGTCAAGACCCTGTTGTTCAAAACCTTCACATTTTCGTTCAAGCAGCTAAATTGCGAAACGAACCACTCGATCACGTGCTTTTACACGGCCCACCAGGATTAGGAAAAACAACGCTTGCAAATATTATTGCCAATGAATTAGGTGTTGGATTTAAAGTGACAAGTGGACCTGTTTTGGATAAACCTGGCGATTTAGCTGGATTATTGACAAATCTCGGGGAAGGTGACGTACTTTTTATTGATGAAATTCACCGCTTAAGCCCTGTTGTTGAAGAATATTTATACTCAGCAATGGAAGATTATGTGATTGATATATTAATCGATTCTGGTCCCAATGCGCGAAGTATTCAGATAAGTTTGAATCCTTTTACCTTGATTGGAGCAACAACTCGCTCTGGATTATTGACAGCGCCTTTACGTGCTCGTTTTGGAATCAATTCGCGTTTGGAATACTACGACGTTAAAACCTTGACTTTAATCATTGAACGTTCGGCAAGTCTTTTGAATATTGGCATTGATGAAGATGCGGCTTTCAAAATAGCAAGTCGTAGCCGTGGAACACCAAGAATTGCCAACGCACTTTTACGTCGTGTTCGTGATTTTGCTCAAATTAAAGGAACTGGTAGAATCGACGATGCCATTACTGAAATTGCACTCAACGCCTTAAATGTTGATGCCAATGGTTTAGACGAAATGGACATTCGTATTTTGAAAGTAATTATAGACAAATTCGCTGGTGGTCCAGTTGGATTAACCACAATCGCAACCGCAATCGGTGAAAATGCAGGAACTTTGGAAGAAGTTTACGAGCCCTTTTTAATTCAAGAAGGATTTTTAATGCGCACACCTCGTGGTCGAAAAGCAACCGAAAAAGCATTCAGACATTTAGGAAAAGATTTCGGCTGGGTTCAAGGTGGTTTGTTCTAATGCAGACAATGTTATACAGGTCGATATTAAACATTTTGAATTTGTTATTCTAACAACAGTTTTGTTAGGTTTACGTTTTTGTAGAAATATTCATAACTAAACTTAAAATTATTTGTTAAAGCTTTAGTTTAATTTTTGCCATTCTTTTGCTTGATCAAAAGAATCACCGCGCAAGCAGCACCGAAGGTAAAAATCAAGGCTCTGAATTTCTTTTTGTTCGCAAATATTTGTTCTACAATTATTTAAAACTCGTTGCGAACAATTTTAACTCCTTTCTGAAACTGAAATTTTTTAAAAATGTTCTTGCAGAAATTTTAAAAATTAACAGTTTCAGTTCAGTAGCTAAAACCAAGAAATTCAAGGCCAATTTAGTTCGCTCATATTTACTAAATAGTTCGCACTTCGATTAAATACTTTATTTTTAGGTTTAGAATTTTTACAAGTACAATTTCGAATAGTAAAAATAGTTTTTCAATAGGTTTAAAAATGAATAAATCAGCTTACAAATCAATGATTCAACAAAAAGCGAAAGACCTCGGTTTTTTCTTTTGTGGATTTTCGAAAGCCGATTTTTTAGAGGAAGAAGCTCCCAAACTCGAAGCTTGGTTGACTAAAAATTACCATGGAAAAATGAGTTACATGGCGAATCATTTTGATAAGCGCCTCGACCCGAGATTATTAGTAGATGATGCAAAAACAGTGGTTTCTTTGTTACTGAATTATTTCCCTGAAGAAAGACAGCAAGACGAAGAAGCACCCAAAATTTCTAAATACGCTTACGGAGAAGATTATCACTTTGTAATCAAAGATAAACTCAAGGAATTATTAGCATTTATTCAAACTGAAATTGGCGAAGTGGGTGGTCGTGTTTTTGTGGATTCTGCACCCGTAATGGACAAAGTTTGGGCTAAAAAAGCAGGTTTAGGTTGGTTGGGTAAAAACAGCAATTTAATTCATCCGAAACATGGAAGTTTTTTCTTCATTGCTGAATTAATCATTGATTTAGAATTAGAACCCGACGGACCAATTAAGGATTATTGCGGAACATGCACCAAATGCATCGACGCTTGTCCAACGGAAGCGATTGTGCAACCATATATCATTGATGGTTCAAAGTGCATTTCGTATTTGACAATTGAATTAAAAGACGAAATCTTACCTTCCGAATTTAAAGGAAAAATGGACAATTGGATGTTCGGTTGTGATGTTTGTCAAGACGTTTGCCCGTGGAATCGCTTTTCGAAAGTACATCAAGAAGAACGCTTCACTCCTACACTTTCTTTACTAGATTTAACCAAAAATGATTGGCAAGACTTACAAAAAGAAGCGTTTGATTCACTCTTTAAAAACAGCGCTGTTAAACGCACGAAGTTTGAAGGATTGAAAAGAAATATACAGTTTATAAAGTTAGTTAAAAGTTGAAAAGCAAAAGACTAAAAGCAAAAAGCAAAAAACAAAAATCGAGGAGTTAAAACGAGGGCTAAGGTTCTTTAAGTCCATACAGCAAACAATTGCTTTAGTCATTTGTCCTAAGTTAAGAAAAAAGAATTGTGGATATTTAAAATCATTCTGAGAAAAGATGCATACAATCTTGTTAAATTTGTAGATGATGACCATTCAAGATTTAATACAAACAAGTTATTCAGGTGATTTAGACCAAACAATAACCTACGTGAATTTAACCATCCAAGCGATTGGTGTACTAGTCGGCGGAATTGTTATTTGGCGAGCAAGTATTGCCTTTCAGCGTAGAAAAATGCAAGAACGAAGAAGAAATCCATTCTTTGAAACAACTTATTCCAAACATTGGAGAAAATAAAATATCATGGAAAACAACAAACAAGCGATTATAATTGGTGCAGGATTAGTTGGCTCATTATGGGCTGTTTACTTATCAAAAGCAGGTTATAAAGTTACAATTTACGAAAGACGACCAGATATCCGAAAAGCTGAAATTTCTGCTGGAAAATCAATCAATTTAGCGCTATCTGTTCGTGGTTGGACAGCTCTAGACGCTGTTGGGGTTGGGGATGAAATTCGTAAAATCGCTATTCCTATGTCAGGTCGAGTTATGCATGATTTAGAAGGAAATCTAACGTATCAACCCTACGGAAAAGAAGGTCAAGCGATTTATTCTGTTTCTCGTGGAAAAGTGAATGCAACGATGATGGACATCGCAGAAAAGCACGGTAAAGCGACGATTCACTACAACCATGATTGCTTAAAAACCGACCTTAATAAAGGAATTGCTTACATTAAAAATAACTTAACTGGAGAAGAGTTTGAAGCACAAGCAGATGTGATTTTTGCTGCTGACGGCGCATTTTCTGCTGTTCGCTACAATTCGATGCAAAAATTAAATCGCTTCAACTATAGTCAAAACTATATTGCAGATGGTTACCGTGAGATTTTATTACCTGCCAATGCCGATGGAAGCTATAGATTAGATAAAAATGCGCTACATATTTGGCCACGTGGTCGCTTTATGATGATTGCTTTGGCGAATGAAGATGGTTCATTTACTTGTACCTTGTTCATGCCACATGAAGGTGATAAATTTGCTTTTGATAAATTAAAGTCAAAAGAAGCTGTTAACGATTTCTTCCAAACTGTTTTCCCTGATTTTTACGACATGATGCCAAACATTGCCGATGCTTGGGAAGATCATCCGCTGTCGAATTTGGCAATTATTCGTTGTTATCCATGGGCGCACGGAAAAGTAGCTTTGATGGGTGATGCAGCGCATGCAACTGTTCCATTTTATGGTCAAGGTATGAATGCTGGATTTGAAGACTGTACAGTAATGAATCGATTGATGCAAAAACACAATGAAAACTGGGAAGCCGTTTTTGAAGAATACAGCATTGAACGCAAACCTGATGGCGACGCTTTACAAGATTTATCTTTGGACAACTATTTCGTTATGCGCGATTTTGTGGCTGATCCTGCTTTCTTATTGAGAAAGAAAATTGAAGCAAAATTCAGTGAGATGTACCCAAACAAATGGTTGCCGTTGTACTCACAAGTAACGTTTAGCAATATCCGTTACAGTGTGGCGTACAATCAAGGTAAAAAACAAACTGAAATCATGGATCAAGTGATGGAAATTCCAAACATTGAGCAAAATTGGGATAGCCAAATTGTGATGGATAAAATGCTTGAATTAAGCGCAGACTTTAATTTCTAATTATGAAGAAAAGTATTCTTATAGCTTTACTTTTTCCAACTTTACTTTTTGGTCAAGGGGCTTTCAAAAAAGGAACGAAAGGAAATGATTATATCATTGTTACAAACGATGGAATTCACTTTGCAATTGGCCCGACCTATATGATTCCATCCAAACCGATTTCTGGTGTATTAACAGATAACTTGGGCGCACGTGGAAATTACGAAATCACGCCCAAAGGACAAGTTGGTTTCTTCGGAGAAGTTGGTTTCGCACATTTTCCAAAATGGAAAGGAATTCCGATTAAGCCCTTGAAGAAAAGTAGAATTATGGATTACGTTGATTGGGGTGTTGGTTTTCGTCAATTAAGTGGAACTGAATCAACGCATGTTGACATCAAAAATGCTTTGGGTGAAATCGTACAGTCTTATCATGGAGAAGGAAGTTTCAAAAACAATTATGTCTTCGCTCGTGTTTCTGCACATTCATTAATTTACTACGGTAAAAAGAAAATTGACAAAGCGAGAAAACATTTTATTGATCAAAGTTTGGGCTTTAACTTCGATTATAATTTAATTCAAGGAAGCAAAGTTTACGACGATAATTATTCGAACCATCCACTTGAACTGAAATTTCAAAAACCTTTTGTAGCGCAAGTTCACTACAGTTTAGGAATTGGAATTCGTTTAAATCGTGCGTGGATGATAGTTCCAGGTGTTCATATTCCAATTGTAAGTGCTTATGAATGGAATGGATTTAATGCAAAAGCGAATTGGTTTGCGTCTCAATATTGGCCAATTCAAGCACAAATTAAAGTGATTAAATTATTTGAACGTCCACCGAAATGTGGTGTTTATGGTGACCCAAAAGATGCAGAAATAGATAAGCAGTTTAGAATGGGGAATTAAATCGCTTAAGATTGTATTTTAAGATGCCAATTAAGCTGATCCAAATTCATGAGAACTTGACAACTAACTTTCTAAAGCTAGCAACCATTGCCACGCAGGAAGTACCTTAATTTTTCCATATTTTGTTTCAATTTCTTCCGATTCATTTTTTGTAATAATCAATCCTTCGTTAATTGATAATTCCTTCATCGCATCAGTTAATGCACGAACTTCTCGTTGTTTAGTTTCAATGTCATTTATACTGTAAGAAACTTGAATCAATAACTCTTTTTCGGGAATATAGAAATCAACCTCTGTTTTTCGTTTGAAGAAATAAATTTCATACCCTCTTCTTCGCAATTCTATATAAATTTGATTTTCTAGTAGCTTGGTTTCTTGATTGAATAAAAACAATGTCAAGATTCCACAATCCATAAAGTAGTATTTTTTGTTTGTTTCTCGCTCAACGAATTTACTAGTGAAATTAGATAAAGTAGCGATCATAAATGCCGACTCTAAATAAGCCAAATAATCAAACAAAGTATTACTTCCAATACTTAAGCCTGTGGAGCCTATTAAATTTTTTATTCGATTAACCGATGTTTCATTATTTACACTTTCTGCTATTTTCTTCACCAAAAAACGAAGTAGATGAACATTACTGATCTTGTATCGCGCAATCAAATCCCCATAAAATAGCTTTTGATAAACATTCGAAAGGTATTCGCGTTTGTGCGATAAATGAATTAATTCAGGAAAACCTCCAAAAGCAAAATAACTCTCATACTCTTTTATCAATGAATAACGTTCCTTGTTATAAAGTGATTTGTAGGAGTATTTTACTTCTTTAAAATCCAGAAATTCTGCAAAAGAAAGCGGTAAAATTTCTTTATTTATAAATCTTCCTCCTAAAGTTGAAGCTATTTCATTCCCAAGCATTTCGGCATTACTTCCAGTGATATAAACACGATAACCTTCATCAGCTAATCTCCGAGCAAACTTATACCAATAGTCAATGTTTTGAATTTCGTCTAAAAAGATAATTGGTTTATGATTAAATAATTCATTATATGCTTCAATCAATTGATTTAACTCTAAATGAGTAACGCCAATCAAACGTTCATCTTCAAAATTTATGAATAGAATTTCTTCATAATTGTCTCTTTCTATTATTTCTTTTGCAATCTGATACAGCATGAAGGTTTTTCCTGCACGTCGAAGACCTGTAAAAACATAATTTGCATGTTTTTCAATTTTAAGTTGCCTTTTTATCAGGGTTAAACTATGCATCCATTGTTGTCTTTCTAGGATAATTTGCTTGAAAATACTTTTCATTTGTCTTGTTTAGAATTCAAAATTACATAAAATTATCTTATTTATAGTACTTATATAATTCTTTTTATCTCTTATATAAGATATTTTAGATAAAATATTTACTTTATAAAAGATAAATTAGATAAAAATAATAGAGTATCAGTTTAATTTGAAATACAAACAAAGCATGAGAACGTTAATTAAAAAAGAATAATTTTGGTTTTTAATACCAACGAACGCACAAAATGTATTGTAGAAAATTGAAATTTATTTTGTCAGATTGTTGTCGGTATTCTACCAAAGATGTTTTTTTTCTCTGACAATTTTCTTGCTACTTGGTATGAGACCTCATTAAGAATGTTTAAAATATTGAAAATAAAAGGATTAAGCTTTCCAGCTTTTTTCAATGATTTTTGGTATCTTTTTTCGGAAACGTTTTAGCACTGAATTTCTATCTGAAATATTTCCGCATTTTAAAATGTTACGTTGAACAACTTCGTTATTCCTGAAAAAGGTAAACTCAAAACTTACAGATGTTGCTTCATCTCTGTATAAATGATAAATACTTGTCATATCAAGCATTTCGGCAAAAGTAATTTTTTGAGTTGCCGGCTTAAAAGTACGATCATAACCTCTAACGTTGACAACCAAATAAGTATCGTAACCAGCCGTTTTTAAATTACGTTGAAGTGAATCATCTACCAAAACAGAAGCATCTGCACCTTGTTTTAACAAATTCAAGGAAGGCATCGCTTTTATGTTATACTCAGCCAACATTTCAGTCAAACTAACTTCTAATGCATAACGGTCTTCTTGCTTATCAAATTGGGCAATTACAATTGCGTTGCTTAATTTTAAGGATTGTGACCATGTGAAATTCGCTACGAAAAATAGCAAGAAAAGGCTTGAAACAAAAAGATTTTTTTTCATAGATAATTTTAAAATACTTCTGCAGCGATTGATTTCACTTGAGAAGAATTAGACATGGTGTAATAATGAATACAAGGAACGTTTGCAGCTTTTAACTCTTTTGATTGGTGAATTCCCCATTCAATTCCAAGTTGCTCTACAGCTTTATTGTCTTTGCATTTCAAAAGTTCAGTTGACAATTCAACTGGATAATCGATTTTAAAGAATTTTGGTAAAAAAGAAATATGGGCTAAGGTTTTCAATGGTTTTAACCCTGGAATAATCGGCACCTCGATTCCAATTTTTCGACATTCGTCAACAAAAGCAAAGAATTTGGAATTATCAAAAAACATTTGAGTTACAATGTATTCTGCGCCAGTATCTACTTTGTCTTTCAAATATTTCAAATCTGTTGCAAGATTCATCGCTTCAAAGTGTTTTTCAGGATAACCTGCAGTTCCAATACAAAAATCAGTTGGTTCTAATTGCACATCATCCATCATATAATTTCCGCGATTCATATCTGAAATTTGATGAATCAAATCAACTGCAAAAGAATGACCTTCTGGATGCGGACGGAATGTACTTTCTGTTTTTATTGAATCACCCCTTAGTGCCAAAACATTGTCAACTCCTAAAAATTGTAAATCAATTAATGCATTTTCTGTTTCTTCTTTACTAAAACCTCCACAAATCAAGTGAGGAACCGCATCAACATGGTATTTATTCATTATCGCAGCACAAATCCCAACTGTTCCTGGACGCTTGCGAATTGCAATTTTTTCCAACAATCCATTGTCTCTTTCCTTGTAAATAAATTCTTCCCGATGATAAGTAACATTCACGAACTTAGGTTTGAACTCCATCAAAGGATCGATTCCATCGTAAATTGATTGAATGCTTTTACCTTTTAATGGGGGCAATATCTCAAAAGAGAATAAGGTTTCGTTGGCGTTTTTTATATGTTCAGTTACTTTCATTTCTTTTTTCGTGAGGACAAAGATACTTCTTTAACAATAAAAAGAACTGTTTGTTATGCTGTTTCCGTAATTGCTTCTAAAATTCGTTTTCCAGCTTCGCGGATTTCTTCCTCTGAAATGGTTAATGGCGGTGATAACCTAAAACTGTAGGGATGAGATAAAAACCAAAAAGTCAATAGTCCTTTTTCTAGGCATTTGTCAACTACTTTTGCAACGCGTTCACTTGATTCCATATCAAATGCGAACATCATTCCTATTCTTCTTACAGCTTTAATTTCAGAACTTTGAGTAATGATTTCTTCCAATAATTTTCCTTTTCGTTCCACTTGAAGCCAATCAATTTCGGCTTTCATTACCTCAACGCAAGCTGCTGCCGCTGCACAAACAACAGGATGCCCTCCAAAAGTAGTGATATGACCAAGCATTGGATTGTGGGTAAATTCATTTAGATTTTTCTGCGAAGATACCAAAGCACCAATCGGCATTCCTCCACCTAGAGCTTTTCCTAAAGTCATTGCATCGGGTACGATTCCAAAGTGTTCAAAGGCAAACATAGTTCCTGTGCGCCCCATTCCGCATTGGATTTCATCAAAAATCAACAAAGCACCAACTTCTGTGCAACGTTTTCTTAAAGCGTGTAAAAAAGCTAAATCTGGCACTCTTACTCCTGCATCTCCTTGAACAGTTTCAATAATTACACCAGCAGTTTTATCCGTTATTTGTTGAATTCCATCGATGTCATTGTGTTTTAAAAAACGAACAGCTGGCATCAAAGGTCGAAATGCTTGTTTTTTTATTTCATTTCCAGAAATACTTAATGAACCAAGCGTGCTTCCATGATAAGAACCTCTAAATGAAACTATTTCCATTCTTCCTGTTACTCGCTTTGCTAATTTTATAGCTGCTTCATTCGCTTCTGTTCCTGAATTAACAACATAAACACTATCCAAACTTGGAGGTAAAACAGAAATTAAAGATTTAGCTAAATCATTTTGCGCATCTTGGACAAATTCACCATAAACCATCACGTGTAAGTATTTATCCACTTGATTTTTAATGGCTTCCACGACTTTAGGATGACGGTGTCCGATGTTGTTCACCGCCACGCCAGCAATCATATCCATGTAAACTTTTCCTGATTTCGCAGTGATGTTTATTCCTTCCGCTTTTTCAACTTCTATCAAAAAAGGAAATGGACTCGTTTGACCTAGGTGATCTAAAAAGAAATCTTTGTTACTCATTTATTTTTGTAAAACTTCAATTATCGGTTGACCAGTCATTGCACCAGAACGTTGAAGATTCAATAGGTGCGTTAAAGTTGGAGCTATGTCAATAATTTTATAAGGCGTAAACACATCTTTTGATTCAATTCCTGCACCGTACCATAATAACGGAACATGACCATCGTAATTAAATGCAGAACCATGGGACGTACCTTGATGATCTTTTTCAGATTCTTTCGATTTCGGCAAATAACCAGGTTCTAAAATAAAAAGAACATCTCCGCTTCGATTATAAACAAAACCTTTTCGCAACATATCTTTCCATTCGTTGTCACTCGATGTGTTTTGTCCCAATTCGCCCGCTGTAAAAACGGCTTTCACACTTTTCCAATAACGCACTTTTGCAGCAACAAATTGAGAGACAACTTCTCTATTTAATTTTAATGAATCAATTCTTTTATGGTTCAAGTAGATGTTTAAATTTTCCTCGTACTCAATCAAATCAGCGCCAAATTCAGTAATTGTTGATTTTCTCAAATCTTCCATATTTTGATTCAAATAGAAATAACCTCCAGGCATTTTTTTATCTACTAACATTTGTGGTACTGGCACAACTGCGTGGTCTGCGGTTAAGAAAATGGTAAATCCTCCTCTTCCGTATTTTTTTTCTAAACCATCCATTAATTTCTTCAAATCGCGATCTAAACGAACATAAATATCTTCGAGTTCCAAAGAGTAAGGTCCAAAAGCGTGTCCTGCAATATCAGGTGTTGAATAACTAATACACAACATATCCGTTTGATTATCTGCACCTAAACCTTCTTTTTCGATAGCTTCCAACGCAAAATCTGTCAATAATTCATTGGCAAAAGGCGAAGTGGTAAATAGTTTTGGACTTGCTTTACCTCCGCCCATTTCAAGAAAGTTATACGGGAAAGTGGCACTTGTTTTTCCTGATAAAATCACTTCATACGGACTTTCATCAACAGAAGAATAACGCTCTTTTGGTAATAATAAGTTCCACGTTTTAGAGTAAGTTGTTGCGTTTTTGCTTGCGTTGAAATTGCTCACCCAAGACGGTAATTCCTTTTTGAAATAAGTACTTGTGATAAAAGTTCCAGTTGCATAATCGTACCAATAAGAGCCATCACTCAAATGTCCACCAGGTAAAATAGAACCACGGTCTTTAATTGACATAGAAATTACTTTTGCTTTCGGATAAGTCATTTTTAATTGGTCAGTAATCGTGTAGGTTTTTAAATTTTCAGGTGACATTTGTCCCTCTTTGGAGCTACTTCCGACTGTTGAAACTGAATTATCTTGCACGCAATACATATTTCCTTGTGTTTCGCGGTTGTACCAATCATTTCCTACGATTCCATGATTGCTTGGCGTTGTACCTGTATAAATTGATGCATGACCAGGACCAGTGTAAGTTGGAACATAATTATATAAGGTATTTCTACAATTCAATCCTTTTTTCAAAAAGCGATTAAATCCACCTTCCACAAAATTGGCTTGATAACGATAGAGATATTCATAGCACATCTGATCAACAACAATTCCAACAACTAATTTTGGTGGTTTAGAACGTTGAGCCTGCGTTGAAAAAGTGATTAAAAAGGTTGCAAAAATGAAGACGATATTTTTCATTGAAGTTTTTTTTTCAAAAGTAGTCATTGCTTGTGATTGAATTGTTAAGATGTTTTTATTACGCAACTAAAATTCTAATTTTTTCGTCAACTTGTTGGAAGTCCGAAAGGAACTTCTCATTACAATTTCGTCAAATAAGCAGCTCTCTCTTATCAAACGGGAAAGGCAGGAACTTTAGGTTTCTGCCTTTTTTTCGTAATATTGAATTATGAAATCAATATTATCTGCATTATTTCTTCTTTTTTTAAGTGTAGCACAATCACAAACCGTCGTTTCAATGAGTCATGATGGAATGTTAAGAACCTTTATCTACTACAAACCTAGTACTTGGGATGCTACACAGGAGTTGCCTTTACTCATTGTTTTACATGGTTTAACCCAAACGGCAACTGGAATAATGGAAATTACTGATTTTAATACCATTGCAGAAGAGAACAACTTCATTGTTTGCTATCCCACAGGAAATAATAATGCTTGGAATGCTAATATGAATGTTTCAGTTTCAAGTACTGACGACAAAGGCTTTCTTGAAAAAATCACAGCTTATTTCCGTTCTAATTTTAACACTAATCCTCAGAAACAATATTTATGTGGGTTTTCAAACGGTGGATTTATGAGTCATAAAATGGCTTGTGAATCGGATGATTGTTTTGCAGCAATTGCGACTGTTTCAGGAAATATGAGTGATACTGTTTACACTAATTGCAATCCTAAATATTTAACTTCTGTATTACATATGCACGGTACAACGGATGCTGTTGTTCCCTATTTAGGAAGTATAACCACAGGAGTTTCCGTTTCTCAAACAATGGAGAAATGGCAACAATTTTTGGGCTGTAATACAAATCCAAGTTCAGTAGATTTACCTAATCCTAGCCTTTTGGATTTGTCAACTGTGTCACGAGAAACCTATTCCAATTGTACTAACAGTAGTTTAGAATTAATCAAAATCGCAAATGGAGGTCATCAATGGCCTGGTATTTCAACCTTCGTTGGTGGTGTTGGTAATATCAATATGGATATTTATTCACCTCAAGTTATTTGGGACTTTTTAAATGGAAAGTCGTGCCCAAATGCCGATTTAAATGAAATAAACACAAACGCTATTCAAGTTTCACCAAATCCTTTTCATTCGGAAATTTCAATTTCTACGAATAAAGAAATTTCTTCATTAGAGCTGGTAGATTTGAACGGTAAAACTTTGTTTTATACCACCCAACAACAGAAAACTATCAGTACTGATTTTTTAAATCCAGGAGTTTACTTTTTACATGTTAAAACTTCTGATTATCAGTTTTTAACTAAAAAATTAATCAAGGATTAGCCTTTACCAGGTTTTATTCCACCGACACTTGGTTTCGAAGGAGAAACAGATGGTTTTGCCGGTGACGAAGCTGGTTTGGATGGTGAAGTCGAAGGTTTACTCACAGGTGAAGAGAAAATTGGTTTCGAGTTGATCACTGGTTTCTCGTTTTGAATAGGAGAAGTAGAGTTTGGTTTCTCGCGTTCAAAATCAGTATTTATTTCGGGTTTTTTCTCTGGAATAGAACCATTTGATTCACTTTGATTACCTTCTTTTCCATTTTCACCTTTTATTTCAGGATTGAAATCTTTTCCGCCCTCAACTCGATTTGGTTCTTTTATTTGCGGATTGAAATCCTTAATTGTTCCATCCGGATTTGCTTCTCTAGGTGTTGAACTTAAAATACCGCCTTCTCCAAAAGTTCTGTCGTTTGTGTTTAAAGCTGGTTTTTTAATGTCGTGTAGATTTCTTCCAATCACAGGATTAGTTGGAGTTGGAATAGGATTTGGTGTTATATCTAAAAAGCCATTATCAAAAATACAACCACGCATTTCTTCAGGTGTAATGCCCATTTGTTCACATCGACGACGCGCATTTGTTTGACGACCCATATCTAAATCATTCAAGGTGTAATGAACACGAGGGAAAGAACGATCAACGTATGAAATTGGTGAACGTCCATTTCCATAATCAAATAAAGTTGTCAACTCATTCACACGCCAATCTTCAGCAAAATCTTTCGCTAAAAAAGCCAAATATTCTTTTTCTGCAATTTCTGAACCTCTCGCTAAAGTTGGATTTCCAAAAGTAGAGAAATAGGCATATGCTGGTCGGAAGCTATTTGCGTTTCTAGTGTTGAAATCATCATTCATGTCACCATTAGCATTTCCAAGTAAACCCTCAAACTCTCCTCTATCACAGGCAAAAATTTGGACAGTTACATTTGCCAATTGCATCTGTCCACTCATTCTACTATCAAGAATTACTGTTTCTCCTGTAGGCCAAGATATAATATAATTTCTCCCCTCTAAACGAATAGTTCCACCTCTAGGTAAAAAATAAGTTCTTCCTTGAAGTTGAATCGGTTGACCTTCTAAACGAAATGGCGCATTGTTAAAATCAGGTTTATCTTCTGCATAATAACACAAGCGGTCTCCTCCAACATTCATCGCAACTGCTGTATTCAAAGAGAAGCTTTCGTTTTGTGGCTTTTGTCGCGTTTGCACCTCAAAATGTCCTTTGTTTGATTTTGACAAAACAAACTCTCCAACTGTTTGAAAAGAATAAGTTGCTTTATCAAATGAATTTAGATGTGGATCTCCATAGCTTCTCCCTGTTAATCGGTCACAAAAACTATGATTCAAAATCATTTCAATTGGTGCCCAGTTTGTTCCTGCTGTTGGTTTTGGATTGCGATTATTCGTTTGAACCATTGTTAACAAATCTCTTCTTCTATCCATTGGAACCATAGTCAACATTTCATAAGGAGTAAACTCTTCTGGAAAAGTTCTGTCGGGAATAGCTTCACCTTTTGAAATAGAACGAAAAGAATTTGCTAACCATTCGCCTCTAACGGGATCCCAGCTTTGTAATTGTGATTTAATCTTTACAAAAGCATCCTCTGTTTGAGCAAAAAAAGATAGGTTCAAAGCAAGAAAGGAAACGAAAAGGTAGAATTGTGATTTCATTAACAAAATTTATTTTTTTCAAACAAAAAACGAGCCAAATTAATCGTTGAATTTATATCCAACACCTTTTACGGTAGTGATGTAATGATCGCCAATTTTTTCACGAAGTTTCCTTATGTGAACATCGATTGTGCGATCGCCAACTACGATATCTGTTCCCCAAACTTTTTCTAGAATTAACTCTCTTTTAAACACAAAATTTGGTTTTGATACCAATAAAGCCAACAATTCAAACTCTTTCTTCGGAAATTGAATTTCATTACCATCCTTTTCTACCAAATATTTCTCTCTATTAATGCGAAGTTCATTTGTGTGCGTTTCTTCCAAAGGTTTGCGACTATCATTTCTACGCAATAAAGCATTAATTCTACTTACCAAAACTTTTGGTTTGATTGGCTTTGTGACGTAATCATCTCCACCAGATTCCAATCCAGCAATTTGGCTGTAGTCTTCGCTTCTCGCCGTTAGAAAACAAATTAAAATATCTTTATTTTCAGTTGAAGATTTCAGTTGTTCACAAACTTCGATACCATCCATTCCAGGCATCATTACATCAAGAAGAATTAAATCTGGTTTTTCTTTTTTGACTTCCTCTAAACATTTAATACCATCTCCTACTACTCGAATAGAATGATTTTCTTTTTCTAAATTATATTTAAGAATTTCCCGAATATCCTCGTCGTCGTCAACAATTAAAATAGATGCCATCTAATATTTTTATTTAATTTTAAAGTAAAGATAATTGATTCTGTTCAAAGCAAGACAAAAACCAAAATCAAATTGTAATCTTTAAAGTACTTGTAAGCTGAATTTAAAAATATGAATTAAACAACTACCTTTGCACTTCCCAAAAATGGGATTAAAAAATCATTGATGAATTACCTTTCTGTTGAAAATCTTACCAAATCTTTTGGTGAACGCGTACTTTTTGCTGACTTAACTTTTGGTATCGACCAAGGACAAAAAGTGGCTATTATTGCTAAAAATGGTTCTGGAAAAACAACTTTATTGCGCTGTTTGATGGATTTTGAACAGTACGACAGCGGAAGAATTGTGTTTAGAAACGACATTCGTGTTGCTTTTATGGAACAAACAGAATTGATGAATCCTGACCAAACGATTTTAGAAGCTGTTTTCGATCACGATTTACCCGAACTCAAATTGATTAAAGAGTATAACATTGCGATGGACAACAACGACGAAAAAGCGTTGGAACATTTGTACCAAGAAATCACGGAAATGAACGCTTGGGATATCGAGGTGAAAGTGCAACAAATCCTGTCAGTACTAAAATTACAAGACACTTCGCAACTTGTTGGTTCACTTTCAGGAGGTCAGAAAAAACGAGTGGCTTTAGCAAAAGTGTTGTTGTCAGAAGCTGATTTTTTATTCCTAGATGAGCCAACCAATCACTTGGATTTAGATATGATTGAATGGTTGGAAGCGTATTTGGCTACTTCGAAATCAACAATATTAATGGTAACACACGACCGTTATTTCTTAGAAGTGGTTTGCGATACGATTTTTGAATTAGCTGATCAAACAATTTATAAATACAAAGGTAATTTCTCTTATTATTTAGAGAAAAAAGCCGAACGTGAAGACCAATTACAATCAACAATCGAAAAGGCAAAAAACACCTTTAAGAAAGAATTGGAATGGATTCGTCGTCAACCAAAAGCACGTGGCGTAAAACAAAAAGCGCGAGTGGATGCTTTTCAAGACATTAAGAAAACTGCCTTACAAAACACTGATGAAGACGAATTGGAATTGCCTGTAAAAATGGAACGTTTAGGTTCTAAAATCGTGGAATTTCATAAGGTTGGAAAGAACTACGGTGAGAAAAAAATATTGGAGGACTTCACCTACAATGTGCAACGTTTAGAGCGTTTGGGAATCGTAGGAAATAACGGTACAGGTAAAACAACTTTCTTGAAAATGTTGTTGGGTGAAGAACCAACAGACAAAGGGAAAATCGTGATTGGCGATACAGTTGTTTTTGGTTATTATTCTCAAGATTTAATCAAAGTTCCAGACGATTTTAAAGTGATTGATGTAGTGAAAGAAGTGGCGGAATATATTCCATTGGAAAAAGGACGCCAACTTTCAGCTGCTCAATTATTAGAGCGTTTTCTTTTTTCAAGAGATATGCATTACAATTTCGTGCATAAGTTAAGTGGAGGAGAAAAGCGTCGTTTGAAATTGTTGCGCGTTTTGATGAGTAATCCTAACTTTTTGATTCTCGATGAGCCAACCAACGATTTAGATATTTTCGCAATGTCCGTTTTGGAAGATTACTTGAGGAATTTCCAAGGTTGTTTGATCGTTGTATCTCACGACCGTTATTTTATGGACAAGATGGTTGATCATCTTTTCGTTTTTGAAGGTGAAGGAAAAATCAAAGATATTGTTGGAAATTATACTGATTTTAGAAAAAAACAAATTCAAGATAAACGCGACGAAAAAAGCAATTTAGCTCAAGCGCAAGTTCAGCAAGAAAAAGAAATTGTAATTGAGAAAAAAGTAGAAGTTGAGAAACGAAAATTAAGCTATAAAGAAAAAGAAGAATTCAAGAAAATTGAAAAAGAAATGGAGACTTTGGAAACTGAAAAAGCAACAATCGTGGACCAACTTTCGTCAGGTAACCTAACGAACAAAGAAGTGTATGATTTAGGTATCAAGCTCGGGAAAATCACCGAAGAAATTGAGTCTAAAACAGAACGTTGGTTGGAATTAGCCGAATTTGCATAACGAACATTAGACTTTACTTTTTGTTTTTATTATTAATTATTACGATTTTTGAATAAAATTATTTTTTATGTATAGAACATTCATTCTATTATTCTCTCTCCTTTTTTTCTCTCCAAGTATATTTTCACAGTCACTCGTTTTTGCTGAATTAGTAGGTACATCAACCGTTAATACTGCAGGTTGGAATTTGACGGGAGCAGCAGCTGTGGGAGATACAGGTGGCGACACAGATGGGAATCAAGATGAAATAATTTTAACCAACAACGTTGATGGTTCGAGTGGAGGTGTTTTCTACACTGAACCAATTGACTTAGCGACCTGTTATCAATGGAATGTAGATTTCTACTTTAGAATAAATGATGGGGATGGAGCAGATGGTATCGCTTTTTGCTTTTTAGATGTTCCTCCAACTGGATTTGTAAGTGGTGGCGGTGTTGGTATTCCACAAACAGCAAATGGAATCAAAGTTGTTTTTGACACATACGATAATGGTTGCGGAGCAAATCCAGAAATTCAAATTTATAATGGTGCAGGATACAATGAATGCGCCACAGGTATTGTGAAAGTGAATAATTCAGGAGGAAATTTGAATTTTATACGTTCTTCAGGTTACAACCATGCAATTATTAATTATAACAATGGTGTAATCACTGTTAATGTTAACGGAACACAATGGTTGAGCACTAATTACACAGTTTCATTTGTGGGATATATGGGTTTCACAGCAAGTACTGGTGGTTCAAACGATAGACACTCCGTAAAAAACGCACGTATTTATGCTGACATCGCAGAACCAAATGCTGGTCCAGATATTTCAATTTGTAATGGTTCTTCTGGACAAATTGGTGCTGCAAGTAATCCAACTTATGTATACTCTTGGTCACCAACAACAGGTTTAAATCAAACGAATATTTCAAACCCGACAGTTACTTTAACAAATACAGGAACGACAGACATCACGCAAACTTATACGGTAACAACAACTCTAGCTAGCAATCCAACTTCTTGTCCCGTTTCTGACGAAGTGGTAGTAACCGTAAAGCCAGATAGGTCTAGTACAGTAAACGCAAGTGTATGTCAAGGTGGTTCTTATACAATTGGAGGTCAGACCTTTTCAACCGCTGGTCAGCATCAAGCTACAGTAACTGCGGCAAACGGCTGTGATTCAACAATAACTCTTAATCTTTCCTTCAATCCAATTTTATCGGGAACAATCAATCAAAGCATTTGTCAAGGTGGATCTTATGTATTTTTTGGCCAAACACTTTCCAATCCAGGCGTTTATTCGCAAACAGTGCAAAATGCAGCGGGTTGTGATTCACTTGTTACCTTGAATCTAACAATGAATCCCGTTTTGAGTTCAACACAAAATGTGGCAATTTGTCCTGGGGAATCGTATACTTTTTTTGGTCAAACACTTTCAAATGCTGGAAATTATTCACAATCAATTCAAAATGCTGCAGGGTGTGACTCTATAGTTTATTTAAATCTTTCCATAAAGCCAATTACCTCTGCAACTATTACCCATGCCATGTGTGAAGGATTGAGTTACAATTTTAATGGACAAACCATCACGTCAGCTGGAACTTATTCTGCTACACTCGTTGGGTCTAATGGATGTGATTCAATAATTACTTTACAAATGACTATTTATCCTATTCCCGGAGCACCAAATTTGACCAATAATAGTCCTTTAAGTTGCCCTGGAGATTTACTTAGTCTTGCGGCAGCACCAGTTCAAAATGGTAATTTCACTTGGACAGGACCAAATAATTTTGCTTCTTTATCTCAAGATACGCTTTTTAATGCTGATGTTATTAATATGGGAATATACAGTGCAACAGTAACTGTAAATGGTTGTGTTTCTCCGTCAGCATCGATTCCTGTAACAATTACTAACATTTTCAATTTTGAGGATTTCTTATTCCCTAATGTTATTACTCCTGATGGAGATGGCGTAAATGATAAATTGGACATTCAATCGTATTTCTATACGTGTTATGAATTTGAATTATTCATCTATAACCGATGGGGAAATTTAGTATTCTCCCACAAATTCGATCAAGACCCATTTGAAGGTAAAACTGCTGATGGAACCGAATTAAGTGATGGTGTGTATTACTACAAATTAGTTTACGAAGAAGGTTCAAAATCTGGTTATTTCCATATAGTTAGATAAATGAAGGAACCAATTTCTTTTGATATTTTTGCAATACTAAAAATTGCTTAAATGGTTTGCATCAATTAAATGGAAAGAAAAATTGGGTTAGATTTACTTCGTGCATGCGCAATCATTCTTGTTGTTCTTGGTCATAGTTCTGTTCTACTAAATGGTACTTCTCTTGAAGGTTTTCCTTATAGCAAACCCATTGATGGAGTTGACTTATTTTTTGTTTTAAGTGGATTTTTAATAGGAAGTATTCTCCTAAAAGAGTTTAACGAAGAAGCCACAAAATCTACTTTGTTTCATTTTTGGAAGAGACGTTGGTTTAGAACACTCCCACTTTATTACCTATTTCTAGCTTTAAATTATGTTTTTATAAAAATGAATTGGATTGCTGGAGATACTAACCAAGCTACCTGGCACTTTCTTGCTTTCTTACAGAACTTTTCAAAACCATTTTATAATTTTTATTGGGAATCCTGGAGTTTGAGCATCGAAGAGTGGTTTTACTTATTATTTCCATTAATTTTCCTGCTTTGTTTAAAAATCTTCAGTAAGAAAACAGCATTTCTAGTTGGAATAATAAGTATGATTCTTATTTCCCTAAGTTTTAGGTATTTTTCTAAATCGGATCAAATTGATTCTTTTATTTACGATGTTTCTTTTAGAAAGGTCGTTTTAATACGTTTGGATAGTATTGCTTTTGGTTTATTAATCGCTTGGTTGCAATTCTTTTACCATGAAAAACTGTTTAAACTAAGATGGACCCTTTTATTATTTTCTGCAATTATTTTAATCTACCATCGAACTATTGAACTGAATGTTACGTCCTTATTTGCGCAACTAATTTATTTATCAATTTCTCCAATGGCTTTAAGTTTATCTATCCCCTTTTTTTATTCCATGAAATTAGGAAAGTCTTGGTTTACAAATTCAATTACATTTATTAGTAAAATTTCATATTCAATGTATTTGATTAATCTCGCAATTGTAATTGATCCGTTAGTTCAAAATTTCCAAAATCAAAATGGCCTTTTAAAGTATGGGATAGCCTGGAGTTTGATTATACTTCTCTCCTACTTCTCTTATCGATTAATTGAAAAACCAATAACCAACTTAAGAGATAAAAAAATAAATTTTTTCTTACTTTTCAAATAGATAACGCTTTTATGAATAAACTTTTATTTCTTCTTTTTCTCTTTCCAATATATGTTTTCGGACAAAATTCTACCAACTCTATTGGAAACGGAGCTCGTTACGTTAGTATCGGTGACTTAGATGTTTTTGGAAACCAAATCACTGTTGAAGCTATGATTCGCAAGTCAAATAACACAGTCTCTAATATTATTTCTAAACATTCAGATGGAACGGATGCGAATTACCTTTTTAGACCAACGCTTTTTGGAATTACCACAACTACTGGCTTTTACTTTTGTATGAATACCTATACACTTCCGATAAATGAATGGTTTCATGTGGCTGCAACTTATGATGGAAACCTCATTAGATACTATGTAAATGGGTGTGAGGTTAATCAACTTCCTGCAAATGGTGACTTAGTTCAGAACAATTTAATCACAGCAATAAGTGCAAGACCTGGCAACGCTGTTCCTGTTGAACATTTTAGAGGAAATATTGATGAAGTTAGGATTTGGAATGTAACTAGAACTCAACAACAGATTTTAGATAATATGAATAATCTACCAAATCCTACCACACAAACTGGATTGTTAGCTTATTATAAAATGGATAATGACTACGTAAATTCACAAGGAAATGCAATATTCAATGGTACTGCACAAGGCACACCTAGTTTTGATGTTGAAGCAGCAAGCATTTTAGTTCCAGAAATTACGAATGTGAGTATTGTTGATGCATCTTGTTTCGGGTACGCTGATGCGAACCTATCCATTTCTGGTATTGGAAATCAAATTACGTACTCAATAAATGGAACTAATTTTTACCCAGATAGTTCATTTAGCAATTTACAGGGAGGACCTGTTACAGTTTCGATTAAAACTATTGAAGGTTGTATTATTTCTAAGGATACAATTATTGGACAACCTGCACAAGTACCAACCCCAGTAATTAGTTATAATTCTCCTCTTTGTTCTGGTGATACGCTTGCTTTATCAATTGACACGCTTTCTGGGGCAACTTGCTATTGGACAGGCCCGAATGGATTTATCAGTTCAAGTTTTGATACACTTATTCCAAATGCCACTGCAAATCAGACTGGCGATTATTCGGTTTTTCTGATGTTTAATGGTTGTTATAGCGATACAACTGTTGAAACAATCACGGTAAATCCTGTTTATAATTTAGTTCTAAATGAAACAATATGTTCCAATGAGTTTTATACACTCGGAAACCAACAATTGAATCAACCTGGAAACTATTTTTTAAATCTACAAACAGTTGCTGGTTGTGATTCGATTATCGATTTAACCTTAAATGTTAACCCATCTTACTCCTTTACCCGCGACACTACCTTATGTGAAGGAGAATCATTTACCTACTATGGGCAAACATTAAATGCAACGGGGGTCTATCAATTTGACTTACAAACCACTTTAGGTTGCGACTCCATAATTATCTACGATTTAATCGTTTTTCCGATTCCTAGTGCTCCTATTTTATCCAATAATAGTCCACTTTTGTGTCCTGATGATATCGCTATTTTTGAGGCTCAGCCAGTTGCTAGTGGAACTTTTGCGTGGACTGGACCAAATAATTTCACATCAGAAGTCGATTCTTTTTCCTTTGCAGCTCCAATTGTTTCAATGGGTGAATATTTTGCCACTGTCACAGTCAATGGTTGTGAATCACCAGCAAGTCAAATAGAGCTAGATATTATTAATATTTATACGCTTGATGATTTTGAGTTTCCAAATGTATTCACTCCAAATGGTGACAATTCAAATGACGTTTTAGAGCTAGATGATTATTTCAAAACGTGTCAAGAATACACGATGAATATCTTTGACCGTTGGGGAAATTTAATTTATACACAAATCAGTGGAGGTGATCCCTTTAATGGAAAAACAGCAAATGATCTTAATCATCAGGATGGTGTGTATTTTTATAAATTAACCTATGAAAACGGTGAGAAAAATGGATTTTTTCACCTTGTTAGATAGTGCATAAAGATTATTCTTATTTCAAAATAATTAATTTTTTCCATCGATAAATTAGACACAACTATTCTCCTTCAACTAAAAATAACCAATCAAAAATCAAGCATCAAAAATCCTCATCAAGTGAAACCCAAATCAAAAAAAGGATTTTACTTTGGATTTTGTAGAATTCAAAATTATTTAGTCAGATTGTTGTCGGTATTATACCAAAAATGTTTTTTTTCTTTGACAATTTTCTTGTTAATTGGTATCAAAGTTTGAATCCATTAATAATTGAACTGATTTGCTTATATTTACAAACATTCTAAAAATCAAATCTATGAAACGTTTTCTACCTTTTATTCTTTTTGTGCCATTTATTTCCGTAGCTCAAATTTCTATTGATCTTTCAGACATGACTCAAGTTGGCGATGTGATTACTCGTAAGGCAGATACCATGAGTGTATTAGCAGGACCTGGCGCTGCTGGTGCCAATCAAACTTGGAATTTTACACAATTAAGCACTTACATAATTGATGAAACAACACAAGTTATGAATGCGTCGGATGCCCCAAATGGTTCTAGTTTTCCAGGATCTAATTTAGCAATGACAAATGATAATGTAAATTACCTTTATTTTAACCAAAACGCTAGCCAACTAATCACTCTTGGTTTTGCTGGGGATTTGTTAGGAAATGGAACACCCATTGTTGCACCTTTCACATCAGGATTGTTAGTTCACAATTTCCCGAGAACCTATGGTTCAAACTTTTCAGATAACTATGTAATTGACGTTACGCTCGACGGAAGCTCAATTTCACCTTTAGTTAATCAAGTTCGTTTTAAGAGAACTGCTCAAATTTTGGACACAACAGATGCTTGGGGTCAGTTAACAACACCTCTTACTACTTATAACAGTTTGCGTGCAAAACGAACAGAATTTTCAGCTGATTCAATTTGGGTTCAGGCAGTCTTCCCTCCAACTTGGACACTTTTTCAAACATCATTTGACACCACTATTAGCTACCAATGGTATGCAGATCAGGGGAAATTGGCTGTTGCTGAATTAACTTTTGATAGCCTTGGTGCTCCCAAGAAATACACGTGGTTTCATGAAGCTTCGGTAGGAAATTTATTTGAGTTAAATGATTATTCTAAACTAAAATTGTTTCCTAACCCTAGCGAAGAAGTGCTAAACTATGAATTATCTCCTTTTCAAAATGAATATGGATTAATTAGAATAACTGATCTTACGGGAAAAGTTATGGAAGAAAGAATGCTTGCTTCAACTAATTTAACTGGGAAGTTTGATACACGCAGCTATGCAAGTGGGATTTACTTTTTTGAATATTCATTACTAAGTTCTGATAAAAAAGAAACCCAAAAATTTATTGTTAAATAGAATTTAAGTATTAAAAAAGAACACTGTCGAAATCTTTAAATCTTCAAATTCAACTATAAACATGCTGTTTGCACACAAAACTTTAAGTAAGATACTTGTCTAGAAATTTGAACTTTAAAAAAATTAAAAAGCGAAAAGATGTGACTATCGTGAACTAATTCTCACGTATCTTAAATTTTTATTACCAATTTCTATTTCAACTATAATTCCCTAACCTTTAAAATCTCCTCAATCTTTTCCATCACTTCAGTTGTCATTATTGTTTGCGCTTCAATAGACTTCAAGTTTTCGAGCAATTGTGCTTCTTTGCTTGCTCCTAAAATAATGGTGCTGACGTTCGGATTCTTTAAAATCCAAGCTAGACTCATAACAGGAAGACTTAAGTTTATTTCTTTCGCCAAACTTGCCAACTTTTTAATGACAACTAATCGTTCTTCAGTCAAGTTTTTATCGCGCAACCATTCCAAACCTTCTATTCCCAAACGTGTGCCATCGGGAAAAGCATCGTTGTATTTACCACTTAAAATTCCACTTGCTAATGGCGACCAAATCGTAGTTCCTAAACCAACAGTTTTATAGATTTGAGCAAACTCAACTTCAACTTTATTACGCGTAAAAAGATTGTATTCTGGCTGTTCTACTATTGGACCAATCAAGTGATTCTGTTTAGCAAACATATGTGCTTCCATAATTTCTTGAGCGCTCCATTCTGAAGTTCCCCAATATAAAATTTTGCCTTGCATAATCAACTGATGCATTGTCCAAACTGTTTCTTCAATCGGTGTTTTTTTATCTGGACGATGACAGTAATATAAATCCAAGTAATTTAACTGAAAACGTTCCAATGCTTGATGACAAGCTTCAAAAAGATGCTTACGGCTACAACCAACTTGTGTAGGTAATTGTCCGCCATTTCCAAAAAAAGCTTTACTACTAACGATGTAACTGTCGCGTGTCCAATTCGTGTTTTTCAAAATTCGACCCATCACTCGTTCGCTTTCACCGTGGGCGTATACCTCAGCGTTGTCAAAGAAATTAATACCATTTTCGTATGCAATTTCCATTAAACGTTGAGCCTCAGCGTCGCTAATTTGTTTTCCAAAAGTCAGCCAAGAACCCAAAGATAAGCGACTGATTTGTAATCCTGATTTTCCTAAACTGTTGTATTCCATAATACTTTTTATTTAGTTATAATTGAATAATTAATTTCCTTAGTAAACTTTAAAAGTTTTAAATAAAGTTGATAATATTTCTGACTGAACAATCTTGATATTTAAAAAGTTTCCAATAAACAATCTCAATTTCTAGCAATTACCAATAATGGCAAACTAGTTGAATACATTTCTTATTTTCAAATGAAAAGTTTCTCTTTTAAAAGGATTCCTCACCTTGTTAGGAATGACTTTCATCTAGGAATACCAATTCGAAAATGCTTCGCATTTTCGCCTAATCGCCCACACAGAAGTCATTCCGACTGTAAGGAGGAATCTGATTTCTGATTATGCTTAATAACTCCATTCAAAACAACGACCAATATAATAATCAATGAACCAATGTAAAATTTAAGATTCAAAAGTTGATGCTCATTCAAAATGACTATTGCCAACAAAATGGTGTAAACAGGCTCTAAATTAATACTTAAAGAAGCTGTAAATGCACCTAATTTCTTTACAATTTCAATCATTACCAAAAAGGCAAAAGAAGTACAAATAATACCTAAAAAGAGCAGCCAAGCAAAATCTGACCAAGTCATTTCAAAAATTTCAACATTCAACTTACCTTGCCAAAGAAGGAACACACTTACAAAAAGAAATCCAACTACTAACTCATAAAATGTCATTTGAGTTGATGGAACTTCCTCCGAAATTTTAGCATTAAAAACAGAAAATAAAGCAGCACACAAAGCTGAACCCAGACCAAAATACATTGCCTTAGTTTCTTGTGGATTAAAATCTCCCGAAATGAAATAAATTCCAAATATCACAATTGCCCCCATCCCAAATTCCAACCACGAAAACTTTCGTTTCATAACAATTGGCTCCAACCAAGTTACGTGTAAAGTCGTTGTTGATAAACACAAAACACCTAAGGATGCCGTTGAAAGTTGAATTGAATAGTAAAATGTCAACCAATGTCCAGCCACAATCATTCCAATGACCGCAATTTTCCAAAGATGTTTTAAGTCTAATTTAAGTGAACGCTTAGTGTAGAAAAGAAAAATAGCAAGAAATAACGGAGCAATAATCACACGATACCAAACTATTACAATGGCATCTAAATGAATTAATTTCCCTAAAATTCCAGTAAAACCCCATATAAAGATGATGAGGTGCATCAATATATGGAACTTATATTTTTGAAACAAAACGGTTTATTTTTTCTTGCTCCACTCTTCGATAGAAGCTTTATTCATTTTAACGTAGTTTTGATCTCCGTCTTTTTCAGCTGCTTCAATGGAAATTTTTGCCGATTCGATTGCACCTTTGTAATCTCCTGTTGCTGCTTGAATTTGTGCTTTCAAACGCGACATCCAATAAGCTTCTGGACGTAACTCAACTGCTTTTGTTGACCAAGCCAACGCTTGTTTTAAGTCAGTTTTCTCTGTAAAATAGTAATTTGCGGCTTGGTGATAATCATTTGCCGATGGGCCATCCATTGTTTTTTTGATGCTCGCCATTACCTTATCTTTCGTGTTTAAAGTAAAGGGAAGATTAACACGTGTTTTGTCCCAAGAAATTTGAATTACAGCACTACTGTTTTGTATATTATCAATGTTGATTGTTAAATTTTCAACTACATCTGCTGAAGTAATAACAGGAGCAGTTGTTCTCAAAGCTACTTTCTTTTCATCCCAAGTATCAGGTAAACCCCAATTGGTAGTTTCTTTGTAGAAAACGATTTCCCAATTGTCTTTAGTAGGTTTAGCATAAATTGCATAAGAACCTGATTTTAACGTGTCTTTACCAAAAATCAAAGCTTGATTTGTCGTTAAATTCGTTGTTTCATTTGCACCAAAACGCCACATTTCACCATAAGGAACAACATCACCAAATACAACACGTTCTCTTTTCGCAGGACGATTGTAAGTAATGGAAAGGTCCGCTAAACCAACTCTTTGTTCGATTTTTCCTGCTGGACTTGCTTTAGGAACAGTAATTTGTGCATTCAACGAAAGTGTCAATAATGCGAAAGATGCTATCAATAATTTTTTCATATTTAATTTTTTAGTTTCCAAATTTACAATTTTAACAAGGAGTATTAAAGATTGTTTTGAAACAAATAAGCGAAATAGTAAATAATTGAAGACAATGTCTAACAACCTTAATAAAATTGTAGAGAATCTCTTAAATTAATAAGAGAAAAAGAAAATTGATTGTTCAATTTTAATTAACAGGTACAAAATGGCTAGAATTTAGATAATTCATTCATATACCATAAGGAAATCGCTCTTATTTTTAAATTTATTTACGCATTTAACTTATTGTAAATAAATAAGTTAATGATAATTTAAAATATTTTACTCAGTATATTGAGTTAAATTACTCATTTAATTGAGTAAAATTACTAAGTGTGTTGAGTAATTTATTAATTTCGCAGTATAAAGTTCAATTATGATCCGAAGAAATCAGTTAGAAATAGTTAAATCAAGGATGAATGAGACTAGAAAATTCATTCAAGTTTTGATGGGTCCTCGTCAAGTTGGTAAAACAACAATGATGAAACAACTAACGGAAGAAGTGCTAATTGACACTATTTCTGTTTCGGCTGATGGGGTAATCAATTCGAATTGGTTGTGGATTCAACAAATTTGGGAAAATGCGCGCATTCAATTAAAAAACTCAACAAACAATGAATTAATTCTAATCATCGATGAAATTCAAAAACTGGATAACTGGAGTGAAATTATTAAAGAACAATGGGATTTTGACACTAAAGAAAATAACAACATCAAAGTTATCTTACTCGGATCTTCGCGCTTGATGATTCAAAAAGGTCTTACTGAATCGCTTGCAGGAAGGTTTGAAGTGACGTATATTGGACATTGGTCTTTTTCAGAAATGGAAGAAGCTTTTGGTTGGAACGTCAATCAATACATTTACTATGGTGCATATCCAGGAGCGGCAAGTTTAATCCCCGAAGAAGAGCGATGGAAAAATTACATTAAAGATTCCTTAATTGAAACAAGTATTTCAAAGGATATTTTGATGTTGACGCGTGTTGATAAACCAGCTGTTTTAAGACGTTTATTTGAATTAGGTTGCCTTTATTCAGGACAAATATTAGCATATACAAAATTGTTAGGTGAGCTGCAAGACGCAGGTAATACAACAACTTTATCTCATTATTTAACTTTGCTTTCAGATTCAGGCTTGTTGGGGGCAACTGAAAAATATGCAGGAAACGTCATTCGAAAACGTGCTTCGAAACCTAAATTTCAAGTTTTGAATAATGCTTTACTAACAGCGCAGGATGATTTAACCTATGAAAAAGCACTTTCAGATTCTAAGATTTGGGGGAGGTTAGCAGAGTCTGCAATTGGCGCACATCTCATAAACAACGCTATTACTAATAATTACACTGTATATTATTGGCGCGAAAAAAATGACGAGGTTGACTTTATACTGGAGCGAAAAAACACCTTAATTGCGCTGGAAGTGAAAACTGGTAGAAGAGCTGAAAACAACGGAATGCGTCTCTTTGCTCAAGCTTTTAAGCCCAAAAAAGTACTATTAATAGGAACAGGAGGAATCGGAATTGAAACTTTTCTAAGAATGAATCCAGGAGATTTGTTTACTTGAAAATGAGTGTGCATTTTACGACCAGCAGAAATTAAAATCATAATCCTATTAAAAATCCCAAATTAAGCTACTATTTTCTTTTTGCCATTCTTTTTCCTTGATGAAAAAGAATCAAAAAATCAAGGCTCTGAATTTCTTTTTGTTCGCAAATTTTTGTACAATAAATATTTACAACTCATTGCGAACAATTTTAACTCCTTTCTGAAACTGAAATTTTAAAAAAATGTTCTTACAGAAATTTTAAAAAATTAACAGTTTCAGTTCAGTAGCTAAAACCTAGAAATTCAAGGCCGTAGATTGTTAGCTAATGTTCACTAAATAGCCCTTACTTCGATTGAACTATTGATTTTTTATATTCAAGCATTTTACTGGTCGATTGCGAACACTCAATAATTGAATAAGTAATCGTTAAAAAACAATTTAAATCAACCTTGCCAGAGCAAATTTCAACGCAATAGCTGCTTGTTGGTTTTTGGTAATTAATTCAATGTATTTCAGTTGCGCTTGAATGTAAGTCATTTCGCGAACGTTGATTAAAAACAAAGAACTTTCACCGTTTTCAAACATTCTTTTTTCAGCTTCTAGTAAAGTCTTGGTGTCTTCAACTGTTTTTCTGTAAACTTCGATTTGTGCACTCACATTCTCTAAATCTACCATCGAACTTTTGATTTTGAAATTCAAAGCAGCGAAAGTATTGTCTAATTGATATTCAGCAGATTGCAGTTTTAATTCTGCCAATTGCAAATCACCGCGCTCTTTTCGCAAAAACAATGGCATTTCAAATGTTAATCCCCACTTGTAGTTATTGACTGAAATTCCATCAAAGGGATTGTAATTAATCGGCTCATTAAGGAAATTATACTGCAAGTTCAATTGTGGTTTTAATTGTTCTCTTTTCAAGCGTTTTTCAACTTCTAAGGTTTCAACTTTGAAATTAGCGATTTGCAAATATGGATGCGCTTGCAAAACAGAATCTGTAAGAAGGGAACGATACAAAACAGGATTTTGAAGCTCGATCGAATCTTTTTGTAAAGGCAAAGTTCCTTCCTCCAACTCCAAAGGTTCCTCGTTTTCACCCCACAAAAAAGTCGCCAGCTTGAACTTAGAATTTTGTAAATCAGCTTCAAATTGTTGTAGCATCACTTGACGCGATTGCACTTGAATGCGTGCTTCCACACTGTCAATTCCTGGTCGATCTCCCAGGTCTGCTGTTCTTTTAATCGCATCGTAACGAACCTCAGCTAAGGATAATGCTTCACGTAAAATCATACTTGAATGATGCGCTAAAAACCAATTCCAATAAGAATATCCAGACTCATAAAATAATTCGTTCAGTTGTAATTTTTGTTCAGCAAGTGTGCTTTTTTGAAAAATTCTAGCTTTAAATAATTCGGCTCTTCGTTGGTCGATAAACAACCCTTGACCAAGATTAACTGCCACACCTCCATACCATAATCCGCTGTTTGGTGTTTTGTTTTGCAAATCCAAATATGTTCCACGGTTGTTTTCTAAACCTGATTTTAATTCCACACCATACCAAGTTGGCAACTTCAAGCCAGAGTTTATCAAACTGTAATATTGCGAGCCTTTAAAATACTTTTGGTCTGTTTGATTATACACTTTTGGATCAAAACTACCTTTTGCTTTCAACAAATAACTCTCCCCTACTTCAGGTTGTAAATTAGCTTGCTTCGCTAATGGATGATTGCGCAAAACCATCTCTTGAAATCCTTGCTCAGTGAAAATCACTTGGCTTGAAAGAGAAAGACAAACACCTAAAAATAAAACACTCAGGATTGATTTCATTTTTTACCTTTATTAGCTTTGACATCTGATTTTTTGTAGAAATCTGGAGGGAAACCATTGATTATTCGCCATAATTCATACCAAACTGGAACATCTTTCAATAAAATCATAGAATTCGTTCCTCCACCAACACGGAGTTCGCTTGGCCATTTGTAATCATTTTTATCTGGAGAAATTAATACTCTAAAGGTTCCATCTTCTTGTGCAAAATTATCAACTGCAAATACTTCTCCACCATAAGTTCCGTGACTGGTGTTAGGCCAACCTGAGAAAACTATTGCAGGCCATCCGTCAAATTGAATTCTAACTTTTTGTCCTTTATGAATCAATGGTAAATCCATTGGACGAATATACATTTCTACTGCCAAATCATAAACTCGAGGCATAATAGTTAACACTTCTTCACCTTGCTTTACCGTTTCTCCAATTCCACTTTGAATGACTTTTGTAACAACACCATCTTGTGGCGCTGTAATTACATACATACCATTTCGAATCGAATAGTTGGCTGATTGAGTTTGGAGTTTAGTAACATCCACCTCTGTTTCAAACATACTTGTCATTGCTGAAAATTTATCCGATTCAGCTTTTGAAATCTCATCACGATACTTCGCTTCAATTGAAGACAATTCAACTTTCGCATCAATGATATCGTTTCGTGATTGCAATAATTTTTGTTGTGCACTGATCATACTTCCTTGTGCACGTTGCATAGAAACCTTACGGATTTCTAAATCAGTTTGTGACTTTAAACCCTCTTTGGTTAATTTCTCGAAACGTTCAAACTGATCTTTAGCGATGTCGTAATTATTTCTTGCAACTTGATAATCAATACTATCGCTTATCAACTTCAAACGCGTTTGCTTCAATTTAATTTGAGCTTGTTGTAATTTCAACTTTCCAGATTCAATCAATGCATCAATACGATTATCGAGTGATACAACTTTATCTCCATAAGTTCTAACTGACTGTTCTTTCACACGGATTTGGTCTTTTGTTCGTTCCACTAACTTAGGATCGAAATAACCATCTTTCACCTCAGAAATAAAAAGCAAGGTGTCTCCTTTTTTGACGATATCTCCATCTTTTACATACCATTTCTCAATTCTACCAGCGATAATCGTATTGATTGTTTGGGGACGCTGCTCTGGTCGAAGTGTGATTAGTTTACCATTCGAACGCACATTTTGCGTCCAAGGAATAAACATAAAAACAACTGCTAGAAAGAAAAACACATAAAAAACACGAACTATTTTCTTTGATGATTTCTCTTTAATTACTGATCTCAAAGCCCAAAAATCCTCTCTGGGCAATTGATTTTTATTTGTTGGTGATAAATTTAACATCGCCTATTTTTTTACTTTATATGATTGATAAGTACCTTCGAAAATCACTTTTCCTTTTTCAATTTCAACAATTTTATCTGCGAATTCCAACATTTTTTCATCATTTGAAGAATACAAAACAGACACATTTTGCTGAGTGGAAATTAATTCAATGAGTTGATCTTTTTGAATATCATTTAGTCCTTCTGTTGGGTCTTCCAGTAAAACAAGTTTTGGACTTCCAACGAAAGCTCGAAGTAAAAGGATTTTTCTAACAATATCTTTTGGAACAAAATGAGCCTCAGGATTCAAAACTGTGTTATATCCTTCTGAAAAATTATTGATTGCATCTGACAAATTTAAAATTTTGGCAATTCGTTGAACTTCTTCAAAAGTTGCGTATTTTCTTCCTAAAGTTATGTTGTCTAAAATGGTAGAATGAAATAATCGATCTTGGAATAGTAAATTCCCAACATCATTTCTCAAGTCTTGAATGTCTAGATTTCCGATGGGTAATCCTTCAACTGAGATATTTCCGGAACTAACAGGATACATTCCGCCTATCAAACAAAACAGTGTATTAATACTTACAGTTGAGTCTGAAATAATACAAACACGCTGATTTGTAGCAACTTCGAGTGTTATTTCTTTCAAAATTGGATTTCTATACAAATCTGTTTGAAATGAAACTTTGTCAATAACTAGCTCAAATCCACCTTCTTTTTGCGGTATCTTAATACCATCGTAATTTTCTAATTCAATATCTGTTACTTGACCAATTTTTTCAACGGCTGTCATCACGTCGTATACAACCTCAAGACTCATAATTAACTTTTCAACTGAATTTAAAACCAACAAAATGATTATTTCGGCAGCGATAAATTGACCAATGTTCATACTTTGATTCAAAACTAAAAATCCACCAATAATCAACAAAGCAAGCGCAATCAAAACTTTAAAAGCAACTAAAAATGAAAACTGTTGCACCAAAACTTTAAAGTGAATATTTCTTGCTGTCAAATAGCCATTCAAGTGTTCATCTGTTTTAGTAAGTGACAATTCGGGATTTCCTGCCATCTTAAAACTAAATCTAGCGTGGGCAATTTCTTCTAACCAATGAGCAATTTTGTACTTGTATTTTGATTCATTTAAACTCGATTCAAAACCTTTTTTTGAAGTAATTTTCAAGATTAAAGCTAGAAGAAGTACAAGCGTTAAACCAAAGAAAATAAAGAAACTGTTGTAGAAAGAAAGCAAAACCAAACCAAAAATTATTTGCAAACTCGCCGCTGTAAAATCAATTAATAATTTGGACAAACCTTTCTGAATAGTTAAAGTGTCAAAGAATCTGTTGGTTAATTCAGGTGCATATTTTTTAATCAATTCTTCCATTTTGATTTTAGGAATACGATCAGCAAATTCAAAGGCCGATTTAACGAAAATACGTTGCTGCAAGTTTTCGGTGATGCGCATTTGCGCTATTGTTAAAACACCAGAAAAACCAATTGCTAAGACAACAAGGAAAACCAAAACTACCCAAGAAGTACTTACTTGACCCATCTGGATAAAATTGATAATTGCCTGAATTCCAAGAGGCAATGCAAGTGAAAGAATTCCACTTAATACAGCAAAAATATAAACGTTTCGAATTTCGACGCTATCGGGTTTTAGCAACATCCAAAAGCGGTTGATGGGTGATGTATTACTTTGTTCCATTGATTTGAAGTGTTTTATTTATAATATCTAAAGCAAAATGCTCATAAGCATCTTCGTTTGAAAGAGTGTTTGTTAATCTTGGCAAGTGATCTTTAAAAAATCGCTGATGATTACTGCTTTCAAAAATTGTAGAAATCAACATTGCAGGATAAGGATAGTTTGGATTAATTTCTTCAATCAATTCCACAATTCTTGCTACGATTGATTTATAAACACTGTAAGCTCCTTCCTTATTTTCTTTATCAACGGTTTTGGTCCTGTAAACTTTTGCCGATTCGTTAATAACTATGCTTTTCAGGCTTAATTCCCATTGAAAAACCAATTCGTTTTCAGGATTTGGTACAGATGTTATTACGTGAAGTGATTTATAAAGCTTGCGAATTGGGTCATCGATATTTGCCGTTTCTATCAACAAACGATATTCAATCATTCCCCAATACCAATTAATCAAGTAAAGTAAAAAGGAGTGTTTACATTCAAAATACCTATAAATTGATGCTTCTGTCGTCTCAATTCTAGTGGCTAGCTTTTTAAAGGTAAAATTTTCAAAACCAACTTCTTCCAACAATTCAATTCCAATATTTATAATCTTCATTCCAAGATCAGAACTTGTTGGGTTTTTCAAAAATAATTTTTCGTTGACTTTAATATTTACCGTTGATAATAAATCTTCCATAAAACAAACTTACTAACTAAAATGATAGTATTACTATTCTTTCTGTTAGTAATAACATTTATTGTGAAAATAAGTTTTTACAAACTTTAATAATCTTGCTAAACATTCATAAAAAAAATTTATTGAATAAATAAAGCAAAGTAAAAACACTATTTTTGAATGCGATGAAAATCAGAAACAGTAAATGGTCTATATTTTTAACAAGCATATTGATTTTTCAATTAGTGCTTTCTTCCATCTGTTTAATTGATTTTCAAACAAAATTCTCACATCATCAAAACGAAATTATTCTTAAACAATTAGATTCCAATTCGCAAGCAATTGAAGAAACTGAAAGTTTATTTGTAATGATTGAAGAGACAAAAGAAGAAATGGAGTTAAATTATTTCACTATCAATCTCACTAAAATTTTAAATTTCAGCACCAAATCTTGGTTTGCTTTAGATGAAAATTTGGATTCTAGAAATTTCTCATTAATCCCATATTCCCCACCTGAAAAAGTTAGTTAAAGCATTTTTTAATCTTTAATTAATTTTTTTATGATTCATTTTAAAACGTGGCAAAAGGATTTGCCAGCAGGTTTAGTCGTATTTCTGGTTGCTTTACCATTGTGTTTAGGTGTTGGTTTAGCTTCTACATCAGTTGAAGGAATTGATAGGTTACCCAATTTGTTTTCAGGTTTAGTCGCTGGAATTGTTGGTGGAATTGTCGTTGGCTTTCTTAGTGGTTCGCGATTGGGAGTTTCTGGTCCAGCCGCAGGATTAATAACAATAATTGTTGCCGCAATTTCAACATTAGGAAGCTACGAAGCATTTTTAGTGGCTGTAGTAATTTCTGGTATTTTTCAATTAATTGCAGGTTTTCTGAAAGTAGGAATTATCGCCAATTACGTTCCTTCAACTGTTATAAAAGGAATGCTTGCAGCTATTGGTATCACTTTAATTTTAAAAGAAATTCCACATTTAGTCGGCTATGACAAGGATTTCTTTGGTGATGAATCGTTTTTCCAAAAGGATGGACACAATACTTTTTCAGAAATTTATTATTCACTTCAAGCCTTGCATCCTGGTGCAATAATAATTGGTGTTGTTTCACTTTTAATTCTAATCCTATTCGATACAAAATGGTTGAAGAAAAACAAAGTGGTATCCATTATTCCAGGTGCTTTAATTGTTGTTATAGTATCTATTTTAATGAATAACATGTTTGGAACAATTGATAAAAATCTAAAAGTTTCAAGCATTCATTTAGTTCAATTACCCGTTCCTAAATCTTTAACAGATTTTATTGGGTTTTTCTCTTTTCCAGATTTTTCAATTCTAAGTAATCCAAATGTTTATATCATTGCCTTTACAATTGCTTTAGTTGGAAGTTTAGAAACTTTACTTTCGGTTGAAGCAACTGATAAATTAGATCCTGAAAAGTTTTCAACCTCAACTAATCAAGAATTAAAAGCTCAAGGAATTGGAAACATCGTAAGTGGATTTTTAGGTGGTTTACCGTTAACTCAAGTAATTGTTAGAAGTTCTGCAAATATCAACTCCGGAGGTCAATCCAAACTCTCAACTGTTGTTCACGGCTTTTTGATTTTAATCTCAATCGTTTTTATTCCACAATTACTCAATATGATACCACTCGCAGCATTAGCTGCTATTTTGATTATGGTGGGTTATAAATTGGCTAAAGTTTCGCTTTTCACTTCTATGTACAAATTAGGTTGGGAACAATTTATTCCATTTGCTAGCACAATAATAGGTGTTCTGTTTACAGATTTATTAAAAGGAATTGGTATTGGTATGGCAATATCTATTTTCTACATTCTTAAAAAGAACTACAAAAATAATTTCAAAAAAGAGCTTACTGAAAACGAAATCAAAGTGACACTTTCTGAAGAAGTGACTTTTTTAAACAAAGCTGGAATCATCGAGATTTTAGAAACAACTCCCAAAAATTCCAAACTAATTATTGATGGTAGCAACTGTAAATCAATCGACTATGACGTAATTGAACTTCTAAGTGAATTTCAAGTTTATGGTTCAAAAAACAAAAACATACAATTACAAATGATAAATATTGACTTAAATAACTGAAAAAATATGGAAGCCTTTTATAATAAATTACTTGAAAACAATAAAGAATGGGTTGCAAGAAAAATCAAGCAAGATCCTGATTATTTTAATCGTTTAGCGAACGGACAAAAACCACCCGTTTTATGGATTGGCTGCTCTGATAGTCGTGTGCCAGCAAATGAAATAATTGGGGCAGAACCAGGAGAAGTATTTGTTCACAGAAACATTGCAAATATGGTGGTACATTCAGACATGAATTTATTATCTGTTCTTGATTATGCCGTGAATGTATTGCAAGTAAAACATATCATCGTTTGTGGTCATTATGGCTGTGGTGGTGTTCAAACAGCAATGACTAACAAACACGTTGGAATTATTGACAACTGGATTCGTCACATCAAAGATGTGTATCGTTTTCACCAAAAAGAGCTGAATGAAATCGAAGATGAAAAAGCAAGATTTAATCGCTTTGTAGAATTAAACGTAATGGAACAAGTACTTGATTTAGCGAAAACTTCTATCGTTCAAGGTGCATGGGAAAGTGGACAAGAAGTACACGTACACGGATGGGTTTACGATGTGAAAGATGGATTAATCAACGACTTAAAAATCACAATTAAAGACAATAAAAACCTTTCAGACGTTTATCAGTTGGATTTGTAGAAGTAAAAAGAATAAATCCTGCTACTTTTGAATTCAAATTCAACGAAATGTTAACTCAATCAAAAAAAGCAATCGTAATTGGCGCAAGTGGGCTAATCGGAAGAGAATTGGTTCAGTTATTGCTCAAAGATACTTCCTTTTCTAAGGTTACTATTTTTGTGAGAAAAGCATTAACTATCTCTGATGATAAACTGCAACAAATCGTTTTGGATTTTAATGAACTCGAACAATACAGTGCAGCGTTTGATGGATCTGTACTTTTTCTTTGCATTGGAACAACACGCAAAAAAACACCCAATCTTGAGGACTATCGCGCGATTGATTACGGAATAACGTTACGTGCTGCAAACTTGGCTAAAGCATCGGGTGTTGAAGAAGTTCATTTAATTTCTGCCATTGGAGCCAGTTCAAAATCCACTATTTTCTATAATAAATTAAAAGGTGAAATTGAAGAAGATTTAATTAAAATTGGTTTTGCTTCTACTTATATTTACCAACCTTCTATGTTAATAGGTACAAGAGGAGAATCACGACCTGCTGAATTCATTTTCCAAAAATTGATGCCCGTTTTCGACCTATTAATGCTTGGAAATCTTAAAAAGTACCACAGTGTAAGCAAAGAGAAATTAGCCAAAGCAATGCTAAACCATCATTTAAAAGCTAAAAAAGGAGTTTATACATTGACTTACAGCGATTTTTGATAAAATTAATTTCAATAAATTTAAAGCGATAAAAAAGAATTGAAGTTAAGATTCATTACAAAAAAGTCGCCACTTACAACTTTTTAAAAAAATCAATCAAACATTTTACAGTTTAACTTTCAGTTCTCAACCCTCAACTTTCAACTTAATTAATGAAATTACTTCTATTCAACTTTTCTCAATTGAAAAAAAATAATTACATTTGCCGTCCGTTTTTTTATCTTTTTAGATTTAGCCGTGAAGAATCAGTTTGAAATACCATTTGTAGGATTAAAAATTGGAATTCATGACTTTGAATTTAAAATAGATAAGTCGTTTTTTGAAGCCATGCCCTACTCTATCGTCAACGACGGAGATTTAAAGGTTTGGATGGAGTTAGAGAAGAAAGAAACTATGTTGATTGCCGATTTTGAATTTTTCGGTACTGTCAAAATGGAGTGTGCTAGATGTAACGAAGAGATGGACGTTGAAATTGAAGGAGATTTAACGATTTATTACAAATTTGGCAATAAAGAAGCTGAAGATGAAAATTTAATTGTTATTCCATACGAGAGTTATCAAATAGATGTAACACAACCTATCTATGAAATGATAACAATGGCAATTCCTTTGCGTCCCGTTCACGACGAAGATGAATGCGACGAAGAAATGGTAAAGTTGATTGAGAAATTTCAAAATCAACCGAAAGAAGAAGAAGATACTAATAAAGACAATATTGACCCACGGTGGTCAGCTTTAAAGAATTTAAATTAAGTAATAGTTGAATTATGGCACATCCTAAACGCAAGATTTCGAAAACGAGACGTGATAAGCGTAGAACTCACAAAAATGCAATTGCTCACAACGTTGCAACATGCCCAACAACTGGTCAACCACACCTTTTCCACCACGCTCATTGGCATGAAGGAAAATTGTACTACAAAGGTAGAGTTGTTGCTGAAAAAGAAGTTGTTGCTGAGTAGTAGTTCTTTTCTCATTTTCGAATGAAAATAGGCTTAGATATTTCAGGTGGCGATTTTGCTCCAAATGTAAATATTGACGGAGCTTTATTGGCCTACAATGAATTACCGAAAGATTCCCGCCTTGTTTTAATCGGCGACGAGTCAATAATTCGAGATGGACTTAAAAATCGTGGGGTTTCTCACGATTTTTTTGATATTATACATGCTCCAGATGTGATTACTTTTCACGACCATCCAACACGTGCAATTCCTAAAAAACCAGATAGTTCAATTGCTGTAGGTTTTGATTTACTTGCTAAAGGAGAATTGTCTGTTTTCGCAAGCACAGGAAATACAGGAGCAATGTTGGTAGGGTCAATGTATAAACTCAATACAATTCCTGGAATTATTCGACCTTGTATAACTTCCACGCTTCCAGCAATCAATGGAGAAAAAACAATTCTACTCGATGTTGGCTCAAATGCCGACTGTAAAGTAGATGTTTTGTATCAATTTGCCGTTTTAGGTTCTGTTTACGCTAAAAGTGTTCATGGAATTGAAAATCCAAGAATTGCTTTACTAAATATAGGTGAAGAAGATTCTAAGGGAAACCTATTGACTATCGCTGCACACAAAATGCTTTCTGAATCAGATGAAATTAACTTTACTGGAAATATTGAAGGTAGAGATATTTTTACTGGTAAAGCAGATGTGATAGTTTGTGATGGTTTTACTGGAAATATTGTTCTCAAAGAGGCTGAAGGAATTTATACCTTGATGAAGAAAAGAGGAATTAAAGACGAATATTTTGATCGATTTAATTACGAAAACTACGGTGGCACTCCAATTTTGGGCGTAAAGGGGAATGTAATTATTGGTCATGGTATTTCGAATGATATTGCCGTTAAAAATATGATCTTACTTGCGAATGAAGTAGCAGTATCAGGTTTGGCAACCAAAGTAAACGAAGCTTTTAACTAAAAATATGAGTAAAATAACTGCAGCAATTACTGGTGTACAAGGTTTTATTCCAGAAGACATTTTAAGTAACGACGATTTAGCAAAAATGGTTGATACAACAGATGAATGGATAACCACACGAACAGGAATAAAAGAGAGAAGAATCATGAAAAATGGAGCTTCTTCTGATATGGCTGCAGAAGCAGTAAAAGTATTACTTGCTAAGAAAAACATTGACCCACTTGAAATAGAGTTAGTCATTTTAGCCACTGTTACTCCTGACTACCCTTTCCCAAGTACAGCAAATGTTTTATGCGATAAAGTTGGAATGAAAAACGCTTGGGGATTTGACCTCAAAGCTGCCTGTTCTGGATTTATTTATGCACTCTCAACTGCATCGCAATTTATTGAAACAGGAAGACACAAAAAAGTATTAGTTGTTGGAGTTGACAAAATGACATCAATTATGGATTACCAAGATCGCGCTACTTGTGTGATTTTTGGAGATGGTGCTGGCGTTGTTTTACTGGAACCAAATGAAGAAGGAATGGGAGTTCAAGATTTCATTCTAAGAAGTGATGGTTCAGGACGCGAATATTTAGTACAACCAGCAGGGGGATGTGTTAATCCACCAACAATAGAAACAGTTGAAAAAAGAATGCATTTTGTAAAGCAAGAAGGTAAACAAGTTTTCAAATTTGCGGTTACAAACATGGCAGAAGTTTCAGCTGAAATCATGGAAAAAAACAACTTAACAAGTGAAGATGTTGACTGGTTAGTACCTCATCAAGCAAACTTAAGAATAATCGACGCAACAGCAGAAAGAATGGGATTACCTCGCGAAAAAGTAATGATCAATATCGAAAAATACGGTAATACAACTGCAGGAACTTTACCATTGTGCTTGTGGGATTATGAAAAACAATTAAAAAAAGGAGATAACATTGTTCTATCTGCTTTTGGAGGAGGATTTACTTGGGGAGCTGTTTATTTAAAATGGGCTTATAATTCCTAATAAAAAACTATATTTAACCAGAATTAAACCAAATATCATGAATTTAGAAGAAATAAAAGACCTAATTAAACTTGTTTCTAAAACAGGAATTGGTAAAGTTAAAATTGAAAGTGAAGGCTTTAAAATTTCAATTGATGGTGGTTCAAACGGAAACGGAGAGCAACCAATAATTGTTCAAGCTCCAGCTCAACCATATGTTGCAGCGGCACCTGTTACTCCTGTTGCACCTGCACCAGTGGCAAATACACCTGCTACACCAGTAGCAGCAGTTGAAAGTGATGATTCAAAATACGTAACTATTAAGTCTCCAATGATTGGAACTTTTTACAGAACACCAGGTCCAGACAAAGACCCATTTGTAAACGTTGGTTCATCAATTCAAGTTGGAAGCAAATTATGTATCATTGAAGCAATGAAAACTTTTAACGAAATTGAAGCAGAAATTTCTGGTAAAATCGTTAAAGTTTTAGTTGACAATGCAACACCAGTTGACTATGACCAACCTTTATTTTTGGTAGATCCAGCTTAATTCAAATATTAAGTTCACAATTTAACTCTTAGCTTATGTTTAAGAAGATACTCATTGCGAATCGTGGGGAAATTGCTCTTCGCGTTATTCGTACTTGTAAAGAAATGGGAATTAAAACAGTTGCTGTTTATTCTACCGCTGATAAAGATAGTTTACCTGTTCGTTTTGCAGATGAAGCTGTTTGTATTGGCCCACCAGTAAGTTCAAAGTCGTATTTATCGATTCCTAGTATTATTGCTGCAGCTGAAATTACAAATGCAGACGCTATTCACCCTGGATATGGTTTCTTGTCTGAAAATGAAAAATTTTCAAAAGTTTGTCAAGAGCAGGGAATTAAATTCATTGGTGCTTTACCAGAGCAAATAGCAGGAATGGGTGACAAAGCAACAGCAAAAGCAACAATGATTAAAGCTGGAGTTCCTTGTATCCCAGGTTCTAAAGGTCTACTTAAAAATGTAGATGAAGGAATGAAAATCGCCAAAGAAATCAAATATCCAGTTATTCTAAAAGCTACGGCTGGTGGTGGTGGAAAAGGGATGCGTATCGTTTGGAAAGAGGAAGAAATGCAAGCAGCATGGGACTCCGCTCGACAAGAAGCAGGTGCAGCCTTTGGAAACGATGGAATTTACATGGAAAAATACATTGAGGAACCACGCCATATTGAAATTCAAATTGCAGGTGACCAATTCGGAAACGCTTGTCATTTATCGGAAAGAGATTGTTCGATTCAAAGAAGACATCAAAAATTGGTAGAAGAAACTCCTTCTCCTTTTATGACCGATGAATTGAGAGAAAGAATGGGTGAAGCTGCAATTAAAGCTGCAAAAGCTGTTCGTTATGAAGGTGTTGGTACGGTTGAGTTCTTAGTTGATAAAAACCGTGATTTCTACTTTATGGAAATGAACACACGTATTCAAGTTGAACATACAATTACAGAAGAAGTTATCAATTTCGACTTAATAAAAGAACAAATAAAAATTGCAGCAGGTTATAAAATTTCTGGTAAAAACTATTATCCATTGATGCACGCAATTCAATGTCGTATTAATGCAGAAGATCCATTCATGGACTTTAGACCTTGCCCAGGAAAAATTACAGATTATCACTGTCCAGGTGGCCATGGAATTAGAATCGATGCACATGTTTATTCTGGTTACACTATTCCACCAAATTACGACTCAATGATTTCAAAATTAATTGTAGTAGCACAAACTAGAGAAGAGGCGATTTTGAAAATGAAAAGAGCATTGGATGAATACATTATTGAAGGGGTAAAAACAACCATTCCTTTCCATCAAAAATTAATGGAGAATGAAGACTTCAAAAATGGAAACTTCACTACTAAATTTATGGAAACATTTGATTTTTAGTAACTAAAGGTTAAAAACACACTAAGTCCGGGTTTTAAAATTCTCGGACTTTTTTACAAACAAAACCAACCCTTTATTAACTGAGTGTAAACCCTCAATAATTAAACCCTACAGTTTAATAAAATACAAATCACATAAATAACAGTTTCATAATCGTATTTTTGAAATAAAAAGAATGCAAATTAAGCTATTATCTATTTTACTTTTTCTCTTCTTTTCAATTTTATGTTACTCTCAAACTTCGTTAGAATTAGTTGAAGAAAGAATTGTGAAAAACGTTAAGAATAATTTACCTAGGTATAATGGAATCCAATTTTCAATAAAGGTTAAGCTTATTAATACTAATGAAAATTTAAATAATTCATTTAATGCCATTAACGAAGAGCTGAAACTAAAATTTAACCTAGACTTTCAAAATAAATCTATTGATGAAAATAATTCAGTCAATTTAATATATTTTTCAGATTCTAAAATTTCAATTCAAACGATAAAAGCTTACTTTATTTCAAAAGGTTTAAATCTCGAAAACATTGAAAATCTAATGTTTTTAAAACAAGATTAAGCATTATGAAAAAAACGATTCTTCTTTTCATTTTATTAAAAAATCTTGTTGTTTTAACTCAAACTAATACACCATGTTCTGGTGGCACCTCCCAAGCAACATTATTAAATGTAAATTCAACATGTATTTATACAAATGGTACAAACGTTGGGTCTACATTACAAACGAATGCAAATAATGCCGGTACTCCAAGTTGTAGCTTAACTGGTCCAGATGTTTGGTTTTCTTTTATTGCTCCTTCTTCAACAAATGTATTGATTTCAACAGAAGCTGGATCTTTAACGGATGGAGCAATGGCTATTTATTCTGGTTCTTGTGGGGCGTTCACAGAACTATATTGTGATGATGATTCAGGTAATGGCTCTATGCCTCAAATAAATGCTAATGGCTTAATCGCTGGGCAACAATATTTTATCAGAGTATGGGGTTATAATAGTTCCGAAGGTACATTTCAAATATGTGTAAATGAATTACTTCCACCTACCCCCCCAAGTAATGATGACCCTTGTAATGCAATCGTTTTACCTATATCAACGACATGTAATTTTACAGCAGCTACAAATGAAAATGCAACAAATACTGCTGGTCCACCAGCGCCAACGTGTGCTTCATATAGTGGTCAAGACGTGTGGTTTAGTTTAGTTGTTCCAGCAGGAGGTATAATAAATGTAGATTCCAACACAGGAACAATGACAGATGGTGGAATGGCAGCTTATTCTGCAACTTCTTGTTCAGGAACATTTACTCAGATTGCTTGTGATGATGATAACAGTGCTAACGGATCAATGCCTTATCTTTCGTTAACGGGTTTAACTCCCGGACAAACAATTTATATACGTTTTTGGGACTATGGAGGAGGTACAGGAACTTTTAGTATATGTGCCACAGAACCGCCACCACCACCTACCCCCCCAAGTAATGATGACCCTTGTAATGCAATCGTTTTACCTATATCAACGACATGTAATTTTACAGCAGCTACAAATGAAAATGCAACAAATACTGC